>Ga0302303_10000005_pt1 | contig 426602 bp, 360 predicted proteins | sample III_Palsa_E2_1_FD_194542 | JGI IMG/M metagenome (GOLD analysis project Ga0302303, IMG submission 194542) | Peat permafrost microbial communities from Stordalen Mire near Abisko, Sweden - III_Palsa_E2_1 | ecosystem: Environmental > Terrestrial > Soil > Palsa > Peat permafrost | place: Sweden... | reverse complement strand
GGTAAACGATCTGGCTTATTTTGATGACAAACAAGATAAATGGGTGGTTGAACCGGGTGAATATAAAGTTATGGCAGCATCCTCGTCAAAAGATATCAGGAAGGTGGCATCCTTTTATGTTCGTTAATAAACAAAATAGCTTATTAAATGAATATTGATAAAAATTCTCTAAAAGGAAAAAAGCGGCTGCTTTTTAAAATGCTGGCTATTTTATTTCCTTTTGTGCTATTGTTTTTATTGGAAGTGGCTTTGCGCATTTTTAATTATGGGGATAATACAGCTTTGTTTGTTAAATATCCGAAGGACGACCGCTTTATGCAGATGAACTATTTTGCATCTGACAAGTTTTTTTCGGATACCATTAATGCCACTAAAGGTAACAGCGAACTTTTTGCCATCAATAAGGCATCCAATACCTTCAGAATATTTATTTTGGGTGAATCAACCACCATTGGTTATCCGTATTTTCATAACGGTTCGTTTCATCGCTGGTTGCAATACCGCCTGGAGCAAATGTACCCGGATAAGAACTTCGAAATCATAAACCTGTCATTAACAGCGGTAAACTCCTATACGGTACTTGATTTTGGCAAACAGCTTGCTCAATACAAGCCAGATGCAGTTTTGATATATACCGGCCATAACGAATATTACGGAGCCTTAGGTATTGGCTCGACAAGCTATATTAGTAGCAATCGTTTTTTGGTTGAAACGTTGCTTAAACTGCGCGAATTGAAATTGGCGCAATTGCTGAAAAACATCATACAAAAATTAGTAAGTGTATTTTCCGGCAAAAAAACAGATGACCGCGAAACCCTGATGAAACGCATGGCTGCCCGGCAGGAGATAGCTTTCGGATCAAAGGATTACAATGCTGGAATTAATCAGTTTGATAAAAACATGACCGAATTGTGCAATTTGTTCAACGAGGAAAAGATTCCTGTTTTTTTGAGTACGGTGGTAAGCAATGAAAAGGACCTGCCGCCATTTATCAGTAATGGTAGCGGGCCGGGCTCGGCAGATTATATTTATAAGGCAGGGCAACAGGCCTACGCACAGAACAACTTTGGCCTTGCCAAAACCGATTTTGATAAAGCAAAGGAGCTGGATGAATTGCGTTTTCGTGCGCCGGAGGCTATAAATGCCATTATTAAAAAAATAGCTGCTGAATATCCCGAAGTGCATTTGGTTGATACTAAAAAGCTGTTTGAGCAATACTCGCCTCATGGCATTATTGGCAGCGAAACTATGTTGGAGCATGTACACCCCAATCTGCGTGGTTACGCAATAATGTCCGAAGCTTTTTATCAATCAATAAAGCAACATCGCCTGATAACAGACACTCCGCAAATGGTGATGACTTTTGACGAACTGCAAAGGGAAATGCCATTAACCCGCATGGATTCATTAAGCGGGCAGTACCAGGTAATGATGCTTAAAATCGGCTGGCCTTTTAATCAACCAATACCAAAATACTTCAGGCTGAGCGCTAATTTAGAAGATACGCTTGCCGATAAAGTGGGTCTTGGACACATGGAATGGATAGTTGCCATGGGACAGGTTTATGAACATAATAAATTGGCAGGTAATGTAAAGGGTGAGTTAAAGGTTGTAGAAGCCATGACGCTCGAGCTACCACAAAATGAACAATTTTGTAGCTATGCAGCCAACTTAAACGCCGCTTTAAATAATTTTGATAAAGCTGCTTTCTATTACAAGAAACTTTACATGCTTAATCCTACAGATCAAACAGCCCAAAGCATAATACAATCATACCTGCGTGCCGATGAGCCGCAATATGCCCTTGCAAACGCAGGTTATCTTCCACAGAACCAACAGCCCCAGGTTAGAAGTTTATTATCTCAGATAATAAAAAATGAAAAAGCACTAAACGTGAATAATAACAACGCTGAGTGCATATTACGCATAGCGGCAGCTTATGCAGAGTTAGGAATAGTTAAAAACAAACAGTTAGATAAGTAATAAACGTTATCAACCCCGAGATTTAGAAATTAAGTGAACATGACAAAAGACTACGCTTATATGATTTTAAACTATTGCCAATACACAATGAATTTGATTAAAAAACTTACAGTTTGTTGTATACTGTTCATGGGTCTACCAACACAGCTATATGATCAACGTAAACCAATTGATCTGTTATCTCCTAATGGCGAAATAAAGGTATTAGTCGATCATAATTGAATAAGATATGCAATCGATTGTTGAATATCATTTTTCTTTTTATATTAACAAAAAATCAGGAACTTTTTTATTGCCTTCTGAGTGTAAATAATTACTTTTTTATTAAAATAACCTACTACCAATGAAACCAAAGTACATTTTAGCAATATTATTCATCTTTATTTGCCTGACCGCATCGGCCCAAAGCACTAACAATAAAAGAACCATTGATGTGAATATTAATCAGGTAAAGGAACAGCTGCCCGCAAGTATCAATTTATGCGTCGGTGCGGGGCGTGCCAATGAAGGTTTACGGGCAGATTGGCAGCGACAATTAAAGGTCGCGCATGATGAATGCGGTTTCAAGTACATCCGCTTTCACGGGTTGTTATCGGACGATATGGGCGTTTACTTCGAAGACAAAAATGGAAAGCCTACTTATAACTGGCAGTATATCGACGAATTATTTGACTATTTGCGATCTATCGGCATGAAGCCATTTGTTGAAGTAGGATTTATGCCGGGTGCCTTAGCAAGTGGCAATAAAACTATTTTTTGGTGGAGAGGGAATGTTACACCGCCGAAAGATTATCAAAAATGGAACGACCTGATCAAAGCGTTAGTTGAACATTGGACAGAGCGCTACGGCCAAAAGGAAGTAGCCAGCTGGTATTTCGAGATATGGAACGAACCCAATCTGAAAGGAGGTTTCTTTACCGGTACACAACAGGATTATTTCAAACTGTATAAAGAAACGGCCATAGCTATTAAAAGCGTGTCTTCCAAATATCGAGTGGGTGGTCCGGCTACGGCAGGTAATGCCTGGATACCTGAAATGATAGATTTCTGCACGCAGGAGAAGGTGCCGATAGATTTTATCAGTACGCATGATTATGGTGTAAAACAAGGGTTTCTGGATGCGACAGGTAATGCCGGAACCGTACTTAGCCAAGACAGGTACGCAGTGGCAGATCACATGCGCCATTCAAAAAAACAAATATTACAATCCGCCATGCCTAACCTGGAATTGCATTATACCGAGTGGAGCGCCTCCTATACTCCGTCAGATCCTATCCATGATAGTTACCATGAAGCGGCTTATATCTTGAATACAGTTAAGCGAGCCGCGCCGGATGTGAATTCCATGTCTTACTGGACATTTACTGATATTTTTGAAGAGGCAGGTCCAAGAGCTACGCCTTTTCATGGCGGTTTTGGTTTAATGAATTACGAGGACATTAAAAAACCAGCTTATTACGCCTTTAAATATTTAAACCAGCTCGGTCATAATGAATTGCAGTGCGCGGATTCAAGTGCTATAGTTTGCAAGGATAATAATGGCAGCGTACAGGCTTTGCTGTGGGATTTTACGATAGATCATCCGGGAGATAGTGTAAATAACCAGGTATTTTATAAACGGCTACTCCCTTCTAAGGCTTTAGCGCCAATTGAATTTAAACTCCATGGGCTAAAACCAGGAAAATATAAGGTAAGCATTTATAAAACAGGTTATCATGCGAATGATCCCTATTCGGCTTATTTTGAGATGGGATCACCCTCACAACTTACGAAAGAACAAGTAAAAACGCTTAAACAAAAAGATGCTGACGAGCCTATTGAGCAAAGTACAGTAGCCGTAAATGCATCCGGAAATTTTGAAGAGCAGCTAGCTATTCGGCAGAATGATGTATTATTCATTAAAATAACAAGGGCGAAATAAGTGAATGACCATGAATAACTTAAAAAGAACCGTTGTAACAACTGTATTCATTTTGCTGGCGGTTTTAGTCCATGCACAACAGCAAACACAGCTAAACTCAAAAGGGGATGACTATTATGTTAATCCTGTTTTTGCCGGTGATTACCCAGATCCCAGTATTATGCGTGACGGAGACGATTATTACATCGTGCATTCATCCTTTGAGTATTATCCCGGGTTGTTAATTTGGCATTCAAAAGATCTGATTAACTGGACTCCGGTTACACATGCCCTGCATAAATATATTGGTTCTGTATGGGCCCCAAGTTTGGTGAAGTACAAGAACAAATACTACATCTATTTCCCCGCCGGAAATACTAATTATGTGGTTACAGCCGATTCTATCAACGGCCCCTGGAGTGATCCGGTAGATCTGAAAATCGGCTTTATCGATCCGGGGCATTTTACGGACGCGGCAGGCAAACGCTATCTATATTTTAGTAACGGGGCATATGCTCCATTAGCAGACGACGGACTTTCGGTAATAGGGGAAGTTAAATTTGCTTACAGCGGTTGGAAAATACCGCGCGAATGGTCGATAGAATGTTTTTGCATGGAAGGCCCTAAAATGGTTAAACGGGGTGATTATTATTACCTTACCGTAGCCGAAGGCGGAACAGCTGGCCCTGCTACAAGTCATATGGTGATTTCTGCACGATCCAAATCGCCTTTCGGCCCATGGGAAAACTCGCCTTATAATCCCATCATTCGTACAAAAGAAAGTTCAGAAAAATGGTGGTCTAAGGGACACGGCACTTTGTTTGAGGGGCCAAAGGGTAAATGGTGGATGGTATTTCATGGTTACGAGAACGGCTATTATAACATGGGCCGCCAAACATTGCTCGAGCCGGTTGAATGGACAAAAGATGGCTGGTTTAAAATACCTGATGGTATTAAAACCGATGCGCCGATTTTAAAACCGATGAAAAATATTTCTGCGAGCACCTTTTCATTGAATGACGACTTTAGCGGCCATGACCTGAGAGCACAATGGCAATTCTTCGGAGAATACGACACCACCAGGTTTCAATTGTCTGATCACAACTTAACAATAGAAGGTAAAGGGAATTCAGTAGCTAATTGCGCACCATTACTTTGTATTCCTTCAAACCATTCATACACTGCTCAGGTAGAATTGACCATCGAAGGCAACGCCACAGGAGGCTTAGTACTTTTTTATGACAATAGGTATTATTCTGGGATTTTAGCAGACAAGGAAAATGTCCTGGCCAATCTTCGCGGCTGGCAGTTTCCTACCGAAAAAGATGTCATAAAAAACCATGTGTTTCTGAAGATCAGAAATATCAAAAATACGGTTGATATGTACTACAGTATTGATGGACAAAAGTGGAATAAAATAGAAAACTCTGTTGAAGTCTCCGGTTATAATCATAATGTATTGAGTGGTTTCCTGAGCTTACGTCTTGGATTATGTTCTATTGGTGATGGAAATGTTAAGTTCAAGAATTTTGTTTACAAACAACTGAATTGAAAACTTTATTGCGGAAAATACATTAAATCAACTTTGATTTTCGAATAATATTCGATACCAAATTATAAACTGTTTAATAAATATTAATAAAAAATATATGAAAAAAACACTGCTGCTCGTATTGTTATTTGCCGGATTTTTAACCGCATCCGCACAAAATATTCCCCTGGTAAATGGTTGGAAATTTAAGACAGGTGATTCAACCCAATGGGCCGCGCCCGATTATAATGACATCGGCTGGCAACCTATCAGTATACTGCATAGCTGGGAATCACAGGGGCATGATAAGTATGATGGTTTCGGTTGGTACAGGTTACACACGTTTATACCATCTGCATTAAAAGATAAAGCCTTTTTTAAGGACAGTATACGTTTTGAAATGGGGTATGGCGATGATGGTTATGATGTTTATCTGAACGGCAAACTGATTGGCCGTAATAACAATGGCGATATAAAGACAGGCCTGTACGGACTATGCAAAATAGTAATTGGTGCGAATAACCCGGCTATTTTATGGGATAGAGAAAATGTGATCTCCGTTCGCATTTTTGATAGCGGCGGAGACGGTGGCATTTACGGCGATAAGGATAGGTTTAAGATCAGCATGGTTGATGTTATGGACAATGCTTATTTTAATACTGATGGCGATTTTATTTATGGCGATAAAAACAGCCTGAGCAAAAGCATAAAAATTGCAACAAGCAGTAATTACAGCTACAAAGGGAAGTTGGATTTTAAGGTCACCGACCCGGAAACCAATGCCGTGATCTATCAGAAAACAAATGATGTTGATTTTTCGGCAGGGAGACCGTTTACTTACGCTTTCAGTATTGGCGAACTGGCGCAAAAATCATATCTGATCACTTATACTTTTACCGATGAAAAATCAGGTGAGCAATTGGTGAAGACTGAGAACACACCCTATATCCTGACCCCATATGTGAGCGCCAAAGCTAAAATTAATGGTCCGGATGTGTACGGCGCACATCCCGGCAATGCATTTTTGTACAAAATACCGGCAACAGGTGTACTGCCTTTGACTTATAAGGTTGATAATTTGCCTGCGGGTTTAGCCTTAGACCCGGCAACGGGTATTATAAGCGGATCGGTAGCTCAACAAGGTGATTACCCGGTACTCATCAGCGTACATAACAGGCTTGGTACTGCATTTAAGAAATTTACCATTAAAATTGGCGATGTTATAGGTTTAACCCCTGCTTTGGGGTGGAATAGCTGGAACGCCTTTGGCCTGAGTGTAAACGATGCCAAAGTACGTGTAGCAGCCAAAACGATTGCCGATAAGTTAAGTGCGCACGGATGGGCTTATGTAAATATTGACGACGGCTGGGAAGCCCCTGAACGTGCGGCAACAGGTGAGATCGTGGCGAATGAAAAATTCCCGGATATGAAAGCGCTATCAGATTATGTGCATAGCCTGGGGTTAAAGTTTGGGATCTATTCATCGCCGGGACCAAAAACCTGCGGTGGGTATCTGGGTAGCTATCAGCATGAAGAACAGGATGCCAAAACCTATGGAGACTGGGGTATTGATTATTTGAAGTATGACTGGTGCTCTTATGGTGACATTGCGCCGAGCGAACCAAGTATTGACGATTACAAAAAGCCTTACCAGGTAATGCGTGCGGCATTAGATAAGGTGAACCGTGATATTATGTTCAGTTTTTGCCAGTATGGTATGGGCGATAGCTGGAACTGGGCGGGTGAGGTTGGCGGTAACAGCTGGCGTACCACCGGTGATATAAACGATAGCTGGCACAGTATGAGCGAGATTGGTTTCTATCAGCAACGAGAAGCTCCGCATGCCCGTCCCGGGCATTTTAACGACCCGGATATGCTGGTTGTAGGCAAAGTAGGCTGGGGCGATGCGCAGCACAATACGAAACTAACGCCTGATGAACAATATACCCACATCAGCTTATGGAGCTTACTGGCATCCCCATTGCTTATAGGCTGCGACTTGGGGCATCTGGATAGATTTACGCTTAACCTGCTTACCAATGATGAAGTTATAGCCATTAACCAGGATGACCTGGGTAAGGAGGCTGTACAGGTGCTTAACAAGGATGGCTATTTGGTATATGTAAAAGAGTTACAGGATGGGAGTAAAGCTGTGGGGATATTTAACATATCAGACAAATTTCAAACAATAACCCTGAACTGGAGTGATCTGGGTATAAGTGGCTACACTAAAGTACGTGATGTATGGCGCCAAAAATATTTGATGACCGATAATAAGCTGTTTAAGGTTGTGGTGCCAACGCATGGAGTGGTACTGGTGAGGGTTAGTAAGTAGGGAACCAGGAGAGGAATGATTTCAGGCCCCTCTCTCTTGAGAGGGACCAATTGCACGATCCCCCTACATCCCGCTGTACCCTTAATTAATGAATTAGAATAAACGGTGAAATTTAAACCTGAAAAGGGTGGCTTTCAACGATAATTTTTTTAGTATTTATGATCAACAACAAATTTATAAGTCTGTTTTTTTTATTACTGCTAACCTCTAGCTCAAACTTATTTGCCCAGGATAATGCCGGGCTCAAAACACCAGACGGTTTTACTGCAAATGCTTTGATTGCTGGCCTCGGTAGTACGAGGCACCTGATCGTTACACCTAAAGGGAAAATATATGTAAGATTGGCCCGAACTGTAAACGGCAAGGGGACTTTGTTGCTTTCGGAAAAAGACAATAAAGCAACAGTCATCGGCGGCTTTGGCAATTATGGCGGAACAGGGATTCATATCTGGAATGGATATCTTTATGATGCCTCAAACTCAGAAATATTCAGATACAAACTTAATAATGATGAAGAAGTGATCAATCCGGATTCACCGGAAAGGATTGTAACCGGTTTGATCGACAAAGGGACTCATGAAACCAAATCGATCATGATGGATAAGGAAGGTAATATGTACATTCCTATCGGCTGTCCTTCGAACTCCTGTCAGATCAATGACAGGCAGCCCGGGTCACAGGGAATACCTGGCTGTCCCTTGCTCGAAACTGTCGGTGGCGTATGGCAATTTAAACCTGATAAGTTGAACCAAACCTATCAGGATGGTATACGTTACGCTACTGGTCTAAGAAACGTGGTAGCTATAGATTACAATACACAAACTGACCAAATCTATGTTATGCAACATGGCAGGGATCAATTGAATAACTTATTTCCTGCGCTTTATACAGTAAAACAATCCGCCGAACTACCCGCTGAGTGTATGTATGCGCTAAACAATGGCGACAATGCAGGCTGGCCGTTTATTTATTATGACCAGCTTCAGCATAAAAAAATAGTAGCGCCCGAATATGGCGGCGATGGAAAAAAAGAAGGCGACAGTAAATATATCGACCCGGTCGCCGCCTACCCAGGCCATATGGCGCCCAATGATATCCTTTTTTATACAGGAAATATGTTTCCTGAGCACTATAAAAATGGTGCATTTATAGCTTTTCATGGATCCTGGAACCGTGCTCCGGAGCCTCAGAAAGGTTATTTTATTGTATTCCAGCCATTTAAAGATGGAAAGCCCTATGGCGATTGGGAAGTATTTGCTGATGGTTTTTCCGGTTCGCCTGAAAATACAGCCTCAGGCCGTGCCGAGCACCGTCCCTGCGGCCTAGCTCAAGGTCCTGACGGTTCCCTATATGTTTGTGATGATCTGAAAGGAACAATCTACAAGATAAGCTATAAACAAGGTGCAATCAAACCGGTTGTTACACCGACCAGGGTCACCGCCGCCAGATCTAAGACCATAAAACCGGCTACCGTGGCAAAACACCAGGCCACCGCTGCGATCATACCGGCTGCAATCAGGTCTTCGGTTTTAAGCGGCAAGGCAATATATATTAAAAATTGTGCGGTTTGCCACCAGGCAGATGGCGGAGGTGTGCAAAATATGAACCCGCCCCTTATTAAAACAAGTTACGTTTTAGGCCTGAAGTCTAGATCTATCAACGTGTTATTAGGAGGATTAGGCCATGCTACTATCGATGGACAGCCATTTCAGAATGTCATGCCATCTTTCAGCTATTTGTCTGACAAACAAATCGCCGATGTTCTTACCTATGTGAGAAACAGTTTCGGAAACCGGGCAGCAGCTGTGAAGGCAATTGATGTAAAAAATGCAAAACTAAAGCTACATGACAAATAGATCAATTTTATTTCTGATTGGTAGTTGCCTGTTGGCCACTACCACAGCCCGGGCGGTTTCTCCCGGAGCAAGCGGTTACAATGTGAAGGACTATGGCGCCAAAGGCGATGGGATAGCCCTTGATTCAAAAGCGATAAATAACACTATCGACGCTGCTGCCAAAGCCGGTGGAGGAACCGTCCTTTTACCCGCAGGTAATTATTTGTCCGGTTCCATCCATTTAAAAAGCAATATATCGCTTTACCTGGACCAGGGCGCTGTAATTATAGCTACACAATCAGAAGCGAACGGCGAATATGACCCGGCAGAAACAACTGTCAACACAGCTTATCAAGACTATGGACACAGTCATTTTCATAACAGCTTGATTTGGGGTGAAGACCTTCATGATGTTTCCATCCTGGGACCCGGGACGATCTGGGGTAAGGGACTGCTTAGAGACTCGAAAGATGATAGCAAACTTGGAAATAAGGCGATAGTACTTTTGCGATGCAGGAATGTCATTATCCGGGACATTTCCATTCTCAGCGGGGGCTGGTTCGGAATACTAGCTACCGGCACAGATAATCTTACTATTGATAATATTAAGGAGGATACCAACCGTGATGGTATGGACATTGATTGCTGTAAAAATGTTAGAGTGTCGAATTGTTTTGTTAACTCCCCATACGATGATGGGATATGTTTAAAAAGCACTTATGCTTTGGGCTATGCCCGCAACACCGAAAATGTAACTATTACCAATTGCCAGGTTAGCGGTTATGATGTGGGAACGCTTTTAAACGGAACTTTCAAGCATTCCGTATCCCATCCCACAGGCCGGATTAAATTAGGTACAGAGTCCAATGGAGGTTTTAAAAATATTACGATATCTAACTGTGTATTTGATTATTGCAGGGGATTAGCCCTTGAAACGGTTGATGGCGCAGAGCTAGAAGATGTTGCGGTAACTAACATCACGATGCGGGATGTTGTAAGCGACCCGATATTTCTTCGCTTAGGCTCACGCATGCGAAGCCCTGCCGGCACACCAGTTGGCCAGTTACGGAGAATATTGATTAGTAATGTAGTGATTTATAATGCCGAGCCTCATTACGTATGTACCGTAAGTGGAATCCCTGGCCATGATATAGAAGATGTTACATTAAGCAATATTAAGCTATATGTAAAGGGAGGATTGACCCCGAATGGTACCGAGGCGAATCCGCCGGAAAATGAAGGCATGTATCCGGAGCCGGGAATGTTCGGCGAAGCCCCGGCCTATGGTTTTTTTATACGACACGCTAAAAACATAAAAATCACAGCGGTCGAAATTAACATGATCAAGTCAGATACACGGCCTGTTCTCATAGCTAATGATGTACAAGGTTTATATTTAAAAGAATTGAATGCACCCGGAATGACGATTGATAATAAGCCAATTTTCAATCAGATATCAGATTTACAGGTGACAGATAGTCTTATAAATAAATAAGCAAGTCGTAATGAAAATGAATACCCAAGCGTAGGGGATTTTACCGGTAAATGAACGACTTTATAAAAAATGAAATGATAACACACCAGATTTTAATTACTATGGGACTAATGTCCCTGAGTTTATTTTGCAAAGCACAAACGACTGCTGACACAGTTCGTAGTTCACCTGTAACAATCCCAGGAAATGGCCTCTACGAACATGATTTTCTATATGCCGGTGAGGGCGGCCCTGAAACTATGTTTATCGTTAAGGGTGGTTCGGTTGTTTGGGCCTATACGCATCCTGCCAAAGGGGAGATAAGCGATGCGGTCATGCTTTCAAATGGCAATATCCTGTTTGCCCATCAATTCGGTGTTACATTAATCGATCAACAAAAAAATGTGCTCTGGAATTATGACGTCCCGGACGGCAATGAAGTTCATACTGCGGTTCCAATAGGGACAGATCATGTGCTATTCGTTCAAAACGGCAAAATTGCAAAAGTGATTGTAATGAATATAAAAACCAACACGGTAGAAAAGGAATTTGAAGTTCCGGTTGGTAATCCCGGCCAGGTTCATCCGCAATTCAGGCATGCAAGGCTAACCATTAACGGCACACTGATGCTGGCACATATGGACCTTCATAAAATAGTTGAGTATAATAGTGATGGAAAGGTAATATGGACTTTAAACGTTCCTCAGGTTTGGGGAGTTACGCCACTTAAAAATGGCAATGTATTGGTAGCGGAGGAGCGTATCCCACAGGTAGAAGAATATGACAGGACAGGGGAGGTAGTTTGGAGTTACTCCGGCAAGGATCTGCCTGGCTTTAAGTTTGGCGGATGGCAAATGGCTTATCGCCTGGATAACGGAAATACTATTATCAATAATTGGGCAGGAAAAGGAAATAAGACGCAAGTTCAGTTCATAGAAGTTAATAAACAGAGGAAACTGGTTTGGGCATTACGTTCATGGGATCAGCCTGCGGATCTCGGCCCTTCTACTATTCTGCAAATAATTGATACCAAAAATCGATCAGAGAATGTACAGTTTGGAAATATTCGATGAAATAGGTTAAAAAATTATCATTAAATCTACAAACAGTTTTAATGATAATTAAATATCAATTGCTGCAGGACGAATATAGGATTCGACGTGGCGTTTTGTCGACGACTACGATATATGACAAGATCAGACGCGCCTATATATTTGTTCAACAAGGTTGAATTTATCATCTAATTGAATTTCATTAAAAAGCCATTATTATGAGAACCAAAATTGTTTCAAGATATTTTTTCTTCTTTACCTTGCTATCAATATCATTAGGGGGCTATGGACAATCTAAAAGCCCGGCAGTTTCTGTCGATGTAAATTTATTGCAAAGCCAGGGAACGCTATCCCCGATATGGCCGTTTTTTGGATACGATGAGGCTAACTATACCTATATGAAAGACGGGAAAAAATTGCTGACCGAAATCGCTGCTTTAAGCCCGGTGACGGTAAGTGTACGAGCCCATAATATGCTGACCAGTGGCGATGGTACCCCTGGCTTAAAATGGAGTTCAACTAACGCCTATACAGAAGACTCCAATGGGAAACCGGTTTATAACTGGAAAATTATTGACAGTATTTTTGATACCTATATTCGACGTGGTATGAAACCCATTGCCGAAATTGGCTTCATGCCGGAAGCGCTGTCTGTAAATCCAGGATCTATAAGTCAAGAAAATCTATTGGATAAAACAAAACTGAAACATTATTCAGGATGGTCTTACCCACCGAAGAGTTATGAAAAATGGGCTGAGTTGGTTTTTCAATGGGTAAAGCATTCTGTACATCGTTATGGCAAAAAAGAAGTGGAGAGCTGGTATTGGGAAGTATGGAATGAGCCGGATTTAACCTTTTACTGGAAAGGAGACCCGGAAGAGTATATCAAATTATATGATTACACCGCAGATGCGGTAAAGCGGGCATTGCCAACTGCAAAAATAGGTGGGCCGGAAACCACTAGCCCCGATGGGAAATCAGGTGGCGAACTCCTGCGAAAATTTTTAACGCATATCGTTAGCGGTAAGAATTATGTTACCGCTAAAAAGGGCGCACCGCTTGATTTTATAACATTTCATGCCAAAGGTGCCCCTAAGCTTATCGATGGGGTTGTATGGATGAATATAGGGAACCAGCTAAGGAGTATCGATAAAGGATTTGAGATCGTTTCATCTATACCCTCGCTAAAAAATATACCCATAATTATAGGAGAATCAGATCCTGAGGGTTGTGCGGCCTGCGCGGGAGACCTTCATCCTGAATATGCCTACCGTAACAACACCATGTATGCCAGCTATACGGCAGCGGTGATGACCCGCACCTATGATCTGGCGAAAAAAAGAGGGGTTAACCTGACAGGTGCAGTAACATGGGCATTTGAATTTGAAGACCAGCCTTATTTCAGGGGCTTTAGGGACCTAGCCACAAATGGCATTGATAAACCTGTTTTGAATGTATTCAGGATGTTGGGTATGATGAAAGGTAACAGGGTAGCGACAATATCCACATCAAAGCAAAACTATATCACCATGCGCGACTCCAGCGTAAGAGGGGAAGAGCCGGATGTAAACGCATTGGCCACAAAAAGTACAAATGTTGCCAACATTATGGTTTGGAATTATCATGATAAAAACGACATCAATGTTCCACCAACAACAGTTTCTGTTATGGTAAAAGGACTTCCGCAACAACGTCTGTTGCTGACCCAATATATAATCGACCAGGAGCATAGTAATGCTTATACTATATGGGAAAAGATGGGTTCACCAAAGGAACCAACAGCGGATGAATACAAAACATTGGAGACTGCAGGCCAGCTACAAGAAATTTCTTCTGCAAAATATATTACCCCAATAAAAGGAGAAGCGAAAATTAATTTTGATTTAGAAAGACAAGGTATCACTTTGTTAAAAATAACCTGGTAACCATGGTCGAATTGACCGTAATAAAGATCTACCTGGAATGTACGATTTGGAAATATTCGATGAATATGCTAGTAAGGTTTGACATTGGGTCACTTCTTTCTACTCTTTAAAAAGCCAAAAGCCTCAGTATTGGAAATACTGAGGCTTTTTTTTGGACTGAACCTAATTGTTAGATAGTTGTAAGGGGGCATTCCTTAATAAATAAAAAATTAGTTGACAGTGGCTGAATAGCTGTTGCAGTCGAAATTAAGGCCACCATTTGATGAAGTGATCTCAAACCCGAACTGAACCTTATCCAGCGTGGTAAAGGTTATCCCTTTACTCTGAATATAATTAAGAATATCCTTTATGTTAACAGTGCCGGATGATGTTTGACTATTGTTTAAAAAAGAATATACAGCATTCGTTCCGTTAGAGCCCACATAAACGGTATAAGTTGGTCCTCCGGCAGTGGGTGTTACATTGGTGTAAGTTGCTATTGGAGTACCATTGCCATTATAGCCGACAGCAATTGGGTTTACACTACCGGTCCAGTTCTCCCATATCATAATTTCATAAGCATAGTTATTGCACCATATATCATAGGTACTTTCGGCAGCAGCACCACTGCTAGGAACTGTTACATTAAAACTGCTTTGAACAGTGTGTAAGCCGCTAAACGTTTGATGAACACCGTAATCTGAATTTGGGTATGACTTTACGCCACTTGTATTAGGCTGGTCGGACCATACCCCCCAGTTGCTGTAGGTATTTGCCCAAATAGATTGAAAGCCAGCGCCACTTCCCCATATATTGTTCTCGATAGTGTAACCGCTGCCGGCGTCCCACGAGGCATATTGTGCAGATGACGACCAATTTGCCAGTACTTTGGGATCGGTACTTTGTGGCTTAACTGAACTTTTTTTGCAGGCAAAAGCCACGCATGAAATTGCTAATAGCAAAAATGCTTGTTGTTTAATTCTCATAATTTTTAATTTAAGGTTTATATTTTATTGGTAAACAAATGTATCCACATGCAATAAAGCGGCATGGCTCGTTTGAGTATGTTTACGGGCACAAATGTTCACTACAATGCGCAACCACTATTTTCGGCATGTTTTTATTAGAATTTTAATGTTTATTTGGATTTTAATAAAATGTTTGGGTTTTCCCGATGATGAATAGATGTTTTTTTTATCCCGTCAGGGTTTTAAGTTTTGCGGCGCTCGCCTGCGTTTGTGTTCTATGTTCGTGCAAAAAAGAACAGGCAGTAAAAAATGGTAACATCGAGTATTCAATGCTCGATTCTGTAAATGAGCTTCGGAGTCGCGGATGTAAATGCGGGCAGGATTCCATGCCTCCGGTAAAAAAGTTGGTATGGAACAATATTCTTGCTACCGCCGCACAAACGCACGCTATCGATATGTATACCAACGACTATTTTAGTCACATTTCGCCGGGAGGTATCTCGCCAATACAAAGGGCAATAAGCGCCGGCTACACCGGGGAATATATAGGCGAAAATATTGCTGAAGGATATGCCACAATTGGGGATGTTATGCTTGCCTGGGAAAAAAGTCAAGATCATTGCATGGCCATGATGGATACACTTTATGTGGAAATGGGCGCCTATAGTGATAACGGTTATTGGGTGCAGGAATTTGGTCGTTAAAAATCATTCTTATCTTGATAGTAAGCAAAATGCGATGTTTATCGTATTTCTAATAATTTTTCATTTTTTAGATAATAGGCATACCCGCTAAAAACCTTTCCTGTTTTTTTGCTCAAGCACAAGCGGGATTTTTTCGCGGCGATATTTCAGCGTGTAGCAGACTGGATTTCCCATCTCTAGCGAATAGGTGATTACGAAATAGTTCTGCGGAGTATTATCGTAGCCTTTTCGGCTGCTCCAATAAGTGGATTTTAGAAATTCCTTTTCGGTAACCTCAAGTATTTGGCCTTTATCCTGATATTGAATGCCATTATAAATTCTGGTAAATGTAACGTCACTACCGGCCTGCCAATTTGTTAAGACTACGGAACACAACATATATTGTTTGATCTTATCCAGATTGGTTAATACATGCTAAAACATTGTAAATGGATCGATAAATTGTGGTTCGAAGTAAAATTCGGATAAACATTTTAAGCAAGAAAAACCGTTAATGATTCCTGATTTTTAGAAATTGAAATAATTCCCACAAGAAATTGTAAACCTTAATGTAAGTAGTATTGATTAATGAAAAATGCCTTATACAATGTATTCAAGACTGAAAATCACAAAACCAAGTTTGCTAAAAATTTCAAATCATGCAGAAAAAGTTTCGAAATTTGTACAGGCAGGTCGACTAAAGCGATACCAATCGAAATCGAAAACCCGCAAATCACACTGATTTGTGGGTTTTTTATTTTTTCAATCACTTTTGTCAAAAGTTAGTTTACTGCAAATGAGTACCGTATTGGTTCGAATCCTGTCAACTCTCTGGCTAAATCCTAAAAGTTAGAATAAAATACTTGCTCTTATTGTTTGTATAAGTTATTATTAATCAGTTCCTTGATTGATAATTAAGGTATTTCACCTTTGGAAGAATATATTAAAAGAATAGTATTAACGAGGCAATGTTTTTAAACGCTACCCTTAAATGCTTTAAAGCAGTAGTTAGTTGATTTTCAACGGTTTTTTTGGAGACGCCCAGCCGTTCGGCGATATCATTGTTTGACAGATGTTCAATGCGGCTCATATAAAAGATCTCGTGGCAGCGTTTCGGTAACTGATTCAGGTAGGTATCCAGCTGTTGCTGCAACTCGGCCTCACGAAGCCTTGAATCCCCTAAATTAGATGCTGATTGCTGGTCATATTCATTGATTTCAGCTTTATAAACGATAGAAAGTTTAGCAGTTTTAAATCTGGAATATATCTGATACCTGATTGCCATAAGTAAAAAATTAGGGAATATATTGATCTCGAGTTCTTTTCTCCTGTTCCATAAACTTAAAAAAACATCGTGGACGATTTCCATACTGCCTTCTTCATCATTTAACTGACGAAAAGCAATTTTATATAACCTGGACCAATACCTGTTAAAAAGCACGTTAAATGCCAATCCGTCATCATTACGAACAGCGATCCATAGCTCAGCATCGGTCTTAACTGGTTTAAACATAATTGGTTTGATAAAAGTAGAAAAAAGATATTACATAAAAAAAGATATTACATGTCAATAATACAATTTAAATAAATATTAAAAAGGAGTAGGTGTAAGCTTTTAAAATACATACTATATAATGTACAGATCAACTTATAAAACTTAATGATTACCAGAGAAGAATTTCTTTTTCTTTATGAAAAGAACCTGTCCGGGCGTTGTACGCCTGAAGAAAAACAGTTATTAGAGTCTTTTCAGGATGAAATTTCTATGCCAGATGATGTCTGGGAATCGGATCTTGGCGACAAGGAACGTATTTATCAGACCATAAAAATACAGTTACAGCAGCATATCACCCAAATGGAACCAATTAATCCAAGGAGAAATTACGGGTGGATGCGAATTGCGGCTAGTATCCTTGTTATTTTGGGTGTAACCGGGATGTTTTGGGAATTTCACCATGCCAAAAAGAAACCTCAGCTTTCTATCGCAACTGTTAAGCCTGTGAAGATCTTTCCCGGTGGCAATAAAGCGTATTTAACTACTTCAAATGGTGTAGTCATCATGCTTAATAATGTGAGAAACGGAAAATTTTCTGCCGCAGGTGTTAGTGTAAATAAAGTCAAAAACGGTGTGCTGGTATACGATCGTGCCCCTGCTTCTGATTTAGTTGCCGACAATGAAAAACCGATTTACAATACCATTACCACTCCTCGGGGTGGGCAATACCAGGTGGTATTAGCCGATGGTACAAAGGTTTGGCTAAACTCCGCTTCATCTTTAACGTATCCGGCAGTTTTCAAAGGTCGGGAAAGAAACGTTCAACTTTCAGGTGAGGCCTATTTTGAAGTCGTTAAAAATGTTACTCATCCTTTTTCAGTTATGGTCAATGGCATAAACGTACAGGATCTCGGTACACACTTTAATATCAGGGGGTATGCCGATGAACAAGCTGTAAAAACAACCTTACTGGAGGGTGCAGTTAAGCTGGTCAATAATAATCATGAAGCATTATTAAAACCGGGGGAGCAAGGGGTGTTGAATTCGGCTCAAACCGCATTCGAGATTGAAAATGTGGATGTAGATGATGCTGTCGCCTGGAAAAATGGGCTTTTTGCATTTAATAATGAAGATATCCATTCGATCATGAACAGTATTTCAAGATGGTATGATGTTGATGTAATCTTTCCGGCCAATTTTAAGCGCAAAAATTTCGGTGGTACCATATCACGTTTTAAGGACGTAAACCAAGTGTTAAATGCACTTGAACTAACCGGATCTATCCATTTTAAAGTAGAAGGAAGGAGGATAATAGTGATGCCTTAAATTTTACTACCCCCTAAAAGATATCACTTAAACAAAACCAGGGGCATTGGCGTGCCCCCGGTCTGATCGCCAATTGACAATAAGTGATATCATTAACCGATGTTCAACCAATTACTAATACCTCAATCAAATGTATAAAATTATTAATGCATTTCTATGCATGCGGAATTCCCGCGTATTCTATAAATGGCTGCTGATCATGAAATTGATAATTATATTGTTAACAGCTTCTTTTTTACAGGTTAGCGCTGCGTCTTATGGGCAGAAAATAAATATAACCGTTAAAGATGCCTCGTTAAAGGACGTTTTCAAAAAAATCCGTAAACAAAGCGGTTATAACTTTCTTTACGACAGCGATATGCTTAATGATGCTAACCCGGTAAATTTAACTGTTAAAGGTGCGTCACTTGAACAAGTACTTAACGATTGCTTCGCAAACCAACCGTTTTCTTATGTGATCAACCAAAACACAGTAATCATAAGGCTTAAACCAGTCCCAGCCTCCAATAAGGAGACGATGCTAGCTGATACAGTAATAAAAGGCAAAGTCGTCGATCAGCGTGGCCAGGCATTGCCCGGTGTTACTATAAAAGTTAAAGGGACAGAATTTGCAACTGTTACAGATGTCAATGGTGCATATTCCATTAAGCTTCCTTCCAGCAACAGTATTTTGGTTTTTAGTTTTGTCGGCTTTACAAGCCAGGAGATTAATACAAGTGGTCGGCGCCAGGTTAATGTTGCCATGCAAGAACAGCTCTCAGCGTTGAACGAAGTTGTTGTAATTGGCTATGGAACCCAAAAAAGAGGCGACGTTACAGGAGCGATTTCTTCGGTTAGCGGTGATGTTTTGAAGGACCAACCGGAAGTTAATTTACTGGGAGGTTTGGAAGGAAAAACTGCAGGTGTTCAAATTACTCAGAATTCAGGGCAACCCAGTTCCACGCCACAAGTTCGCATACGTGGGCTTACTTCTATCAATAACTCGGATCCTTTATACGTAGTAGATGGTATTCCTTTACAATCTAACGATATTAATATTGTCGATCCTGATAACATTGAATCAATAGACATACTTAAAGACGCTTCAGCGCAGGCTATTTATGGTTCCAGGGGGGCTAACGGCGTGATACTGATCCGGACTAAAAAAGGGAATAAAAATAACAACCAGATTACGTTCAGCACCACACAGGCCGCGTCAACTGTACGAAAGATGCTGGATATGCTGGATGCTTCAGATTATGTTAAGCTTAACGATGAAGCCTACACGAATGCCGGACAACCGACACCATTTGCAAATCCGCCTTCAGCCTATACTAACACAACCGATTGGCAGAAAGCGTTATTCCGCACAGGTTTGATGCAAAACTATAACGTAGCGGTCAGTGGTGGCGCTGATAATATCAGTTATAGAGTAAGCGGTGGTTATTTAACCCAAACAGGAACCCTCTTAGGGTCTGATTATAACAGGGTTAATCTTGCTAATAACCTGGTTTTCAAACCGAAATCAAACGTTGAACTAGGTGAAAGCCTGTCTTTTAGCAAATCATTAACTCATAGCGACGAAACTGACTCTGGTGGTAACATCATCAATGATGCTTTTGCCGAAGACCCAACTATACCGGTTAAAAATCCGGATGGATCCTATTCCGCAACTAAATATTCAGATATTGTTAATCCGCTGGCAAAAGTAAATTATCTGTATGATAACGAACCTTATAACCAGTATGGCCTGCTGGGGAATATTTACATGCAATACAAACCCATTAAAGGGTTGTCATTAAGGAGCTCTTATAGCGCAGATATTAAGTTTACTGATAGCAAAGACTTTACGCCAACCTACGATGTAGCCCCTAACTTCAACAATCCTGTTGCCTCCCTTTCCGAAAAAAAGGACCAGGCCATTCACTGGACCTGGGATAATACGGCAACTTATGACTTCACTGTACATCATGACCATCATTTCGATGTATTGGCAGGTGTTTCTGAAGAACGATTTACCTATAATTATATTTATGGTTATGATCAGGGACAAGGTGATGCTTCCTATCTGCAATACCTCGACGCAGGTACAGCTAATCAACAAACCGGTGGAACTCAGCAGGAATGGGACCTGTTATCTTATATGGCCCGCCTGAATTACAATTTTCAGGACAAATATTTCCTGACCGCGACGATACGCCGCGACGGATCCTCAAAATTTGGCAATGATAAGGAGTTTGGTAATTTCCCGTCAGCTTCTTTGGGTTGGGTGGTTACTAATGAATCCTTCTTTTCAAAGAATGATGTGCTTAGTTACCTGAAAATCCGCGGTGGTTATGGTGTAGTGGGTAACCAGTCGGCCCTCGGCTATTACAGCTATTCAGCGGCAATCAATAATAATTATTATGCCATTGGTAACCCTGCATCTGCGGCTCTGGCAGGTGACCCAGGAGGCCTTCCTAATCCCGACCTGCAATGGGAAGAGACAAAAAGCTTCAATGCAGGCTTTGATTACCATCTGTTTAATGATCATATTACCGGCTCTTTTGATTATTATAAGAAAACAGCGGATAAAATGCTGTTGAGTATCGGTATTCCTTCTGAATCCGGCTTTACTCAAAGCCCGATTGAGAATGCAGGTTCCATGTATAATAAGGGACTTGAGTTCGATGCAAATTATAAAACAACCATAAATAGGGATGTTAATTTTAATGCCGGTTTCCATATCACCACGATAACGAACAAGGTTACCAGTCTTAGCGTTCCTGGCGAACAGATTTTCAGCGGTAACATTAAGCCGGGCGAAACCGAGCTGACGGAGGTAGGCCATTCGGTGGCTTCTTTCTACGGCTATGTGGCAGATGGTATTTTTCAGACACCTGCTGATGTGGCTAACCATGCCACCCAACCTGGTGCGGCCCCAGGCGATATTCGATTTAAAGATTTAAACGGTGACGGTGTGATTGATCAGAATGACCAGACATTCCTGGGTTCTCCGATACCAAAATTCACTTATGGATTTAATTTTGGTGCGACTTATAAAAGCTTTGATATCAATGCCTATTTTGATGGGGTATACGGAAATAAGATACTGGCAGCGTACGAGTATTATACTGATGGTTTCTTTATTTCCAATTATAATATGCAAGAGTCGGAACTTGGCCGCTGGACCGGACCGGGAACCAGTAATACGCTGCCCCGCCTGATTGCCAGTGATCCGAATGATAATTCCCGTGTCTCCAGTTTTTACCTTCAAAGCGGATCCTATTTGCGTCTGCGCAATTTGTCGATAGGTTATACCTTGCCTAAAAGTACATTGGCAAAAGCAGGGATTAAAACATTCCGGGTATTTGTCTCCGGAGAGAACCTGCTGACCTTTACAAAGTATAAAGGCTACGATCCCGAAATCGGCCAGCAATATAGCGGTGCCGGCGGAATATTGGACATAGGTGTCGATAATGGCAACTATCCTCAGAGCAGAACCTTATCTGCAGGTGCAAGTTTATCCTTTTAATGTTAATGTCTTTATTTAAACAGATTATCATGAAATATTACTATTTAGCCCTGTGTGCAACACTAATGATTAGCCTCGGGGGATGCAACAAGTTTTTGGATGAGACGCCAACAGCACATTTATCAACTTCAAGTTATTATAAAACCAGTGCGGATGCTGTAGCTGCAGTAACCGATGCCTACCGCTTGATGAAAGATCAGGCATATGGAGGATATTCACCTTCTTCGTTTGGTGATATTATGGCAGATGACGCCAATAAGGGCGGCGGCGGCGCATCTGACCAGGAATTGATAACCCAATTAAAACTATTTACCGAAAAAGCCGATAACGGTTATGTATATAATGCATGGCGGGATAATTTCAGAGGGATATATCTTGCGAATCTCGTTCTTCAACAGGTTCCGGGTATTTCAATGGATGCCAAGTTGCAAACGCAGGTTTTGGGAGAAGCCTATTTTCTAAGAGGATATTATTACCTACAGTTGGTGCGGCTTTTCGGACGCGTTCCGATTATTACCGCGCCGGAAACTACTGGGGAATATTATGTCAAACAATCAAGTGAAGATCAGGTTTGTGCGCAAATTGAGTCTGACGCTAATACAGCAATTAAAGATCTGCCAAACCAGTCTGATCAGGCATTAACAGACCGTGGCCGGGCTACCAGCGGGGCAGCACAATCGTTGCTTCTGGAAACTTACATGTGGGAAAAGAAATTTACCCAGGCACAGGCTTTGGGCGATGCCATTATTAGTTCCGGTCAGTATACCTTGGCGCCTGATGTTACCCAAATTTGGACTGTTGCCGGAGAGTTTGGCCCGGAATCTATTTTTGAAGTTAACTGTGCTGATATCCCGGGTAAAGGTGTCGGAAACTTGCTGGATTTGTTCGATGCGCCAAGAAATACCTGGGGTTATGGCTTTGTTGTACCTTCCGTGTCACTAGTGAATGAATTTGAAAAGGGCGACCCAAGACTTAACGCCACGGCGATTTACAATAATGAATTATTACCGGATGGCACAACTGCCAATACCAACACAAGTGAAACCGGTTACTGGAACAGGAAATACTGGCTGCCGTTAAGCGAGATTCCGACCAATGCTGGAGGTGGGACCGGTGATGGGCCAACAAATGACCGGGTTTATGGATTGGCTATAGACATGCTTTGGACTGCGGAAGCGGCGTTTCAAAACGGTGATGTGGCGCATGCGACCACGTTGGTAAATCAGATCCGTGACAGAGCCCGGAAAAGCGGTGGTAACACGGACATGACCATTTTACCTGATTATACTACGGTTACACTTGCCCAAATTTATCACGAAATGCGTGTTGAAACAGCACTGGGAGAACACCGTAGATTTTATGAACTGGTTAGAACCGGCAGAGCGGCCAGCATTCTTCCGGGCTTCAAAGTTGGCGTTAATGAACATGTACCTATTCCATTAACTGAAATACAATTGAGTAATGGGGTACTAACTCAGAACCCGGGCTTTTAATCTTGTATTTGTTATTTAAAAATTACCAGTATAAAGCTGCGTAGTTTACAATCTGAAAACCCATTGCAATATTTTGCAATGGGTTCTTTTCCACCATATATCTACACATCGTGTAATTAATATATTTCATAAATTTTATGTTACAACCGGGTGTCTTCCACCAATATGAATACTCTATTAGTAACTAACCAATTATTTAAAGCTCTTCATTACAAAAATTCCATTTATGTTTAATAATTGTACTTTCCTTTTGAAATCAACAGCAATTTTCCTGATTAGCATGGCGTTTTGCTCCGTTGCTTTTGCCCAATCAAACGTGGTTTATCTTAACAGTTCAACCGATCACCATTGGAAGGTTAAACCACAGGCAGACATCACCGAGGCAGATCATATAAATACAATCGACTATAATACAAAGAACTGGGTGGACGCTGTTGTTCCTGGAACTACATTTTCATCCTACGTAGCAGCCGGTTTGGAAAAGGATCCGAATTTTGGTGATAATATATATAAGGTGGATAAAGCTAAATACGACCACAGCTTTTGGTACCGTACCGAATTTAAAGTTCCTGCTGGTTATTCAAAAAATCATATCTGGCTTAACTTTAAGGGAATAAACCGAAAAGGAGATATTTACCTTAACGGAACTTTCCTGGGCAGCCTTGATGGCTTTATGCAACGTGGCCGGTTTGATATCAGTGAACTGGTTAAAGCAAATGAAGAAAACATTCTGACTGTCCTGGTATCAATACCTAAGCAACCATTGGCGAATGTTGGTAGCCCCGACTATGTTTCCAGCGCGGGTTGGGATTGGATGCCTTATGTACCCGGGCTTAATTCAGGTATTACCGATAATGTGTACTTAAGCAATACCGGCGATGTGACTCTGCAGGATCCCTGGATAAGGGCAAATCTGCCAACTAATGCACGGGCCGACCTGTCCATAGCTATGGATCTCAAAAATAATTCTTCAAGCCAGCAAACAGCATTGATTAAAGGATTGATCACACCGGGTAATATCGAGTTTTCGCAACAGGTGAGTATTAACCCTAACGGACAAACCGATATAAAGCTGGATAAAAAAACTTTTTCGCAATTAATGATCAATGGCCCCAAACTTTGGTGGCCTAATGGTTATGGCGAGCCTAATCTTTACAACTGCAAGCTAAGTGTAATGGTTGGTAATGAGGTTTCTGATGTTCAGGACATCCGGTTCGGAATAAAAAGGTATAGTTACGATACGCTTGGTCATGTCCTACATCTGTCCATCAACGGGGTTAAAGTTTTCATCAAAGGTGGCGACTGGGGGATGTCTGAATATATGCTGCGTTGCCGGGGAAAAGAATATGATACCAAGGTTAGGTTGCACCAGGAAATGCACTTTAACATGATCCGTAACTGGATAGGCTCAACCACTGATGAGGAATTTTATGATGCCTGTGATAAATATGGTATTATGGTGTGGGACGAATTTTGGTTGAATGCGAATCCTAATCTTCCTGCTGATATTAATGTTTTTAATGCTAACGCGGTGGAAAAGATAAAGCGATTCAGGAACCATCCATCCATTGCGGTTTGGTGTGCGGATAACGAAGGCTGGCCTGAGCCACCCTTAAGTGATTGGTTAAAGGCAGACATTGCCACCTTCGATGGCGGCGACCGGTATTACCAGGCAAATTCACATGCGGACGACCTGACCGGAAGCGGCCCATGGGCAAGTAAAGATCCACGGTATTATTTTACTGCTTATCCTACAGGGTTGGGAGGTAACAAAGGCTGGGGATTGCGTACCGAACTTGGAACTGCGGTGTTCACCAACTTTGAGAGTTTTAAGAAATTTATGCCGCAAGACAAATGGTGGCCAAGAAATGAAATGTGGAACCAGCATTTTTTCGGGCCTTTAGCATTTAACGCCGGCCCAGATCAATATGATATGAGTGTAAAAGCTTATGGTTCGCCGACTGGTATTGAGGACTATTGCCGTAAAGCCCAGTTTGTTAATATTGAAACGAATAAAGCGATGTTTGAGGGTTGGCAAGATGCTATGGGAGAAGATGCATCGGGTTTAATGACCTGGATGAGCCAATCTGCTTACCCATCAATGGTATGGCAAACCTATGATTATTATTATGACCTGACAGGAGCGTTCTGGGGAGCAAAAAAAGCCTGCGAGCCGTTGCACATACAATGGAATCCGGTAACTAATGGTATAAAAATCATCAATACAACCGGCATCAATGTGACAGGTTTAACCGCGAAGGCAGATGTTTATAATTTAGATGGCCGGATAGTTAACCAATATAGCTTATCCGCTACGGCTGATGCGCCGGCTAATAGCGCCTTACAGATTTTTGAGTTGAAATTCAATCCCGAGAAAACTAATCTGGCTTTAAACAAACCGGTATTCGCTTCCTCATCAGAAGACGGTCAGCCGGCAAGTTATGTAAATGATGGTAACAATGGTACCCGCTGGGCCAGTAATCACGATGATAACGAATGGATTTATATTGATTTAGGTAAAGACGAGGTAGTAAATGGTGTTGGCCTCAACTGGCAGGATGCTTATGCCAAATCATTTAAAATACAGGTATCAAATGATGCCAGCCACTGGCATGATGTATATACAACAGATGAAGGTAGGCAGGGCGAGCAGCAAATTATGTTTCCTGAAGTGACTGCCAGGTATGTGCGTATGCAAGGTATTGAGCGAGCCAGTTATTGGGGCTATTCTTTGTATAACTTTGAAGTTTATAAGGGTGATGTCGCCAGTGAAGGACTATCAGCTGTGCACTTCATCAAATTAAAACTAACCGACAAAGATGGTAAGCTGGTGTCAGATAATTTTTATTGGCGAGGGAATAAACGCAAGGATTATTCAGCACTCAATACGCTGGCAAAAGTAAATCTAAAAGTAACCTATAAAATAGTTAATTTCAACGGAAAAACAATGATCACTGCCGAAATTACTAATCCTCCTTCATCAAAGTCGGCGGCATTCGGAATTAGGGTGCAGGCAGTAAAGTCCTCAACCGGCGACCAGATCTTACCGGCTATTATGAGTGATAATTATTTCTCATTAATGAATGGTGAAACCAAAGAGGTGAAAATTGAATTTGATTCTGCTTTATTAAATAAAAACGATGAGATCAAACTTATAGCTGATCCTTTTAATAACCATGTGACAAACTAAGAAGATAAAATTGTCCGAAAGAATGAAGATAATGTCTATGCGAAGTTACAGCTTTCGCTTTGTTGCTGTGCTGGTTCTGTTGTTGTTACTGATAACAGTTGTTAAGCCATCTTATGCTCAACATGGTAAAACAGGAAGCTGGGGTGATCAGGGAAATGGTTTTTATAAAAATCCAATACTGAATGCTGATTATTCGGATCCTGATGTTATACGTGTCGGCGGGAATTTTTATATGGTGTGCTCCGATTTTCATTTTATGGGTATGCCGGTTTTAAAATCAACTGACCTGGTTAATTGGACGATTATTGGTCAGGTTTATCATCGCCTTGATATAAATGAGAAGTATAATACCATGCAAAAATATGGGAGTGGGAGTTGGGCTCCTTCTATTCGTTTTCATAATGGCTTGTTCTATGTTTATTTCTGCACGCCGGACGAAGGACTTTATATGAGCACTGCCAGCGACCCCGCTGGCAAGTGGTCGCCTTTAACGGAGGTTAAAAGAACAGGTGGCTGGGAAGATCCCTGTCCTTTTTGGGATGATAATGGTCAGGCTTATTTAGGTCATAGTCGCTTAGGTGCAGGTCCCATTATCGTGCATAAAATGAGCAATGATGGCCGTCATTTATTGGACTCCGGCATGACTGTTTATAACGGGCCGGTTGCAGAAGGTACAAAGTTTTATAAGCGTAACGGCTACTATTACCTGATTATACCAGAAGGGGGAGTGGGTGCAGGGTATGAAACAGCCCTGCGTGCGAAAAATATCTACGGTCCCTATGAACGAAAAGTAGTACTGGAGCAGGGCAAAACGGCGGTAAACGGACCGCATCAGGGCGGATTGGTGGAACTTCAATCCGGAGAATCCTGGTTCATTCATTTTCAGGATGCTGGCGCGATAGGCAGGATAACACATCTGGAACCCGTAAAGTGGGTGGATGATTGGCCATTGATCGGTATTGATAACGATAATAACGGAATTGGCGAACCGGTAAGTACCTGGCCTAAACCGAAGGTTAATGGCTCAAGGGCAATAACTGCTCCGCAGACTACTGATGAGTTTAACAGCACTAAATTAGGATTGCAATGGCAATGGAACCATAACCCCGATGATAGCGAATGGTCGCTTTCCAGCTTTAAAGGTTATCTATCACTCACCGCTATGCACGCCGTTGATAATAAACATGCCAGAAACACTATTACGCAAAAGTTAATGGGGAAATATGGTATAATTACTACCTTATTAAAAACTGACGAAATGGACATTGGACAAAAGGCAGGCTTGTGTTTATTGGGACAAAATATTCACGAGATCGGTTTGTTTAGAACGGCTAGTGCTACACATCTATTTGTCAATAATAATGGGAAAATATCCAACGGCAAAGTGATTAATGAAGATCACATTTTTTTACGTATAATCGTCAACCTGAATACAAATCATACAATACTACAATATAGTCTGGATGGACATTCTTTTTATCAGTTGGGCGATGAATGCATCTTAGCTAATTCCAATTATTGGAAAGCGGTACGTCCCGGCCTATTTTCTTATAACGTAGATCAGGGTTCAGGTACAGCCTTGTTCGATTGGTTTCATTATCAATATGACGGCCCCTTAGGTGGATTGTAGTATTATAGGTTATTATTTGATTTTTATTTAGATAACATTTTTAACAAAATTTCATGAAAAAAATTCTTTCAGGTACGATATTCTTTCTTTCAATAGCCGTTGTCGCTTTTGGAACTCCTAATAAAGATCCTGACAGGCCATTATACAAGGACAAAACGGCTACGATAAATGACAGGGTAGAAGATCTGTTGAAAAGGATGACCCTAAAGGAAAAAATCGAACAGCTTGAAAACAGGCCATCAGGGAAAGCAGAGGATATAGATCGAATATTTAAAGGTGAGAGCTTTGGTTGTACCCATGAGATGAGCATGCCGGCAGCAGACTGTGCGGATATGTATCAAAAACTACAAAATTATATGCTGACCAAAACACGCTTAGGCATTCCGATACTTACAGCCGCCGAGGGTATAGAAGGAATACTGCAAAATGGTTGTACCATTTTCCCGCAGGAACTGGCGCAGGGGAGTACTTTTAATCCTGCGTTGATTCGCCGGATGACAGTAGCTGCAGGAGCTGAAGCAAATGTGATTGGCATACACCAGATTCTTTCACCCGTGTTGGATATTGCCCGGGAATTACGCTGGGGACGGGTAGAGGAAACCTATGGTGAGGACCCTTATTTGATTGCCGAAATGGGCGTGTCCTTTGTCAAAGGATACCAGCAATACGATATTACCTGTACCCCCAAACATTTTATGGCGCATGGCTCGCCCTCTGGTGGGTTAAACTGCGCGAATGTTAGCGGTGGCGAACGGGAATTGAGGAGTTTATATATGTATCCTTTTAAAAGAGTGATCGCCGAAGCGAATCCATGGTCATTGATGTCATGTTACAGTTCTTACGATGGAGTGGCCATGACGGGTTCGCATTATTATATGACCGACATCCTGCGTGGGGAACTAGGATTTAAAGGTTATGTGTATTCTGATTGGGGATCTGTTGATCGGTTGGAAACCTTTCATCACGCAGTGGACTCCCAGGAAGACGCGGCAAAAATGGCGCTGACCGCCGGCGTTGACCTTGACATTGACGACGCTTACGAGACATTGGAAAAAATGGTGGAAAGCGGTAAACTAGATATAAAATATATAGATATAGCCGTAAGGAGGGTGCTAACAGTTAAATTTGCACTTGGTCTGTTTGATCATCCTTATGGAGACCCGGGTAAAGTTGCTAAAATAGTACACAGCGCGGCAAATGTCGCGGTCTCCAAAGAAGTAGCCGATGAAAGCGTGATCCTTTTAAAAAATGATAAACAGATTTTACCGCTGGATCTGTCAAAATATAAATCTATAGCCGTTGTGGGCCCCAATAGTGATCAAACGGTTTTCGGTGATTACTCCTGGACAACACGTGATACCAAAGAGGGGGTAACCTTATTGCAGGGGCTACGGCAAGTTGTGGGTAATAAGGTTGTATTACGCCATGCACAAGGCTGCGACTGGTGGAGCCAGGATAAATCGGGTATTGACGAAGCTGTTAAGGCGGTTGAAGCCAGCGATATAGCCATTGTTGCTATCGGAACACGCAGCACCTTTTTGGGTAGAAGCCCTCAATATTCAACAGCAGGAGAAGGGTTCGATCTTTCATCATTGGAGTTACCCGGTGTACAGTTGGACTTGTTAAAAGCGATTAAAGCGACCGGTAAGCCAATGATTGTGGTATTTATAGCCGGAAAACCATTGGCAATGCCTTGGGTAAAAGAAAACGCAAATGCGGTACTGGTGCAGTGGTATGGCGGAGAAAAACAGGGGCGTACTTTGGCCGACATTTTAACCGGCGCTGTAAATCCTTCAGGCCGGTTGAACGTTTCTTTTCCCAGAAGTACAGGAACTACGCCCTGTTATTATAATCATTTTATAACCGACCGAAATGAGCCTTTCGACAGTCCCGGCAGCCCTGAGGACCCTAAAGGACATTATATTTTTGATTCACCCGATGCGCTATGGAATTTTGGTTATGGTTTAAGTTATACCAACTTCAATTATTTAAAGTGTACTATAACGGATTCTGTTTTAACAGCAAAAGATACTGTTAAGGTGGAAGTTGAAGTTGCGAACACCGGCAAATATGACGGAAAAGAAGTGATGCAATTGTACGTAAGGGATAAGGTAAGCTCTGTCGCGACCCCTGTACAACAGCTTAAGGCTTTTAAAAAAGAATTGTTTAAAGCCGGTGAGCACAAAAAAATAACATTTGAGGTACCGGTATCAGAACTGGGCCTATATAACGAGAAGATGGAGTACGTGGTAGAACCGGGTGAATTTGATATCCAGATTGGGAGCGCCTCCGATCACATATATTTCCATAAAACAGTTACGGTGAGATAGAGCGTAGATGTTCTATGTTGAAACATTAAATCCAACACGTATTTCTAATTCATTTTTTTCAAAACTGTTTATAAACCACACTGCCACCTCCGCTGATTAAAATGGTGTTTCCTGATGTTTTCATAGGTTTTATTTGAGATTTACGGTTATAGCAGATTAAATATTTATGGAGTTATTTTTTTAAGATAATTTTTCAAGTTGCTTCCGATGATCTGTTTCCAGCCGTCTTCAAATCTATGTTGCGCAAAATGCGGATCGCGCGGAAAACTTGCCAAGCCTGTATGGGTAAGCTTAAGCCTTGTTTTATTTCCTTCTTCAAACAACTCAAAGGTTACTTCTGAACTGCCTGGGTAATCCTTGTAAGACCAGCTATGCGCTAATTTTCTTCCTTCTTCAACTTGAGTAACTCTCCATTCCTTTTTATAATTTGAACCATCGTCAGTAAACTCAAACTTAAAACCTACAATAGGTTTAAATTTCTTCAACTGAGGGAAATACCATTCCTTTATTTTGTCTTTATCTGTAAGCGCTTGCCACATTTTTTCGATCGGGGCATCGTAAACTTGCTCAATTAAAAATGGAGTATCCATATATCTACTTTTCGTTACTAATTAATATTAATACAGCAAAATAACGTTTTGAAACCTCAACGGTTTGTTGCATTTTGGTATCTTTAAGGATACTAAAGTGCAGGATAGAGAGAAACATCTTCTTCATCGCGATGTACAGGATGCCCTGGAACTAATGGGTAGACGATGGCGTGGTGCCATTATGGCTTCATTATGTGGTAGCCCCAAACGGTTTTTAGAACTCAAGACGGATCTAAAACCGATTACTTCACGAATACTTATCAAGGAATTGCGGTATCTGGAACAGAACAAACTGATTAGAGTAGAGCGAAGTACATCAGCAGCAAACGCAGTACTTTATGCCCATTCCGAACATGGCAGCAGTTGTGGACCTATAATCCTGCAGCTTCGTGACTGGGCAGTGAAACATCGCGTTATTATGCTTGAATCTATTAAAAGAGATTAGAAATCACAACCACAAAGGTTGAGTTTGAGAATCCCCATCGTCGACTTTAAAAGCATTAATTTCTTTCAACTAATAATTTTCGATATCAGACTCGATTCAATTTAAATTTACCTTTTCAGTTGTTTCTTTGTTTTTCTTCGCTTGCCTAGCCAGATCATAAATCCTGTCACCGGCAAGAATGCGGCTATTAAGCCCGCAAAAAAATAAATGATTTTGCTGCCTATGCCAATTAGTTTGAATCTTCCGGTGTGCAGGTTATACGTACTTGCAGCAATTTCATCATACCCGGTATAATTTTTAAAAAGGTCCGTCTTTACTACTTTACCATTATAAGGATTAAAATACACAGTGTTTTGATGTCTTACAATAGTATAAGCATAACGCATCTGTACTCTTATTGCATCGTTTTTTGTTGCAGCCGGAGTAATAAAAGTAACCTGTGCTCCGGGATAATTTAAAACCATATATTGATAGGCCTTGTCAATATTGAAATGTTTTTGATCCTGTGGCTCAATTTTTATTTTTCCTTCTTTTGCTACCGTTGCGCCTGTGATAAAAGCGGCCGTATTTTTCACGGTGTCGTAAACAAAGAACATTCCGGTCAGTGAAATCAGTAATAAAATAATCAGTGTATAAAATCCGAGTACGCTGTGTAAATCCCAATTTAATCTTTTCCAGTTTTTTGTTTTTAAATTAATGGTTGTGGCTTGTTTAAAAAAACGAGACTGTTTGGGCCACCATAAAATAAGACCACTGACACACATGATGAAAAAAATTAATACGTTGGCCTTAATAATAACAGCACCAAAATCACCGAGCAATAGATGCGTGTGAAGTGCTAGAATAACTGTAAAAAAATCCGTTTCTAGATCTTGAACACCGATTATCCTGGCATTATACGGGTTGATGCTAATGGCTATGTCTTTTTTACTATAGAAAATAATGGCTGCATCTTTTGTCTCAGTGAACCGGATGCTGGTTATTTTGGCCTTCGGGTAATGGGCTTTTACGGTATCCTGCATTTGCTTGAATGGCAAACGTTGGTTTTCAACTTGTTTTACGTGGTAAAAATCATGCTGAAAAATTTCACGGGCTTCCTCTTCAAATGCCAATGTTGCGCCGGCCAGGCCTACTATAAGAACAACCAATCCACTGGTTAAACCAAGAATAAGGTGAAGTTGCCGAATGATTTTTTTTAACTTAAACTTCTTCATAAAATGGATTGATTGTTTGACGTGTTATTTAGAATTTATAATCAAGGTTTAATGTAGCCCTTGTTGGGTCTTGTGGCGCTAATCGGTACGACCAATACTTTTCATTAGTAAGATTGTCAACCTTTAAGCCGATACGGTATTTAGGCTGATCATAGAAGACAGTTGCGTCTATAGTGGTATAAGAAGGGATGATAAATTTAAAGGTAGTTGTATTAGTTTGATAGGAGGCGCTGCCGTAATTGACACCCGCGCCAACCCCTATACCTTTAACTATGCCTTCCGGTATGCGGTAGCTTATCCACAAATTAGCCAGTTTATCCGGGCCTGCGGTTGCTGGGCGCAGTCCCAAGAGGTGAGTGCCTGCGGCTGCCTCCGTGATTTTACTGTTGTTGTAGGCATACCCCGCAATAATATTAAACCCTCTGAACGGATTCACAATTAATTCTGTTTCTACGCCTTTGCTTAACTGTGTACCGGCTTGTGTAGAAAAACCTGGATGTAACGGATCGTCCATTACAGTATTAGTGACATTTATATCATAATAGCTTACCGTTGAGCTCAATTTATGATCCCATAAATCAACTTTCACACCGCCTTCCCATTGGTTAGCATACTGCGGTTTAAAGGTGCTGTTATCAAAACTGGTAGCAGTTACATTATTAAACCCATTCATGTAATTACCAAATAGTGATACCTGATCTTTAATTAACTGATAAACCAACCCAAATTTGGGCGATAGTGCCGTTTGATCAAAATTACCTGAGCGCACTCCATTGCTTGGGGTGTAAGCGCCGTCATTAACAAACCTGTCAAGACGTAAACTCAACATACCGCTTAACTGATCTGTAAAATTGATGACATCCGAAGCATAAGCTGCATATGAACTTTGATCATTTTGTACATATCCGCTATTTGTCGGGGCGGCAGCTGCAACCAAAGCGGCCACTTTAGCAGCATTGAAATTGTTATAGGCAGCGCCCGGGTTTTTGTAACTGATAAGGGGCATGCTTACTGTTACGTTTGTCCAATCACTTTTTTGGTTATAGTATTCAAAGCCGACGATAAGGCGATTGCGAAGACTGCCGATCTTAAAATCACCAATGAAGTTTTGTTGCACATTGGTAACGTAATATGGATAATCTTCTTTGGTGGCCTGTTGCCTGATAGAGGTATCGGACAACGATAATTGAGTAACATAACCTTTGGTTGTGGAAAACGTTTTATTTAAGATAGTTTGCGATTTCCATTCATCGGATATCCTATAATTGATTTGGGTAAAAATATCGAACTGTTGACTGGTATAATCCAGACTGTTATTGCTAAATGATCTATTATAATCAATGCCAAGGTCTTTGATATTAAAAATTTTTACTGTTGGGTCTGGCGCCAACCGGTATGCTGATGTTGCGTCACCTGAACCTACCTCAGCATCCATTTGAATAGTTAGTCGATCATTTACCAGATAAGTTAAGCTAGGAGCCACGAAAATACCACGGTCAAAACCGGCATCCTGAAAACTATGCTCGTTATGCAGGGCTGTATTTATGCGAAAAAGTACAGTTTTATCTTTATTTAAAGGTACGTTTACATCAGCAGTAATACGGCTTAAATCAAAACTGCCGGTTTGGTAACTCAATTCTGTGCGGGTACTGTCGAAAGGTTTTTTTGTTACTCGATTGAATACCCCCCCGAAAGAAGCTAAGCTGCTATTGAATAAGGTACCTGAAGGACCTTTTATGGCTTCTATTTTTTCAATGTCTACGGGATCAATACTATTAAAATCGTATCCGGCAACGCCATTCCGTACATAATTTCCGGTTACAAAACCACGTGATAGAAGGGTGGTCCGTCCATTATTGTAAACTAATGGCACACCAGCGCCTGGTATATTTTTAAAAGCATCTGAATAGTTTGTTACGATCTGCTCATTCATCAGGTCGCTGGTTATTACACTATAAACCTGAGGGTTCTCCAAATCCTTAAGGGGAAGCTTAGCGACATCATCTGTCTCTTTTCGCAGGAACTTATTGTTTTTGGTTGCTTTGATATAAATTTCAGTAAACCGACTCTGATCTTCAGTGAGAATAAAGTTTAAAGTCAGGGTTTCACCGGCGATAACGGTAATGGGCCGGGTTTGCGTTTGTAGGCCGACAAAACTCGCCATAACAGTATATTGCCCTGCTTTTATGTTTTTAATGATATAATGTCCGTCGTGACCAGCACTTGTTCCCTGATTTGTTTCTTTAATAGTAATGTTAACAAACTCTGCAGGTTTCCCGTCAGATGTGCTAACCTTACCTTTTATTATACCTGTAGCACCATCATCACTTGCAAATACAGTATTTATAGTGGTGATAACCAGTAATATTATCAATAATGGCTTGGTTAAAGAGTAGGTTTTAAAAGAAGGGGAATTGGGGCGTTTTTTTAGTGCATAAAGCAAAGTAAATACAAATTTCATAGTTTTGTTAGAAGATAAATAGATTGAAAGATCAGTTGTCTAGAAACCGGTGTAAAGTTTGGCGACCGAGCGCCGGTTTTTCTGCAAAGTTATTTTTATTTAGATTAATTACAAATAATAATCAAGGTGACTAGCTAAAACGATTCATACAATTGAAGGGTACTCGTAATTACGGCACAAAATTTATGCGTATGCATTGTGAAAAATCCACTTTTACATATGTAGCGTATTTTTTTGTTTTCTAAATGCGGCTTAGATACACCTGTGTTACAGGCTTTCACCTAATAACCGCACAGGCTTTCTTTTTTTGTTTTTGGAACGTGGCACTGTTCAACGCGGTTATTACAAAAGCTTTATGCCATCCAAAAGGTGATGCGTCAGATACATGTTTGGATGACACATTATCTTCTTCAAATCCTGCAAAAAGTTAGTCGAAGATTGTTTTCTCAAGACGACGATACCTATAAAGAGCTCTGATGAAAGTCAGGACTCTTTTTTCTACAAACTTAGAGTATTGCCAAATATTCGCCCAAAATGCTACTTTTAACAATGATGAGAAAACTATATGATCGATCTATCAGATTAAGATTACCGGTAATTATAGGGCTATTATCATTTTTGAGTCTAAATGCCGCTGCACAAACCAATACACTATTACCGCCATCGGGCCTAATGTGCGATCTGGTGGGGGCAACGGCTTATCAATCTTCAAACGGCTATACGGTTAAAGCATCTAAAGTAAACCTATCCGATACAACGATTCAATTTGTGACCATTGGCAGCCAACACCCTGCATTTAGTTGGCAAATGAATGATACCGGGAACAATGTTATGCAAACAGCTTATCAGCTATTGGTATCGGATAATAGCCTGTTCTCACCCGGCGTTGGCACCTGGGATTCAGGTAAGATCATGAGCGCCCTATCGTGCGGAAACGTTTATGAGGGGCCAGCCCTAAAGCCTGGTAAGGCTTATTACTGGAAAGTAAGGGTATGGAATAACCATGGTAGAGCAAGTTTATATTCGCTTATTGCAGCATTTTATACAAGTGCAAGGTTACAAAGGGATGAGGCTACTACAGCCTATCCGCTCCAGATAACAGAAGTAAATCCTGGTTCATTGAAAAAGGTAGGGAATGTCTACCGTGCGGATTTTGGAAATGATGCTTTCGGCCAACTGAAGCTTACTTTGTCTGCCGACAAGCAAATCGATTCTGTTATTATCCATTTAGGCGAAATGATTAATGCAGATGGTAGCATAAACCATCATCCACCGGGTACCATCCGGTACGCCAGGTATGCTATCAAAGTGCTTAAAGGCATACATACCTACCGGTTAGCGATCGGAAAAGATGTTCGCAATATCAAAAAAGAGGCAGTGAGAATGCCGGACTATATAGGGGAGGTAACACCTTTCCGGTATGTTGAAATCGAGGGTTATTCGGGCGCTCTGCAATCAACTGATATTGCACAACTGTCTGTACATTATTTCTTCGACGATCAGGCGGCGACATTTCATAGCTCTGATTCTACTTTGAATGCCATTTGGGATCTTTGCAAATATTCGATCAAAGCAACTTCTTTCGCCGGGACATTTGTTGATGGTGACCGGGAACGTATTCCTTATGAAGCCGATGCTTATATCGCCCAATTGGGCGATTATGCTGTAAATAAGGAGTATACGCTGGCCAGGAACTCAAGCGAATACCTGATCGCCCATCCAACCTGGCCAACCGAATGGATATTGCAATCGGTATTAATCGCCTGGCACGACTATTTGTATACAGGTGATATACGGTCAGTAAAAAAGAATTATAACGATTTGAAGGCCAAAAGTCTGATGGCGCTGCAGGATTCCACGGGACTAATTAGCACCAGGACAAGAAAGATGACTAAAGAAGTGATCGAATCTGTACATTACACGGCAAATTTGAAAGATATTGTGGACTGGCCTCATGGTACCGAGACAGACAACTTTGTTTTCACGGATTACAATGCAGTGGTTAACGCGTTTTATTACAAAGACCTGGTAATTTTAAAAACGTTGGCAAATCACTTGGGTAAAAAAGATGATGCCGCATTCTTTGATCAGAAAGCAAAGGCTGTTAAAGCGGCGTACCAAAAAGCTTTTTTTGACCCGGTACGTCAGGTTTATGTTGATGGCCTTGGTACAAACCATGCCTCCTTACACGCCAATATGTTCGCACTGGCCTTTGGCCTGGTTGCTGAAAATAATAAAAAAAATGTTCTGGCATTTATCAAATCGAGAGGAATGGCTTGCAGTGTTTATGGTGCCCAGTTTTTATTAGATGCGGTTTACGATAGCGGGGACGGTGATTACGGTCTTTCTTTGTTAACATCAAAAAGCGACCGTAGTTGGTTTAATATGATCAAGATGGGTAGTACTATTACGATGGAGGCTTGGGATAATAAATATAAATCAAATCAAGACTGGAACCATGTTTGGGGGGCCGCGCCAGCGAATCTCATTTCTCGCAAGCTGATGGGTATAGAACCCTTAACACCGGGATGGGGCAGCTTTAGTGTAAAGCCGCAAATAGGAGGTCTTTCATTCGCACGCATTGATGTGCCTACGGTAAAGGGTACCATCCACGTGGCTTATACACAAAGCGGAAAAGAATTTAAAATGGTGCTAAAAATTCCGGCAAATACCTTAGCTCAGGTTTGTCTTCCTATAAAAAAGTATGTCAAATACCAGGTCATAGAAGATGATAAGATCGCGAAATCTAGCGTAATTGGTCAGACGGCTCTAATCAGTAATGTAGGGTCTGGCGAACACCATTTTAAGGTTATCTACTGGTAGCATATCAGATCAAACCCATGACTAAGCTCGTTTTATTGTACATACGTGTTCGGAAAGCCTGATCATATTGTGGATAATTTACCGCATAGAATATATAAATTAGCAACATCAACCAAGTATAACATGACCCTGCAGCTTAACACATTTATTCACCTTGTTTTTATCGGGTTTGTTGCACTATTCCCGGTGGTGAACCCAATTGGAACGGCTTTTATAATCAGTCCATATTTTTCAGATCTTACCCGTAAGGAGCGTATAACGGTGGTTAAAAAGATTACTGTTTATTCATTTATTATTTGCGCCGTTACGTTGTTTATAGGACACTGGATATTGGAGTTGTTTGGTTTGTCTATACCAATCATCCAATTGGCAGGTGGGATTATGATTTGTAAAATAGGCTGGGGATTTTTGTCGGCAGATAGTAACGAGAGCCCTGCTGAAACTAAGCCTGCTACTGTGGTTGAGCAGGATCATATCCCATCGATAGAAAATAAGTTGTTTTACCCGATCACATTTCCAATGACTACTGGCGCGGGTACCATCGCGGTGCTTTTTACACTAAGTGCTGATGGTGCTAATAATGATCTTTCGCAGTACCTGATCAATGTGGGCGCATTGCTGGTTTCAATTATTGGGATCTGTATCCTGATCTTTCTTTTTTATGTGAATACAAACCGGCTAATCAGTCATATTGGCTCTCATAATGAAAAGATAATCAACAGCCTGATGGCTTTCCTAATCTTTTGTGTGGGTTTACAGATTGCCGTTGGAGGTATTGTTCACCTGATAAAGTTGTCGTTTAAGATATAGTTAATTGCGCGTTTATTTGTTGTTCAATAATACTAAAATTCATCAGCAGTGCTGCGGCTGTCGATATACGGTGAGCCATAAAAAAAAGTGGTAAATAATTGCTGATCTATAAAAAAGGTCCATTCTGAAGTTTGATCCTGTTTTTTGATCAACAGGTCTTCACAGCCAAAGGTGTAATTAATATCCAGCACAACGCGGAAACTGCCTTTACCCGATTTGAGATCATATTTAACACGATCGATATTCATAAATATCACTTCCGGGGCCCCGTTTGGCCTAAACTCGCGTTCGATGGCGTGTTTGAGCTTATCATAGGGTTTGCTGCCCGGTTTAAACAGACCCGGAATAAACGTTTCTGCGGAGAAATGATCCTTGTTAAACTGAGCATTATCTGATTGTATTTCGAAACTGTCCATGTTAGCTACAGATTATATCAATATCAATTCGTTACAGGGTTTAAACATCTGTATGAATAATCACCAAATATACAGATTATGGTGTATGTCAGGTTTTGGCCAGCTATTGTCAATTATCCATCGGCTTTATTAAGGTAAATAGCATAATTCTGACTTTATTGACAGAAACTGTTAATTTGCAGTCGCATACCCTATTAACTTTACATGACTATAAAATACCTCGTATTCTGCGTTACCATCGCTTTATATAATTTGGCAGATGCCCAGCAAGTACCAATTCACAATAATTATAAGGACGAAAGCGGTTTACCTCGATTAAAAATTGAGCGTAAAATGATTTATACACCGGGGAATAACTGGTTGTATAATCACCACGCTGCAATTATTGAATTTAAGGGAAAACTAATTGCCACGTGGTCGAACGGACTTATTGATGAAGATTCACCGGGCCAGCGGGTTGTTTTTTCTGTGTCAGATGATTTTGAACATTGGTCGACACCGGGTATAATAGCCGAACCATCGAAAGCCGCGAATGGTATAAAGAAAGTGCTCACCGCAGCTGGTTTGTATCAGTATAAGGGTACACTTGTAGCATATTATGGTGAGTATGAAAAAGACAGGACGCATACTCATTTATGGGCTAAAATAAGCACCGATGGAGAGCATTGGAGCAGCCCTATTGATATGCACATTCCTTTAATACCCAATCACGGGCCCGAAGCAATAGCAAATGGCAGGCTTATTATTAGCGGTAACTTTAGCTTTCCTTATACTAACGATCATACCGGCCTTTCAGGTTGGAAAATGACCAGTTTTTACCCTGATTCGTTGTATCAACAGGATAACTCCGCGGCATTTTATAAGCCGGCAGAAAAGCTGGATTTACCGCCGCTTTGCGAGGGGTCATTTTTTCAGACCGACGATGGCGTTATTCACATGCTGCTACGAGTAACAGGTAAAGGATGGAAAGGCAAGCTGTGGCTTACCGAAAGTCGGGATAATGGCTCATCATGGTCAAAACCGAAGGAAACCGCGTTTACTGATAATGACAGTAAATTCCATTTTGGCCGCTTGCCCGATAAGCGTTACTATTATGTAGGGATACCTGACACGTTGCACCATTATGACCGTAACCCACTGGTGCTGGCAATTTCAGCAGATGGCAGATCCTTTAATAAACAATTTATTATTGCCGATGAACTATACCAGTTAAAAACTAAAGGTTTATACAAAGGCGGGCAGTATGGATACCCGCATACTATGATATGGAACGGTTATATGTATGTGATCATCTCCCGCCAAAAAGAATCTATTGAAGTGATCCGCTTTAAACTTGATCAACTGAAGGGTTTTTAATGATAATATAATTAATATAAAAAAAACTATATTTTTTTGTGTGAATTAAATAAAACGGGGTGGTTTTGTATTAATTTAACTATGTTTTCTTCCATATGGGTGTACCTGCTACACTTTGGAAAATATAACTTGTTGTAAAAAAAATGATACAAGTGTTGATAATACAATAAAAAAAATCATTAATATTGATTTAATATTCTGTAGTAAATTAGTTAACAATCCAATGTCCGGGTATAACTCTTATAGCGATGATGAATTAGTTATCCTCCTTAGACAAGGTGATTTGAACGCTTTTACAGCTATTCATAAGCGGTATTATGGCGTTTTATATAATCATGCTTATAAACGATTGGCAGATAGGGAAGAAGTTAAGGATATTTTGCAAGAGCTTTTTACTTGTATCTGGAACAATAAAGAAGTCATTAATTTAAACGTTAACCTGCAGGCTTATTTATATACCGCTGTCAGGAATAAGATATTGAACGTTTATAAACATCAAAAAATAAGATCAGACTACGCGGCATCGTTAGAAAGTTTTTTGGTAAACAATGAGCCTACTCCCGATGAAAGCTTACGTTTAAAAGAATTGATTGCTCTTGTAGATGCTGAAGTTAAATCGTTACCCGAAAAAATGAGGCTTATATTTGAAATGAGTAGAAATGCTCACCTTTCACACAATGAGATAGCTGAACAATTAAACATCAGCCCCCTTACCGTAAAAAAACAAGTGAATAATTCGCTTAAAGTATTGCGCCTCAAATTAGGAACTCATTTTTTTATGATGTTTTTTTAATTTATTTCTTTTTAATCTACTCCCACCTCCATTTTAAGTTGTATAGGTTATAAATAGGATAATTATCCTTTGACTATTATGCAGCTAAAAGAAATAGAACATTTGCTGGAAAAATATAATAAGGGCGAAGCCACCCTTGCAGAGAAGGCGTTGATTGAATCGTGGTACCTTATTTATAAGAACGATGCGCCCGGCGCATCGCACCAGCAATTGGAAGAAGATCAGAAAGACAGCCTTAATAAACTATTATTTCAGATAAATTCCAAGTCGAAAAAATCATATACCAGGACTTTTGCAATCGCAGCATCATTGCTGGTGTTTATTACTGCCGGGATTGTGATTTTTATGCATCACCAGTTCCCGAAAAAACAATTCTTTGCGTTTACTAAATCAGTTAAAAATGATATAGCTCCCGGTGGCAATAAAGCTATATTAACCCTTGCAAATGGCAATACGCTGGTGCTAACCGATGCTAAAAATGGCAAGCTTGCCAGCCAGGCAGGAGTGGTGATCAGCAAAACAGCCGACGGGCAGATTAAATATGCAGGCTCAGGCCAAAATGCTTTATTAAACACTTTAGTATATAACACAGCTACTACGCCAAAAGGAGGGCAGTACCAGTTCATCCTGTCAGATGGTACTAAAGTGTGGTTAAACTCAGCATCATCCATTAAATACCCTGTTAGCTTTATTGGTAATGAACGTAGGGTTGAGCTTACTGGCGAAGCTTACTTTGAAGTGGCGCATAATGCGGCTAAACCATTCAGGGTAGTATCAAACGGGCAAACAGTTGAGGTTTTGGGTACGCATTTTAATATAAACGCTTATGCCGATGAGAATGCGGTGAAAACAACATTGCTCCAGGGTAGTGTAAAGGTATCGTCAGCAGGTGGCAGTAGTGTTATAAAACCGGGAGAGCAGGCGCAGTTTAATAACGGTAAAATAAACGTAGTGAGCGGTGTTGATTTGGATGCAGCCGTAGCCTGGAAAAATGGCCTGTTTTATTTTGAGGATAGCAACATACAGGAAGTAATGCGGCAATTTGCGCGCTGGTATGATGTTGATGTTAAGTATGATGGGGAATTATCTTCAAGGCATTTCTCGGGTGAAATACCGCGTAATATTAATGCAACACAAATGCTGGATATACTCAGCTTTAAGAAAATCCACTATAAACTAGAGGGCAAAACAATTATTGTAATGCCTTAAAAACCAAAAACTAACTAAATCAAAAACTATTAAACAACAAAATATGAAGAAAAATTAACTCACCCCCGGGCAGGCTCCGGCCGCCTTTCATGAGGTTAATTCAAAAAAACGCACTCCGACGGCAATCGGAATGCGTGTAATATCTGAGTTAACCCTTACCGTAAAACGGAAATAAGTTTAGTGTCTCTCTAACTATCTGTTAACCCAAACTCAACAAAAGTATGAAATTAAATGCTTTTTCTACGGTCGTGCATAAACCATGGCTGAAAAAAATCTCATTGATCATGAAACTGACCACCCTAATTATATTAGTTGCTCTATTACAGTGCAGTGCCAGGGGCTTTAGTCAGAAAATTAATTTAAATGAAACAAACGCGCCCTTAAAAAAGGTACTGCAACAAATTAATAAACAAACAGGATACGCTTTCTTCTACGATTCAAAAGATGTAGCAAATAAAAGCGTTAGCGTGCAATTAAAAGATGCATCTGTTGAGGAAGCATTGAGTAAATGCTTACAAAACCTGGCATTGTCTTATAAAATAATAGCTAAAACCATTATTTTACAGCAAGAAGATCCGGTTACTAAAAGTTCCGGAACGACACCGGTCCCCATCGTTATTAAAGGTAAGGTAACTGATGACAAAAATGAAACGTTACCCGGTGTAACTGTAAAGCTGAAAAACGGTACTGCAGCAACCGTATCAGACATTAACGGTAACTTTAGCATTAGTGTGCCCGATGATAAGGCTATACTGGTGTTTACTTATGTTGGCTTTACTCCGCAGGAATTACCGGTAACCGCTGGTAGTGTAATGATGGTGAAATTAGTACCTAGCTCAAATAACCTTAATGCAGTTGTTGTAACCGCGCTGGGCATAAAGAAAGATGAAAAGCGTATAGGCTATTCTATAACCCAGGTTAGCGGTGACGAGGTATCCACAACTCGTGAGCCCACATTTGTAAATGCTTTAGCAGGTAAGGTAGCAGGTTTGGTAGTTCAAAGTCCACCCAATGGCGATGGTGGCTCTTCAAGGGTTATCCTGCGGGGATATTCCTCTTTTTCGGGTTCAAACCAACCTTTATATGTTATTGATGGTGTGCCTATTAACAGCAATACCCGCGAAAATACAAATGACCAGGGTAAAGTATATGGCGGTTCTGATCCGGGCGATGGTTTGAACTCCATCAATCCGGATGATATTGAATCGATCAGTATATTAAAAGGAGCTTCGGCAGCAGCACTTTATGGTGGCGGAGCGCAGGCTGGTGTTATTTTGATCACTACCAAAAAAGGTAAAAAAGGCGCAGGAGTTGGCATCACTTTTAATACCAACACCGTTTTCGAAAAAATGATACCTTATGATCACCTGCAAACAGAATATGGTCGTGGTTATTATGGCAGGTTATATACAGCGGCCGATGATACGGTAAGTTTCTTTTACGGCGGGCTTGGTAACAACTCAGGCGACCCTCCGGGATGGTCATGGGGGGCGAAAATAGAGGGCCAGCCGTTTTTAGATATAGATGGTAAAGTGAAACCGTATGTTTTGCAAAGCGCTGCAAAAAATTTCGACAGGTTTTATAATATCGGTATAACATCAACCAATAGCGTGGCTTTAACCAAAGGTTACGATGACGGATCTTATCGCGTATCTCTTTCTGATACCAGGGATGATTCGCCTACGCCGGGAGAAGGGTATGAGCGCTATAATGCTGTGTTTAGTTTAAATCAGGATTTCGGTAAGCGTTTCCATACAAATTTTAAAGTTGACTTGTCGAGAGTATTGCGTTTAAACGCGCCGCTTGAGCGTGGTGACGGACGTGGCTCAATGGGCCAGAGCTATCCGCGTATAGCTAATACTACTGATATCAGGTTGCTTGATGACAAAGATGCAGATGGTAATTTCCTTTCAACTTATAATGCCAACCCTTATGTGCAGCTAGAGAAAGTAAAAAATGATCAAACACAAAACCGGGTATTAACTTCGGCTAATCTTACTTATGATATTACCGACCATTTACATGCTAACCTTATAACAGGCCTTGATTATATTAATACCGATGGCGTATTTGCAGTGTTCCCCAATAATGTAATCAACAATAACGGTATTTATCAAACCTCAACGTATCAACAACAGAGAACCGATGTACGCGCTACGTTGAATTATGATACCAAGTTTACTGATTTCACGCTGACTGCTTTAGGCGGTGTTGAATCTCAAAACGCAAGCCAATATTCACTTACCATGAGTGGCTCGAATTTTATTGATCCAAGTCAATTAAATTTCAGTAATTTAAAAACAGTGAATTTGCCGACAGAGCTTCATAGCCCGCGTTCTGAAACAAATTCAGTTTTTGCCCAGGTTGATCTTGGTTATAAGAATTATTTATTCCTTGAAGTTACCGGCCGTACTGACTGGTATTCGGCTCTTACATCAAATTTAAATAATTCTAAAAACTACCTGGCTTACCCGTCGGCTAACTTAAGCTATGTGTTTAGTGATGCGCTGCATATTGATCCTAAAGTATTATCATTCGGTAAAATAAGGGCGGCCTTTGGGCAAACAGGCAGTAGCCCTACACCACAGCAAACCGATCTTACATATACTTCACAGGGTGCGCTAAATGGCATCCCATTAAGCGAAGTGACCAACAATACTCTTCCGCCAGCGCACTTAAAGCCCGAAGTAACTACAGAATCGGAGATTGGTACGGAGTTGAAGTTTTTTGGTAACCGCTTATCACTTGATGCGGATTACTACTACAAAAAATCAGATAATTTCTTGTTGCCGATAACTATAAGTAACACTACCACTTTTAGCTCATTATATGTGAATGCAGGTGATATGTATGATAAAGGGTTTGAAATATTACTGGCTGGTACACCTATAAAAACCAGAGATTTTACCTGGGATGTAAGCGTTAATGCAGCTAAAAACAAAAATATGGTTACCGCGCTTGCACCGGGCCTTGGTACAGGTATCGATATATATTATAACATCGAGGCCAGGGTAGGTTATCCATTGGGTTCTATATTTGGATCTACTTACCAAAGGACACCAAGCGGGCAAATAGTTTACCAACTTGAAAACTCACAAACCGGCGACTCGGGCACACCTAATTCTGTTATTATTGCCAGAAACAATGGTGATAATTATTTGGGTTCAGCTAACCCTGATTGGTCAGGCGGTATAACCAATACATTTACTTACAAAGATTTTTCCTTTAGTTTTCTGATCGATGGTCAATTTGGCGGCCAGGTTTATGAAGCCGATGCGATATGGACCAATTACTTCGGTAATTCAATGGCTTCACTTTTGGGTCGGGATGGTACATATATACCTAATGGTGTAATTAACACGGGTACTGCAGCAGCGCCGGTATATGTAAAAAACACATTGCCTTACAGCTCATATATCCAGTTTAATGATAACGGCAATGAGGACAAGAGCATCAACGAATCAAATGTATTCAGCAGAACCTTTATTAAATTCCGCCAGGTATCGTTAGGATATAAAATTCCGAAAAGCATACTGCGTAACACCTTTATCAAATCAGCTACTTTTTCACTTATCGGGCGTAACCTTTTCTATATCAGGAAAGACCTGCCTACGTTTGATCCCGAAGCATCTGACAGTATAGGTACCGGTTTTGGCTATGATAGCGGAGGTTCGCCAACCAGCCGTACTTATGGGTTTAACTTAAATGCAAGTTTTTAACATAAAGGAGGAAAATAATCATGAAAAATATAACATATAAATTTTTATCTTTTCTTCTTGTAACAGCTTTAACAACAGGTTGTACAAAGAATTTTGAAAAGATTAACACAAACCCGGATGCTACCACAGTAGTATCTTCAGCAGCGCTTTTGTCTGATGCGCTTGTAAGAACAAGTACTGTTGATATGGAGAGCCGTTTTAATTATTGCCATGCATTTGTGCAATATGGGTATAGCTCGTTTTGGTCTGGTACCACTTATGTAGTATCAGATAGTCCAGCCTCATCTCTATGGAATAATTTTTACACCCCTGTATTAACAAGTCTTGATATTTTAATAAATCAAACGAAAAATGATGCTACACAAGCAAGCACTTATGCTGCTGCCCGTATATGGCGTGTATTTATCTTTCAAAAGCTAACTGATTTTTATGGAGATATCCCTTATAGCCAATCGGGTTTAGCTTTAACAAACCAGGTATATACCCCTGTTTATGACAAACAGCAACAAATATATGCCAGCTTAATAACCGAGCTAAGGGCATCAATAGCTTTGTTAGCTGCAAATAGTTCACAAACAGTACAAGGCGACCAGTTTTATAGCGGGAGTGCTTCAGAATGGAAAAAATTGGGAGCATCGTTATTGTTAAAAGTTGGTATGCGTTTAATTAAAGTGGATCCTACACAGGCATCAGCATTAGCTAAAGAAGCAGTGGCCGATGGGGTAATGACCAGTAATACTGATATGCCGGTGTTATACCATAGCGCTGCTTTTGCTAACGGTATTTATACGGTGGTTCAAGATGGTGTTGAACATTTCTTTTTACATAAAACACTGGTATCAGAAATGCAAACGGCAAATGACCCAAGACTGCCAATTTATGGAGCAAAATATGATAAGGTGGTATCAGCGGGTGGTGTAATTACAAGTGATACCGCGGCTAACTTTATCGGCTATAGCTTTAATAGTGCTGATCCTCAACCAAATGTAAGGATAAATGCAAGTGTTTTTGGTCAGCAGACTACGCCATTCTTTGATTATCAGTATGCAGAGGTTGCATTTCTGGAAGCGGAGGCAGTAGTACGCGGTTACATTACCGGCGATGCGAATACCTTTTATACCGAAGGTGTAACAGCGCAAATGAAATCATTGGCTTTACTGCCAACTAACCCAACCATCACAGCTACGCAAATCACCGCTTACCTTACTCAAAATCCGCTTCCGGCGACGGCTGAGGCTCAGATAGAAAGGATCAATACAGAATACTGGCTGGCAGGTTTTGCTTTTGATGGTGAAGATGAATATGCCAACTGGCGCCGTACAGGTTACCCGGTGTTAACGCCTAATCCGGGTAGTGTTTCAAAAACTATTCCACGTAAAATGGTATACCCACAAAGCGAATTTAATTTGAATAATGCCAATGTAAATGCCGCGCTCGCAGCATATGGCAACGAAAATACATTTAACTCCGCAGCCATAGTTTGGTGGGATAAACAATAAAATAGTTTAGTTGAAAGCATATCCGGTGAATGCCGGTGTGCTTTTGCTAAGCAATAATGAAGATGATAAGAACCTGATTCTTTTGAATCATTATTATCATTCATTGAAAATACTAACCGTAATTACAATTGGTTAGTTTAGTGTGTAGTGGACATAGCCCGGGCGGGCTCGGGCTATGTATTTTTCATGAAATTGTAGGTGTTTAAAAGCAGGGCGCATGTTTACCTGTTAAAAAAATCTTATTAATTACACGACTGGGGATTATATGATAAGAAAATGGCTGGTTACCTTTAACGTTTCTTATAGTGGCAATTTTTAAGAATAATTAATAATAATGAAGATAAAATACACAACTACCTTTTTATTGTTTTTGGCGATAACGTTTGTAAATATTTATGCCAAAGCCCAGCAAGCAGCTGTAAAATATCCAATAATACCTTACCCAACATCTTTAACCCCGGCAATCGGAAATTTTGTGATAACTCCGGCTACACGCATAGTTGTACCGGGCAAACTGTTTACTAACGAAGCTGTTATGCTCAATAGGCTTTTTGCCAATAGCTTTGGCAAAGCACTTCAGAAAAACACACAACCCGTAAAACATTCCATATTACTAAAATATGATGCAACTGTTATAGCTGATGAAGGCTACACGCTTTCCATATCCCCAAAACAGATAACAATTGCTGCCAGAACACCTGCAGGTATGTTTATGGCGGTACAAACTATAAGGCAATTACTACCTGCCAATGTTGAAGTGGCAAATATAAAGCCACTTAAAAACCTGTCGCTCCCGGCTGTGGATATTAAGGATGAGCCCGCTTATGCCTGGCGCGGTATGCACCTTGATGTGGCAAGGCATTTCTTCTCTATCGCTTACCTTAAAAAGTTCATTAATGTAATGGCGCTTTACAAAATGAATAAGCTGCATTTACATTTAACTGATGACCAGGGTTGGCGTATCGAAATAAAAAAATATCCAAAGCTAACCGAAGAAGGCGCATGGCGCACATTTGATAAAAATGACTCGGCATGTATGAAACGCGCTTCCGATAATCCTGACTTTGCTCTCGATATAGAACATATCATCCACAAAAATGGAAAAACCTTGTATGGCGGCTTTTATACCCAGCAGGAAATGAAAGGGCTGGTTGCCTATGCAGCGGCCAGGCATATAGATATTATACCTGAAGTTGATATGCCCGGCCATATGATGGCAGCCATAAACGCTTACCCTTTTTTAACCTGTAACGGTGAAAATACATGGGGCGAAGACTTCACCAAACCTATCTGCCCCTGTAATGAAAATACCTTTGTTTTTGCCGAAAATGTATTCAGTGAGATAATGGATATTTTCCCTTCTAAATATATCCATATAGGTGGCGATGAAGTTGACCGCAGTGATTGGGCAAAATCCGACGCCTGTAAAGCATTGATGAAACGGGAGGGAATAAAAGACCTGCCTGCGCTGCAAAGTTATTTCATTAATCGTATGGAGGTTTTTTTCAATTCGCGTGGCAGGAAAATGATAGGTTGGGACGAGATCCTGGAAGGTGGTGTAAGCAAAACGGCTATTATTATGTATTGGCGTGGTTGGGTGCCTGATGCACCCGCAAAAGCAGCTAAGCTTGGTAATAAAGTAATTATGACACCGGGTAGCCCTTTATATTTTGATGCGATACCCGATAAGAATTCCATACCTGCGGTTTATAATTTTAACATCATCCCCAAAGGGTTAACTACTGCCGAAGGCAAGAATATTATTGGCGCGCAGGCGAACATCTGGACAGAAAATATCCCCTCAGAAAAACGTGCCGATTATATGTATATGCCCCGTATGACCGCCCTGGCGGAGGTGTTATGGACAAATCATCCCGATTATGATTCTTACTTACAGCGGCTGGATAGTCAGTACGCACGGCTGGATATACTGAAGGTTCATTACCGTTTGCCTGATCTTTCGGGGTTCTTACAATCAAATGTATTTACCGATCAGGATACCTTATCTGTAACCAGTCCGTTGCCAAATTTAGCCATCAGGTATACTACTGATGGTACTTTACCGATTGTAACTTCAACTTTATTGAATAAACCGCTTATTATTACCCAATCACAACGGATACGCTTAGCGGCATTTAAACCCGATGGCACCCATGGCGATGTATATAATTTGCAATACGATAAACAGAGCCTTGCCGAACCTGAAAGCGTTGCCCATCTAAGCGATGGGTTAATCTGCAGGGATTATAAGCAATTTTATAAACTAGCTGCATTAATACCCGATACCAAACCCGATACCACTTTTATAGCCAGAACCATCACTGTACCGCAATTTGCGGAGGCTCCGGCTTTCGGCCTTAAATACCGGGGTTATCTGGATGTTCCGCAGGATGGTATCTATAGTTTTTATTTGACCTGCGATGATGGCGGTACTTTAAAAATCGCGGGTCGGGAAGTGGTTGATAATGATGGCTTGCACTCCGCCATTGAGAAAAACGGACAAATAGCTTTGAAAAAAGGGTTACATAGTATTGCACTTGATTTTATTGAAGGCGGAGGAGGCTATACCCTGAAATTGAAATACAGCTTAAATGGATCGGCACCACAGGATATCCCGGTGCAATGGCTCAAGAATTAAACAAACTCATGAAAAAAAGCATTTTACCATTGTTGTTACTTATTGCGGGCAGTTTGTTTGCCCAGCAGCATAATATGTCAAAAACGTATGTACCGCCGGCTGATACGCTGGTACAACAAAAGTTAAATAAATGGCAGGACCTTAAGTTTGGCCTATTTATGCACTGGGGTACTTACAGTGAGTGGGGAGTGGTTGAAAGCTGGAGCATATGCCCCGAAGATGAAGGCTGGACACAGCGTAAAGGCCCCTACGGCGCTAATTACTATACGTACAAAAAAGCGTACGAGAATTTGCAAACCACATTTAACCCAACGCGTTTCGATCCTGAGAAATGGGTAAAGGCTGCTAAAAATGCCGGTATGAAATATGTTATTTTCACTACCAAACATCACGATGGTTTTTGCATGTTTGATACAAAGCAAACCGACTATAAAATAACCAGTACCAAAACACCATTCTCAACAAACCCAAGGAGCAATGTAACTAAGGAAATATTTAACGCGTTTAGCAAAGAGAATTTTATGATAGGGGCTTATTTTTCAAAGCCCGACTGGCATTCGGATGATTACTGGTGGTCTTATTTCCCACCTAAAGACCGGAACGTAAATTATGATCCGGCTAAATACCCTGAACGCTGGCAAAAATTTAAGGATTATACCTATAACCAGATACAGGAGTTAATGACCGGTTATGGCAAGGTTGATATTTTATGGCTGGATGGTGGTTGGGTGAGGCCTAAAAATACCATCGACTCAACTGTTGACTGGCAGAAGACCATTACTTATGATCAGGATATTGATATGCCTAAAATTGCTGCCATGGCCCGTATAAAACAACCGGGTTTAATAGTAGTTGACCGCACTGTTGCAGGGCAATATGAAAACTACACCACCCCAGAGCAACAAGTGCCGGATATGCCCTTAGACCACCCATGGGAAAGCTGTATCACAATGGGGAATTCATGGAGTTATGTACCGGGCGATCACTATAAATCCGCGCAGCAAATTATTACTTTATTGGTGAAGATCGTATCGCGTGGAGGGAATTTACTAATGAACATTGGACCGGGCCCGGATGGAGACTGGGATCCTGTAGCGTACAGCAGGCTAAATGAAATTGGCGACTGGATAAAAATAAATGGCGAAGGTATATACGGCACAGAACCGATAGCGCCATACTCCGAGCAAAATATATTTTATACCAAATTGAAAAGTTCGAAGATTGTTTATGCATTTGTTTTACCGGCGACTGATAACGTTACTTTACCGGCAAGCATCTCATTTCATTTAACAGGCATTAAAAAGATTAAAAAAATCAGTCTGCTTGGGGTTGATAAGAATTTAAAATATATTGTTGCCAATGATAGTGTAAAAGTAATTATACCGGCAGCTTTACAAGCTAACAATATATTATTGCACACGGCCACCTTTAAAATTCAATATTGATTCGGAGCTCAGGCGGTCATGTAAACACCCTCACCTCAGGTGGGGAGTGCTTACTTTAGAGGGAATAAACTATTCTCTTATATCAACAAACTAAAAAAATGATTTAATGGGCCAATACCTTTCCCTATTTTAATGTTTTTTGCATGTTCAATCGCTTGGTGAACATAGTATTTTCCTTTTTCTATAGCTAATGTCAAATCGTCTCCGAGTGCAAGATAGGATGCAATAGCTGATGATAAAGTGCATCCGGTACCATGGGTATTATTAGATTGAATCGTTTTTGATTTAAACACCCGTTGGCAGCCATCGCGATCCAGGTAAACATCGTACAAATCATTTCCTTTTAAATGTCCCCCTTTAATCAGTACGGCATTGCAACCTAGATCAATAATATGTGCTGCTGCTATATGCATATCCGCAAGATTATTAACCTCCATTCCGGTTATTAACGCGGCTTCATCAAGATTAGGTGTTAAAAGTGTTGTTAATGGAAATAGGAGATTTTTAAATGCCGATAAACAGTTACTTTTCATCAAATCAGCACCACTGGTAGAAATCATTACCGGATCAAAGACTACGGGTATTTCACTATGTTGCTTTAATATTGACGTGATGATTTCTGCACTTTCCTTTAGATATACCATGCCGATTTTTATTGCGGAGGGGGGGCTATCATTTATTACAGCAGTCATTTGGGCTTGCACAATTTCGGATGGAATGGCATAGATATTATTTACACCCAAAGTATTCTGCGCCGTTATCGCGGTAATAACTGTTGTAGCATAGCACCCCAGTGCGCTTATGGTTTTTATATCGGCCTGTATCCCGGCTCCGCCGCTACTATCTGATCCGGCAATACTTAACACGACAGGGTATTTGTGTTTATTCATAGGTGGTTTGTGTATTAAACTATGCCGTTTTTTAAGTTATACATTTTGCCTTTGTAAACCGATTTTAATAATTGAATAGCCATTTTACTTCTCTGCCCGGTATGACAACAAAATATCAGTTTTTTATCGTGAGGTAATAATTCGATATGTTCTTTCAATTCATATAAAGGGATATTAGTCCCACCGATATTATAATCTTCAAATTCATAGCCCTCGCGTACATCAACCAGATATATTTCGTCAGGAGTTTGCTGTAACCATGTGTTTAACGCCTCGATGGTTATCTCATGATTCTCGCTTGGAATAGGTTCGGCAATTGCCGCAATCAGAGTTTTAGTGAATTCTTGTTGCTGATTTGTTACTTTAAAAACGCTGGTTGTATTGTTGAGCGCGTTAACGCTCATGAATTTACCTGACAAGGTTTCACCAATACCACAAATAACCTTGATTGCTTCATTAGCCATATACATTCCAATAATTCCGGGTAATACGCCTAGCACACCTATCTCGGCACAGTTCGGCGCCTCATTATTGAGTGGGGCCTTCGGAAATATATCTCTGTAATTGGGCCCATTCTGGTAATTAAATACGGAAACATGCCCTTCAAACTTAAATATGGAGCCAAATACTAGTACTTTGTTTAATGTTACACAGGTATCATTAACCAGGTAACGTGTTTCAAAGTTATCCGACCCGTCTATTACCAAATCATAGCCATCACATATATTTTGAGCATTGATAGAGGTAAGCCGCTCGTTATAGGCAGTAATGTTAATATGCGGATTTAACAGTTCAAGCCTATGTTTGGCAATGCAGGCTTTCGGTTTGCCAATGTCTGCTGTGGTATACAATATTTGCCGATGCAGATTGCTGATATCAATTATATCATCGTCAACAATACCTATAGTGCCAACCCCGGCTGCTGCCAGATATTGGAGTATTGGGCAACCAAGGCCGCCGGCACCAAGCATTAACACTTTTGCGTTTGTTAGCTTTTCCTGCCCCGATAACCCAATTTCGGGTAGTATGATCTGCCTGCTGTACCGTTCTAATTTTACGTTTCCTAACATGCTTTTACATTGCTAAACTATTATCCCAATCTTTCCATACCGCCTCATATCCCTGTGCTGCAATAACCCGGGCTATTTGTTCGGGGCTGCGTTCATCGCTGATTTCAAACTGTTCGAGTGATTCCTGTTCAACAGCGTATCCGCCGGGGTTAGTTTTCGAACCGGCACTTATAGCTGTGATCCCTAATCTGATGATGTTGTTCCTGAAATTTGGTGATTCCCGCGTAGAAATAGAAAGTTCTACCTCCTGGTTAAATAAACGGTAAGCGCAGATCAATTGCACCAGCTCCCGGTCATTCATTTCCACCTTGGGTTCTAAACCGCCGCTAAAAGGCCTTAATCTTGGGAAAGAAAGGCTGTATTTGCTTTGCCAGTATTTTTTCTCCAGATAGTTTAAATGCAATGCTGTAAAAAACGAATCGGTGCGCCAGTCTTCAAGCCCTATCAGTACACCTAAACCCATTTTATGGATGCCGGCCTGACCCAGTCGGTCGGGGGTTTCCAATCGGTATTGAAAGTTGGATTTTTTTCCTTTAGGGTGATGCTTTTTATAGTCTTCCTGGTGATAGGTCTCCTGATAGACCAAAACGGTATTTAAACCATAAGGTATCAGTTGCTGGTAGTCCTCCAAATCGAGAGGCTGAACCTCCATTGATATTTGAGCAAAATGCGGACGAATGAGGTCGAGCACTTTTTTGAAGTAATCTACATGCACGGTTTGATTAGCTTCTCCTGTAACCAGAAGTACATGATCGTAGCCCATGTCTTTTATTACAGCAACTTCCTGCATGATCTCCATAAGGGTAAGCGTTTTACGTTTTACCTTATTATCATAACTGAAACCACAATAGGTACAAATATTATTGCACTCGTTTGATAGGTAAAGCGGCACATACATTTGTATAACTTTACCGAAACGTTTAAGCGTTAGTTGCTGACTGATTTGGGCCATCTGCTCCAGGTAAGGTGCGGCGGCAGGGGATATTAATGCTTTAAAATCCTCTAACGTCCGTTTCTCAGCCGATAAAGCCTGCTCAACATCACGGCTTGTTTTGGCATAAATGCTGGCTTTAGTTTCGTCCCAGCTATGCAATTCGAAAATATCTGCGAAGCTATTCATCTAAGAAAGAGGTTAGTGGGCTAGTTGCTATGGCATGGGTTACAGGTAGTGCCAGTTTTGCTTCAAAGGCCATGCGACCAGCCTCTACAGCTAATTTAAACGCCATTGCCATTTGTACAGGGTTGCTTGAAACAGCAATAGCTGTATTCACCAATACAGCATCCGCCCCAATCTCAAGAGCTTTAGCCGCATCAGAAGGGGAGCCTATACCAGCATCAACAATAACTGGTACATTACTCTGGCTGATGATGATCTCTAAAAAATCTATAGTTTTTAAGCCTTTGTTGCTACCAATTGGCGAGCCAAGGGGCATAACGGCAGCAGTGCCTGCATCTTCTAATCTTTTGCATAGCACAGGGTCGGCATGGATATAAGGTAGTACAATAAATCCCATTTTAGCCAGTTCTTCGGTCGCTTTTAAGGTTTCGATAGGGTCGGGCATCAAATATTTGGGATCAGGATGTATCTCTAATTTAATCCAGTTAGTTTCAAGAGCTTCGCGCGCCAGTTGTGCCGCAAAAATGGCTTCCTTCGCATTTCGTACCCCGGATGTGTTTGGCAACAAATTAATATGTGGATATTTCAATCGGATCAACAGATCATCATGTTCATTATTTTTAACATCTACACGTTTTAAAGCAACGGTTACCAGTTCAGACCCGGAAGCCAGTAGGGCATCTTCCATTAACGTGGATGAGCTAAACTTTCCGGTGCCTGTAAAAAGGCGTGACGTAAATATTTTATCGGCTATTTTTAACATGGGCTTTTATGTTACCTGGTTTAAGCATGGGTTATTAAGTTCCTGATACATGTGCTTAACCATTTGCGCAGGGTTAGTGGCATGGGTTATAGTGCCAGATATGGCTACGCCATAAACACCTGTTTGCATAAGTGCAGAAATATCTTCGGGGAGTATGCCGCCTATGGCAATAACAGGGATCTGTAGGTTGGCAGATCGCATTTGTGCCATAATGGTTTCATAACCATTTAATCCTAAAACAGGACTTAAATTTTGTTTGGTAGTGGTAAAGCGGAAAGGGCCGAGGCCGATATAATCAGCGCCATCAGCAATTCTTTGCTTAATATGTTCAAAGGTATTGGCCGTGCCGCCTATTATTGTGTTTTCACCCACAATTGCTCTTGCTTCGGCAATAGGCATATCCTGCAAACCCAAATGCACACCATAAGCACCTGCTTTAAGCGCTATTTCAGGATGATCATTAATGATGAGTTTTGCATCATACCCGGCGCATATTTTATTTGCTTCTATCGAGTATTCTAGTATAATATCATCAGGTTGGTTTTTAACTCTTAATTGTATCCATTTACATCCTGCATCAAGCGCTTGCCTGATGGCTGTAAGATGTGAGCCGTTTTGAGGCTGTTGTGAGATATAATGAAGTTTATTAATCATTGCTTTGTGTATAAATAGGCAGGTTTTCTTTTAATCGCTTAAAATTGGTTATCGCTTTATCTGGTTCATTCCATATTGCACCCAATACCGCAGCGCCGTCAAAATTCATCGTTTTTATTTTTTTTAAGCCGGATGTATCAACTCCGCCCAAAGCAAATACATCCGGTTTAGGATAGTCTTTATCCAGCTTAAAGTCTGCGGGTATGATGCTTTGATAACCGGGCTTTGATATGCTGTTGAATACCGGCCCGTAAAAAATGTAATCGAATAATTTTAACGTGAGCAGCAAAGTGAGGCTATGAATGGATGTACTTAAACTATAACCTGCATCAATTTGCGCCTGCCATTTTTGTATGTCAGATTCCGTACGTGCTTGCTCGGTATAATGCAGCCGTTTTATTCCAAATTCCTTTGCCAACTGGTGATATTGATGCAATGATATATAGCTATAATATTGTGGATGTATTTCTTCAATCAACTTGCTTACCTGCGTAGCATTGTGATTAGGTTTTCGGATATGGAAGTATTTCAAACCCGACTTAAACAGGTTATTTATGATGATACTTTCATCAACAACCATCTCCGGATTTGAAATAACAACTAGTTTCATCATTTATAAATAAATTTCGCTTCCTTTTTGTAAAAACTCTTTCGACTTTTCTTCCATGCCTTTTGAAAGGGCTTCATTACCGTCAAGACCATTTTCTTTGGCATAATCCCTCACATCCTGTGTGATTTTCATCGAACAGAAATTAGGGCCACACATCGAGCAGAAATGGGCGATCTTAGCACCATCGGCAGGCAGCGTTTCGTCATGAAATTCTTTTGCTGTATCAGGATCAAGCGAGAGATTGAATTGGTCTTCCCATCTGAACTCAAAACGGGCTTTGCTTAAGGCATTATCACGGTATTGCGCTCCTGGATGCCCTTTTGCCAGATCAGCAGCATGTGCGGCTATTTTGTAGGTAATTACACCATCTTTTACATCTTTTTTATTGGGTAAACCCAAATGTTCTTTTGGTGTAACATAACAAAGCATGGCTGTACCAAACCAGCCAATCATAGCCGCGCCGATAGCCGAAGTGATGTGGTCGTAACCGGGTGCTATATCCGTAGTTAGCGGGCCTAAAGTATAAAAGGGGGCTTCACCGCAATGCACTAATTGCTTGTCCATATTTTCTTTAATCATGTGCATAGGGATATGGCCGGGCCCCTCAATAATCGTTTGTACATCGTGTTTCCAGGCAATCTTGGTCAGCTCACCTAAAGTTTCCAACTCGCCAAATTGCGCGGCATCATTAGCATCGGCAATACAGCCCGGTCTTAAACCATCGCCCAATGAAAACGAAACGTCATAGGCTTTCATAATCTCGCAGATCTCTTCAAAATGTGTATACAGGAAATTTTCTTTATGATGAGCCAAACACCATTTAGCCATAATAGAGCCCCCGCGCGATACAATACCCGTAATGCGTTTAGCCGTAAGCGGCACATAACGCAACAATACACCGGCGTGTATGGTAAAATAATCAACGCCCTGTTCAGCTTGCTCAATCAGTGTGTCCCTAAATATTTCCCAGGTCAGGTCTTCGGCTTTACCATTTACTTTTTCAAGTGCCTGGTAAATTGGTACAGTACCAATTGGTACCGGCGAGTTGCGAATGATCCATTCCCTGGTTTCATGTATGTTTTTACCGGTAGAAAGATCCATAATGGTATCAGCACCCCAACGACATGCCCATACTGCCTTTTCAACCTCTTCTTCAATACTGGAGGTTACTGCCGAGTTCCCAATATTGGCATTGATCTTTACCAGGAAATTACGCCCGATAATCATCGGCTCAATCTCAGGATGGTTAATATTCGCAGGTATAACGGCTCTTCCTGCTGCAACTTCCTGGCGCACAAATTCAGGTGTGATATAGCCTTTGGGCGTGTTAGCGCCAAAACTTTGCCCCTGATGCTGATGTGCCATTACCTCATATTGGTCGTTCAGCTGTTCTTTTAACAGATCGATACGTTGATTTTCCCGGATAGCTATATATTCCATTTCGGGTGTAATTATCCCTTTGCGGGCATAATGCAGCTGCGATACATTCATCCCCGGCTTAGCGCGCATGGGTTTACTGATATGGGCAAACCGAAGTGTATCTAAACTTTTATCATTGGCCCGCTGGTTACCATAGGAGGAAGAGATTGCATCCAATTGCTCTACATCATTTCGATCAAGTATCCACTGCTCGCGCAGGCGGGGCAAACCTTGTTTAACATCTATTTCAATATCAGGATCTGTATAAGGTCCGCTGGTATCGTAAATAGTTACTGGTGCATTGGGCTCGGTTTCGCCAAATCTGCCATGCAATTTAGTTTCACTCAGAATGACCTCGCGCATAGCCACTTCAATGTTATGCAGTTGCCCTTTAACGTATACTTTACGTGATGCCGGGAATGGCGAACGGCTTATTGCCTGTTCATTAGGAATTTTTTCGTTTTTCATAGGTGTAGACTAACCTCCCTGGGTTGCTTTAATTAAAATGATGTTATCGTTGGATTTGAGCAGATGAGAATCCCAGCTATTTTTCGGGATAATTTGCTGATTAATGGCGACAGCCACGCCAGTTAATGGCTGTTGAATAACAATGGCAAGCATTTGCTGCAAAGTGCAATTGTCGGTAACCGAATGATTTTGTTGATTTACGGTAATTTCCATTTGTTAGTAATTTCTAACTATAGGAATGCACCCGTTTAAGGAATGAAAACAACCCTGGAGGGTTGTTCTACTTTTCCCTTCGGCAGTACTAACTGCATCAGGTTCAAAGGGTATTTCTCAGCACAAGGCACCCCTAAAGTTTTTTGTAAAGCTATATAAAATGTTGAATTAATTATTCCAATCAATAATTAAAAAGTTTTGGAGTATAAATATCAGAATAAAACATTTAGACATTTTTTGTTTAAATGTTTAAAGTATGTATCTTTGGATATTAATCCCAACTAATGTCTGTTACTAGCCCAATAAAAGAAGATATAATCCAAAGGCAAATCTTGCAGGCCGCTAAACAACTGTTTCAGGTTTATGGGTGGCATAAGGTTACTATGGACGATGTTGCCAAAGCTATTGGCAAGGGGCGAAGCTCGCTTTATTATTATTATAAAAGTAAGGACGAGATATTTGATGCCGTAATGGATCTTGAAATAAAAGAAATGATGGCTGCTATTTCTCGCGCTACAGATCAGGTAAATACTGTGGAAGAAAAAATAAATGCTTTTTGTGCGACAAAATTAAATTTTCTTCGCGACAAAAAAACGGTTTATAGTGCATTCGAGGCTGGGATGGATGCAGATGCTATTTCACAATTTAACAAAACAAAAATTATTCATCATAGGGTTATCATGAAGTTGGAGGGGGATATGCTTGGGCGGATTTTAACTGATGCGATTAATAAAGGCGAAATTCGTACAATAGATAAAGATAAAAAAGACATGTTGATTTTTGTATTATTAAGTAGTTTGCGCGGATTAAAACGTGAAATGATAATGGAAGATAATTTTGAAGAGATTGAACCTGCGGCCAGGACTTTAGCCAGCATGACTATAAATGGGTTGAGAGGATAAAAAAATTTGCAATATTTTCGACAAAATGACGAATAATGTCGAAATGATTTATTATTAAATGGGAAATAAAAAGACATCAAGCACATTCCGTGCATTCCGGAATAAGAATTATACTTTATTTTTTTGCGGGCAATCGGTTTCGCAAATAGGTACCTGGATGCAGCGTACAGCGGTGAGCTGGGTTATTTACTCTATCACACATTCTGCCTCTATGCTTGGGCTTGCTGTATTTGCGCAGCAATTTCCGTCATTCTTGCTTTCGCTGCACGGCGGAGTTGTTTCTGATAGATATAGCAGGTACAAGATATTATTGGTTACGCAGACCGCATCCATGGTACAGGCCGTGTTATTAGCCATACTTATTTTAACAAATCATTATGTAGTATGGGAAATACTTATTCTTAGTGCCATGCTTGGTGTAATTAATGCATTTGATGTGCCTGCAAGGCAACCAATGGTGCATGAAATGGTAGACAATAAGGAAGATATCCCAAATGCATTAGCGCTTAACTCGGGCATGGTTAATATAGCCAGGCTGGTGGGGCCGGCATTATCAGGTATAGTACTTCAAAAATTTGGGGCCGGCATTTGTTTTTCATTAAACGCGGTGAGCTTTTTAGCAGTACTTGCATCACTATTGCTCATGAAATTACCAAAGTTTACACCGCCATTAGTAAAAAAGAAGATTATAACTGAACTGTCCGAAGGCTTGCAATACCTGAAACAAGAACCGGCGATAGGTTCAATTATATTATTGATTATTATATCGAGCTTATTGGTTTTTCCTTATGATACCGTTATACCTGTTTTTGCAAAAGTGGTATTCAAAGGTAATGCCTCTACTTTTGGTTACATCGCCAGTGTTATGGGTTTAGGTGCTATTTCGGGAAGTCTGTTTTTTGCTTCGCTGAAAAAAGGAACAAATCTCAGGCTTGTTTCACTTATGGGAATAGTTGTTTTAGGGATCGGGCTGATATTGTTCTCACGGATGACGAATTTTCTTATCTCGATACCATTCGCGGTTCTGATCGGTTTTGGTTCCCTGATGCCGATGACCGCTTGTATTACCACCATACAGGTAGAATCAGCACCGAATATGCGGGGAAGAGTGATGAGTTATGTAGCTATGGGTTTCTTTGGCATGTTGCCATTAGGGAGCTTACTTATCGGTACTATTTCACAAAAAATAACCGCTCCAGTAACCATGTTTTGCCAGGGAATAATCGCACTTGTAATAGCCGCTGTATTTTATAAAATATTCAGTAAAGAGAAAATAAATAAAACGGTAAGTCAAGGGGAATTACAGGTAGACGAAGCGCTTGCAGTAGAAAAAATAGATCAATAATTAATTAAAAAAAATGGAACAGAACACACAAAACACAGCTCTTTTAGTAATGGACATGCAAGTTGGTATACTTGGTATGCTTCCGGAGTCCACTGGAATTCTTGAAAAAGTATCTTCGGCAATTGCTACTGCCCGTAGCAAAAATATACTTGTTATTTATGTAGTGGTTGGCTTTAGACAAGGTGCCCCAGAAATTAGTATTAATAATAAGAGTTTCTCAGTTGCAAAAGAAATGTTTTCCAATATGGATATGACTGCATTTATGCAGGTGCATGATAGCATTGCGCCGCAGGCAGGCGAGGTGACGATTATTAAGCGCCGTGTAAGTGCATTTACAGGAAGTGATCTTGAAGTGGTGCTAAGATCATTTGGTATACAGCATATCATTTTAACAGGTATTGCTACAAGTGGTGTAGTATTATCAACCTTACGTGAAGCCGCTGATAAGGATTACCGCATTACTGTATTAGCCGATTGTTGTGCTGATGGTGATGAAGAAGTGCATCGTGTGTTAACTACAAAAGTATTTCCTCGTCAGGCAGATGTATATTCATTAGACGAATGGAATAAAATATAATTAGCATAATTTGATTATTGCAGCTATTTATAATAGTGTTGATAACTTGTTGATTTTCAAATCAATAATATGTATCTAAAAAAGGTTTATTTCCGTATAGATAAATAATTAATTTAATAATTAACTATCGCGATGGAAATAAACCTGAAAAAAATCTTGTCGAGTGTTATTCTGTTTGTGGCCATAAGCTGCATTAATGCCTATGGACAGGTGCATGTAATTACGAAATATGGAGATGATGTAAGCACTCTTGACGGAATTGTTAAGGCTTACTATGATGTTGTAACCGTTAAAAAGGGGGAAAAGGTAATCTATGAGCGAGATAGTCTTTTACATGTTGCCGGCGTGAAGGTTGCGGCTATAGGACAAGATCAAAACGGGAAAACCACACTCCATTATACGACACTAAAACAATTTCATAAAGAATCTGATGCATACATTGAAAAAGATGGCTTTATTGAAACAGAGGTAAGTAGAAAGGTAGATAACGTACACAATTTGTGGCATGTTTGGAGTACTTATGAAGCACGTAACATAATTACCGGTCCTGTTATTGAGCGTGGAACAAATAGTATCGAACTATATTTTGACGGTAAGCGATTTTGGATATTAGGTTGGTTTTATGATTAAATTAAAATGGCCTGTTATTGTTATATAACAGGCCATTTTAATTTAATTAATATAGATGTTATCTCCAGCCACCGCCTAATGATCTGTAAAGATCAGACACGGCGCTTAACTCATCGCGTTTAATGGTTGCAAGCTGAAGTTGGCTTTGCAATACATTGCTTTGCGCGGTTATTACTTCTAAATAAGTCGCCATACCATTTTGGAATAATAAATTGGCATTTTGAGTTGCCTTATTTAATGTATTCACCTGGTTTTGTACAATGGCTTGTTGCTGTTTTAGTTTATCTATTTTAACTAAAGCATCACTTACCTCGCCAACCGCATTTAAAACTGATTGTTTAAATTGGATAACGCTTTTATTACGGTTTACCTCGGCTACACGGTATTGGGTTTGTAGTTCTTTATGGTCTAACAAAGGTTGTACCACGCTACCTGCAACTATCCCAAATAATGACGATGGGATATTGAACCAGTCACTCGCGCGGAAGGCATCTGTACCGCCGCTGGCTGTGATGCGCAGGGCAGGGTACATGGCTGCTTTATTTACGTTAACATTCGCGTTAGCTTCCTGAATAGCATACTCAGCACTTTTTACATCAGGGCGATTAGCCAGTAGAGATGATGGTATGCCTGATGAAACGGTTGCCGGTACTTCGAACTGATCCAGCGTGGCGTTGCGGCTAATATCTCCCGGTAAACGGCCTGCTAATATACTTAGCGCATCTTCCTGAATTTTGATATTCTGCTCAAATTGCGGCACTAAACTTTGTGCAGTTAGCAGTTGCGCTTCCGCTTGCTGAACAGCTAATAAAGTAACCTGACCGGAATTGTATTGCAGTTTAATAATGCGCAGTGTACTATCATTCAATCTTGCATTGCTTTGGGCAATCTTTAATTGTTCGTCCAGCATTAGCAGGTTGTAATAACCTTGCGCCACATTATTTACCAAAGTAGTTTGCACCGCTTTTTTAGCCTCGATGGTTGACAGGTATTCGGCTAAGGCAGCTTTGCTTTTGCTGCGGATCTTACCCCAGATGTCCGCCTCCCACGAGAGGGACAAGTAAGACGTATAATCATCAGCAGCGCTACTTCCTACGCCAAATGAACTCAAGCTAAGCCCATTTAAACTGTTGTTTGATGGACGATTAATGGTAGCCTGTACAGTTGCATCAACCTGCGGAACGTTGTTCCATTTGGTTTGACGGAACAATAAGCGGGAAGCTTCGATGTTCTTTACAGCCAGTTGCATATCGTAATTACGCTCAATTGCGCTATCTATTAAATTTTGCAGTGTGGCGTCAGCAAAAAAGTTTTTCCATTGCATATCGCCAATACTTGTGGTATCAGCAGTATGCGTGGCATTTCTAAAGGTATCAGGTACTACGTTTTTAGGCGTTTGGACGTCTTTCGAAACCTTACATGCGCTTAAAAGTAGCAGCAGTAATAACCCGTTTATATATGTTTTCATTTTTGTTATTATTAAAAGTTAAGCTGAAAATTGATCCTGTAATTCAGCAACTGAATGGCCATTCAGACCAACCGGGTGTCCATTCTCGTCAAGTAGGGCAGCAGGAGGTACACCGGTTACCTTTTCCTGTAATCCCTGGAAGATCACGAACAATACAGGAATAATGAGCAAACCAAGTATTACACCTGACACCATCCCGCCCGCGGCACCAATACTGATTGAATGGTTACCTTGCGCAGATGGACCTGTCGCGATACTCATCGGGAACAGACCAAACACAAAGGCCAGTGACGTCATGATGATTGGCCTTATCCTTAGCCTTGCTGCTTCTATAGCTGAAGTAACCAAACCATGACCTGCTTTGCGTCGCTGTACCGCAAACTCCACAATAAGGATGGCGTTTTTAGCTAACAAGCCTATAAGCATGATTAGTGCTACCTGTACGTAGATGTTATTTTCGATACCTGTTAAGCCCAATACTACAAACACACCAAGGATACCTGTAGGTATTGAAAGTATTACGGCTAATGGCAGAATATAGCTTTCGTATTGTGCCGCTAATAAGAAATATACAAATATTAAACAAAGCACAAATATTATAGCTGACTGACCGCCTGATGAAATCTCTTCGCGTGTTTGACCGGAGAACTCATAGGCATAACCGTTTGGCAATTGTTCCTGAGCTGTTTCCTGTATAGCTTTAATCGCATCACCAGAGCTGTAGCCCGGTTTAGGAATAGCATTTACCTCGATAGAGTTAAAGAGGTTATAACGCGAAGCCGTTTCTGAACCATAAACACGGGTTAATTTAACTAATGTGTTGATAGGCACATTTTCGCCAGCGGCGTTTTTAACAAAAACCTTGTCAATAGCTGTTGCGTCGGTCCTGTCGGCAATATCAGCCTGAACTATTACACGGTAGTATTTACCAAAGCGGTTAAAGTCTGATGCTTGTGCTGTACCGAAATAAGCTTGCATGGTTGACAGGATGTCTTTAACATTTACACCAAGCTGGGCAGCCTTTTGATCGTCAACTTCTAATTCTAATTGCGGATAATCAGCTTTGTAGGAAGTAAAAGCGTATGCGATTGCCGGTTTCGCCATTAATTTTCCTATAAAGTTATTGGCTACGCCGCTAAATTTATCCAGCCTGCCGTTTGTTTTATCCTGTAGCATTACGTCCATAGCTTCCACGTTACTAAAGCCAGGAACGGTTGGAAAGCTGAATACGAAGAACGTACCCCCGGGTATTTCGGCCATCTTGCCTCTTACTATATTTTGAATATCATCTATATTCTTAACAGCACCTCTCTCTTTGTTAGGTTTTAACAACAGGAAGATCTGGCCGGCTGATGGACTGTTTGAAAGTGTTAAAAAGTTAAAGCCCGCCAATGACATCACAAACCTGGCCGATGGTAAAGTATTTAACTGTGCTTCGGCTTGTTTCATTATTTTATTGGTATTGGCTAATGAAGTTCCGGATGGGGTGGAAACAGCGATTGCCACAAACCCCTGATCTTCTGTAGGAATAAAACCTGTTTTTGTTCTGCCTACCAGGAAAACTGTTATTGCAATCACCAACGCAAGCCCGGCCATACTGATCCATTTATTGCCGATCAGAATTTTTATGCCACCAATATACTTGTTGGTTATGTAATTAAAGCCGCCGTTAAAGCCTGCATAAAATTTATCAACAAAGCCTTTTTTAGGCGCTTCATGGCCATCTACAGCATGTTTATTCTTTAAAAACAAAGCCGCCAGTGCCGGACTCAATGTTAAAGCGTTAACAGCCGATATAACGATAGCTATAGCCATAGTTAATGCAAACTGCCTGTAAAATATACCTGTTGAGCCTGTCATAAAGCTAACTGGTAAAAATACCGCCGCCATAACCAGTGTAATGGATATAATAGCGCCGCTGATTTCGCCCATAGCACTGGTTGTTGCTGCTTTTGGGGTAAGTTTTGGGTCGTGCTCCATCTTGGCGTGCACAGCCTCTACTACCACAATCGCGTCATCTACCACAATACCGATGGCTAATACAAGCGCGAACAAGGTTAAAAGGTTAACGGAGAACCCAAAGAGGTTCATGAAGAAGAAAGTACCAATAATGGCTACGGGAACTGCTATGGCCGGTATCAATGTAGACCTGAAATCCTGCAGGAATAAAAATACTACTATAAATACCAGTACAAACGCTTCTACCAATGTATGTTCAACCTGGTCAATAGATTCGTCAAGGTCGGTTTTGGTACGGTAGAACTGATTATATTTGATGCCTGCCGGGAAATCCTTTGATAATTTCGCCATTAACTTATCAATGTCAATTTGTATCTGGTTGGCGTTTGATCCCGATAATTGTATAATACCAATAGTGATGCCTTCGTGCCCGTTTAAGCGGTTTATACTGCTATAGCTATAAGCCCCAAGCTCAACACGCGCAACATCTTTTAAACGTAATATTGAACCATCTGCATTTGCACGGATAATAATATTCTGGTACTCTTCAGGTGTGGTAAGCTTACCTTTGTATTTAATTACATATTCAAATGCTTCACTACTTTGCTCTCCAAACCTGCCGGGAGCTGCTTCCAGGTTTTTATCCTGTATAGCGGCTGTTACTTCGGCTGGCGTAATTTTGTAAGCCGCCAATTCAGCGGGGTTTAACCAAACACGCATGGAGTAATCCTTAATACCACCAAATACCTGTGCAGAACCTACACCCTGGATACGTTTAAGTTCGGGGATGATATTGATTTGTGCGTAGTTATTTACAAAGGTAGCATCGTATTTTTTAGGGTCTTCTGTATAAATACCCATAGCGCCGATAAAGCTATTTTGTTGTTTGGTAGTGGTTATACCATATTGTACAACCTCAGCCGGTAACTGGCTTGTTGCCTGTGAAACACGGTTTTGAACGTTCACCGCTGCCTGATCAGGGTTGGTGCCTTGTTTAAAGTAAACCGTGATGCCGAGTGTACCGTCGTTACTGGCAGTAGAAGTCATATAGGTCATGTCTTCTACACCGTTAATTGCTTCTTCCAGTGACGGGGTCACGGAACGCAGGATAGTTTCGGCATTAGCGCCCGGATACACTGCGGAAACCAGCACCGATGGGGGAGCGATATTCGGGAAACGCTCAAGGGGCAGTTTTGTTAAGCTGATCACACCAACTATCACCAATAATATGGAGATAACAGTTGCGAGTACAGGCCTTTCTATAAATCTTTTAAACATGATTTTTTAAATTATGTGTATGTATAATTATTTAGTTACAGCAGCTACAGCTTTATCCGTAGCTTTTTGGGGTTGGATAACCATACCTTCCTGTAACTTATCTACACCGCTCAGTACAATCTGGTCGCCAACTTTTATACCGTCTTTAACCAGGTAATTATCGCCGCTTTTGCCAACAATGGTGATAGCTTGTTTTTTTACCTTGCTGCTATCGCCTACGGCAAATACAAATACTTTATCTTGCATATCAACAGTTGCCGACTCAGGTACTAGTAAAGCATCCTTATGCACCAGGCTCAACCTTACTTTGCCAGTATTTCCAGAGCGTAATAAACCCTGTACATTCGGGAAATTAGCGCGCAGTGTAATGGCTCCGGTAGTTTTATCAAACTGCCCGTCGATCATATCGATTTTTCCTTGTTGCGCGTATGAGCTCGCATCAGCCAGCAACAGGGTTACCGGCGGCAGGCTTTTCAACTTGTCTTTTAGTGTTTCACCCGGATATTGCTCTTTAAAATCAATAAAATCTTTTTCTCCCAAAGAGAAATACACGTGAACGTTGTGTACGTCTGATAATAAAGTCAAGGCATCAACATCAGTTGGAGCAACCAGGCTTCCTTGTTTTTTGATCAGGCGACCGATATAGCCGCTAACAGGAGCTTTAATGGTTGTATATCCCATGTTAATTTGTGCGGTAGACACGTTTGCTTTTGTTTGTTCAAGATTTGCTTTTGCAACATCATAGGCTGCGCGGGCTGTTTTAAGCTGATAATCAGAAACTACTTTGTTTTGTACTAAAGGAGTTAATTTATCAATCTCTAATTGTGCATTGGCAACAGATGCTTCGGCTGCATGCATGCTTGCAAGCGCATTGTTTAATGCTGCGCGATAGGGCAGATCGTTGATTTTAAATATCGGCTGACCTTCGCTTACGTAAGCGCCTTCGTCAACAAATACCTTGTCTAATGAGCCGCTCACCTGTGGGCGAATCTCCACGTTTACCGTGCCTTCAATAGAAGCTGGGTATTCCTGGTAAGTGGTGTCTGTTCCCGAAGCAATAGTTACTACAGGCAACGATGGGGCAGGTGGGGCGCCGCCAGCCTGTGGCTTCGGCGAACAGCTATATAATAGTGTTATGGTTATGAGTCCTAAAATGATTCGTTTCATGATACTGATTTTAATTTTTGTGTTAATAGATAGTGTTTAGTATATATATGATGGAGTTGTGAGTGTTAATAATTAAGTATGCGCATTAATTTGCTGATGAAATAAGTAACGTTCATGGTGATATACCATAAGAATGGTTTAATGCCATTAGATTTTCTAACAGTGTTAACCATTTGGCAAATACTGTGTATATTAATTTTCATTTTGCTAATTATTGTATTGTGTTTGTGTGCTTAATTTTGATATTGTTAATGAATGGCAATATCAGCCATTCAAAAATTAATCGTTTATTGTCCTTATTATGGCGCTTATTGCATCTCTCAAAACCTGGCGGTTCATCTCGTCAGAGAAGCCCCTGCTTAAAAGATTGATGGATATTAAGCCGTGTACAACAGACCAAAAAGTATAATATTTTTTACAGATAATTTCAGATTCCATATCAGTGATTCCGATCAGTTCACCTATCACTTCAGTGAAAATATCCCATGGCATATCTGCTTCAGGTAAATTATTTACTAGTTCGCAGCAATTTGTAGTTACGCCGAACATGCCCTGATAAAGCTCTTTATTTTCAAACGCGAAGTTCCAGTAAGCAACCCACATCGCTTCCAATTGCTTGGCTGGTAACCGGTGCTTGCTTTTTGCTTCTTGTAAATCTCTTGCTAAAAGCAAAAAGCCTTTTCGGTTCAGCTCAAGCAAAATTGCTTCTTTATTTGAGAAATACTCATAAATAATAGGAGCCGTGTACTCTATCTTATCGGCAATTTTACGCATGCTTAAAGCCTGCCATCCCTCTTCTTTAACAATCTGCAGCGAAGCATCCAGTATGTTACACCTGGTTTCTTCCTTTAATCGTAATATTCTATCCTTGCTTGCCATTTGTTTACTCTATTAAATTATTTAACAGTGTTAAACAAATGTACAACGATAATTTATAATGATGTACATTTAATTGTCATAAATAAATGTATTGAATATAATAATGTGAAATGACTCTCGTTAAACTGTTGATAAACAGCAAGGTTGTTAGCTGTTTGTTTTTTAGAAAGGATTTTCATTACAACTATAGGTAATCATTCTACGTAAGATATAATGTAATATGATAGTTTTAATCGATTTAAAATCTAAGTTTATCGATAATGTTCTTTAAATAATGAATTTAAATTTCAACTTTGCTGGACTAAACCATGCGATTTATACACAGTCTAAAGGACTAATTAAGTAAATATGAAAAACAAATACCTGCCATTAATGTGTGTTTTATTAATAATTGCTGTAGCATCATGCAAAAAGGATAAAACAACAAATAAAACGAGCACAATAAATGCCACCGCAACAAGCATTGGTTTATTTGAATATAAAGATAGCGTTGATGCCAATGATGTTTATTACAGAATTTTTATTCCGCTTACCAAAATCGGTACTCAAACAGTGAATTATGACGAGGTTTTTGATACTGGTTCGGCTGGTTTAACTCTTGATGCTTCGGGAATTATACCTGATTCTCTTATAACCAATACCGGATTTAAGTTTACCGGAGATTCAATAGTGGTAAATGGCGTTACCATAACCTCTACTAAATCTGTAATGGAATATGGTGATGCAACCGAAGGAACAAATGTTTATGGAAATGTTGCCTATACGAGTGTTACAATAGGTAATCAGACCGGTAGCGGAGTTACTATTAAACGGGTGCCATTTTTTTTATATTATAAAGTACTTGATATAACCGGTAAAGATTCGGTTAAAGAGACCACACCTCATTCGGCAGATATATTTGGTGTTAGCCCTGAATATAGCTACGCCAGTACACTAATTCAAAGCCCTTTAAGTTATTACACACCAGGTACGGGTTTAACGAATGGTTTTAAACTTACAAAGCTTACACAAGCAGATTTTACAAATGCTGGTGTATATGTACAAAACATCCTTACACTAGGCTTAACCAGTGCTGATTTGAACTCATCAGGTTTCATCATGCATAATTATACTTCAAGTTATACCGCACAGGACGGGTATTCACCCGATATACCGGGAACCATAACTTACAGTGGTAATACAATATCAGCAAATTTTTTATTTGATACAGGCACTCCCCAAATATCAATTATCGAAGATCCTAAGGCTACACAGAGTATAGGTATTTTACCTGCAAATTCGGTAATAACCTTAAAAACTCAGGACGGATTTACTTATACCTATACTACAGCCAAATCAACAAACGTTACAGAGGTGCAAAATCCTAATAATACAAAAGATTATCGTACTATTTTCAGTCTTGAGTTTTTTACTCAGAATGAATTTTTAACTGATTATACTGGTCACCAGATTGGCTTGAAAAACAATTAAAGAATTTATAACCAAACAAAAAAATGCAACCAATATGGTTGCATTTTTTTGTTTAAGCCTTTTCTTTCAGCAGCTCCACTACTTCCGGCCAGGTGTGAACGCGCCTGTGATGATTGTGATTGTAATTAAAGATTGAGTTGAACATTAGTGTTTCTCCTTTAAATGTATCTAAATTATGGGTCATGTCATCAATCATAAAATCAGTGTTTATGATACTTTTATTGCCGCAGAAAACTATATTTTTCCAGGTGATGAACGGGAAATTTATATTTAGCCATTGCAATTTTTCAGATAAACTTTGTGGAAACTCGACAGCAGCTGATACGATGTATATCTCAAAGCTTTCGGATAATGTTTTTAAAGCTTCAACCGCACCCGGCATAACGGGCGCAGTTAAAAAGAATCCGGGCGTATAAACAAATTTTCTTACCGCGCCATCGGGGAAAGCTTCGGCTGTTGTAAGTCCTAAAATATTTTCAGGTAGTACCCTTATCCCGTAATCGCGCTCATACCAGTTTATAAAATGAGTATCTATATCGGCAATTACGCCGTCCATATCAATAGCAATAGTTTTTTTCATATTAGATAAATGTGTGGGTAAATATATTGATGATTCAATTAGCCCTGCTTTGCTTTGTCCGAAAGCTATAAAATAAATAGCCCAGAGCAGGGAGGATCAATAAACTACCTAATAAAAGTCCCCACCCCAGATCATTGATTGTGGTCATAGGGGCGTGGTCTTTAAGTAAGGATAAATTATTACCACCCTTCACCATGATGATATTAGGAAAGTGACGATAACTTACAGATACCAATATCATAATAACCTGAAATGCTGCTAATATGCGGATTACTTTAGTGTTGCCTTTACTCAATAAATACCATAATAATACCAATGACAGCGATGCTGCAATAACTGCAATCAGACTAACCGGGTTGCCAAATATCCAATGAGCAAGATGGACATTTTCGTGTTCGGCGGCTATAAATACTAATCCGCCAAAACCAACCGCAACCGCATTCATGATTACAGCTTTTTTTGTGAAGCGTTTAACGTCAAACTGTTCTTTAGCTTCACCAATAAGATATATAGCAGCAAGAAAACCGCACAAAGCCACCGTGAAAAAGCCAACCATTACCGAAAACCAATTAAGCCAGCTAAAAATATAGGTGCTTAAATAATCGGTAGCATCAGGATCTATCTGCCTCGAAATAACGCTTCCTGCAACTATGCCTAAGAATAGCGGGGTTATAAAGCTTGAATACACAAATATGTAATTGTATAAATCCTGCATTTTGTCATCCTTTATCGCATCGTAATTACGGAATGAGAAAGCTGTGCCACGGGCGGTGATACCTAAAAGCATGATTAATAAAGGTATATGCAGGTAGGTACACATATCGCTATAAATAACCGGGAAGCCCACAAACATTATTACTACCGCAATTATCAACCACATATGGTTCGCTTCCCAAATAGGGCCTATAGCCTTGTACATGGTGCGGCGTGTACGCGATTTATTATCAGTTGAAGTAAATAGTTCAATTATACCCGCGCCAAAGTCAGCACCGCCAAGCAAAAAGTATAGCAGTATGGAAAAAAACAAGAAGATGATAACAACGTACAGCATATAATTATTAACTATGATCGTACAACTCAGGAACCATTTTAATTTGCCTGCTCAGTAAAAATACCACAGCAAGGCTCAGCGTAAAATAAATAAGCGTAAACAAGTAAAATGAGTAATGAATACCGGGCATTGGCGTAACCGCTTCGCTGGTACGCATTACACCTTGTATAATCCACGGTTGTCGGCCAACCTCGGTAACTGTCCATCCTGCCTCTACTGCTATAAAACCAAGCGGGGTGGCCGCTATAAATAATTTCAGGAACCAATTTTTATTCAGCCATTCCCGCTTTTTCCATAAGGCGAAAAAGTAGAGTAACCCTATTGCTAATAAAAACATACCGATGGCTACCATTAACTGAAACGCATAGTGGGTAACCGGTACATTAGGTTGATCTTTTTGCGGGATTTTATCTAAGCCATTAACGGGCGTTTTAAAATCATCATGTACTAAAAAGCTTAATAAGCCAGGTAACTCAATGCCGTAATTTACCTTTTTATTAACGGTATCAGGGATGCCGCCTATCAATAATTTAGAGTATGGCTCGGTATGAAAATGAGCCTCCATGGCAGCTAATTTAGCTGGTTGCCTTTGCGCCGCGCCTTTGGCAGATAAATCGCCGCTTAGTGGTTGTAGTATTGCAGCAACCGCACCAAAGGCAATAGCTATTTTAAATGATTTGGTATGGAAGGTTACATTCTTCTTTCTGAAGATCATGAGTGCATGTATGCCGGCAACAGCAAAGCCCGTAGCAGCAAAAGCGGCTATGGTCATGTGTAAGGCTTCGGAAAACCAGGCGGCATTGAACATGGCCTTAATTGGGTCGATGTTTGTATACTGCCCGTTAACGTAATTAAACCCGGCAGGGCTGTTCATCCACGAATTTGCCGATACCACCAAAATACCCGATACCACACCGCTAACGCCAACTACAATGCCTGTAAACCAATGGAACCATTTATTAAATTTATCCCAGCCATATAAGAAAAATCCCAGGGCAATGGCTTCAATAAAAAAGGCAACACCCTCTAACGAAAAAGGCATGCCAAATATAGGCCCGGCATGCTCCATGAATTTTGGCCATAGTAAGCCCAACTCGAATGAAAGCATAGTACCAGATACTGCTCCTGTAGCAAAAAATATGGCCACACCTTTGCTCCAGGCTTGTGTTATGTGTTTGTATAAAGGATTTTTAGTTTTTATGTATTTATAGTTTGATATAGCCATAAACACAGGCATCACCATGCCTATACAAGAATAAATAATGTGGAAGCCCAGTGATAGGGCCATTTGTGATCTGGCGGCTATAAAATCATTCATAATAGCATGTATGATAAAATATTATAATAACTGCACAAATATACCCTTTACTAATAGTAAGATTTGACAAATACTAATGAGTAAGTTTAAATAGAACAATTCTAAAATGCATAATTAATTGTATTTGTGATGTTTTAGCATATCGATATATAGCTTTTTAAATGTTTTTGTTAGAATTTTAAATTAAGTAACATGCTTATGTAAACTTGAATTACATAGCTTGCTTTGATAGGATAGCCTGCATTTTATTTTTATGTTTGTTTTACACAATTACCTTATAAAATGAATACAGCAGAACAAAATTTTGCCGCTTTAGGCCTAAGCCTGCCACCCGCTCCAAAACCACTTGGCGTATATAAACCTTGTTTGGTTGATGGTAAATATCTTTATTTATCCGGCCATGGAACTGTACAGGATGATGGTAGCTTGATCATTGGTCGTATTGGTGATACGATTACTCCGGAAGATGGTAAACTGGCAGCCCGCCAGGTTGGTTTAGCTATGCTGGCTACTATAAAGGCTAATATAGGCAGCCTTGATAAAGTTAAAAAGGTAATAAAGGTATTGGGTATGGTTAATTGTACCCCTGACTTTGAAAAACACCCATTCATTATAAATGGTTGCAGCGAGTTATTTGCTAAGGTTTGGGGCGAAGAGAATGGCATAGGCGTTCGTAGCGCGGTAGGGATGGGATCATTACCGGATAATATCCCGGTTGAAATAGAGGCTTTGTTTGAACTGGTATAATTAATAGTTATGACCGAGCAGCATTGGTACACTATTGAGGATGTTGATCAGCTGGATACACCTGCTTTGGTAGTTTATCCAAAAAGAGTGAAGCAGAATATCGACATGCTGAAATACATGATCGATGATGTATTTCGCCTGCGCCCGCATATCAAAACATTTAAAAATAAAGAGGCGGCACTGTTGATGATGGATGCCGGCATTACCAAATTTAAATGCGCTACTATTGCTGAGGCCGAAATGCTGGGGATATGTAATGCTCCCGATGTTTTACTGGCTTATCAACCCACCGGACCCAAGCTATTGCGGTTTATCAAATTAATTCAAGCTTATCCTGATACCAAATTTTCCTGTTTGGTTGATAATGAAGCTTCGGCTAATGCTATGTCAGCCATAGCTGTTGAAGAAAATTTGTCGGTTAATATCTATATCGATTTAAATGTAGGTATGAACCGTACAGGCATATCTCCGGGATATGAAGCCTTACAATTGTATAAAGCATGTTTTCAATTACCGGGGATAAATTTAATTGGCCTGCATGCTTATGACGGCCATATACATGACGCGGATATTGTTATTCGTGCAAAAAAAGTAAACGCTTGGTATGAGGTCGTTATTAAACTACAAGATGAAATTTTAAGGTCAGGATATCCAAAGCCTGTAATTGTTGCAGGTGGTTCGCCAACGTTTCCTATTCTCGCAACAAAAAAAAGTATAGAGTGCAGCCCGGGAACTTTTGTTTATTGGGATAGGGGCTACCTGTCAGCTTTTGAAGAACAACATTTTTTAATTGCAGCGTTGCTGGTTGCAAGGATAGTATCGTTACCTGGAGAAAATTTGCTCTGTATAGATTGTGGGCATAAATCAGTTGCTGCTGAAAATGTATTGGCTAAGCGCATATATTTTTTGAATGCCCCTGATGTGAAGATCATAAGTCAAAGCGAAGAACATTTAGTTGTTGATGCAGACATGGGGCATAATTATAAAGTTGGAGATGTATTGTATGGCTTACCATACCATATTTGCCCAACAGTAGCGCTGTATGAACGCGTCATTACTATTGAAAATAACAATATCACAGGTCAGTGGCTAAATATAGCCCGGGATCGAAAAATTACCATCTAAATTCAAAATAAACTTTCAACTTATAATATGTTCACCATAGATGCCCACCTAGACCTTAGCATGAATGCCATGGAATGGAACCGCGATCTGCGGCAGTCTGTTGATGCAATTAATGCACGTGAAGAAGGTCTAACAGATAAACCTGATCGTGGTAATGCAACAGTTTCATTAACTGAGTTACGCAAAGGTAATATCGGGTTGGTAGTGGCAACACAAATAGCGCGTTATGTTGCACCTGAGAATACTTTACCGGGGTGGCATTCACCTGAACAGGCATGGGCGCAAACACAGGCTCAGATAGCATGGTACAAAACCATGGAAGAAGATGGGCAAATGGTGCAAATTAACGATTTGGCGAGTTTAGAAAAGCACATTAATCTTTGGCAGGATAATACGCCATCTGAAAATAAGCCTGTCGGTTATATATTAAGTTTAGAAGGCGCTGATTCTATTGTAACCATAAACCATCTGGAACGGGCTTATAATTATGGACTGCGCGCGGTTGGCCCCGCACATTATGGCCCGGGGAGATACGCGCAGGGTACAGATGCAACAGGGTTTATGGGCCCGAAAGGGCAGGAGCTGTTAAAAGAAATGGAACGCCTGAATATTATTTTAGATGCCACCCATTTATGCGATGATAGCTTTTGGGAAGCCATGGATCACTTCAACGGACATGTTTGGGCAAGCCATAATAATTGTCGTGCACTTGTTAATCATAATCGCCAGTTTAGCGATGAACAGATAAAAGAATTGATAATTCGTGGTGCAGTTATTGGCGGCGCAATGGATGCCTGGATGATGGTGCCTGGATGGGTAAGGGGAGAGTCGAACCCAAAGGATATGAATTGCAACCTGGATGTGCTGATAGATCATATGGATCATATTTGTCAATTGGCTGGTAATACGTTACATGTAGGTATAGGATCTGATCTTGATGGCGCATTCGGTACAGAACAATGTCCTTATGATTTAATAACTATAGCCGATGAACAAAAGATACCTGCCTTATTAAAAAAGCGTGGGTATACCGATATTGATTGCGAAAATATAATGCATGGTAATTGGCTTAGCTTTTTACGGAAAGCCTGGGCTTAATCCGAATCTTATCCCCAAAAAAATCATAATAGAACATAACAGCTCCCAAAATGTATATTAGCTTATGAATGCAGAGCAATCGAGATTAAAAGATTCAACCTGGAAAAAATGGGGTCCGTATGTAAGTGACAGACAATGGGGCACGGTACGAGAGGATTATAGCGCAAATGGTGATGCCTGGAATTATATTACCCATGATATGGCACGTAGTAAGGCTTATCGCTGGGGTGAAGAAGGTATTGCTGGAATATGCGACGATGACCAAATAGTTTGTTTTTCAGTAGCGCTATGGAATAAAAAAGATCCTATTATTAAGGAACGTTATTTTGGCTTAAGTAACCCTGAAGGTAATCATGGCGAGGATGTAAAAGAGCTATATTATTATTTAGATAACACGCCAACGCATTCATACATGAAAACGTTGTATAAATATCCGCAGCAGGCCTATCCTTATCAATGGCTGGTAGATGAAAACAAGCGTCGTGGTCGTAATGATCCTGAGTTTGAATTGATTGATACAGGTATTTTAAATAACGATGAATATTTTGATGTTTTTACCGAGTACGCTAAAAACACACAGGATGATATTCTTATAAAAATAACCATCAATAATCGCAGTATGAATGATTGCGAGCTGAATGTGTTACCAACCATCTGGTTTCGTAATACCTGGGCATGGGGATATGATAACTATTTGCCTGAACTCACTGCGGATTCGCATGGTGTAATTGAGGTTTATCACAATAAACTTGGTCAGCTTTGGTTAAACGGAGAAGGATCACCTGATATTTTGTTTTGTGATAATGAAACCAATAACCCTAAATTATATAATTATGCTGATGGAAAACCTTATTACAAGGATGGCATAAATAACTATATTGTTAATGGGGCAGATACTGTAAATCCTAAAAAAACAGGTACCAAAGCGGCCATCAATTACGATATTAAGGTAAAGGCAAAGGATAGTTATACAATCCGTTTAAGATTCTCATCAAACGCTAAGAACGGATTTGATGACTTTGACACTATATTTAATGCACGAGTAGCAGAGGCTGATGAGTTTTACAAAGATATTCAGCAAAATAACCCCAATCCGGATAGTGTATTTGTACAACGCCAGGCATTTGCCGGTATGTTGTGGACAAAACAGTTTTATTATTTCGACATAAACCACTGGTTAAACGGAGATCCGGCGGAGCCGAAACCTCCTATAGAACGTAAAAATGCCCGTAATAGTAAATGGCAGCATTTTAATGCACGCGATATTATTTCGATGCCTGATAAATGGGAATATCCATGGTTTGCCTCGTGGGATTTGGCTTTTCATTGTCTGGCATTGGCAAATGTTGATATGGATTTTGCAAAGAATCAGTTAATGTTGTTGGTTAGGGTTTGGTATCAGCACCCTAACGGGGAGATGCCTGCTTATGAATGGGATTTTGGGGATGCTAATCCGCCGGTACATGCAAGGATGACCTGGGAGATCTACCAAAAAGATAAAGAGGCTAATAACGGTAAAGGCGATACTTTTTTCCTGGAACGTATCTTCCATAAATTAATGCTTGATTTCACCTGGTGGGTAAATCGTAAAGATGCCGCCGGTAATAATATTTTTGAAGGTGGATTTTTGGGATTAGATAATATTGGTGTATTCGACAGAAATATGCACTTACCAATGGGCGAACACCTGGAGCAAGCCGATGGTACTAGTTGGATGGCTATGTACTCGCTAAATTTATTGCGTATAGCGGCTGAGTTGGCATCCTATAATAAAGCATATTCGGATATAGCATCTAAGTTTTTTGAGCACTTCATCTATATTGCCGGAGCCATGGCTAACCTTGGTGAAAATAATGAAGGTTTATGGGATGATCAGGATGGTTTTTTTTATGATCAGCTGCGTTTAAATGATAATACTACTCAAAAGATGCGGTTACGTAGTGTAGTAGGATTAATACCTCTATTTGCCGCTGAAATATTGGATACGGACGACATTATGAATAATCCAATTTTTCATAACAGGATGAAATGGTTTTCTGATAATCGGCCTGATCTTGCCGGATTGGTGTCGCGTTGGAATGAGACAAAGGGGAATGGTAAACATTTAATAAGCCTGCTTCGTGGTTATCGTATGAAATCGTTGCTTAAGTATATGCTGGATGAAAATGAGTTTTTAAGTGATTATGGTATACGTTCAGTATCTAAATACCATTTAAATAATCCTTACAGTGTTAACGTAAATGGGGTGGAATTTAGCGTAAAATATACACCGGCTGAAAGCGATAGTGGTTTATTTGGGGGTAACAGTAACTGGCGCGGGCCGATATGGATACCTATAAACTATATGCTGATAGAAAGCCTGCAACGCTTTTATCAGTATTATGGAGATGATTTTAAAATAGAGTGCCCAACAGGTTCAGGTGTTTTTATGAATTTGAATGAAGTTGCCAATGAGCTTTATCGTAGGTTATCGAGCATCTTTCTGCGCGATAAAACAGGTAAGAGGGCTGTGTTTGGCAACTATGATAAAATACAATCCGACCCTAATTTTAAAGATCATTTGTTGTTCTATGAATATTTTGATGGCGATAATGGGCGAGGGGCGGGTGCATCCCATCAAACCGGATGGAGTGGTTTGATAGTTAATTGTTTGTACAAGCGATAATTAAACATTATATACACTTAATGAAGATAAAATGCCCAGAATCAGGTAGATAAATTTATTCTGATTCTGGGTCTTTATCTTTAAGTTATTTCTTGGCAGCTCTCACGCTTTTAACCATCGCGACCGAAACCGCGCTTGCTTTATTGCCAAAGCTGTGTCTGATATAGGTTAGTACATCTGCAATTTCCTTGTCTTTCAAAAAATCATGCGAGGCCATTGTGTTTGAATAGGTATTGCCGTTTATTTCCACATCCTCATTAAATCCATTCAGAATTATCTTTATTAGTTTGGTTTTATCGCCCAAAACATAACTTGTTTGTATTAATGGCGGGTTCATGTTTTGTACGCCATGCCCATCAACCTGGTGGCAACTTGCACAGTTTTGTGTGTATACTACTTTGCCATTAGCTATTGATAAAGTTAAATGTGATTTTATGGATTTTGATGAATGTTTTACTTGTGCTTTTAAATTGCTACAAGCAATAACTAAGAATAAAAGTATGAAAGCGGATTTTATAAATTTCATTATTTTTTGTAGCTGATTTTGTAAATGGTTCCTTTATTATCATCGGTTACATATAATGAACCATCGGGGCCTTGCGCTAAGCCACATGGTCGATGAACTGCATTTCCGCTCTCTTTTTGTGCTTGCGTACCGGCAAATCCATCAGCAAATACTTCCCACTTGCCATCGGGTTTCCCATCTTTAAACGGTTGAAAAACTACAAAGTAACCAGCTTGTGGTTCAGGTGCCCTGTTCCATGAACCATGGAAAGCTATAAAAGCACCATTTTTATATCTCTCTGGGAATTGATTGCCAGTATAAAATAACAAGCCATCAGGCGCTAAGTGTCCGGGGAAAGCAACCGCAGGATCAATAGTGCCTTCGCCTGCTGTTTTTTTACCGTCGCCGCCATATTCAGGTGCTAGTATCTTTTCATGCTTTTCCTGATCATAATAAATATATGGCCAACCTGCATTATCGCCTTCTTTTAAAGCGTATAAACATTCTGCCGGTTCAATAGCTGATTGTTGGGTTGTATACAGATCAGGGAAAAGATCATGTAACTGATCGCGCCCATGTTGCATTACAAATAGTTGATTATCTTGTTGGTTCCAATCCAAGCCTACAACATTCCTTAATCCTTTTACATAGTGGATGCCATCACCGTAATGCTGGTCTGGTTTATCAGCCTTAAACTCCCAGATACCACCGGCAGAATCTAAAATTGGGCAACCTTTCCTGCCCATTGATCCTTTTTGACGATCTTTTTCCTGGCATGAATTAGAATATGCACCAACGTTTACATAAATGTTTCCATTGTTATCTAACACAACAGACTTTGATTCATGTTCACGACGATTTAATAGTCCAACAACTATTCTTTCAGGCTGATTCGGGTTAATAACTTCACCTTTATCATTTAATTTATAGCGGTAAACATCTTCATTGGATGAAGCATACAGATAGCCATCTTTAATATACATACCTGTACCTGCATAGTTGCCGAAGCCATTAACAACAGTTGCTTTATCACCGGTTTGATGCAGGTATAAAATACCTTTACCGTTTTTTGCCCTGTTTAGTTTTACATATATATCGCCTTGTTTAGTAATTGCGATATGCCTTGTACTACCCAAATTATCGGCGACTATATTGGCATTAAAACCGGATGGCAGCGTTAGTCCTGCGCCATCTGCCGGAGTAGGGTTTTTTAATGCAATAGATATTACCAAAGCCGGAATTGCCATTAATGGCAATATATATGGCAGTAATCTGTTCTTTTTCATAAGTGTTTATTGGTGTGAGGTAAAGTTAGTTAAAAAACAAATTAACAATTGAATACGCTATTTAAACAACAGCAATTTTACATATAGGTTTAAACAAAAAAGCCACCCTATGGAGGTGGCTTTGATTTGTATTTTGGTAATTATCTTATTTAAGGTATAAGTCTGAAGTATTACGATAGCCGGCCCCGGTATTAGTATACCAGTCAGTAAACAAGCTTCCTGCAGCGGCAGCCCAGTCAGTAAAGTGCGGGTATGCCAAAGATATATTAACACCTTCTATAGGGTAAACAAACTGATCGCTATAGTTTAGAGCCCATGGCCAGTTATCAGCTGAAAGATAGTATTTCCCCTGTGACGGTACGGAAGCATCATCAGCAGTACCGAACAGTTTTGGATCAGCCTTGTCAGTTGGAGCATAACCCGGTAAGTGTATTTCATAACCACGTCTTCCATTACTGATCAGGAATGGATTAAATGCACTTGGAGTAAACGTTGATATTGCAATTGGGGAGTTAAGCGTAACTAATACTGCTGAACTATCGCTTACGACTTTATTTTTTGAATTTTCGGTATTAACGAAGAATGAAAAATCAGGATTGTTAATTAACTCATCAGTATTATCAAAAGGAATAATTACGGCATTAGTTTGTCCGGCTTCAACACCATTTGATGCCAATGTTATATAGTTGTTTTTAAATAATTGCCCGGTTACTGATTTTACAGCAGAGGCTGCTACTGGTAGCTGAAGGCCAAATCCATTTTTAAATGATGCGCCTGCAGCAGCAATTTTATAGTTTGCCTGTATGGTAACAACCTGATTTTGTGCATTACTAACCAGTGTATAACGATAATCTAATACAAGGTCATTCATGTCATAATCACCTTTTGATGGCCAATTGTCTTCGAATGCAATATTTGCATAAGTTGTAGCCGAAGGATAATAAGTTATATAAGCCCTTGTAGGATCATTCGGGAAAGCATCTTGTGAATCTGGCACGCCATCACCATCAGAATCAGTAGGAGTAGCAATCGGAGGTACACCCGTGTTTGATATTGCTGTAACCGGGTTTGAGGTGGCATAGAAAACAACGTCATTAAAGTCATTATCAGAACCGCCTGTTTGCCTGTTTAAATCTTCAAATCCTATTAATGAAAGATTGTCAGTAGCATCATACAATACGATAGAGTGTTTCTTTAAGCTTGCAGTGGTTTCAGGGTTTAAAGCATCGTTTGAATAATATTTAGGTGCTGTAACATCTACTCCTGAACCTGTCCATGCGTTACCAAGTAAAATAAAACCAATTGATGTGCCTGCAGCAAATGTACCGAGGTGAACTTTGTTGCCCGGTATTAAACCACCGCCTGAGCCTAAGCCAGATGCATTTGGAAATATAAGTGTTGCGTTTTTTATATCAGATGGTGTTTGCGGCGGAGTAGCAGTTGGGTAGGTGTAAAAAGCAAAGCTATTTAAGTTTCCTGCGCCCTCGGCTACAAAAGTAATCCATACATCAGCCGAAGCAGTTACATTTATTGTTGATGTATTTGTACTTGTTAAGTAGTTAGGATGGGTAGTAGCAACCGATTTTCCTTCAGGTAATGAAGCATTTACATATGATAACAAAGTCGCGCTGATGGGATCATTGGTTGGAAGCAAATATTTTGGAACACCCCAGCTTAATGGTATTGCTGTAGTGTTTACACATGCATCAGAAGTGGATGTATAGGGTGATGGATAGCTAAATGTAGTTGAACCATTGGTTACACTAAATACAGCTAAGCTGCCTGTGGTACTGGTTGGATTGATAGTTGGCGTTGGAACAATATCGCCACTATAAACATTTGGGCCACCAATAATAGCTGTTATACTTGTGCCATTAATAGCCGCAGTTGCATTATGTAGTAAACCAAGGTATGACGGATCTATTATTAGTGTACTTAAATAAGTTGGAACACTAATTTTAGCTGATATATTACCATTTTTATCGGTTACAGCAGTAAAAATTGCTGTGCCTGGTGCAGTAGTTGATGGCCGATAGACATTCACAACTACACCTGCCAGTGCCTCGCCTTTTGGCGATTGCAGGTATAAATTTAAGCTTATATTACGAGATGTTGCGAAATTAAAGCCATCGGGAGCAATTTTATTGGCATTAGTTTTTGCAGGGCTCGAGTTGGTCTTTTTACAAGACATTAGTCCGGCTAAACTAATAAATAAGGCATACGTAAATAATTTTCTCATATTGTTTGTTTATTGATATTCAAATAGGTGGAGAATACTTTTTACGTAGTTGTTCAAAGAATGTTCCAAAATCAAAATATGCTTAATTGCTGTTTATATTGATGTTTACTAAATAATTATGGGAATAAGGGGAATGTTTCCACAGTTTATTATAAATATTATGGGGAAAATATTACCCTATTATTGTTGATATTAAATAAGATTTAATATTTATGTAAGTTAAACATAATAGCATTGGTTTTTTAGGTGTTTGTAAAAGAAATGTAAATAACCTTTCGATAAAGTTATCTTTAGCGCATGGAACCTGTTCGCCCCGATTCTAAAGTACTCATTGAAATTGTTCAAACCAAGATGCCCTATGGTAAATACAAAGGAACGCCAATATGCGATCTACCATCACATTATCTGGAATGGATGAGCAGCCAGGGTTTCCCACCTGGTAAATTGGGTATGCTATTAGCCAGTGTTTTTGAAATAAAAACCAATGGTTTAAGTAGTATAATTACTATGGTTAAGAACGCGCTTAGAGATGGCAAATTGTAATTAACTTATTATCTCTCATTTATGTTATTATCAACCCGATGTAAGGAAATGCCGAACATTGCGACTAACACTGTAACTATGTGTTCATTATACGCAGCAATGACAAACCATTTAGGCTGATAAAGCGTATTTTGATATATAGATGAGCCGCACATCAAATTGCGCGGAAGTATCCATATTTAAAATATAAAAAATGAAGAAATCGATCTTGTATACATTATGTGTATTTTTTTTAGCAGGATGTGCTGCTAACGGGCAATCCACTAAATTCGCGAAGCTACCCCAAGTAAAACCGGGTGAAAGTGTGGCTGATTTCGCAGGTGGATGTTTTTGGGCCTCTACTGAGGCAATGTCTGAGCTTAGGGGAGTGGATAAAGTAATAGCTGGTTATGCTGGTGGGAAAACTGCTAACCCTACTTATGAAGAGGTATGCAGTGATAACACCGGCCATGCGGAAACTGTGCAGGTTTATTACGATCCTAAAGTAATTAGCTATGCTAAATTGGTAGAGGCGTTCTTCTACGCTCATAATCCAACCGAACTAAATTATCAGGGGCCGGATCAGGGGACTAGCTATCGTTCTATAGCTTTTTACCGTAGCCCTGAGGAAAAAGAAATATTGCTAAATACCATTAAGGAAGTAAATGCATCAAAGCATTACGATGCGCCTATTGTTACCCAGGTTGTGCCATTTACTGTTTTTTATCCTGCTGAGCAGTATCATCAAAATTATTACAAACTTCATCCTGATGATTCATATATAGATGCAGTTTCCAGACCAAAAGTCGAGAAGATGAGGAAGATGGAAAAAAGCCAATTGAAACCCCAGTTTCAAAATATGTAACAACAAAAAAGAAGCCCTTGCAATTTGCAAGGGCTTCTTTTTTGTATTGAGCTTTTATTCTCCTCTTTTTAGTCCGTATTTCTCAATCTTACTGTATAAGTGACTGCGTTGGATATCAATATCATCAGCGGTTTTTGACACGTTCCAGTTATTTTTCTCAAGTTTGAACTTAATATACTCACGTTCGGCGTAATCTTTATATTCCTGGAAGTTTTTAAACTGGTTAAAGTCGGTTTGTGATGATGATGCCGAGCCATTACCTTCATGTGCAGGTGCTGAGGGATTAGCAAATGCTCTAACATCATTATCTGTAATAGTTTTGTCACTCAGGATGATCAAGCGTTCTACCATATTCCTAAGCTCCCGGATATTACCCGTCCATGGCAAGGCTTTTAAGGCATCCAAGGCAGCTTCTGAGATCTTTTTAGGCGGCATGCCATAATCATTACATATTTCATCAATAAAGTTCTGAGTAAGCAAAGCGATGTCGTCTTTGCGCTCCGATAGCGGCGGTACGTGGATCAGGATCACACTTAAGCGATGGTAAAGGTCCATACGGAAGTTACCAGCTTCAATTTCTTTAAGCAAATCTTTATTCGTTGCCGCAACAACCCGTACATCTACCTCAATTTCTTTTTCGCCGCCTACACGTGTTATTTTACTCTCTTGTAAGGCACGCAATACTTTAGCTTGTGCCGATTGGCTCATATCGCCAATCTCATCCAAAAATAAAGTACCGCCGCTTGCAGATTCAAATTTACCGATACGTTGTTTGACAGCCGATGTAAACGAGCCTTTTTCGTGCCCAAATAACTCACTTTCAATTAACTCAGAAGGTATAGCCGCGCAGTTAACCTCAATAAGCGGTGCATTTGCGCGGTGTGATTTCTCATGTAACCAGCGTGCAACCAGTTCCTTACCGCTTCCGTTAGCACCGGTAATTAATACACGGGCATCGGTAGGGGCAACACGATCAATAGTTTCTTTGATTTTACCTATAGCCTGTGAATCGCCCAAAATTGGACGAACCTTGGATACCTTACGTTTTAATACCTTAGTTTCAATCACCAAACTTCCACGGTCAAGCGCGTTTCGTACGGTAATTAAAAGGCGATTTAAATCTGGCGGTTTTGATATAAAATCGAATGCACCTTTGCGGCTGGCCTCAACAGCTGTTTCAACCGTGCCGTGGCCCGATATCATAATGAATGGCAGATCTGGTTTTAGGAGTAAGCCTTCGGTTAGCACTTCCATGCCGTCCATGCGGTTCATTTTAATATCACATAACACGAGGTCATAATCATCTTTGGCGATCATTTCCAGCCCGTCAATGCCATTATCTACGTCCTCAACCTGATAATCTTCATATTCCAGTATCTCTCTCAGTGTGCTGCGTATAGCACGTTCATCATCAATAATTAAAATTTTGGCCATAGTTTATCTGTTGTTTCTCAACGAAAACGGGGTAAATGTTAAGCGTACTAATATATAGGATTTGTATAGAAAATTAAACACTTTTCTTTATACAAAAAATAACCCCTTTCTGTTTTGCAGAAAGAGGTATTTTTTTCAGCAGCAAACCTGTAAGCCGGGTTCTGTGCCGCCCGAAAGCGGTTTCTATCATTAATCTAATCCTGCCATTGCTGACAGGCTTGAGCAACCTACCCATCCTGGCGACTCATCTAAATGGGTCAAAAGCGAGTAACTTCCGATCCAGGACCTATTTGGTTTTTCAACTCCTGAGGTTTACCGCGATCCCGGTTACCCGGAAAAGCCGTGAGCTCTTACCTCACGTTTTCACCCTTACCCCTGATAAATCAAAGGCGGTATATTCTCTGTGGCACTTGCTGTCGCCGGCTGCCGGCGCCTTCCCGTTAGGAAGCAGGATACTCTATGTTGCCCGGACTTTCCTCTTCAACGAATTGAAGCGATAGAACGTTTTGCCCAGCAAAGGTAAGATTTTGAGCCGAACTGTACCACGAAACAACGAGAACATGTGGTACAGTTGGTATACTTTTGGCGTGATTTGTGGGCTAAAACATCTTAAAAAGCAAGTTTTTACATCGTTTTTACGTCGAAAAAGGCATCAAAAACACTAAAAAACAGCCATTATTAACCCGAAAAGTACTCGAAATCACTAAAAAAATGATGTTTTTTAACAGTTTTTAGCTGTATTAGAATTGATTTTTACCTTATTTGCCGCAGTTATTTAGCGCCGTTTGCACCTGGTCGTCAGTGAAAAGACCTTGCTTGTTACCAAAGGAATTGGTGACATAAGTAATCACCTGAGCCATTTCAATAGGAGAGAGGTCGGTGGCGGGCATGGTGCCTTCAAATTCCTTACCTGCAACATTTATCTTGCCGTTAAGGCCGTTTTTAAGTTGACAGGTTAGCTTGTTATTGTATAATTTAAGCAACGCAGTATCTGTAAGTGGCGGTATCAGGCCATTTAACCCCTGGCCTTTATCACCGTGGCAATTTTGGCAATGGCTTTGGTAAACTATTGCCCCAGCAGAGTAATATCGACTATATTCAATAGCGGCATCGCTCTGGCACGAATAGATCATGGCAAAAAATGCTAACAGACAAATCCCGCCTAAGATCTTGATTTTCATGTATATTATTTGCTTACAGGTTCTGCTTTCAGTGTTTTTATATCGGCAATCAATTGGTCAACTTGTTTAGGGTCAGTGCCATCATATGATCCGCGGATGCGCTGTTGCTTGTCTATCAGCACAAAATAGCCCTGGTGTACATAGCCGCCTGCTGCAGTACTGTCTTGCGTTACACCAACTAAATAGCTTTTTGTTGCCAGGCCATACACGGCATCTCTATCGCCATTTAAAAACCACCAGCTATTACCACTAACGCCTAATTTGTCGGCGTACTTTTTCAATACTGCCACGGTATCATGTTTTGGGTCGATGGTGAAGGAAATTATCTTCACATCAGCAGTATCCTTAAATGCATTGTATACATTCAGCATATTGCGCTGCATGCCGGGGCAAATAGAAGGGCAGGAGGTGAAAAAGAAATCGGCAACATAAATATCATTTTGCAGGTTTTTGCTGCCAACACTGTCACCGTATTGGTTCACAAATTTAAAAGCTGGCACTGTTTGGTAAACCGTATCCGTTACCTGCTGCCCGTTAACCGTTTTTGTTTCGGCGCTGCGGTTGCCATAAATAGGCAACACTTTAATCGTATTTGATTTACAAGCCCCGAGAAGCAACATCAACACCAGGCCACCAATCAGTTTCTTCATTTTACTTTGTTTTTAGATATGTAGCTGTTTGATTTAGCTAATGTGATGTTTATTTGCGAGTCTATTTTTAAGATTTCTGCCTTTTGAGTAGTCAGGTAATCGATGATTTGCTCGTGAGTTTTACCGGTAAAATCCGGATTGAACTTATTCATCCAGTTCATCATGGCGTTATCTGCGTCATCTAACGATTTGGTGTAAAAAGCAACCGAATCCTTGGCATCCGTAGCCGGTATAGTTTTTAACAACATTTTGTTTTTCATGATAGCGCCATCGTCAACCATCAGCTTATCATGCGTTTTTATTACATCGTTTAACAGTGTTTGTTCCTGCTTTTTATCATCATTACAACCAAAAAGGGCAACACAGGCCAGTAACGGAATAAATAATTTCTTTGTCATGGGCGAGAAGATTATCAGCGGCAAATATCAAAAATAAACGCCTTACAACAGCATCAATTACCTATCTTATATAAAAAATGTAGTCAGTTAAGGGTAATTTTTCGGCCCCTGCAAATTTTAATTGCTGCCCGGCCTGTGCACGGTGATGCGTACCATGGTTAATTAAATGCGCCAGCACATCCTCTAATTGGTTTTCGTAACTATCGCCTTTTGAGTTTTTGTATGGGATGACATTTTGAAAATCTGCCTCACTAAGTCCGTTTATATAATCTATCCAGACAGTGTGATTATCGTCAATCAATTTTTCAAAGGTATCAGCTTTCCAGTCGGGCCATAAAGCGCCGCCAATAGCAGGCAAGCCTTTGCAACGGTTGAGCCATATCTGCTGTGCCGCCAATAAATGCGCCATCAGTTTTACGGCCTGTTCCGGTTCCCCGGCATTAATAATAGATTTTAAGATGGCCTTATTGGCAAATTGATCGTAGTTGAAGAGTTTGAGAAAATGGGATTTCATGATAAACAAGCACATTCAATGATTAAGATTTAACAAATAACAAAATTTCATTTTAGTATTTGCAAATTTCACTTTATTTAGCAATCTTTAGTTTAAGATAATAAACCTTTGCCTTGAATTACAATAGTAAAAGTAATGATCGTGCTGCGCCTGTACAACGGGAAGAAACGCCCGGGAAAGGGATCAGCTTTCCTGCAGTTCCTATTTTAAAACAGCATCCGCAAAGTGAAAAAGAATCTGAATCGTTTAAAAGCGCTGATTTAAACGTTTTGCAAGCTAAACCTGTAAACCAGGGATCGACAATAAAACCATTTCAATCAAATAATCCTGTTCAAAAGAAAAATACTACCGGACTGCCCGATGATTTGAAAGTGGGTGTTGAAAAGCTTTCCGGTTTTAGTATGGACGATGTAAAAGTGCATTATAATAGCGATAAGCCAGCCCAGTTGCAAGCCTTTGCATATGCCCAGGGGGCAGATATACATGTGGGGCAAGGACAAGAAAGGCATCTTCCTCACGAAGCCTGGCACGTGGTACAGCAAAAACAAGGCAGGGTGCGGCCAACTTTGCAAATGAAAAATGGTGCTACCTTGAATGATGATATTGCACTGGAGTCAGAAGCTGATGCTATGGGGGCCAAAGCATCAGCTAAAGTAGAACCGAAAACGGATGCTTTTATAGATACATTATCCGGTACACTAACAAAGGGTCTGCAATCAACATTAAATAATAATGCGCCTCTGCAGTTAACACAAGATGATGCAAGTAAATATGTTTATAGCCATAAAGATGATTTTTATAAAATAGACGGTATAAAAAACGGCCTGTTTAAAGGTTGTAAACATTTGGTAAATAGTAAGCTGGTGTGGTGGGAAAAATGGGGAACCGAGGATAGCGAAGAAGATGTAGACGAAGATGATAATGTGATATATTTAACACAATATGTAGATGAGAAGGTAGATAAAAAATGGGTGGAAGAATGGGTTGCGAATAAATCACTTCCGTCTAAACTTCGCTTAGGATTGTTTTATGCCTGGAATAATAACCAGGAAGAGGAATCTGTAGAAGAAGATGAGTTTGCCGAAAATGTGGAAGAGGCCGAAAGTAATATACTTTCTCAAGATCTGATTGCTGATCTTGTTAAGGATGTCTCCAAACTTAATGTAAACAAAGAGAACAAGCTTACCCGGTCAGATTCGTTCACTTTTGGCACTAACAAAGGAACCGGGGTTTTTAAACCTGATGACATCCTCAAAAAAATGACCGACAAGGTTACGATTGAAATAGGAACTAAAGGTGTACAAGAGGAATACCCTGTAACAAACTCAATTCAATTAGCAGGCCTTTATATTCGTGCTTATGGCGACGATGCCAATAGTAAGGAACGCGTGGCAAGCACAAAATTCGTTTTTAACCTCGGTGGCAGCCTTGGCTTGTATAGGGATACTACTGGTAATGGTGATCTGTTTTATTTTCCGTTAGTAAAGAATGAAGGCGAAGAAGTTTACAAACAGGAGGGTGGTTCAACTGAACATACCTGGGATAAACTTGCGAAACATCTTTCAACGGTTGAGGGGTTGGAGAACGTTCACGTCAGGCTGGCCGAAGCTTTATCGAGCGAATACACAGGCACGCTTAGTAAATCAGAAGTTATTGCTATTGGCGCAATGCTGGCAGATGCCAAATATTCTATACAAGGGTGGCTTTATGCAGTTGAGGGGCTTAAGAAATATAAATTTGATGGAAAAACGATTTCTAATCTGTTTGATGTTATAGGTGATCCTTTCTGGAAATATTCGCTAAATGCCTCAAACGACAAAAATAAGGGAAAGAATTCGTCGGAGATGGGTAGGCAAGCAGGGGTAGGTTACAAGGATATATATTTGACACAGCAGGAAAAAGTTGTTGAAGAAAAGGACAATAAAAGAAAGAGAAGGGACTCAATAGATGAAGAGAAAAAGGACTCGACAAATGAAGAGAAAAAAGACCCGGCAAATGAAGAGAAAAAGGAATTTAAAAAAATAAAACTGATTAAAAATCAGGAACAAACAGTTACAGATCAAGAGGAAAACACCCGGGATATACAGGATGAAGATTCAGAGAATATAGAAGATAATGAAACGGAAATAAAAGAGGAGAACTTAAATCAATATTGAGTGCTATTATATCCGATAAACTTATCGATTTAAATAAATACGTTTGCTTTCGAAGTAATATTAAAAAATTAGGTCATTTTCTTTATTGAAAAAATAAAATAATACTAGGTGCAAAAGATTCATCTCTTTGCCGAATAGCGAAAGAGAGCTTAGCCAGCGAAACGTAGCGTTCCCAAGATGCTAGTTAACAATAACATAACACAACTAACACAATAGCTACACAATGATGTTATACCTTTAAGTAAAAATTAAAGGATATGAAACTTATAGCAAATTTTTTAAGGCTTGTTGGTAGTTTTCCTGAATGGATAATGCTGAGAAGCATGCGCTCATCGTTCATGCACTAAGCTGTTATTCCAAAATTTTTTCTTTTATAAGAAATATAATGCACAATTTGGGCATTGTATTGGCTCAAATTAATGGAACTTACTACGCAGCACGGGGATTTTAACAGACAGAATTTTGGCGATGATTTTATTTGGGGAGTGGCAACGGCCGCGTTCCAGGTGGAAGGATCATGTGATTGCGATGGTAAGGGAGAATCTATTTGGGATGTTTTCGCGGCAAAACGAGGAAAGATTAAAAATGGTGATAAACCACACATAGCCTGCGACTTCTACAATCGATATAAAGAAGATATCGACCTCATAAAACAACTTAATATTCCAAATTTTCGGTTTTCAATATCGTGGTCGCGCATATTGCCATCAGGTATTGGCGAAATAAACCAGTTGGGAATTGACCATTATAACAGGGTAATTGATTATTGCCTGGAACAAGGCGTTGAACCCTGGGTTACTGTCTATCATTGGGATCTGCCGCAGGCGCTCGAAGCTAAAGGTGGCTGGACTAACCGAGAAGTGGTGAACTGGTTCAGCGAATTTGTGCGGGTTTGCGCTAATAACTTTGGCCATAAAGTTAAAAACTGGATGGTGATGAACGAGCCATCTGTTTTTACAGGTGCGGGCTATTTTTTAGGCGTACATGCACCGGGTAGGTTAGGTCTTGGTAATTTTTTACCCGCCGTACATCATGCACTTATGTCGATAGCGGCAGGGGGGAGGATACTGCGTGAGCTGCTGCCAAATACAGCCGAAATAGGGACAACCTTCTCTTGCTCATACATCGAACCCAAAAGTGATAAACCCCGCGATGTGGCAGCCGCTAATCAGGTTAATACATTATTAAACCGATTGTATATCGAACCTATACTAGGCTTAGGTTACCCGGAGAAGGATTTACCGGTGCTGAAAAAGATGAAGAAATACATCCGGCCGGGCGATGTAGAAAGTATGCAATTCGATTTTGATTTCATTGGCGTACAATTGTATACCCGCGAAATTGTAGAGTATTCGTTTCTTACGCCATACATCCATGCTAACATCGTGAAAGCGAAAAAGCGTAATGTGCCGCTTACCGATATGGGTTGGGAAGTATATCCACCGTCTATTTACAAAATACTCAAACAGTTTAATCAATATACTAATATCCGTAAGCTATACATCACCGAAAACGGCGCCGCTTTCCCCGATGAGGTTAAAGATGATGTGGTAAACGATGTAAAGCGTACCGCTTATTTGCAGGAGTACTTACAACAGGTATTAAAAGCTAAAAAAGAAGGTTGCAAAGTAAGTGGTTATTTCGTGTGGACACTGACTGATAACTTTGAATGGGCTGAGGGTTACAATCCCCGTTTTGGATTGATACACGTGAATTTCGATACTCAGAAGCGCATCGTAAAATCATCGGGCCAATGGTATGGCGATTTTATAAAAGCCTAAGCAGCCGGTTTGTTTAGGGTGACGAAAAAGGTAGTACCCTTATTGTTTTCGCTCTCAAACCAAATTTTACCATTGTGATTCTCGATGATCTGCTGGCAGATGGAAAGTCCTAATCCAAATGATTTTTCACCAGCTGTACCGGGGCGTTTAGCATCAGTAAACATATTAAATACGTTTTCTTTTATATTGTCGGGTATACCTATACCTTCATCAGAAACGCATATTTTAACTTCTTTGTCATTGCCGATCAGTTTTACCTGGATACTGGCGCCATTTGGGCTGAATTTTATAGCATTGCTTATCAGGTTGCTTATTACCCGCCAAACTCTTTCACGGCTTACCAACAACATTTGGGGGGCATCAAGTAATTCAGTTACTATTTTTTGATCTTTTTCAGCAGCTTTAAAATTCATTATCTCAACGCTATTGCTAACAAGCAAGTTAATATCAATCAGTTCCTTATTCGATTTCCCTATTTTATGATTTGTAGCCTCTAAAATTTCGTTAATCAGTTCAAGTGTATTACTCGATGTTGAATTTACCAGGCTGATCAATTCCTTTTGTTCATCGGTATACCCATCCTCAAGCATTACGTTGGTTAGCGATACAATACCGCCAATCGGGTTTCTTAAATCATGCGCTACGGTGCGCAATATCCGGTCTTTTTCCTGGCCGTTGGTTTTTAGTTCTTCCAGCGTAGCCTCTAAATCGTTTTTTTGTGAATTGATCTGTTGATTTAGTTCGCTTATCGCCTTTAAATCGCGTTTTGATCGCCCCCAGTTCCTGAAAACAAGCAGCAAAATTATAAGAACCATTATTCCAACCAAAACAGCTACGAATAAAAATATTTTCTCTAACTGGTTATTGTCTTTAAGCGCCTGTATCTGGTATTGCTTATCGTAATTAGCTAATTGCTGATTAACGTCTGTTTCTTTGATATATAAGTCGAGTTTGCTCAAGGAATCCTTAAGCTCGCTATAGTTTTTATAGTAACCTAATGATTGAGCGTAATCTTTATTCTGAACATAGTAGGCACTCATTAACCTGTTCCACGCAGTTAATGCGCTAAGGTTTTTTACTGTGTCCATCTGCCTGTGCAAATCCTGCAGTAAGCTAAATAATGGTTTAAGCCGATGTTGTTTCAGGTAAAGATCAGCAAGATCAGCCTCAACCAATTCAGCATCATAATTATCATAAGATTTCCTGAGATCGTAAGTAATGCTTTTTTGAAGGAGTTTCTGCGCATCTGAATAATTGCCCTTATTATACATTAATTTGCCCAGATCGCCCCATGTTACAGCGCGTGCTATATCAAGCCTGTAACCAATATCCTTAAATCGATTACTGTATTTGTTGATGAATGCTAAATTTTTATTAAAATATAAAGCCGCGCTATCGGTATTGCCTGAATTCAAATAGCTTTCGCCAATATCGTTAAGCAACTCCTGCCTTTGGTAAAAGGCCCTGAAATCATCACGATAAGCAAAACTTTGCCTAAAGCTTTCCTTAAAATAATTAGCCGCCAGGTTATAATGCGATTGCCTGAATGATACCATACCCATACGGTAAGTATATTCGGCTAATAAAGAATTGTCCAGGTAGTTCTTACCTAAAACATAACCTTCATAATAGTACCGGTAAGCGCTGGTATATTGGTTTAAGTCAAAGTACGCATCACCCTTAGCAAAGTTCGCATCGGCGGTATTATAAACGTACTGCTTTAAATTGGTGAATTTGCCCGCTAGCATCATCATGGTATCGCTGTACAGTAACTCTTGTTTTCTGTCGCGCGAGATTTTCTTGCTGTACATAAAATGCGAGCGGTAGTACTGCAATCTATCTGAAAGGGTGGGGCTGCTTAATTGATTGTATTTAATATTAAGATAAACTATCGCTTCTTTTTCCTTTTTTGTAGCATTTAACCGTGAAACACTATCATTAATAGCACTAAATTCAGGAGAAAACTCACCCTTATCTATATCTATCGGTTGTTTTTTTTTGCAGGAAGAGAAAAATAATATTAACGCCGATCCTACAGCAAGCCCAAACATAAGGCTTATGTGGGGTAAGTTAAACCTTTGGCGTAAATAGTTATTCGTAAACATTAATCAATTGTTGTAACAAATATATTCAATTATTCATACACGGATGAACATGTTTGGCAAAAAAAATAACTATTAAGAAAGAAAAAATAATTACTTAAAAGCCTCTTCGCCAGTAATATCCATTCCTGTTATCAATAAATGAATGTCATGTGTTCCTTCATACGTAATAACCGACTCAAGGTTCATCATATGTCTCATTATTGGGTATTCTCCGGTAATTCCCATACCACCCAGCATTTGTCTGGCCTCACGGGCAATGTTTATGGCAACCTCAACACTATTACGTTTTGCCATGGATATTTGAGCCGCAGTAGCGCGGTTCTCATTTTTCAGGGTAGCCAATCGCCATACCAATAATTGTCCTTTGGTTATTTCGGTTATCATCTCGGCCAATTTCTTCTGCTGTAATTGGAAGGCCGCTATTGGCTTGCCAAATTGCATGCGTTGTTTGGAGTAACGCAAGGCAGTATCATAACAATCCATTGCCGCGCCAAGTGCGCCCCAGGCAATACCATAACGGGCCTGATTAAGGCAACCCAGCGGGCCTTTAAGTCCCGACGCATTAGGCAATAAGTTTTCCTTCGGTACTTTAACATTATCAAACACCAGCTCGCCTGTAGCCGATGCACGTAACGACCATTTACCATGCGTTTCAGGAGTAGTAAAACCTTCCATGCCGCGCTCAACTATTAATCCTTTGATTTTTCCGGTTTCATCCTTAGCCCAAACCACGGCAATATCAGCGAATGGTGCGTTCGAAATCCACATTTTAGCCCCATTTAACAGGTAATGGTCGCCCATATCTTTAAAATTGGTGGTCATACCGCCGGGATCTGAGCCGTGGTCAGGTTCTGTCAATCCAAAACAACCAATCATTTCACCGGATGCTAATTTGGGTAGATATTTCTTACGCTGTTCCTCAGATCCATAAGTATAAATAGGGTACATCACCAATGATCCCTGTACCGATGATGTTGAACGGATACCTGAATCACCACGCTCAATCTCCTGCATTATAATGCCGTACGACATATAGTCTAATCCGGCTCCGCCATATTCAACAGGGATAGTCGGCCCGAAAGCGCCTATCTCAGCCAATCCTTTTATTAATTGTTTTGGGAATTCTGCCTTTTGGGCGTACTCTTCAATTATGGGAGTTAATTCTTTTTTTACCCAATCCCTTACGGTTGATCGGATAAGTTTGTGCTCATCGGTAAGCAATTCATCTAATTGGTAATAATCAGGCGATTCAAAAAGGTCAGTCTTTGGCATAGCATTATATTTGGTGCGGTAAAGCTAATGAAAGCAATTTAGATTGGGCAATTTGTTACATTTGATTTATGGTTGAAATAAATTTAAATGGCGCTGAATTTTTTGCCTACCACGGCTATTATCCCGAAGAACAACTCTTAGGCAGCCGGTTTTTGGTAGATATATCGGTAAGCTTTTTACCCACTGAAGATCTCGCTGAAGATGAGCTCCTGAACACCGTAAACTACGAGCAACTATACAACATAGCCTGCGAGGAAATGAAAATCACCCGCAAGCTGATTGAAACCGTAGCGCAAGCCATTGCCGATACCATCAAACATAAGTTTCCGTTTGTGAAAAATAGCAGGGTATCAGTACAAAAAATAAATCCCCCGCTAAAAGGAAAAGTTGGCTACTCCAGCGTGGTTATTTTAGGTTGATATAGAATTTTACACTCATGGCTTATCATAAAATAACAGCCGATATTCTCCAAAAAATTACTGCTATTGTAGGTAGCGATGCGGTTATCACCAATCATGATGATTTGGAGAAATACAGCCATGATGAAACGGAAGATCTCAGCTATTACCCAGAAGTAGTTGTAAAACCAAGGTCTGTCGCTGAAATATCCCAACTATTAGTCCTGTGTAATCAATATCTAATACCCATTACACCAAGAGGGGCAGGCACAGGTCTAAGCGGCGGCGCGTTACCCGTTTTGGGTGGCTTGCTGATCTCGATGGAGCGCTTTAATCAAATCCTAAACATAGATGAGCGAAACTTGCAGGCTACCGTTGAGCCCGGTGTAATTACCGAAGTATTCATGGATGCGGTTGCCGAAAAGGGTTTGTATTACCCTGTAGATCCGGCGAGCAAGGGCAGTTGTTTTATCGGTGGTAATGTGGCCCATGGTTCAGGCGGCCCAAGGGTGGTTAAATACGGCACCATCCGCGAATATATTTTGAACCTGGAAGTGGTTTTGCCTTCCGGCGAAATTATCTGGACAGGTGCCAATACGCTTAAATATGCATCCGGCTATAACTTAACACAACTGATGATCGGTTCCGAGGGTACGCTGGGAATCGTTACCAAAATAGTCACTAAACTTATCCCACACCCAACCGCCGATGTTTTAATGTTGGCGCCGTTTCCAACTAACGAAAGCGCTTGCGCTGCCGTAGCCGAAATATTTATGGCCGGCGTAGTGCCGTCTGCCGTGGAATATATGGAACGCAAGTGCATTGAATGGGTAATTGAGTACAGTGGTATTGTGTTTGATTTAAAGGATGGAGATAATGCCTTCCTGCTGATTGAAGTAGATGGAACTGACAAGGATGTGATATTTTTCGAATGTGAAAAGATAAACCTTGTACTGGAAAAGTTTGGTTGTAAGGATGTGTTATTTGCGGATACCGCCGCGCAAAAAGCCAATCTTTGGAAGATCAGGCGCACCATAGGCGAGTCGGTGAAAATAAACTCCGTATATAAAAAAGAAGACATGGTAGTTCCCCGTGCCAAATTACCTGCTTTAATAAAGGGTATTAAAGGAGTTGGTGATAAGTTTGGATTTGATTCTGTTTGCTTTGGCCATGCCGGTGATGGTAACCTGCACTTAAACATAGTGCAGGGCAGCATGAGTGATAACGATTGGGTCAACGAATTGGATAAAGGAGTCCGAGAAATTTTCGAATTAACTGTATCTTTAGGTGGCACTATTTCAGGTGAGCACGGCATTGGCCTCGTTCAAAAGGAATTTATGCCGATAAAATACACGGACGTACATTTCGCTTTATGGAAAGGTATAAAGCAAGTGTTCGATAAAAATAATATATTAAACCCCGAAAAAATATTTTAATGGGCCCAGCCGAATTTCATATCGCTAATGAAGATCTTGTCAAAATAGGCGTCGCCATTTTATGCGGCGGTATTTTAGGTATCGAGCGTCAGTACAAAAATAAGACTGCCGGGTTCAGGACTATAATCTTAATCTGTCTTGGCTCAGCTATATTTACATTAATAGCACAGCGCGCGGGTTTAGGTGTAAATATCAACGTAATTACCGGTATAGGTTTTATAGGTGCAGGTGTTATTTTTAAGGATGATATTGCCGTAACAGGCTTAACAACCGCAGCCGTTATCTGGATATCAGCTGCCATCGGTATGGCGGTAGGGGCCGGCGATTACTTGCTCGGTATCATTTCATCGGTGATTACTATTTTCGTGCTAACCGTATTTCACTTTCTGGAGAATTATCTGGATAAAATACATCACGACAGGTTATATACCATCGTTTTTGATGATACAGAATATACTCATTTACTCCACATGGAAGACCGGGCTAAGGCGCACAACCTTACAGTGCGGGTGATAAGGGTAAATAAACAAAATGATAACCTACATGCAGCTGTAATGGTTACAGGTCATAAAAAGCATATTAACAAACTTAGTCAGGAGCTGTTAATCACGCCTCATATCAAATCCTTTTAGTGAGTATTGGATATTAATCCCGGCTCATCATAATCAATCATCCGTTGCCTTTGGGACGCAGGTATGGTTACCGATTTATTGGCTGTGTAATCATAGCTGATGCATACCGTTTTACCGGTGGTGCAAATTTCTTCGCCTTCAGGGGTTATTTTAACCAATACGTGCATTACATCAAAGCTGCTGTTGCCTATGCGGGTAACGCGTACATAACAAGCAATTTCATCGTGCATTACAATAGGTTTCAGATAGTTTATTTCTGATCGGCCTAAAATAACGCCGCTTTCATTCCAGTCCCACTTAGCTACATCCTTCCAATAGTGCGATCTCGCTATCTCAAAATAGGTTAAATAAACAGCATTGTTCACATGTCCGTAGGCATCCATATCCGAAAACCGGATAGCGATAGGTGTTTTGTACTTGTATTTTGAAAGGTTTTCAGTCATAGGTGTCAAAAAGTCGGTAAAGATTTGGTTTTAACCGTCATAATGTCTGCAGGAATGCCTTTTTAGGGCATTGGTACAACAGTTGAACAGTATGTTTACGAAAGTAATAAAAACAAAACTTTAGGAGGATATAAAAATGACTTTAGTAAAATTTGGAAACGGACAAAAAAATTACCCGGTGAACCCATTCTTTAATGATGTGTTCGATAGCATTTTAAACGACACATTTATTGGTGATAAATTAATATCACGCGTACCCGCAGTGAATATTGCAGAGAACGAAAATGAGTTTCATATTGAATTAGCCGCTCCCGGCTTAAAAAAGGAAGATTTTAAAATCAACTTAGATAAAAACGTACTAAGCGTATCTGCTGATAAAAAAGTAGAAACTGTTGAAGGAACAAAATTCAGCAAACGCGAATATAACTACACTTCATTTACAAGGTCATTCACCTTGCCTGAAACCGTAGACCACTCAAAAATTGATGCCGAATATATTGATGGCGTATTAAAATTAACAGTGGCAAAAAGAGAAGAAGCTAAATTTCAAAGCAGAGAAATAGCTATAAAATAATAAGGTTTTGTTTTCATAATAAGTGGTTTAGTTTGATAGAAGGCCGTTCCGCAAGGGGCGGTCTTTTTTATTTGGGATTTCAGATTTACGATTTTAGATTTATTAATTAAAAAATCCGAAATCGTAAATCTAAATTCTAAAATCAAATTAATTCCTCATATTAATATACTGCAAAGGCTGCCCAAAGTTATCACTCCTGCAAAGACTAATTACAGCCTGTAAATCATCAATTTTCTTAGCCTGTACCCGTATTTGGTCATCCATTATAGATGCCTGTACTTTTAAACCGCTATCTTTTATCTTTTTAATAACTTTTTTAGCGGCTTCTTTATCAATACCTTCCTTGATCTTGATCTCCTTGCGGATCATATTACCTGATGCAGCTTGCTGGTTGCCATCAAGATCCAATGCACTCGGGTCAAGCTGCTGCTTAACCATGCGGCTGATGATCGCATCCTGAATAGCTTTTAGCCGCATATCGTTTTCCGTAAGTACGGTAATTACGTTAGTTTTTTTATCAAGATCAATAGTGCTTTTAGAGTCGTTAAAATCATAACGATTCAAAATTTCTTTCTTGGCTATGTTGATCGCATTATCAAGCGTTTGGCCGTCAATTTTGCTTACAATATCAAAAGTTGGCATAATGGTTTATTTGTTAACTAAACAAAATTAGCAAAAACTATGTCAATCGACACAATTAATAGATTATACAAATCAAGCACTGTCCCCTCGTTAACCGCCCAAAACCGGCATCGTCTGGCTCGGCTAGCACAGACCCAACTAAAAGCACTAACAATAACAGAGGCAGGCGCAGCCGGGAGTTTTCTTTGTTACTTTCTTTTGCGGAAAAAGAAAGTAAATGCAGTTCATTACAAATATGCAAGCAATTTCTTCGTATCTTAAAAACACTTAACATAGCAAGAAGTTAATATTAAGTTAACAAATAAATAAGCAGCTTTGTGGAATCGCGCCCATAAAGCCGGTAATAATATGGATATTAAACACATACCTCTAATTAACAGGGAAATAAGCTGGCTCTATTTTAACGACCGGGTTTTGCAGGAAGCTGCCGACCCAACCGTCCCGCTGATTGAACGGATTAAGTTTTTAGCCATATTCTCTTCAAATCTCGATGAATTTTACCGTGTTAGGGTAGCAACGCTTAGTCGGTTATCTAACCTGAACGAAAAAGCGAAGGAGATTTTGGGTTATAATCCCAAAAAGATACTTAACCAGATAAAAACCATCGTAGTAAGGCAGGAACGCAAGTTCAACAACCTCTACGAAAACATCATTGTAAAGCAGCTTGCCGAAGAAAAGATATTTATATTAAACGATACCCAGCTTAACGTATCACGCGGCGAGTTCGTTAAAAAATATTTCAGGGAAAAGCTGTTACCCATGCTGGTACCCATCATGCTTGACGAGGGCAGGCCTTTGCCTGAGCTACGTGATCGTGCTGTATATTTCTATGTAAAACTTATCAATAAAAAGAAGACAAGATACGCGTTAATAGAAATTCCGGATAACCTTTCCCGTTTTATTGTTTTACCCGAAACGAATAACCTGAAGTTCATTATCCTGCTGGATGACGTATTGAGGTATAGCCTCGAAGACATATTTTTTATTTTCGAGCATGATAGTATCGAAGCCTTTTCTATACAGCTCACCCGTGATGCTGAACTTGATTTGGATAAGGAAGTAAGCGGAAAATTCATCGATTCATTAGCTAAAAGTTTACAAAAACGCCAAAAAGGCAAGCCGATGCGCTTGCTATATGATACCGAGATGCCCCTTGATATGCTTAAAAGCCTCGTACTAAAAATGGGCTTGCATGGCGAAAGCCTCATCCCGGGTAACCGCTACCATAATTTTAAGGATTTTATCAAGTTCCCCAACGTCGGCCGGCCGGAATTGGAATATCAGAAATATCTGCCGCTACCTGTTAATGGACTGTCCTTTGGCAAAAGCTTAATGAGCATGATCGCCAAAAAGGATTATCTGATCAGCAGCCCATATCAATCATACGATTACGTAATCCACTTTCTGCGCGAAGCTGCCATCGATCCAAAAGTAGTAGAAATAAGCATCGCTGTTTATCGCCTCGCATCAAATTCAAGGGTGATACACGCTTTGATTAACGCGGCAAAAAATGGCAAAAAGGTAACCTGTTTAGTTGAGCTAAGGGCCAGGTTTGATGAGCAAAATAACATCGGCTGGAGCCGTCAGCTAGAAGATGAAGGTGTGAATGTACTATACGGTATCGAAAACTATAAAGTGCACTCGAAAATATGCCTGGTTAAGCGTATGGAAAAAGGCAAAGCCGCCTATTATTCTTGCTTATCTACCGGAAATTTCAACGAAAAAACTGCGGTAATGTATGCCGATCATACCTTGCTCACTGCCGATAAAAGGTTAACCGGCGATCTGGTAAAAGTATTCAAGGCTTTAAGTAGAGGCATTTTAGCCGAAGGTTTAAAGCATTTAATCGTTTCGCCAATAGATTCAAGGCCTGCGATTTACAGGTTGATCGACAATGAAATGAAGAATGCGAAGGCTGGTAAAGAAGCCTACATGATCTTCAAAATGAACAGCCTGGCCGATGAGCAAATGATAGCCAAGTTATATCAAGCTAACAACGCCGGTGTAAAAATTAAACTAATTGTAAGGGGAATGTGCTGCCTGATACCGGGCATCAAAGGTTATAGCGAGAATATTGAAGTAATCAGCATTGTAGATAAATACCTGGAGCACGCCCGTGTGCATATTTATTGCAATGATGGTAAAGAGTTGCTGTTCCTTACCTCGGCTGATTTTATGACCCGCAATATTGATAACAGGGTAGAGGTTGGCTTCCCGATTTATGATGAAAACTTGCGCAAAGAGGTTAAGGAAATCATCAATATACAACTAAGCGATAATACCAAAGCGCGCGAAATAAACAGTCACAATACCAACAAATACCACAAAACAAAAAGCGAGATACCGAGCAGGGCACAAATAGATATTTACAACTACCTAAAAAATAAAACCAAATAAAAATTGAGATACGCCGCGATTGACATAGGATCTAATGCCGTAAGGCTTCTGATAGCCGATATTATTGAAAACAATGGTTCGGTATCATTCAAAAAAAATACATTAATAAGGGTACCCCTACGTTTAGGCGACGACGCGTTTCTCAATCAGCATATCTCCGATAAAAAGGCTGATGACCTGGTAAAATCTATGCACGCCTTCCGCAACCTCATGGATGTTTATAAGGTGAAAGATTACATGGCCTTCGCCACATCCGCCATGCGCGAAGCCAAAAATGGCGATGAGGTTGTAGCACGTGTAAAAAACGAAGGCAACATCGACCTGGAGATCATCCACGGCCAAAAAGAAGCCAAAATCATCTACGCGAGTCACGCCGAGCAAACTATCGACAAAAATAAAACATATCTCTATATTGATGTAGGTGGTGGCAGTACCGAGCTTTCTTTATTTTCGGATGGAGAACTCTTTGCTTCGCGATCATTCAATATCGGCACCATACGTATGCTCGATAACCAGGATAAGGAAGAAACCTGGAGTGAAATGCACGATTTTATCCGCGAGCATACCAAGGTGTTTAAAGGTGTTTATGGTATTGGTACAGGCGGTAATATCAATAAACTATACAAGCTATCTGAAGAGAAAAACGGCATGCCTTTGTCATTCGCCAAACTCAAAACACTTTATAATTATTTGAATTCGTTTTCATTGAAAGACCGCATCAATGTGCTCGGTCTAAATCAGGATAGAGCAGATGTGATTATCCCGGCTTGCGAAATTTATATAACCGTTTTAAAGTGGGCAAACATTAAAAATATTTACGTACCAAGTGTTGGTATGGTTGATGGAATTATACAAACCCTTATCGAGAAGAACTTTACAAAGTCATATTAAAATTATTTTAATTTATTATTAAAAAATTAACAAACAGTTTTACTACATTTGTAGTGCCCTTTTAGGGCATGTTTTTCATAGGTAGATGTAGGGTCGGGTATTTATATTCGACCCTTTTTTTGTGCCCTGATTTTTATCTGCCTATCTTGCCACCATATTTATTATGAAGAAGAAAATTGTTTTGGCCATCACAGGTGCCAGCGGTGCCATTTACGCCAAATTATTGCTGGATAAATTGCAAGAACTAAGCGCGCAAATAGCCGATGTGGGCATCGTAATGTCTGATAACGCCAAGCAAGTATGGCAGGTGGAGCTGGATAACGAGGATTATAAAAACTATCCCTTCAAATTCTACAGTAAATATGATTTCATGGCACCTTTCGCATCAGGCTCAGCTAAGTTTGATACCATGATTATCGTGCCATGCTCCATGGGCACCTTAGGCAGGATAGCTGGTGGTATATCTGATGATCTGATCAGTCGTGCTGCCGATGTCATCCTAAAAGAACGCCGTAAACTAATACTGGTAGCCCGTGATACCCCCTTTAACCTGATCCATATCCGCAACATGCAAACAGTTACCGAAGCCGGCGGTATCATTTGCCCGGCAATACCATCATTCTACAGCAAACCAAAAACTATTGAAGAATTAGCTATGACAGTTGTAAACCGTATAATAGATCTAGCAGGCCTTGAAAGTGAAAGCTACCGCTGGGGAGAAGAATAACTAATACAGTAAATAAGCTTTATTGAAAAAAAATAGCATAATTTATTTAATACTATTTTTAATATTTTTATCTTGCTTGCTTAACCTTATTTATTGCAATTATGAAATCAAAATCTACAGCTTACATTTTATGGTTTTTTCTGGGTTTTTTAGGTGTCCATAAGTTTTACCTGGGCAAAATAGGCATCGGCATACTCTATTTTTTTACATTTGGCTTATTTGGCATAGGCTGGCTTATCGATCTTTTTACCTTAGGTAGCCAGGTCGATGCTTATAACAATGCTTTATTCATCAGGCAAATGGGATCTAACCACAATAACAATGTAAATAATATTGTGGTTAATGTTCCGGGCCAACCTCAACAAGCAGCCCAAGCAAGTGTAACCGAGCAATTACATAAACTGCATGAGCTAAAAGAAAAAGGTATTATAAGCGAAGAGGAATACAATACACAAAAAGGTAAAGTATTAGCCTAAAAGTATTTCTAATTTCAGCTGCCGATTAATTAATCGGCAGCTGAAAATTTTAATACATCATGCACTTCATTGTTAAGTGGCAAACAACTAATATTTAAAATTCCTATCTTTGCGGCTTCAAAATGGACAAGAAGGTAGCTTTTTATACACTGGGATGTAAACTGAATTATTCAGAAACATCGTCTATTGGCCGCTTATTTAACAATGCGGGCTTTAGCACGGTTGATTTTACCGACACCCCCGATGTATTCGTGATCAACACCTGTTCGGTGACTGAAAACGCCGATAAAAAGTGTAAAAAGGTAGTTAAGGAAGCTCTTAAAATATCGCCTAACGCTTATGTAACCATTGTAGGTTGCTATGCGCAATTAAAACCAAAAGAAATTGCCGAAATACCCGGTGTTGATATCGTTTTAGGCGCTGCCGAGAAATTCCAGATCGTTGATTATATCACCGATTTAACTAAAAATCCCAAAACATTAGTTTATAACCAGCCGGTAACCGAAGCTAATCAGTTCGTTTCCGCATGGTCAATAGGCGACCGCACCCGTACCTTTTTAAAGGTTCAGGATGGTTGCGATTACTCTTGCACGTTCTGTACTATCCCTTTGGCCCGTGGCGCAAGTCGCAGCGATACCATCGAGAATGCAGTAAAGCAGGCGGAAGAAATCGCTGCATCAGGTGTAAAAGAAATTGTGTTAACCGGTGTAAATCTGGGTGATTTCGGCATTAGAGATGGTAAACGTGAAGACAAATTCTTCGATCTGGTTAAAGCTTTGGATAAAGTTGAAGGTATTGATCGTATCCGTATCTCATCTATCGAACCTAACCTTTTAACAGATGAGATCATAGAATTTGTAGCTACATCAAAACGTTTTGTACCGCATTTTCATATCCCGTTACAATCCGGTTCTGATAAGATATTGGGCCTGATGCGCCGTCGTTATAAAAGGGAACTATATGCCAATCGCGTAGCTAAAATAAAACAGCTAATGCCCGATTGTTGCATAGGAGTAGATGTGATTGTTGGCTTCCCCGGCGAAACACGTGAGGATTTTATCGATACGTACAATTTTTTAAATGATCTGAACGTTTCTTACCTGCATGTATTTACTTACTCTGAACGGGAAAATACCCCCGCAAGTGAAATGAAAGGTACAGTACCGGGTTCAACCCGTGCGGAACGTAGTAAAATGCTGCACATACTGTCAGACAAAAAACGCCGGGCTTTTTACGAAACCCAGCTAGGCAGAACGGATGAGGTATTGTTTGAGGGTGATATTAAAGATGGTTTTATGCATGGTTTCACCCGTAACTATGTAAAAGTTAAAACCAAGTACGATCCTGTTTTAGTTAACGAATTGAAAACCGTTCACTTAACACAAATTTCACCTGATGGTGATGTTGAAATAACAGAGTCTGAAGAGATATTAGCGCATTAAAGGCTATATTGCCACAAATTATACCACATGTTCCCAAACTTAACCTCACTTATATATTATTTTTTTGGTGTCACAATTCTGCTTCCCGTACAAACATTTGGTTTTTTTGTAGCCATTGCTTTTATAGGTGCTTATTGGGCTTTTGCTGAAGAGTTTAAGCGCAAAGAGAAATTAGGCGTTATACATTCATTCAAAAAGACAATCACGATAGGTAAGCCAATTTCAGCAGCCGAATTGGTTGGTAACGGGGTGTTTGGCTTCATCATCGGCTATAAAATAGTCGATGCCATATTTAATTACCACGCACTTATTGAAGATCCACAAGACTTTCTATTATCAACAAAAGGTAACTGGATAGGTGGGATTATTATGGCCGGCGTTTTAATTTATTGGGCTTACGCCGAAAACAAGAAGCAGGTATTACCTCAACCAAAAGAACAAGTTATTAATGTACATCCTCATGAGTTAATGGGGAGTATTTTACTTTGGGCCGCTATTTGTGGTTTTGTAGGCGCCAAACTATTTAATGGATTAGAGAACTGGGACGATTTTATGAAAGACCCGGTTGGTATGTTGATAGGCACCAGCGGTTTTACTTTTTATGGCGGATTAATTTGCGGTGGCGCTGCGGTACTATATATTGCTTATAAGCACGGCATAAAACCATTAACCATGCTGGATATTGGTGGCCCCGGTATGATGTTAGCCTATGGCTTAGGCCGCATAGGTTGCCAGATGAGTGGCGATGGTGATTGGGGAAAGGTAAATTTATTACCTAAACCGCATCTATTAGGCTGGCTACCCGATTGGATGTGGTCATTCAGTTTCCCGCATAATGTAAACGACGAAGGCATACAGATACCGGGTTGCATAGGCAAATTTTGCCATGTTTTACCGGCACCGGTTTGGCCAACATCTTTTTACGAATGTGTTACCTGTATATTATTGTTCCTGTTTTTGTGGAGCATCCGCAGTAGAATTAAAACGCCGGGGGTATTCTTTGGTATTTATTTGATCCTTAACGGTATCGAGCGCTTTCTTATTGAGTTTATCCGTGTAAATACAAGGTACCATATTGGTGATTTCTCTTTTCCACAAGCACAATTAATAGCTGTTTGCCTTTTTATAGCAGGCGTAGTGTTAGTTATACCTGGATTAAAGTCTAGCCAAAAACACGAAGTAAAACATGGTTAGTACTACAAAAAAACTAATCAATAACCAGGTTGTACGATTTGTGCTTTCAGCAGGAGCTGGTTTTGTGGTAGATATATGCGCTTTTTACCTTTTTTATCATAACCTGCTTACCGAAAAAACTTATCATATTTTCAATGCTACTGTACGTAATTCAACCATATCATTAGCTATATCATTTTTTATGGGAGTAATGGTGAATTTTCTGATCACCCGATACCTGGTTTTTACGGAATCAAAACTGGCCCCTTATAAACAATTCGCACGCTTCATTTCTGTTGCTACTATTGGCTTTTTTGCTAATTTGGGTGCAATTAAAATACTGATCCAGGACTTTAACATGTACCCCCCGGTAGCACGTATCGTAGCTGCGCTAAGTTTATTTTTTGCCAGCTTTTTTGTACATAAATTATTCTCATTCAGCTTGTCACTAAGGCACCATGCAGTACATTCAGATAACCAATAAAGTTATTGAGGTTTCCAAAAAAGCCGGCGCATTCATCCGCGAACAAAGAAAAACGTTCGATCCTGCTAAAATAGAATACAAAGGATTAAATGATCTGGTTTCTTATGTAGATAAAACCGCCGAACAGATCATTGTAGCCGGATTGGAAGAAATCCTCCCCGAAGCGGGCTTCATCACTGAAGAAAAAACAAAAACCAAAATTGGCGAACGATTTAACTGGATAATTGATCCTTTAGATGGTACCACCAATTTTATCCATGGTTTACCTGTATTTTCAGTAAGTATCGCGTTAAAAGAATACGATGAATTAGTATTGGGTGTAGTATACGAAGTCAATCAGGACGAATGCTTTTATGCCAGCAAAGGCTCACCAGCCTATTTAAATGGTAAAGAAATTAAAGTAAGTAACAACCCAACCGTTGCCACCAGTTTACTGGCGACTGGCTTCCCATATTACGATTTTACTAAACAAGCGGCCTATATCAACCTGTTCACCGAACTTATGAAAAGCTCGCACGGCCTACGCCGTATGGGTTCAGCAGCTGTCGATCTGGCTTATACCGCTTGCGGACGTTTTGAAGCTTTCTATGAATATAATCTAAACGCATGGGATGTAGCAGCCGGAATACTAATCGTAAAGCAAGCAGGAGGGGACGTGATAAATTTCAGCGGTGGTGATGAAGTAATTGATACCCGGGAACTGGTTGCCACCAACGGTAAAATAACAGCAGAGTTATTGGATTACATCCAGAAGTATTTTAAGTAAAGGGACCTACAAGCGCAGTCGAAATCTAACTGTATGCAATCTCATTATTTAAAAGAACCCCGTCGGGTTTAATGTTGGTAATAATAGCATAAAAACAAACATACCGTGCCGTTAGGTACGCAACATCAGCCAGGTTCCGTACCTAACGGCACGCTAAATGGCGTTTATACAAATTTTCTACCGACATTTTGAACTTACGGCGCACCATAAAATGATTTCTTCTAACACTGTGTATAGCCCAACACTGATTTCCCACACTGGTTTCAGTCTGAGTTGAGACCTCGGATAAAGACAGTTTATAACTGTCTGAAGAGGCCATACATGTAAATGCGTAAACAAAGAAAAGGTGTCATACTGAGATTCTCGAAGTATGTGGTCAGGCCTTTACGCTTACCCTTCGAGTGCCTCAGGGTGACACCCCTCGCACAATTTTCTTTATGTTATCTATTATAGCGCTTCAGAAACCACTTCGGTAACTTCAGGTACCATACGTTTCAATAAGCTTTCAATACCAGCTTTCAAAGTAACTGTTGATGACGGACATCCGCTGCATGAACCTCTAAGCTCTACAGTAACCACACCTGCATCATCAAATGATTTGTAAGTGATAGCGCCACCGTCAGATTCTACAGCCGGGCGCACATAATCGTGTAGTATCTGTTGTATTTTAACTTCAATATCCGAACCTTCAAAGTCTCCTTGTTCAGCTTGTTCCTCTAGTTGCACAGCCAGTTCAGCTTCAACAGCACCTTTAACAAACTCTTTCACTATTGGCAAAAGGTCATTCCAGTCGCTGCCTTCGGTTTTAGTTACCGTAACAAAGTTACTGGCAAAGAAAACGCCGTTCACAAACGAAAACTTATAAAGCTCCTTAGCAAAAGGTGATTTTTCAGCACTTTCTTTAGTGGCAAAATCGGCACTACCGTTAATCAGCAACTTATTTACAATAAACTTCATTGTTGCCGGGTTCGGGGTAGACTCAGTATATACGTTGATATTCATCTTGATTACGCTTTAAATATTCTTTAACAAATTTAGGTAGCTTTTTGATTTATTTAACACTGTTAAATTGTTATGACCGGGTTATGACTATGTTTTGGATGTGTAGATGTGCGAATGAAAAGAATTAAAATCATCTGCACATTCACTCATCCGCATATTTGCACATCCTAAAAATCAAATCCCTGTATAATTCGATGGCGATACCTTCTTAATCTCTTCTTTAACGCTATCACTTACCTGTAAAGTATGTACAAATTCCGCAATTGTATCCGCATTAATATGTGTATTGGTACGTGTAAGCTCTTTTAATGCCTCGTATGGGTTTGGATAGCCCTCACGGCGTAGAATGGTTTGTATAGCCTCTGCAACAACAGCCCAGTTAGCTTCCAGATCAGCACTGATCGCACCTTCATTCAATAACAATTTATTCAAACCCTTGATAGTTGACTTCATCGCAATAACGGTATGGCCAATCGGTACACCAATATTGCGTAATACGGTTGAATCGGTAAGGTCACGCTGTAACCTTGATACCGGCAACTTCGCCGCTAAATGTTCAAATATTGCGTTAGCTAAGCCTAAGTTACCTTCAGAGTTTTCAAAATCTATCGGGTTTACTTTATGTGGCATAGCCGATGAACCCACTTCGCCGGCTTTTATTTTTTGCTTGAAATAGTTCATGGATATATAAGACCACATATCCCTGTCCAAATCAATCAGTATATTATTAATCCTTTTCAATGCGTCACATTGCGCAGCGAAATTATCATAATGCTCAATCTGCGTAGTGAACTGCGAGCGTTTCAACCCTAAAATATTATCTACAAAATTATTACCAAATGCTTTCCAGTCGATGCTGCCATAAGCGATATTGTGTGCGTTGAAATTACCCGTAGCACCGCCAAATTTAGCAGAGTAGGGTACTTGCTTTAATAGATGTAACTGGTTTTCCAAACGCTCCACAAAAACCTGTATTTCCTTACCCAAACGAGATGGCGATGCAGGCTGACCGTGTGTGTGTGCCAGCATAGGGATTTTATCCCACTCAGCAGCGTATACTTTTAATACACCTATCAATTCGTCAAATAAAGGATAATAAACATCAGCCAAAGCTAATTTAAAACTATATGGGATAGCTGTATTGTTAATATCCTGCGATGTCAAACCAAAGTGTATAAACTCTTTATACTCAGCAATATTAAGCTTGTCAAACTCTTGTTTTATAAAATATTCAACCGCTTTAACATCGTGGTTGGTTACTTTTTCAATGTCTTTTATACTTTGCGCATCAGCTTCACTAAAATTTTTGTAGATGTTTCGTAACTTTTCTGTTATATTTCTATCAAAGTTTTGTAATTGAGGTAAAGGGTGCTCGCATAAGGCGATGAAGTACTCAATTTCAACATATACCCGGTATTTGATTAATGCGTATTCAGAAAAGTAGCCGGCTAATTGAGCGGTTGCATTGTGATAACGACCATCAATTGGCGATATAGCTGAAAGAGGAGAAAGTGACATAAATATATTTTTTTGCAAAGGTAACAATTATGCCGATTGTCTGTAAAAAGTAATTTGAAATGGAAACTTTGAAATCTAAAAATGTTTCCATAGTTTTGTTTCGAAATTACAGATGATTACAATAGAAAGAATAATTGAGGGTGGTGAAGAGCTTTTTTTAAAGGCTGGCATAAAAAGCGTTACCATGGATGATATCGCCAGGCATTTGGGTATATCAAAAAAAACTATCTATCACTTTTTTAAGGACAAAAATGATCTGGTTATTGCCCTGGTAAAAAAGAAGCTGAAGGAAGATGAAGATCAAATGGCTGAGATTATCAGCAAGTCGGGTAATGTGATAGAGGAAATGATCAATATGATGAATTGTTCTGAAGAAATAGTTTCACGAATTAACCCGATAGTGATACATGATATGCAAAAATATCATCCTGAAGCATGGAGAGAGTTTCAGAATTTTAAAGCTGAAGTGCTAGTACATACTATGGAGGAATTACTGACAAAAGGAATTAAACAAGGGTATATAAGGCCTGATATTGATGTTAAAGTGATATCGTTAATGCGTGTACACCAGCTTGAACTTGGGTTTAACACTTCGGTATTCCCGATTGCTGAATTTAACACATGGAATGTACAACAACAGTTTCAGGAGCATTTTAACTATGGCGTATGTACACTAGAAGGCTATAAACTTTTAGATCAATATAAAAACAATAAACCGGATTGATAACACTACTGACATACTGCTGTCAATCCCGCTAAACATCTTTGAAATAAATAAATACCCTATTCACACATATATACAAATGAGAAAATTAATTATTGCCGGAGCCTTACTTTGTGGCATAGCTGTTAAAAGCTACGCGCAGCAAGCCCCCCCCGACACCGCACACACTCATAATTATAGCCTGGCCGAATGTATAAGCTATGCTTATCAACATCAGGATTCTGTGGTAAACGCAGGTTTAGATGTTAAAAGCGCCGGCTATAAAGTTAAAGAAACCATTGGCCAGGGTTTACCGCAAATTAGCGGAACTGCCCAATTTCAGGATTACCTTAGACTGCCGGTAACGTTGGTTGATGTGTCTTCATTTGAATCAACCGTGCCTAAGGGTACCTTAGCGCCATTTAAGCTTGGATTAAATTATCAAACTACCGCCGCTTTAAATCTTACCCAAAAGATTTTTGATGGTAATTATCTGGTTGGTGTAAAGGCTAGTAAAACTTATAAAGAACTTTACGAACGCAGTTTAACACGTTCTCGTATTGAAGCTAACGTTAGTGTAACTAAAGCCTATTATCAGGTTTTGGTAAGTAACGAGCAAATAAAATTGCTTGACGCAAACATCAAACAATTAAAACAGCAATTAGATCAAACCACTGCCGAAAACAAACAGGGTTTGGCTGAGCAAATAGACGTACAGCGATTAACTGTTCAGTATAATAACCTGGTTACGTCGAGAGATAATACTGTCAGACTATTGGAACTGAATAACGAGCTGTTAAAATTCCAGATGGGAATGGCTATCACCGATGAGCTTACACTAACCGATAAACTGGAAGATATCAATTTTAACGATGCCATAGCAAATAGTTCTGATACATCGTTTTATCACAACAGAATTGAATATAGCTTGCTGGAAACTCAGAAAAGATTAAATGAATATGATCTAAAGAGCAAAAAAGCACAGTATTTGCCAAGCCTTTCAGCCTTTGCAAATTACGGTACAAGTTTTCAAAATAATTCATTTGGTAATTTATATTCTGCTAATTATCCATCCAGTTATATCGGCTTAACTTTAAATGTACCGATTTTTTCAGGCTTTCAACACCTTAACCAGGTTAGGGAATCAAAAATCGCCATCATAAAGACCGAAAACGATTTGTTTAACCTTCGCAACGGAATAGGGCTGCAGGCTAACAAAGCCCGTATCACTTATATTAATGGTTTACAATCCCTAAAAAGCCAAAAAGAAAATATGGGCCTTGCCGAAGAGGTGTTAAGGGTAGCAAAAATTAAATATTCACAGGGCGTTGGTTCAAGCATTGAGGTTACTCAGGCACAAACCGATCTCGATAGCGCAGATAACTCATACATACAAAGCTTATATGACGCTTTAGTTAGTAAAGTTGATCTTGATCAGGCTTACGGACGTATTCAATAAACATATCACGATATAAAATAAGACACATGAAAAAAATATTATACATATCAGCAGTACTGTTTCTGGCAGCATGCTCAAACAACAAACCAAAGGATAAAAAAGCTGAATTGACTGACCTGAAAAAACAGCAGGCAGAAATCGCATCGAAAATTACCGCTTTGCAGGCCGAATTAGGTAGCCAGGATTCTACAAAAGGTGCTGACGTAGGTGCTATTACGCTTAAACCGGGTATGTTCACCAACTATGTGCAGATACAGGGTAAAATTGATGCACAGGACAACGTTACCGCTTATCCGCAGGCACAAGCTATAATTACCGCCATTTATGTAAAGGCTGGTGATCATGTAAACAAAGGCGAAGTATTGGCACAGTTAGATAACAGCGTATTAGTGCAAAATATAGCACAGGCACAAGCACAGGCTAACTTGTCAAACACACTTTACCAACGTCAAAAAAATCTTTGGGATCAAAAAATCGGTACCGAAGTTCAGTTTTTACAAGCGCAAACCAATTTGCAATCCGCACAAAAACAAGTTTCTTCGTTGCGCCAACAGGCAGATATGTATCGCATTGTATCACCTATAAGCGGTACAGTTGATCAGATGGATCTTAAATTAGGGCAGGTTGGTGCACCGGGTTCAGCTGGTATTCGTGTTATAAATGCTGATAATTTAAAAGTTAAGGCTGATGTACCGGAGTCATACTCAAGCAGTGTAAACCAGGGCGACAGCGTTCAAATCCTATTCCCGGATGTGGCTGATTCTCTAACTACCCGTGTAACATTTGCAGCTAAAGTTATTGATCCGGGATCACGTAGTTTTAGTATCGAAATAAAATTGCCGCATAATAAAGAGTATCGCCCTAATATGACAGCGGTTTTAAAAATTGCTGATTATTCAAAACGTAATATTATTGTGGTTCCTGTAAACGCTATCCAGAAATCAGATGAAGGCGATTATGTTTATGTGAATGTAAACGGATATGCTAAACGCAAACCAATAACCGAAGGTGCTACTTCAAGTGGCCTAACCGAGATCAAGTCCGGCTTATCAAGCGGCGACCAATTGATAACTGAAGGTGCCAGCGATCTTAGTGATGGCGATAAAGTACGTGTATTAACATCTGGCAATTAATCATATAATCGGATTCAGAAAATGAAAGACCAGGAAAAAGAATTCGGCCCATCGAGTTGGGCCATAGATAATAAACGGGCGGTATACGTACTTATATTTTTAATTACGTTGCTGGGTTTCTCAGCCTATAATTCGCTACCTAAAGAGAACTTTCCGGATATCACCATACCTAAAGTATACATCACAACAATATACCAGGGCCAATCACCGGAAAATATTGAAACGCTGGTTACCCGCCAACTCGAAAAGCAATTGAAATCCTTAAAAGGATTGAAAAAGGTTACTTCTAATACGCAGCAAAACGTATCGGTGATAACTGCTGAGTTTAATACAGATGTTAAAATACGGGATGCCAAAACGGATGTTAAAGATGCGGTAGATAAAGCTAAGCAAGATCTTCCTCAAAATGATAACAATCTAAAGGAATCTACAGTATCTGACATCAATGTTGCTGATCAGCCTATATTATATATTAACCTTTCAGGCGATTATGATCTTAAGAAATTAAAGGAATACGCCGATAATTTGAAAGATGATATTGAGGGCATGAAACAAATATCACAAGTGGTTGAGGTGGGCGCATTAAAGCCTAACATTCAAATCAATGTAGATATTAATAAAATGTCTGCGGCGCAGATCAGTTATGGAGATATAACACAAGCAATCGGTAATGAAAATATTCTGTCTACCGCGGGTACAATCACTAATGATGGTGAACAGCGTGCGGTTGACATTAAAGAGGATTTTAAAAGTGCCGATGAAGTTGCAGCTATGGTTATCAGAAACCCTCAGGGAAAAGCGGTTTACCTGCGTGATATTGCCGAGATAAAAGACGGTTTTCAGGATCAGGAAAGTTATGCGCGCCTTAAAACACCTAACGATCCGAACTTCAAAAACGTAATCACCCTAAACGTAAGTAAACGTTCAGGTGAGAACTTGATCGAAGCTTCTGACGAGATTTACGCATTAATCAAACAAAAACAGCATAGTATTTTCCCTAAAGGATTAAACATAACTGTTACTGGTGATCAGTCAGATAAAACACGTTCAACCCTGAACGATTTGATTAACACTATTATCATTGGTTTTATATTGGTAACCGTTATCCTGATGTTCTTCATGGGTAGTACCAACGCTATATTCGTGGCGCTGTCGGTACCGATGTCCTGTTTCATTGCCTTCCTCATAATGCCGGTCATCGGATTCACGCTCAACATGATCGTGTTGTTCTCCTTCCTGTTGGCATTAGGTATAGTGGTGGATGATGCTATTGTGGTAATTGAAAATACGCACCGTATATTTAACAATGGCGCTGTTCCTATTACTAAAGCGGCAAAAATAGCAGCCGGCGAAGTTTTCATGCCTGTATTTTCAGGCACCATGACTACGCTTGCACCGTTCATTCCATTAGCGTTTTGGCATAGCTTAATAGGTAGTTTCATGTTCTTCCTGCCTATAACGCTCATCATAACATTATTGGCATCATTGGTGGTAGCTTATATCATGAACCCGGTTTTTGCGGTTGATTTTATGAAGCCGCATCATGAGGGCGAGCATGACCATCAACGATTTGATCGTAAAACATCACGTACAACCATCATAATGGCGGCAGTAGCGGTATTCTTCTACTTGCTTGCGGCCGGCCATTTTGTAAGCGTTGGTATAGGGAATTTTGTGGTACTGCTAATTATTTTATTCCTGTTCAACCACTTTATATTATTAAAGGTGATTGATAGGTTCCAAAAGAATCTGTGGCCGCGTTTCCAAACATGGTATGCTAATGTGCTGGAAAAAGCTGTTCACAGCCCCTGGTGGGTACTTGGTGGCATGGTGGTATTATTCTTCTTTACCATCGCGTTTTCAGTTGCCAGTAAGCTTGATGTTGAATTATTTCCATCATCTGATCCAAACTTTGTGTATGTGTATGTAACCATGCCAATAGGCACCGATCAGGCATATACTAACCAGGTTATTGGTGGGTTAGAGAAGAAAGTTGCACAAGTAGTTGAACCTGATAAGGATATTGTATCATCTATCATATCAAACGTATCAGTAGGTGTTACCGATCCTTCTGATGAAGATCAGGGAACATATTACAACAAGGGTAAAATCACTGTAGCATTTGTCGAGTTCGGCAAAAGAAACGGTAAGGATACTAAAAAGATATTACAACGTATCCGTAGCTCAGTGCAAGGTGTTCCGGGCGCTAAAATAGCCGTGGCTCAGGAAGCCAGTGGCCCGCCGGTACAAAAAGACATCAGTATTGAGATGGCTGGTGATAACCTGGATACTTTGGTACATACCAGCGCCCGTTTGAAGAAATATCTGGATGCGCAGGGTATTCCTGGTATTGAGGAGTTAATTCCGGATGTTCAAGCCAATAAACCTGAGATTATTTTTGATGTAGACAGGGAGCGTGCTAATCGTGAAGGTATAAGTACTTCACAAATTAACCTGGCTTTGCTTACTTCAATTTATGGCTACAAAGCAGGTGATTTCAGAAACACAACCGAAGATAATTATGAGATTGATGTACGCGCCGCGGAAGATCAACGTAATGATGTAGATGCCTTACGTAACTTAAAGATCACTTTCCGCGATATTGCAAGCGGTGGTGCTATAAGGCAAGTTCCTATCTCCGCGTTTACCGATATAAGGTATACCAATACTTATGCTAATATCAAGCACAAACAGCAAAGGCGTGTGCTTACATTAGGGTCTAACGTTATAAAGCCATTTACGCCTGCTGATGTGAATGCTCAGATAGCGCAAGCAATCAAAAACTTTAAATTACCTGAGAATGTGTCCCTCAAGATGGGCGGTTCTCAAGAAGATCAGGCCGAAACTGGTGCATTCTTAGGTAGCGCGTTGATGATCTCCTTTGGTTTGATACTCGTAATATTGATGGCATTGTTTAACTCCATTGGTAAAACATTGATTATTTTAAGTGAGATATTCTTTAGTATTATCGGAGTGTTCCTGGGCTTAAGTTTGTTTCACATGACGTTCTCTATCGTAATGTCGGGCGTAGGTATTATCGCGCTCGCTGGGGTAGTGGTACGTAATGGTATCTTACTGGTCGAGTTCTCCGATATGCTGTTAGAACAAGGCTTAAGCATACATGATGCCGTTGTTGAGGCTGCCCGTACCCGTATGACGCCGGTATTATTAACCGCCAGTGCTGCCATATTAGGTTTAATACCTTTGGCAGTAGGTTTTAATATTGATTTTGCTGGACTGTTCACATCCTTTAAACCACATATTTACTTTGGTGGTGATAACGTAGCCTTCTGGGGCCCATTATCATGGACAATGATATTCGGCTTAGGTTTCGCTACTATTATTACATTGATAATAGTGCCTTGTATGTACCTGATACGTTATAACTTAAAAGAAGGTGTAAGAAAAAGAAGAGAAGCAAGGCAATTAAAAGCAGCCACTGCTAAATAATAATAACATTAATATAATTTAAGAGCCACTCTGATCAATTAGAGTGGCTCTTTTTGTATACTTCAATTTTTAGCGCGTAAACGTAAAACAGCCATTAAAAAACTAAACTTTCCGCCTCAATAATTAATGTAATTAAGGATGTTTTAGCCGTAGGAGTGGGAGAGAACTCATCCAAATCGCATGAAAAATCAACAACTGTCAACCATACGTAAAAAACCTGTTGTATACGCGCACGCCTACAATAAATTGGTATTTTTGAACGTCTTAAAAACGAGGTTTCAAATAGGTTTACAAATCTTAAATTAAGATACTATAAGTACTACTTTTTGGTTAGAGGTGGTTGTTTAGAGTGATTGATAACAGACCGGGAGATTGTTCTTTCGGTCTGTTTTTTTTAATTCTCGGTCAAATTTAAAAGCTCCCAGCTACTTTCATCAGCCACTGCGCCACCCTTGTATTTTAATGTTATTTCGAAATTCGTTTTTAAAGGATCGCCATCGCTGGTTTTAGTGTCAACAATTGAACGTATAATAAAAACGGAATCAGCCTTCTTGCCATATTCATACCCATCTTCAGAAAAACTTGCGCCGTTCCCTTTTAAGGTTGGCAGTACAAATTGTTTGGCAATATTATACACCTCGTTGCTTGATGGCATGCCGGAAAATAAGGTACTTACATCATTATCGCCTGATAAGGCAAACTTGGCAATTATCACTATAAATATTACGCCCAACGCAAGTATTATCCACACAACCTTTACAGCTGATTTTTTCTTCCGTTTTTTTTGCGCTAGATAATTCTTTTGCGACTCCATTAAAATTGTTGTAAGGTTATTATGTTATAAATTTAGTAAAAATCATAACAATGTGTATTACCCTCAAATTTAGGAGGTGCATCCACACGGTTAGGGTTTACGGTCTGATAATTTAAACTTCCTTCGCTGCTGCCGCTTGTACCACCGTAACTTAAACCCGAAATCTGTGCGTCGTGACTTACCCCTAATCTGAATTTCTCTCCCGAGTCTCTGTTTACGAACAAATCAAATACAAGCGATAGTACCACCGCGCTTGGGCCACTTTGCCCACCTGAGCGATACATCAATCCGGCGCTTATACTGCGGTGCTTATATTCAAGCCCTGCAGCGGTCGATTGTGACGAAGATTGTCTGTAATACACCACAGATGGGATTAAATAGGATTTCTCATCATCACTCATGTTCTCATCCGGGTCTAGATCCAATCTATATGTCATATAAGCCGTAGTACGGAATGGTAATTTAACAGGCACGCCAGTAAATGAATCATTAGGGCTGTTGAGATGCTGCGTTGCCCCGCCCACCATGAAACTCCCAACCACCAGGTTAATCCCGGCACCGGTATCAAAGTAATACTTATTGTTAAATGCTAACGCATCCGCCGCCGATGAAGCGCCTGGTATTATCCCGAGTTGTGGATCTATCTGATCATCAAATACTAACTTACTGTAGTCAATATTCCTGTTGCCAACCCCCGCCTGTATCCCGAACGATAATATATAATCATCAGAACCCACACTATATGAGTATATTCCTGCTATGCTATTTGTATTTAAAAATTGGCCACCCTCTCTGCTGCGGTTAAACATTAAGCCTACGCCGCCGCCAAATTGGGGTATATTGTAATCCATCTCGGCGGTAAAATAATTGGAGGGACTACCAGATGTGGTGTACTGCGTACGATAATTAAAATTCGCCCTAAAATCACCTTGAAACTGCCCATTTAAAGCAGGGTTTAAATATACCGGGGCATTAAAATATTGCGAGTACAAGTGATCCTGTCCACGGGCATCCATTCCTATAAACAGCAGAACAGTAAAATATAATATATATCGCTTTCTCAAATCCATCATCGTATTAAATTAACTGTCCCCGTTCTTTTGGGTAAAGAATTATTATAAGACATCCCTTTCCAAACCGACCCATTTATAAACGTGGCCGATGCCTGCCATATATATGCTCCCTGTTGCATCAACACGCCTTTAAACGTGCCATTCCAACCCTCAACCGGCGATCCTTTACTATCAAGTTTATTAGTTTCCCAAAGTAATTGCCCGTAATTATTAAATATTTGTAATTCCCATGTTTTAATACCCGAGCCTTTTGCCATAAACAACCGCAAATCATAAGCAGAGCCGGTTGGCATAAACGCGTTAGGTAAAAATAATTGGCCGGGTGTACCGGTAACTCTTACAATATGTGTAACCTCACTGTTGCATGATCCATTGTTGCTAATGATTAACTTCACCTGGTAATAACCAGTATCAGCGTAACGATGTGAAGGGTTTCGGGTTGTAGAGGTTGAGCCATCGCCAAAATCCCATGCCCAAACTGAGGTTGGGCCAGTACTTTGATCAATAAACGAGAATTCATAATTAGGTATAGTAACTACACTATCCGGTTGTTCAGTAAACTGCGCAATTAAAGGCGCATCCACATTTATAGTTTGTACTGTTGAATCAACACAACCGCTAACCGTATTAGTTGCTGTTAGCGTAACCGTAAATGGCGATTTCTTAAAATTATAATAATGCGGCTTGGGTGTAAAGCTATATTCCGGTGTCGATCCGTCACCAAAATTCCAGGTATAGCTTAATGATCCGGGTGGGGTGGTACCGTTTTGAGGGGTGGTATTTAAAAAGGATACCGTAGCATTACAATCAGCACTGGCAGCAAAGACTGGCTGTGGAATAGGGTAAACCGTAATAGCTATTTTTGCCGATTCAATGCCTTGTGGCGAACAACTGTTTGCGGCTGTTATGCTTACTGAATAACTACCAGCAGCAGTAAATATGTAAGGTAAATTAGTGGTGCCTGCAACAGGTTGTTCAATTAAATTTCCGTTAGCATCATAAATATTATAATGATAAGAATTGCCACCACTTGAATTGTTTACAAATGATACACTCAGCGGAGCGCAACCGGAACTTACGTTGTTCAAAATATACATCTGCGGAGTTACTGTTGGCGGCGACACAACTATAGGTATATTATTAGTAGTCGCCGACGTACCGCAAGGCCCAACTGCTGTCATGTACACGGTATATTGTGTTGGCGCGTTAACATTAATGGCAGTAAATATGGCATCGGTTTTATCAGTTTTATCTATCTCCTGTACTAAATTATTGCCATTATATAAATAAAACTTGTATGATACATTGTTACCCGGCGAAACGTTTTGCACATCTAAAGTAAACGGCGCGCATCCTGTGGTTTGTAGCGGCAAAATCGCGGCTATTACTTTGTCTGATGTGATGTGTATAGTGTCATAAACCGGGGAGCGTTGCTTACAATTACTTATTACGTTTAATGATACTACGTAAGCGGTATCGGTACCATCTGTTGTTTCTTTGAAAAAATGCTGTGGGTTTGCTGAGGTCGATGTTGTACCATCGCCAAAATTCCATAAAAATGAAGCTCCGGATTGATTGTTAGATGTATTTGTAAAGGTAACCGTTTGTGAACCGCAGGAGTTAATAGTACTACCTGTAAAACTTGCTATTACATCGGCATTGTCGGTAATGTTAACCTGCGACTGGCTATTAGAACATGGTGAAGCGCCTTTTATTACCCAGGTAAACGAATAAACATTACCTCCCTGCAAACCATTAATAACGGTTTGATAATTGGTGGAATCAGCAAAAGTTACCGGGGGGCCCGATGTCTGCCGCCACGCTGCCGCGAAGGTGCCCGGATTATTGCCTTTTAGCTGATAGGTGGATGCATTACATAAGGCCGTATCTTTTCCTGCGATTGATGTTGGTGCGGGTTGGTTTACAGTAATGATAATAGGCGTTGATGTTAAAATATCGCAATTTGAGTTTTGAACTACAGCCTGGTATTCTGTTGTTTGTGTTAAGTTATTATATATCAGTGAATTTGCAGTGTTAATTGGTGTAACAGTTTGAAAAGTTACACCATTATCTATCGATTTTTGCCACTGCAAAACTCTCCCGGTTTGGCCTGTAAGCGATATTAATCCACCATTGCTATTCGCGCAAACTGTTGTTGGGTTTGCCGAACTTGTTACACCTGCAACAGTGGCTTGATTATCGGTAATGTTAACCTGTGATTGACTATTAGCGCATGGTGAAGCGCCTTTTATTACCCAGGTAAACGTATAAACATTGCCGCCTTGTAAACCGCTTATAGTAGTTTGATAATTAGTGGAATCGGCAAAACTTACTGGCGGCCCTGAAGTTTGTCGCCATGCTGCCGCGAAGGTACCCGGATTATTGCCTTTTAATTGATAGCTGGCTGCGCTGCAAAGTACTGTATCCTTGCCGGCAATTGATGTAGGAGCGGGCTGGTTTACAGTAATTGTAATAGGTGTAGAGGCTAAAATATTACAACTGGCATTTTGTACCACAGCCTCATATTCCGTTGTTTGAGTTAAGTTATTATATATCAGTGAACTTGTGGAATCAAGTGGAGTAATGGTTTGAAAAGTTACACCATTATCTATCGATTTTTGCCAGTGTAATACTTTCCCTGTTTGTCCCGTAAGTGATATTAATCCGCTATTGCTATTTGCGCAAACAGTTGTTGGGTTTGCCGAACTTGTTACACCTGCAACAGTGGCTTGATTAACAGTTATAGTAACTGTATTTTGTGATTGGCATCCCGGCGCAGTGGTAATTGTCCATTCAAATTGGTATATATTCCCCCCAACCAGGCCGCTGGCGGTTGTATTAGGTATAGTATCATTGGCTAGGGTAACACCACTGCCCGCCACCACGGTCCATTTACCGTGACCAAACCCCGGCGAATTACCCTGCAAAGTATATGTATTTATACCGCATATTGCTTGGTCAGGCCCTGCATAGGCTGTTACCGGTAATGGCTGTACGGTTATAACAGCTGTTACTGGCGTACCCTGGCAACCACCTGCACTAAAAGGAGTAATAATATAAGTTACGTTTGCCGGGGTTGAACCATTATTTACAAGCAGATCTTTTATTTCAGTTGTATTAATTGCCGTGCCTTGGTTTGAGTTACCCGTAATACTTGCGGGTGCTGTACTTGTCCAGGTATAAGATGCTCCGTTAAGCTTTGTTGTTAAGGTGATATTGGCTGGTTGGTTGCTGCATATAACCGGGTTTGCAACAGTAGCCGTAAGTATAGGTAACGGGGTTACCGTAACATTTAATGTTGATGGTGTGCCTGCACATCCTAAACTGCTGATAGGCGTTATGGTATAAGCGATAACAGCATTTATACTCGCTGTAGGGTCGGTATTAATTAACGAGTCAGTAATCTTGCTGCTGGTGCCCGATGCTGAAAAGCCGCTTGCCGACCCCGATATAAGTTGTGCTGTCCATGTGTAAGTACTCGGGGAAGTGCTTGATGTAATCTGGTAATTTAACCTTTGATTAGTGCAAATAGTTTTGGTGAGTGTGCTGGTGATTTTTCCCGTTGGGGTTATTGTGATGATGAGACTGCTGTTTACCAAATTACAAGGTGCAGGTACCGATGTGGTGGCTTGCAAAGTAAGTGTTACATGCCCGGCGCTAACTTCAGCTGCGGATGGGGTATAGCTTGTGTTTAATGAATCAGGGCTGGGGGTATAGGTACCGGTGCCACCTATCCATTTATAACTAACCAATCCGCTTCCGGTAATCTTGCCCCTTAAAAGTGCCGATGTACCCACGCAAATCGTAGTATCGTTGCCCGCAACAACTGTTGGGGCTTGCTGAAAGGTAATATGTTGTGGTGCCGATGTTGTTGATCCGCAATTGTTTTGCTGTGTTACAGTAATCGTATAAGTGGCATAATCATTAAAAATAATATGAGGGTATTTGCTATGTAGTGTATATCCGGTAGCATAACTAAAAGCTCCGCCGGTAATAGCCCAAGTATAAGTATTTGCCTGAGGCTGTGTTGTGCCGCTTAAAATTGTATAAGTTGGGCGTGTAGTTACCGAATCAAAAGCTAATGTCTGGTTATTTCCGCAGGTCGAAAAATCAGCGGATAAAGTTGCTACCGGAGTTGTATTTACTACAATTGTATCAACCATTGGTGCAATAACCGTTCCACAGCTTAATGTTGTAACCGATAGGCCAACGATATAAATACCGGTTTTGGTAAATGTAATAGCTGGTTGCGTTGCTGATGCATTATAAGACACCCCGGTTGAAGGTGTTACCGTCCATTTATAAGTGTTTTGATTATTACAGCTTGAATCAATAACGGATGTGTTTGTTGGTATTATGGGGCCATCACCTATGCAAATATTTTTCTGTGTTATAGTAAAACTTGGTTTAGGTGGATTTTGTACACAAATAGTTAGCGTTGAATCATTTGGCGCACACGCAGTATTAGGGTTTTCCAAATGAAGTGATATCGTGTGGGTACCTTCAGTAAGCGTGGTAACAAAATTATTAGCTATATGATAATCTGTCGCCTTAACAACACCATCTACCGACCATTGATATAAAGCATTTGGGTTTTCAGTACAGCTGCTTGTGGTTGCGTTAGGGTTAGGCCCCGGTTGTGAAGTATTTAAGAACGAAGTGGCAGTACCTGTACAGGCAACCTTAGGTCCGGTAAAGCTGGTTATAGGTTGTTGATATACCCTTGCATAATTAGTAGGCGCCGAGCCGATATTTCCGCAATATAAATTTGTCGCCTGAAAATCTATTTCAAATGAATTGATCCGGCTATTAGAGGTAATACCGCATGATGATCTGGTGTATATATGCGTAATCTGTCCATTGAATGCCAATATTTGGCAAAGGGTGTAAGTGCTTGAGGTACCATCTCCCCAGTTAAATGTATATAAGTCACCCGGGTAATTATTTTGTATACCTGTAGCCGATGATATATCAACATTATAAGTAAGCGGTGCCTGCCCGTTAACAAGGCAAACCGATGGGTTCCCCGTAGCCCCCAGGTTTACGTTTACAACGTTGTTTATCAGTTGATAAGCGTAGGTGCTTACAATATTACTGCCATTTACAGCCCTCACGGTTACAGTATAATTAGCAGTTTTGGCTGTGAAAGTATAATTGGGGGCTAAACTGGCATTGCTAACCTCGGTTGTTTGTGTCGATTCATTTAAGAAAGTAGCCGTAGCAGTTGAGCCGCTTGAGGAAGTATTGGTAAAATTATACGGCGTATTATTTGTACCGCTGCATGATCCGAATACCTGGGGATAAGCAGCGTTATCAATTTGTGTTGATGAGCAGGTTACCGAAGCAGTTCCTCCAGCGGTTGCCGAAACTGTAAACGTATTTGACACGTTGCTGCTTACCGCCGGATCGGATGATTTAATAAGAAACGTATATGTTCCCGGTGCTAAACCTGCCGGTACTGCATAATTAAAAAAGGTACCATAAAAATTCCTGATCGTATCAACAGGAGTTCCTGATAGTGGGTTACCGGATGCATCACATAAATACAGACTATATACGTTATCCTGCTGTATACACCCTGAAGCATCATTTACATGGAATGGCACTGCAACAGTCGACCCGCTACCATACGGCCCCGGATCAACACTGCCAACAGTAATTGTTTGCGCAATTAATGAGGTAAATGCAAATAATAGGGGTATAATAAGAAATACACTTTTGATAAAAATCCTATTCATCAACTTACACGGCTTCAGCTAAAAACTAGTCTTTATTTATCAAGAAAAATAACATTGCACAAATATATTGTATGTTGCTATTTATCAGTTGCCCTTTATACGAAAGGGGATATATTCTTGTTGCAAAAATTTAAGGATTAGTTAAAAATTTCTGTAATAGAATTACTTGTCAGATCAACCAAAAAAGAGATAAGAAATTAATATTGCCGTAACAATTCCTGCAAAATCAGCAATTAGCATTGCCGGTACAGTATACCGTGTTTTTTTAATATTAACCGCACCGAAATATAAGGCGACAATGTAAAATGTAGTATCAGCAGTACCATATAAAACGCTCGACATATGGCCTATAAAGCTATCAGGCCCATGAATTTTTAGGTTATCCAGCATCAATGCCCGGGCACCTGAGCCACTTAATGGTCGTAGGAAAGCAATCGGTAACACATCAACAAAACGAGTATCCATATTAAAATGGCTAAAGAACCATTTAAAACCATCACCCAAATAGATTAACGCGCCACTTGTTCTGAATAAGCTTACCGCTACCAGCAAACCCACCAAATAAGGCATTATTTTAATTGATATTTCAAATCCTTCTTTAGCGCCTTCAATAAACGCTTCAAATACATTTATTTTTTTGCGTAATCCACCTAAAATAAAAATAACTGGTATGCCCAGGTACATCATATTACTAAATACGCCTGAAAATGCACTGATCTGCGACTTATTCAGGAATGCGGTAAAATACCATATCAGTAATCCTAAAAAGGCACTTATTCCTAATAGCCAACTTAATACCACCTTATCAAAAAGGTTTATTTTTTGTTTGATGGATACAACAATCAAACCGACAACTGTAGCCACATACGTAGCTACAATGCAGGGTATAAAAATATCGGTAGGATCTTTAGAATGAAAAATTGCCCGCTGTGCTATAATTGCGATAGGCAAAATAGTAAGCCCCGAAGCATGTAGCACCAAAAACATGATCTGCGAGTTTGATGCAGTTTCTTTATCCTGATTTAACTCCTGCAAATCGCTCATGGCCTTTAACCCAAGTGGGGTAGCTGCGTTATCTAAGCCTAATAAATTGGCAGAAAAATTTAACATCATTTGCCCAATTGCAGGGTGGTTTTTAGGTACTTCAGGGAATAATCTATTGAAAAACGGACCTACAATTCTCGACAAGAAATTAACGGCTCCTGCTTTTTCACCTATACGCATTATACCCAACCATAGCGACATAATGCCGACCAAAGGCAACGCAATATCCATCACAGCAGATTTGGCGGAATCTAACGTACCATCTGCCATCAGCCTAAAAATCTCGGTATCGCCAAAAAAAATCAGCTTAACCAGCCCGATTCCAAAAGCGATCAAAAAGAAAAATACCCAGATATAATTAAGCGCCATTATATGCTATTGAAGGTTTGAAGATAATTGTTTTTTAATAATTATTGGTAAATTATCAAACTTTAGGCACATTGCTGATATGGAAAACATAGTAAAAAATTTAGCGGAAGCGATTGACAATTTTTTAAAAAGCGAACAACAAAACATCGACTGGGATTTTAAGATCAGAGAAGAAAAATGGTCAAATAAAGAGATCATCGGGCATTTAATTGATAGTGCCCAGGTTAATCTTCAGCGTTTTGTGCGCTGCACCTATGAACAGAATTTTAAACTGGTATATGCTCAGAATGAATGGGTAACAGCCTCTCATTATCAAAACGCGGATATTAAAGAGGTATTGGATTTGTGGATTTTGCTTAACCGACAAATCATCAGGGTGCTAATTAACTATCCGGAAGATAGGTTGGAAGTAACCTGTGACACAGGTAAAGCCGAAGTTCAATTACACTCCGTTAAATGGCTGGCAGATGATTATGTAAGGCATATGCAACATCATTTACAACAAATTGTTGAATTGTAATTAACTAATAAGATCAGTTCAATTCAATGCTTATTTAGCTATTATCTTAAACTCTGTACGCCTGTTTTTGCTGCGATTTTCGTCGCTGGTGTTAGGTAAAATAGGTTGGGTTTCACCATAGCCTTTGTAAACCAATCTGGTTGGGCTTATACCATTGTTTACCAGATATTGATAAACAGATTTTGCCCTGTTTTGAGACAATACCTGGTTTAACTGGCTATTACCAACATCATCAGTGTGGCCCGAAACTTCAATATGGATGGTAGGATTTAGCGTTAAAAAGTCTATCAGTTTTTGTAATTCAGCTTTTGAGTCCGGCTTAATATCATATTTATTAGTATCAAAAAATATGTTATTCAGAATCACTTTGTTGCCGATTTCAATAGGCGATAACTCAACAAGAATGTTGAACGGATTTTTTGTTTCACGCCCAACTAATGAGAAATTAGCAGAATAAAATAAGTATCCATCCTTTGAAACGTTCAAGCCATAGTTTTTCCCGGCGGTAAGCGTCGCCAAAAAGTCGCCATACTCTGCCGAGCTGTAATCCTGGTAAACAGGTGTGTTTTTTTCAAGGTCGATAATTTCAACAGCGGCTTCCAATGGTTGCCTGGTTTTGGCATCTATCACTATACCTTTAACATAAGTTACCACATGAGGGCGATCAACAACCGGTAATTCAAAAGTATAAATATCAAACCCACCATAACCATTTAATTTGTTAGATGCGAAGAAAGCATATTGCCCGCTTGGAGTAACACTCAGTCCGTTCTCATCTCCGCTGGAATTGATAGGATATCCCAGGTTAGTTGGTTTTTGCCATTTGCCATCTTTACCCAGCCTGCTCATAAATAAATCCTTCCCGCCTAAACCCGGCCAACCATCTGAGCAAAAATACAAGGTACTATCATCGGCATGTATATAAGGCGATTGCTCATCAAATGAAGTATTGATATTGGGCCCCAAATTCTCAGGTTCACTCCAGCCTTTATCTGTAACGGTTGATTTCCAAATATCGTAACCACCATAACCGCCTTTACGGTTACTCACAAAATAAAGCGTCCGTCCGTCAGAACTGATTGATGGTTGCGATTCCCAGCCCGCGGTATTTACCGGCGGATTAAGGTCATAAGGTTTCCCCCAGTTGTCGCCTTCTTTTTTCGAGATATAAATATCGCATCTGCCCAAACCATCAGGCCGGTTACAGCCGGTAAAAAACAAATATTTTCCATCCTGCGATATGGATTGCGCCCCCTCGTTATAATTAGGTGTGTTAATATTACTGCTTAAGTAGGTAGCGGTTTGCCACTTGCCATCAACCTTAACACTTTGATAAAAGTCCTCATTATGGTTTATTTGACGGGTAAATATCAGTGTGCTTTCGTCTGCCGTTTCTTCCGGTAGGTATTCATCATCAGCTGTATTTATTGCAGGCCCCATGTTAACAGGGGTAAAGGGTACCGGGTGCTTTATGGCCTCAATACTAAACTCACAATCTTTTAGCAGTTTTTTAGTAAGAAAGATATTTTGATCTGTAATATTAGGGTAGGTGAGGTATTTCTGCAGGTGTTGTTGTGCCTGCTCATATTGCGCCATGCTGATTTCCATGGTTCCTACTTTTAGGTATACAGCACGCGTAAAATCAGGATTAAGCTTAATAACAGTCAGGTATTCCTTTATTGCTTCCTTATTTTGATGCAATAAACCGTAAACATCAGCCAATTGTTCGTGGGCTTCAATAAAGTTTGAATCTTCATCAATCGCTTGTTTTAATTCGGTTAACGCGTTTTCAAACTCATGGTAATCCAAACTTTGGCTGGCTAAAGCAAAATGCTTTATAGCCTGTTCGTTTGTGGTCGAATAATGGCCCTGGCCAAAACTGAAAATTGATAAGAAAATAAGAATAACCGAACAGAATACAATCTTCATCGTTGTTGATACGATATTTTGTACCCTAAGTTACATTTATTAAGGGATATTTAAATATTTGTGTGTTTGTAATGATATTTCCCAGTGTGGGTTATTCATAACATACTCCACAATAAGCGGCGTCATTTCTTTTGATTTCGACCATTCCGGTTGCAGATATAACTTACAATCAGGTGATACCAGTTTAGCGTGCTGCTCTGCCCACTCAAAATCCGACTTGTTAAACACAATAACCTTAAGCTCATGTGCTTTTTCGGCTACGCTGATTGTAGGGCCCTTAAATTTTTTGGGTGACAAACAAATCCAGTCCCAGCTACCTGAAAGAGGGTAAGCACCTGATGTCTCAATAAAGGTTTTGATCCCCCTTTGCTGTAGTTGCGCGGTAAGGTAATCCATATTATAGATCAGTGGCTCTCCGCCTGTAATTACTACAGCTTTGGCCGGGTGTTGCATGGCATTTTCTACAATTACATCAGCAGCGGTAAGCGCGTGTAATTCGGCATCCCAGCTTTCTTTAACATCGCACCAATGGCAACCAACATCGCAGCCGCCAAGGCGTATAAAATATGCTGCCTTACCGGTATTGTATCCTTCTCCCTGTATGGTATAAAACTCTTCCATTAAAGGAAGCAATGTGCCGTCGTCCGGTATCTGGTGTGCCATAATAAGCCGCAAAGGTACTTTTTTAAGCCGAAAGGTTAAAGTTGAAAGGCAAAAGGTGGTTTTCTAATGATAATCTAATATGTTTCAGTTACTTGTTGTTTTAATTGTTGCTATTTTTATTTATTATTACTTAAATTTTATCGCTGTGAAAAAAATCAGAATATTACTTGGTTTTTTAATGCTGTTTAGCTTCAGCTCATGCGTGGATATTGAAGAGCATTATGATTTTAAGGCTGATGGATCATGCAACGTAGTTTATACGTTTGATATGGGTAAAGCCGTATCAGTGCTGATGAACCTGATGTCAGATTCCGTTCGCGCCACACCGCAATTCGCCATAAAAAAAGATACTTCCCTTAACTTTTACAGCGCACTACCCGATAGCACCCAGTTAAAAATGAATCTGGATGATATCAACATGGCTAAAAGCAGCACCTTGAACGTGAAAATGGACTTGCAAAAAAGCGTGATGAAAGTAAGTATCAACCATTTTTCGAAAAATACTGCCGACCTGCAATACTACTTACAGCATATCTCAAAAATATCGATGAGCAGCAAGCAGCTTAACTCTGTCACCAAAGAAAGCGGCCCTTCAAATGGTTTCGACGCGCAGGAACTTGTTGCCGGGCAGGACTATTATTCGTACGATATTACTCCACATAGATTTTATCGCATAATTGATAAAGTGAAATTTAATGCTTTTTTAAAGAAGACCCAATCAACGCTTGCCATGGCTAAGGCTATGCTGATTGATATGCCTTACAAGGTGGTGCTTAATTTTGCTAAGCCTGTTAAAAAGGTATCAAATTCCAAAGCCATAATTTCTGCCGACAGGAAACGGGTAACCTTAATGACTAATATGGATGCTGTAATAAAAGATCCTTCAGTTATGAATTTAAAGATCGATTTTTGATAGATGAAATGGTATAAAATACCGGATATTAAGAAAACAGATCAGCCATTTATTAAAAAAATAAAAATTGCCAACAAAAGCATTTGTTTAGTGGGGTATGAAGGTGAGCTGTTTGCTTTATCTGCAATATGCCCGCATGCCGGCGAAGATTTGAGCAGGGGATGGTGTGCTGAAGGAAAACTTGTTTGTCCTGTGCATCGTTTCTCCTTCAATTTACACACAGGCAGAGGCAGCGAAGGCCAAAATGATTATGTAGAAACTTATCCTGTTGAAATTAGGGGGGATGATATTTATATTGGTATAATCGGCTTTTGGGAGAAAATAAAGGAGGCTTTTAAATAGGTTGATTAAGTTGGATTTATAACCCAGTCAAACCTACTTAACCCAATCAACTTAAGAACAAACCTCTTTCTTAGCTGAAGCCAAAGTATTCTTTAATAGCCCAATAATGGTCATCAAACCAACGCCGCCCGGTACAGGTGTTATCCATGATGCTTTTGGCGCTACATTTTCAAAATCAACATCGCCATACAGCTTAAAGCCTGATTTGGTTAATGTTGATGTTTCACGGTTCATCCCTACGTCGATGATCACCGCACCCGGTTTAACCATATCGGCAGTAATAAAGTTCTTTTTGCCAATCGCTACGATCAATATATCAGCGTCCAATGTGAATTTTTTAATATCTGGCGTGCGGCTGTGACAAATAGTTACGGTGCAATTACCGGGATTAGCATTACGTGCCATCAAAATACTCATTGGCGAACCAACAATATTGCTACGACCAACAACCACACAATGCTTACCTGCGGTCTCAATACCGTATTCCTCCAGCATCAAAGTAATGCCATAAGGAGTTGCCGGAATAAACGATGGCAAGTTACGTTGCATACGGCCCAAATTAACCGGGTGGAAACCATCAACATCCTTGCGGTAATCAATGCGCTCCGTTACTTTTTCAGGGTCGATATGTTTGGGTAGGGGAAGTTGTACGATGATACCATCGATATCCGCATCAGCATTTAGCTCTTCAACTTTTTTAAGCAGTTCTTCTTCAGTAACAGTATCTTCATAACGCACCAGGCTCGATTTAAAACCTACGTTTTCGCAGTTTTTTATCTTGCTGGCCACGTAAGTTTCGCTGCCACCATCGTGGCCAACCAATACCGCAACCAAATGTGGTTTGCGACCTGTGTCTGCCAATATCTTAGCCGCTTCTTCGGCTATTTCAACCTTAAGTTTTTCTGATACGTATTTTCCGTCGAGTAATTGCATTGTAACCCCCTAACCCCCTGAAGGGGGAAGAATAGTGAATAAATATTTTGTTGCTCCCACAGCTTGCTAATTGCTCCCCCTTCATGGGGCTGGGGGGCTAATCTAACTTCAATACCGCCATAAACGCCGATTGTGGTATCTCTACGTTACCAACCTGACGCATGCGTTTTTTACCTTTTTTCTGTTTTTCCAACAATTTACGCTTACGCGATATATCACCACCGTAGCACTTAGCGGTAACATCCTTACGTAAAGCTTTAACTGTTTCGCGGGCTATAATTTTAGCACCGATAGATGCTTGTATAATAATTTCGAATTGTTGGCGGGGAATTAACTCCTTCAACTTTTCGCATATTTTTTTACCAAAATCAAACGAGTTACCACGGTATATCAATGATGATAATGCGTCAACAGGCTCTGAATTTAAACGGATATCCAATCTAACTAAATCCGACTGGCGATAGCCGATCTGGTGATAGTCAAACGAAGCATAGCCTTTAGATATGGTTTTTAGCTTATCGTAAAAGTCAAAAACGATCTCACCCATCGGCATCTCAAATATCAATTCAACACGGTCGGATGTTAAATACGACTGGTTTTTGATAAATCCACGTTTTTGAATACATAATGACATTACCGAACCTACAAACTCCGATTTAGTAATGATAGTGGCTTTGATATATGGCTCTTCCACATAATCAATCCTGCTTGGATCAGGTAGGTCTGATGGGTTATTTACTACAATTGGGTCGCCTTTGGTGGTGTGCGCAACATAGGAAACGTTGGGTACTGTCGTAATTACCGTCATGTTAAACTCACGCTCCAAACGTTCCTGGATAATCTCCATGTGCAACATGCCAAGGAAACCGCAACGGAAACCAAAGCCCAACGCCGCTGATGATTCCGGTTCAAAAACCAATGATGCATCATTTAATTGCAGTTTACCCATTGATTCGCGCAGTTCCTCAAAGTCATCGGTATCAACCGGGTAAATACCGGCGAAAACCATTGGTTTTACCTCTTCAAAACCCTGTATACCTACTTCGCAAGGGCGGTCGATACTGGTAATGGTATCACCAACCTTAACTTCACGGGCTTCTTTTATGCCGGATATGATGTAACCAACGTCACCGGTTTTAATTACATCCTTAGCAAGCGGTTTTAGTTTTAAAGTACCTACCTCATCCGCAAAATATTGCTTTTCAGTAGCTACGAATTTTACTTTTTCACCTTTGCGTATCTCGCCGTTTACCACCTTAAAGTAAGCGATAATACCACGGAATGAGTTAAACACAGAGTCAAATATTAAAGCCTGCAACGGCGCGTCCGGGTCGCCAACAGGAGCAGGGACACGATCAACAATAGCACGCAATATTTCATGCACGCCCATACCTGTTTTGCCCGATGCCGCTAAAATATCTTCGCGCTTACAACCGATCAGTTCAACAATTTGGTCTTTAACTTCCTCGGGCATAGCGCCAGGAAGATCCATTTTATTAAGAACCGGAATAATCTCCAGGTCGTTTTCTAAAGCTAAGTACAGGTTTGATATGGTTTGCGCCTGTATGCCCTGTGCCGCATCCACAATCAATAATGCACCTTCGCAGGCAGCTATTGAGCGTGAAACCTCGTATGAAAAGTCAACGTGTCCCGGGGTATCAATTAGGTTGAGCGTATATTTTTGCCCATCCATTTCGTAATCCATCTGTATGGCATGGCTTTTTATGGTGATGCCACGCTCACGCTCAAGGTCCATATCATCAAGCAATTGCGCTTGCGATTCGCGTTGAGTAATGGTGTTAGTATATTCTAATAACCTGTCGGCAAGAGTACTCTTACCGTGGTCGATATGCGCTATGATACAAAAATTACGGATGTGCTTCATTGAAGCGCAAAAGTAGGGTTTTTAGGCGGATAATAAAAGCCCGATTTAAGCGGGTAAATCCTCATTTTGGATACAACAATAAGAGATTGAGCTACTTTTTATGATATCAGCTTACCCACCTTTGCATTGTTAAATAAAACAAATATGGAAAGCATTAAGAAAGTTAAGTTAGGTAATCAAGGCCTTATAGTACCTGCCGTTGGGCTTGGCTGTATGGGCATGACCCAAATTGCAGGTAATGATATTTATGGCAAAGCAGATGAGGCTGAATCAATAGCAACCATCCACCGGTCGTTAGAATTGGGTGGTAATTTTTTAGATACCGCGGATTTATATGGCCCGTTGTTTAATGAAAGGTTGGTAGCCAAAGCCATAAAAGGTAACCGGGATAAATACATCATCGCCACCAAATTTGGGTATGAGATTGATGATAATGAGCAATTAACCTGGCGTATAAATGGCCAAAAAGATTATGTGAGAAAAGCTGTTGAACGTTCCCTTAAAAATTTAGGTACTGACTATATCGATTTATATTATCTGCATCGTTTAGACCCGAATACACCTATCGAAGAAACTGTTGAAACGATGGCTGCGTTGGTGAAAGAGGGTAAGGTTGGGTATATTGGCTTATCCGAAGTGTCATCAAAAACTATTAAAAGGGCACACGCTATTCACCCTTTAACCGCGGTGCAAACTGAGTATTCGTTTTTTGAACGCGGGCCCGAAGTAGATGGAATTATCGATACACTAAAAGAGCTAAATATTGGTTTTGTAGCATATTCACCATTAGGTAGGGGATTCATCAACGGAGAGATCAAGACACCGGATGATTTTGCTGATAATGATTTCAGGAAAACGATACCGCGTTTTCAAGGTGAGGCTTTTTATAAAAATATCGAACTGGTAAATGAGATTAAGAAGCTTGCCAATGAAAAAAATGTAACAGTCTCACAACTGGCAATAGCCTGGATAGTTGAAAAAGGATTTTTACCGATCCCGGGAACTAAACGGGTTAAGTACGTAGAAGAAAATATAGCAGCAACCGGTATAACTTTAACCGCTGCCGAAATAGACAGGCTTGAAAAAATTGTACCTTTAGGTGTTTCTACCGGAGCACGGTATGATGATGCCAATATGCAAATGATAGATCAATAAATCATAAATAACCGGAAGGAACTGATTCTTCCGGTTTAATTTTTCAATATGAAAAAGACAGCTAATACTCCATATATCTTTAATTCAATTTCTGAATTGCACCGGGTATTGCAATTACCAAAACCACAGCACCCTTTGGTAAGTGTGATCAATTTGGCGGAGATAGCCTGTTTTAGTGAAGAAGAATTGCAAAGTGTGGTTTATAATTTCTATTCTATCTGTATAAAAAAAGGATTTGAGGGTAAAATGAAATACGGCCAGAATTATTATGATTTTGACGAAGGGATCATGACCTTTTTTTCACCAGGACAAGTAGTTAGTGCCGAAATTGTAGCGTGTATGAAGCTGAATGGCTGGTGGCTGGTTGTGCATCCGGATTTTTTGCGCAATTATCAGGTTGCCAAAAACATCAAAAACTACGGTTACTTTTCGTATTCGGTTAACGAAGCTCTGCACTTATCTGAGAAAGAAGAAGTGATGGCAACCGCTATTGTTCAAAACATAGCACAGGAATACCAATCAGTAATTGATAATTATAGCCAGGATGTGATCATATCGCAAATAGAGTTATTACTTAACTATTGCAACCGCTTTTACAACCGGCAATTTATTACTCGCAAAAACGCAAGTAACGATCTGTTAGTAAAGCTTGAAACACTGTTAACAGATTATTTTAATAGTGATAAGGTTCAGGCGATAGGTTTACCAACTGTTCAATATATTTCACAGGAATTGAATATATCTCCTAATTACTTAAGTGATATGTTACGTTCACTTACTGGCCAAAGCACGCAACAACATATTCACGATAAACTGATCGAAAAAGCAAAAGAGATACTTACTACAACATCCTTATCGGTAAGTGAAATAGCATACCAACTTGGTTTTGAATACCCGCAATCATTCAGTAAATTATTCAAGAATAAAACTAATGCTTCGCCGTTGGAGTTCAGGCATCAATTTAATTAGCATGCTTCATTAAATCCAGAGTCAAATATTTCATCGTCCATGGTTTTTTTAGGGGCGGAGATAGATGGCATTTTATAATCCAACTCCGTTAAATCTTTTACCGAACCAAAGCCTATAACATCTTTAATAACCTTCCCATCGGTCATTTCCATAGCCCGGATTAATTTATCGGATCCGAATTTGTTCTTTATCTCGTGCATTGTTTTTAGCGCGGTATCCTGACGCTCCATGTCATCAAAAAGACTATAGAACATATTGCCGGTATTCACAAAGTTGGTTACCGCTACCCGCATTTGGGTAATGTTAGTGTTGAATATAGGGCCGGTACCTGTTAACTTTTCAAACTTATCCGCTCTTAGTTTTATCATGCGCATCAGGCTTACGGCATCTTGCACAGGCAGGGTTATGGCAAAGCCATCGTCCCAGCGGGTGCCATCCTCATAACGGGCAGTAAAACCTATCGACTTACAATAAAATTTGTGATATACCATGCGTTTCTCTAACGTGAGGCAAAGCGTCATAAATAGCTGCTCTATATATTCAGGTTGTTTTCTTTTTTCTGCGGAAATTTGCCGCATGGCCTGCATGCCTTTGTAGTCATGTGTCACTATATTAGTTTCAATAAAGTTTAACCGGTAGTGCCAGTAAATGCCATCAATACTTTTAAAAATACCTTTTAAACGTTGCGGTGTTGCATAGCGCATTTCAAGTGGCGTTTTAATTCCGGCACGCTCCAATCTATACGACATATTTCCCCCAATTCCCGGCAAATCCCCTAGCTTCAATTCACTCAAAACACTATCAATATTTTGCGGAGTGATCATCATCAACCCACCCGTTTTTTTGCCACGAACGGAGGCTAGTTTAGCCAGAAATGCATTTGGGGCTATTCCTACTGAACATTCCAGCCAATCGCCAACCTGGGTTAAAATATCCCGCTTAATTTGGCGGGCAATAGTTAATGGATCTGTATGTTCGTAATTAGTTAGGTTGATGATCGCTTCGTCAATACTTTTAGGTACAACATCCTGGCAATATTGCTGCAATACATTAATTATTTTAGTGTGAAACTGACGATAACGGGCAGGATTACTTTCAACAGGGATAAAATCAGGGTGCAAAGCCATTACATCATTTAAACGTGTGCCTGCTTTTATACCCAATGCTTTTGCTTCGGTAGATAGTGAAATTACACAACCATATTTACCGGTGTAAACACATACACCAACAGGGCGGTTGCGCAGCCAGTAATTTACCTGTTGCTCACAACGGGCAAAAAAGCTGTTCATATCCACAAACAACACTCTTGCTTCAGCCTTTACTTGTATGGAGTTTTGATTCACATAACAAAATTGCTAAAAATATTAGTAAATACAAATTGTGTGGAAAGAAAACCAAGATTAACTAAACGTTTTCCTTTTGCAATAGGGCGGGGATGGTTTTGAATATTAACTTCAGGTCGTTAATCATACTATGATTTTGGGCATAGGTATTATCAAGCATCAAACGTTCTTCTTCGCTCATTTCGCCTTTGCCGCGTTTTTCAACCTGCCATAAGCCTGTTATTCCTGCGGGGGCCGCAAAGCGTAGGGCATATTTATCAGTAGTTAGTTTTTCAGCTTCATATAAGGGTAGGGGCCTGTTGCCAACAATGCTCATGTTGCCAATAAATACGTTCCAAAGCTGCGGTAGTTCGTCAATACTCGAATTTCTGATAAAGTTGCCAATTTTAGTGATCCTCGGGTCATTCTTTATCTTGAAGAATGCTGAGTCGTGATTTAGTTTTCTGGAATCCTGGTACTGCTTCTCGCACCATCTTATCTTATCTGCATATAGCGGGAACTGGCATTTGCCGTAAATGGTACAATCATTACATAAAAAGCCACTGTCATTTGTTATTTTTTCTCCCGTTCCTGCTTCTATGTCGTATTGGTTTAAATGCTTAAGGTCTTTTAAGCGCTTATCCGCATTAACATACATCGATCTGAATTTGTAAAATTTAAATACCCGGTAACCAGTACCAACTCTATATGAGTAATAAAAGGCAGGACCCTTTGATTCCAATTTTATCCAGATGTAAACTACCAAAAATATCGGCGACAAAAAAAACAACGCCATCCCTGAAAAGAATATATCAAATGCGCGTTTGCCAAATGGGTTTTTATATACTACCTGATTATTCTTCTTTAACTTAACGTGTATTTCGCCCCAATGGTCAATTAAAAAATTAACCCTGTTTTCAATGTTTTTAACTTTGATGGGTCTCGCAAAAAAATCGGTAATTCCTGCATCTAATGCAATCTTTCGCAGATTTTTGTCTATATGTTTGCCAATCAACAATACCGGAACCTCATTAAAATGTCGTTTATTAAGGCTTTCAATCAGGTTTACACCATATCTACCCAGTATATCGCTTTTGGAAATTATGGCTACTATGTTGTGCTTTTTTTGTTCCCACTCCGCGAATAGCTCCTCATCATCTTTGAAATTGATAAGCTGTCGGCCGCCAAAATCGCACTCGTTTGCAAGGGTCGCGTACAAATCTTCATCGGCACGCAATAAAGCGATTATTTGATCACCTTTAGCTATCACAGCATTATCCGTCATGGTATTAAGGGGACTATTTACCAACTCTTCTTAAAACTACTCTTACTCTCGCCTCTAGCTCTGCCGGGTTAAATGGTTTTACTATATAATCATCAGCGCCACTATTCAAACATAATATTCTTTTTTCAGAACTATCTTCACCCGAAACAATTATAACTGGTATCGACTTAAAAAAGTCACTCGCCTGCAATTGTGCAAGTAATTCAAGGCCTGTAATTTTAGAGGTATTTAAATCTGAAATGATCAAATCCGGAATGTTACCGTTTTGTATAGAGGCTAAAGCATCCATACCGTTAACAAATATTTCGGTTTTATATTGATTGCTTAAAAATTCCTTTAAAATAAGCTGCATATATAAATCATCCTCAACAATAAGAATTTTGATTTGCTTAGTAGTTGTAGTTGGGTTCATATATAAATTAAAACGATGTAGCTAATGTAGATAAAAAACGCTGTAGTTTTATTTAATATTAAGAAAGTTACAGCGTATAAGAATGTTTTTTATTATGGTTTGAATACGTAAAGTAGTGTTAAAATGTTCCATTATAAATGTTGTAAATGATATTTTTTAGCTTGATAAAAGTTTATACATTTATCTGAAACTATACAAAGTAATGAGTGCCAATAAACCCTACGATTTAACTACCATATACGCCATAAGTGATAATAATCCGGAATTTTTAGAAAAGCTTTTACTTGTTTTTACGGATGCTGTAAGTAACGATATTACAGCTCTTAAGCTTGCGGCCGATAATAATAATTGGCCCGAAGTTGGCCAGCTGGCACACAAAATCAAACCCTCATTAAGTCATTTTGGTATAACATCCTTAACAGATGTAATACGCGGACTGGAACATAATAGTGGTACTGATTCGGCCTATCTTAAGGCAATGGTAAATCAACTTGATAATGTTATGAATAACGTACTGATGGGTTTAAGAGACGAATTTCCGGCTGTGTTTAAGTAATATTAAATATCCTTTTTATCCGTTTTATTGTTCCTTTAATTAAGCCGCCATCAATTTGTATGCGCCGGTCGGTTGTCCAAACTATAGCTTTTGGACTGGTTACCTGGTAAATTTTTCCAAACCCTTTATTGTTTAATTTTAGTGCCAGGTAACCATCTTCGTTTGATCCTGGCGGGTGGTTAAACCCATCAACCTGCAAACCCTGCTCACGCCTGAAACCAGAATTAAAACCATAAACGTTTACCGCTTCAGTTTTAAAGCGCTTGTTGTATAATTTGCTTAGATCAGAGAAGTATTCATAAAAAAAATAAGTAACCCTGCCTGTGCTACCCACAGGGATAAATGAGAACCGCCCATAAGTAATAGCATTAGCATTATTATCCAAAGGTTTTACCATTTCCTCTATCCAATCTTTTGGGTATATGGTATCAGCGTCGGCATTTAAAATATATTTACCGGTAGCTTTTGCTAATCCTGTGTTACGGGCAGGGGTGATGCCTTGTGTAGTTTCTAATATACAGGTAACACCACAGGCTTTTACCAATTCTTCTGTTTTATCCTTCGAGTTATTATTTACCACAATTATCTCAACCGATCGGCCCGTTACATTATTACAGAGAGATGCAAGTGTTTGCACAATATTGGTTTCCTCATTATACGCAGGCATAACTATTGAAACTTCCGGTTCGCCCTTTAGTAAATTATGATAAACCTTATCAATACCCGCTAACACATCTTTTGAAAAGTAGTCGAGTTTTAAATAACTGTTTATGTATGGGGGGATTTTAAGGGGGCGCATCAAGCGGTATATTAAATAAACAATTCCTTATTTATACTTGTAATTATGATATTTTGCCGGATTATTCCCCTTCGCGTAAAACAAAGCTGTTACCGTCCGGGTCGTAAAAAGTCGCGAATTTACCCCATGGTGTAGGATCAATATCTTGAATGTTTACACCTTTGGCCTTAAGTTCGGCTACGTCTTTTTCAATATCTTCGGTTTTTATTACCACGCCGGCTAATCCGCCGGGCTGCATTTGTGTAAACCAGGTTACCAATGAAATAGAAGTAGTTTGCCCCGGTATGCCTAATTGTACCCAGCTATTTCCATCACCCATTGGCGCTTCAATAATCACCTCAAATCCGATAGTTAAATAAAACTGTTTTGATACCTCCTGGTTACTCACAGGAACTGATATAACTTCTAAAAATTTCATAATGATTGATCAATTAAATCATACTGGTTTAAAAGTTAAAGATAAACTTTTAATATAAAATACAATTAATAAACCAGTATCTTAAACCTTTACCTAGTTATCGTGTTCATATAAAAAACATACTATAATGAAAACGATAATAAAAAGTATACTATTAATTACAGGTCTTGCAATAGCAGCGCCTAGTACCTATGCCCAGGTAAGTGTGGGTATAGGAATTTCGGCCCGTATAGCGCCTCCTGCTATACCTGTTTATGTACAACCCGAATGTCCTGTTGATGGTTATCTGTGGACTCCAGGTTATTGGGCCTGGGACAATATAAATAATGACTATTACTGGGTTCCGGGTGTTTGGGTAGCTCCACCTAACCCTGGTTATTTATGGACCCCGCCTTATTGGGCTTTCTCGGGTGGCTATTATGGTTTCCATGCGGGCTATTGGGGTTTAAGTGTAGGCTATTATGGGGGTATTAATTATGGCTTCGGTTATGGTGGTATAGGATTTTACGGCGGTATGTGGTCTGGCGGCAGGTTTAGGTATAATACTGCTGCGTGGAGAGTAAATTCGCGTGTGGTTCGTAATACTTACGTTAATAACAATTACGTACGCAACAATAATCGCTATAGCTTTAATGGCCCCGGCGGTTCAAATGCAAGGCCAACAAGGCAAGAGGCTTTAGCAGCACGAGGTCGTCATATTCCGGCTACACATAACCAGATGGCTGTTCAAAACAGCGCCAGGGGCAACCGCAATCAGCGCGCCTCGGTAAATAAGGGCAGGCCCTCAGTTGCATCCATGAATAGAGCTAATGGTAGCAGGTTGAGTACACAGGGACATGCTGTTGCACCGCGTGCAACTAACAGAGGTGGTGCAACTCCGCAAAGGAATGCACAGAGTCGACAGAATACAGCAGTGCGTCAGCAGGCGCAGCAACAACGTATGCAAGCACGCCCACAAAGGCAGCAACAAGCTCGTCCACAACAGCAGGCCCGGCCACAGCAACAAGCTCGTCCACAAATGCAACAGCAACATATGCAATCTCGTCCTACTGGCGGTGGCGGTGGTCGCCCAGCAGGAGGAGGAGGTCACCAAGGCGGCGGTGGTGGTGGCGGTCATCGTAGATAACCGTTAATAGAATCACATTTAACAACGCCTGGTATTAGCCGGGCGTTGTTGTTTAATCAAATTTAATTAGCTAAAACTGTACAACTAAATAGTTGTTATACATTAAAAAGTTTATGAAAAATATAAAAATAATACTGGCCTTATTAACTACAGCGGCTTTTACCGGTTGCATTGGCGATCATGGTGTTGGGGGCGGCCGGGATACCGCGCAAAATTCATATGAGCTACCAGGGGATAAGACTAAAGATACCGCGACTATTATCAGGTATACCGGCGATACCCAATCGATGGATTACAGCGCCAATGGTGGATCAGGCTTAATTAAGCGCGATACCAGTACTAAGCGGTGAAATTAAAATAAGTATTTCCGTAGTAATCAAGTCCGGGGAAACCCCCACTCGAAAAAGCAAAGAATAAGCTACGTAAGCTCTATGGCAGGCCCGAGAAATGAGAGTGTCTTATTTTTTTATAGACACAAAAAATGTAGTACCTATACCTTGAGTAGATTTTACGTAGATATTTCCCTTTAAAACCGTAACAAGATCTTTTACGGTTGCCAATCCAATTCCTGTACCTTTTTTATTATAACGATCAGTTATTTTTAAGGTAAAGCTATTGCTGAATATCTTTTCGTGATAAGTCTCTGCTATACCAATTCCATTATCCTCCACCTCAAATTTGTAATACTCGTCGTCTTCTGCAAAACGAATAGCTATTATGGTTTGATTTTTATCATTATACCTGATAGCATTACTTATTAAATTGATAAATATCTGCTCAAAAGCAACTGTGGAAAGTGTTAATTTAGGATTAGTATCCGGTAAAATAATTTCAAGATTATCAGGTGTATTAATCATACTGACAACCTTTTTTATAGCTTGTTTTAAATCTATTTCAGATTTTTTAGCTATCAGCAAAGACGGATCTTTAGAGTAATCCAGCATTTCATCAAGCAGGTTAATTAAACGTGTTGTTGAAGTAATATTAAGGTCAATAAGGCGGCTACAGCCTTCGTCCTGTAATTTTTGCAGGCGTATTTTTAATGCCTGTGATGTTAACAATATGCTACTTAAGGGGTTTTTAATATCGTGTGCAGCCGTCGACGCAAATTTCTGTATAAATACGTTCGCATCTCTTAGCTCCTGGTTAGCAATTTGCAAATCCGTAATTTTTCTTCTTAACTCCAATTTGTCAACCACTTGTTTGGCCACCACTTTTAAAGCAGTAGTTTGCTCGGCGCTTAACTGTTTTTTCTTCTGATCAATAACACAAAGTGTACCCAGCGCAAAGCCTTCTTCATTAATTAATGGCACGCCTGCATAAAATACTATTTTAGGATTACCGGTAACTAATGGATTATCTGCAAAACGCTCATCTGTACGCGCGTCATCAACTATCATAATCTCGTTATAGGAAACGATGGCATGCGCACAAAACGATTGTTCTATGGGTGTTTCAGAAGCTGCTAAACCTATATGTGATTTAAACCATTGGCGTTCTGTATCAACTAAACTTATTAATGCTATTGGTGTTTGGCAAATAGTAGAAGCTAATGTTGTTAGATCATCAAAATCTTTTTCTGCTGCGGTATCTAGTATATTATATGAACGAAGTGACGCTAATCGCTCATTTTCATTTAAAGATAGGGGAGTGGAATTGGGTTGATCCTGATAAAACAATTATAAAGTCAATTAGAGTATACTAAGGTATATGTTATATTTTAATTTCGCTGTTGCGATGCTGATTGTTTATAAAACCTCAGGTTTTGGAATGTAAAACAATTAATAAAACAGGTGTCCTCCCAATTATATTTCTATTAAATCTCAATTATTGTTGTCTGCATTTTTCTTTTTAATGAAGAAAGCTAAATATAAGTACTTGTTTCAATGTTAGATAGGTAGTAGAAATAACAACAATAACAGGATATGAACAAGAATATTATTTATATTATTAAGTAACAATCTTATATCTATAGTTTATTATTAAGCACTTAACAATATTGTTACTTATTATAATCAGCTATTTTATCATTTTTGCAAACAGTTACGGTTTACGGGTGTATATACAGCACAATTAGCACCGCTATGAAATTATGAAATACAAACTATCCTGCTTAGCTAAATTAATCAATGATTTTCCAGGTATCCTAACCCGCAGGGTTTTGTTAATGGCCTGTCTTTCAGTAGTGGTAACACATAGCTTTGCACAAACCCCCGATACAAATAAATTATTTGTACCCATTGGCAGAGACACCAGCAATAAGGCTGTTGATTACCTCACCCTTAGGCAATGTATCAACTACGCCTTTGAACATCAACCTTCAATAAACAAAGCATTGATAGGTGTTGATATTGCGCATGCAACAAACTCAATAAATTTATCAGGATGGCTGCCACAGGTTAGCGCCAATGGCGATCTGGTGCATTATATACAACAAAGCAGCAATGGCACTACTGTGCCAACAACAGGAACATCTGCAACAAGCACGCGTACCACTTATGGTAATACATTCGTACCTGAATTACAGGTATCGCAGGCTATTTTTAACCCAAGTTTGTTGTATGCTGCCAAAAGCGCGCCTTTTTACATACAGCAAGCACAACAAGTAAGCGATAGCACTAAAATATTCATTGTATCTACAGTAAGCAAATCGTTTTATAACGTGTTACTTACACTGGAGCAAATTAATGTTTTAAAGGAAGACACCGCCCGCTTAGGCCGGAGCTTGCGCGATTCCTATCATCAATATGTTGGTGGTATTGTTGACGAAACCGATTATGAAGAGGCTGAAATATCTTTAAATAACTCAAAAGCGCAACTTAAACAGGCAAATGAAAATGTTGTTCCTGAATACGCTGTATTAAAGCAATACATGGGCTATCCGCCTGCAAAACAATTTAATGTGAATTTTGATACGTTGCAAATGATGCGGGATATTCATATCGATACCACTCAGCAACTGGATTATGAAAAACGCATTGAAGTTCAACAGGTAAAAACACAACTGGCATTACAAAATCAGTTAGTTAATTATTACCGGTTATCATTCCTGCCTACTGTATCAGCCTTCTACAATTACAATCTTGATTTTGAAAGTAACAAAGCTTCCGAGCTGTTTAATAGTTCTTATCCAACATCATTGATTGGCTTATCAGTCAGCATACCAATTTTTACGGGCTTTTACCGTACAAACAATTTACGCAAAGCCAGATTACAAGAAAGGCAATTGGACTGGGATGCTGTCGACTTAAAATCACAAATTTATTCTCAATACACCTCGTCGTTAGCTAATTATAAAGGTAATATGTATAACCTTGAGCTATTGCAAAAAAATGTAACATTGGCCAAACGAGTATATTTCGTTGTTCAATTACAATATAAACAAGGCATTGTGGCATATTTAAATGTGATCACCGCCGAATCCAATTTAATATCATCAGAAATCAGTTATCTAAACGCTTTATTTACAGTTCTATCTAACAAGATCGACCTGCAAAAAGCAATGGGCACCATCACATACTAACGCAAAAATCACAACCTGGCATGAACAAAGTAATTTTAAATATGGTTTTTGCAAGCTGCTTAATCCTAAGCGCTTGCGGTAAAAAACAACCTCCTCAAAATAATGAGGTACCTGTTAATTTAATGAAGGTTAAGGCACAAACAGTGTTGTACTATGATAAATATCCTTCAACCACACAGGCATTAATGCAGGTTAATATATTACCCCAAGTACAAGGTGATGTTACTGGAATATTCTTCACAGAAGGTACTCATGTGAAAAAAGGCCAGAAGTTATATGATATAGATTCAAAAATTTATAAAGATACCTACGATGCGGCAGTAGCCAACTTACAGGTATCGCAAGGTACATTAGTTCAATCTCAACAGGATGCTGATCGCTATGAATATTTGAACAAATACAACGCAGTAGCTAAACAATTGTATGATCATGCTGTAATCACACTTGTTAATTCAAAAAGCCAGGTGAAAGCATCAGCACAGGCAGTAAAATCGGCAAAAACAAATTTAAGTTATGCTACAATTTACGCGCCGTTTGATGGTACAATCGGTTTTAGTAATGTTAAATTGGGTGATGTGGTATCGGTTAACACTACTATATTAAATACCATATCAACTGATAACCCAATGGCAGTTGATTTTATCATCAACGAAAAACAATTGCCAAAATTTGAAAAAATGCTGCGTAATAAAAAACCTGTTGATTCATTGTTTACCATCGCTTTACCTGATAATTCAATTTATCCCTATTTAGGAAAGATCTCGGTTATTGATCGTGCGGTTGATTCTCAAACAGGCGCTATCAGGATCAGACTGGTATTCCCTAATCCTCAAGGAGATTTAAGGGTTGGCATGAGCTGTTTGGTAAGGGTGCATAATCAAGATGAAGCACCACAAATGGTAATCCCGAACAAAGCGGTTGTGGAGCAAATGGGTGAATATTTTATTTACATGGCCAAAGATACCATGGTTAACAATCCGGCAGCCAAAGCTGACTCCGTTAAAGACAAAAAGAAAGAGCTGATTGCCATAGAGAAAAAAGTACAGGTTGGCCAGGTTATCGGCGGCAACATTATTATAAAAAGCGGTATTAATGTGGGCGATAGGATAGTAACTGACGGAGTTCAAACATTACATGATGGTGCGCCAATTACAACCAAGAACGTAGTACCGCCTGCATCTGGTGGTAAAAAAGGGAAATAATACCGGAATGATTATATACAGCTTCTATCCATTGAAATTTAATATATGATTGCTAATACTTTTATAAAAAGACCGGTAACTGCTATAGTTATATCTATTGTATTGGTGATCACGGGGATCGTTAGTATCCTTGTTTTACCTATTGACCAATACCCGGATATTACGCCGCCTGTTGTACAGGTGAACGGCCAGTTTACCGGTGCCGATGCCCAAACTGTTGAACAAACAGTGGCTACCCCGATAGAAGAACAGGTAAACGGTACACCTGGCATGGAATACATGCAAAGCAACAGTACCAATAATGGGCTAATGCAAATGAACGTTACCTTTAAAATAGGTACCGACATTGATGTTGCTGCGCTTGACGTGCAAAACCGTGTAAGTATTGCCACTCCATTATTACCTGCCGTTGTAAGTCGTTTAGGCCTTACAGTACGTGCGGTAAACCCAAGCATGCTGATGATGGTGGCAATTTATGCACCTAAAGGCACACATAATATTACTTTCTTAGATAATTACACCAACATCTTCATACAGGATGCACTTTTACGTGTACCTGGTGTAGGTAGTATCAGCAAGTTTACTGATGATTTCAGTATGCGTATCTGGATGAACCCGGATAAAATGGCATCCTACAGCTTAACGCCAACGGATGTTATCAATGCGTTAAATGCGCAAAACGTGCAGGTTGCCGCGGGTACTGCCGGTGTACCACCACAGTCATCAAGTCAAACCTATGAGTTAGGTATTTTGGTAAATGGTCGTTTAAGCACAGTTCCCCAGTTTGAAAACATCATTGTTAAAACCATACCTTCTACAGGTGCTTTAGTATATCTTAAGGATGTAGCCCGGGTTGAGTTAGGCAAGTTTACCTTCTCAAGTAACTCATTTGTTGATGGGCACCGCGCATCATATTTACAAATATACCAGGCGCCGGGTAGTAACGCATTGCAAACGGCAAAAGGTGTTTATGATGAACTTGCCAAGTTAAAACAAACTTTCCCGTCTGATGTAACCTACAGTGTTCCGTTTGAAGCGGTTACAGTGGTAAAGGTTTCGATGGAAGACGTTGTTGGTACCTTGTTAAAAACTCTGGGTTTGGTTGGGGTCGTAGTGTTTTTATTCCTTCAAACATGGCGTTCAACGCTTATCCCTATTTTGGCTATTCCGGTATCTATATTTGGTACATTCTGCTTTTTTATTCCATTAGGCTTTAGTATCAATACCTTAACCATGTTTGGTTTTGTATTGGCGATAGGTATTGTGGTGGATGATGCCATTATTGTGGTGGAAGCGGTACAACATTATATCGATCATGATAAAATGTCGGCTAAGGAAGCAACTTACCAGGCTATGAAAGATATATCAGCCCCGGTTGTCGCTATCGCGTTGATTCTGGCAGCAGTGTTCGTTCCGGTTGGGTTCATTCCCGGCATTGTAGGGCGTTTATACCAGCAATTTGCAATAACTATTGCTATATCAGTTATTATATCAGCATTTATAGCCTTATCATTAACACCGGCACTTTGTACGTTACTGTTAAAACCTACTGATGAGAGCCAGAAAAATAAAGGTCTCACCAAATATTTCACCAAATTTAATGATTGGTTTCAACGTATTACCGATAGCTATACCGAAGGTGTAAGACGATGTATTGCCGGTGCTAAATACATAGTTATACTATTAGTTTGTGTATGTATTGGAGCATATTTAATGTTTCAAGCTAAACCAACTGGCTTTATTCCCTCAGAGGATGATGGAAACCTGTATGTTACCTATCAGTTGCCGCCAGCCTCATCAACAATAGCTGCAACAAATGTTATGCAGCAACTGATGAAAGTTGTTGGCACTACACCGGGGGTAGCTCATTACGCGGCATTATCAGGCTTAAACGTAGTTACCAATGCAAGTAACTCCAATAACGGTACCATCTATTGCCAGCTTTCCCCCTGGGACGAGCGTAGCAAGTCAACAGAACAGGTGCCGGGTATTGTTGGTGAATTACAGAGGCGCATCGACTCTGCAGGTATAAAAAATGCTACTGTAGAAGTTATACAACCGTCACCGTTACCGGGTGTAGGAGCAACCGTTGGCTTCAGTATGCAGGTTGAACAGCGTAGCACAAACGATAATTTACAGCAATTTGAAACTGTAATGAATAAGTTTGTTTCTGATGCTAATAAGGATCCAGCTATTACCAGTTCATATACTTTTTATACAGCGCACACACCGAATTATAATTTAACGGTCGATAGGGAAAAATGCGAAAAACTCGGAGTTAATATCAACGATGTATTTACCGCTTTGCAGGCATTTATGGGTAGTTTGTATATTAATGACTTTACAACTTACGCCCGTACATTCCACGTAGTAGTTCAGGCCGATACAGCTTATCGTGGCATGATATCAGACGTTGACAAATATTATGTACGTAACCAGGCAGGTACAATGGTGCCATTAGGTACTTTAGTTAGTTATTCGCCAACAGTTGCCGCACCATTAATATCGCACTTTAACATTTTCCGTTCAGCCGAGATCGACGGTTCTAACAAACCTGGATACAGCAGCACACAAGCGCTGGATGCTTTGCAAAAATTGGCAGCGAAAGATTTACCTACAGGATATGCATACGAATTTTCAGGTTTGAGTTATGAGGAAATAAAAGCTGGTTCAACCACCATTTATATTTTCATGTTCTCAATCACGTTTGTATTCTTATTCTTAGCTGCTTTGTATGAAAGCTGGTCTGTTCCATTCTCGGTACTATTAGCAGTTCCTATCGGTGCTTTTGGGGCCATACTGGCATTAGTATGCGTACCTGACTTAACAGATAACGTATACGCGCAAATAGGTTTAATTACACTGATAGGTCTGGCTGCTAAAAACGCTATCCTGATCGTAGAGTTTGCCAAAGTGCGTGTAGATAGGGGTGAGGAATTACTCAAATCAACATTGGACGCAGTTAGCTTACGTTTACGCCCTATTGTAATGACATCTTTAGCCTTTATATTAGGTGTGCTACCTTTGGTTTTGGCAACAGGTGCGGGTGCCGTAGGAAGACGAACAATAGGTTACACTGTATTAGGCGGGATGCTCGCGGCATCTACCATAGCCATATTTGTGGTTCCGGTACTGTATGTAATTATTACCAAGTTCTCTTATGGTAAGGAAAAACTGGAATACCTGAAGTCTCACCATAAAGAGTTGATGGAGAAAGCTAAGAAGGTTGAAGAGCAAAATATTGATCCTGAACTTGAATTTGAGATACAAAAATCTCGCGAACTGAATAAACCAGGTCAAGCATGATCGCTAACACATTTATAAAAAGGCCTGTAACTGCCATAGTTATATCCCTGGTGCTAATGATTGCCGGGCTGATATGTCTTTTTAATCTGGCAGTAGATCAGTATCCTAATATATCTCCGCCAAGTGTTTCTGTGTCAGGTTCGTATACCGGCGCTGATGCAGAAACTGTTGAGCAAACCGTAGCTACGCCGATAGAGGAACAGGTAAACGGTACACCGGGCATGGAGTACATGCAAAGCACCAATACCAATAGTGGCGGTATGAGCATAAGGGTTACCTTTAACATTGGTACCAATGTACAAATAGCCGCGCTAAATGTTCAGAACCGAGTTGGTATAGCAAGCCCTGCACTACCTGCGGTTGTAAGTAAATTGGGGTTAACTGTACGCGCAAGTAACCCGGATATGTTGATGTTGGTTGGTATATTTTCGCCACATGGAATGCATAACATTACATTTTTAGATAATTATACCAACACATTTATTTTAGATGCAATACTACGTGTACCAGGTGTAGGCGATGTAACTGCGCGCGCCGATCAGTTTAGTATGCGTATTTGGATGAACCCGGATAAAATGGCATCCTACAATATTACCACCGGAGATGTTGATTCGGCCTTGACTGCGCAAAACGTTTATGTTGCAGCAGGTTCGGTAGGCTCACCGCCGCAAAGTAGTTCACAATCCTTTGAAACAGGTATTTTAGTGAATGGCATGCTTAACAAAGCTTCTGATTACCAAAAAATAGTTGTTAAAACAAACCCCACCACCGGGGCGATGGTTTACTTAAAGGATATAGCCAGGGTAGAATTAGGCAAATTTACCTTTGCCAGTAACTCATTTGTTGATGGTAAGCGTGCATCAATACTTCAAATATTTCAGTCGCCGGGCAGTAATGCATTACAAACCGCCGATAATGTTTATAAGGAACTTGCCTTGCTGAAAAAAACATTTCCGGCTGATGTTGACTATAGCGTACCATTCGAATCGATCACAATCATCAAAGTATCCATGGATGAAGTGGTTGGCACGCTTCTAAAAGCCTTGGCTCTGGTTGCAATAGTGGTATTACTATTCCTTCAAAACTGGAGGTCTACCATCATACCTATAGTAGCCATACCGGTATCAATACTATCTACGTTCATCTTCTTTATACCACTGGGGTTTACTATAAATACCTTAACTATGTTCGGCTTTGTACTGGCAATAGGTATAGTAGTAGATGATGCAATTATTGTGGTAGAAGCCGTTCAGCATTATATTGACGAGCAGCACATGTCGCCCAAAGAAGCTACCTATCAAGCCATGAAAGAGATCTCAGCGCCGGTAGTTGCTATCGCACTTATATTGGCATCGGTATTCGTTCCGGTGGGCTTCATACCTGGTATAGTGGGGCGTTTGTATCAGCAGTTCGCTATTACAATAGCTATTTCAGTTATTATATCAGCGTTCGTAGCTTTATCATTAACTCCGGCTCTTTGCACATTATTATTACGCCCGTCACATCACGAAATAAAAAGCAAAAATTTCCTGGTAAGATGGAGTGAGAAATTCTTCGAGTTCTTCAATAATACTTTTGACAGGGTTACCGGTAAATATGTGAATGGAGTGAGAAGATGTATTAAATACACATGGGTTGTAATACTGGTACTTGCCTGTATTTGTGTGGGCACTATATACCTGTTCAAATTAAAGCCATCGGGTTTTGTACCATCGGAAGATGGTGGAAGGTTATATATTACTTACCAGTTGCCTGATGCTTCCTCAACCTCGCAATCTGTCCTGGTGATGGAAAAGCTAATGAAGATAGTAACCAGCACTCCCGGGATACTGCATTATGCCGCTTCTTCTGGTTTTAACATTCTTAATGGTGGTGCTACTTCAAACAGTGGTTCTATGTTCCTGATGCTTAAACCGTGGGATGAGCGGACAACACCAGGTACCATGTTCCCGGGAATAATGAAGGTACTTACAAATAGATTTGCTAAGGCTGGCATAAAAAATGCCAGTGTGGTAGTTATACAGCCACCACCAATAAGGGGTATAGGTATTGCTGCCGGTTTCAGTATGCAAATTGAGCAAGGAAATTCAACTGATAATATTCATCAGTTTGAGGCAGCCGTACACAAGTTTGTAGCGGCGGCTCAAAAAAACCCTGCTACATCTACGGCATTCAGCTATTTTTCAGCACATACACCAAGTTACGATTTAACCGTCGACAGAGCTAAGTGCGAGAAGTTGGGTATAAATATTTCCGATGTGTTTTCAACCATGCAGGCTTATATGGGTAGCTTGTTTGTAAATAACTTCACGTTATATAATAGAACATATCACGTTGTTATACAGGCCGATACGCAATATCGTGCATTGATATCAAACATGGATAAATACTATGTGCGTAATTCAGTAGGCAACATGACGCCTTTAAGCAGCGTTATTAGCTACAAGCCAACTATAGCTGCACCGCTAATCAGTCACTTTAATATCTTCCGTTCAGCAGAAGTTGATGGATCAATACCTGATGGATATAGTAGCGGACAGTCGTTGGATGAATTAACACATCTTGCAGAGACTGTATTGCCACGTGGTTATACCTTTGAGTTTTCAGGCTTAAGCTATGAAGAGATAAAAGCAGGATCACTTACGGTTTACATTTTCATGTTTTCCATCGTGTTCGTATTCTTATTCCTGGCCGCGTTATATGAGAGCTGGTCGGTACCATTCTCGGTAATGCTTGCGGTACCGGTTAGTGCTTTTGGTGCAATAGTTTTCTTAACGCTATGGCCGCTTGTTACACAAAATCAGCTTACGAACAATGTATACGCGCAAATTGGTTTGATAACACTGATAGGTCTATCCGCTAAGAATGCCATCTTGATTGTCGAGTTCGCCAAAATACGTGTCGACCAAGGGATAGAGTTATTGGAGGCTACATTAGAGGCGGTTCGCTTACGTTTAAGGCCAATTATTATGACCTCAATGGCATTTATATTAGGTGTATTACCATTGGCGTTGGCAACAGGAGCGGGCGGCGCTTCACGAAACACTATTGGTGTAACAGTTTTGGGCGGGATGGTAGCTTCTTCAACTATTTCAATATTTGTTGTGCCGGTGTTGTTTGTCTTCTTTACACGTTTCTCCTATGGTAAAAAACAATTGGAATGGTTACAAGAAAACCATGAATTGCTATTGGAAAAAGCTAAGAAAGTAGAGGAACAAAATATTGATCCGGAGTTGGAATACGAAATAGCCGAATCGCGTGAGCAAAATAAATTAGAAAGAGAGAAAAAGGGTTTACATCCCGGTGGTGATAAGCATTAATAATATAGCTAATTAATTTATTTTTAATTGTTTATATTATTAAACTGAATTAATCCTTTGGCACATTAGTTGGTCTGATATGTGAAACAATATCAACCCAAAATGAAAAAAATAAGATACATGATAATACTTGCAGCTATTGCAACAAGTTTTAGCTCATGCGTGGTACGATCGCGCGGTGGAGTATATGTTAGAGGACATTATGAAGAAGGCCCCCATGGTACGCACTGGGTACCTGGTCATTACGCTCAATAAAAATATAAACGTTTAAAAGCCTTTCAAATATTTGAAAGGCTTTTTTTATACCCATAAATTTTTATACTGGCATTCGGACGTCATATTTTATAGCTATTATTGTATAAAGGCGAATAAGGCCTAATTTTATACCATTATAAAATATGGAAAGCCAAATTCAACAATCTTTACCGCAACCAACTTATAAAGCAGCTATTAGTGCTTCTGCCGGCATTGAAGCGCATTTTGAATATCAGCAACAACAGGCCCAATTACGGGGCGAAGAAAACGTCGCCCCAAAACCAGACAAGCAGGTTATAGCATCAATAATAGATACTGCTTTTTGGGCAAGCTTGCGAAAAGAAGAGGGACGTTCGCCAAAAATATCGTTGGCCTTTCTTCCTCCTGAAAGTACACCACAACCGCTTATATTCGAATACCCATTGGCTCTAACTGCCGACATACTAACAAAACTTGCTCCCGCAGTTGAACGCCCAGGCATTCACCTCGGCGTGTGGCAACATGATAATGAATTATATATTTGGGGCACAACGCAAATAATCCCCGGTTTTTGCTTTGTACTGGAAGTTGTTGAACCGGGTTTACTGGTTGTTAAGCACCGTCGTGTTGATGGTTTTGGTAAATATGTTAACGTAGCTGTATTAAAAGGCGATGAAGTTAAAATCGTTGATGAAGACAGCATCAACATGCCTGATTGCCCCGGTATGCTGAATTCATTACTTGGTTTTACTAATACCTTTACGCATAATAATGCTGTAAATCTTCATGTACAGCTTGCGGTATCCATGCGGGCACATGGGCATGGCGGTACATTATTGATCGTCCCATCCGACCATGAAGGCTGGCGTAAATCCATCATTCATCCTATGTCATATCCTGTTTCTCCAGCTTTTAATACTTTGTCGGTTTTGATGGAGCAAAAAGTAAGTGAGAAGGATTTATCAGCCTGGCAGGAAAAACTTAATGATGAAATTGAACTGATAGGAGGCCTTACCGCGGTAGATGGCGCAACCATTATTAACGATAAGCATGAATTGCTGGCCTTTGGTGCAAAGATCTCCCGTTCGCCCGGACATGAAACAGTTAGGCAGATAATGGTTACCGAACCTATCATCAACACACCTGCTGTAATTATACCACCTTCAAGCGATGGTGGCACACGCCATTTCTCGGCTGCCCAGTTTGTATATGATCAACATGATGCGTTTGCTCTGGTGGCCTCACAGGACGGTCGTTTTACCATTTTCTCCTGGTCGCCCTGCGATCAGATTGTGCTGGCACACCGGGTTGATACGCTATTAATATAAAGTTTAATAAGAAGTGCATTTGTAATGACAATATCTAAGTGCTGACAAACTACTGTCAGCACTTATTTCATTTTATGTGTTTAAATTTGAAGGTATCAAACCAATTATATGTCAAAAGTTAAGTCTATCAAATTATTGTTTGTTTTATGCGGATGCCTGCTATCGTTTGTTGTCAATGCGAAACCAGTAATTTATATTAACCAGGTCGCCTTTAACAGCGATGCGCCTAAAGTTGCATTAATTGGTAATGATGAAAGTTTCACAGATAATCCAGGTTTTGCTTTAGTCTCAGTAAATACCCACAAAATAGTTTTTACCGGTAAACTCGGCCGCGAGATGCAAATAAACGAATGGGCGCCGGGTGAACGTTTTTACAAAGCTGATTTTAGCGCCTTTACACAAGCCGGTAAATATCGTTTATCCATAACCCTATCAGGCAAAACATACACTTCAGATGCATTTAATATCGGTGTTAATGAGTTAGCTAAACGCACTATTCCATCGGTTATACACTACTATCACAAACAACGGGCAAATACACCTGCCGAGCTTGCTGCCGATTCAAAAATGAAGCTTTTTGGCAGCGATAAAACAGTCGATGTCCATGGTGGGTGGTGTGATGCCTCTGGCGATGTAAGTAAATACTTTTCGCATTTGGCTTATGCCAATTTTATGTCGCCACAACAAACGCCGTTGGTTACCTGGTCAATGATAAGTGCCGATGAAGCTATCCCCGGCTTATTAACTAAACTAGGCGTAAAGGATTCATTAGAAAACGAAGCTTTCTGGGGTGCTGACTATATGATGCGTTCGCTGTCAGATAGCAGCTATTTTTATATGACGGTGTTTAGTTATTTTAATAAAGACCCTGATGCGCGTAGAATTGTAGGTCTGCATGCCAACAGTGTAACCACCAATGAATACCAGTGCGCATTCCGCGAGGGTGGAGGTATGGCGATAGCTGCACTGGCCCGTATATCCCGCTGGAAAAAGCATGGCGATTTTACCTCCAAACAATACCTCGATGGTGCCGAACGGGCGTTCGCACATTTACTCATCTACAATACAAAATACGATGATGATCATAAAGAAAATATAATTGATGATTATTGCGCTCTAATGGCTTCTACCGAACTTTGGATAGCTACAAATAAAAGTATTTACAAGGAACAGGCACGTAAAAGGGCGCATCATTTGGCAATACGCCTGTCCAAGGCAGGTTATTTTATTGCTGATGATGGTACCCGCCCATACTGGCATGCTTCTGATGCTGGTTTGCCTATTATTGCTCTCGCAAGGTATCTGAAAATAGAAAACGATCCTGCTTATCGATCAAGCGCATTGCAAACTATTAAATCAGCCTTAGATTATGAATTGAAAGTAACCACTGATGTAAGCAACCCATTTGGCTATGCTAGGCAAACGTTCAGGTACAAGGACAGCATTAAAAACGAATTCTTCATCCCTCATGATAATGAAACCGGCTGGTGGTGGCAAGGCGAAAATGCCCGTCTAAGCTCCTTGGCTACTGCGGCTATAATTGGTTCAAGATTGGTTTATAATTCTCCAAATCAAGTCAAGCAAAAAAAGGCTTTAATGGTGTTTGCTTATAATCAGATCAATTGGATTTTGGGCGATAACCCCTATGAAGTTTGCTTCATGTATAATTTTGGAAAAAATAATGTGCCTTACATGCATTCAAATTTCGGGCATGGTTCTGAGCGGGGCGGAATATCTAATGGTATCACCGGTAAAGAAGGTAACGGCGATGGCAGCGGTATCGACTATAAAACCGAAGATGCTGGCAACGAATGGCGCTGGACTGAGCAGTGGATCCCACATGCTGCTTGGTATCTGCAGGCTATGGCAGCCATGGCTGATGAAAAATAATATTCGTGAGCTTTTTAACAAAGCAAATTGAGCTTCTTAACAAACCTTAGCATTGTATCATAGCCTACCTTTGTTTTATAATTAAATAGAGGATATGGAAAAGATTTGGTTTATAACAGGCAGTTCCCGCGGATTGGGACGAAGCCTTACAGAAGCAGTATTAGCCAATGGTGATAAAGTTGCAGCAACAGCCCGCAACCCCGAAGCGTTGAGTGATCTGGTTGAAAAATATAAAAGTCAGATATACCCAATTAAGCTTGACGTTACTAATTATACTGAAGTTAAACAGGCGGTAGCAGATGCTGTAAAGCATTTTGGTAGGATTGACGTATTGGTAAACAATGCCGGCTTCGGTATTATTGGAGCTGCGGAAGCTTTTACAGAGGAACAGGTACGCAGCCAGTTAGAAACCAACTTATATGCGCCAATTGAAATTACACGCGCTGTATTGCCTTACATGCGCAAACAACGCTCAGGACATATTTTGCAGATAAGCTCAGTTGGCGGGCGGGTTGGTAATGCCGGATTAACCATGTACCAGGCCGCTAAATTTGGCTTGGGCGGTTTTAGTGAGGCGCTCGCAAAAGAAGTTAGCTCATTAGGTATACATGTAACCTGTGTTGAGCCAGGTGGTTTTCGTACGGATTGGGCCGGAGCATCCATGAGTTATGCGCCTAAAATTGAAGGATATGAAGATACTGTAGATAAACGTTATGATTTCTTTAAGAGTGGAAAGTTTGTTCCGATGGGCGATCCCGACAAGGCAGCTAAAGCGATGATTGATTTAATTGATAACGCAGAGCCTCCGGTACATTTAGTGCTTGGCAGTGAAGCCATAAACATATTAAAAATGGCTGATGAGCAACGAAAAGAAGAAATGGAAAAATGGCTGCCGATAAGTTTATCTACCGACCATGACGAAGCAACCAATTTTCTGGATACGGAAGCTGGAAAAACCATTATGAATATTAAAGGCAATAAATAATTAAATTTGATTATGCCGATAAAGGAAACAGAAAAAGATCCAAAACAAATATTGTATTCCTGCTATAGCCATATCAGCAGGGAAGGAGAACAATTCATACCCGAGCATGTGTTCGGGTATGTTATTTCCGGTGGATCGGAATCCTATATTGGTGGTAAAACATATTCGTTTAAGGAGGGTGATTTTCGTTTTTTTAGAAAGAATCAGCTAACTAAATACATAAAATATCCACCGGTAAATGGTGAATATAAATCCATTTCAATACGGATCGATCAACTAACTTTACGAAATATTAGTGCCGAATATGATTTGCACGCCAATGAGCCTTATAAAGGAGATAACTGCCTTATCCTCAAATCCAATGCGTTATTCAAAAACTATATTCATTCATTAACTCCCTACCTTGATGGGGCTGAAAGCAGTAATAAGGTTTTAACAGGATTAAAGGTAAAAGAGGCTGTGATGATATTGCTTCAAACCAATCCAGAACTCAAAGATGTGTTATTTGACTTTAGCGAACCCGGTAAAATAGATCTTGAAGCTTACATGAACGAAAACTATAAATTCAATGTTGACCTTAGCCGTTTTGCCTATTTAACAGGCCGTAGCCTGGCAACCTTTAAACGTGATTTTGAGCGTATCTTTAAACAAACCCCTAATCGTTGGCTACAACAGAAACGATTAAATGATGCCTGGTATCTCATCAAAGAGAAAGGCCAGCGTACATCAGATGTTTACATGGAGGTTGGATTTAAAGATCTTTCCCATTTCTCATTCGCTTTTAAAAAGGCTTTTGGTGTGTCGCCATCACTTTTAGTTAAATAGAGCTGCTTTGCCCTGTTAAATGTTAAGTAAACGTAAAGTGTCAATTTTACACTATGTGGCAATCCCTAATACTGTTAGCTTTGCGTATTATTTAACTTTATGCAGGCAGAAACAGTTGCGGATACTTCATTATCAAAGGTAGGAGCCACGATAGCAAGCTATGTAGTATTTACTTTCTTAGGTTATTTTACTATTGGTTTAGCCCTTGGGGTATTACCTGTTTTTATCCATCAGCAACTTGGTTACAATGCCATGATTGCAGGGGTAGTTATCAGCCTGCAGTATGTTACTACTTTTCTTTTTAGGGGATATGCCGGAAATATCGTAGATAAAAAAGGACCTAAACCCGCCGTTGTTTTAGGCATGATTGGCTTCACTTTAAGTGGGATATTATTGTTTGTAGTATATGCTTTGAGGGCACATACAACATTAAGCTTGATCATATTAATTATAACACGATTAATGACAGGCTTTGGTGAAGGATTGATTGGCGCAAGCCCTATAAATTGGGCAATACTAGCCGTTGGTGATAAAAATACGGCTAAAGCAATATCATATAATGGCATAGCCAGCTATGGCGCATTAGCGGCGGGAGCACCAATTGGTATTTTACTGCATAATGGTTATGGCATTGGCAGTATCGGAATATTGATTTTTTTTATTGGTATAGCAGGCTTTATCTACGCCAAAAATAAAATGGCTTTAAAAGGAAATGGTAACGCGCCAAGGGAATCATTCTTAAAGGTTTTAAAAGCAGTAAGTCCTTATGGTATTTGCCTTACATTAAGCGGTTTGGGTTTTGGTACAATCTCTACTTTTATCACACTGTACTATGCCTATTTACACTGGCAAAATGCGGTTTTATGCTTGTCTGTATTCAGCTCAATGTTTATTGTTGGTCGTATTTTATTTGCTAATTCAATAGATAAATATGGCGGCATGAAAATAGCTATATGCTGCATCGCCCTCGAAACTATAGGTTTGTTAATAATTTGGTTAGCTTATGTACCTCATGTGGCATTAATAGGAGCAGGAGTTACAGGCTTGGGGTTTTCGTTGGTGTTTCCAGCTTTGGGCGTTGAGGCTGTTAAAATAGTACCCAGCTCAAATAAAGGGGCAGCACTTGGAGGCTATGGGCTTTTTTTGGATATTTCATTAGGTTTAACAGGGCCATTAGTAGGCGCGGTTGCAAGTCATTTTGGGATGACGTACATATTTCTGTTTAGTATGCTGATGGTTTTTACAGGTTTGGTTTTAGCACTTATCATCAATACCAGGAAGAAACAAGTTGAAGTATCGGTCTGATGTCCTAAATAACACAGACCGATACTTCAGTTATTTTACCTCCGCTAAATATTTATGTACAAAACTGATAGCCATTGAACCTTCGCCCACAGCGGCAGCTACACGATTCATAGCACCCGAACGTACATCGCCAGCGGCAAAAATACCCGGACAGCTTGTTTCAAGTAGATAAGGGTCACGGGATTCTTTCCAGATTTTGGTAAAATCTTCATATACTTTTAAATCTCTGCCGGTTTCTAAAAATCCCTTATCATCTTTTATAATATCTAGCTGTATCCACTCCGTGAAAGGCTTTGCACCAATAAAAATATATAGTGCTGATGCCGGGCATGTTTGTTGTTCTTTAGTGTCGATATTGCATAATACAAGCTCTTGTAATTGCCCATCACCTTTTGCCTCAACAATCTCCATTCTGTCAAGTACAAATATGTTCCTGGTTTCATTAATTTGGTCAATAAGATAAGCCGACATGGTACTTGTTAAATCCGCTTTGCGTATGATAATGTATACTTTGCTTGCAAATTTTGATAAGTACATAGCCGCCTGCCCGGCAGAATTTCCCCCGCCTACTACATATACATCTTTGTCTTTACAGGCTGTGGCCTCAGTCATTGCTGCTCCATAGTAAACACCAGCGCCAGCAAAATCGGGTATGCCTTTGGTTTCCAATCTGCGGTAATCAACGCCGGTAGTAATAATAATACTGCGGGTATCTATACAGTTACCATCCTCCAGCATTATTTTTTTGTAGCCATCTTTTTGTAAGATAGAGTTTACAGACCGGGGCGATAAAAATTCAGTCCCTAAACGTGTAGCCTGTGTCATGGCACGGCGGGTAAGTTCAGAACCGCTAATGCCGGTAGGGAAACCAAGATAGTTTTCTATCCTGCTACTGGTACCTGCTTGTCCACCCGGTGCCCTGCGTTCAATCATCAAAGTTTTTAATCCTTCTGATGCACCATAAACACCGGCCGCAAGCCCTGCGGGGCCTGCACCAATAATTACCACATCGTACATATCATTTTTAAGCTCAGGATTAAGGCCTATCTTATCAGCAATCTGCGCGATAGTAGGCTTAACCAAATGCGAACCATCTTCAAAAAATACAACTGGTAAATCTTTAAGAGTTAGTTTATTTAGGGCCAGCTTTTCCTCAGCTCTTTCTTTAAGCTGTACATCAAACCATTGATACGGTACTAAATTACCTGCAAGAAAATCTTTTATATCATGTGATAAGCCTGAGTATTGATATCCCAATACTTTTATTCCTTTAAAATCAGGTTGGTAAGTACTTAACCAGTCATCCAGTAGCCCATCAATTACTGGGTAAAGCTTCTCTTCGGGTGGATCCCATGGCTTAACCAGGTAATAATCCAATTGAACAGTATTGATGGCTTTAATGGCCGCGTCGGTATCTGAATAGGCGGTAAGCAATACCCGTTTAGCATTTGGGTAATACTTTATTGCCTGCTCCAAAAAATCTACACCCTCCATTTCGGGCATACGCTGATCTGACAGATACATGGCAACTGTTTCGCCTTTATTCTTTAATTCAAGCAGGCTGTCAAAAGCTTCTTGTATAATTGTAGTACTTAAAACTCTATAAGTATCGCGATACTTATTCTTCATGTCGCGTGTAAGTGCCCGCAATACGTGGGCATCATCATCAATACAAAATATTATAGGGAGACTCATTTAATTTTTGTTGTAAGTGTGAAATATTATCCATCAATCGGAAAACAAACAATAAAGGCCGTTCTGCCCGGTACCGATTGTACTTTGATAGAACCACGATGTTGTTTTACGATCCGACGTACAACATCAAGTCCGAGTCCGGTTCCTTTACCAATTTCCTTGGTAGTAAAAAAAGGATCAAATATTTGTGATTTAAAATCTTCGGGTATTCCCGGCCCGTTATCAATTATTGATACTTCCACAAATGCACCGTCCTTTAAGGTTTTGATTTCTAAAATACCTTTTGCTGTTCCTTCCATGGCATCCAGCGCGTTATCCATTAGGTTAGTCCAAACCTGGTTAAGTTCGCCTATCATGGCTTTTACGGGTGGGAGGGTAGTATCGAAATTCTTTACTATTTGTATATTGTTTTTATGAATTTTATGATGAAGCATGGTAAGTGTATTTTTTATGCCGCTATGGATATCGGCATATTGCTTATCGTGCCCCTGATCCATATGTGTAAAATTCTTTACAGAGCCAACCAGGTCGGTAATTCGGCGCGATGCTTCTTCAATATCAGTTACCATTTTTTCGGTTACCATATTGCTGTTTATCCAGTTCATGATGTGCGAAATATAATCAGCTGGAATATGTTGCTTAAAAGCTTCGGCATCACTTACTTCAAAACCAAATTCTACAAAGTTTTCTGAAATTTCAGCCGCATTCTTTACCTCATGCGCATCCATCCAATCAATCATTTCATCTTCCAGTTCGCTGCGCTCCATCATGGTTAATGTGCGTTGTTTTTTATCGTTTAAAACAACCCTGAGCATATCATTCACAATATTGACCTGCTCCACGGTCATCTTCATTTCGATGATTTCTTTGAACGTTTTAGGTGCACTTAGTAAGTGTTGTTTAAGTGAAGCCGCGCCACGCACTATGGCTGATGCAGGATTATTTAATTCATGCGCCAAGCCAGCGGATAGTTTACCCAATGCCATCATTTTTTCACTTTGCTGTTGCAAGGCGGTAAAGTCGCGGATCCGGCTAGCCATAACATGTACCAACGCCTGTGTCAGCTCAAAATAATCAGCAATCATTTCAGGCATTTTAGTGGCAGGGAAGCTGAGCAATTGTGTGTCTTCTGCTGCTTTAGCAAAGCTCGGGGATGTTTTAGCTCTTGAAAAAGGTAAATAACCGGAAATTGTTTGTGCTTCAAAAACCGCCATTTCCCGCATCTCATTATTTTGCATCATATACATGCTTACCCGTCCATTTATAAAAATATTGGTAGCATTAATAGGTTGACCAGGTTGAAATAGAAATTCGCCTTCCGGCAATATGCGTTGTTCACTGTTGTCAATCAACCATTTCAGTTGTTCCAGCGGGACTTCCTGCAGGGCTTCAAAAGATTGAAGTAATTCCGGAGTTACATTAATCATAATATGAAGGTAGGGAAAAGATCAGGTAAGAGCAATTTCGATTGTTGATAGCTGATAAATACTGTAGGTTAGAAGCAAACAAAGCCCACAAATATCAAAATTTTTTCTTAAAATGTCGCTGATTTTAAGTCTGTTAAAGCTACAATGTTAATATCTTAATAACTTATCTAAACCCTGTGTCCATAATTACGTCTAAATGATCAAAACGCTGTTAAGCGAATATTTCAACCTATGAAAACTCTTTTTGTTGCAGACGATAATGAATTAGACTTGCGGATAATCAGGTTAAATTTAGCACGAAATCCGGTATTTGGTCATGTGCTATATTTTAATGATGGGAAACCTTTATGGGATTATATTAAATCCAATATAGATGATACTGTTAACCTTCCGGATGTTATATTCCTTGATCTCAAGATGCCAGAAATGGATGGTTGGGGCGTTTTGGAATCCCTTGAAAAAAATTACACCAGATTTCCTAAACCCATTTCCGTTTACATCATATCAACATCAGTAGATATTAATGAACGACGTGAGGCACTGAATTACCATTTTGTGAAAGAATTTATTTCAAAACCATTATATCGCGACAAAATAATATCAATAGCTAAGGAAGATGAGTATTCTCCGAGGATTTAATAATTCTTCAAGCATAAATTGCAAAAAAACAAATTTATGAGCAATATTACCTTTCAGACTATAGACTGGGATCAAATAGAAAAAACAGAACATGCTGGAGAAGCTGGCGCTGCATTTTGGCAAACCCTGCAATACCCTGATCTTCGTATGCGAATAGTAACGTATACACCAGGCTATCTTGCTGACCACTGGCGTCAAAAAGGCCATATTATACATTACCCATGTTAGCGGTTAGAGTTTTTGTTCTTAATGTATTTTTCTTTATAGTTGTCAATTTATATGAGTCAACGTAAAAATATTATAATCAGGATTTTCTTTGTTTATTTCTAGTGATTGAAGAAAGTTAAATTTCGTCAATAGTTTAATTGAATGCTGATTCTCGTTGTGAGTAAACGCTACTATTTTTTGAAACTGCAATGTCTGAAAAGAATAAGCAATAACTTCCTCTGTCGCTTCTTTCATTATTCCCTGGCTTTGGAATTCTGTCATAAGCTCATAGCCAATTTCGCAACTGTTTTTTTCGTCTGAAAAGTCAAAAAGACAAATTGTCCCAACAAATGTTTTTGTTTTCGTCAGAGTAATTACCCAATAAATGGAATTGTTTTTTTGAATGTTATCATTAACCTTGTTGATAAAGTTTATTGCATCTTCAATTGTCTTGCTTGGTTCTCTGTCAAGATATTTGTTTATTTCTGTGTCAGAACGCAAAGCAAAAATATTTTGCTGGTCATCAGTTGATAATTGTCTAAGAGTGAGCCTTTCAGTTGTCAAAATTGGGAAAGGTGTGAAGTTTCTGTTTACCATTTTGTCTTATTTACTTTGTGTTGTGACTATCATAGCCTGACTGCTAACTCAAATATATATGAAGGTTTGAAATAAATTTTATGGTTAAAATTAACTATTATCACTGATCTTATATTGGTTCAAAAATATCTTTAAAAGAGTAAAGCCCTAACAATAAACATGTTAAGGCTTTTAATTTTACTCTCCGTACCCAGCGCCGGAGTCGAACCGGCACGGTTTCCCACAGGTGTTTGAGACCAGCGCGTCTACCAATTCCGCCAGCTGGGCTTGCATGCTGAGAGTGGATTAATTTCTCAGAAGCGGGTTGCAAATGTATCTAAACTCTCTTTAATTCGCAACAGATATTTTTGTCTAAAGTAAATATTTGCAATATCATTCAGTCGGCTTTCCTTAGCTGTATCATCCAAATTCACGTAATCAGTAGTTAATGCTGATAATTCCTCATTCATATCGCCCTCAATGGCAAGTACTTCCGCTGTTATTGATCCTAACTCCGTTGCACTGTCAACTTCCATTATCCTTTCATTAATGTCCATCATTTCCATTAAAAAATCTGCAGGTAATTGTGGTTTTGCACCTTCCGAGACCAAATTATGGAGTCTTAAAATGTATTCCTGGCGTTTTGCTGGGTTGGCAAGAGTCTGATAAGCCTTATTATTTAGCGTAGATAGTTCTAATATTTCCTGCTGCTTAGCTTCGTCTTCATTCGCATAAAAATCAGGATGGTATTGTTTGCTTAGTTGGTAAAATTTCTTTTTTACATCCGCATCATTCAAATTGAATGTTTCAGGTAATCCATAAAAATCAAAATAATTCATGCTGCAAAGTTACGTAACGTGTCCCATTATACTAATCAGTATTAAACCAAACTGTGTAATTAGTGTCTGTTCATAAAATTTTACATCTTTGCTTAATAATATAAATTACTATGCTTTTTGAAAAAATGCGGCAGAAGCCGTTCTTTATACTTGGCCCATGTGTAATGGAAAACCAGGAACTACTATATACTGTTGCTGAAAAAGTTGCCGAAATTGGCCAGAAATATAATGTCCCTGTTGTATTTAAATCATCGTTTGATAAAGCTAACCGTACATCCATTCATTCTTATCGTGGACCGGGCCTTGAAAAAGGTATGGAGATGTTATTAAAAGTAAAAGATCGTTTTGGCTTACCGTTGATTACTGATATTCATGAAAGCTCTCAGGCAGCCTTAGTAGCCGAGGTGGTTGATATTTTGCAGATACCCGCCTTTTTATGCCGCCAAACTGATCTTTTAGTCGCGGCAGCAAAAACAGGTAAAATTGTGAATATAAAAAAAGCGCAATTTTTATCAGGTCCGGATATGTTTTACCCGGCACAAAAAGTAATTGAAGCGGGCAATAACCAGGTTATATTAACCGAGCGCGGTAATATGTACGGTTATAATAACTTGGTGGTTGATTTTAGAAACATTCATGATCTGAAATCATTCGGTCATCCTGTTTGCATGGATTGTACACACTCGGTGCAACGTCCTGGCGCTGCTGGTGGTAAAACCGGTGGCGACCGTACATTTGTACCCATGATGGCCCTTGCTGCCAAAGCTTTTGGTGCTGATGGTTACTTTATGGAAACCCATCCTGATCCTGATAACGCGCTTAGCGATGGACCGAATATGGTGAAATTGCATAACCTTGAAGAAGTAATAAAACCATTATTAGGATAATAATATGGCCATGAGGGATATTGCCAAACGGGTTTTTGATATTGAAATAGAATCATTACAACATGTGGCAGGTTTGCTTGATGAAAAGTTTACCCAGGCAGTTGAAGCTATTTTAAATACCGAAGGTAAGCTGGTTGTTATTGGCATTGGTAAATCCGGGCATATCGGCAGAAAAATCGCTGCTACATTATCAAGCACGGGTACGCCAAGTTTTTTCCTGCATCCAGGCGAAGCTTTTCATGGCGATTTGGGAATGGTGGGGGTGAATGATATTATAACGCTTATTTCATACTCCGGCGAAACAGAGGAGGTCTTAAAAATTATTCCATTTCTAAAATGGAATAAAAATCAGATTATTAGCATTACCGGTAACCCCAACTCAACCATAGCAAAAAACAGCGACTATCACCTTAACATAAGCATAACCCGCGAAGCTTGCCCGCTGGCATTGGCGCCTACATCTTCAACAACAGCTACGCTGGTAATGGGTGATGCCCTGGCGGTGGCGTTGATGGAGTCGCGACAGTTTCAGGAAGAGGATTTTGCACGTTTTCACCCAGGTGGTAGGCTGGGGCACAAGTTGCTGGCCAAAGTGAAAGATTTAATGCGCTCCGATAGCCTGCCATACATCTCAAAAGATGCTTCATTTACTGAATTACTGCTTTCTATGTCTGAAGGCCGTTTAGGAATGGTGATAGTTGGTAATAAGGATTACTTGGAAGGAATTATTACCGATGGCGATTTAAGAAGGGCCCTATTGAAAAATGCCGATACCTCAAAACTAAATATTGCTGATATGATGACACGCAACCCGGTAATAGTTGCCGGCGATGAGTTTATTAAGCAAGCTGAAAGCCTGATGATTGAACACAAGATAACGACTATATTAGTTGGTTCCCAAGCAGAGAGAAGTATTATTGGTGTATATCAAATATTTAATTGATAAATTATTAGCCATAAACTTTGATAAATTTGCAATATTATTAAAATCTAAATCATAAATTTCTAATTTTGTTATACATATACACATTGTTTAATTTTTTGATATTGCAAATTTTTAACAAATGCTGGGTTTAACTATTCTACGATAAGAAGAAGAAAAAGTATGATCCACAGATACGCCACGTTTATTAAGGCTGTTAACCTTACTACTGATTATTTAATTCTAAATATCAGTATGGTAATTTCATATGTTGTGATTGATAAATCGTCATACATATGGATCAATAATAAAAATTACCTTCCAATAGTACTTGTATTCAATCTTATCTGGCTGCTAGCGGCCAATATAAGCGGTTTGTATGAACAGGTGTTAAATAAAGACTCCATTAATACTTATCGGGGGGTTATTAAAACCTATTTCATTTTTGTAAGCTTTATATGTTTTACTATTATAATTCTTATTGGTACAAAACCATATTTTGTAACCCGCGAATATCTTTTTTACTCACTTGCGCTGTTTGGGTTTTTACTCGGGTTATGGAAACTTATATTTCTTGGTATACGCAAAAGCAATCGCCGTTCTTTATTTGATACCCGAAATGTGGTTATAATAGGTGGTGGGAGGATAGGGTATGATCTTTACCAATTCTTCATCAACAACGCCGAACGTGGCTATAACCTTATAGGTTTTTTTGATGATTCACCCGAACGGGTTAAAGAGAAAGGCTTATACCTGGGCCGGACAGACGAGTGTATTGATTATGTAATTGCCAATAATGTCGACGAGATTTTTTGCACCCTGCCAAACTCCAAAGCTGATACTATTGAGAAATTAATGCTTGATGCCGATAAAAATCTGATCCGTTTTAAGTTTGTACCGGAGTATTACGATTACGCGAAAAAACCTACTTATATACAAAGTTTTGGCCACATACCGATTATATCAGTAAGGCCCGAACCGCTTGAAAACATGTTGAACCGTTTTTTAAAACGATCATTCGATACTGTTTTTTCCATACTTGTTATTGTGTTTATATTTAGTTGGCTGTTTCCAATATTAGCCTTAATTATAAAACTACAATCAAAGGGACCTGTCTTTTTTGTGCAGGTACGTTCCGGGCGGGATAATAAGCCCTTTAAATGCTATAAATTCAGGAGCATGAGGGTTAATGATGAGTCGGATAAAAAACAAGCCACACGCGGCGATAAACGTATTACATTAATAGGTGCTATTATGCGCCGTACAAGTCTTGATGAACTTCCACAGTTTTTTAATGTGCTGCGCGGAAATATGTCTGTTGTTGGGCCACGCCCGCATATGATAAGTCATACCGAACAATATGCCCAGCTTATTGATACTTTTATGGTAAGGCACTTTCTTAAACCCGGTATTACCGGTTGGGCACAGATACGTGGTTTAAGAGGTGAAACCAAAAATACCGAAGATATGCTGGCCAGGGTAGAAGCTGATGTATGGTACCTGGAAAACTGGTCGTTCCTGCTTGATCTTAAAATCGTTTTCCTAACATTCTTTGGTACTATTAGGGGCGATAAAAATGCATTCTAATGCCTGTTTTTTACGATCAGCTTAATCTGAAAGTATCACTCAATAAAATACCTCAACGGATTATTTCTATTGTACCATCCCAAACAGAACTATTGTTCTATTTAGGTTTGGGTGAAAACATAATAGGTATTACTAAATTTTGTACCCACCCACACCATCAAACCGAACATACAACCAAAATAGGTGGTACCAAACAGTTAAATATTGAATTGATACGTGAATTACAACCAGACTTGATCATTGCTAATAAAGAAGAAAATGAAAAAAGTCAGGTTGAAGATTTAATGAGTATTTGCCCGGTTTGGATAAGTGATATAAATGATTTACCCCAAGCACTTGCAATGATTGAAAGTGTGGGTACGATGGTTAACCGGAAAACTGAAGCAGATGTGCTTGTAAAATCTATTACAAGTCAATTCAACGCCTTAATCAAAATTAAGAAACCACTGACTGTAGCTTACTTAATCTGGCGGAAACCTTATATGGTAGCAGGGGTTGACACATTTATTAACAGCATGTTGCAATTGTGTGGCTTTACTAATGCTTTTAAAGCGGACAGATACCCGCTGATAGATGCTGCTATCCTTATAAATGCTAATCCTGATCTCGTCTTTTTATCATCGGAGCCATTCCCTTTTACTGAAAAACATATTGAGGAATTTAAAGCAATTTTGCCAAATGCAAAGATTGTTTTGGTTGATGGCGAGATGTTTTCGTGGTATGGGAACAGTCTATTATTGGCACCCGGGTACTTTTTATCACTGAGTGAGTCATTAGCCTAAAATTAATTAGGCTAGCGTACAGGTGTTTACCACAAATAGTTAAATAAATTTTATTGTTTATTAATTTAAGCTATCTTTGCACCTCACAAAATCCTAATGCGGAAGTGGCGTAATTGGTAGCCGCACCAGACTTAGGATCTGGCGCCGCGAGGCGTGGGGGTTCGAGTCCCTTCTTCCGCACAAAATGGGAATGGTTTTAACGCCGTTTCCATTTTTTATTTAAAATCTGCCCCTATAGTCATGGATTTCCATTGCTCCAGTTCCGCGGACATATCGGTCAGTTTTTTTGAAGCGCGGATATAAGCATCATTCCCAAGAAAAAGATGCATCGGCGGTTCCGGACTTTCAGCTAATTCTATAAATATTTCCGCTGCGAGATCCGGGTCACCCGGTTGTTGTCCGTTTGCTGATAGATAATGATCCTGCATATTTTTTACAGCTTCATATCCCTCGATCTTGGACGAGATCAGTGCCAGCGACTCCTTGGTTAGAAAACCGGTTCGGAAACCTGATGGCTCAGCTACAGTAACCTTAATTCCAAATTCTTTCACATCCAACGCAATCACTTCGGAAAAAGCAGCAATAGCGGCTTTAGTGGCTGAATAAACCGACCAGCCGGGAGCGCCCACAAAACCGGCTACAGAACCGATATTGATGATGTAGCCTGAGCGTTGACTGCGCATTACCGGTAGCACACTCTTTACCACATCTATGGTTGCGAACACATTAACATTAAAGATATTTTTGATGTCTTGTTCGGATATTTCTTCCACTGTTCCAGCCATTCCGTACCCCGCATTGTTAACCACTACATCTATCTGTCCGAATGTTGCCAGCGTTTGCTGTATAGATTCATCAATGCAATCCAGATTATTCAAATCGACAGCCAGCGGAAGAAAACGATCTTTATCTATCAAGCCGACCGCCTGGCTCAGCGTATGTGCGTCGCGCGAGGTTGCGGCAACTCTGTAGCCGTTTTCAAGCAATTTCTTTACGAGAATTAGTCCCAGCCCTTGAGAGGCGCCGGTTACATACCATACTTTTGAAGTGTTCATGATATTATGATTTTAATATTCATTTTAAGCATAAAGCATTCCGTGCCGGCATCTCCGGTTTATAAAACATTCATGTTTAATAGATTTGTTATGTTTGTTCAATTCTTAATTTTTAAATGATCAAAGTAGGCCGTGGTTTCTTCCAGTATCGACTTCATTAATTCACCGGCTTTTGTATGTTTCAGCACAGGCGCTATCTGCCCTCCCCAGAATAAAATCATATCCCATTTCTCCTGTTCTATAGCCGCTTTTCTTAAATGCGACATAAACTGTGTTTGAAGCGGGAATGGGAGAAACCCTTTTTCCTTATGGATCAGGTCCATTGCGATTCGGCTGGTTATCCCTCTGCCCAATCTACCTGTAAACGCCCGTGATAAGGTAGTATATTTAGCCGCATCCGAAAATAGCATTTGCCGATGAATCGCTGTGGCGTTGGATTCGTCTGTTGCCAGGAAGGCAGTACCAATCTGCGCGGCATCTGCGCCAAGTGCCAATGCTGCTGCAACACCTTTTCCGTTAGCGATACCACCCGCGGCGATAATTGGAGTTTTCACCTTTTCCCTGATCAATTGAAGTAATACAAATGTCCCGGTTATTGATGATTCTGCCGATGCAAGAAATGAGGGGCGATGTCCGCCTGCTTCAAAACCAGAAGCGATTATCATGTCAACACCAGCTGACTCCAGTGCGATGGCTTCATCCAATGTGGTTGCGGCCCCTACAGTAACAATTCCGAGCCTGCGGCATTGCTCCAAAATATCAGCAGATGGAATACCAAACATAAAACTGAATACCGGCGGTTTCTGATGCAGAATCACCTCCACCTGGTTTTCAAAACGGGATTTGAATGGTGCCGGTTTTCCGGGCAGCTCAATTCCTAGCTCATCAAAATAAGGCTTAAACAAAGCCTGTGTTTGTTTAAACTGCTCGTCTGAAACTATGCCATCTGCTGTATCTGTATCGGAAACCCATAGATTGATATTGTAGGGTTTATTGGTTGCCGCTTTAATTCGTTGATCTACTTCAACAATCTCCTGCGGGCTTAATGTATAAGCGCCGTAGCCCCCAAGTCCACCCGCATTAGATACGGTTGATACCAGCTCAACAGAAGACAGATTACCACCGAACGGCCCTTGCAGGATTGGATATTGAATACCCAGTATCTCCGATGCTTTTGTTTGATACCACATAATGCTAATTGTTTATTCGGAAACGTCAGTGATCATTTTATTAACGATCATCCATTGGTTATCAATTTTATGAAAAGACAGAAACTCATCATAATTAAATTCATACATTTTCACCGTCACTTTGGCAACTGCTATGGAGTTGATCACATCAATAGATATGATAGTTCCTTTAAAGGGTTTGCCTGAATCTTTCGGGCTTTGGCGATGAGCAACACCGTCAAGGTATTGATCGAGTGTTTTGGCATATGGCTGGCCCTTTACATCCCCGAACAATAAAGTGCCAGGATTTAATATATGACCTAAGGTATTAATATCCCCTTCGTAAATCCCTTTGAAATAATAATTCTCCAATGCCTGGGCGATTGATGTAGAATCTTGAGTCGTTTCCATTTTTTTAAAATTTTGTGCTTTTAATACCAGCAATGTGCAGGTTAAAAAAGCGGTAAATAAAAGCGTTTTCATGTTAATTTAGGTTATGTCCGGCTCCCAAACCACCATCCACATTAATAATGGCGCCGTTAATAAAGTTACTCTTTGCAACGGTATAAACCATCTCTGCAATGTCTTTCACTTCGCCAACACGATTCAGCAGATGCAAACCTGCTGTTTGATCGGCCTTATCACCATGCATTGGGGTGCGGATAGTGCCTGGTGCAATCGTATTCACCCTGATGTTATCCTTACCAAACTCAGCTGCAAGTTGTATAGTAAGCGCATGTATTGCACCCTTTGATGCCATTTGCGCCGTAATAGGTACTCCGCCGAGACCATGATTCACCAACGGTGTGCCGATATTGATCACAACACCATCATGCTGCTTCAGCATTTGAGGAATAATGCCCTGGGTGGTAAAGTAAGTACCTTTCAGGTTGGTATTCAGGAAGCGGTCAAGGTAAGCTTCATCTACCTCGAGAAAAGGCCTGGTTTCAAATATGCCGGCGTTATTCACCAGCACATCTGCCGAACCAAATTTTGAAAGAGCAGTTGCCAAAAGTTTCTCACCGGTTTTTTTATCATATACATTGCCGGCCACCATAGCCAGATTTTCTCCTGCACCAAGTTCCTCGTAAACCTGTTCTAGCTTTTCAGCAGTTGAAGAATTGATCACTACGTTGTCGCCATTTGCTAAAAAGTGACGAGCTATTTCTTTGCCAATACCAGATGAGGCACCAGTAACTATTATTGTTTGCTTCTTCATTTTATTTCTTTCTTTCAGCGGTTATTCCTTTTTCTCTCAATACAGATACCTGCTCGCCATTATGGCCCCAATCGTCCAAATCATATTCCTGGATCACCACATAGGTTAATTCAGGATCTTTGTTTAATACATCACTCAACAGGTCAGTTACTCCTTTAATAAGGGCTTGCTTTTGTTCTCTTGTAACGCCTTCGCGGGTTACTTCTATTTTTACATATGGCATGGCTTTAATTTTTATGCTAAAAGCTTAAGCAGCCTTAGCGGTTAAACTTACATTCAGTTCAAAATCGTTGTAAATAAGGGTATCCCCCAAATCTTTAAAGAAATTACCTGAGCGGAATTTCATACCATATTTAGTGCGATCTATAACCAGCTTGCCGGTTGCAATTAATATGTCACCGTTAACATTAACAGCTGCATCAAAAGCTATGGGATTGGTAATACCTTTAATGGTCAGGTCGCCTTCGATATGGTTACCTGAAACAACATTGATCTTTAAAACTGCTTCGGGATATTTTTCAATAGAGAAGAAATCATCAGAAGCCAGGTGACCGAAGAATTGCGCATTTGTTGCAGGGTCGGTTACATCCAGTATTTTGATAGAAGTAGTATCGATGAAGAATTTACCGCTGGTAAGTTTACCGTTATTTAAAACGAGTTCACCTTCCTTGATTGTTATGGTACCGTTGTGTGCACCGGTTACCTTTTTGCCCACCCAATCAATATTGCTTTGGGTACCTACGATTTCAAATTTTTGATTTTCCATTTTATTTTGTCTTTTAATTACAAAACAAAATTGGGGAGGAAATCCCGGGTTGCTGTGTGACCTATATCACATTCGGATGAGGATGTAATTTATGTGACCTATATCACATTTCAGGCCTGATATAATCGGCTAAGTGTTTCCCTGGAAACACCCAGATAAGCAGCTATCAGGCTTTTAGGCACCATATTATAAAGCTCCGGATATAGCTTTAAAAGTTCTTCATATCGCCGTTTTACATTGTTGTTCATAAGCGATAGTAATCTTTTATTCGCTGCTACATAGCCTTTATTGGTGCGCCACCGGAAAAAATGTTCGGCATTATGAATTTCGTTACATAGTTTTTCCCTGTCGGCATTACTTAGGCAAAGCACTTCCACATCAGTAATGCAGTCAACACTGATCGTGGCCCTAGTATGATTATACAAGGCATTATAATCGGACGCCCACCAGGTTGGCATGGCAAACTGCAGGATGAACATTTTTAGGTCATCGTTGATAAAGAAGGATTTTAAGCAGCCTGAAATCACAAAATACTCGCAATCAACCGTATCTCCCTCACTGATTAGCACCTGTCCCTTTTTAAAGCTCTGTTTTTTAAAAAACGAAAAAAAATAATCAAACTCGTCATCGGACAATGAGGCTAGTTTAGCTACATGAACTTTTAAGATTTCTTTGGCTTCCATTGTATTATACTAAGTTAAGGGCAAAACAATGCAAATGATTTTTTTGTGATTTATTTTTTGCCGATACCTTTAATATCCTATATCACATTTAACAGAAGGCACATATTTATGTGATATACATTACTTTTGGCTATGATATAATGCCGATAGCTGTTATTGCCCGCGGCTTTTCAATTTTATAAATAGTGTTTTTTTGAGCTGTGTTTAGTAGTAATCAACTCTATCAATCAATTCTCTACCTCTCCATTTTGTATTCGGCTTGTCTAAATATAGCGAACCATAGAACTCATACATATCTATATTAAATCCTACTTCATCCATGAAAAAATCTTTATAAGAATCTATCATAGTGGGTATTTTTTTAGTCCAATATTCAAAGTCAAACTGCCAATTTATTTTCACTTTATCTAATAAGTTTAAATATCGAGCTCTTGCAGGAGGATGTGATTGAATACCTATTGGAGGAAAAATATAGTCATGAACAGCTTCATATAAATCCAAATATGCAAACCATAATAACGCGGCTTCAAATACTAACCTTTTTTCAATTACACCGTAATTAGCTAAATCTAAGGATGCCACATCTGCATCAAATTCATCTTTTTGTGACGTGTTATAGACCTCAATAGCTTTATAGTCTTGTTGTGAATTGAATATTGCTTTTAAAATGTGTTTTTGCGAGGTATTACTGTTGCTTATATGATTAAGTATGTAATGAGCATATTCATGGCCGGCAATAAATTGCATTTGGAATGGAACTGTACTATAAATGCGTTTTTGAATATCCTTTGGTATGATGCCACGTGGATCCATTAAGAAGTCTAACGATTCTGTTTGCAACATTATTCTTAATGCTATTCTAATCGAATTTAATCTAACATGCGTAGGTACTTTATTTCCGAAATTCATTAACCCCAGGTTCATAAATTCAAAAAAATGCCTCAATGAGTCACTTAAAGTAGTTATTATTCCATATTCACTTTTAAATATTAGCCCATTAGGTTCGTTTGAAAACACATTTCCAAAAGTAATTTCATCGCATTTTTGCTTTAAATCATCGGGGAGGCTATTTTTGAAATTGATAAAATGAAATCCATTAAAGGATTTTTCGAGAGACCAATCCTTACCTGCCAATAGCGCCTTATTCCTATAAACTCTAAATAATCTCATATGATCTACAATAGTCTCAGCACGGAGCTTTAATAAATAGTCCTTTGCATTTTTGACATCAAAAATTCTTTCAATTTCTTCGTTATTGCAAATCGGATGAAAAAAACCTTTTTGTATTTCAATAGGGGGTATACTATCCATTTTGAAGCGTTTTTAAAGTGTTAATTTAGTTTCTTGATCAGAAAAAAAACTAAAACCGACCTTGGGCTTGGCTAATAGCAGAGTTGCTGAACTAAAGTCAAAGTTAAAATAAAACTTTATCAGTAGCGTAAAATGAGTTTTAGCCCTTTGCAAGTAGGCAGTTCTGATGCAGACTTATATATCCAAGATTTTAGATCGGAAAATGCATTCTTATTTCTTAAACTATTCGTTTCTCTTGATAAATTTTATTAATCCTGGGAAATATTCTGTGGGATTATCTGAAAACCCCATGTGAGCTGCATTTGGCACCATATACCACTGCGCGTTAGGAAATTTTGTACTTAAATCCTTTATCTGTTCGCGGCTGATAATAAAATCGTATTGCCCTGCAATAAGTAATACCGGGACTTTTACCTGGGGTATCATTGTCATGTAGTTTAATGAGAAGGTTGAAGGGCCAATTTTGCGGGCAATTTCGTAATTTTTATGCGCTTTTGTTCTCCTGAGATAATCTGGAAGCGAATCTAATCTTACTACAAAATTTCTTTCGAAGGTACTGTCGAAAGCTTTTTGATAAAGGTCGCTGTTGTATGCTATCCCATTAGCCTTATTTTGAATTATTGTATGATATTGCTTCAATGCATTTAATAAACTATCAGTTTGCTTGCTTGCCAATCCGTATCTTTCACCAAAATCTTTTTGAGAGGGGTTCATGTCCGAAAATATCATCCCTTTAACATTATCCGGGTATTTGTAAGTATAAGCCAGCGCCAACAATGCACCGTAGGAGTGACCATATACAAAAAACTTATCAAGCCCCAATCCCTTTCGCACCTGTTCAATTTCATCAACATAGCGAGAAACTTTCCAGATAGAGGTATCATTCAATTGTTCTTTTGTTGGATCCTGCGAAAAATAGGAGCCAAACTGGTCATAGTAGTAAATGGTTATACCATGCTTGGGCAGGTATTTTGCGAATATTTCAAAATTCTCATGCGTAATAGCCGGTCCGCCATGCAATAATAAAACGTTAATTTTACCATCGCCGATTTTTTGCGTCCACACCCAAAACTTGCCGTCGATCAAAATTTTCTTGACACCAGGTGCATTTTCTTTTTTGTAATAAATGCTATCTTTTTGCTGGCATTTACCAATTAAAGGCATAGCAAGAAAGCTGAATAACAAGGTATAAATTAAGCTTTTGGTGTTCATGGTACAAGTTTTTTATTTATGACCGATAAAACGCCACGCAGGTTACAGTACAGAGAGCTTTTTTTCATTAATGTGATATCACACAATCTGCTGAACCCATTGACTTCGCCACGCCGGCGCCTCGAAGGGGTCTGCGAAATATTGTGTTTCATGCACCACCTTGCCGTTGTGGAACTCCATAATGCTCACTGTGTAAGCAGGCTGTTCCTGGTAGGTGATTATATATTCCGTGATCCAGAGATTGCCTTTTCCGAGAATGCGCTTGACGTTGAAGCCTGACGGTTTACCCGGATGATGACTTCGCAAGGTCTGCAAATTGCTTCGTCCGAGGATTCGCTCGCCCGATTGGGGATAATCACATATGGTATCGTCATCGTAAATGTCATGTTCCGCGTTTGCATCGCCAACTGCCGATGCATGCCAGTGCGCATTCAGTGCTTCAAGTATTTGTTCTTCTACGATGGACAGTTTCGGTTGTTTGATTTTTCCGCTCATGTTTTATTTGTTAAGTATACTTTGACAATTAATAAATATAACCTTTTCAAAGTGTTCTATCATCTGCATGCTCCATGCTAATGTTCTAAACGTAATTTACATTTAAACAAAATTCCATTTAATATCTTTTGTGAAAAATATTTTTTGTGTGATGTCCAATTCGTCCTATCTCAATCATCATTGAGGTATAAAACAAAAAATAACATTCAAGATCGACAAAAATGGAACCAAGAATCAATTTTTTCGCAAAAGGAGCGGACGCAATGAAAGCAATGTATGGTTTAGGCGCCTACCTGGCTAAATCACCAATTGAACAAAAGTTATTGCATCTGCTTTATTTCCGCGTATCTCAAATTAACGGCTGCGCTTATTGCCTGGATATGCACTCAAAAGATTTACGTGCTGCAGGCGAAACCGAGCAACGCCTATACATGCTTGATGCCTGGCGTGAGGGGACTGTATATACTGATCGCGAACGCGCTGCCCTGGCTTTTGCTGAAGGGGTTACCAAAACCCATGTATCCGATGAGGTATATGCCGCTGCTGCTGCCAAGTTTACTGAACAGGAACTTATAGATTTAACCGTGGGTATTATAACCATTAACAGCTATAACCGCATTAATATTACATTCCAAACTCCGGGAGGCAGTTATCAACCCGGGCAATTTAAGTCGTAATAACTCGCTTTATCTAACATAATTAATATAAATTCACATATCAATTAAAAATCATGAACAAGAATCAAGCAAATGAGTTCGTTTTTTTATTCCGCCAGCCGGCTTTAAACCTAAGCCCGGAAGGACAAGGAGAACTCCAAAAAAAGTGGATGGATTGGGTTGGCAGTATAGCTGCACAGGGAAAATTAGCCAGCAACGGCATCCATTTAGCAGCGGAAGGTAGTGTATTAAAAGCCGGCGGTATAGTTACCGATGGCCCTTTTGTAGAAATTAGGGAAATATTGGGCGGTTTTATAGTAGTTAAAGCCGATACCATGGATGATGCCATTACCCTGGCCCACGGCTGCCCCGGCATTGATGTTGGCGGCAGTGTTGAAATTAGAACCGCATTCGCATAACATCTCTTTTTTAGAACCCTCTGGCCAGATAAAACTGGTCGGAGGGTAATTAGCAAATGGAACAGCACGAGGCAGCATTAAAACATTTATTTAAGCAGGAGTTTACCAAAATGGTAGCGGTAATAAGCAAGCTATATGGTTTGCAGTACATTGAAATTGCTGAGGATATTGTAACCGAAACTTTTTTATTAGCTACCGAAACATGGGAACATAAAGGTATTCCGCTTAACCCGGCAGCTTGGCTGTACACGGTGGCTAAACAAAAAGCGATGCAGTATTTTAGGCGCAATAAAATTTACGCCGAAAAGGTAATGCCCCAGCTTAGTCTGCAGCAAGATGAGTACGAAGAAATGGCCGAATTGAATTTCTCGCAACAAAATATTAAGGATAGCCAATTGCAGATGCTTTTTGCCATCTGTACACCTGCTATTGCCAGCGAGGCACAGATAGGCCTGGCCCTGCGCATCCTTTGCGGTTTTGGAATTGATGAAATTGCGGAGGCATTTTTATCTAACAAAGAAACTATCAACAAACGTTTATTCCGTGCCAAAGAAAAACTACGGAATGAGAAGATACAATTAGAACTTCCATCTGAAAGGGAAATTCCCCGGCGACTGGATAATGTGCTGCACATCATTTATCTGCTTTTCAGCGAAGGCTATTATTCTAAAACTCAAAATGAGATACTGCGTAAGGATTTATGTATTGAAGCCATGCGATTAGGATTAATGCTGACTGAATATGCCAAAACCAATCTGCCTAAAACCAACGCCCTGGTAGCTCTCATGTGTTTCCATGCTTCGCGATTTAATGCCCGTCAGGCTGGGCAGGAAACTCCAATACTTTACGAGCAACAAGATGTGACGCTATGGGATCAGTCATTAATCAATCAGGGCATAGATTTCTTGAATTTATCTACCCAGGGAAACGAGATCACATCATATCACTTAGAAGCCCAGATTGCTTACTGGCATAGTTTCAAAGAAGATACATCCGAAAAGTGGGAAAGTATTTTGCAGTTATATAATCAGCTTTTATTAATTAACTATTCACCCATAGTGGCACTGAACCGTACTTACGCTTTATACAAAGCCAACGGTCGGCATGCAGCTTTAATAGAACTTGAGAAATTGAAGCTGGAGCATAACCATTTTTATTACCTGTTACTGGGCGAACTATATAGAACAATTGACCACGCCAAAGCCAAAAGTAATTATGAAAATGCCAAAGCCTTAGCCAAAACACAAACCGAGAAACAGGGAATTCAAGAAAAGATAGATCAACTTGGTTAAAACCTATGTTTTACCAGCTATAACTTTTTAATGATTCGTGATATTTATCCGGATCAAACCTGTACAGATCGGGTGATTTATGAGCCCCGCCTCTTCGCACATTATCTGATTTTATCAATATCCTAAACTTCATTACCCGTCTGTAAAAATTACCACGGTTTAATTTAATGCCCAATATGGCTTCATATAAGCGTTGTAATTCTGTTAGTGTAAATTCTTCAGGTAATAAATTATAACCTATAGGTTTATATATTAGCTGCTCGCGTAGCACTTCCAAGGCCTTTTTTAATATTGATGTATGATCCATTACCAAATTGGGGATCTCTTCAACATTAACCCATTTGCATGCGTCGGAGAATTCATCGGTTACCGGCACCACTGCGGTATAATCAACCAATGCGTAATAACTGGTTGAAATAAAACGCTGTTTATGCCACAGGTCATCAGGATAGTCTGTAAAAAAAGCTTCAGACCTGTTAACATCACCAAACGTAGCAAATTGCTGCAAAAAAATATTATCCGCACCGGTACGCTCCTTTAGTACCCGTTTAACCGCATCATTTACGTTTTCATTTTTACGAACATAGCCACCGGGTAATATCCAGTCTTTCCCCTCATTAATTTGTAACAGTAATACTTTTAATTGAGTATCATGAAAGCCAAAAACCACATTATCTACAGATAGATGTGGTATACAGGTAGCCCAAAGCTCTTTACTATTTTTCAACACATGTTCGGATATCATCAGCGCTTTTGATTATGGGGCTAAAGTAATGATTAGGAAATATAATAAAAATAATTTATTATTGCTTCTTATTGAAGCATTGTAGTATTATTGCTTCTTAACCAATTATAACTTTATGAAAAAACTACTCACTTCACTGCTATGGTTATGTGTGTTTCCATTAGTAGCGTTATCACAACAAATTAACACACACGTTCCGCAGTTGGGGGAGTCACCCTTAAAAAAGGTTATAGCAGCCATGACTGTTGAAGAAAAGGTTAAACTGATTGTAGGCATGGGTATGAATTATGATAATATTCCTGATGGGGTATTACCGCCCAAAGATCCCGCCGATGCCAAGATTCCGGAAAAAGTTCCGGGCGCAGCAGGTCGTACTCATGCTATTCCCAGGTTAGGTATCCCATCTATAACTTTATCGGATGGCCCGGCAGGTGTACGTATAGATCCAATACGTAAAGGCGACAAAAGCACCTATTATGCAACAGCATTTCCTGTTGCCACTTTATTGGCTTCAAGCTGGGATACTTCATTGGTTAAAAGGGTAGGGCTTGCATTTGGTAACGAGGTACTGGAATATGGGATAGATGTATTATTGGCACCAGCCATGAACATACAGCGCAACCCGCTTGGCGGCCGTAATTTTGAGTATTATTCTGAAGATCCTGTTGTTGCGGGTAACATGGCCGCTTACTTTGTAAAAGGTATCCAGGCTAATGGGGTAGGTACTTCAATAAAACATTTTGCTGCCAATAACCAGGAGTTTAACCGTATGCAGTTAAATACCAATTTAAGTGAAAGAGCGCTGCGCGAAATTTATTTGAAAGGATTTGAAATCGCGGTAAAAAAATCAAATCCATGGACGGTAATGTCATCGTATAACCTTATTAACGGGACTTATACTTCAGAAAGCAGGGGATTGCTTACAGATGTTTTGCGTAATGAATGGCACTTTAAAGGTTTTGTAATGACTGATTGGTTTGGAGGTAAAAGTGCCACAGCCCAGGTAAACGCCGGAAACGATATGTTAATGCCGGGAATATATGCCCAAACTACCGAGATATTGGAGAGTGTAAAGAATGGAAAAATAAGCCAGCAACAGTTGGATTTAAATGTGGAACGGATATTGAATATCATTCTGAAATCGCCTTCGTTTAAGCATTATAAATATTCAGACAAACCAAATCTGGCTAAACATGCACAAGTTAGTCGTATGGCTGCTGATGAGAGTATGGTTTTGTTGAAGAATGATAAAGCTGTTTTGCCTATGGTAAACGAGAAAAAGGTAGCCTTATTTGGTAATACTTCGTATGATTTGATCCCCGGCGGTACAGGTAGTGGCGATGTAAATAAACCATATGTGATATCGTTAAACCAGGGCTTAACAAATGCCGGTTATATTATTGATCAAGGTTTACAGAAAGAATATAAGGACTACATCACAACTGCAAAGCTAAATCGCCCAAAAGCAAAAGTAGCTTTCTTTACACCTACGCCAATTAGTGAGATGCCACTTACTGAGAAGTTTTTGAAACAAGAATGTAATAAAACCGATATTGCCATTATAACTATTGGCCGGAATGCAGGCGAAGGAAATGATCGTGCTGAGGCTAATGATTTCGCCTTAACTGACATTGAGCGTCAAAATTTAAAGATGGTTGCTGATGCATTTCATGCTAACCATAAAAAAGTTGTGGTGGTACTTAATATTGGTGGTGTAACCGAAATAGCCAGCTGGCGCGATGAAGCAGATGCCATTTTATTAGCCTGGCAGCCGGGCGAAGAAGGTGGTAACGCGATTACTGATATACTGAGGGGCAAATTTAACCCATCGGGTAAACTTGCGACTACATTCCCTGTGAAATATAGCGATGTGCCTTCTGCAAAAACATTCCCGGGTAAGTTGCTTGATTCCACAGGTAAAACTCCGGGGAACCCGTTAATGGGACAACCTGCCGAGGTTACTTATGATGAAGGGATTTATGTAGGTTACCGGTACTACAATACCTTTAATATTAAACCAGCTTATGAGTTTGGCTATGGCCTTTCGTATACTAGGTTTAAATATCATAATATAAAAATAAGCGGGAATGTAATAGCAAATAAACCATTAACAGTTACGATTGATGTTACAAATACAGGTAAAGTTGCAGGCAAAGAGGTCGTTCAACTATATATAAATGCGCCTGTAAAGCATATGGATAAACCAACCTATGAATTGAAAGCATTTGCCAAGACCGCGCTATTACAGCCGGGTAAAACACAGAAACTAATATTTACCATTGCTCCGGAAGATTTGGCGTCGTTCAATACCGATAAATCATCCTGGATTGCTGATGCCGGAAACTATACTGTTAACATAGGTGCGTCATCGCTACAAATCAAACAAACAGTCACCTTTAAATTAGATAAGGATGTTGTTGTTGAGAAAGTAAAACCTGTATTAACGCCAAAAGTGGAGATCACGGAAATTCGTTAAATATATATGGGATAAAATTTAGTCAAAAAGGCCGTATCATAAAACAAATGATACGGCCTTTTTATATATTTTCCTTTTTGTATGCCAGCCACATATAAAGTGGCACACCCAGCATCAGTATTAAAAAACCATAGTATACGGCATCCTTACCTGTTCCTGCAATCATCCATATGGTATAAACGAAAGCTAAAAAGGTAAGTATAAGAGCGGCTGTCCATCCACTGATTATTTTTTTTCTTGCGCGGATAATAGGGTAGGCGGCCACCGAAAACAGAAAAGGTATGAGCGAGGTTAATGTTGCAAATAATAAGAAAAATTTAAATTGCTCAACTAAACCCTTGGTGTAATTCATCCCTATAAAAACAGATATAATTATGGCGTTTAGTAAGATGCCAAAATACGGTACTCCTTTTTTGTTCAACTTGCCAAAAATAGGAGGGAATAATTTATCAGTTGCGGTGGCATAAGGTACTTGCCCCTGCACTAATATCCACCCATTTAATGCACCGAATGCAGCAATAGCAACTCCAGCGCTAACCCAATAACGGGCGCTGTTTCCATATATAATAGCCGCAGCATCAGCATAAGGGGTAACAGAATGCTCCAACGTGTGTGCTGGTATCATCCCCATTACACTAAAGCTACCTAAAATATAAACCGTTGCAGTAATAAATAACCCCAAAATGGTCGCTCTTGATATAGTTTTTCCGGGATTTGTAACATTGCCAGCGGGAATTGTTGCGCTTTCTATTCCCAGGTACGAAAACATAGTCATAGCCCCCGTAGCCCCAATCGCGGTTAATACCGAGCCGACGCTATTGTTGAATGGTAAAAAGTATTTGAACTTTATGAAAAACAATCCACCAACTGCAACCAGTAACAATGGGGTTATTTTTAATATTGTAGTAATCAACTGAACCTTTCCGCTCGTAACAACACCTCTGCTATTAATATAAGTGAGTAGCCACAGCATAGATAATCCTGTGATTACGGCAACCGTTGTGTTGGTTAACAAAATGGGAAAGAAGGTACTCATAGCACCGATAAACGAGATGACAAGACTGGTTAAACCACCACAATTAGATATAAAATATCCCCAGGCCATTAAAAAACCCGCGAAATCACCAAGCCCACTTTGTGAGTAGGCGTAAGGGCCGCCTATGCCATGAGGTAACAATTTACTTAGATTGGCAAAAACCTTTGCCAAAAAGAATGATCCGATACCCGAAAATAACCAGCCCAACAATCCCACGCTGCCGAATGATGCCATGGCTGCAGGCATTAAAAACACGCCCGCACCAATCATATTACCTACAACTAATGAGGTGCTTGTCCATAAGCCAATTTTGTTTTTTGTTGAGGATTCGGCCATGTTGTTTATTTAATTAAATATCGGAATTTATTGATTTTCCTTTAATTAATTAAACTTTATTAAAGCCTTGACATCAGAGGACTAACTGGCTAAATAGCTTGTTTGTAGTTTCATCCGCGTCAACGCATAACCCGGGGTGTACTTTTGATGTTTGCAACACAGTACTGCGTGTAGCCGTTAACCAACGGAAACGTGAAGGCATATCCAGTTTAGCAATAGGTCCACCATTCGCATCACCTGAACAAATGCGCTCAAAAGAACATAGATGCTCTTTTAACTCATCCATATCCAGGTAATCGGAGAAAGCTTGTAGGCGTTGCTCATCCAATATATACAACATCTTCAAATATTTTTGTTTGGCACAGTACAGTATAATCCCGATGTTTAGGAATTCCTCGCGTTCAACCCTGGGCATCACGCGTATTACGGCGTACTCAAATAGGGTTCTGTTGTGCATGTTGTGCTTCGTTTACAAAAACAGCCGAGTTAGCTATCCTGGTTATTAAAAAATGCGCATAGGCTGCACGATGTTCTTCCACTGAATCAAACTCATCTACCAGCCATTCATCAGGTATTAAATCTACAATATCATTAATAACGCTATCGGTAAGAATGGTGCGAAATTCGGCATCAACTTCATTTAATTCGGTAGCTTGAGATAACAATACATGATCTTTTACCTGTACAAATGGTCGTTTAGCCTGTTCTTCCCAATTATGCCATGAGTGATGAAAATATAGTGCCGCGCCATGATCTATAAGCCACAATTCCTTATGCCATACCAGCATATTGGTATTGCGTGCTGTGCGGTCGACATTAGTCAACAAACAATCCATCCAAACAATTTGGGAAGCTAGTTTGGTATCTACTTTGGTAACTGTAGCATCGAAAGTAATAGCGCCTTGCAGATAATGCAGGGCAAGGTTTAACCCTACACTAGCTTTTAATAAGTCCTGTATTTCTTCGTCAGGCTCAGTACGGCCAAAGGCTTCATCTAAATAAGCGAAGACAACTTCAGGTACTTTAAAGCCAAGCTTGCGTGCGATTTCGCAACCGATCAATTCCGCTATGAGCGCTTTAGTCCCCTGACCGGCACCTCGAAATTTAAGTACGTATAAAAAGCCGTCATCAGCTTCGGCAATAGCGGGTAGGGAGCCGCCCTCGCGTAAGGGCGTTACATACCGGGTTACATTAACAGTTCGTAAAATATCCTGCATAATTTCAGGATACTAAATTGCGATTTATTTTATGCAGATTATAATTTAGATTACAATCCCCGGTTTGGACGTACTGTTAACAATATAAATATCGTCATTCTTTGTAAGTAGCATATTTTGTATATTTTTAACCCATAATGGAAATCGTAAAAGACAATAAAAAAACCATCTGGGCATGGTGCATGTTCGATTGGGCAAATCAATCTTATAATATGGTGATCACAACAACCATATTCCCTTTTTATTACGTGTACTACACCACATGGCACAACCCTAATGGTGATGTTGTCACTTTTTTTGGGCATAAGTTCGTTAATACTGTATTGTCAAATTTCGTATTGGGTATTGCTTATTTGCTTATTGTGTTGATGCTGCCGATACTTACCTCAATTGCCGATTACAAAGGGAATAAAAAGAGCTATCTGCAATTTTTTACCTGGCTTGGAGCATTATCATGTGCAGGATTATTCTTTTTTAAACCCGTTGAGCATGGTATACCAGCACTTGAAATGCCGCTAATATTTTTTGCGCTTGCATGTATAGGTTATTGCGGCGGTTTTGTTTTTTATAATTCTTATTTGCCGCAAATTGCTTCAGAAGCTAAACAAGATAGTGTGAGCGCAAAGGGATTTATATATGGCTACGTGGGGAGTCTTGTTGTTCAAATGTGCTGCTTAGCTATTGTAGAGAAACCCACATGGTTTGGAATCGACCCTAAAAATGATTCTTTACCCGCGCGTATTACTTTTATTATCGTATTTGTTTGGTGGATGGGTTTTTCTATTATTCCATTCAGGTTATTACCTAAAGGTGAACCCAATCCCGGCAAACATAATTATAACGTACTAACAGGCGGTTTTAAAGAATTAATAAAGGTATTCCAAAAGGTGAAAACTATGCCACTGCTTCGCCGGTTTTTATCATCTTTCTTTTTTTACTCTGTCGGAGTGCAAACTATTATGCTGGTAGCCGCACAGTTTGCATCAAAAGAATTGCATATGCCTGATGACACGCTAATTATAATTATCCTTATTATTTATGTGGTAGGGGTTGTAGGAGCTGCAGGTATTTCCAAACTATCAGAAAAATATGGTAATGTACGTACGTTGGTTTGGGTCGTAGGTGTTTGGACAATACTATGCCTTTCTGTATATTTTATTACCAGCATTCCTGAGTTTTTTGTTGCCGCGGTAATAGTAGGTGCAGTAATGGGTGGGGTGCAGGCTATATCAAGATCAACTTACTCAAAATACCTGCCGCAAAACATTCCCGACACGGCATCATACTTCAGCTTTTATGATGTCACAGAAAAAAGCGCGATAGTAGTAGGCCTGCTTTGTTTTTCTCTGGTTGAAGCCATTAGCCACGAAATGCGTATAGCAGCACTTACGCTTGATCTATTCTTCCTGATAGGGTTTGGTTTATTGATCTCATTATTTATTGCTGAAAAGAAAAAGAAGAATTTACCAACTGAACCGCAGGCGGACTTGGTAGAGGCTTAGGTTGAATCTTAATTAATAGCTAACATATTTAAGCCATGTTAGCTATTACCCAAACTTTTTCTGAAATTAGCTGCCTATGAATTTAGAATTGTTTATTCCTTGTTTTGTTGACCAACTTTACCCTGAAACTGCATTTAATACTGTTAAAGTATTAGAGAAAGCTGGTTGTAAGGTAAATTACAATCCCAACCAAACCTGTTGCGGTCAGCCTGCATTTAATGCCGGTTTTTGGGATGAGGCTAAAACAGTAGGCAGTAAATTTCTGAATGACTTTCCGGAGGAGAGCGTGATTGTAACACCGTCTGCCTCATGCACAGGTATGGTGAAGAGTTATTATAACGACTTGTTTACCAATACAGTATTGCACAATAAATGCCGCGCTATACAGGGCAATATTTATGAGCTATCGGATTTCCTGGTGAATATATTGCAGTTTGATTATTTCGGTGCTGAATTGGAAGGTCGCGCGGTTTATCATGATAGTTGCAGTGCCCTGCGTGAGTGTAAGATTAAAGAAGAGCCCAGACAATTATTGTCAAAAGTTTTAGGTCTTGAATTGGTTGATTTGAAAGATAATGACACCTGCTGTGGTTTCGGTGGTACGTTTGCTGTTAAGTTCGAAGCTATTTCAACTGCCATGGCACAGCAAAAAGTGGATAATGCTTTAGCTGTGGGCGCTGAATATATTATCAGTACAGATGCTTCATGCCTATTGCAATTACAGGGCTATATCGATAAAAACGCACTCCCAATAAAAACCATGCATTTGGCAGATGTATTGGCACATGGATGGGGAAATGTGTAAATCCATCAGTTAGCGCAAGGATGTAAGAACTAATTTTAAAGATCGTAGGGATAAGGCTGGGAAGGATTGGTTTGTTGATAGTTTAATTTCGCAAATAAGGATGCGTAGAGTAATATTCTTTTAACATAATCCGCATGTTATTTATCTTATAAGTTCCGTTATTTATTTTTTCAACAATATTGGGGTCATCTTCTAATATTTTACTCATAACGTCTTTAAAATCTTTACTTTTCATTTCAATAGCGTCGTCGGGGCTATCTCCGTAGAAATAATAATTATCAACATATAATGGTGTTAACACCATAAAAACTCCGCCTCTTCTTGTTAAGGCATGATCATATAATTTCATGGCGCCCTTGTTAAATAACACTTCCATCATATCATTTTTATATTTGATTCGAGAGCTTTTTGAGTTATGTACAATTGCAAAAGTATCACATGATAAAGCGTCGTCGCTATACTGAATAACAAATCCGCGTAACGCACTCATTCTAACTTTTTGAATAGCAGTATCCTTATCGGCTTTAAAATAAATAATATTATCGGGGTGAGCCACTATCCAACTTGTTGGTGCGTCGTTTATTGATATAAAACCATTATGTTGTTCGCCATTACTTTTGTAATATGTGCCAGGGAAATATTTTGAAGAAAATAGCTGGGCAAACGATGATGATGATGTTACAAACAGAAGAATAATAGTGATAAGTTTTCTCATGAGATTTTAGCCCCCTAATATATGATTATTATATCAGTTTGAAGCCATTTCAACGGCCATGGCACAGCAAAAAGTAGATAATGCCTAGGGCAGAGGTGCTGAATATATCATAAGTACCTATACTTCGTGCCTGTTGCAACTATAGGGTTGCATCGATGAAACGAGCTGCCTATTAAAACCAAGCATTTAGCTGATGTATTGGCACATGGGGGGGACATTTAAATTTCTCTTTCCATTTTATCAATTGTTTTAAATAGCTTTACATACATAGATACTAATCAATGATGAAATCTAACTCACCTACTGCTAAACTCTATTTATTTCTGATAGCTGTTTTAGGTTGCTTCTCATTACTAACGCAATTTTATTTAAGTATTGAAAGTGGTTTGGCCCCGCCGCATATTGTATTTTTTAGATACTTTGCTTACTTTACTATAACTACCAATTTACTTGTAGCGATAACCTGTGTCGTGCTTTTGCTTGCACCTAATTCTCGTTTAGGTGAATTTATTGGTCGACAAAAAACATTGACCGCGACAACATCTTATATACTAGTTGTCGGAATTATCTACAATGTTTTACTACGCATTATATGGAAGCCAGAAGGCCTGCAATTAATTGTGAATGAATTACTGCATGCTGTTATTCCGATCCTGTTTTTAATCTATTGGTTGGTTTTTGTGAGGAAAGATGGGCTGAAATGGAATGATATATGGCCATGGTTATTATATCCGCTTATATATACTATTTACGTATTCATTTTTGGTGCGATCACTGGCTTTTACCCATATCATTTTATTGACCTGGCTCAATTGGGGCTTAAGACTACTATAATTAATGCTTGCGGGATCACCATATTCTTTATCGTTATTTCTTTATTATTAGTTGGGATAAGCAAGTTGTATAAGAAACCTATTAGTGGCAATCATTCTGCGGTGTAATTGTTGCACATATTTATCACACATCCTTACCTAAGTTAAAATCAAAATACCGGTGCTACGGTGCTAAAATCAAATAAATTAGTCATTTGGCTGACTAATAATTCACTAAATAATCGTAAATTCGCATCCATAAATAACAGATCACTTTGTAGGTGATTTAATAATTTACATTTTTTACAAAACATAAATCATAGTTGTAGATGATTAACATTACACTTCCCGATGGCTCTGTTCGTGAATACGACAAGGGCATCACTTCTGCGCAAATAGCCTTATCAATTTCTGAAGGTTTAGCAAGAAACGTATTAGCAGCCGAGGTTGACGGTCAGGTTTGGGATTCAAGCCGCCCGATTGAACAAGATGCTCATGTAAAACTATTAACCTGGAACGATACCGCAGGTAAATCAACCTTTTGGCATTCATCGGCACACATTATGGCCGAGGCTTTAGAAGCGCTTTATCCGGGTACAAAATTTGGTATAGGCCCTGCTATTGAAACCGGTTTTTATTATGATGTTGATTTTGGTGATCGTGAATTTTCCTCGGATGAATTCAAAAAGATCGAAGATAAGATCATCGAACTGGCTAAAGCCAAAGAAGAATTTATCCGTAAACCGGTTACAAAAGCTGATGCGATTGAATATTTTACCGAGAAAGACGACGAGTATAAGCTTGACCTAATAAAAGACCTGCCTGATGGTTCAATCACCTTTTATTCACAAGGTGCTTTTACCGATTTATGCCGCGGGCCGCATATCCCTAACACTGGTTTCATAAAAGCTGTAAAGCTGATGAGTGTTGCCGGCGCTTACTGGCGTGGTGACGAAAGCCGCAAACAGTTAACCCGTATTTACGGTGTAACTTTCCCTAAAGCGAGCGAGCTAACTGACTATCTGCACATGATAGAGGAAGCTAAAAAACGCGATCACCGTAAATTGGGTAAGGAATTGGAGCTATTTGCTTTCTCTGAAAAAGTAGGCATGGGCTTGCCGTTGTGGTTACCGAAAGGAACAGCATTGCGTCAACGCTTAACCAATTTCCTTGAAAAAGCACAGGTTAAAGCTGGTTACGAGCAGGTGATCACTCCACATATTGGGCATAAAAACCTGTATGTAACATCAGGCCACTACGAAAAATATGGTGCTGATTCTTTTCAGCCTATAAAAACACCGCAGGAGGGAGAGGAGTTCTTCTTAAAACCAATGAACTGCCCGCATCACTGCGAAATTTATAAAACTAAGCCACGCTCATATAAAGATCTTCCGGTTCGTTTGGCTGAGTTTGGTACCGTATACCGTTACGAACAAAGCGGCGAGCTGCATGGTTTAACACGGGTTCGTGGGTTTACTCAGGATGACGCTCACTTGTTTTGCCGTCCGGATCAGGTAAAAGAGGAATTTAAAAAGGTAATCGACTTAGTGCTTTATGTATTTAAAGCTTTAGGTTTTAATGATTACACTGCGCAAATTTCACTTCGTGATCCTGAGAATAAAGCAAAATATATAGGTACCGATGAAAATTGGGCTTTGGCTGAATCAGCGATAATTGAAGCAGCGGCAGAAAAAGGCTTAAACACTGTAGTTGAGTTAGGCGAAGCGGCATTCTATGGCCCTAAGCTTGATTTTATGGTGAAAGATGCCCTAGGCCGTAAATGGCAGTTGGGTACTATTCAGGTTGATTATAACCTGCCTGAGCGTTTCGAACTGGAATACACTGGCAGCGATAATCAGAAACATCGCCCGGTAATGATTCACCGTGCACCTTTTGGTTCATTGGAGCGTTTTGTGGCTGTGTTGATAGAGCATTGTGCGGGAAATTTCCCGTTATGGTTATCACCTGAGCAGTTTGTGATATTACCTATCTCTGAAAAATATGAAGATTATGCAAAAAAACTTTCAGAATCGTTAAAAGATTCGGATATTTGCGGGCTTATTGATTTCAGGGATGAGAAAATCGGTCGAAAGATACGTGACGCTGAAGTTAAAAAGATCCCATATATGCTGATTGTGGGCGAAAAAGAAGCTGCCGAAGGGATGGTTTCTGTACGCAAACACGGTCAGGGAGATTTAGGAAGTATGAGCATAGAAGATTTTAAGAAACAAATAATTAAAGAAATAACAGTATAACTTGGCATTAAACAAACCTTTCAATAGAGGACCAAGGCTTCCTTTCAAGAAGAAAGAAGCTGAACACAACATTAATCAATTTATAAAAGCTCCTGAAGTTCGCCTTGTTGGTGATAATGTGGAGCAAGGTGTTTTCTCACTGCGTGATGCATTAGCCATTGCACAGGAGCAGGAACTGGACCTTGTAGAGATTTCGCCTAATGCTGTTCCTCCTGTTTGTAAAGTAACAGACTATAATAAGTTTGTTTACGAACAAAAGAAGAAGCTAAAAGAGATAAAAAGCAATGCCAAGCAAACCGTTATTAAAGAAATAAGGTTTGGGCCGAATACAGATGATCATGACTTTGAATTTAAATTAAAGCATGCGCAAAAGTTTTTGGAATCAGGCGAAAAGGTAAGGGCCTATGTACACTTTAAGGGCCGTGCAATTGTTTACAAGGAACAAGGCGAGATATTATTGCTGCGTTTTGCACAGGCACTAGAAGAGGTAGGTAAAGTTGAACAACTACCAAAGCTTGAAGGAAAACGGATGTTTTTAACCGTAGCCCCAAAGGCAGCTAAGAAATAGAGATTAGAGAACAGAGGCTGGAGATTAGGTGAAATCCGAAATCGAACATCCGAAATTCGAAATTAAAGATAATACGTTGCGAAAACGTAGATATAAAACACAAATAAATAACGGATATGCCAAAAATGAAAACCAATTCCAGTGCAAAAAAGCGTTTTAAGCTTACTGGAACCGGTAAAATTGCAAGAAAGAACGCATACAAAAGCCACATCTTAACTAAGATGTCGACTAAACGCAAGCGTAACCTTACTCACACAAGCTTAGTTTCTGATGCTGATATGGGTAACGTTAAACGTATGCTTTGTATCGGGAAGTAATTAAACAAATTTTTTAACCAGGTATTAGAGTATTAAAGTCCTTTAAACGGCACTCACTACCAAAAACAACACGAAATGCCACGTTCAGTTAACGCAGTCGCGTCGAGAAGACGCCGGAAAAAGATCATGAACCTCGCCAAAGGTTATTGGGGTTCAAGAAGCAAGGTTTATACCGTTGCTAAAAACACAGTAGAAAAAGGTTTACAGTATGCTTACCGTGACCGTAAGACCAAGAAAAGAGAATTCAGGGCTTTATGGATCCAACGTATCAACGCAGGTGCACGCCAACACGGAATTTCTTACTCACAATTAATGGGTAAATTAATTAAAAGTGAAATTGGTTTAAACCGTAAGGTATTAGCTGATTTAGCGATGAATCACCCTGATGCTTTTAAAGCAGTTGTTGACGCTGTAAAATAATATAGCCAAACATCATATTAAAAAAGGCCTGCATAAATGCAGGCCTTTTTTGTTTTAAGATTTTCTTTTTAAGAAAACTTTGCGCATTTTTGTTCTGAACTTATATAAACAACCTTTAATCTTATAATTCACATTTCTATGAAATCATTCCACCTCTTATTGTCTCAATCATTAATTTTCATTCTTTTAGTTTTAACTGTTAGTTGTAAAAAAAATGTAGTCAGTACTGTAAATGTGGGGCATTCCCATTCTGGCCCTATCCCAAGTTATAGTTTCGATTGGGAAACTTCTACGTATATGCCTTCTACTCCTGCAAATACAATTCCTATGCCATGGAATTCTGGTTCTACCGCTATCGATCCAGGCATCGTAAGTGATTATTTATCTGCCAGCGGGTGGCGTTTAGTATATAATACTTTTACACCGACTACCCCAGCCACCGGTTCTAGCACACCATACTATTTCACTTTATATAATCAATACCGTGGTTTGCTGCGATTTTATATTTGGCAACCTCCTACTACTACTTTTTCAAGTTATATCCAACATGGGTTAAATTTGTATAGTAGTGGAACTACTTCAACTATGCTTAATTTTGATGGAACTGATATCCCAGATATTGCCACTAATACGACTACCTTCACAGATATTGTCAATCAACAAATTTCCGCCAATGGAGGAACCTGGATTGCGGTACAATATGAGATTGCGTATGATCCTTCAATTGCACTAAGTACTTTCCCTAATCTTGGCTTAGGACTAAATGCTCAGTATGTAAATGTTTCTGCAATTAGTTTGCAAGGTACGTCTATTGGAACAATAGGAGGTACGATAACATCAGGAGGGGTTTCTTTAACAGGTACAGCACAAAATGTCGCAAAAGGTGCAATTACTGCATATGGGTACTCATCGATTGAAGCAGCGGCTACAGCAGATAATAACAACGCTCTATTAAAACAAATTGGGACTGCCATAGGCAGCGCTTTAACAGGTAATATTACTGGTGTTTTAAGTGCCGTATTTGGAGTATTTACCGGAAGCAACGGAGCAACTACAAGCCATGTTAATCTTACGACGAACGCAACTATTAATTTAAATGGCACTTCGATTCAGAACGGTGGATTATTAAATACTAAGCTTGCATTTCCTGGACAATCAAACAGTCAGACAGCCGATGGTTTAACACCTATTTATAACAATGTAATGGGGGTATTTTATATATCAGCCAAACCAAACGTTACTTATAAATCAAGCATTACTGGCATAAACGCCGGAACCGGATTAGTGCGATATACTCAAGCTTGGAATACCTTCACGTTTAATCCAAATTCTATAACCATTGTTTATAATCCTGCTGTGTTGGCTGTTGCATCAATTCAAAATGTAACGAAGCAATTGTTATACATTGAACCTACGCCCACAAATACATTACATACTGTAAATGGTACAGAAACTAGCATAGGAGCTTTATATACATATTCCGGTGCAAGTCAGGTAACGACAGTACTTGGCCCCCCTGTTCCACAAGGAAGCGCGCCACCTTCAGCACAGTCATTGGTAGGTTACTTCGCGGTTAAAATCTCTTTTGATGTTGTTCCTAACGACGGTACACCAAAATCTACGATAGTAAAAACTTTTCTTGCAACTGCAACTAGTGTCAATTGAGTAGAATTTAAATTAAAAAATGATTGTGTTACAATGCTAACTTGTAGCACAATCATTATATAAATATGTTAAAAAAGACATTCTTCTTTATCTTTTTTATTTCGTCCAGTATACACGTTTACAGCCAGATAAGTGTTGGCTTTGACGTGGGGGAAGGGATAAACGATTACCATATGAATTTAAGTAATGACCAATCTGTAAAAAATGAGCCAGGAATAGGATATTCAATGGGGCTTAATACTTCGTATCAACTAAATAGCTGGTCAGAAATCGTTTTTTTAATTTCCTTGCTCCAGAAAAATTATGAAATCGCAAGAACAGATTCGTTGTCAGGAGCGTATCAAAAATACAATAACAAATATTTACAAGTGCCGCTTTTCATAGATTTGAAGACCGGAAAAAAACTGAGGCTATCTTTCGAGCCGGGTATATTTATGTCATATTGGATTAGTAGCAGAACATATGGAGAAATTCCGAACATTTTGTCGGCTAATACAGGCAAAGATGCTAATGGAAATTATTACGACCAGCTTACATTAACCAGCTTCAATCAGTCGGTGTCGTTAAATGCCGAACATGTTAATCGTTTCGAATACGGATGGGCATTAGGAATACAAGCAGAAAAAGGAATCAATGCTTTATGTGGTATATATGGTTCAATACGATATTACTATTCCTTGTCAGATACTCAAGAAAAGTATGTATTGAATCAATCGCCAGAATACAATCGTACAATGACGTTAACTATTGGAATTAGATTTAAAACAAAAATAAAGTGAGAAAAGCTCACATAAATATTCTATTAATGCTCATGTTTTTATTGACAGGTTGTGTAAAAGACTCATCAATAAATACTCAAAAAACGACAGTAACGTTCAACGATACTTTCGAAGCTTACTGGAATGGGATGAATAAAAATTATTTATTTTGGGATTTAGATAAAACAAATTGGGATCTTATTTATCAAAATTACAAGCCCAAGTTTCAAAAACTCGATATAAATAACATTACAGATCAACAGACGTCAATCAAATATTTCAAAGAAATAACAGCACAATTAATAGATTGTCATTATTCAATAGCGATTTCATATCCCCATCAACTACCCATATCAATTTACCCATCTGCAACTCGATACGTAAATAGCACTAATTATCATCTCCCGTACATTTATTATAATATTGATTCTTCATACTTAGACGTCGGTTTTGTTAAGGGTAATTATATTACCAGCGATCAGCAAAATATTTTTGCAATGACCGGTACCATAAAGCATCAAATCCTATATTTTACGTGTAGTCAATTCGGACTTCAGGAAGCGTTTACAGCAAATTCGTCCAATGGGGTCAAATTGGCTCTACAAAGGTTTTTTGCAAATGTTGATGAAATAAAGCAAGCAAATTATAAGGGCGTGATTATTGATGTACGGAATAATCCTGGCGGTAACAATTCTGATTTAAATTTTTTTGTAGGTAAATTAATTAATACTTCCTTGTTTTTTGGATATACTAAATACAAATCCGCGTCTGGCAGATTCAATTATACGCCTTGGATCAAAGCGACAATCAGTCCCAGTACAACTAACTATACCATACAAATTCCGATCATTGTTTTAGCTGACAATTATTCAAAATCGCTATCAGAATTAGTAACAATGGCTATTCGTGCGCTACCTAAAAGCTTTGTTATCGGAGAGCCAACATGGGGCGCAACGGGAAGTTTAGATGGTTATGGAATTTACAATGATGGCAGCTTTACCATCGGTACAACATTAAACATTTATGAAGCTTCAAACCAATTCAAGTATATTGATGGAAAATCTTACGAAGGCATTGGCTTTCCTCCCGACCAATACATACCGTATAATGAGCAAGAACTTGCATCAGGTCGGGATGAACAACTTGAAGCTGCCATAACGAAAATTTCAAGTCAATAACTCCCATTTATCAATATTTGTCATCTCAACTAATTTAGTTACTTCACTATCTACCGTTTTTAATATTTCATCGTTTCAATAGTAGTACTTTAATATTTCAACTTTGGTCTATATTCTACGAATGCCAGTGTCACAATATATATTCAGTGATTAGTTAAATATATTTGCTAAATTGCTTCGTTTTTGGTGCCTTATTATTCATTTGGATAAGGATTAAAAGGGAATATGGTGTAATTCCATAACTGTCCCGCAGCTGTAAGCTCTATAACCAAAGTTCATTCAATTGGTCACTTATTCGGTATTGGATAGGGAAGACCGGACGGAGGGGAGTAAGTCAGAAGACCTGCCAAGGCATTATAATTATTCACAGCTTTCGGGGATTGAAGCTTGGATGTGATGACCCTTGTTGCGCGTTTTCATTTTCAAAAATTCTCTGATCTGTAAGCTGTGTATTTAACCCATACACATGAAAAAAACTTACTTAATTATTGCCGCAAGCCTGGGGTTTGCTCAATTGGTATTGCTTAACACGGCAGTACAAGCCCAGGATACAGCCAGGGTTCTCAACAACATTGTAGTCACGGCCACTCGGTCACCTAAAAAATTATCAGACATCGGTAGGGTGGTTGAAGTAATTACCGCTGAACAGATCAATCATGCACAAGGAAAAACACTGCCAGAATTGTTAAATACTGTACCGGGAATTACATTTTCGGGGGCTGAAAATGCTCCGGGAATTAGCTCAGCTTTATATCTGCGTGGTGCATCAACCGGAAATACCTTAATTCTTATTGACGGGTTCCCGGTAAACAACCCTTCAGGTATTGACGGCAGCTATGATTTGAATGCTATCCCAATGGATATTATCGATCATATTGAGATACTAAAAGGTAGCGGTTCAACACTATACGGTTCTGATGCGGTAGCAGGAGTAATTAATATTATTACTAAACATCCTAAACAAAACGGGCTTAAAGCTAATGTACAAGTAAGCGGTGGTAGCTATAATACCTTTACTGAATCGGCCGGTGTAAATGGAAAAATCAATAACACGGGAATTGCTGTAAATGTATCTAATACTGATTCGAGAGGATTTCCGGCGGCTACGGATACTACAGGAAAAGGTAATTTTAAAAATGATGGCTTTCATCAGCGTGCGGCAAGCGTTAATATAAACCAGCAGATATCGCAAAAGTTTATACTAAATGGCAATTTGCAAACTACTTATAACACAGGCAATTTGCCCGCTGGTGCATTTACTAATGATGAAAATTATACTAATCAAAATGCTTTTCTGTTTGCTGGCTTAGGTGGTAAATTATTGCTGGATAAGGGTGCATTAAATATTAATATTAGCCAAAACGATGTTTGGAATAAATATAATCAAGATGATTTAAGTTATGTAAGAAACTTAGGTCGCATTACCAATGCCGAAGTTATTTTTAACTATGGATTATGCAAATATCTTGATATAATCAGCGGCGCTGATTTTAAACATTATAATAGCGATCAGTATAGCACTTATGACACTCTAAAAAGTTCTATTGCGCATAACAGCATTGCCAGTGTATATACTTCATTATTCTTTAAATCAGGCATCTTTCATATGGAATTAGGTGGAAGGTATAATTATGATGATAAATATGGCAGCAATTTTACTTATACCATAAATCCATCAATTCTACTAGCAGATCAGTTTAAGATATTTGCTACAATGGCATCGGCATATAAGGCACCTACATTGTATCAGCAATTTTCACCCTACGGGAATACTGGTTTGCGCCCAGAAACCACAACTTCATATGAAGCGGGTTTTGATTGGGAGTTGATCAAGAATACCCTTTCTTTTAATACTTCATTTTATAAATATAATACTAAACATGTGATTTATTTTGAAGATGAGTCGACTGCTCCTTTTGGGGTTTATGAAAATGGTGATCTTCAAAAAGATAAAGGTTTTGAAAGTGAACTAAAATATAATTCACATAAACTTAGGGCGTCTGCCTATGCAGCTTATGTTACAGGTATACAAACAGATGCAAATGGTGTTGAAACTGATAATCTTTATCGCAGACCTAAAAACACTTATGGCGCAAGCGTTTACTATGAATTTATAAGTAATCTTTCAGCTGGTTTGAATTATAAGTATACAGGTAGTCGTGAAGATGAAAATTTTGGTACTTCTCCAACAACACTGGTTGACTTAAAGCACTATAATCTGGTTGACGCTCATGTACAGTATGGATTGAGCAAGAATATTAATCTTTTTGCCGACCTGAAAAACATTTTTGATGCTAAATACACAGATTGGTATGGTTACAATACACGCGGCTTTAATTTTATGGCCGGCGTTAAATACCTAATTAATTAATTAATTACAATTCAGTATATAAATAATCATATTTTAAAACCTAACAATCACAATTATCAAGTGGAATTATCAAGGATAAGTCCATTTATATTGTTTTCAGATGTAGTTGTAGTGCCGCATTATTTGTGGTGTTACAACTACATCTAAGGCAATAAGCAAACAAGAATTCATTTTTTTATAACCTAATAAACTTATCATGTACTTAAAAAAACCAATTACAAAAGTAATGCTGGTAGCCAGCTTTTCTTTTTTGCTCTTCGCAAGTTGCCAAAAACAAAACTCTAAAAACACAGCAACTAATACCGTTTCATCTAATATTATTGGTAAAATTCAAGCCGCAGGTTTCAGCACAGATGGTGTAGTTAAAGTAAAAGAAGGATATTTAGTTGAAGGAGATATTGTATTGACCGATGCATTTTTAAATTCGGGCAATACACAACCTAAAACAATTGTCGCTACGGAAACAACTCCCGGTAATCGCCCGAAAGCCGCTGAACAATACCGCGTAACTAATCCGGTGACGGGTTCAAGTACACCTTGTACGCCAACATTTTATAATATAATTGCCAATAATTTAGGTGCAAATTATTTAGTTGCAATTGATACAGCTATAGCCAGATACAATGCTTTGAATCTATCCGTACGTTTTCAGCGAATTACATCGGGCACAGCTGATATCACTGTTACCGGATATTATGATAATACAACTACAACGGAGGGGTATTCCGGTTTTCCGACTAATGGCGTTCCGTATAATTCTATTCAATTAAATACATACTATTATGGTACAAATCCAACTAATATCTTATTCACAGCCTCTGTTATTCAGCACGAAATAGGGCATTGTATTGGTATGCGACATACAGACTATGCAGACCGTTCATTTAGCTGCGGTGGCTCTGCTGTCAATGAGGGAGCATCAACAGTTGGCGCAGTGCAAATACCGGGAACACCATCCGGCCCTGATGCAGGTTCATGGATGCTGGCCTGTAACTCAGGCATAAACCGCACATTCAATGCAAACGATATTATTGCATTGAATTATTTATTCCCCTACACCTGTGTTATTAGTGGTAATGTTATTGCTTTACAAGGCACCCCAAGCTATGTAGACGCAAAAACTATAACTGGTGGTACTATATCAGGTGGTGGCAGTGGTACTGTAAGTTATACTTGGCAAATTTTACATGCAAACCTCGACCCTGCATTTACATTCATAGCAGGGCCTGGAACTCCAGGTGCTACTACAGCTGCACAATCTACTAATGACTTCGATCAAGTAAGTAATACCAGCATTTCACATAGTTTATCATTGTTGCCTTTTGGCGAAACAGTAAACATTCGGAGAGTTGTAACCGTTGGGCCAAATACTTCCTATAGTAACACAATTATACTGCCTTTGCCATCATATACAGGTAGTGCAAGAACAATTGTGGCGGCGACAGGCGAACAAGACGTAAATGGGAAATTCGCAATCAATTCTACAGTAAATCTTACTATGCAAAATCCGAATTCCGGAGTTACCTATCATTGGTATTATTTAACTTATACTGCACCTAATATTCCAATAAGTGTAGTGTATATGGGTACAGGTACAACAGTACAAGGTACCGTAGGGTCTGTTCCCGGATCAAGACCTGACCAAATTTACATTTATGGCAGCGACGGCTCCAATCAGATATTTAATATTTTTAAACATTCATAATAGCGTTTTTTATTTAAACGGATAATGAGTAATTTTACTGCATAAATCAGATCATGTCAACACAAAAAATAAACACACGTAATATTGTACTCGTTTTAATGATACTGGCTGCAATTGCTTTGCGGTTTGTAAGTTATGAATATAAAACCTTAAGTAATTTTACGCCGGTTGGTGCAGTTGCCTTATTCGGCGGTGCTTATTTTACCGATAAGTGGAAAGCTTATTTAGTAGTGTTATTGGCTTTGTTTATAAGCGATATTGGCATTAACTATTTATATACCTCGAAATTAGTATTCTGGTATAGCGGTTCGGCCTGGGTTTATTTAACTTTTGCGCTTATGGTGTTTATTGGTACGCTAATTAAAAAGGTAAATGTAACTAATGTAGCTATAGCCTCACTTGTATCGGTTTGTGTGCATTGGTTAATTATTGATCTGCCATGGATATATGGTACTTTGTATGCGCATAACTTGTCGGGATATGGACAATCACTTGTTGCGGCTATACCGTTTGAAAAAAATATGCTACTTGCAGATGTATTTTATTGCGCGGTGCTGTTTGGGGGCTTTGAATTCGCTCAAAACAAATACACTATACTCCGCAGTAAAAAACAACTCGCTGTTTAATTTAAATACTTTTTTGATTAAAGCGATGTGAGATTCACATCGCTTTTTTTATGGGTAGATTTTTAATTATATAGTACTGAAATAATGAAAAGGATAGTTGTGTTAACTGGTGCGGGAATAAGCGCTGAGAGCGGCTTAAAAACGTTTAGAGATAGTGATGGCTTATGGGAGGGTTATAATATTGAAGACGTGGCCACACCGCAAGCCTGGCAACGCAATCCGCAGTTGGTTCAGGATTTCTACAATACGCGTCGAAAGGATGTGTTAGCGGCGCAACCCAATGCGGCCCATTATGCTTTAGCAAAGTTAGAAGAGCGATTTAATGTAACTATTATTACGCAAAATATAGATGATCTGCACGAAAGGGCAGGATCAACTAATGTTGTGCATTTACATGGTATTATTACCCGGTCACAATCCAGCATCAACTCTGAATTAACTTACCCGATTGAGGGGTGGGAATTAAGAATGGACGAGGTTTGTGAATTGGGGTCGCCGTTAAGGGCACATGTTGTTTGGTTTGGAGAGAATGTGCCAATGATAGAACAAGCCGCTAAGATTTGCGCTGGCGCAGAGTTATTTATTTTGACAGGTACCTCATTAGCAGTTTATCCGGCTGCTGGGCTTGTTCATTATATAAGGCCCGGCATTAAAAAGTATATTGTTGATCCTAATATCCCTGAGGTACGCAGGTTAACTAATGTGGTTGAGATACAGGCTAAAGCCAGTATTGGCATCCCCGATCTGGTAGAAGAGTTAATGTCGAATAGTATTAAATAATAACAATGCCTGATAAAATCAAATGTATATTTAATTGGAGTGGTGGTAAGGATAGTGCTTTGGCATTGTATCATTGCCTGAAGAATTCTGAATTGGATATCAAATATCTTGTAACCACCATAAATGATGCCGTGGATAGAATTTCGACGCATGGTGTAAGGACGGAACTATTAATCAAGCAGGCGGAAAGTATTGGAATTCCCTTATATCAAATTCGCTTGCCTGAAATGCCGGGTATGACAGAATATAATGATGTAATGCGAGAGCATTTAAATCGACTAAGCGGGGAAGGGATTACGCATTCTATATTTGGCGATATTTTTCTGGAGGATTTACGGAATTACAGGGATGCCCGACTAGCTGAAGTAAATATGGAAGGGATTTATCCCTTATGGAAACGAGATACTCACGAATTAATTGATGAGTTTTTGCATTTGGGATTTGGTACAGTTATAGCCTGCACTCAGGAAGAATTGGGGGAACTGGCAGGGCAGGAGATAACAAAACAGCTTATAAATAATTTGCCTGCAAATGTGGATGTATGCGGTGAAAATGGAGAATTCCATACCTATGCCTTTAAAGGCCCAATATTCAAAGAGGAAATAAATTATAAAACAGGCGAAAAGATATTTAAAGAATATAAAGCGCCCCAAAAAGCGGGTGATGATTGTGCGGGGAGTGACCGGGTTAAAAAATCTGGATTTTGGTATTGTGATTTACTTCCTATTTAAAAAGCTCTACAATTCAGCGTCCATTTTCAAAATACTTTCTACTAATTTATCATACACATCGCTGGTTATAAATTCAATGTAATTCCCATCCGCACGTTTTACATTCATGGTAATTTGAGGATATGTATTTACTTCTTCAATACATGCAATGTTTCTGATGTTGATCAATTTCATACCCTGGGTGGTATGTAAATTGTAAAACTGTTTGCTGCTAATCATTAGTGTAGTGTTTACCTCTTAAAAATAGTGTTTTTTTAAGTTAATTGCTGTTTAATAATTAAAAAATGCCTAAAATATGTTCTATAAGTTAACCAAATATAATTTTTTATGTATTATAAAGTAAAGAAAATCAGTTAGATTTATAGGTTTGTTGAAACAAATATTGTAAACCTTTTAGGAATATATTTACCAATGGTTAAATTTGATAAAGCGATGGTTTTATGGTTGCCAAATTAAATTCTGTTTATACATTTAAATTGTTTTTATACAGTTAGTTATGAAACTTATATCATCTAGTAGTTATACCTAAAGTATGTTTCTTTAAAATCTTTCTTCATCTCTTCAAAACGAAGCGATACGGTTTTCAAAAAGGTTTCATCAAGTATTTCAAATACACTGTTTACACCATCAGTTAAATCCATCTCTGGTATTTTATAACTCTGCTCAATGCTCCCCTTCTCAATTTTAATAATAAACTTTTGGTTCATATTAAGTATCGAAATCTTAAAGTCCGGATGGGGTAATTCTGCAATAATTCTCATAATTTATAATTCTATTCCCCTTAGGGGATTTTTACCATTTATTGAGCCAAGGCTATCCACAATTTTAAATCTTGCGAAAAGTTCTTCACTATACCAATTTTCGTTTCTTGTTTTTTTGATCACTGCTGCATGTTCTTTTGATGTGTAAGCAAAGGCTTTTACATCTTCAATACTTTTCCATATAGAAAATGTTGCCTGTCGATATATGGGTGCTTCGCCAATACCAAGAGAGGTAATGAATCCCGGTGCACCTGCCATAATATTAGCCACGCTATCAACATTACTCCAAAAGCCTTTTAGTTTGTTGAGCCTAATGGTAGCACGCGTTAGCACCGCTACCGGGCCGTTAATTACTTTAGCATCAGGCTTGCCAAAGGGTTCTTTATTATCCCATTTGCCGTGACTTTGCAATGGTTTGCATAATATTGTCCATTTTTCAGTAGCGAATGTCTTCCACCAGCCATTTATGAATGATTTATCGTAAAATTCATTAAATGCTTCCTGATTGTCCCATACAGCTAACAAGCCCCATTGTTGCCAATCGGGTTGCAAATCAAAAGTACCGTTACGGCCGCTACCCAGCAATTTCCAAAAACTGCATTTCCTATTGAGCATTAAAGGTAAGCGATGTATAGCCATAGCCAATAAAGCAAAAGGTATTAAGGATTTACGGTAGCGAACTATAGTAAGACTAACAATCATCGCGACTAATTAAAACATTAAATATGATATTTGTCTTATTTAAATGTAATAGTTCATACTTATTTTTGCACCATGGCAGAGGATTTAACCATTATACAAACAACAGATAAAGCGACCCAGTATCAATCATTAATCCCTCAAATAGAGGCCTTGATAAGCGGGGAGGAAAATTTAATTGCCAACCTTGCAAATATCAGCGCTGCGCTAAAAGAACAATTTAACTGGTTTTGGGTTGGTTTTTACATAGTAAAAAATGACGAGTTGGTTTTGGGGCCATTTCAAGGGCCTGTAGCCTGCACACGCATCAAAAAGGGTAAAGGTGTATGCGGAGCGGCATGGGAGCAAGCTGGTACGCTTATAGTGGCTGATGTGGATGAATTTCCGGGGCATATTGCTTGTAGTTCATTGTCGCGATCCGAAATAGTGGTGCCGCTGTTTCATAATGGTGAGGTCGCGGGGGTTTTGGATGTGGACAGCGAGCATTTGGCGTACTTTGATGAGATTGACAAAACCTTCCTGGAGCAATTGGTTAAGCTGGTTAACTTGGCATGAGCAAAGTCTTTCTGATTTCTGGCCTGGGGGCTGATACACGACTTTATAACAATGTTGATATACCTGAAGATGATAAAGTAGTACCGGTTGACTGGATAGAACCACATGAAACAGATACTTTAGAAACATATTCACAAAAAATTATCTATCAATATGATATAAGACCAAATTCTATTGTGATTGGTACTTCATTAGGAGGTATGCTTGCGATCGAAATTGCCAAGAAAGTTAACCTCAAAAAGGCTATACTTATTTCTAGCATCAAAACAGTTAAGGAAGCTCCGGGTTATTTTTCGGTGTTTAGAGCATTACCGATTTATAAACTTTTACCTGGCAGAATGTTAAATAAACTTGGCTTTTTGATAAAGCCCCTGTTTGGGCATTTAAAGGATAGTGATGCCTGGCTTTTTAATGATATGCTTTCCAAAAATTCTCCAGAATTCATGAAATGGGCGATGGGAGCTGTGTTGAAATGGGATAATTTGACCATACCGCCAAATGTGTACCATATACATGGCGACAAGGATCGTGTATTCTCGGTGAAAAATATCAGGGACGCGACTATTGTAAAAGATGGTTCGCATATCATGATATTTGATAAGGCTAAGCAAGTGAATAAATGGTTAAAACCAATTCTTAAAAAGTGAAATTACCGGAATCATTTTATCTAAATACCGATGTTGTTCATCTGTCTAAAAACCTCATAGGTAAGTACTTATTTACTTGTATTGATGGTGTAACTACAGGTGGATATATTATTGAAACAGAAGCCTATAATGGCATAATTGATAGAGCGTCCCATTCTTACGGCAACCGAATAACACCACGCACGAAAACCATGTTTATGCAGGGCGGTGTTGCTTATGTTTATCTATGTTATGGCATTCACGAAATGTTTAATATAGTTACATCTGTAGAGGGGCAACCACATGCAATTCTAATCCGCGCTATACAGCCAACTGAAGGGATAGAGGCCATGTTATATCGACGCAATATGGTCGCGTTAAAACCAAACATTACCCAAGGGCCCGGATCGGTAGCTAAAGCTTTAGGTATTTCCCGTGCAATAAATGCAATCAGCCTGCAAAGTGATACTTTGTGGATTGAAGACAGAAGATTAGCATTTACTGATGAGGAAATTGCCGCTGTGCCGCGTGTAGGGGTTGACTATGCGGGCGAAGATGCTTTGCTGCCGTATCGGTTTTATGTAAAAGGAAACCCTTATGTAAGTAAGCCTAATAAATAGTAATATTGCGTTATGCAGTACCAAAATAAACTAGCGTTTGCGCAGCAGCTTGATGAACAAGATCCGTTAAAATCATTCAGAAATAAGTTTCTTTTGCCTAAATATAATGGCAGTGATGCTATTTATTTGTGCGGAAATTCCTTGGGCTTGCAGCCTATATCGGCAAAGCGATATCTTACTGAGCAGCTTACTAATTGGCAAGAGATGGGTGTAGAAGGGTGGTTTAACGGGGATGATCCATGGTTGAGTTATTATAAAAAGCTTACACCGGTACTTTCTGCTATTTTGGGGGCAAATGAGAGAGAAATAAGTGTAATGAATTCACTTACAGTAAATCTTCATTTATTAATGGTAAGTTTTTATAAACCAACAACTAAACGATATAAAATTCTAATGGAAGGCGGCGCTTTTCCATCCGATCAATATGCTTTGGAGAGCCAGGTTAGGTTTCATGGCTTTGACCCTAAGGATGCCATTATTGAGATATTTCCGCGCAGTGGAGAATATACTTTACGCACGGAGGATATACTTGACGCGATAAAGAATAACGCGGATGAATTGGCTTTGGTGCTGTTCAGCGGGATCAATTATTATACCGGGCAGTTTTTTGATATCGAGGCAATCACTAAGGCTGCGCACAATGCAGGAGTTATCGCGGGATTTGATTTGGCGCATGCTGCCGGTAACGTGCCTTTGAAATTACATGATTGGGGTGTTGATTTCGCTTGCTGGTGCTCATACAAATACATGAATTCAGGCCCCGGTGGTATAAGTGGGATATTTGTACATGAGAAGCATTTTAATGAAGAGCATAATCGCTTTGCCGGTTGGTGGGGATACCGAAAGGATAAACAGTTTTTAATGGCCCCAGGCTTTGATGCCGAACCAGGTGCGGGGGGATGGCAGGTAAGTACGCCGCCAATTATGCTGATGGCGCTGCATAAAGCTTCGCTGGATATTTTTGAAGAAGCCGGAGGGCTGCCCGTGTTGAGAGCGAAGAGCGAGGTGTTAACGGGTTATCTTGAATTTATTATTAACGATATTAATCTTAAAAACGGAAAAGATCTGTTCAAAATCATCACACCAAAAGAACCTGGTAAGCGTGGCAGCCAACTTTCGGTGGTTTGCGCAGGTGATGCCAAAAGAATTTTCAATTATCTAACCAAAAATGGTGTTATTGGTGATTGGCGGGAGCCTAATGTGATTCGCTTGAGTCCTGTGCCCCTTTATAATTCGTTTACGGATGTTTTTAACGCCGGGCGACTATTTGCCGCTTATGTGGAAAATATTTGATTGTAGGGCTTTATTATGCTTCAAATTGCTTTCGATCCGATATATGCTCATCCTTTGCCAGAAGGGCACCGTTTCCCTATGCTGAAATATGAGCTGATCCCCGAACAATTGTTGCATGAAGGGCTCATCACGCAGGAAAACCTGTTTTCGCCAAAAGCCATATCGGAAGAAATAATTTTGTGGACACATGATGCGGTTTACTGGCAACAATTGCGTGATTTGACGTTACCGGCCAGAGAACAACGTCGCATAGGTTTCCCACTATCTGCCCGTTTGGTGGAACGTGAAGTGCGGATTGGACAGGGAACTATCGATGGTTGCCACTTCGCATTTGAGAATGGTATCGCCTTTAATGTGGCCGGTGGCACGCATCACGCAGGAAGCAACTGGGGCGAAGGTTTTTGCCTGCTGAATGATCAGGCTATGGCGGCTAATTATTTATTAAATAAAGGATTAGCCACATCTATCTTAATTATTGATTTAGATGTACATCAGGGTAATGGCACTGCCGAGATATTTGAAAATGAGCCCAGAGTATTTACCTTTTCGATGCATGCGGCTAATAATTTTCCGTTTAGGAAAGAGAAATCTGATCTGGATATTCCTTTGACAGATGGCATAAACGGGGACGATTATCTGACTCTACTGTATGATGCATTGCCAAAACTCATCGTCCAACAAAAGCCTGATTTTATATTTTACTTATCGGGAGTGGATGTGCTTGCATCTGATAAATTAGGAAAGCTTGGTTTAACCCGCGAAGAATGCAAGATGCGTGATCAGTTTGTTTTTGAGCAGTGCATCAAGTATAACATACCGGTGCAGGTAAGTATGGGTGGTGGTTATTCGCCGAAGATTAAGGATATTGTGGAGGCACATTGCAATACTTATCGCGTGGCCAATCAGCTTTATTTTTAGTTGATCTTAATTAAAAGGTGTTTAGAAACAAGAATTTTCATTGTCGTTGACTTTAGTCAACGGAATCAATAAGCTGTTTATAGGGCTTTAGCCAAATGTTGAATTAGTGCGAAATTTGGGCTAAAGCCGGTAAATGTGATCTCTGCATTCCATTGACTGAAGTCAACGGCAATGATTTGGTTGGATAAAATTAACCATTATTCAATGGTTTTTACTTCGTGCCGCCTGCTGATGGATTGGAAACGGAAAAACATCAGTGCCGAGGATACCATCAACCCTAAAACCAAACCGTACCAAATTCCTTTTACACCCCAGTTTAGTTGTATCCCCAGGTAATAGCCGACAGGTAAACCAACTACCCAATAGGCCAAAAATGTACTAATGGTAGGAATGTTCACATCGCCCATGCCACGTAGAATCCCGAGACCTACAACCTGTGTCCCGTCAAAAATCTGAAAGACTGCCGCAATAATAAGTAGCTGTGATGCAACAACTATAACTGCTTTATCTGTAGTATAAATATAAGGAAGGTAGGGGCTGCCTAAGCTAAAAAGCAATGCAGTAAATACCATAAACGCTATTACGATATGGTAGTTTGATATGGCAGATGACCTTAAACCTTTATGATCTTTCACACCAAAATAGTTGCCGGTTTTTATGGTGGCGGCAGCGGCTATTCCGCTTGAGATCATGTAAGTCATGGAGGCCAGGTTGATAGCGACCTGGTGGGCGGCTTGTTGTACGAGGCTGATGCTGCCGATCATAATGGCTGCTCCGCTGAACGCACTCAACTCAAAAGTGTATTGTAATGCGATAGGCGTACCAATGCGCAAAATTTGGATACTACGCAGATAGTTAATGTTTTTAACGGCAAAGGTTTTCAGATACACTTTGAAATTCTCGGAGCGGAATACATAAACGCTCATTACTATCGCCATTAAACAACGATCTATCAAAGTGCTATAACCAACACCCCGTACGCCCATGGGTTTTATACCGAATAGTCCCTTTACCAATATAATGCCGACGCAGATATTAAGTATGTTTCCAATTACAGAGATCACCATAGCCTGTTTTGTAAAGCCCAAACCTTCGGCAAACTGCTTAAAGGTATTGAATATCAACATTGGGATAAGCGACAACCCTAGCAATGTTAAAAATGGTTTGGCTTGCTCCACAACCTCCGGCGATTGGTGCAAATGATTTAAGGCGTATATCGACCCTAAAAATAAAACGCCGAAAAGTATAGCCCCGCAGATGAGGTTGATAAATAAGCTGTTTGACAAAAGTTTGCCGCATTCGGCATAATTTTTACGGCCATTATTTTGCGCAATGAGTGGGGTAACACCGTAGGAAATACCCAGGCCAATAATCATCGGGATAACAAAAATGCTGTTTACCAATGATACTGCTGCCAAACAAACCGTACCGGCAAAATGCCCTACAATCACACTATCCGAAGCCTGAACAAGCGTATGTCCAAGCTGTGATATCATTACCGGCGTAGCCAGTTTAAGATTATCTCGATAATGGTGTTTGTATTTTTTGTATACGGCTTTCATGTGGTCAGTAAGGTAAAGGTAGTTTTTTGGCCAGGATGGCTCAATTATACCGCGGTATAGTATTCTTCTTTTTCGGTAGTATGGATACGGATAACGCCCGAAAGGATCAGATCAACCAAAATTCGTTGCGCGCGTTTGCGGGTGAGTTTTAACAGCTCGCAAAATTCGCGTACGGTTATCCTGTTGCTTTTCTCCAGGTACTCCAGCAAGTTTTTTTCGTTGGCAGAATATTCTATCAGCACACCGTTTTCATTTGCTGAACGTTTAAGTACATCAACCACAATTTTACTTGCCAGCACGCTTTTGTCTTTTACCCGCACATAAACCCACCATTTGCCGTCTTCGGCCAGGGCATAATGGGGTTTTAGGTTACTTTCATCGATGGTAACAACCAAGACCAGTTTATCATCTACATAAACTTCTTCAAAAGTTGGTTCCAGGGCAGGTTTGCAAAACATGTGCGCCGCTTTGGTGATCATGTAACGTTCTTCATCCTCGGATTTTACGCCTTTAATAGTGCCATCATCAGCTACACCAATTAACAGGCGACCGCCTTTATTGTTAGCATATGATGACATGGTGCGTGCGATCTTCTCGCAGCTGGAAATAGTTTTTTTAAAGTCGAGCGATACCCCTTCACCTTCAAAAATCAGCCTTTTAATATTCATTTTCCCTGATTTCCTCTCAATCGTTTTTTATAGGTGTAAAAATATCCATCCATCTGTCGGGGTTGCCTAGGGGAGCAAATCCAAACTGTTTATACAAGCCATGTGCATCAAGCGTAGCTAAAGTCCATCGTTTTAATCCCTGCAAATCCGGATGCGCCAAAATAGTTTGCAATAACCATTTTGATAATCCATGTCCCCGGTATTCATCCAATATAAATACATCGCACAAATAAGCGAATGTGGTTTTGTCGGTAATAACACGTGCCAGCCCAACTTGTTTCCCATCTTTATAAACACCAAAGCACATAGAGTTTTCTATTGATCGTTGTACTTTCTCTTTGGTTATTCCTTTCGACCAGTATGATTCATTGCTTAGATAGTTATGAATCACATCTAAATCGAGCAAAGCCTGATCTGTACTTATTTTGTAGCCTTTTTTTATAAGCGTTTCGTCGTTAATTACTGTGTGCATTGTTAGTCTCCATAAAATCTAAATTGCGCATGTATACCTCATTCATAACCGAAGCTACATTAACGCCATTTTTATCAAAAATCAAGATAGGGTGAGAGATCGAATATTTCCCAACCGTATTTAATATTTCTTCAGCCTCTACTATCTGGTCATCTGTAATTGATATTGTATAATACAGATCGGTAAATCCGGGTTTAATATATTGAATCTCCAGCGATTTTGACCAGGCACGTAGCTTGTAACCTTTGTTGGTAAAGATTTTATAAAACAGGATGGGATAAAAGGCATCGGCTGCAGAAAAGATAGTTCCGCCAAAAATGGAATTGTTATAGTTCCGGTTCCAGATGCTTTTCCTGATCACTACCTCGACACCACGAAAGTCTTTATCAAACTTTTTAACCCAGATGCGCTGGAAAAATAGCGGCGGGTAAATTCGCATAGCCCATTTTAACAAATTTTCAGATACCCGCATAGGCTTTAAATATCTGAAATTAAAAATCAAAATGGTAACGTTCCTGATTTTTATGACAAATAATTAAAAAAACAATGGACTTTATGGGGGAGGGTGAGAAGCTGTCTAAAAACCAATTGTCATTGCGAGCGAAGCGTGGCAATCCCCGACTTACAGAGCGGCTCTGCATAGTTTGGGATTGCCACGCTTCGCTCGCAATGACGATAGTTTATAATTTAAACAGTTTTTATTAACCGCTAGTATTACTCTAACTAAGCGCTTCAGCAGCAACTTTAACTTCTTTGGCCAAAGTAACTCCAGCTAATTGATCGGCAAATGCCACAAATGCTTTGTTATTTGCTATGCGGTGCTGATTATCGATTAAACTTTGAAGATTGATCTTGCCGATAACAAATTTATAGCTATCAGAATAATAACGTTCCTGGATGTGTTTAAATTGAAGCGCTTCTACCAAATCCTCATCTTCATAACGCAGATAGATGTTCAGTTCGATATTATTGGTGAAGGCTAAATCTTTTTTGGCTTTGGCCTTTTTGTATTCGTACTGGTAATCGTACCGTAGGGCTGCGATGTCAGATAATACAGCCGAACCGGTAGGGTGGCCTCCCGCGCCTTTTCCGAAGAAGAATTGCTGATCGGCAAACGCGGCTTGTACCGTTACGCCGTTGTATTCGTACTCTACATTATATAAAAACTCAGTTTCGTTCACGAATTTTGGTAGAACGAACATACCGATATGGCGATCATCCAATTCTTTAGCAACAGGAACCAGCTTTATTTTCAGGTTCTTTTCGCGGGCGTATTGTATATCCCTTGCCGCAAGAGTTTGAATACCGATATTCAGGATCTCATCAGGATTAACGATTACGCCATAAGCATGTGACGCGGCTATTACCAGTTTAAATTTAGCATCATAACCACCAACATCCATAGTAGGGTCGGTTTCAGCAAAGCCAAGATCCTGAGCTTGCTTCAACGCGGTATCATAATCCATGTTTTCTAAAAAACCTTTAGAAAGGATATAGTTGGATGATCCGTTAAAAATTCCGCTTATTGAATGCAGTAATTCGTTGTCATAATATTCTTCCAGGTTACGGATGATAGGAATACTACCGCAAACAGCGCCTTCGTACAATAAAGAAGTACCATGCTCTTGTTGCAGAGCGATCAGTTCTTCCAAATGTAAGGCGATCATTTTTTTGCTAGCCGATACTACGTTTTTACCAGAGCTCAATGCACGGGATACAATCTCGAATGCTGCTTCGGTATCATTGATCAGCTCAACAATGGTATTTATTTCCGGATTGTTTAATATTTCGTCCCTGTCTGTAGTAAATAACTCAGCAGGCAATGAACGTTTTTTGTCCGGATTTTTGATGGCGATTTTAACTATTTCAAGATTAAGGTTTTTTGTCCTGATTATATCGTTTAATCCCTGACCAACTACACCAAATCCAAATAAACCTATATTTAATTTCTTACTCATTACGCTATTCTTTGTAGTTCTATAATTTTCCCTTTAACGTCTGTTTTAAAAAAGGAAGTGATAATATTTGTTAATGCTTCTGTTTCAATTAAAAATCCATCGTGCCCGTAAAAAGAATCTAATTCAGCAAAGGCTGATTTCGGGATATGCCTGAACAGGTATTGTTGCTCTTCAACTGGGAATAGCACATCGGATTTTATGCCGATGACCAATGTTTTTGCCTTGATGAGGCTAAGCGCTTTTTCAACACCTTTACGGTTGCGGCCTACATTGTGCGAGTCCATTGCTTTGCTCAGATACCAATAGCTGTAAGCATTAAACCTATTCACCAGTTTTTGACCCTGATAGTTTTGGTATGATGATGCACGGTGATCATCGCTGATGTTATCGTCTTCGTCTTGCTGACTTACGGTATATGTTTTGTAACCACGGTAGGATAGAAGCGCTATACTACGTGCGGCTTTTAATCCCTTTTGTCCACCATCGGGAGTGTTGGAATAAAATGTGCGGTCGGCAGTTAAAGCCAAACGCTGTGATTCATTAAAGGCGATTCCCCAGGGAGAATGGCGGGCATTAGTAGCAATCAGAATCAGATTTTTAATACGATCCGGTTCAATAACTCCCCATTCCATAGCCTGTTGACCGCCTAAAGAACCACCGATCAATATTTCAATATCTTTTATTTTAAGATGTTCGGCCAATAAGCGATGAGCGTTAACGATGTCGCGTACGGTATATTGAGGATAAGCCAAATAATAAGGCTGACCAGTTACCGGGTTTTCGCTCAATGGATTAGTAGTGCCATACGGCGAACCTAAAATATTGGCGCAAACGATGAAATGCTCTTCGGGATTAAAATAATCATTCGTGCCAAAAAGGCCTTTCCACCAATCCAATACATCCGAGTTAGCGGTAAGCGCGTGGCAAACCCAAACTACATTATCTTTATTAGCATTTAGTTTACCGTAGGTGTGGAAACCTATTTCAAGGTTCTGTACTTTTTGACCCGATTCAAACTCAAATGTTTGTAAACTTTTAAATATCTGTGTATTCATGTTTCTGTTTGCCGCTACAGGTGCAGCTGCTTTAATTAAGCAACCGCATCCGGTAACAACGCTATTATCACTAAAAAAACTATATTAACTCTGCTGTCAATTCCTCTATTTTAACAAAAGCCTGTTCAAAATCGGCCTTAATATCATCTATATGCTCAATCCCAACCGATACACGTAACAAGCTCGGTGTAACACCCGCAGCCAGTTGCTGCTCATCGCTAAGCTGCTGATGAGTGGTTGCCGATGGTTGGATAATTAATGTTTTAGCATCACCCACATTAGCCAGGTGACTTGTCAATTGCAGGCTATCAATAAAACGGGATGCGTTCTCTTTATCGCCTTTTATCTCGAAAGACAACACTCCACCAAAACCATTCTTTAAATATTTTTTTGCTAATGCATGATATGGCGATGAGGTTAATCCCGGGTAATTTACTTTTTGTACCTGCGGTTGCGCTTCCAGCCATTTGGCTAACTCAAGGGCGTTGTCTACATGGCGTTGTACTCTTAAAGAAAGGGTTTCCAATCCCTGTAACAGTAACCAGCTATTAAATGGCGCTTGCGAAGGGCCGAAATCCCTTAAACCTTCAACACGTGCACGGATGATGAATTGAATATTACCAAAAGGGCCGTCAACGCCAAATACGTCAGCGAAAACCAAACCGTGGTAACCTTCAGATGGTTCGGTAAATTGAGGGAATTTGCCATTACCCCAGTTATAATTACCACCATCAACAATAACACCGCCTATGGTGGTGCCATGCCCGCCGATCCATTTGGTGGCTGACTCAACAACTACATTGGCGCCATGTTTTAGTGGTTGAAACAAATATCCACCTGCGCCAAAAGTATTGTCAACTATTAGTGGTAAGTCGTGCTTTTTAGCTACGACTGCTATTTTTTCAAAATCAGGGATATTAAAGCCGGGGTTGCCAATAGTTTCCAGGAAGATGGCTTTGGTATTTTTATCGATTAAGATTTCGATGTTTTCAGCTTGATCATCTTTGGCGAAACGCGTTTCGATGCCCAGGCGCTTAAACGCTACCTTAAACTGGTTATAGGTGCCTCCATATAAATATGGCGAGGTTACGAAGTTATCTCCCGCTTGTAATATATTATTAAGGGCAATAAACTGCGATGCCTGACCAGATGCGGTAGCTAAAGCTGCCACGCCACCCTCTAAAGCCGCGATGCGTTTTTCAAACACATCGGTAGTGGGGTTCATGATACGGGTATAGATATTGCCGAATTCTTTAAGCGCGAACAGATTTGCACCGTGTTGCGCATTTTGGAAAACGTAAGATGTTGTTTGATATAAAGGCACGGCGCGTGAACCTGTTGCTGAATCTGTTTCCTGACCGGCGTGTAATTGTAGTGTTTCGAATTTTAAGTTTGACATGATATTTGTATTTTACAGGTGATTGAAAATTTGAATTTGTTGGGCTGGGTCACGAAAGGATAATACTATCCCCGGGAGGTAACACGCGTTTTTTTCAGAAATTAAGAAAGAAAGGACGTGTACTGCTTCAACAGCAACACATACAAATACAGCCTGTAGAATAGCTATACGTATAAACTAAATTACCTCTTTGGGCATCATTGAATGACGGGATGTTTTTTAAACTTTTCATGGTCGTTAATTTATATCCCCCGGGGTATTTACCGGGCCAGGAATTGGCACCTTCTTAAAATTTTAAGGGTTGCCAGCGGGTAGTTGAGCCTGATCTCTCGCCGCTTCTTTATAAACCAAAACCTTTTTGAAGGGATTTGATCTGATTTAGTATCGCTACCAAATATTGTTACAAATATAGGGTGATAAATGTTTAAGAACCAAATTTTATTTAAAAAAGATGGATTTTAGGGGTAATAACCTGAAAATACTATCCCAACGCTTTCTCCATATCCGCAACCAAATCATCAATATGCTCCAAACCAACAGATACCCTAAGCAGGTTTCGCGGGGTTTTGGTATCGGGGCCTTCAACGGCCGCGCGGTGTTCAATCAGGCTTTCAACGCCGCCTAAGCTGGTTGCCTGGGCAAATAGGGTTAAGCTGTTTATTACCCGTTTCGCTTCTTCTTCGCCACCTTTAATTAATATAGATAGCATGCCGCCGAAGCCTGTCATTTGTTGTTTGATGATGTCATATTGCGGATGTGATGGTAATCCCGGATACAATACCTTTTCAACTTTGGGATGTTTTTCTAAGTATTCAGCCAGCAACTGCGCGTTTTTAGCATGCCCGGCCATGCGGTATGGTAATGTTTTAATGCTTCGCACTAAGTAATAGCAATCCATAGGTGAGGGGATAGCACCCCCCATTTCCTGTACCTGGCGTATTTTTGTCCACCAGTCGTTTTTTTCGGCGATGATTAGTACGCCGCCCATTAAATCGCTGTGTCCGCCGAAGTATTTGGTAGATGAATGCATCACCAGATCGGCACCTAATGAAAGCGGTTTTTGAAAAACAGGGGTTGCAAAAGTATTATCGCAGGCTACTTTAATATTGTGTGTTTTTGCTATGCTGATAACTTTCTTTATATCAGTTATTTTTAATAATGGGTTCGATGGTGTTTCAATCCATATTAATCCTGTGTTGGGTTTAATGTATTGTTGCAGAACCTCGGTGTTGTTTATCTCGATAAAATCGAACTCTAAAATTCCTTCAAACAAAATTTTAACCTGGTTACGTAGTCCGTGATACATATCATCCGGTAAAATAACATGAATACCCGGTTTTAATGATTGGAAAACCGCCATACCCGCCGCGTTGCCGGATGAAAATGCCGCAGCATCAACACCACCTTCTAATTGGGTTAATACATGCTCTAACGAAGTGCGATTGGGATTTGACGAACGACCATATATATAACCGTTGGTATAACTGCCATCTTCGTGACGCTCAAAAGTAGTTGATAATACAATGGGCTGAATTACGGCGCCTGTTGATTGGTCTCTCTCGTTACCGGCATGTATAGCAATGGTCTCAATTTTCATAAAGCAAACATAAAGCTTTTGGCGATTATTGCCGATTTGCATTTAATTAATCATTAGTTATATTTGAATAAATAATATCACAATGAAAGTTGGAAAAATACCTGTAGCCGCTATCGTGCTTATTGTAATTGCTTTAGTCCGCATTACAATGAATCGTTTTTATCCGGGGCAATATACTTCGGAATCACCTTTTGTGACGGGGATGTTTTTTGGCGCAGCGCTTATTTATCTATTATATTATGTAAACATCTATTATACTGCCTGGGTGAATAGTAAATCCGAAAATAAATCCGAGGCAAATAATTCTTCATTATAGTAATTGCTTAAATAGTACATTTGAATTCAATGATCAGGTTATCGATATTCACACAAGTGAATTGAATGAACCTGTTTTAGAATAGTACTTGTATGGATTTAGGAACGCAATTACAAACCATATTACCGCCCACCAGAATTAAAACCCGATTAATAGACCTGGTGTCCTATGCATCGGATGCGGGTTTTTATCGATTGATACCTAAAGCTGTTGTACAGCCTGCCAACGAAGATGAGATCATCGCGCTTTTCCAATTTTCATCAGCACAAAATATCCCTTTAGTTTTCCGCACAGGCGGCACCAGCTTATCAGGCCAGTCCATTACCGATGGTATTTTGGTTGACCTGAGTCAGTTTTGGGATAAAGTTGGTATTGAAGATGGCGGTAATGCGGTTAGGATGCAACCAGGTGTTACCGGAGCGATGGTTAATTCATATCTAAGCTCATACAAAACAAAAATTGGCCCCGACCCGGCGAGTATCAACTCGGCTATGATGGGTGGGATATTATCCAATAATTCGAGTGGGATGTGTTGCGGGGTGAAATTGAACTCTTATCACACCGTAAAATACATTCGCTTTATTTTGCCTGATGGTAAACGATACACTACAGAAAATCCGGATGATTATGATCGTTTCATAACAGAATGTCCGCAATTAAATAAGGTACTTAAGCAGGCAAAAAATACGATTATTGCCGATAGTAAATTACACGACAAGATCCGCAGAAAGTATCGCCAAAAAAATACGGTTGGTTATTCGCTAAACGCGCTGATAGATTTCGAGCATCCGCTGGATATTCTGGCGCATTTGCTTATCGGTGCCGAAGGTACTTTGGCCTTTATATCAGAAGCAGTACTGGAAACTATTCCCGATTATAAATATAAATCGACGGCATTATTATATTTCCCTGATATATATACCTCGTGTCAGGCGCTTGTGCCTTTGATTGATGCAGGAGCAAGGGCTGTGGAGTTGATGGACAGAGCATCGCTACGAGCTATTGAGGATATGCCCAATCTTCCGCCTATCATTAAACAACTACCCGAGAACGCAGCTGCTTTATTGATAGAATTTCAGGAAAGCACTTACGCGGAGTTGGAAAGTAAAGTTAACGGTTTCCTAAGTGGGGTTTCAGTGCTTTCACTATTACAAGCGCCAATATTTACCAGCGATCCTGCTCAGCAGGAATACTATTGGAAAGTACGCAAGGGGCTGTTTCCTTCAGTTGGCGCAGTTCGTAAAAGCGGATCGACGGTTATTTTGGAGGATGTGGCTTTCCCGGTTGAAAAATTGGGTGACGCGATATTGGATTTGCATGGTCTTTTCAAAAAATATGAATACGATAATGCCATTGTATTTGGGCACGCTAAGGATGGCAACATCCACTTTTTGATAACGCCGTCTTTTAATGATGCGAGTGAAATTAATCGTTATGATCGCTTTATGCGGGAAATGGTGGATGTGGTGGTGCATAAAAACGATGGTACTTTAAAAGCTGAACACGGCACAGGCCGTAACATGGCGCCGTTTGTAGAAACAGAGTGGGGTGGTGGGTTGTATGCTTTGATGAAGCAGATTAAAGAGGCTGTAGATCCAAAGTCGTTATTAAATCCCGGCGTTATTATTAATGCTGATAAGGACATCCACATAAAAAATATAAAACTGCTGCCAACGGTGGAACAGGAGGTAGATAAATGTACGGAATGTGGCTATTGTGAGCATAAATGCCCGAGCCGTAATTTGACTACCACCCCACGCCGCCGGATAGTGATCAGGCGGGAGTTGAAGAAGATGGAGCAGAAGGGCGATAAAGCTAATTACAAGATCCTGCTCGATCAGTATCAATATGATGGTTTGGATACCTGCGCGGTTGACGGGTTGTGTGCCACTGCCTGCCCGGTTGATATTAATACCGGCGATCTGGTAAAAAGATTAAGGCGCGAAAATCACTCGACTTTTGCAAATCGTGTGGCTTTGCTGGTTGCTGAAAACTTTGGCTTAGCCGTGCGGATAGCTCGTTTTGGTTTAAGGACAGGCCATGCGGTAAATAAGCTATTTGGTAAGGCAAGTATGACAAAGCTCACTGCAGGTTTAAAGAGAATTATTCATGCTGTGCCATTATGGTCGGAGCAAATCGCTTTGCCGCCTGATCTTTCTATATTAAAAACAAATGGCGAGGCTGGTATATCGACCGAAAAAGTGCTTTACTTCCCAAGCTGTATATCCCGGATGATGGGTAGTGGAGAAGAGGGTAAAAAGAATATAATGGAAACTTTTCTGAGCGTATCTAAAAAGGCAGGCATCAATGTTGAAATATTAAAAAATAATTCGGGTAGTTGCTGCAGTCAGATATTTTCATCCAAGGGTTATAAGGATGCTTATGCTTTTAAGGCTAATGAAATAATTGAAAAGCTATGGGTTGATAGCCAGCAAGGTGCGACAAAAATTGTGATCGACGTTAGCTCATGCGCTTATTCGCTTAAACATTTGAGGCCTGTACTTAAGGTTGATAATCAGTTGAAATATGATCAGTTATCTGTTTATGACAGTGTTGATTATCTTCACGATATGTTGATGCCACTGTTGAACATCGACCATAAAAAAAATAATATCGTACTGCACCCGGTTTGTTCGTTACAAAAAATGAACACGCAAGATAAGTTTGTAAATATAGCGCGCAAATTTGCCGATAATGTAACCGTGCCGCTGCATGCTGGCTGTTGTGGCATGGCGGGCGACAGGGGATTCCTGTTTCCAGAGTTGACCGCATCGGCTACTATGCCGGAAGCATTGGAGGTGAATCAGTATCAATATGAAGGCTATTATTCATCAACCAAAACCTGTGAAATAGCCATGAGCCAGGCGGTAAATGAGAATTATGAATCGATATTGTATTTGGTGGATGAGGTTACTGGTTGATTATTAAGATATTTTTAAAATTACATTTGTTATCAATGCAAAAAATACTGATTGCCAATCGCGGCGAAATTGCTTTACGGATAATGCGCTCGGCGCGGGAGATGGGAATTAAAACGGTAGCTGTTTATTCAGATTCTGACCGTAACGCTTTGCATGTGCGTTATGCCGACGAGGCTGTACATATTGGCGAAGCGCCATCCAACCAATCCTATTTGGTTGGCGAAAAGATCATTGATGCTTGTAAGCAAACAGGTGCAGAAGGAATACATCCGGGTTATGGTTTTTTGTCGGAAAATGCCTCTTTTGCCCGAAAGGTAAGAGAAGCAGGATTAATATTGATCGGCCCATCACCCGAAGCAATGGAAGTGATGGGTAATAAGCTTTCGGCTAAGGCAGCCGCCATGAAATATAATATACCCATGGTGCCGGGAACAGAGGAAGCGATTACCGATATTAATGAAGCCAAGCAACGCGCGGTTGAAGTCGGTTTCCCTATCCTCATTAAAGCGGCGGCAGGTGGCGGTGGTAAAGGTATGCGCATTGTGGATTCGGTTGGTGATTTTGAAGAACAAATGCAATTGGCGGTATCTGAAGCTACTTCAGCATTTGGGGATGGTTCGGTATTTATTGAGCGTTATGTATCATCGCCAAGGCATATAGAAATACAAGTTTTGGGTGACACGCACGGCAATATCCTTCATTTATTTGAGCGCGATTGTTCGGTACAGCGCAGGCATCAAAAAGTGATTGAAGAAGCACCGTCATCGGTTTTAACGCCTGAAATTCGTAATGCGATGGGTAAATGTGCGGTGGATGTAGCACGTTCGGTTAACTATACCGGCGCGGGAACGGTTGAATTCATTATGGATGACCAGCTGAATTTCTATTTCTTAGAGATGAATACCCGTTTACAGGTGGAGCATCCGGTTACGGAATTCATCACAGGTATTGATCTGGTAAAAGAACAAATTCGTATTGCAAGAGGTGAAGCGATCAGCTTTAAACAGGAAGATTTGGAGATAAATGGTCACGCCATAGAATTACGTGTTTATGCGGAAGACCCGGCAAACAACTTCTTGCCGGATATTGGTACCCTGCAAACTTATGTTACGCCCAAAGGCCCCGGTGTTAGGGTAGATGATGGTTTTGAGCAAGGCATGGAAATCCCGATTTATTATGACCCGATGATTGCCAAACTAATTACTTATGGCAAAAATCGTGAGGAAGCAATTGAGCGGATGATTCGCGCTATTGATGAGTATCATATTACAGGGATTACCACAACTTTGGCTTTTGGCAAATTTGTAATGCAGCATGAGGCCTTTACCTCTGGTAATTTTGATACACACTTTGTGAAAAAATATTTTACGCCTGAAGTTTTACAAACTGGTAATGAAGAAGAAGCGATGATTGCGGCTTTGCTTGTAGAGAAATTATTAGGTCGTAAAAAAAACAGCACGAATAATACAATTGCTATTGAAAGCAGTAATTGGGTAAGAAACAGGAAGCATTCAAATTAATTGGATGCTTCCTGTTAATCCTTTATTGTAGGTCGACCGCAGGCTTTTGCCAAAAGAAGTCAGGATTGTTTACTGCATAATCCACCTGTGAAGAATACACTTTTTTCGGCTGATGTAAGGTGTTGTAAGTTCCCGGGTATAAGTTAATATAATCTATAGCCTGCTTGCCTGGTTTATCAGTTTCAAGATCCCACTCGCTTTTTGTTGAGCATTGCAGCCAATACAGATTCTTAGACATGTAATAGCCCAGATAATGCTCTTTAGTTTGTTTTTCCTGGTTATTCCAGTTGGCGTCATTATTTAAAACCAAAGGATCGCCATTAATTAGTTTTTCTCTTACTTCCTCAATATTAAGCAAGTTGCCCTTATCGTCGGTTACATAAGCGTTGAACGTTGGATCCATCCAAAGCCATTTGTTTAGCGTTTTTGACCATACTACCGTAATTACGTGGCAATCGCCATCAGCGGTATCTTTTGGCATACAGGTTACAATTCGTGTTGGGAAGCCTTCGGATTGATATACATCCCGTAAAATAGTCGCCATCATACGGCAATTTACCCCACGATTTTCCTTTTTACATATAGCGATCAGGTCTATGGCGTTTTTTGATTTTGGGTTTCCGATGTTGCCATCGTGTTTAACCTCGTTGTGTACCCAATATAATAAGTGTTTAAATTTGCTGATCTCATCGCCGTTACCGCTTACCGAATCGAGATTAAACTTTTGTCGTAAAGCAACTAAATTGGGATCAGTAGCCGCTTGGTAAGTAAAAGTCGCCAGGCTCGGTTGTGTATTATTGTAAGGACCTGAGTTTTTTAATAAATAACCATAGTCATATTTATTGCGTAGTTGTTGTACATCGTTCTGGAAACGTTTGTCGTTATGCAGGTTGTTTAAATCATCGTCAACTACAATATGAGCATAGTCAGAAAAGCCTTCAGATATTGACTTTTCGAGCCAGGTATCTGCGGAGTCTATTTTTTGTTCGTGTGAATATGCACAAGCCATGTTATACGACATCCCCTCACTGTAGGCTATTAAATAGGTTTTTAATTTTGGCGTAAGTTGGTTGTATTTTGCATACCATGCATTAATTTGTTTAACAATTAAAGGGTAATCCTTTTTGTCAAAGGTTTTAACTACTTCATCGCTGGCAGCTTGGCTATAATCGTTAAATGGTTTCGCCTCCGGAAGTATTTGAGCTTTCGCAAAAAAAGCGATTAAACAAAAAGTGCAGATTAATAGTATTTTTTTCATTTTGAGTCCAGGTTTTACTATTATAAAGATGCAGAAAAGAATCTAAACGTTACAAAATGATTTATTTTTTTAGTTGTTGATCAAACGATCTATTAATTCAGCTTGTGCCGTATTGATCTTTCTTTTGGCTTCCACCACCTCGAACCATGCGGCCCGGTCAATCTCGGGGATGGTTAGTTTTTTGCCGGAGCGGGGAGGCCATTCTATTTCGCAGGTGTTGCTCAGAATTGTTTCGTGATTAATGTCACCTTCAACGGCCCAGGTGTACACAGTTTTACCGTTTTTTTGCTTGATTGAACCTAAGGAGATGAAATTACCATCAATGGCTTGCCCGGTTTCTTCTTCAAACTCGCGTTTGGCAGCGGTAAGGGCTTCTTCATCATCTAGAAACTCACCTTTGGGTATCGACCAGCTACCTTCATCTTTATTTTTAAAGAACGGGCCGCCGGGGTGAACCAGGAATACCTCTAAAATGCTGTTTGTTTTTCTGAATAAAAGGATACCCGCGCTTTGTTTGCCACCTAACACCCTAAAAGGGGAACTTTTGACTGTCATATGTAATTTTATTTATCATAATAACACAAATTACGGTATTTAGTTAGTTTTGCTTTACGAAAGCTCCCCCTTTAGGGGGCTGGGGAATACATGTTTACAGGAATTATAGAAACTTTAGGCAAAGTTGTTGATCTGCAAAAAGATCAGGGTAACTTACATATTACGGTTGAATCTGCGATCTCAGCTGAGTTGAAGATTGACCAATCAGTGGCGCATAATGGGGTTTGCTTAACCGTGGTGGCTGTTGCTGATGGCATACATACCGTTACCGCAATTGAAGAAACACTGAATAAAACAAGTATCGGCTATTTACAAATTGGCGATTTAGTGAATTTAGAACGTTGTATGCAGATGAATGCACGGCTGGATGGGCATATTGTACAAGGACACGTTGACCAAACCGCAAAATGTATCAGTTTTAAGGAGCTTGATGGTAGCTGGGAATATACTTTTGAGTATGACGCCGCTATTGGCAATGTGACCGTAGAAAAGGGTTCTATTTGTGTTAATGGTATTAGTTTGACGGTGGTTAATTCTCAGGCTAATAGCTTTTCAGTCGCTATTATCCCTTATACTTTTGAACATACTAATTTGCAGAACGTGCGTGAAGGTTCGGTTGTGAATTTGGAGTTTGATATTATTGGTAAGTATGTGGCGAGGTTGATGAACAGGTAAAATGTTCATTTTTTTGCCATTTCGACCGCAGGGAGAAATTTTCTTCGACATGTATTGTTCGCTTTGCAAGTTTTAGAAGATTTCTCCTCCTACGTCGTCGAAATGACAACGCCTAACCAAACAAAATTGCCTCTTCATAGTTGTACTACTATAATCTAAAAAATACTACTATGGATAAGTTAAAGAAATTTGCGCTGATGGAAAAGATAGTCCATGAATTGGAAGATTTAAAAAACAGTCAGCAAGCAATCATACAGAAACTCGCTAAAATTGAAGTTGACAATATAGATCTAGGTGATAAACGCCTTGAAAAAGATCTGCCGGATATGCACCAGCGTGTTGCGGATAATTTGGACACCATCGCCGCCATATTGGAAGATTTCGCAACCCAGACCGACAAATATAGCAACAGCAATAATATCGCGGCTTTGAAGGAACAGGAAGAAATTAAGAATTTGTAAAAAGAGAGTCCCCGGAAACGGGAATTTTTTTGTGACTTGTTATTTTACCATTTGTCATTCTTAGCGGAGCGAAGAATCTGTAAAGTAGTTACACCGTACAGATTCTTCGCTCCGCTAAGAATGACAATTTTTGTTTTGGGGCCTTTCCGCCTATGCTTCGAGTGCCTCAGCATGACAGCCCGCTTGATTATTCCGGGCCGTTTTCTATGCTTTTTCCCTTCATCGCTGTGCTGATCGCATGATCCATCAATCGCTCGGCAAATGGGCGGGTGAATTCATTAAGCTCATCAATCGCTTTGTGTATGGCGTCTTTGTCGCCGCTGGTTAGTGCTGCTTTTAGCGAGGTAATGTATTTGTGTGTTTCAGCCATTTCAGCAATGCTTACATGGTCGGCATTTTTTTGAAGAAAGCGTTCCACGGTGTAAACCATTTGTTCACCTTCGGTGCGAGCTTCAATTAACATGCGCTGGGCAACGTCTTCTTTGGCGTGTGTGATGCTGTCTAACAGCATTTGCTCCACTTGATCATCGGTTATGCCATAGGTTGGTTTAACTTCAACCTCTTGTTTTACACCTGAGCGTAGTTCAATAGCCTGGATGGTTAAAATACCATCGGCATTTAGCAAAAAGTTAATATCAACCTTGGGGAAGCCTGCCGGCATGGATGGGATGCCTTTTAAATCAAATTCTGCCAGTTTACGATTCTCGCTGATCAAATCACGCTCGCCCTGGTAAACGGCAATTTTCATGTTTACCTGGCCATCAATGGAGGTGGTGTATTGCCTGCCTGCTTTAGTTGGTACTTTGGAGTTACGCGGGATGATCACATCCATTAAACCACCCATCGTTTCAATACCTAAAGAAAGCGGGGTAACATCCAGCAATAAAATATCGCTGCGGTTTCCTGCTAATATATCGGCCTGAATGGCAGCACCCAGGGCGACTACTTCATCTGGGTTTACTTCATCATGTACTGGTCGGCCAAAAAACTCGGCAACCATTTTTTTAACTAAGGCGGTGCGTGTAGAGCCACCAACCATCACTACCTCATCAATTTTATCGACAGTCAATCCCGCATCTTTCAACGCGTTTTTGCAGGCTTGTATGGTTTGCTGTACTTTAGGCAGGATTAGCGATTCAAAAGTTTGCTTATCCAGTGTGCACCATATGTCACCGATCTTATCGTTAACTAAATTTTGGTGAGCGAATGCCTTTTTAGTTTCTTCTGCTTTTAAGCGTAGTTGCTGAGCAAGCTCATGGTTTTGGATGATCTCTGCTTTGTTCAACTGGTTCTTTTCAATCCAGTAATCAACTATCGCGCTGTCAAAATCATCGCCACCTAAAAAAGTATCGCCATTAGTAGCTAAAACTTCGAAAATTCCGTTTTGTATTTGCAGGATAGATACATCAAACGTACCACCACCTAAATCATAAACAGCTATGGTTTTTGTTTCTTCAGGATTTAAGCCAATACCATAGGCTAAGCTTGCAGCGGTAGGCTCGTTTACAATGCGTAAAACATCCAGCCCGGCTAATTTACCGGCGTCACGGGTTGCCTGGCGCTGTGAATCATTAAAATAAGCAGGTACGGTTATTACCGCTCGGTTTACAGGCGTTTTTAGGGCATGTTCTGCACGGGCTTTTAACTCTTTTAATATTAGTCCCGATAGCTCTATTGGGGTATAAAACTTATCGCCAACTTTTATTTTTACCAGGCTTTCGGTGTTATCATCAATAACTTTATAGCTGAAAAAGTCCTGGTAATTTTCAATGTCTTTGTAGGAGCGACCAAGTAGTCTTTTTACAGAGAATATAGTGTTATGCGGATCGGTAGTTAAATACTCTTTTGCCTCGTTGCCTACTGTGACGTCACCAGCTTCAGAAAAATGAACAATAGATGGTACTAATACGCCCTTACCCAAATCGTTAATTACCTGTGGTTGTTTATCCGGGTTGATGAAAGCTACCAACGAATTGGTAGTTCCCAGATCAATGCCGACAATAATTTCTTCTTTTTGCAATGAACCTGTTGCCAGGTTGATAGATACTTTAGCCATAGTAGGGTATTAACAAGCCGCAAATGTACTTAGTTTTAGGGGATGATGTGTCATGTGAATTTCGGATTTGTTGATACCCTTGTCATTTCGACAGGAGGGAGAAATCTTCTTCGATCTGCAAAGTTCATTGTGCAAGTTTCAGAAGATTCTTCACTTCGTTCAGAATGACAAAAGGGAATATATAAGCAACTAAATCTCGTAAGAAACCCCTTTCTCTGGGATAACAGTCTTATATCCTTCAAAATCCAAACTATCGGCCAAAGCCTGCATGCTTTCTGTTTCACCATGTACCAGGAATACTTTTTTAAGCGAAGCCTTATACTGTTGTTTTACCGTATTCATCAAGTCCTCATGATCACCATGAGCGCTTAATACATCTGTTTGTTTAATGGTGGCATACACTGCCAGGTCACGATCTTTTATATGTACAATAGAGTCTCCTCGTAACAAACGATGACCTAGTGTGCCTTTAGCGCAATATCCTATAAATAATATGGTGCAATAATAGTTCTGGATATTATAAAATAGGTGATCCTGTATACGGCCGCCCTCCAGCATGCCTGCTGAAGATATAATAATACAAGGCTCAAAATAATTAGATACCTGGCGACTATCCTTCAAATTCTCAACGTAGGTAAGATTATCAAACTCAAACTCATCACCTGAGTTTTTATAAAAATCCTGCGCTTCCTGGTTTACCAAATTATGATATTTCCGGAAGATACCAGTTGCCATTGATGCCATCGGACTATCCACAAAAACCTTAACCGGCGGCAGTAAGCCACTACTAAATATTTTATTCAGCGCGAAAACCAATGATTGTGTGCGCCCGATACTAAACGCCGGAATAATCATTCGGCCCTGTTCCTTAATACAACACTTCTCAATCACTTCAACCAAAGTTTCCTCAACTGATTTTCCTTTGCTATGGAATCTTCCGCCGTAAGTGGATTCTGAAACCAGATAATCCACAGGTGGCAAATTTTCCGGGTCATTTAAAACAGGATAATTCTTTCTACCGATGTCTCCCGTAAAAGCAATTGATTTCTCTACACCATGATCATTGATCTTAAACACAGCGGCAGCGGCACCCAGCAAATGCCCAACAGGTATAAAGGTTAATTCAATATCGCCATTAACTTTAAAGGGCCTGTTAAAACCGATGGTTACAAAACGTTCAACGGTATCCATCACATGCTTTTGCAGGTAAAGTGGCTGACTGTTGGTATTAAATTTACCTTTGCCCTTACCATATTTACCCTTAGTTTGAGCCTTCCGCATAAAAATACTCACCGAATCAAGCAATAGTAGTTCAGTCAGATCAGCAGTGGGAGGGGTGCACAGTATTTGGCCGTTAAAACCCAATCGTAATAAAGTAGGAAGATTTCCCGAATGATCAATATGTGCATGAGTTAACACTACCACATCAATATCACCCGGATTAAATGGAAAATTTTCGTTGGATTGTACACTGCGGTCTTTTTCGTAATCCAGCCCACAATCAATCAGTATTTTATATTGGCCAACCTCAAGCAAATGCATGCTGCCGGTTACCTGCCGGGCCGCCCCGTGTATGGTTAATTTCATTTTAGCGTTTTAATTGTTCGCGTATTGCAACAGGGGTATTATTTAACGAACAACTAACCCTTTTTAACGAATTTTGCTCTCAACAAAAACAAAATAATAACAATAAGTGCAATAACAATTGCAAGAGCCCTGGTTGATGCTTTTTTATGATCTTGCTCAGTTATTTCGGCGTCATGTTTAAGCCTATCATTATCCGCGCGCAGTTTATTGATAGTTGCCATGTAGCCTGTCGCGTTATTATCCACTTCAGCAACGCGGCTTTGCGCCTGGCTTTGTTCAAAAGTGCGATAATCCAGTAGTATTTTCGTTTGTACAAAAATGTCATTATCTGTCTTGACAATATCCATCAAAATATCATTGGAATGACGAATATCTTTCTTAGTCTGTAAGCCAAAAATACCCGTATGCTGACTCAAACTCTGGTCGTATTGCCCAAACTTCTGTTTTCGTCCAGTCAGCATGTTATTTATTTTTGCGCGCTGAGCCTGATATGCAGCCGAATCAGTACCAACCTGTGCCCAGGCATCAACCAGAAAAAAAGAGAGTAGGGCAAGTAAAAGTATTTTTTTCATATTTTTTATTGAAAGTCCAATATAACACTATCGCCCAAATTTAAGCCTAACAAACCGCTGGCATTACCTTTATTAATAGCGATTTCTAAATGATCGCTTATGCCAAACAGGCAAAGTTTTTCGCCTTCAGGTACTTCACTGTAATGCCAGCTTAAATCACTGATAGTTTCATTTCGCTTAAAATACAAAATAAAACGTCGGCCTTGCTGTATACTGTTAAAAAACTCCTTAGTAATATTGGTAATCACGTTCTGAAACGAGTCGATATAAATCACCGAACCTTTAATTACGTTCTTTTCAACCACCGGTTGCAGGTTCATTTTTTTCTCGATGGTATCAATCGGCTCACCAATTTCTTCCAATTTTCCACCGCTCGCCAAATGACAGGCTGCTTTAACAAAAATGTCCGCCAGCGGAAAATGCAAAAATTTAAGGTCCTGCATAATGTTTATTTCCACCATTTCATCCGGGTCGGCGTTAAACATAAGCGAGAATATGCCATTATCAGCCCCAACAAAATAATGGTTCTTATACTTTATGGCCAGGTATTTTGTATTGTTATTAAAAACAGTGTCAATACCAATTAAATGCACCGTATATTCAGGAAAATAATGAAAACTATTTTTTAATATGAATGCAGCTTGCTGTATATTAAAGGCGGAAACATTGTTAGTAATATCAACAATATTTACAGATGGTAAAAGCTTCAGGATGCTGCCTTTCAAAGCAGCCTGATAAATATCCTTATCGCCCAAATCTGTAGTTAATGTTATTATTGCCATTAATATTTTAAAATTTTATTACTAATCTTGTAGAAGCATTAGCAGCTGCAAATATTCAATTTTTAATTCATAAAAATCTGCAACTAATTAAATCAATTTGTATTGAACGAACTTAAATTATCAATTGAAAATGTTAACCCCGCTGTTTTATGGGGACCGAATAATGATCATTTTGAGATCATTAAAAAGCAATATCCTAAACTTAAATTAGTTGCCCGCGGCAGCGATGTTAAGGTGTTGGGCGATGAACACGAGATTGCGATTTTTCAGGAGCGGTTTAGCCATTTAATTGCTCATGTAGAAAAGTTTGAAACACTGAATATCACTGATTTGGAAAGGATACTCGGCGCTAAGGCATCCTCTTCATCAACTACCGCCGAAACAGCTGTTGATAAATTCGCGAGCGGCGAAGTGATCGTCTTCGGCCCTAACGGGGTGATGGTAAAAGCGCGCACGGCAAATCAGCACAAAATGGTTGATTGCATTAACAAAAGCGATATACTTTTTGCCATTGGCCCTGCCGGTACCGGTAAAACTTATACCGCGGTTGCTTTAGCGGTAAGAGCTTTGAAAAATAAAGAGATCAAACGTATCATTTTAACCCGCCCGGCTGTTGAAGCAGGGGAGAACCTGGGCTTTTTGCCGGGTGATTTAAAGGAAAAGATAGATCCGTACCTGCGTCCTTTATATGATGCGCTGGATGATATGATCCCAGCTGAAAAGCTGAAGGTTTATTTAGAAAACCGTACCATTGAGATTGCCCCGCTGGCGTTTATGCGCGGCCGTACTCTGGATAATTGCTTTGTGATTTTAGATGAGGCGCAAAATGCGACCGATATGCAGTTAAAAATGTTTTTAACACGTATGGGCCCATCAGCCAAGTTTATTGTTACCGGTGATGTTACACAGATAGATTTACCCAAAAAACAACAATCAGGCCTGCACACGGCACTAAGAATATTAACCGACATCAGTGGCATAGAAATAGTTTACCTGAGCGGAGAAGACGTAGTAAGGCACAAATTAGTACGTAAAATATTAGCAGCCTACGGAGACATACAGTAGTATCAAGTATCAAGTATTTAGTATCAAGACAAAAAAACTAAATACTTGAAGACAGTTAAATACTTGCGACTTGATACTAATTACTTGATACTAAAAAAATGAATGCAATAAAAGAAACACATTTTAACTTTCCGGGACAGACGAGTTTTTACAAGGGGAAAGTACGTGACGTTTATACTATAGATAATAAATACCTGGTAATGGTGGTTAGCGATCGCATCTCGGCATTTGATGTGGTTTTACCTGAACCTATTCCTTATAAAGGGCAGGTGCTTAATCAGATTGCAGCTGGCTTTTTAAAAGCTACTGCCGATATTGTGCCAAACTGGGTAGTTAATGTACCGGATCCAAGCGTTACTATTGGCCGCATATGCGAGCCCTTTAAGGTTGAGATGGTAATACGTGGTTATTTAGCAGGCCACGCTGCCCGCGAATACGCTTTAGGAAAAAGAGAAGTTTGTGGCGTTAGTTTACCTGAAGGTTTAAAGGAAAATGATAAACTGCCTGAGCCTATCATCACCCCAACAACAAAAGCATCAGTAGGGCATGATGAGGATATATCGCGTGAGCAGATTTTAGCTAAAGGTATCGTATCAGAGGAAGATTATATCCAGTTAGAGAAATATACCCGTGCTTTATACCAGCGAGGTACAGAAATAGCTAAAAAACAAGGTCTTATTTTGGTAGATACCAAATACGAATTTGGAAAAGCCGATGGTGAAATATTTTTAATCGACGAGATTCATACTCCGGATTCGTCGCGTTATTTTTATAGCGAGGGATACGAGGAACGCCAGACAAAAGGGGAGGCTCAAAAACAGCTTTCAAAGGAGTTTGTTCGCAAATGGTTAATTGAAAATGGTTTTCAGGGTAAAGATGGACAAATTGTGCCTGAAATGACACCAGAAATTGTACAATCAATATCTGATAGATATATTGAGCTTTATGAGAAAATCACAGGTGAAGCATTTGTAAAGCCCGAAAGTGGTGAGGTACTAAAAAGGGTGGAAAGTGCGATTAATCATGCAATAAGTTCAGTTTTATAAAAATCTTATAATTAAAGTTAATATATTAGCTTAAATAATTTTCGATAATGAAATTTGCTGTTGACAAACACGAGAAATACATTTTGGTTAAGCTTAATGAATCCAAGTTAAATTCATTAGTAACCCCGCAACTAAAATCAGAACTTATCTTGATGAACACTGAAGGTCAGCGTAATATAATACTTGATATTTCGCAGGTGAAATTTGCCGACTCTTCAGGATTAAGCAGTCTGTTAGTTGGTCACCGTTTATGTAAAAACGCGAATGGTGTATTTATACTTACAGGCCTTTGTGATGCTGTTGCAAGGCTGATAACTATTTCACAGTTAGATAATGTATTATCTATAGTTCCGGGTACGGAAGAAGCTATTGATTTGATATTTTCTGAAGAAATAGAAAAAGATCTAAAAAAAGAAGCAAAATAGTAACAATTATTGTTTACCCTGTATGAAATTCGAGGTAACAATACTTGGCAGCAGTTCAGCAACCCCCATTTTTAACCGAAACCCCACATCACAAGCGCTTAATATCAATGAACGCTTATACCTTATTGATTGTGCTGAAGGTACACAACAACAAATGTTGCGCTTCGGTATAAAATCTACTCGTATAGAATATATTTTTATCAGCCATTTACATGGCGATCATTATCTGGGCCTTATCGGTTTGTTATCTTCATTACATTTAAACGGCCGTATTAAACCAATCACTATTTTTGCACCGGCGCATTTAAAAGAAATCATTAACCTACAGCTAAAATATTCCGAAACAACGCTGCAGTATCCAATCAACTATATAGATACCAATCCGAATACAGCCGAAGTAGTATTGAGCAATCAGGATATTACAGTGGAAACTATACCACTGGATCACAGGATTGATTGTACCGGTTTTTTATTCAAGCAAAAAAAGCGCAACCGTAAACTGCTTAAAGAAAAACTGGAAGAACTAAAAATACCTATAGAATACTATACCGCGCTAAAAAAAGGAGTAGACTATACTGCAAATGATGGAACCGTTTACAAAAATGACACTTTAACTTTGGATCCGGACGAGCCCAAGAGTTATGCTTTTTGTTCGGATACTATTTATAACGAACAGTATTTTGATCAGATAAAAGGTGTTACCGTATTATATCATGAATCCACTTTTTTGCATGATATGCTGGATAGAGCACAGAGTACCTTTCATACCACATCGCTTCAGGCTGCTACAGTTGCTTTAAAGGTTGGTGCACAGGAATTATTGTTAGGGCATTTCTCCGCCCGCTATAAAACGCTTAATGAACTGCTCGACGAAGCCAAAACAGTTTTCCCAAACACAGAATTAGCTATTGAGGGCAAAACCTTTCTTATAGGTGAATAAGTTTTTCTGCCTTAATGTCTGATAATTATAAATAAAGGGTAAGCATTTGCGTACCCACACATCAAAAATCAACTTAGTCTTTCTTTCCCCCAAATACCGAGAAACTCACATAACGCTTAGGGTGTGCCTTAATATCAATAAACAGGTTATTTAAATTGGCTGTAGCGTCATTTAAATTCTTGTACATGTTATTATCATTAATTAGCAAACCTAATGAGCCTTGGCCATTATTTATTTTGCCGATGGTAGCTTGCAGGTCGGCCAAAGCCAGATTGGCACTGCCTAAAGTTTGTTTAATGTTTGATGATGCCAACTGATCGCTGAAGCTTTCAAAATTGGTTGAGATTGCGTCTAAATGCGATGTGCTGGTTTTTAAGTTATTTGAAACAGCTTCAGCATTGATCATAATACCATTAATATGGTCAGACTGTGTGCCAACTAAAGCATCAATTTTTTTGGTAGTACCCTCAAGCGTTTGCAGTGAGTTAGCAATACTGGTAAAACTGCGATCAACATTTTTCTGAAAATTCGGATTCAATATTTTGTTGATAGATGCCAGTGACGAATCAAGTTTTGAAATTAAATTCTCAGCCTTCATTTGTATCGGCTGCAGGCTTTCAGCTAAACTGCCCTGTATATCAGCCGCCAGGGTGTCTCTGTCAGGAGCCATTTGCTTGCTGTCGCCATACTCAAACTTAATCGCTTTACCACCCAAAAGGTCGGTGCTTATTAATTGCGCGTGAGTATTTGAAGGCACATTATATTGAGGATCTATTCTAAATTCAACAACGGTCTTTCCATCGGGGCGTAAAACCATTTTTGATACCTGGCCTATCTGAAAACCGTTTACCAATACTGGTTTTGATACGGATAAACCATCAACACTATTATAAACGGCATAGTATTTATTTGAGCGGGAGAAAACATCATTACCACTTAAGTAACTGTATCCTAATATTAATACCGCAATACCAATGGTGGTTAGTATCCCGATTTTTGTTTCGTTTGATATTTTCATTAATTATATATGTGTTATAACAGCTGTCAAATTTAATTCAAATGCCTAATAAACCTAACACCAATTAGTAAACTTTGTTACTCGGCCGCGTCCTCAACCTCTTTTTTGTAATTGGTTAACGCCCTAACTAACGAAGCCACAATCTCATCCTGCCCGCTTTGTGAGTTTAAATAAGCCTCATCATCAGGGTTATTTATAAAGCCTGTTTCAACCAAAACGGATGGCATGGCGCTATGGCAAAGTACTAATACGCCCTGCTCAATTACACCATCACTATGTCTGCCGTCATGGTCAACAAATTCTGTATTTATCAAATCGGCTAAATGGATGCTTTGTTTTCGGTATTTGGTTTTTATGGCATTCATCAAAATAACCGTGGTTGGGTCATTTGGGTCGCCGCCACCGTTTCCGGTTTCATCAACAGCCTCATCTTCATTTAGTTTTTTCCGTATAACAGATTCTTCCTCTTTTGTACGATGAAAACCATACACCAGCAATAATACACCTTTACCCGAGCGGTCAGGCACGTGTATACGTCGCCCATGAGAGTATTCAACCTTATCAGGTAATGAGTTACAGTGTATCGAGATAAAAACGTCTCCATTATTCTCATTCGCTATTTCCGAGCGTCTTTCCCACGATACATCCTCAGGTGTGCTGCGGGTTAAAACTACTTTAACCCCTGCCATATCTTTTTCTATAGCGGTTTGCAATTTAAGTGCAATTGCAAGCGTTACATCTCTTTCATTGGAATATGAGCCCGATGCACCAAGCGAAAAATGCCCACCGGTTCCTGGTGGGTTTTGGCCGTGCCCCGCATCAATAATCACAGTTTTGAGTTTATAACCTGAACTAGTAAGGGTATCATTTTTAAAGTTATATAGAGGGAAAGAAAATAGCGAAAAGGATATTAATACCAGGGATAAAGTGCAAATCAATCTTTTCAATATTTTATTTTTCATTATGTTTGGGAGCTGTTAAGTTATTTCTGCAAAAATACTATTCGTAATCTATTTTGAAATTCATTAAACTGTTTTTTCTGTTCGAAATTGTGTTAATAGTGAATGTTTCTGCTGCTTCTAAGATTGGCATTCGAAACAATTACAAGCCTGTGATTGACACAATTATAAAGCTTGATACCGCAAAAGACAAAAAACTTCTTAAAATTAAACAATCTGCCGGTAATAAGAATGTCAAAACTGCAAAAACTGATACATCAAAGCGAAAAACTAAAGACGGTTTAGATTCAGAATTGAAATTTAGCGATGATGATTCCACAATAACCGATAATGTACACAAGATTTTGTACCTATATGGAAAAGCGCGTGTAAAATACCAGGATGTTGAAATGGATGCCGATTATATTCGTGTCGACCAAAAAAACAACCTCATATTCGCCAGCGGAAGTATTGATCCGGTAACGCATCGATATATAGGCAGGCCGATAACCAAACAGGGGAAAGATAAACCTGTTGAATCAGACTCACTATTATTTAATTATAAAACCAAAAAAGGAAAGGTTTATAATCCCGCTTCCGAGCAGGATGGTAACTTTATATCGGGCGGGCAGGTTAAGAAGCTTAATGATGATGAGGCCGCCTATCGAAACGTACTCTTTAGTACTTGTGATAAACCATTCCCCGAAACTGACTTTGGTATAGTAATTACCAAAGGTATTGGCGAGAAAAATCGTATTATTTCTGGCCCGGCTTATCTTGAAATTGAAGGTGTACCGCTGCCATTAGCCATACCATTCGGATTTTTTCCAAAACCCGATCATAAAACATCGGGAATTATATTACCAACCTTTGGTGAGGACTCACAATTAGGTTTTTATATAAAAAACCTCGGTTATTACCTTGCCTTGAATGATTATGTTGATTTTACCACACAGGGAACCTATTATTCAAAAGGGTCTTATGACTTAAACGAGACGATCCACTATTTAAACAGATATGAATATTCTGGTAATCTTTCACTAAGCTACGGTTCGCATAACTATGGCCTCGAAGGCGATCCTGCGGCAAAAGATTTTAATATTACCTGGTCGCATACTAAAAATCCTAATGCCAGCCCTGGTAGTACATTCAGTGCTTCGGTAAATGCGGGTACGTCAACTTATTATCAAAATAACGCGGCATCGGTGGGGTATAACTTAAATGCGCTTACGCAGAACAACTTAAGCTCAAGTATATCTTACAGTAAGCAATGGATTGGTACTCCATTCAATCTTAACGTAGCGTTGTCACACAGCCAGGATCTTACAGCTAAAACCATCACGCTTGATTTACCTACAGTCAGTTTTAACATGTCAACCCTTAGTCCATTTGATTCAAAAGACAGGGTGGGAGAGCAAAAGTGGTATCAAAAAATCACAGTAGGATATAGCTTACAAGCAGAGAACAACATTAATGCCGTACCCGAAAATGAATTATTTAAAGGCAATACGTTGTTTAAACGTATGCAAAACGGTTTACAGCATCAAATACCAATCGGTTTCAACCAAACAATCCTTAAGTACTTCCAGTTTAGTGCATCGGCAAATTACACCGAGCAATGGTATTTGCAATCAATAAAGGAATATTACGATCGTAACAACCTGATCAATCCAACCTCACCGGTTATTGATACCGTTAGCGGCTTTAAAAGGGCAGGGGAATATACCTTAAGTACTGGCATATCAACAAAAGTATATTTCAGGGCCGATTTTAAAAATAGTAAACTAATAGCTATAAGGGAAGTGATGACACCGTCACTGTCTTTTTCCTACCATCCCGATTTTTCTGATCCAAGTTTCGGTTATTATAAAACTATTGTTAGCAACGCTGTTATACCATATCCTGTTACTGTTGCTAACTATTCAATTTTTCAAAACGGTGTGTATGGTGGGCCTTCAGCCGGCAGGGAAGCAGGGCTTAACTTAAGTATCGATAATACAATCGAAGCTAAAGTGCGCCCCAAAGCCACCGATACTTCGCAAACCCCCAGAAAGATCAAACTAATTGATGGTTTAACTTTAGCGGCATCATACAACTTTGCCGCAGACTCTTTTAAATTATCTCAAATTGCTTTTTCGGGGCACACGGCTATATTTCATGAAAAGGTTAACATAAGTTTCTCCGGGTCCTTAAATCCATATGTAACCAACGTGCGCGATTCAATAGGTGGTGGAACTATACATAAATACGTACAAATGGTTGATCGCTATAGCTTCCAGAATGGTATGTTCCCAACGTTAACCTCATTTTCAATTTCAATGAGCGGTAGCCTTAATCCGGCTACATTTCAACCGCATACCACGGGGGCTCCGGTCGGGGCCTTGGTGGCAAATCAAACCACCCAACAGGCGCAAAGGCTGGCATTAATAAACAGCGACCCTGCCGCATATGTCGATTTTAAAATTCCGTGGAATATTTCATTCAATTACAATTTTTCATATGCAAATCAGTTAACCAGCACCAGTATTGCTAATACATTAATGTTAAGCGGTGATATTAATCTTACCCCTAAGTGGAAAGTGCAATACACTACTAACTATGATATCAGGGCAAAACAACTGGGTAGCGCTACTTCGTTTTCTATTTATCGTGATCTACATTGTTGGGATTTATCGATGCAATGGTTACCGTTTGGTTATTACAAATCATACAACGTAACCTTACGCGTAAGATCAACAATTCTACAGGATTTGAAGTTAAGCAAGAAAAGCGATTACACCAGTAGCCCTTATTATAACACTCAATAATAATTATGCTTGCAGAAATAATAACTATAGGCGACGAGATATTAATAGGCCAAATTGTTGATACTAATTCCGCATTTATAGCCCGTCAGCTAAATGATGCGGGTATCAGTGTAAAGCAAATTTCATCGGTATCTGATGATCGTGAACATATTTTAACGGCATTGGCTGAAGCAGCGGATCGTGCCGATATTATCCTGATAACCGGTGGCCTTGGGCCAACAAAAGATGATATCACCAAGAAAACCCTTGCTACCTTTTTTGGTGTTGGGTTGATTGAAAATAAAGAAGCTCTTGAAAATGTTCAGCGCATCTTTAGACGGATCAGGGGTGAAGATGCTATTATGCTTGATATTAACAAACAACAAGCCCTGGTACCCGAAAATTGCGAGGTTATCCTCAATAAAAACGGTACTGCGCCAGGCATGTGGTTTAATCACAAAGGCAAAATTTATGTATCGATGCCGGGTGTACCTTTCGAAATGATGTATATGATAGAGGAGGAGGTAATACCCAAATTAAAAACTACTTTAAAACTGCCTTTCATCATTCATAAAACTATTTTAACCGCTGGTGAGGGCGAATCATATTTAGCCACCAGGATTGCTGATATTGAGGATGATCTGCCATCTGATGTTAAATTAGCTTATCTGCCTAAACCGGGGCAGGTGCGTTTAAGGTTAAGTGCCTACGGTGAGGATCAGGCTTTGCTGCAAAAAAAGGTAGATGAATTTTCTGCGCGGATAATTGAACGTGTTAAAAATGTTGTAATTGCCGAAGAAGATATACCTTTTGAAAAAGTTATACTGAATACTCTGGCCGAAAAAAGTCAAACCCTGTCAATTGCCGAAAGTTGTACCGGGGGATATATATCGCATTTGTTTACCCAGCATCCCGGGGCATCAAAAGCTTTTTTAGGCGGCGCGATAAGTTATTCTTATGAGCTGAAAGAAAGCATGCTCGGTGTTAAAAGCGAAACTTTAGCACAATATGGTGCTGTTAGCGAACAAACTGTTACCGAGATGGTTGAAGGGGCACTACATACCTTTAAGTCTGATTATGCCTTAGCGGTTACAGGTATCGCGGGCCCGGATGGTGGCACCGAAGATAAGCCCGTAGGTACGGTTTGGATAGGGGTGGCCAAGCCCGGTAAAACGCAGGTAAAGAAATTCACATTTGGTAACAAGCGAGCGCAAAACATCGAAAGAAGCGCTATTTCAGCATTATTTATGTTGAATAATTTAATAAAAGATAGTGGAAAGTAAGATATTCTTTGATTAATTTTGACCAGACTAAGTATATAATTTTTGTATGGCCAAATATCAGCTATTGTTACCAAAAATGGGCGAAAGTGTTGCCGAAGCAACAATAATCAAATGGTTAAAGCAACCAGGCGATTATATTGAAGCCGATGAATCGGTAATGGATATTGCAACCGATAAAGTTGACTCTGAAGTTCCATCGCCTGTATCAGGTACATTGGTAGAGCAACTTTACAAAGTAGATGATGTTGTACAGGTAGGTGCTGTTATTGCTGTAATAGAAACTAAGGAAGCCGGTGAACCGGTTACAACTAATAATGTTGAGACTCCAGCACAAGTAATTGCGGAACCTGCACCCATTGCAGCTGCACCTGAAGTTATAGAACAAGAACCAGTAATAGCAACCCTGGATTCTATACCTGGTACAGAACAATTAACTCAAAACTCAACTCCGGTAAATCATTCACCGATTAACGATAATGTAAGGTTTTATTCACCTTTGGTTAGAAGTATTGCTTCACAAGAAGGCATTGGTGCTTCCGAGCTTGATGGTATACCTGGCACAGGTGCCGAAGGCCGTTTAACCAAAGATGACTTATTGCTTTATATACAAAACAGGTCAGGAAATGGGACTATAAGTCAACCTGCTTCTGCGGCCGTAGTTACCCCACAGGCACCAGTATTCAGTTCGCCAAAACCACAACTTGTTACTGAGCAAAAAGTTGCTGCTCCTGAAAGTAAACCCCAACCGGAGCCTCAGTCCAAAACTGAGAGCAAACCGACTCCAGCCCCTGAGCCAAAAGCGACCTCGGTGTCTGGTGGAGTAGAACTTATAGAGATGGACCGTATGCGTAAGCTGATTGCTGAGCACATGGTTTACAGTAAGCACACATCTCCACACGTTACATCTTTTGTTGAAGCAGATGTTACATCACTTGTTAAATGGCGTGACAGGGTTAAGGATAAATTTGAAGCCAGGGAAGGTGAAAAAATCACCTTTACGCCAATATTTATTGAAGCTGTTGTAAAAGCCATTAAAGATTTCCCGATGATAAATGTATCGGTTAATGGCACACAGATCATTAAAAAGAAGGATATTAACATCAGTATGGCTACCGCCTTACCAAACGGAAACCTGATAGTGCCTGTTATTAAAAAGGCCGATGAACTTAATCTGGTTGGCATAACCAAAGCGGTTAATGATTTGGCTAACCGTGCACGTACCAGCAAACTACTGCCTGATGATGTAAAAGAAGGTACTTTTACCATCACAAATGTCGGTTCATTTGGTAACGTAATGGGTACGCCAATAATCAACCAACCGCAGGTGGCTATATTAGCCGTAGGCGCTATCAAAAAGAAACCTGCCGTAATTGAAACTAAGCAGGGTGATATGATCGGTATCCGCCATATGATGTTCTTGTCATTATCGTACGATCATCGCGTGGTTGATGGAGCGCTGGGTGGGATGTTCGTTAAGAAAGTAGCCGATTACCTGGAAAACTGGGATATAAACAGAGAAATATAACTTCTTCATAAGCAAAAAAGGATTTCTTATAGAAATCTTTTTTTGCTTAAACTAATTATAGAAAGGCATATAGCCCAATAGGCTAAATTATATAGCATCGGATTTAACAGTTAAATTATCGTTTACAAATTAGAATTTTCTAATATAGATTAGAAAGTTCTAATTTGTAATACTGGCATAGAGACTTGGGGTATCTTTGCAAAAGATTTTATAGAAACCCCACTATGAATATTTTGTTAATTGAAGATGAACCCAAAGTTGCCGCCTTTATAAAAAAAGGCCTCGAAGAACAATTCCACAAAGTTACTTTGGCCTATGATGGCAACATGGGACGCAAGATGGCGCTCGAGTCAGATTTTGAATTAGTTATACTTGATGCTGTACTACCTGAATTAAACGGCTTTGAAGTTTGCAAACAAATAAGGCAATTTAAAAAAGAATTACCCATATTAATGTTAAGCGCCCTCGGAACTGTAGATGATAAAGTTAGGGGCCTGGAAAGCGGAGCGGATGACTATCTAACCAAACCATTTCACTTTGAGGAACTACTCGCCAGGATAAAAGCACTTGACAGGCGCAGATCGGCCATATTGCCTGGCACTGTTTATGAAGTAGCTGACCTACAAATGGATTGTTATCGGAAAACAGTTACCAGAAGCGGCAATTTGATACTGCTAACTGTAAAAGAATTCATATTGCTTGAAGTACTCATGTATAATAAGAACCGTGTTTTATCACGGACTTATATAGCAGAGTCTGTTTGGGGTATAAATTTCGACCGCGGCACCAATCTTATCGATGTTTACATTAATTATTTGCGCGCCAAAGTTGATAAAGGCTATCCTAGTCAATTAATCCATACGGTAATCGGCATGGGCTATATGATAAAAGATTAAACACGGGAGGTTTAGATTGAAAGTTAAAGATAGGCTATCTTTTCAGTTTACTTTTATGTTTGCCCTGTTGCTGTTGCTGGTTTTAACAGGCGTATTCCTGTTTGCCGGGCACAATAGGGTTAACACTTTTTATGATAAATTAGATGACCGGGCTATTAACGTAGCGCAGTTCTATCTGGCAGAAGACAACTTATCAAAGGAGAATTTCAAAAGCGTTATTAAAAAATTCCCGCAATCATTAGCCAGTGAAAACATCAGGATATATACCGATCACTATCAGCCCAAATTTATTCCAGAGGATTCTGTTCATTGGGATAGGCGCATTTTGAAACAGGTTATCGAGCAGAAAAAAATTCATTTCTCCGAAGGTAATCGTCAGGTTACAGGTATTTATTATGTAGATAACTCAGGTAATTTTATTGTGATCGTTTCTGCAGTTGATGAAGCAGGATACCATTATCTGCACGATCTAAGCCTTGTGATGGTCTTCTTTTTCATGGCTTCGCTACTCATTACTTTTTTTATCGGGAAGATTTTTTCAAAGATCGCATTACATCCGATTGTAAATATTACGGGAAACTTAAAAAGAATAAGGGCATCAAGCCTCGATCTGAGGTTGCCTGTAGCTGAACGAAAAACAGATGAAATCGACAATCTTTCGCTTACCATTAACAAGTTATTAGAACATCTTGAACAATCATTTGAGAGCCAGCAATCATTCATTGCCAACGCTTCTCATGAGTTGCGCACGCCTATAACCACTATACTCGGCGAGGCAGAAACTACATTGGTTCATGAACGGCCAAAAGAAGAATATCAACTAACACTGGTAAATATTATTAAAGAGACTGAAGGCCTAAACGAGATTATCAATAGCCTGATGGACCTGATGCAGATGGACCTGGCTCATTATGAGCTTCAAAGTGTTAGGATGGATGAACTACTTTGGGAGATTGTAGATGAACTTGATAATGATAAGGTAAAGATTGATTATAATATTCCTAATGACACATTAAAATGCACCATAATGGGTAACCGCAGGTTATTATTTATCGGCATTAATAATGTGATTAAAAATGCCGTCAAATTTTCAAATGGCAAAGATGTTTTTTGTGAATTGTTTTGCAATGAACTCGGCATTAACATTAAAATACGCGATCAGGGTATAGGCATGACTCAAAAAGACATTCTAAATATCTTTCAGCCATTTTTTCGGGCTTCTAATGCGCTTAATTATGCGGGGCATGGTATTGGCCTTTCGTTAACACAAAACGTTTTAAAATACCATAATGGGATTATTGCAGTAAATTCTGCTGTTGATACAGGTACTGAATTTCATCTGATATTCCCCAATTAGTACCCTCATACACACAAGATTTTCGCCGACATTAGAATTTTTTAATGTACATCTAATGTATCTCTAATGGTAGATTAAGTATCCGCTAATAAGCCCCATGTACCTTTGTTATACCGGATGGCGTTCAAAAACGTACTGCCGCTGGTTTATACAATTTGCAGCATGTACATAAAAAATATCGGTATCCTATTTATATGGTTTGGGTGTTTAACATTATCCCAATCTGCCCGTGCGCAAACCGCTACTGATACAGTTAGCATTACCGTAAAACAAGCCGAAGATCAATTTATTAAAAACAACTTAAGCTTAATTATCAATCATTATAATATTGATAATGCCAGCGCGCAGTTGATAACCGCTCGCTTGTTTAACAATCCCAACTTCAATTTCTCTAATGGTATTTACGCCAATAATGTAACTGCTGGCCCTGCTTATAACGAACAATCTTACGGTATCTCTCAATTGTTAACCACCGCAGGTAAACGCAATAAAAACATACAGCTTGCTAAATTAGGCATCACACAATCCAGGTATCAGTTTTTTGATTTATTAAGAACACTGAAGTTTACGCTGAGAAATGACTTTTACACCATTTATTATCAGCAACAATCGGCTAAAGTTTATGACGAGGAAATAAGTTCGTTAAGTAAAACATTGGTGGCCTACAAAGAACAATATGCTAAAGGAAATATTGCCGAAAAGGAACTCCTTCGCATACAGGCTCAGCTTTATTCCTTACAAGTAGAATACACTGGTTTAATCACCGGGATAGATACTACCGAAGGTCAGCTTAAGTTATTGTTGAAATTACCGCCGCGCACAACAATAAATCCTATAGTATCTTCTGATCTTACCGGTCAGGATGTCTTGGCAACAGTTTCCTATCAGCAATTGCTTGATTCGGCATATGCTAACCGTTATGATTATAAATTGGCCAAGGTGGCAGTTGATTACAATAATGTTAACCTGCAACTACAAAAAGCTACCGCTATACCCGATGTTTCTGTTTCCTTAGGCTTTGACAAATTGGGTGGATATGGTAATGATTATTTGGGCGGAGGTATATCATTTGATCTTCCATTTTTTAACCGCAACCAGGGCGGCATTAAGCAGGCACGCATTGCTATTGATCAAAGTAAAGTGCAGCTGCAAAGTCAGCAAGACCAGGTTGAAAGCGATGTGGCTACCAATTATAAAATGGCACTTACACAGGAAAAAATGGCCAATAGTTTTGATCCTAAGTTTAAACCCGAGTTTTCGCACCTGATAGCAGAGGTATATAAAAATTATGAAAACAGGAACATCGGTTTACTGGAATTCCTGGATTATTATGATACCTACAAAACCAATACGCTGCTCATCAATAATCAGCTTTTAAGCAGGGTTATCTCGCTTGAACAACTGAACTATGTTACGGGTACACCTTTTTTTAATCAATAAAATATCTATCAACCACCTCCATGAATAAATCAATCGTTAAATATAGCCTTCCGCTACTTTCGTCACTCGCGCTGCTGCTCACTGTTTTCTCATGTAACAGGCAAGATGCAACAGATGATACGCGCGCGCCTTACGTAGTGCCGGATTCACTGATGAAAACACTTGTTGTCGACACAGTAAAGACCTCCAACATAACCGATGCCATTAAATTTAATGGTTTGGTAGATTTTAATACAGACAAAGTGGTAAACGTATTTCCGTTGGTTAGCGGTAATGTACAGGGAGTTAATGTAGTACCCGGCGATTTTGTAAAACAGGGGCAAGTATTAGGCGTAGTGAAAAGTGCTGAGGTGGCAAATTACAATTCGGCATTAATAACCGCGGCAACCAATGTGCAGCTTACCGCGAAACAACTTTCGCAACAAAAAGACTTATTTAAAAGCGGGCTTGCATCGCAGGTAGATATTACTAACGCCGAGGTTGCTTATGAGCAGGCGGTAGCTGCAAAAACTGCTGCCGAAAAAATATTAAGTATTAACGGTAATAATACCAATGGCGAATATTTAATAAAAGCACCAATAGACGGTTTTATTGTACAGATGAATATCACCAATGGCATGGCTATTCGTCCCGATAATAACGCTGGCTTATTTACTATTTCCGATCTTAAAAATGTGTGGGTGCAGGCCAACGTTTACGAGGGTAATATTGGTAAAGTACATCAAGGCGATTCTGTTGATGTAACTACCATTTCTTATCCTGATAAAGTGTTTAAAGGTAAAGTAGATAAGATGATGGATGCGCTTGATCCGGCAACAAAAACATTAAAAATGCGCATTGTATTGCCTAACCCTGGTTATTTATTAAAACCACAAATGTTTGCTACCGTAACACTGGAGAACAACGAGAACAGAACCGCTATTTCGGTATCAGCAAAATCGTTGGTTTTCGATAACAGCCAGTATTATGTAGTGGTGCTTACCGGTAAAAATAACGTAGAGATAAGGCCGGTGCAGCTCATCAGTAACAATGGCATAACCGCTTATATCCAGAGTGGTTTAAAGCCCGGCGAACGTGTTGTAGCATCAAACGCCATACTTATTTACGGTTCATTAAATAGTTAATATAACATATACAGAAAATGATAAAATTTCTTAGAGGTGTTATAGGCTTTTCGTTAAAAAACAAATACCTGATCCTGTTTTTAGCAGGAGCATTGATAGTAGGTGGTATAATTACATTTATTCAGATGCCTATTGAGGCTTTTCCGGATGTAACCAATACCGAGATAGATATTATTACCCAATGGCCCGGCCAAAGCGCGGAGGAGGTTGAAAAACTGGTTACCATTCCCATCGAAATCGCTTTAAATCCGGTTCAAAAAAAGGTTAGTCTACGTTCAACCACTATATTCGGTTTGAGCTATGTAAAAGTAATTTTTGATGATCATGTAGAGGATCAGGAAGCAAGGCAGCAGGTAATGTTTTTACTGGCTAACGCAGCCTTACCTAATGGTATTACCCCATCCGTGCAACCACCAACGGGGCCAACCGGTGAGATTTTTCGCTACACCTTAAAAAGCACTTTCAGGGATGTACGGGAACTTAAAACTATACAGGATTGGGTGATTGACCGCCGGTTAAGGGCTATCCCAGGTATAGGCGATATCAACAGTTTTGGTGGTAAAACAAAAACTTATGAAATCACGGTTGATCCCGGCAAACTAACTACGTTGGGTATTACCCCGCTTGATGTTTTCGCGGCCGTACAAAAAACCAATATCAATGTTGGTGGTGATATGATCATCCAAAATAACCAGGCATTCGCCGTTAGGGGACTTGGTTTAATCAAGGATGTCAACCAGATTAAAAATATTGTCATCAGCAATAATAATGGCGTACCTGTTTTGGTTGGCGATGTAGCTAATGTTTCTATATCAAACGTACCGCGTTTGGGCTGGGTAGGAAGAAGCGATGCTACTATTGATAAAGATGGCAAAAGACATGTAACTGACGATGAAGACGCGGTTGAAGCAATTATTGTAATGCGTAAGGGCGAAAACCCAACAGACGTTGTTACAGCATTAAAGGCCGAGATAAATAAACTAAACAACGATGTATTACCGGCAGATACCAAGATTGTACCTTACTACGATCGTTCAGATCTGATTGGTTATGCTACACACACCGTATTGCATAATTTAATCGAGGGTATTTTACTGGTTACCTTCCTCGTATCGTTATTCATGTTCAATTGGCGCACTACGCTAATTGTGTCAATTATAATACCCATGGCGCTGCTGTTTGCCTTTATATGCCTGCATTTAATGGGTATGTCTGCCAACTTGTTATCATTAGGCGCTGTAGATTTTGGGATTATTATCGATGGTGCGGTCGTTATGGTTGAGGGGATGTTTGTTATCCTGGATCATAAAGCCATACAAATGGGTATGGACCGTTTTAACAAACTATCCAAACTCGGGTTGATCAAAAACAATGGCGCTGTATTAGGAAAAGCTATATTCTTCGCGAAGCTAATTATCATTACAGGGTTGTTACCAGTGTTCGCTTTCCAAAAAGTGGAAGGTAAATTATTTTCGCCATTGGCTTATACATTAGGTTTCGCATTACTGGGTGCCTTAATAACTACATTAACATTGGTGCCGGTATTAATCAGCATGCTATTGAGGAAAGATGTACATGAAAAGCATAATCCTTTTGTACATAACCTAACCCGTTTTATGCTAGGCGGTTTTACCCAGGCATTTAAGTATAAAACACTGGTTGTTACGGTGTCGCTTATCGTGATGATTGTTGGTCTGTTTTCATTCAAGTTTTTGGGCAGCGAGTTTTTACCCGAACTTGATGAAGGTGCCATTTGGCTAAGGGTGCAGCTGCCATATAGTGTATCACTCGATAAATCGGTAGAAACAGCCAAACAAGTACGATCAATATTAATGACTTTTCCACAGGTGCAATACGTGGTATCGCAAACAGGACGACCTGATGATGGTACCGACGTAGCGGGTTTCTACAATAATGAGTTTGATGTGCTCATGTACCCTGAAGATGATTGGAAACCTAAGGTAACCAAAGAAGAGCTGATAGCCCAGATGAACAAAAAGCTGTCTATACTGCCAGGTGCTGATCTTAACTTTTCGCAACCGATAAGTGATAACGTAGAGGAGGCGGTATCAGGAGTTAAGGGTTCTATTGTGGTAAAAGTATACGGTGATTCGCTTAATTACATGGAGCAGAAAACCGATGATATTTATAAGATACTGAAAGGCGTAAGAGGCATAGAAGATTTAGGTGTATTAAGAAGTATCGGGTTGCCAGAACTTGATATTAGCCTGAATCAGCAAAAAATGGCTCAATATGGTGTATCAACCAGCGATGCTAATGCGGTAATATCTATGGCTATCGGCGGGCAGGCGGCATCAACACTATATGAAGGTGTAAGGACATTCGATATCAGGGTACGTTTCCCGGCGGCTTTTCGAGAAACACCGCAAGATATTGGAAATCTGTTGGTACCTACCCAAAGCGGTTCAAAAGTTCCGATTAAAGAAATCGCCGACATCAGTCAAAAAACAGGTCCATGTTTAATTTTTAGGGATGAAAACGAACGTTTCGCAACACTTAAATTCTCTGTTCGCGGTAGGGATATGGGTAGCACCATTAAAGAAGCGCAGCAAAAAGTGAATGCTAAAGTTAAACTAAAACGTGGTTACCACATGGCTTGGCAGGGCGATTTCGAGAACCAGCAGCGTGCTGAAAAAAGGCTAACCCAGGTTGTTCCGGTTAGTTTAGCACTTATCTTTTTATTGCTATTCGTTATGTTCGGCAATTTTAAAGATGCAGCATTAGTATTCCTGAATGTACCGTTTGCGATTGTTGGTGGTATAGCAGCGTTGTTAATCACCGGGACTAATTTTAGTATATCAGCAGGTATTGGTTTCATCGCGCTATTTGGGATATGCATACAGGATGGCGTATTACTCATAACGGTATTTAAACAAAATCTGGAATCCATAAAAGGTGACAGACTAACCTTATATACCGCCATAAAATTAGGGGTAAACTCCAGGATCAGGCCGGTAATGATGACGGCGTTAATGGCCGCTATCGGTTTATGCCCGGCAGCGCTATCACATGGTATCGGTTCAGAAAGTTCAAGGCCATTAGCCAGGGTAGTTATAGGAGGTATATTATGCGCCATGTTATTCAGTCTTTGGGTATTCCCGCTCATTTTTGGTTGGGCATATCGTAAAACAGATAGTACAACTAGATAATAATCAGCTATTTAAGGCTAAAAAATACTTAATACCCCTAGTCCATTAGGTATGTTGAAGGCAGTGCAGCAATAGCTGCACTTGCCAGATACATTAGTCGGGGAGGGGCATCTTAAAAAAACAGTTTATTTAATTAATTAAATACCATATCTATCAATAAATCAAAGTTATATGTTTAAAAACTTTTACTTACTTATTGCTTTCTTTCTAATATCTCTAAGTGCAACCGCACAACAAATAAATTTTTTAGGGGAACAAAATATGTTGATTGACACCAGTCAATTAGCCAAACCAACCTCAGTAACCCATTCAATCGATGTGCATTTTAATGCATTGGCATTTTTGGATAACCGTGAATACAAGGCATTTATTCCGCGTTCGCGTACTTACTCAGGTACTCGCACCGAGCTTGATTTTGGATTTAATGTAGATAGCATGAACATGTTTATTGTGGGATCAAACGCGATACATGAATTTGGTGCACAGCCTTATTTTTTGAATGCAGTTCCAGTTGCTTATTATCACTTCCAAAATTCAAAATGGATGTTTAACGCTGGTGAATTCCCGAGGGAAGGTTTAATAGATGACTATCCACGTGCCATGCTTAACGATACGCTAATGTATTACAGGCCAAATGTGGAAGGGCTTTATGCAGCATACCACAGTGAACATTTTTGGCAGTCGGGTTGGATAGATTGGTTGAGTCGCCAAACAGATACTCAACGCGAGGAATTCTTGTTTGGATCTGAAGGTAAATATACACCCAATACCGATGGGCCATTTTATGTAAGAGATTATTTTCTAGAAGAACATGATGCCGGTGCAGCGATATTGTTACCCAATGATCATATTTTTGATAACGCGGCGCTTGAAGTACGTTTAGGCCTAAACTTTAGTCATAAAACAGTTTTAGATTCACTATCATTTGAAGCCGGTAACCTTTCATCATTTTTAAGAGAACGCGGTGTTACTGGCTGGCAGGCTAGGAATGGTTTTGTATTTAGCGCCTATGCGGGATACCATCGTTTTGGTGTATTTGATGAGTTTTACAGAGGGCAGGGGAGCATCATTTATTATGGCGATTCATTCTATGAAAAGTCATTTTATAACAGACTCGATCTAAGCTGGACTCCTTTTTTATCAGGCAGAGTTAAGGGCCAGTTTATAGCAAGTTTCCACTTTTCGCCCGATCACTTTAATGACAACCAGGAGGTTTTTAGAATTACCTATGATCTGGGAAGAAAAACCCTTGCAAAATTTAAGGACGACAATTAATTTCAGCTGTGTGAAACCACCTGGCACATGTGGTACAAAAAACACCTTAAAAAGCCTTTAAATGGTGTAAAAAAAGCGATTTTCAGAGTGCTTTTAGACCAATTTTTAATCAAAAAAAGGCAATTTTACTGCTGAAATTGATTAAAAAGTGCGTCTTTTTGGCCATTTTTTGGTGATTTTTGTGTAAAAATCTCTTAATTTTATTCTAATTAAGCATGTTTTATGGCGACGGTAATTCCAACTCTTCGAATTTATGATTACGATAAGACTATCGAATTTTATGTCAATTGGCTTGGTTTTAAGATTGATTGGCAGCATGAGTTTGAACCCGGTACAACACCAAAATTTCTCCAGGTTTCTTTGAGAGATATTGTACTGTATCTGTCCGAGCATCATGGCGATGGCAGCCCCGGAGTGCATATCACTATCAAGGATTTCGAAGGACTGGAAGTTTATCACCGCCAATTGATCGACAAAAAATACAAATACAATCGCCCCGGCATCGTAGTACCCGAATGGGCTCCAGATACGATTTCCGTTACTGTGATAGACCCTGTAGGTAATCAGTTAGGGTTTACAGAGACGGTTAAGTAACAAAAATTCTAATAACAAAACAGTGTTAAAAAATAGTCTATGAATTACCTCATAATTAACATTATGTTAAGTTGATATTCAAAAATAAAGAGCCTTTTACGGCTCTTTATTAATTCTATTCCTACTTACCTCCTAACGCGTCCATTTGTTTCTGGATCTCATTAGCTTTAGTAGTGTTTTGTGTACCTAAATAATAAGTTTTTAAATTATTTAAAGCATCGTATGATTTTGGATTTAAATCTACAGCTTTTTGTAAATATGGCCGTGCAGCTTCAAAGTCAGCTTTTGATTTTGCCAGTGCAGCTTCATATTCTTTTTGTTTACTTGATGGTAACTGATTTGCTGCATTATATTCATCAATTGCTGGGTTAAGCGTTACATAACCTAAATTTAAGTTAGCTTCAAAATACTCAGGATCTAAATCAACAGCCTTTTTATATTGTTCAGCAGCTAAATGATAATTATCTGTCTTCTTAATTTCTAAAGCTTCTTTATCAGCAACAACCTTGGTTTTCTTTTGTTGATTACCGTAGGCTTCTGCAATCTGAGAATAAGTTAGACCTAAATAATAGTATAAGGTTTTGTTCTTAGGATCGGCGGCTATTGCACTTTGTATCTTGTTAACCAAAATATCCTGTTTACCTGATTGTAAGCCGATTTCAATTTCCCTTCTGCGTAAATTATTATTTGCCGGATATGCGGCAACACCAGCGCTTACTGTTTTTAAAGCGTTAGTAGTATCTTTCGTGGCTAAATAAATATTAGTAAGATCATAGTATATGGCTGGTTTATTAGAATAATTTGTCGTCAGCAATTTAGTATATGATGATATTGCATAGCCGTAATATTTGGCGTTAGCATCACCTGCATTTGCAGCTGCTATACCTGTAACATATAATGCTAAGGTATCATCCGGAGCTATCTGATAATAATAATTGAATGATTTATAAGCATCTTCAAATTTTTTGTTTTGAAATTCTGTTCTTCCTAGATCAAATTGATATGATGCTAAATTAAGAGAAGCATCATGTATCATGCTTTTGTTTTCCTGTTTAGCTGAATCTAAAGATTTTGCCTTTTTTAAAGCTTCTTCGGCTATTGTAAAATTTGCAGCCTTATTGGCAGGAATGGTATCCTGTGTAACCAATGATGAATATATGGCTCCTTTTAAAGCAAAAGTTAGCGGCAGGCTTGCTGTTTTCTCATTAACAGATGCCTTATCTATTGATGTCTTTGCATCCGCCAGATCTTTTACCCCTTGTACCTGTGTAATTTTATTCGCTTTTTCTACCGAATAACTGTCGTATTTTTCTTTGGCGTTATTTAATTCGCCTTTTTGTGCAAACGCGGCTACTGATACTAAGCCCATCAGGCCTGTCATCAAGAGTTTTATTTTCATAGTGATGTTATTGATTATTTAACTGTTTCAATTTATTATTTACCCTTATTAATTGTTTTTTGTTTTGTGTTTGCGCATAAACAAGTTGCAATACTTGTAGTGCCCTGATATCATTCGGTGATATTTCATTAGCTTTTTCAAGCATTGCTGCTGCAAGATTAATGTTTTTTATTTTCTCCGACGGAAAAATTAAACTTTCTTTAAAATATAACAAACCAAGATTAAATATTGGGTCATAAACCGATCCGTTAATATCTATAGCCTGTAAATAGTAAGTTTCCGCTAGTTTGTATTGATTGAGATTATCATAACAATTTGCAGCTACAAATGCTACACTGGCACTGCTGGGGTAAGTATCTGTCAATGATTTTAATAATGGCTCTAACGCCGAATAATCTTTTTTATTACTGTAAATATTGGCCTCATTCATCAAAAGTAGCTTGTCATCAGGGAAACGACTCCTACCCTTTTTGATAACATCAATCGCTTTGGAGGTGTCCCCTATTGATTTATAGATGTTTGCCGCAGCTTCAATATATTCAGCCCGAGCCGTATCTGCATCAATTAAATGATTATAATATTTTGCGGCATCCTGTAAATTACCCAGTTTATTATTGGAGTAAGCAATATAAAAATCAAGCTGCTTAAAGGATGGCACATATTTTTGAGCATTTAAAAACGCTTGCTCAGCATTTATAAAATCGGATGTGTTCATATATTGAAACCCAATCCGGATATAAACATTTGCAAGGCATTTTTTTATATAATCAAGTTGATCCTGGAAACTCGCGCTTTTTTTACTGGCACATAGCTTATTAACCAAATCTGTGGTTTGGGTAAATAATGTTGCCGGTTGCTTAAGTTTGTTAAGCGAATCAATATATAAAATGGTGGAATTTACCAGCGCCCTGTAAACACTTTTCTTATAATCAGCAGAATCAGCATGATTAGTAACAAGGCTATCTATTGATTTTTTTGCGGCTGCTAAAAATTTCAGGTCTTTTTTTTGCTTATATAGCGCCAAATTGTTCACTACAGGCTTAAACACTTCCGACTGGCAGAAGGCTAAGCTTGTAGCGAACGTTAATATTAAAACCGGTATTATTATTTTACGGTTCAGCATATTTCAGTTTTATTCGGTTACTTCATCAGTTGAGGGCTCATCACCTTTGGTTTCAGTATCATCATCAGTATCTACAGCTGCTTCTGCATCGTGTGCTTCGGCAACAGCCTCATCTAATTCTTCCTCTTCGTCGTGCTCAATTTTTGCAACTGATGCTATTTCGTCATCACCTTTAAGGGTAATTAAACGCACACCTTGTGTAGCACGGCCCATAGTCCTTAATTCACTGATGGCAATGCGGATAATGATACCTGATTTATTGATGATCATTAAATCCTCTTTATCAGTAACACCTTTAATGGCAACAAGGTTTCCGGTTTTATCAGTAACATTAAGTGTTTTAACACCTTTGCCACCACGGTTGGTAACCCGGTAGTCGTCAATATCGGTACGTTTACCGTATCCTTTTTCTGATACCACCAAAACTGTAGTTTCCGGATCATCAATACTGATCATACCTACAACTTCGTCATTATCGTTATCAAGAGATATACCGCGAACACCTGTCGCTGTACGGCCCATTGGCCTAACAGTAGCCTCGTTAAAACGTATTGCGCGGCCTGATTTCAATGCCATTACAATTTCGCTGTTACCGCTGGTTAAATTTGCTTCTAACAGTGAGTCACCATCATTAATGTTGATCGCGTTGATACCATTTGCACGCGGACGTGAGTATGCTTCAAGCGAAGTTTTCTTAATAGTACCTTTCTTGGTACACATAATAATGTAGTTATTCTCCAGGTAGTCTTTGTCTTTAAGGCTGATTAGTTTAATGTATGCCTTAATGTTTTCTTCTTTAGGAATATTGATGATATTCTGTATAGCACGGCCTTTCGACGTTCGGGTTCCTTCCGGAATTTCAAATACCCTCAACCAGAAACACTGCCCTGATTCGGTAAAGAACAACATGTAGTTGTGGTTTGATGCAATCAGCAGGTGCTCAATAAAATCGGCATCGCGGCTATTGCTGCCTAATGACCCTTTACCGCCTCTGCCCTGCCTGCGGTATTCAGTTAACGCCGTACGTTTAATATAGCCTTCGCGCGAAATGGTAATTACCACATCCTCATCCTCAATAAAATCTTCGGTATTCATTTCTGCCGATGAGTGAACCATTTCGGTTTTACGCTCATCGCCATATTTTTCTTTGATCTCTAAAAGCTCGTCCTTGATGATCTGCATACGCAAACTCTCGTCGCCTAAAATAGAGTTTAAATAATCGATAGTTTTCATCAAGGCATCATATTCGTCCTTAATTTTATCACGTTCCAGTCCGGTTAACCTTCTTAGGGTCATATCCAGTATGGCACGTGCCTGTATATCACTTAAATTAAATTGAGTGATCAATCCTTCTCTTGCGTCATCAGGTGTATTTGAACTGCGTATTAAGCGAATTACTTCATCCAGATGATCCAAAGCGATCAATAAACCCTCTAAAATGTGAGCACGTTTTTGTGCCTCAGCCAATTCAAATTTTGTACGGCGAACCACAACCTCATGCCTGTGCTCAACAAAATGATGGATAAGATCTCTCAAATTCAGCATCATTGGCCTGCCATGTACCAGCGCAATATTATTTACACTAAATGATGTTTGTAACGATGTGTATTTGAATAAGTTATTCAATACAATCGCAGCATTAGCCTCACGTTTTATTTCGTAAACAACACGGATACCCTCCCTGTTTGATTCATCCCTGATGGATGATATACCTTCAATTTTCTTCTCGTTAACCAACTCAGCGGTGCGCTCAATCATTAAACCTTTATTAACCTGGTAAGGTATTTCAGTAACGATAATGCGTTCACGTTCACCGTTATAAGTTTCAATTTCAGCCCTTGCACGTAAAACTACCCTGCCACGACCTGTTTCCAGGGCTTCACGCGGGCCTTCAAAGCCATAAATTATACCTCCTGTAGGAAAATCAGGACCTTTAACATACTGCATTAGTTCGCTAACCTCTATGTTACGGTTATCTATCAATGCTATGGTAGCATCAACCACTTCCGACAAATTATGAGGCGCCATATTGGTAGCCATACCCACCGCAATACCTGATGCTCCGTTAACCAATAAGTTAGGGAATTTTGCAGGCAATACAGTTGGTTCTTGTAGCGAATCGTCAAAGTTTAACTGGAAATCAATTGTGTCCTTGTTAATATCGGCCAGCATCTCTTCAGCAATCTTTTCAAGTCTTGCCTCAGTATAACGCATTGCCGCAGGGTTATCACCATCAATTGAGCCGTAGTTACCCTGGCCTTCAACCAACGGGTAGCGTAAGCTCCACTCCTGCGCCATACGCACCATGGTGTCATAAACAGATGAGTCACCATGCGGGTGATACTTACCCATTACCTCACCCACAATACGGGCTGATTTTTTGTAAGGTTTATTGTTATTTAAACCAAGGTCGAGCATACCGAAAAGCACCCTTCTGTGTACCGGTTTTAAACCATCGCGTACATCAGGCAGTGCCCTGGAAACGATTACAGACATTGAGTAATCAATGTATGCTGATCGCATTTGCTCATCAATATTTATCGAAATTATTCTGTCTTCTTTTTGTGGATTATCGTTTTCTGTTCCTTCGGCCATTGTATTTTTTTGTGAAAATCTTGTTTATAATTTTCCGTTAAAAATTGGGGTTTTTAACGACTTGCGAAGTTAAGAAATTATATCATTTTCACGCATGATTTTACTAACATTAAGCTCATTTTTTAGCTAAATACAGGTAAATTAAGGCAGTAAATTGTTAATAAAGATAGATGCTGTTTTTTGGGTCTATTTTATCTTTTTCCAATACTCTTCTACGGCGGTTCCATTTGGCAAAGTACCGGTTAAAACCAGTGTGTCGTTAACCACCTGAGAGTGATAATGAATGGCAATATTTAACAGGTTGGATGGTTGCACGCACCATGTTTGGGTTTCAAGGCAGGAGTCGCCCATTAATTTGTAATTACCTGTTTCGTATTTCTGAGGCTCGTAACCTTTTTCAATTACAAATCCTTCATAAGTTGATGATGTATAATTGCGTTGAAGCGAATATTCAGTTGGAGCTGCTTCTTTTTTTCCGTTGGTTACGTCCCCTGCATATTGCCAGGTACCCGCCAGGTTATCAATCTGATGAAAAGAAGAAAATAAAATAATGGCTAAAAACAATCCCGCAACAATTCTCATAACTTAAGCCCAGTTAATACCCTTTTTCAACAACCCTAATGTTTTTTCTTCTTCGCTGCCTGGTTGTGCCTGGTAATTATACACCCATTTAGCTGTTGGTGGCAGGCTCATGAGTATTGATTCAATACGGCCATTGGTTTCCAAACCGAATTTTGTACCGGCATCATAAACCAGGTTAAACTCGGTATAACGGCTACGGCGTTGGTATTGCCAGTTTTGATGATCTTCGGTAAATGCTTTATCGCGGTTGCGGTTAACCAGTTCAGTATAAGTAGGAATAAATGAACGGCCTAATGCCTGCGAAAAATCAAATATACTTTCCCAAGTAAGTGTATCGCTGGCTGTTAAACGATCATAAAATATACCGCCTATGCCCCGTGTTTCATTACGATGTTTGATGTAGAAGTAATCATCAGCCCAATGTTTAAAGCGTGCATAAAAATCATTGTTGAATTGATCACAAACCGATTTTAAGTTTTGATGGAAGAATTTAGCGTCATCCTCAAAAACATAATGCGGTGTAAGGTCTATGCCTCCGCCAAACCAGCGCACCGGGTTTTCACTGTCTTCCGATGGCATTTCAAAATACCTGATGTTCATATGAATAATAGGTACCATTGGATGATTTGGGTGAATTACGATAGATACACCGGTGGCAAAAAACTCGTCATGCTCAACATTAAGCGCTTTTTTTACCCCCAAAGGTAGTTGCCCATGCACAGCTGAAAAATTAACTCCCCCTTTTTCCAGTATATTCCCGTTTTGGATAATACGTGTGCGCCCACCGCCGCCACCTTCCCGCTCCCATTTTTCTTCTTCAAACGTCGCTTTACCATCAACTTGTTCAAGCGCAGCGCAAATTTCGTCCTGTATTAGTTGGTAAGCCGCACTTATCTCTTCTTTGGAAATCATTGGAGCATATATTAATGTTAAGCAAAATTAAACAAACAATTGACTTATTGGTCAATCATTCCAGTACTAATTCTCTTCTAAATAATTCAAATCTTTCCCAAAACTTTCTTTTAACTGACTAACTGCAAATAACGAGATGAGTGTCAGCGCTCCCATCATAACATACGCGGCATTTATCATGCCATATCCTTTAGCAAGCGCCACAAAAATAAGGTTTATGGGTATTAATGAACCTCTTACAAAATTCGGAACGGTAGTGGTAACCGTAGCGCGAATATTGGTACCAAACTGCTCCGCTGCAATGGTGATGAAGGTTGTCCAGTATCCCACACAGGTACCCATAAACAAGCATATCCAAATGAATTGTTCACTGTTAAGTCCTTTAGCAGTCAAATAAACCAGTACGCTGATTGCCGAAGCGGTCAGGAAGATAAACATAGTTAGTTTTCTGGATTTGGTAATCTGTGAGATCAAACCTGCAAATAAACCACCTAAGGCTATACCCAAATAAGTGTAATATATACCGTCCCCTGCGCTCAACACATCTTTAGCGCCTAAGGCCTTACCAAATTCTGGACTGAGTGTAACCAGCACGCCTACAACGTACCAAAGCGGTGCGCCAATTAAAATGCAATAAATATATTTTTTGAACCTACCCCAGCTAGTAAACAAGGTAAAGAAGTTGCCTTTTGATACCTCTTTTTGCTCCATACTCTTAAACATGCCCGATTCAAAAGTGCCTAAACGTAATAAAAGCAGAATAATACCTAAGCAGCCACCAACAAAATAAGCATCGCGCCAGTTAGCATGATCGGAAGAAAAATGGAACGGCAGCCCGTGTTTAGCAACCAGGTTAGCGGCAGCAGCGCCGAAAAGTCCAACTACGGCTACAATCATGGTTCCGTAACCTCTTTTTTCCTTGCTCATGGTTTCGGTAACAAGCGTTATGCCTGCGCCCAACTCACCGGCAAGCCCCACTCCTGCTATAAACCTTACGATAATGTACAGATTAACATCATGCACAAATCCATTCGCGAAATTGGCTATCGAGTATAATAATATCGACCCAAAAAGTACTTTTATCCTGCCCAACTTATCACCAAGAACACCCCACAAAACACCACCCAGCAGTAAGCCGAACATTTGCCAGTTGATGATTGATAAGCCATCGCTCAGCACATCAGCGGGTTTTACGCCAATGCCTAACAAGCTTGCTTTTCTTACTATAGAGAATATCAATAAATCGTATATATCAACAAAATACCCTAACGAGGCAACGATAACTAAAAAAACAACATTCCTGTTGGTGCGCGCTGATGATAGTTCGGTCATATAGTTTAAATTGGTTTGGCTAAAATATATAATTGCAGCCAATTTTAAACAAAAAAACCTCCGTAGTTAGCGGAGGCTTAGTTTTTTAGTTTAGTTAGTTTAGTTTGAAGTGGGGTAGACTATGCTTTTTTTACATTTACTGCTTGTAATCCTTTTCTGCCTTCTTCCACATCATAGGTAACGCTATCGTTATCTTTAATGGCATTTACACCGCCTTGTACATCTTTAAAATGTACAAACAGATCTTTGCCATCATCAGTTACAATAAAGCCGTAACCTTTTTGTGTGTTAAACCATTTTACTTTTCCAGTTTTCATAATAAAATAATCGTATTAATAATTCGTGTTAAAAAACATTATAACTAAAGCCAAACTGAATATAAATGGGTTTAATAATCAGAAAGGAAAATAGAAACCTGTCTTTTTCAAATATATAAAATAATTAATAACCAAATAAAATTATTTATTTGGCTAAATAGTTAATTCTTAATAGGGTAACAACCGTTTATAACCATCTGAAAATTCCGTTAAGTGTGCGCGTATACACACCACATTTACTCGCATTTTTCAAATAATACACTAATATAAATCTGTTTACGCTAAAAATCAATACCTAATATAAAATTATGGCTTATAGTCAACATTATGCTTTAATGGTTGTTAAACAGTACTTAAAGCAATGTAGGCTTATATTTTATGGCAAAACACACTTATAATACCGGCATTATTGGCAATTGCGCCTTTTTAGCGCACATTAATACAAACACTAACATTGAATGGCTGTGCTGGCCTCGTTTCGACAGCACTTTTATTTTTGGTGGATTATTAGACAAAAAGAAAGGTGGCGAGTTTTCTATTTTACCACAAACTGGATACACTTCTCATCAATATTACCTGGAGAATACGAATATTTTAGTAACTGAAATTACCGTTGATAATGGCAACTCCTATCGTGTTACTGATTTCGCGCCACGCTATTACTATAATCAACGGTATTATAAACCGCTGATGCTGATCAGGAAGATTGAAGCGATAGAAGGCTCGCCACGGGTTACTGTTAGGTGTACACCGGTTTCTGATTATGGTAAAACAAAATTGAATGTTAACCGTGGAAGTAATCATATTCAATTTTTAGGAGGGGATGAAAACATCAGGCTTACTACCAATATTCCGATCAGTTATGTTTTTGATGAGCATGCTTTTGTATTGAACGAACCCAAATACCTGGTATTAACTTACGGTGAACCATTAGAGGCCCCGCTTATTTCAACAGCAGAACGTTTTTTAAGGGAAACAACCCAATACTGGCAAACCTGGATCAAGCATTCATCAATAGCTACATTTTACCAACCGGTTGTGATACGCTCGGCTTTAACGCTTAAAATACACCAATATGAAGACACAGGAGCCATTATTGCCGCGAGCACGACCAGTTTGCCCGAATCGCCGGGAAGTGGGCGTACGTGGGATTATCGCTATTGCTGGCTGCGCGATACTTACTATGTTATCACTGCCTTAAACCACATTGGCCATTTTGAAGAAATGGAGAAATATTTTGGTTATGTAACTGATATTTCTGTTGCTGAAGACAAACGATACCAACCGCTTTATGGCATAACCGGTCAGAAAAAACTCACCGAAATTATTTTAGATGATTTGGATGGTTACGAAGGCAATCAACCTGTACGCATTGGTAACCAGGCATATGAACACATTCAGAATGATATTTACGGTCAGGTTCTGATCTCACTTCTCCCCTTGTACACCGACCACCGTTTCATTTTTTCTGAGCGGAAAGATTCCGCGCGGTGGCTGGAGTTTTTACTGGCAAAAATAGAAGCCACAATAGATGAGAAAGATGCAGGTATTTGGGAGTTTAGGAATATGGCCGATGTGCATTGCTACAGTAATCTGTTTCAATGGGCTGGTGCATCTGCAGCCGAAAAAATGGCAAGAACCATTAAAAACGATGATTTGATTGATAGGGCTGTCGCGATGAAAAACCGTGCGGCTGAACATATTGAAAGCTGTTACGACCCGGTAAGAAAAGTTTACACCAATGCTTCCGGCGGCACAAGCTTGGATGCAAGCACCCTGCAATTAATTTTGATGAATTACCTCGACCCTACCTCTGATAAAGCAAAGGATCATTTAATTGCATTAGAGAAAGAGCTAAAGACAGATAATGGTCTATTTTACAGATATTTATATAAAGATGATTTCGGTAAACCTAAAACCACATTTCTGATATGCGCGTTTTGGTATGTGGAAGCTTTGGCTGCCGTAGGGCGTATGGATGATGCCATAAAGGAATTTGAAAACCTTTTACAATTCTCAAATCACCTCCTATTGTTTAGTGAGGATGTAGATGAAAATGACGGCAGTCAATGGGGTAATTTTCCGCAGGCTTACAGCCATGTAGGCTTGATGAATGCAGCATACCGGATAGCGATGAAATTGGACAGGCCTATATTTTTATAGAAAATATATCATAAACCATTGTCATTCTGAGCATAGCGAAGAATCTGTAAAGTAGTTTACGCCAGTACAGATTCTTCGCTCCGCTCAGAATGACAAGTATTACTTATCGTTCAAAACAGTGCTTTCTGTTAAATCAAACAAAAAGCGCCTAACCTCAATTGGGTTTCTGAGATAGAATTTAGCGGCGGAGATATTGCTCCCAACCTTTATGGTAATTGCCGAATCGGGCAAAGCTTTAAACAAATCTTCATCGGTATAATCATCGCCGAAGGCCATAATAAAATCGTAATCCTCATTTGCGATTAACGTTAAAGCGGCTTTACCTTTATTTATCTCCATATTCTTTATTTCCAGTACCTTATCTCCGGGTAAAAGTTGCAAACCCTTGTCGTTTGCCTGGTACTTTAAGTTATTCATTAATTCATTTGCCCTTAATTCACCCAACCCTTTTTGAGCCTTACGGTAATGCCAGGCCAATGAATATGTTTTCTCTTCTATAAATGATCCCGGCGTACGGTCGACATAGGTTTCCATTATCGGGTAAATATCCTGTTTCCAATTGTCTGTTAAACCTTGTATTTTATGCCATCGGGTGTTTTGCTGTTTATGCCATGCACCATGTTCGGCAATCAGGTAAATATTTCTATCATCAAACCAATTGTTTAGGTTCTCATGCTTTCGGCCGCTTATTAATACCACATGATTTGCCGGGTCTTCGGTAAGTTGGTCTAATAACAAATACAACTCCTGATCCGGACTGGCATCGGCCACATTAGATTTGAAAGCTACCAATGTGCCATCATAATCTAAAAAGATTAACCTTTTTTTAGTTTTTGCATAACGGTTAATTATGGATTGCCCGGTAGCCCCGCTTACGTGCCTTGTCTGCATCGATCGCTGTAATGTTTTCACCTCTTTCAGGCGCTCCATGAAAATTTTAACCCAATGCGAAATATTAAACTTGCTAACCAACTGACGCATTTGTTGCATCCGGGCTTGTTGTTCACCCAATGGCATATTTAATGCTTGTATAATAGCCCGGCATATCTCGCCAATATTATTAGGGTTTACAATAATAGCATCAATTAATTCTTTAGATGCGCCAGCCATCTCGCTTAATATCAACACACCATCATCATTTATCCTACTGGCCACGTACTCTTTGCTAACCAAATTCATACCGTCGCGCATTGGCGTTACCAGGCAAACGTCGGCCGAATAATATAGGGCAGAAAGTGTCTCTATTGGGAACGACCGGTAATAATAATGCACCGGCGTCCAATCCATCGTACGGTAAACAGCGTTAATGCTTCCCACCTTTTTATCAATCTCATCATGCAGGTGCTGATATTGAGGGACAGTATCACGGGAAGGCACAACAATCATGTAAAGGGCAATTTTGTTGATATACTCTGGGTGCTGATTTAACAAAAGTTCAAAGGCTTCCAATCGTTGTAAAATACCTTTGCTATAATCCAACCTGTCAATTGATAATATCAATCGGGTATGTTTAAAGCTTTCTTTTATCTGATTGATCTGATCGATAACTTCCTTTTGTTTTGGCAGCATGGCATATTTGTATTCATCAATCCCCATCGGAAACGATTCAACAACTATCGACCGGTCATTAGAACTTACAATATTGGCTGATGATGTTACCGGCAATACCCTGGTAACCGCACTCAGAAAGTGCCGCACATCATCAAACGTATGAAACCCGATCAGATCGGCGCCAAGCATTCCCTCAAGTAGTTCGGAGCGCCAAGGTATCAATCTGAACATTTCATGCGATGGAAAAGGTATATGCAGAAAAAATCCTATAGAAATATCAGGTAATGCGCTCCTTATCAACTCTGGCAGCAATAATAATTGATAATCATGTATCCAGATGGTATCACCAGGCTCTGCAACTTTTAAAACAGCATCTTTAAACTTCTCATTTACTAGTTTATAATAATCCCAGTTAGACTGGCTGTAACTTGCGTAGCTAGAGGCATAATAGTGAAATACCGGCCATAGTACTTCGTTCGAAAAACCTTCATAATATTCACTGATCTCCTGTTGTGTTAAATACACAGGCAATAGGCTTAATTCATTTAGCTTTTGGTTGATGATCTCCCGATCCTTCGGGTCTTCAACTTCAAGTCCGGGCCATCCAATCCAAACGTTATCTCCATTTTTGTATATCGATCCTAAACCTGTAGCCAAACCTCCCTCACTCGGTGAAAGTTGGTATTCGTTATTGCTTTTGGTGATTTTTACAGGGAGTCTATTTGATATAATTATTGTTTTAGGCATAATTAAATATAGTATTACTTAATAATGCCGGGAGTTCAAATTTGTTTTAGTTAGTATACATCTGCGTCTAGTTAAAATGCTACAAAACAAAAAAGCCATTGCGTAAGCAATGGCTTAATAAATTGTATTAGAACGATTTGTTATTTTACTTTTTGAAAAAAGAAAACATCGTTACTTTGATTTACTCTAACTAAAACTTCAGCAGCGCTGCTTTTTAAGTCAACAAAGTAAACAGTTTCAGCAAAGTTTGTATTAGCACCGTTTGTTTCCAATTTAATTACTTCATTAACATCATAGCCAGCGTATTGAGAAGCAATCTCTTTTTTTGCTTTCTCGGCGATGGTGCTGTAAGCAACATCCTGGGTTAAACCAAGATATTCACCATTCATGTTGTAAAAAGCACTCATTTTAACACCATTTGATAAAAAGGTTGCTTTTTGAGTGGTTGAAGTTATTGTCCAGGTTACATTTGTCGCGTCACTAAAATTTCCTGCGAAATCATTTTGAACAGCGTAAGAAACAGTTGCAGTTTTTTCGGTTTTTTTACCACCATCAGCGGCATAAACACTAGTGCCTAAAAGGCCAATTGTTGCGATTGTTAAAAATATCTTTTTCATGTTGTTTTAAATTTTAAATCCATAACAAATGTATGGCATAATTATTAAATCTCTCAATAAATTTGAACTTTTATGAATATTTAATAATTAATAGGCTTTTTAGCAATAAAATTTAATTTTTCGCAACATACTTAGTGTATAAATTACAATATGTAGCCTTCTCAGCGCTTGAATTATAAGTTGCTAAATCGATAATAAACCTCAATTTAACATACTTTTAACACTATATTTATCCATTATCAGCAAAACCAGGGTATAAAGTCATTCCTCCATCAACAAAAATGGTAGTACCAGTGATATAATCAGCCTCATCTGATGCCAGCCACGCCGCCACTTTCCCAATATCGTCAGGCTCACCTATCCTATTATAAGGAATTAGGGTCAATAAACTCTTTAATGCTTCAGGTGTACTCCACGCGGATTGGTTAATATGTGTTTGAATAGCGCCCGGGCCTATTGATACCACCCTGATTTTGTGAGGAGCCAGTTCCTGAGCCATACTTTTCATCATCATCATTACGCCGCCCTTACTGGTGGCATAATTCACATGGCCACCCCAGGGAATAACTTCATGCACACTGCTCATACAGATGATTTTACCGGCAGCCTTGCTCCTGCCTTCAATCACGCCTCTTTTAATAAATTCTTTTGCCGCTTCGCGTGAGCATAAAAACTGGCCGGTTAAGTTTATCCCAATCACGGTATTCCATTGCTCCATGGTCATATCCACAAACTTGGAGTCTCGTTGCAGGCCTGCATTGTTCACCAAAATATCAATAGTGCCGTATTGCTGGTACATTTCGGCAAACATGGCTTGTACATCTGCTTCATTACTTACATCTGCATGTATGGCATAAGCTTGCCCACCTACAGCCGTAATCTCGTCGACAGTTTGCTGGGCAACTTCGTGCGCATCAACATGATTTATAATAACTTTTGCACCAGCCATAGCTAATGCGATAGCCACTCCTTTACCTATCCCGCTATCAGCGCCGGTAACCAGGGCTGCCTGACCCTGTAATGTTTGTATTTGATTCATATTGTAGGATGTAATGTTTTACCTGTTAAGATAAGGAATGAATTTGTAAGGATTTGGTTTTGGTAAAGAAAAGATATTCCCAATTGTTAACTTATGATTCAAGCTAACACGCTATCTATAAAGCATCCAGACTTACTTAACTTGCAAAGTCCACTTTGGTACATAGCCGGTATTGTTATTATAACGCACTTTATAATAACGATCTCCTTTTTCAAGCACATCAACTTGTGAATAGTTAGGAATCGATGTAACAATTTCGGAACTTAGGTTATCCTGCTCGCGCATATTTACAACACCGGTTACATTGGCTTTTACCATTGTAGTGTATAGAAAATCATTATTTACCGCTATAATTTTAACGGGTTTGGCTTCAACACGCGCTGCTTGTAGCTGATGAATTTTTATAGTGTCGTGCCTAACAGGACTAGTGGCTTTTATTACATGAGGGGGTGCGTTAAATATTTGAGCAATTAAACTATGCTTTTTCTTGTGATGTTTAGTTTTAATTGGGGATTCGGGAGAAACAACTTCGGTTATTTGTTTGGTTTTTGCATGATCGGGGGCATTCATAGCCTTAATCACATAATCACCAAAAATACAGGTGATTAAGATTAAGATAATAGTGAATACTATGTCAATAACCGTGCGGGTCCTGTTGCTGATTGAAGGAGTAGCCTTATATTTGTCACTTGCAGACGCGTTTGCGTTTTGGTTATTTTTGAATTTATTTAAGGCCGCATCGTATTGCTTGCGCTTAATAGGATGGTTTAAAACTTCATAAGCCTCCTGAATCTCCCTAAAACGACCTTCAAAGTATTTGTCATTCTGATTAAGATCGGGATGAAATTTTTTGGATAGCTTACGATAAGCATCTTTAATTTCAATTGACGAACAATTTGTATCCGTACCAAGAATATAATAGAAATCCTTCATGCTCAATCAAAACAAATAGTTAACCCCTATTTGATTAATTATTAAGCATTTAGTTTAATTAAGAAGAGTAATAATTTTAAAGTTCTTTTATATACTTCAAAAACAGGTGCAGCGCCTCTCTTTTTCCTTCGGTTAAATCAAAATCCAGTTTATGCATCAGGTAGTCTTCCAGATCGAAATCGTTGCGGGCGGGTAGTTCTTTAATTACATCCGCACGATGATCTAATCCGAACTTTAAAACCTGGTTAAACTCGTCAATAAACTCCTTGGGAATAGGTTTATTAGCAATCCAGGCCGCAAAGCAAAATGGCAATCCTGTAAATTTCCGCCATTCCTCAGCCAAATCATATACGTATTTGTATTTTTCTTTTTGGCCGAATGTACGGTCGCCTATTAAAACAAAAGCGGTTTCAGGATCTGTAGAAGTTGTATAATCATCAGCGCCAATAATCAACTCGGGACTAACCTTCCAGTAATTCTTCAGCAATACCATTGATAAATTGTTTGAAGACCTGGACTGTGGGTCAAGCTGAAGCCTTTTCACGTCCTTAATATCGATATTGCTAAAAATAAACACCGAATTAACCGCGCCTACGGCACCAATGCAGTAATCTGACACAATCTCCCAGTAAGGTAAATTTAATGTGGCAGCAACAGGGATAAGGCCAATATCAACCACATCATCAATCAGTTTCTGTGCGCAGTCTGTGGGGGTATCAAGACTGAGCTCTATTTTATTAATGAAGTCGGTATGTTGTATGCCGTATATGAATGGTTTGGTGTTAGTGTAACTAACGGCTGATATTCTGAATTTCATTTTTCTTTTAGTATTGAGTAGCTAGTATCAAGTAGCAAGATTCGTTTTATTATCGATAGAGAGTTAAGGTAGCTTCTTATAGTTCACGTGCTGATCAATCTAAATACTTGATACTAGCGACTTGATACTAATGTCATACTAATTACTTGCTACTTTCAAATGTTCTGAGTCGTTAAAATCCACGATCTCGAATTTATTGCCATCGTAGGCAATTTTATATAGCACCAGGTTTTGATGCGGAAAGGTTTCCATTTCACTCAATGGTTTACTGGTTAACAAGCAAAGCAATAAACGCATTGCGCGGCCATGCATGCATATTAAAACAGTTTTTTCCTCCGGATGGCTCATGATAATGTCCAACGCTATTTTTTGGCGGGCCTCCACTTCGTTGGGGCTTTCGCCGCCTTCAAACTTGGTGTCGAGTTTGCCATCAACCCAATCACGTACCAATTTTAAAAACTGCGCTGTGGTTTCAGGTGTGCTGAGTTGGCCCTCGTGTATACCCCAGGCTAGCTCATCAAGGCCTTCCAATTTTTCGTAAGGTATACCCAGATCAATAAATTGCTGTATGCTTTGTTGGGTACGTTTTAGTTCCGATATGTATATTTTATCGAATGGTACATTCTTATAAGCATTAAAAAACAGCCTGGCCTGCTTGCGGCCTTCTTCGTTTAAATCGGTGTTCATCCCCCGCCCTTGTACAATTCCCTGTTTGTTAAGGTCTGTTTGCCCGTGGCGAACGATGTATAATGTTTTTTGTATCATTTATATTTGACCGAAATGGTCAAAACAAAACTAAGCGATTAAACTCAGCTTGTTTTACCATCTAGTTTTAGTTAATTACAGGCAATTTATAGAATGAAGGTTTAACTTCTTCCGGGAATTGGTAATCGTTATAATCTGTAACAACATTGTAAAGCGTATCGCGCTCAATAGGGTGCCTCCCTACGTGTTTGATTAACTCAACCAATTGCCTGGTGCTCATACCGGGGTGCTGTTCTTCACTACCCGCCATTGAATAAATTTTAGTAGTGTCATCAAGCGTTCCATCAATATCATCCACACCAAAATTCAATGAAAGCTGTGCGGTAGTACGACTGATCATTGCCCAATAGGCCTTGATGTGATCAAAATTATCAAGGTATATACGTGATATAGCGTAGTTACGCAAATCTTCAATAACGGTTGATTCCGGTACATCCGACATCTGGTTATCCTTATTCCTGAATTTTAACGGTATAAAGGTTTGGAACCCTCCAGTCTTATCCTGTAAAGTACGTAGCCTGTCCATGTGATCAATACGGTGCCAATGTTTTTCGATGTGACCATAAAGCATGGTAGCATTTGACCGCATACCCAGTTTATGCCACTCTTCATGTATCGCCAACCATTGATCTCCTGTACATTTATCTTTAGAGATCAGATCCCTGACTTCCGGGTGGAATATTTCTGCACCACCACCAGGTATCGATTCTAATCCTGCTTCCTTCATCAGGCGCATACCTGTGGCATAGTCTATTTTAGCTTTTTTAAATATGTAATGATATTCAACCGGTGTAAGCGCTTTCACATGCAGATCAGGGCGATGTTTTTTGATCCTGGTAAACAGTTCCGAATAAAAAGCCACATCATACTGAGGCAACACCCCTCCTACAATATGCACTTCGGTAACAGGTTCATTATCATATTTCTTTACGATGTCGAACATTTCATCCATGGTATACTCCCACCCTTGCGAGCGTTCTTTTATCAACCTTGAATATGAGCAAAATTTGCAGTCGTAAACGCAAAGATTGGTTGGTTCAATATGAAAGTTACGATTAAAATAGGTCTTGTCGCCATGACGCTTTTCGCGTATATAGTTGGCAAGGATGCCAAGATAACCCAGTTCGCCTTTTTCAAAAAGTAAAACACCTTCATCAAAAGTAATGCGCTCGGCATTCAGCACTTTTTCTGCAATGTGTTTTAAATCAGCAGGTAAATCCGGGTTTTGTATTAATAGCTGTAAATTACGTGCTGCTTCCATTAAAAATCCTTTGTACAAAAGTAAGAAATGTAAATGTAATGCCCATGTAATATCTAATCTATCTGTTTAAACATTCTTTTTCGACTTTAAACCGAATGCTAGAAACCTAAACTCAAGCCTGCTAAAAAAGTATTTTAATAAGGAGAACCGTGGAAATTAATATGCCCTAAATGCACGACAAAAAGTGACTGTTATTTAATTAATATAATAATACCAAACAATACAAACAGCATTACTGCTTATAAATAAGCACGTTACCAATAAAATGATATTGTGGAATAGTTTTAGATAATACTTATGAAACTAACACAACAAAACCATGACAAACCTATTGTACATCGTCGCAGTCATCCTGGTAATATGCTGGGCTATCGGATTTTTCGCTTACTCAGCTGGCGGAATCATCCACGTATTATTGATAATCGCTATTATAGCATTAATCCTTGGCGTTATTCGCAGGGCATAATATCTATACTAAACTAAAAAGCCTGGTTAGTAATACTAACCAGGCTTTTTAATTATTAAGATTTCTTTTTAGGTACTTTAGCCCCTTCTTTTCGCGCTTCAGATAATCCTATCGCGATGGCCTGTTTTCTTGAGGTCACTTTTTTATCGCTGTTTCCGCTTTTAAGCTTCCCTTCTTTCATTTCGTGCATGGTTTTCTCTACTTTTTCCCCTGCTTTTTCTGAATATTTTGCCATGTTAATATAGTTTTTGGTTAACAATAACTATATTAACAATCGCACAAATTATAGGTTTTAATTTAAGAGAAAAACACAGGTTATTTGAAACAAAAAAAGGCGATGAAATTCATCGCCTTTTTTATAGTTCTCCTATTTTGGGAGAGGCAGAATGGTTACTTCGCAGCAACCGCTTTTTTTACAGCACTTTTAGCGGTACCTGTTTTTGCAGCTACTGATTTTTTAGCTGTAGCGGTTTCGCTTTTTGCTTTATCGCTTATTGTTTTTGATTTGGCAACCATTTTAGCTTTTACGCTGGCCGCTTCTTTTTTAGCAGATGCAACTTCAGTTTTTGCCTTGGCGGTTATCTCTTTCGCTTTGGTATCAGCTTTTGCTTTTACATCAGCAGCAGTGCTTTTAGCTTTAGTTACAGCCGCAGATGCTTTGTGTTCAATGGTAGCCTTTGCGGTCGTCGTCTTTTCAGCAACTGCTTCCTTTTTGGCCGCTACCGACTTTTTAACACTGTTTAATTTATCTTCTGCTTTATCTTTTAACTCTTCGGCATTATCTTTTGTATCATCCCAAAGGTTTCCAATTGTTTCTTTAACCTTGTCAAAAAAACCTTTTGTTTCAGGTTTAGTGCTTTTAGTGCTCATAGTTTTATGTTAGATTGTTTGGTTATAATTTTATATATACCTAACAAAGCAACTATTGTACCAATCGTGTTAGCACGTTTAAAAGTTAGGTTTCAGCACATATTTATCGTAGAAACGGAAAATATGATCTGTTGCCTCTTCAGCAGTATCAACTAAACGATACAAATTCAGGTCATCTGGCGCTATGTTATGTTCATGCTCCAGCATATTCTTTTTAACCCAATCAAATAGTCCGCCCCAGTAATCTACACCAACAAAAACAATCGGAAAACGGGCTATCTTTCCTGTTTGAATCAAAGTCATCGCCTCGAAAGCTTCGTCCATCGTACCAAAACCTCCCGGCAATACAATGAACCCTTGCGAGTACTTCATAAACATTACCTTACGCACAAAAAAGTAGTCAAAATCCAGTATTTTATCCCGGTCGATGTATCTATTGTGGAACTGCTCAAATGGTAATTCAATATTTAAGCCTACAGATTTTCCGCCGGCTTCAAAAGCGCCTTTGTTGGCTGCTTCCATAATACCCGGCCCACCGCCTGAAATTACCCCATAACCACGCTCAGAAAGTAAGCGGGCACAGGTCTCAGATATTTGATAGTATTTATTATCGTTACGTGTACGTGCCGATCCGAATATAGATACGCACGGACCTATCTTAGCCAGTTTATCAAAGCCATCAACAAACTCAGCCATTATTTTAAATATCTGCCAGGAGTCGGTAACCTTAATTTCCTGCCAGTCTTTATTTTCAAACGCGCGCCTTATTTTATCATCATTTGTCATAGTATATAAATAGAGTAAAAAGTATTAATTAGAAACTACGGTTTTTGTTTTGGGGATGAGGTAATCAACAAGCCAAGCATGGTGATCAGCCCGTTAACAATGATCAGTTCATTATCAAAAGTATAACCGAATAGTTGAGTTGAGTGTGAGCTTAAGAAATAACATATTGCCGGAGAGATTAAACAAATAAACGGCACCAGTTTATCAAACACCTGTCGTTTACTAAAAAACAACCCGAAGCAATATAAACCCAATAAAGGCCCATAGGTATACGATGCTACGGAGAAAATGGCCGTAACCACCGCTTTATTATTAATAGCGTTAAATATGATAATGGTTAGCAACATCAAAAAAGAAAAGCCTACATGCACAAAATGCCTAGTATTCACTTTTTTCTTGCTGTTCATGGTATCTCCTTTCGCGAAGCCCAAAAAATCAACGCAAAAAGATGTTGTTAAAGCTGTTAATGCTGAATCTGTAGTCGCGAAAGTAGCCGCGGTTAGTCCCAGCATAAATACCATCGCGGGCACTATGCCCAGGTATTGTAAGGCGATAGTTGGATATAGATAATCTGTTTTATCAACCTTAATACCGTAGTGAGCGGCATACATATACAATAAAGCGCCTACACTTAAAAAGAAAATATTGATCACCACGAAAACAGCCGTAAAGCTGAACATATTCTTTTTCGCTTCGCGGATATTTTTCAAGCTGAGATTCTTCTGCATTAAGTCCTGATCCAAACCTACCATGGCGATGGTAATAAACATCCCTCCTAAAAAGGCCTTGGCGAAAAAGAACTTGCTGGTCATGAAATTATCCCAGAAGAATATTTTGGAGTAACTGCTATTCTTCACCGCTTCAAAAGCATCAATCGCATTTAAATTAAGGCTTCGGCAGATGAAATAGATGGATAAGAATACTGATGATACCAGAAACAGCGTTTGCAGGCTATCGGTAATAATGATGGTTTTTAATCCACCTTTAAAGGTATACAACCAGATAAGCAACAGACATATCATCCCGGTAACGGCAAAAGGGATATGGTAACTATCAAAAATAAACTTCTGCAACACGATCACCACCAAATAAAGCCTGAACGCCGAACCAATAATGCGACTGATTAAAAATATGCCGGCAGCGGTTTTATAACTCCACTTGCCTAAAACACCTTCGATATAGCTATAAATAGAGGTTAACTGTAGGCGATAATACAACGGTAACAATACAGTAGCCACCACAATAAACCCAGCGGCGTTACCTAACACAAACTGGAAGTATTCGAATTGATCGCCAGTTGGTGCGCCAACTTTACCGGGAACAGATATAAAAGTTACCCCGCTCAACGCTGTGCCTATCATCCCGAAGGCAACCAAATACCACTTTGAATTGCGGTTGGCCACAAAAAAGGTATCGTTATCAGTGGATTTACGCGAGGTTAGATATGATATAACCAGCAATACCAAAAAGTAACCGATGATAAAGGATAATAATACAGCTGGAGACATTTCTTAATTTTAGTGTCAGTATCAGGTAGCAAGATAGGAATAAAACGGAAAAAAGAAATTTTGATTAAGTTTAAATCATATAAATAATGATCGAAACTATGCAAATAATTTAACTTTGATTGGTTATGAAATTTATTAGTTACATGTATAAATTAGCACATGCATGAGCATTTTTCAATTGAATAAATCGGAGTATTTATCGCATATGATTTATATTGTAAAATGCCTCTTAGGGGTTATTATCTGTTATATTTTATACATAGCAATTCCACAATACCCTTTTTACTGGGCGTTAATTTCGGTGGCATTAGCCACATCGATTGATAGTACCAATAACCAGGCTTATGATCGTATTAAAGCGAATGCATTAGGTTGCGGGGTTGGTATTTGCCTCTACCCGCTTCAGTTGCCCGAGCTGGCCATCATTTGCATAGGTATTACCATCACCATTTTCTTAGGCATCGGATTAAAAATAAGCAGCACCATCAGAAGCGCGCTTGCCGGATTGATCATTGTTACTTTACAGGTAGAGCAAACCAAACATTGGTATATTGCTTTAGAGCGGGTGGTTTGTGTAGTGGCGGGATGCGTGGTGGCTTTATTAATAACCCTGGCGTTCAACTGGCTAAAGCCGGAACGGTGGTTTGTGAAGAAGGCTAAATAAACAAGCCTGCTCTAAAACAAAAATGTCATTCTGAGCATAGCGAAGAATCTGTAATGTAGTTTACACCGTACAGATTCTTCCCTATGCTCAGAATAACAATGAGGGAATTGAAATATATTATCTTGTATAGTTCGGAGCTTCTTTAGTTATCGTGATATCATGCGGGTGTGATTCCCGGATACCTGAAGATGTTATGCGAACAAATTTAGCATTTTGTAATGTTGGGATGTCCTTTGCACCGCAATAACCCATGCTGGCACGTAAACCACCAACGTATTGATAAACTACTTCGGCTAAAGTTCCTTTAAACGGTACGCGGCCTACAATGCCTTCAGGAACCAATTTTTTAATATCATCTTCCACATCCTGGAAATAACGGTCTTTTGAACCCGATTCCATCGCTTCGATAGAACCCATACCACGGTATGATTTAAAACGGCGGCCTTCGTAAATGATGCTTTCACCCGGTGATTCTTCAACACCTGCAAATAACGAACCTGCCATAATTGATCCCGCACCAGCAGCAATAGCTTTAGCGATATCACCTGTATGTTTTATACCACCATCAGCAATAACCGGTACACCTGTGCCTTTTAAAGCCTCAGCGCATTCGTATACTGCATATAATTGAGGCACGCCTACACCTGCTATAATACGGGTTGTACAAATAGAACCCGGACCGATACCCACTTTCACACCATCCGCACCAGCATTGGCTAAAGCCAAGGCAGCTTCTCCGGTTGCTACGTTACCGGCAATAACCTGTAAATCCGGGTATGCGGCTTTTACTTCTTTTAATTTATTGATTACACCTAATGAGTGACCGTGAGCAGTATCGATAGCGATAACGTCAACACCTGCTTTGTATAATGCTTCTACCCTCTCCATGGTATCGGCAGTAACACCAACAGCAGCACCTACACGTAAGCGGCCATGCTCGTCTTTACAGGCATTCGGGAAATTTCTGAATTTTTGAATATCTTTAAAAGTGATTAAACCTATTAAAACCCCGCTTGCATCAACAACAGGCAGTTTCTCAATTTTATGGTTTTGAAGTATTTCTTCAGCTTGTACTAAGGTAGTTCCTTTTGGCGCGGTGATCAGATCAGTTTTGGTCATGATCTCACTTACCGGTTTGGTAGCGTCTTTCTCAAAACGAAGGTCGCGGTTAGTCAGTATCCCCTTTAATTTGCCATTGCCGTCAATTACCGGGATACCACCAATGCGGTATTCTTTCATTATTTTGAAAGCATCACCCAATAAAGCATTTTCATGTAGTGTAACCGGGTCCTGTATCATGCCGCTTTCAGAGCGTTTTACTTTACGAACCTCATCAGCCTGGCGTTGGATGCTCATATTTTTATGCAGCATGCCTAAACCACCGGCCTGCGCCATAGCAATTGCCAAAGCAGCTTCGGTAACGGTATCCATCGCCGCGGAAACCAGCGGAATGTTTATTTTTATTTTTTTTGTTAAATAAGAACTGGTGTCAACCTCGCGTGGTAACACTTCAGAGTAAGCGGGAAGTAGCAGGACATCATCGTAGGTTAAACCTTCGGCAACAAATTTGGAGGGGTTTGATTGCATGGCAAATATTTTATTATTTGCAGGACAAAGGTACAAAAAAAATCGGGTTTTGAATACCCGATTTTCGAATTATTGATTTGATGATTTGCAGATGATAATTCCGTTTATCAATATTTACCTACGATCACTTTATAAAATTTATTAAAATCCAGGTACTGATTAGCTAGTTTAAGTAGCTCATCGGCACTAATTGTTTTAATAACTTCGGTATATCGATCATAATATTCATAACCTAAACCTGCAAAATATAAGGTTTTGAACTTATCAGCATGCGAAAAAACATTTTCCAAACTGCCTAATAACGAGCCTAGCAGATAGTTTTTTACTAAGGCAAGTTCATCTTCAGGTATCAATTCTGTTTTAAGAATGTTGATCTCTTTTTCAATTTCGGTTACAGCGGCTTTACAAACCTCGGCGCCAACTTCGGTAGCGATGAATAGTGTACCCGCGTGTTTTAGCGAGCTCATGCCTGATCCTATCCCATAGGTATAACCTTTATCCTCGCGGATATTAGCCATTAACCTCGAACCAAAATATCCACCCAAAACAGTATTTAAAACCTGTACCGACGGGAAATCAGGATGGGTGCGATTAATAAGCGGCATACCCATACGAATAGCAGACTGTAGAGCATCGTGCTTTTCGGTAAGGTAAAAATGCTCAGCAGCCGGCGTAACCGGGGGCTGCGTAGTATCAATTGCCTGGGCTGTATTATCCCAACCTTTATCGAAGGTTGAAATTAGCAGGTCCAGGGTTTCCTTTTCTATTTTACCGGCAATAATAATGGTGCAATTTGAAGGTTGGTACATTTGCTGATGATGCAGCAACAGATCATCGCGCTTAAGTGTTTTATAGTCATCCGCACTTGCGGCAAAACCATAAATAGTATCGCCAAAAATAGCTTTATTAAAATTACGGCGGGCAACAACATCATTCTTTTGCAAACTTACCTGTAGCTTTTGTTGCTGGTTGCGCACATACGTTTCCAGTTCCTTTTCAGGAAAAGTAGCGTTAGTGAAGATATCCTTTACAATAGGCAAAGTGCTTGCCAGATGTTTATTTAAGCTAAATAATGTAACCTCTGAATTATCGTACCCATATTCAGCCTGTAAAAACGCACCATAAAAATCTATAGTATCCGCAATTTGAGCGGCATTCATGGTTTTGGTGCCATCGGTAAGCATGCTGTTTACCGCCGCATTCAATAATGGTTTGGCCGGATCAAAACGTATATTACCGAAGATCCATTCAATACGAACCAGTTCAGCATCGCCGGAGTTAAGGCAATAAATGTTACAGCCATTGCTCAATTTAGTATGCTCCGGTTGTAATAATTTGATATGATCTATAGCCTTAAATTCAGGCGCTTGTTTTCTTTCTAACATGTTTAGTTCTTTATTCCGGGTGTGCCGAATATCGGCAAGACCGGAAATCTTATTCAAAAAAATATTTAAGCAGATATAGTTTCGGCTTCATCAACCTCTGCGCTTTCTGATTTCTCAGCCAGGTAAATAAGTGTGGATGAATTATCTCTTCTAAATAATTTGTTGGCCTGCTCTTTTATATCGGCAGCGGTAACGGCAAGATATTTTTCAGTTTCGTGGTTTATTAAATCCGCATCACCAAGTAGTTCGCTCCAGGCCAGGTTCATCCCCTTTTCCAGCAGCGACATTTCGGAAAATATGATGGTTGATTCCGTTTTGTTTTTCACCTTTGTTAACTCATCAGCGGGAATTTCGCCCGATTTCAGGATCTCCAATTGCTCCCAAATCGCTGTTTCGGCTTGTTCTATGCTGATGTTTTCTAAAGGTTTTCCTTCAAATACAAACATCCCGGTATCTAAACTACCACTGATGTAGGCATGCACTTCACTAAATAGTTGTTTTTCCTTAACCAGGCTCTTATATAAACGTGATGAATGTCCGCGTGATAATATATCCGACATTAACTCCGTAGCATAATAAGACGGATCTAAACGACCTTCCATTTGAAAGGCGATATAAACATCGTTCAAAGGTACTTTAGCTATAACTGTTTCGCGGCGTTCGTCATGCTGTTTGGGTTCCTGCGGCAGGTTACGGTGATACTTTTCTCCTGCCGGGATCGGGGCAAACCATTTTTCTGAAAGTTCTTTTACCTGTGCCAAGGTAACATCTCCGCCAATAACCATAATAGCATTTTGCGGGTTATAATGTTTCTTGAAAAATGCTTTTACATCTTCTATTTTGGCATCTTCAATATGTTCTATCTTTTCGCCAATGGTGGCCCAGCGGTAAGGGTGTTTCTTATAAACTAAAGGGCGTAACTTTAACCAAACATCTCCATAAGGCTGGTTCAGGTAACGCTGCTTAAACTCTTCAATAACTACATTGCGTTGTACCTCAAGGCTTTTTTTGCTGAACGCCAGGCTAAGCATGCGGTCGCTCTCCAGCCAAAAAGCCGTTTCTAAATTGGCCGACGGCAGGGTAATATAGTAATTGGTAATATCATTACTGGTGAAAGCATTATTTTCTCCTCCTACCCTTTGCAGCGGTTCATCATAACTCGGGATATTGACCGAACCTCCAAACATCAGGTGCTCAAATAAATGCGCAAAACCAGTTTGCTCAGGATTTTCATCGCGTGCGCCAACATCATAAAGAATATTTAGCACAGCCATTGGTGTTGTATGATCTTCGTGAACAATTACGCGAAGGCCGTTATCTAGTGTGAAACGCTTAAATTTAACCATATGGTAATACTCCGTTTAAAAACGGGTGAGCAAATGTATAATTTTTGGCGTAAGGTTATAAATTTTTTGATTCTAAGGTTAAAATCAAACACTTATTTTGCATAATGATAACGCAAACAGAGTTAATTAAACACTTGGCCACAACTTTTGGTAAGGCAAAGGTTAATAAACTAAAAGCAATACTCATAGAGCAGGAATTGCCTTTACACGATTTGATTGACCTTACTTTCTATCCGGATAGAACTATTGCGTTTCGGTCAGCTTGGTTGTTGGAAAATTTGATATTATCTAACCCATTAGCTTGTTTACCTGAAATTGATTACTTGCTAACTCAATTTACAAAAGTTAACTATCCAAGTTGCCAACGGCATTACGCCAAAATAATTATGCACCTTACATCACCCAAAATACATCCATTGATGAAAGAATATCTACAAAACCGAAATTTGGAACCTATTGTAGAACAGTATTTTGATTGGATGATAGCCCCTAAAGTTTTAATCGCGGTAAAAGTATTTGCTGCTGAAGCTTTATTCAATTTACGATACCGTTATCCATGGATTACTGAAGAACTTACTAATCAACTGCAATTCTTAATGATTAACGGCTCCGCAGCTATACAATCGCGTGGCAAAAAATTATTGAACGCTTTAAAAGCAGACGATTAGCTCGCCCTGCTGTTATTCCCATTATTGATGCCACTGCTTCCACCTTTGTTATCGGCAGTGGGTTGATCTTTGCGGTGTAGGTGCCCGCTGATTTGTTCATGGTTTAATTTCGCATGCACAGCTGATGAACTGGTATTGGCATAAGTGCCGAACGCGTTAATCAAGACGCCTTTTAAGTGATATTTATCAGATGTTACCGCATAAACAATTGACATATCCGACGGATTGCTTATCCCCTCAAAACGATAGAATTCATCAATAACAAAATCATCAGCCGTCATTTTAATATGATTTTCTTTATCGTCAATAGTCTCGTCATCTAAGCTTAAGTTGGCGGTATATCCGCGTTTCATTAAATCGTTAGTGGCTTCTACAAGATTGTTATATGTTGTCATGGTTATTTTAATTAGTTATTAAAATAACAACCAGCCTACCATGTGTTTGTTTTCGATTTAACTATTGATAATTTAAAAGAGGCACTTCTATTAAATATTTAATTAATAATTTATAGCGCGTTATTATTCAGTAAAAACAATTATTAATGTCAATAATTGGGGTATATTTAAAGTTTTATTATAATAATTCGTTTTATACAGTTTATAACTTTCCCTTAATTTGAAAATGAAGTCTTTTAGTCTTACCGTTTTATTTCTGACTATTACCTGTGGCCTATGTAGTGCTCAAAACCAGGTTACAGATACACATCCAACAGCAGTAATTTATGTTGTAGACCCACAAAGCGGTCAGGAAGTTTTGGCGCAAGATGATGCAGCCATTTTATTTAAAGATGCTTTTATTGATTTAGTTAGCAACACCAATCGTGCTAAAGCAACTGTAGCACCCGGCCATAAAAACCTGGTGATTACCCAAATGGATCCATCCGGCGGTAATGCTTATCAGTTAACGCTTGATACCAAGATTTTTGGGCAAACAGTAAATATGTATACATTCTCCTATAATGTAGATCAGAATACATTGTATTATTATGATAAAGTTGCACAGACCTGGGAGCCTGAATTGATACAGGGTTACAATGTTACAAACCTTAACAATTGCCTTGCATTTGGTAAGTTTAATGAGCAAGCGCCATCCGGCCCGCCGGTTCCGGCGGCAATGGGCCAAACGGCAAATAATGGTCAACAAGCAGATGACGAATCTGATCAACCTGTTTATACTGATAATGCTCCGCCTGTTTTAAGGACTGATGAGCAACCCGAATGCCCTGTTGATGGTTATTTATGGCAACCGGGCTATTGGGCTTATAACCCTGCCGGTGGTTACTATTGGGTAAATGGTAGCTGGGTTGCCCCACCACAAACAGGCCTGTTATGGACTCCGCCTTACTGGGGATTTGAAGGTAACCGTTATATGTTTCATGCAGGATATTGGGGAAGTGAAGTAGGTTACTACGGCGGAATATATTATGGTTATGGATATGGTGGCCGTGGTTACTATGGCGGAAACTGGTCTGGAGGCCGTTTTAGATACAATACTGCTGTGGTACGTGTTAATGTAACTGTTGTACATAATACGTTTGTTGACCGTACGGTAGTACAGGCCAATCCACCATCACGTGTCAGTTTTAATGGCCCGGGTGGTGTTAATGTAAGGCCGACTACAAGGGAGCTACAGGTGGCAAACGAGAAACGTATACCTGATCACTCACAAAACCCTAGAGCCTTTAATACTGCAAGACCACAGGGTAATAACAATGCCCCTGCACAACGAGGCGCTAATAATAATTTTACAAGGCCAAACACCAGCACAACAAATAGTACTACTAATAATAATAGTACAGGTACAAATACTACTGTACAGCGTGGCCCTAATAGCAATTTTACCAGGCCAGACAACACCAGCGCAACAAACACTACTACTAATTCAAATAATAACAAGCCTACTGCTAACAGTACAAGCAATAATAGTACAGGTACAAATACTACAGTACAACGCGGCCCTAATAACAATTTTACCAGGCCTAATGCTGCACCTGCAAATAGTAATGCTCCAAAAGTGCCTGCAAATAATAATACACCGAAGGTGCCTGGTGGTTTTAATTCGCAAAGGACACAGGGTGGTAATAATTTAAATAAAACACCTGTTCAACAAGGACGAACTAAATCTGTTCCCGTTAGACAGGCTCCACCAAAAACTGACGATAAAAAATAACAATAATAATCTGCTGATAAAAAAAGAGCTTCCAAAAAGGAAGCTCTTTTTACTTATATGATGGATTTAATTATATTAAACTTCCGCAGTTTCTGACGTGTTTAGGAAAACAAAATTGTTATCGAATACATCCAGTTTTATCTTGCTGTCGCGATCAACTTTGCCGGATAGGATTTGTTTGGATAACTCATTCAATATCCGTTTTTGGATTACTCTTTTTAATGGCCTTGCGCCAAATTGCGGATCATAGCCTAATTGGGCTAGCCAGTCAAGTGCCTCTTCGGATGCTTCCAGCGTTACGCCCATTTCGGCAAGAGTTGATTGAACTTGTTTAAACTGTAGTTTAACAATCTCGCCTATTTCGTTACGGGTTAACGGTGTAAACATGATGATCTCATCTATCCTGTTCAAAAACTCCGGACGAATGGTTTTTCTCAATAGATCAAACAACTCATTTTTTGTTTTCGCTATAATGCTATCCCGATTATCATCTTCCAGATCTTGAAAGTTTTCCTGGATAATGTTCGAACCGATGTTCGAGGTCATGATGATGATGGTATTCTTAAAATTAACCAAACGGCCTTTATTATCAGTCAACCTGCCATCGTCCAATACCTGTAACAGGATATTGAATACATCCGGGTGAGCTTTCTCAATTTCATCCAGCAAAATCACACTGTATGGCCTGCGACGAACGGCTTCTGTTAATTGTCCGCCTTCATCATAACCCACATATCCGGGAGGCGCACCAATTAATCTCGATACCGCGTGGCGTTCCTGATACTCGCTCATATCAATCCTCACCATCGCCTGCTCATCGTTAAATAAGTAATCGGCTAAGGCTTTTGCGAGCTCTGTTTTACCAACACCTGTTGTACCAAGGAATATAAATGAACCGATAGGTTTCTTTTTATCCTGCAACCCGGCACGGCTACGACGAATAGCATCGCTTATCGCTTCAATGGCTTCCTCCTGCCCTGCCACACGTTTGTGTAGCTCATCTTCCAGGTTTAGCAACTTCTCGCGTTCGCTTTGAATCATCTTACTCACCGGGATACCTGTCCAGCGTGAAACTACACCTGCAATATCATCGGCAGTAACTTCTTCCTTCAGCATCCGGCTATCGGATTGGTTCTCTAATAATGCTGCTTTTAATTTTTCAACTTCTGCCTGCGCTTCAATAATAGTACCGTAGCGTAATTCGGCTACTTTACCGTAATCTCCGGCACGTTCGGCTTGTTCGGCTTCCAGTTTATAGTTTTCAATCTGTTCAACTTTTAAGTTGATACCATCTACCAAATCTTTTTCACCCTGCCATTTGGCACGTAATGAATCACGATCGGCAGATAAGTTGGCTATTTCCTCGCTCAAAGCAGATACTTTATGGGTATCCTTCTCTCGTTTGATGGCTTCACGCTCAATCTCCAGCTGCATTATTTTACGTTCCAGTTCATCAACAGCTTCCGGTACGGAATCCATTTCCAAACGTAATTTTGATGCAGCCTCATCCATTAAATCGATAGCCTTATCCGGTAAAAAACGGTCAGCAATATAGCGTTGCGACATTTCAACGGCGGCAATAATAGCCTCATCTCTTATTCGCACTTTATGGTGAGCTTCATAACGTTCTTTTAATCCACGAAGGATAGAGATAGCGTCTTGTGTATCCGGTTCATCAACCAAAACCATCTGGAAACGACGTTCCAAAGCTTTGTCTTTTTCAAAATATTTTTGGTATTCGTTTAAGGTAGTCGCGCCAATGGCTCTTAATTCACCACGGGCTAAGGCAGGTTTTAAAATATTAGCCGCATCCATAGCGCCTTCGCCGCCACCTGCACCTACTAAAGTGTGGATCTCATCAATAAATAAAATGATCTCACCATCAGCTTGGATAACCTCTTTTATTACGGATTTCAAGCGTTCTTCAAATTCACCTTTGTACTTAGCGCCCGCGATCAACGAACCCATATCAAGCGAATAAACAGTCTTTGTTTTCAGGCTTTCAGGTACATCGCCTTTAATAATCCTGAAAGCAATACCCTCGGCTATAGCGGTTTTACCTACACCTGGCTCACCCACTAAAATTGGATTGTTCTTAGTCCTGCGGGATAGAATTTGAATTACACGTCTGATCTCTTCATCACGACCAATAACCGGGTCAAGTTTACCTGATTCGGCATACTCGTTAAGGTTACGGGCGTATTTATTTAAGGCATTGTAAGTTGCCTCCGCGTTTTGATCGGTAACCTTATTGTCGCCGCGTAAACTAATAATTGCTTTCTTAAGATCCTTTTCGTTTACGCCAAAATCCTTCAGTACGCTACTGGTTGCATCACTTGTCGCTAAAATGCCTAACAAAATATGCTCAACCGATACAAAATCATCTTTAAACTCTTTTAAATACGATTGAGCCTTTTGCAGAACGGTATTTGATGCGGATGATAAATAAACATTGCTCCCACTAACTTTTGGGTATGATGCAATCTGCTGATTCAATATCTCGTTTAATCGGTTTAGGTTAACGTTTAGTTTTTTTAATAAATAAGATATAACGTTTTCATCAACCAGCAATAAGCCTTTCAGCAAATGGGCAGGTTCAATGGCCTGCTGCTGGTTGCCGCTGGTTATTTCAGAAGCTTTTTGTACAGCTTCCTGTGCTTTAATTGTAAAGTTGTTAAAGTTCATAGTGATTATTACTATTCAAAAAGCCTACCATCAATGCGTTTGTGAAATATTGTCATTTAAAATCAAAAACATATGCCCTTTTGGCAAAGACATTTATCCTAATTAGCGTAAAAGAAGAACAAATATCACTGTTAAATAGTTTTATATCCTGTATGATTGATCAATTGAATTTCAACAAATCTTTATCTTTTAATTTCTTTATTTTTGCCTACACCTTACAGCTATAAAAATTGAACACCTTATCTTTAAAAAAGATTCCGAATAAGTATGCAATCGCATATCGTAATAATTATACGCTACAAAATTTGATAGCGGTTCGTACTTGCAGCGCTATATTTTTAATACTTAATTTAATCATAAGGTCGCTATATCTTATCTTTCCGGAGAGCCTTACCAAGGCGCAAAATTTCCCGGAGTTTGATTATACCAATTGGCTGTATATAATTGTAACACCTCTTTTTTTTATCTGTAGTTATTTATTGATAGCTTATTATAAAAGAAACCGTAAACCACTCGCTGCAATAAGTGTCTTCATTTTTTTGTTCTCCTTATACCTGATAGCATGCGGTATTATATCAAGTTTTATTGCCACATCTGATCCGAGTAACGCGCTGACACTTTACATGTTACCGCTTGTAATTATAAGCGTAGTATTTGTTTTTGAATTGTACGAAACCATACTGCTCATAATTGCAATAGCGGTAGTTTTTACATCAATGTTAATTTATGCACAGGCCAGTCCCACTGAAATAGTGTATAATGAGTTGATCTCTATCATCTTGTTATTTGGCTTTTATTTCACATCCCGCTATTTCTATTCATACAAAGCCAATTACTACAAACAGGTTATTGAGATACGTGAAAAGAACAACGAGATTGAAAACGCTGCCAGCTTTAAAGATCAGGTGTTAGGCATGGTTGCGCATGATTTGCGCAATCCATTAGCTGCAGTGGAGTCAACTGCTATGATTATGGAGATGGACGAACTTGATGATGAAACCCGCGATAATATCAATATCATCAAAGAATCATGTGTAAAAGCCAGGGGGATAATTCTTGATCTGCTTGAAGCCGCCCGAAACGATGATCAAAACACAATAGAAACAACCCAGGTTGATTTGAATTTGTTTATCAGGAAGATTATAGATAGTTGGAAAATACACAACGAAACCCGTAGCATCATTACTTTCAATAGTTCTTATATTCCGCTGTATGTCGAAATTAATAAGGAAAAATTCCACCGGGTAATGGATAACCTGATTAGTAATGCACTTAAATTCTCAAAAGACAATGATAAGATAGAAATACAGCTCGACAAGGTAAATAAAATGGCAATTATTGAGGTAAAAGATCATGGATTAGGTATCCCGAAAGATATGCTGCCACACTTATTTGAGCGTTTTTCGAAAGCGGGCCGCACAGGCATCCATGGCGAACAGTCAACCGGGCTTGGATTAAGTATTGTGAAGCAGATAGTTGAACGGCACAAAGGGAAAATTGAAGTAGATAGTGTTGAAAACCAAGGTTCAACCTTTACAATAAAACTACCTGTCTTTAATTAATTATTCCACTCCTTTCACGTTCATTTTTACTGTATAAATAGCTGTTGATGCCGTAATAAACAGTACATCCTTATTTTTACCACCAAAGCACAAATTTGCTGTCCATGGTTCATTGATAGCAATATGGCCTATCTTTTTGCCCGATGGGCTATAAATAGTTACACCGTTTCCGCATAGATAGATATTGCCTTCTTCATCAAGTGTTATGCCGTCGGCCCCTTGTTCAATTATTAATAATCTATTGCTTAAAGTTCCGTTTTTGTTGATGGTGTACTTATAAGTTTTATTAGCGCCAATATCTGCAACATACAAGTATTTACCATCTGGCGTGCCCACAATGCCATTAGGCTTTTTAATGATACTATCAACTATTATAGGTTGATGGCTGCCTTTGGGGAGATAATAAACCTTTTGCCCGTCTAAGTCTGATTTAGTCCTTGTCCAGTAATTACGTTGGTAGTATGGATCAGTCATGTAGATACCGCCTTTGGCATCAATCCAAATATCATTAGGGCCATTCATTAGGTGGCCGTTAAAATTGGTCAGCAACACTTTTATTTTCTTTTTTGGACTGATGCTCCATAATTGATCATGCTCATCGGCACAAGTAACCAGGTTACCCTGGCGATCAAAGTACATCCCGTTTGATCTACCCGCACTATCTAAAAACACTGATAACTTACCGTTGGTGTCATATTCCCATATTTTGTTATTGGGTTGATCGGTAAAAAACACATTGCCATATTTATCCGTGGATGCTCCCTCTGTAAATTTAAATTGCCTCGATATTAATTGTGGCTTATTTGTGGTATCATACGGGGCTGTTTGAGCAAAAACAGGTAAACAACTAAATGTTAATCCCAAACAGATAATAACTTTTTTTAAACCTTGCATTTATTAAATTTTCAATCAATTTTAGTTAAAACAGGCGATTCATCAATGGTTTCTTTGTATAAACCGAAATCACTTAAAGCAATGCAAGTTGCTGATTTTATAACTCTTAATCGTACTTTACTTGTATTTTCATCTTGTGGTAAGCGTATCAGCCTGTTAGCCCCAATACTTGTTGCTGTTGCAATCTGTTTCCATTTGCCTGAGTGCCAAGCATCAATTGCAACACTGTCAATACGTTGACCTAATTTAATATTTTCGCGCAAACGAATGATATTAAAGGTTTTATTGTGATGCATATCAACAGTCAGTACAGGCGTTTTTACATTGTCGTCCGTTGCCCAATAACTATAACGATCATTGTCTAATAACATTTTAGGGCCATATAATGCTGCATTTCCTCCCCTGATATTACTGGCCTTTAATGTTGCACCCTGGGCAATATTGGTGTTAAAGGTATTTCTTAAAATCGACCCAAACTTGCGTAAAGTCTCCACTTCGTCAATTGGTAACCTTCCGCTTTGATCAGGCGATAAACCTAAATCAAGGCATGCACCTTTTCCTACGCTTTTATAATATAGATTCAATAACTCCTTTGGAGATTTGGATTTGCCATCCTCGCTCTTATGATAAAACCATCCTGGCCTCAACGCTACATCACATTCGGCTGGCATCCAGTATTTACCGTCGCGATGGCCTTCTATTCCTTCATCTGATTTAACAAAGCTATTTGCCGGCAATTTTGTGCTGTCAGGAGAGTGTGGCGTGTAGGTTTCCCAGCAGGTTTCACCGGCTTCTCCTTTTTCATTGCCAAGCCAGCGTACATCAGGGCCAACATCACCAAAAATGGCTGCCCCCGGTTCCAGCTTTCGTACAATAGCCCAGGTATTTGGCCAATCATAATATGTTGAGCGATCAATTGTTCTCATTTCTCTGGCGCCTCCATAATAGCCATCGCCACCATTGGCACCATCAAACCATGTAATAAATAAAGGGCCGTAATTGGTATATAATTCAGTAATCTGTTTACGAAAAACATCAGTTACGTATTCCGGCTTGCCGTAAATCGCGCTGTTCCTGTCCCATGGCGAACAATAGATACCCATTTTCATATTTAGCTTATCGCAAGCCTGCCGGTATTCGCGTACAATATCACCCTTGCCATTTTTATATGGGCTTTTGCTGATGTTATGTTCTGTTGTTTTGGTTGGCCATAAGCAAAACCCATCGTGATGTTTGGCTACAACTACGATACCTTTAAATCCGCCTGCTTTTGCCGCGCTTACAATCTGTAACGCGTCAAATTGTTTAAGATCAATTAGCTTAGGGTCTTCATCTCCATAACCCCATTCCTTATTGGTATAAGTATCCGGCCCCCAATGAACAATGCAATACATTTCTGTTTCCTGCCAGTTTAATTGAGCCTTCGTTGGCAATGGCCCATAAGGTTTAGGCGCAGATTGGCATAAACAAGTTGAACTATAAATAGCTAGTATAACGATCAGTAAAAAGTTTTTCATAGTAATGATTATCATGCGAATTTATCATTTTAAATGTCAATTTTACAGCAGAAATAATATTTTATGGCTAGTTTTAGTGCATAATATTATTTAAATGAAAATACGATTTATAGCTGCTTTACTGGGGTCTTCATTGTTGTTTGTACAGCCTGTAAAAGCACAAGATAAACTGATCTATAAAGATAACTCGCAACCTTTAGATGTTCGTGTAAAAGATCTGGTATCAAGATTAACACTCAAAGAAAAAGTGTCTTTACTGGGTTATAACAGCCAATCGGTACCGCGATTGGGAATACCAGCTTATAATTGGTGGAACGAGGCTTTACATGGCGTTGCCCGTGCGGGTGAAGCCACTATATATCCACAAGCTATTGGCATGGCCGCTACTTTTAATGATGATTTACTAAAACAGGTTGGCACCGCTATCTCTACCGAAGCAAGGGCTAAATATAACCTGGCTATCGCGCAGGACAGGCATATCCAATACATGGGTTTAAGCTTTTGGACACCTAATATTAATATTTTTCGTGACCCGAGATGGGGCCGCGGACAGGAAACATATGGCGAAGATCCTTTTTTAACGGCGCACATGGGAACCGCCTTTGTAAAAGGTTTACAAGGCGATGATCCAAAGTATTTAAAGGTATCAGCAACGGCAAAACACTTCGCGGTACATAGTGGTCCCGAGGCTGTGCGCGATTCCTTTGATGCGGTTGTGGATGAAAAGGATTTGCGAGAAACTTACCTATACGCCTTTCATGCACTGGTAACAAATGGTGTTGAATCAGTTATGGCGGCGTATAACCGTATTAATGGCGTGCCCAATTCCATCAATAAAACCTTACTTACAGATATTTTAAGAAAAGAATGGGGCTTTAAAGGCCACGTAGTAACTGATTGCGGCGCGCTGGATGATGTTTTCCAAACGCATAAAACATTGGCGGGTCCGGTTGAAACTGCCGCCGCTGCTATAAAGGCAGGAATAAACCTGGACTGCTCCACCATTTTACAAGAGGACGTTATAAAAGCGATTGATCAGCATTTACTTACTGAAAAGGAAGTTGACCAATCGCTTTCAGCTGTGCTGCGCACTGAATTTAAGCTTGGTTTTTATGATGATCCTAATCAAATTCCTTATCACTCCTATGACGCTGATAGCGTTCATACTGAAGCTCATATTGCTTTAGCCCTTAAAATGGCACAACAAAGTATGGTGCTGTTAAAAAATGATAATAATATACTGCCTTTAAATAAAAGCAACTACTCCAGTATTATGGTAGTTGGCCCTAACGCTGCTTCGTTTGATGCGCTGATAGCAAATTACAGCGGGGTAAGTGACAGAGTTGTTAATTTTGTTGAAGGTATTACCGGAGCAGCCGGCCCGGGAACTCGTGTTGGTTACGATATGGGTTGCGATTATAAAGACACCAAACATTTCGGCGGTATTTGGGCGGCGGGTAATGCTGATGTTACTATTGCTGTAATGGGTCTATCTCCTGTTTTGGAAGGTGAAGCAGGAGATGCTTTCTTATCTAATAACGGAGGCGATAAAAAGGATTTAAGCTTACCAGCAAGTGAGATAGCTTATATGAAACAGTTGAGGAAAGATGTGCACAAACCAATCATACTGGTAATTACAGCAGGTAGTGATATTGATGTAGATGCCGTTGCCCCTTATGCTGATGCCATCATTTTCGCTTGGTATCCGGGCGAGCAAGGCGGCAATGCCCTTGCCGATATTGTATTTGGTAAAATATCGCCATCCGGGCATTTGCCGTTAACTTTTTATAAGTCGATTGATAATGTGCCTGATTATAAAAACTACCATATGGCAGGCCATACTTATCGTTATTACAATGGCCCTGTGCAATATCCATTTGGTTTTGGGTTGAGCTATACTTCGTTTGCTTATAGCTTGCAGGATGCACCTAAAAAAGGCTACAAAACTACCGATACGATAACAACCACTATAAAAGTTAAAAACACCGGCAGCATGAATGGCGATGAGGTGGTTCAGGCTTACATACAATATCCATCAATTGATCGTATGCCTTATAAGGAATTGAAGTTTTTTAAGCGGGTTTCTATTACATCAGGTGATGAACAAACGGTTTATGTGAAAATCCCCGTAAAAGAATTACAAAAATGGGATCTATCCACACATAAATGGAAGATATATCCCGGTAGCTATAAATTAACTTTAGGCAGTAATTCGCAGGATAGCAAGATAAATATGAATTTTGCTGTAAGATAAATATGTATTCAAAAGACGAAAGCTCAAATATTAAACAAACCTTCTGGACAACCTTTGGTCAGTATATCGCACCGCAACTGTCTGCCGATGGTTTAAGGGTGAATTGGGTAAATTATAAAACCGGTATAAAGCACTTGTATTTCAAAATGGAAACGGCTAATCGCTCTGTATCGATAGGTATCGTGATTACCCATCCGGATAAAGGTATACAGGAATTATTTTTTGAGCAGTTTATCGAATTGAAAACATTACTAAAAAACACGCTGAACGAGGATTGGACATGGGCTTTGCATGATACTGATGAATATGGTAAAACCGTCAGTCGTATTTATAAGCAACTGGATGGTGTAAGTGTGTACAACCGTGCAGACTGGCCGCAGCTTATTTCCTTTTTCAAACCCCGGATTATTGCTTTGGACGAATTTTGGAGTACTGCGCAATACAGCTTTGAGGCTCTAAAATAATTGCTAACTTTGTTAGCATGAAGCGTTCGGGAACTGCTGACTTACCTTTACATGGTGGCTATGTACCTATTTGGCTTGCCGAAAGAATGGCGAAGCTGGGTTTAGCTATTGTACAAAACATCCTGTTAGATTATGGTAAGGATGATTTGCTGCGCCGCTTGAGCGACCCGTTTTGGTTTCAAAGCATGGGCGCGGTTATGGGGATGGATTGGCATTCTTCGGGTATAACTACCTCGGTTATGGGCGCTTTGAAACGAGCTGTAAATCCACATAGTAAAGAACTGGGTATTTATATCTGCGGAGGAAAAGGCAAATATTCGCGACAAACACCTGATGAAATTTTAAGAATCAGTGATAAAACCGGGCTTGATGGTAATTATTTAGTCAGATGTAGCAAACTCAGCGCTAAGGTTGATAATACCGCCATACAGGACGGGTTTCAACTATACACCCATAATTTTATTTTGAGCGATACGGGTAAGTGGACTGTTATTCAACAAGGGATGAGTGATGTAAGCAGCACTGCCCGTCGATACCACTGGCATTCCGATTCTTTGACTTCTTTTGTGGATGATCCGCATACATCCATCTACGGTAAAAACACAGGGCTTATTTTAAATATGACCGATAAGCAGGCCGATAGTTCAAGGAGAGGCATTATGCAAATCGCGAGCGAAAGGCCTGAATATATGCTTAAGGAGATCAATAAACTGGTACTTCCCTCCCATCATGATGTAAGAGGTAAGGATGTCGACCTAAAAAGATTAGGCGCAGTATTATGGCTGGCACATGAAAAGAACCCGGCTGATTTTGAGGATTTATTATTGCTGCAAGGCTTAGGACCTCGTACTTTACAATCGCTGGTTTTGGTGAGCGAAGTGATTCACGGAACGCCATCTCGTTTTAAAGATCCGGCACGATTTTCCTTCGCGCATGGCGGCAAGGATGGGCATCCATTCCCGGTACCGACCAAAGTTTACGATGAAACGATAGCTACGTTGCAAAATGCGGTTTATAAAGCTAAACTCGGCCAAGCAGAAACAACCGAGGTCATTAAACGCCTGACCAGAGTTGCCCAGGATGCAGAAAAGGATTTTATCCCCAATGCCAATTTTGATAAAGTGATTGAGGAGGAGCGCAAAAACTCTTATAAGTATGGAGGGAGAACTGTTACGGGGTGGGCCAAGCCTCCGATTGAAAAGCAATTGAAGTTATTCTAACTCCTTGTCATTCTGAGCGGAGCGAAGAATCTATCAGTTATATATGGCGTAAATGCTTATCGATAGATTCTTCGCTCCGCTCAGAATGACAAGGAAAAAAAGAAACAACAAAAAAAGGCGATGATAATTCATCGCCTTTCATATTTTAAGAATAAGCTTTTACTATTTCAATGAAGCATCAATATTCTTAGCCATTTCTAAATGTTGTTCGATAGTTGGCAATGTTTGGCGGGCAAAATCCTGTATGGTTTGGTTTTTGTTGTCGCTGGCATCTTTAAACAAATCGATAGCTTCTTTATGGTCATGTATCATCATGCTAACATAAGCCCTGTCAAACGTGGCTCCTGTTTTTGTTTGCAGACTGTCCAGTATTTCTTTGTGTTCAGCGCTGATGGTATCTTTTTCAGATATTAGTTTGTCATCTTCTATTGAATCTAACACTTTATTAGCTTTAGTGTGATCAGCGATCATCATTTGCGCTAAACTTATTACCTGTGGATTTTGGGAATTCTTCAATGCAATCTTTGATGCCGCTATTTCGGTCATACCACCTTCAATCCCGTTTTTGATAAGCGATATACCTGCATCATCGGCTAACGTTTTTTCATTCAGATACTTAGCTTTGTAATTATCCATACATGATTGTACCGAAAACATAAGCGCTAATCCCAATACCGGGTAAATAAGTTTTTTCATTTTAATGTGTTAAGATAATTTCTAACAAATAATAAACCCTGTGGTTTCTTATTTACTGCAAAACAAATCATTTTCTGTATAATAAGCCAACATTGGCTTAAAAAAATTACAATTTATGCAAGGTTTCTTCCCGCGTTAACAATTCCGTACACGGTACGTATTACCAGCTTATCATAAATCTCTGTTAAAGCCTCTGCGCTATTGTCGTTATTCAGGCATTGCAGCGCATAGTGTTGTATAATAACCAAAGGCAGTACAACCCTTTCGCGCAAAGCTATAGACCGCCTTTCAACCGGGTATTCCGGCATCAGGGTATCGCTGGCTGTCAACTCGTTCATCATGGTTTTGGTAAGGTCGTACTCATCCTTAAGCATCTGCCAAAAAGCACCGAACTTTTCATCGTCGTGCAAATAAGCGGTAACCCTGAAATCTGATTTCGACATCGACATCATACAGTTATCCAGCATAGTTTTGAAGAATCCTGATGTTTGGTATAAAAGTTTAATCTCATCCCAGTGGCCTTCGTCTTTCATCTTTTTCAAAGCAGTGCCTACCCCATAAAAACCGGGAATGTTTTGTTTCAACTGGCTCCATGAAGTTACAAAGCTAATTGCCCGCAAATCTTCAAGTTTTAACTTGGAGTTGCCGTTACGTTTGGTTGGCCTGCTGCTGATATTGATGCGCGACAGCAATTTAAGCGGACTGAATTTCTCGAGGTATTCCACAAATAGCTCATGCTGGCGCAGGTCCATAAATAGCTTATAGCTGGCATCCGCCATTTCAGAGATCAACGCTTTATTCTTTTTATCAAGCACATCATTCTTGCTTGGGTATAATTCAGAAACTATACCGGCGTTGATCAACTGCTCCATATTAAAGCGGGCTGTCTCGACTGAACCGTATTGCGAGCTTACCGTTTGTCCTTGTATGGTTAACTGGATATGCTCATTAGCAATCTCATCACCCATTGAAGCATAGAAGCGGTGTGTTTTACCACCACCACGCGCTGGCGGCCCCCCACGGCCATCAAAAAACGCCAGATCTATTTCATACTTACGCGCCATGGCAGTAAGCTCAACCTTGGCTTTATATATCGACCAGTTGGCCATTAAATAGCCCCCGTCTTTTGTACTATCCGAGAAACCAAGCATAATACTTTGACGGTTACCTCTTTTCTTTAAGTGCTCTTTATAAAATGGATGCGTATATAGCTTCTCCATTATCTCACCGGCAACTTGTAAATCATTAACCGTTTCGAACAATGGCATAAAATCAACACTCAGATTATCCGCGTTCCATCCGCTCCATAAGAACAAATCAATGAGTTGTAAAATATCCGACGCCTGCTGACAATTGCTGATAATAAAACGTTGACAAGCTTTTTCACCATTACTTTGCTGAATTTGTTTCATCAGCCTGATAGTATTCAGCGTGTCTTTTATTTCGCTGTCAGCATTATCAGGGCATTTAAAATCAAAATCTTTAAATGTGATAGCTTTTAGTTTACCATCTTCATCTAAACTATCGTATCCGACAGCTATATTTTCCTGTATACCAGCCTGTTCAGTAGCATAATTAAATACTTTCCTTAAAACGCGGCTATCCTGCCTGATGTCCAACGTAGCAAAATAACAGCCGAATAGTTTAACCTTCCTGATCAGGTTCTCCACCACATCAACAAACAAACTATCGTGATCGCTGATTAATATTTGCCTTGCAGATTGTAATTTATCTAATATATCTGCCTGTAAATCCGCCTGATCATCACTTGGATTAAAGGCATTTTCATAAAGTATATTTTCCAGTTTGGTTAAGGTATCGTCAAAGCCCCTGAAGGTAATGCGACGTTTTAACACCCTGAAATCACGGTAATAACAACGGAATACAATCTGCCTTAAAAACTTGGCAACCTCTTTAGTGGTTTCGGTAGTAACGTTAGGGTTTCCATCCCTATCACCACCCGGCCAAAAGCCTAATTCTAAAATTTGATGCTTGGCTGCTAAATCAATATCAAACTCTTCTTCCAGCGTTGACTGAATGCCCGATATCGCATGATAAAATATATTCTCCAGGAACCAAACTAAACTAACCGCCTCATCTACAGGCGTTGGTGAGGTTTTATTAAAGAAAGGTGTTTTACCTAATTGTTGCAATAAACCATCAATACTGTTGATGTCATTAGTTTTCAAAGCTTCGATCAGATCGGTCATGATACCTAATACACTGCCAGGATAAAACTGGGTAGGATGCGCGGTAAGAACAAGCCTTAATGAAAAATCCTTTAACTTTTCGCTGATATTTTTCCTTGCCTCATCGCTTATGGCTGCTTGTTGCAATAAACTTTGCAGTGAACCGGAATCATCGGCGCGCCCAATTTTGCTGAATGATGAATCTTCAATGGCATCAAACAAAACAACCTGCCGTTCGATATATTGAATAAACCGGAATAAACGGTTTATTTGTTCTTGATGATCGATACCTGGAACGTATTTTTCAAAAAAAGATTCAATAATTTCTTTGGGTGATTGTTGGTTTATGGTACCTTTTTCGCAATGTGAACTGAAAAAAGGCAATAAAATACCTGTATCTTTTACCTGGTAAAAAGGCAGTGTTTGGAATAAACTGTTATATAACTCAAAACGGGTAACCACTTCATGGTTGAATGCGGTTTCTCTTTGACTGAGTTTTAACGTAGATGACATAGTTTTTGAGCTGGATATTTGTATAAAAAACGGTGTAATTAATGAGGTCGCATTAATGCCGTGAATTTAAATATCTAAAACGTAAAAACAGCAAAAAATTGAATATTTATTAATAATAACAGGTTATTGCTGCCAATATTAATTATAAAAATAGCATCCGAATTAAATTTTTTAAATTTGTAAGGTAATCCAATTATAAACGTGACCATTAACATTCAACCAAAAGATATAAAAAGTTTTTTTTACAGTCAATACTTTTCTGATGGATTACGCATTACCATCGGGGTATTACTGCCTGCTCTTGTATTGACACAATTCCACAATTTAGGCTTTGGCGTAGATATGTCGTTAGGTGCATTGTGTGCAAGCATTGTTGATACCCCCGGCCCTGTTGCACATAAGCGCAACGCCATGGCTATAAGCAATTTGTGCATTTTTTTGGTTGCTGCAATTACCGGTTTTGCACGACTAAATCTTTATACATTAGGTGTTGAGATTGCTTTGTTCTCTTTTCTGTTTTCCATGCTTACGGTGTATGGCAACCGGGCTGCTTTTGTGGGGACAGGTGCTTTACTGGTTATGATATTGATGATGGATGAGGCTACTCCGCCCGACCAGATTTTAACCGTAAGCCTTGTGATTTTGTTAGGTGGGATATGGTATATGATTTTTAGCCTGGTGTTTTTTGGTATCAGGCCCTATCGTGCCGCGCAGCAGGCTTTGGGCGAAAATATATTTGATATAGCGCAGTTTCTCCGCATAAAAGCAGACTTTTATGACCCAACCACTGATATAGACGAAAATTACCGCAAACTGGTATCACAACAAATACAGGTTAGCCAGCATCAGGATGTGGTAAGGGAAATACTGTTTAAAAGCCGGTTGCTGGTGCGGGAATCCACCACCGAAAGCCGCGTATTGGTGTTGACTTTTGTTGATTTGGTAGATCTGTTTGAAAACATAATGGCCACACATTACGACTATGCCTATGTGCGCGAAAGCTTTAAGGGTACCGGGGTGCTTGAGAAAATTTCGCGTATTATTCACCAAATGGCGAATGAGGTAGATAATGCCGCCTTTATTGTATTATTAAATACTAAACGCAAACAACCGTTTGACTTTTTACCTGAGCTTGAGGAACTAAAAACTAAAATTGACGCACTAGACATCACGCATGAAACCAGCAACCTGGTATTGAAGAAAATACTGATAAACCTGCGTGACGTTAACTCGAAGATCGCCTCTATTTACGGTTACTACAGTTCTAATTCGGCCCGGTTGCTATTTGAGGATCAAAGAAAAATCGAATATTCCAAGTTCGTAACCAGCCAGGACTACGCCCCGCATGTTTTTACGGATAACTTATCGTTCAGTTCAGCGGCTTTTAAGCACGCATTAAGAGTTTCGGCTATGTGTTTGTTGGGATTTATGGTTGCAAAGTTTATTTCTACCGGGCATCATAGCTATTGGATATTACTGACCATCATTGTGATACTTAAACCGGGCTTCAGCCTAACGAAACAACGCAATTATCAGCGACTAATAGGCACTGTAAGCGGCGGCATTATTGGGATTTGTATTCTACTATTAGTTCATAATAAAACTGCCGAATTTGTTTTTATGGTGTTTTTTATGCTAGGATGTTACAGCTTTCAGCGATTGAACTATGTGGTGAGCGTTTTATTGATGACACCCTATATATTAATATTATTCAGCTTTTTAGGAGTGAATAATATTGTTACCGAGCGTATTACGGATACCATTATAGGCTCGGTTATCGCATTTATTGCCAGCTATTTAATATTCCCATCGTGGGAGTTTGAGCAGGTAAATGGATACTTAAGCGATGTAATATGCGCGAATGCTAATTACTTGCAAAAAATTGCCGAAAGCCTGTCAGGAAAACCGATGGATATTACCGAGTATAAATTGGCCCGGAAAGATGTATTTGTAAAATCGGGCAACTTATCGGCCGCCTTCGAGCGCATGACATCAGAACCTAAAAGCAAGCAGCGTAATGTAAAAGAGATGCATAAATTTGTGGTACTGAACCATATCCTGTCATCCTACATAGCCACGGTAGCGGCGGAATTAATGGACAAAAGAGTGCTTGATCCACAACCGGAGATCATCAGATCCGTTAGGAAAAGTTTGGCAACCCTGAACGATGTATCGAAAAAACTCGGCGGCGCAAAAACAGAGCTATTGAGCGAGCATGTGAATATAATAGCTGATACCAATCCCAAAACTCCCGAACCTTTTACGGATGAAACATTGCTGAAAGAGCAGTTAGGTTTCATTAATAAGATGAGCACGGATATTTCGAGAGTGACGGATAACTTAGTTGCCTAATTATAATAATTCCGTAGCCAAATTAGCCAATTCGCTACGCTCCCCTTTTTGCAGGGTGATGTGCGCGTAAAGCGGGTGTTCCTTTGCTTTATCAATTAAATAGCTTAAACCGTTGCTTTCCGCATCCAGGTATGGGGTATCAATCTGGTAAATATCGCCGGTAAATATAAATTTGCTGTTCTCTCCTGCCCTGCTGATAATGGTTTTTATTTCGTGGGGAGTTAGGTTCTGCGCTTCATCTACAATGAAAAATATCTTGCTTAAGGTACGCCCACGGATGAATGCCAATGGCGCGATGGATATTTTATCATTAGTTACCAGTTCATCAATTTTAGCCTGCATTTTTTCATCATCCACAAACTGATCTTTAATAAACTTTAGGTTATCCCAAATTGGCGCCATGTAGGGGTCTACTTTTGATTTGATGTCCCCGGGTAAAAAACCAATATCCTTGTTGCTGAGCGGTACAATTGGCCTGGTTACATAGATCTGTCTGAAATGCTTGCGTTGCTCCAATGCACTCGCCAGCGCTAGTAAAGTTTTACCTGTACCCGCGTTGCCCTGTATGCTCACCAGTTTAATATCAGGATGTAATAAAGCATGTATGGCAAATGCCTGCTCTATATTTTTAGGGAAGATATTAAATATGGGCTGCTCGGTTACTTTTTCCAGCTGCCCGCTTTGCGAATTATAAAATGCTGGTACCGAACTGTTTTTACCGTTTAATATATAAAACTGGTTATGCGTTGGTGTAGGAATATCAAGCGCATCGTTGGGTAAACTATCGTTCTTTTTTAGTTGGGTTAATAGTTTGTCAGATACCTTATTTAAAACGGTCCTACCGGTGTACAGTTCATCAACGTTTTTTATTTTACCGGTTTCATAATCCTCTGCATAAAGGTTAAGCGATTTGGCTTTTAGCCGCAGGCATATATCCTTTGATACCAGCACCACTTTTTTCTCCGGGTGCTCTTCTTGTAAAACCAAAGCAGCGTTTAATATGCGGTGATCTGTTTTTTCTGATCCAAATATGGCGGCGGCATCGGCGGCAATGTTTTTGGTATCAATGATGACCTTAAAGCTTCCCTTGCTTGTGCCATTGAGGGGCCGCCAGTCGTTGATTAAGTTATTGCGGGATATATCATCCATCAGCCGGATGAAGCTGCGGGCTTCGAAATTGCGGGTATCGTTACCGCTCTTCATATTATCGAGTTCTTCTAGCACCTGGATGGGGATGGCCACATCGTGCTCCTGGAAGTTTTCAAAGGCATTATGATCGTACAGGATAACAGAGGTATCTAATACAAATATTTTCTTTTTACCGTCAGCTTTACTTTTGCTTTCCTTCTGCATAAAGGCTAAATTAAGGAAATTATTGGAGAGGTTGAGGTGAAACCCTAAAGGTTATGATCTAATTAATTCTGCCAATTCCATTAATTCATCAAAATTCGAATTCAGGCAGAAAATCTTATAAAAACGAAAACGGAAGCCTCCTCTTGCGATTTGAACTTCCGTTTCCAAACTCCCTTCGAGCCATAGCCCTTAGAAAGCACCAAGTTTTGTGTAAACTGACCGACCAGACCTTGTCATCGTTAATTGCTGACGCTGATTAATCTTTATTCTCGCGAATGCTGATTTATCAATTGTTTTGCTTGTGCGGACTTATGTTATTACCCCTATGGAAGAGACGCTGTCTTTATTCTATGTAACTTTTCAACTTTCGTTACCCTCGCGGGCTACGTGTAGTGTTTCATTGAATGCTGATTTTGTCATTATCCTGCGGATAAAACGCTGTCGTTATTCGCGCAACGCTGATGCCTCTTTATTCTTTGTGAATGCTGAATTACCATTGTCTGCTAACGCTGATTGCTTCATGGTCATTATTTCAAACTGCTATTCTTCGTAAAGTATTGCAGCATCCATAACACCTTTGAATTACTGTCCCGGTGAATCACTTTCGTCATTTTTCCGTTAAGTAATAAGACTCCTCCCTGATCTTTAGTTTCCCCGAAGGTTCCCCCGAATTTCAGTTTGTGTATCTCAAGGCTGTCAAAGTACGTCGTTCTTGATGATTTCAATATCGGGACAGGATCGTTATTTCGCAAATATATTATCGGGTTTTTATTAACAAGTTTTTAACAATAACTAAGTCATTTTCAACCAATAATAACAACTGATTTATACCTAAATTAGCTAGTTATGGGTTAAGTTTATCAACCTTTTCAACAGTTGTGTTATCCACAAATCGAGATAGGATTGAGTATTTCTATCAGTCTAAAAAAGCTTAAAATTTGAAAACGATTAGATTTTCTCTGTTAAATGCCTTTAATAATACTTGGGGATAGACTTTAAATGTTGATATTAAAGCGGTTTATTTCTTTCCAACCACATTTAACATAACCCAGCTGGTATGCTTAATACCCAATGTAGAACCCGGCGTTGCAGCCATATAAGCTTTTAAATAACCGTCGATTATCGCTTTTATAGTCTTGATAGTAGATTCCCTGAATTCAGGCATAATATAATCTATCGACCTATAAAAAGTGATCTGTCCCTTAGCATCCACACAAACCCAAAACGAATAAGCAAAATCTTCATAAGCTTTATTTATGGTGATATTAAACTCTGGATCCATGTAATAATCTGAGGCATCATAATTATTAGAAATGTCAGGCTTAACATTTACCCTGTCGATAGTTAAAAGCGGATTCAAGCTCCTTAACGTTACCGGTTGTCTCCCCGCGAAAGCACTGTCGGGATTTTTTTCAGCAGCAGCTGTTTTGTGCTCAATAAATAAGGTATCGCGTTTGTCGGGTTTGCCTAAAGTTTTCGCGTCGGTGTGTAATACGTTTTTCAGGTAATTATTAGCGTAAAAAGTCATGTAGACTAAAGAGTGTTTCATATGCAGCGTATCGCCCTGTACTTCGAGCACCTGTAACACCAAGCTATCCTTGCTCATGTGCTTCATTTTAAAATAAGAACGCGCCACGTTGAATATTGAATCCGGCTCTAAAAACACAAGGAAATTGATAAATGCCTTTTTATCGGGGCTCCAAACGCTGGCTGAGTCGTTTTTAAGGAAAGTAATCTTATACCCAGGTTCAGCTTCAAAACCATTTTTGTCAAAGGATAATCCATTGGCCATTCTGCGGCGAACTTCGGTAAAATTAATACCTGCTATTGATTTAAATGATAATGGATTAGATGCTTTAACAACTGCTTTGTGAATACCCGGACGATTACATGCTGCAATTGAAAAAGTCAACAATACAAATAAATATCCGCCTAGTCTTTTTAAATTATAACTCATATTTATATAACAACCCCTTGCTCTTAATTAATACAACGCAATATATAGGAAATTCGTAATTTCAACTTTTAAATTTTTTATGAAAACACTATTTATATTACCATTAGCGACAATGATGGGAATTATGGCCTCATGTAACAGTAATAACAAATCTGCAGCCAACGGTTCAGATACGTCATCAAGTAATCCATTACTTACGGCCAGCTCCCTCCCGTTCCAGGCGCCACCTTTTGATAAGATCAAAGACAGCGACTTTAAACCAGCCCTTGAACAAGGTATGAAAGACCAACTTGCCGAAATTCAAAAGATCGCGGATGACACCGCCGCACCAACTTTTGAAAATACCATATTGGCAATGGAAAAAAGCGGCGTTTTGTTACGCAGGGCGAACAATGTATTTAACGCACTTACCGGCGCAAATACCGACAGCGTATTACAAAAAGTACAGGAAGATATAGCACCCGAACTGGCAGCTACTGATGACGCCATCCACCTAAATTCAAAATTATTTAAACGGGTTGAAGCGGTTTATAATGACAGTACAAATTCAAAACTGGATCCAGAATCAAGCCGTTTGGTTAAATTTTACTACCAGCAGTTTGTTCAGGCCGGTGCAAAACTGTCGGATGCTGATAAAGAGAATTTGAAAAAGCTAAATGGACAGGAAGCATCGCTTACCGCTAAATTCAATAATCAACTATTAGCGGCTGCAAAGGCGGGTGGTTTGGAAATTGATAATCCTGCTGATTTAGCAGGATTAGCGCAAGGCGATATTGATGCATTGGCTCAAAACGCGAAGGCAAATAAATCAAAAAGCAAGTATCTTATATCATTGCAAAATACAACACAGCAACCTTTACTGCAATCGTTAAGTAATCGTGATGTTCGTGCGAAGTTGTTTAACGCATCATGGATACGTGCCGAAAAAAGTGACTCTAACGATACCCGAAAAACTATTGTTAATATAGCAAAGTTAAGGGCCGAGAAAGCAAAGCTTTTGGGTTATCCGAATTATGCTGCCTGGGTTTTACAGGATCAGATGGCTAAAACACCTGAAGCGGTTGATAAATTCTTCGCGCAATTAGTGCCTGCCGCAACAGCTAAGGCAAAAAGTGAAGCCGCGGATATACAAGCGGTCATCGACCAACAAAAAGGCGGCTTTAAACTACAGCCCTGGGACTGGGATTTTTATGCTGAACAAGTGCGCAAGCAAAAATATGATTTGAATGAAAGTGATGTAAAACCATATTTTGAATTGAATAAGGTTTTGCAGGATGGTGTATTTTATGCTGCCAACCAACTTTATGGCTTAACCTTTAAAGAACGCCACGATATTCCGGTTTATCAAAAGGATGTGAGGGTTTTTGAAGTGATTGATAAAGACGGCAAAACTATTGGCTTGTTCTACTGCGATTATTTTAAGCGTGATAATAAGAATGGCGGTGCCTGGATGAGTAACATGGTTGACCAATCAAAATTATTGGGCACGCAGCCTGTTATTTATAACGTTTGTAATTTTACTAAACCTGCGCCTGGTCAGCCTGCTTTAATTAGCTTTGACGATGTAACTACCATGTTTCATGAATTTGGACATGCTTTACATGGTTTCTTTGCCGATCAGCAATATGTAAGCATTTCAGGAACCAGTGTAGCGCGTGACTTTGTGGAATTCCCATCACAGTTTAATGAGCACTGGGCATTATATCCGCAGGTATTTAAAAACTACGCTGTACATTACAAAACAGGCCAGCCAATGCCGCAGGCTTTGGTTGATAAGATCAAGAAAGCATCTAAATTTAACCAGGGATATGCTTTAACTGAGATATTAGCCGCGGCATCATTAGATATGAAATGGCACGAGTTAGCTGCGGCGGCGCCTTTGCAGGATGCCGATAAATTTGAGGCTATGGCTTTGCAGGAAACTGGATTAAACTTATCGCAGGTTCCTCCTCGCTACCGCTCAAGTTACTTTTTACACATTTGGAGTAATGGCTATGCTGCTGGTTATTATGCTTACTTATGGACCGAGATGTTGGATGATGACGCATTTTCGTGGTTTACAGAAAATGGTGGTTTGACAAGAGCTAATGGCCAGCGTTTCCGCGATATGATCCTATCACGTGGTAATACCATTGAGTATGGCAAAATGTTCCGTGATTTCAGGGGACATAACCCGGATATTAAACCAATGGAAAAGAACCGTGGTTTAATTCCTGAATAAGGCAACCAATAGGTTTTAAATGCGTTATGATATTATATAGCTAACGGATAAATATTATGGATGTAAAAGAAGTTGAAAGGCTAATTAAAATAAGCAAGGAGCATCCATTAATGCCGGAAACCTATATCCCATGGCAATTAGAACCCGAAGCTGATGATATTTTCCTCCCTGAAGTGCTTGCCTCACTTCAGGGATTGGAAATTTATGAGACCCTCACTCCCGCACAAAAACTCGAACTCGGCAGACATGAATTAGTGCAGGTAATTTCTTCATACGCCTGGGGCGAATGTATGTTTTGTCTATTCATGACGAGGCATATCTTAACGCTCCCACAACATGACGCTGAACATCGTTTTTTATTAAGAGAACTGATAGAAGAATTCCGTCACCAGGAAATGTTTGGGCAGGCTATTCAAAAGTTGGGCGGTAAACCTATAGCGCAAAGCAAGTTGCATAAATTTTTTGGCGAGTTTAGTAATAAATATCTACCAGCTGATTATTTATTTATGGGCAGTGTGTCGGTTGAATTAGTGACTGATATTTATGGCAATTATGCGCGGCGCGCACCAAATATTTACCCTGTTTTAAAAAAGATGTTCGACCTGCGTAATATTGAGGAAGGCAGGCATATTCTATTTACTAAAAGTTTATTGAAAACGTATTCCGCTAAAGCCGGATATATTAAACGGACGCTTTATAGCTATGTGATACTGTTTAATATCTTATTTGTACGAACAATGTATGTTAAGCGGGAGATTTATGAGCGAATCGGCATGGAGAATCCTGAACAGGCTTATAAATTAGCGCAAAAAAACTTCAAGCAAAAATTTGCGGATAAATGCCTTAAGGATATTATTGAGTTTGTCAATAGCTGGAAAGGCTTTAACAATTTAACCCGCTGGGCATGGAGGTGGTTGTTGGAAGCGAAGGTGTAGTGCTAAAATCACCGAAAAAGAAAAAGCAATCACGATACTTCGCGATTGCTTTGTTCCTATGAGTTGACAATTGGAAGATTATCCAATCACTTCATTAATACTCATTTCTTTTATTTCCTTGCTCTCGTTAGGGCGGCCGTTTTTAAAGGCTTTGCGTGGGCTTAAGCCTAGCAATTCAAACATTGCCATATCGGTATCAAAAGAAGGGTTTGGTGTGGTTAATAACTTCTCACCGGCAAATATAGAATTTGCACCGGCCATAAAGCAAAGCGCTTGCTCAACTACACTCATTTCGGTTCTGCCTGCTGATAAACGTACTACAGTTTTAGGCATAATGATACGGGTGGTGGCAATCATCCTTACCATATCCCAAACAGACACACGAGGTTGATCTGCCAAAGGCGTTCCTTTAACCGGTACCAAAGCGTTGATTGGCACTGATTCGGGGTGCTTTGGTAAGTTTGAAAGCGTTTTAAGCATTGATATTCTGTCTTCAACAGTTTCGCCTAAACCAATTATACCGCCGCTACAAACGGTTATTTTAGCTTTACGCACATGCTCTAATGTTTGTAAACGATCGTCGTAAGTACGGGTGGTGATGATACGTTTGTAATCATCTTCTGATGTATCCAGGTTGTGGTTATAGGCGTATAATCCTGCATCGGCAAGGCGTTGTGCCTGGCTTTCGGTAAGCATACCTAAGGTACAGCAAACTTCCATATCCATAGCGTTTACAGCTTTCACCATATCAATTACTTTGTCAAAATCTTTGTTATCACGTACTTCGCGCCATGCAGCACCCATACATAACCTTGATGCGCCACCATCTTTAGCTTTTTGTGCTACCGCGACAACTTCTTCTTTAGGCATAATGGCGTGCACATCAACACCTGTGTTATAACGTGCGGCTTGAGGGCAATAAGCGCAATCTTCAGGACAACCACCTGTTTTAATTGATATTAATGAACTGATTTGTACTTCTGAATAATCTTTATTCTCGCGGTGAACGGTAGCTGCCTGATAGATCAGGTCTAGTAGTGGGGTATGATATATTTCAGCGATTTGTTCTTTAGTCCAGTTGTATCTTACTTCTGTCATGTGTATTCCGTTTTAAGGTATGATCAAATTTTAAATAAAAAACTATTTTACGTGTGTATGCAACAGCAAATGCGTCGCGAACCATAGCGGCAATAAAAAGCCTGCGCAATCGGTAAAGGTTGTTATAATAATGGATGATGCCACGGCAGGGTCGATCCCCACCCTTTTTAATACTAATGGAATGGATGAACCGGTTAAACCAGCAACAATGAGGTTACCTGTCATCGCTAAAAATAATACAAGCCCAAGCATTGGGTCGGCATCATAAAATAGGGCTATAAAAAATACGACGATACCATTGGCGGCACCATTTAATAAGCCTACTAAAAATTCTTTTAAAACCGCATTATATGCCTGGCTATCGGTAAGGTCGGTTAGGGAAATACGCCTAACGGTTACCGCTAATGCCTGGGTGGCCGCGTTGCCGCCCATCCCGGCAATAATGGTCATATATGCGGCAAGTATCGGCAACTGTGCAACTGTAGCATCAAAGTGACGGATGATTGAGGCCGCTAAATATGCAGTGCCTAAGTTAATAATCAGCCAGGGTAAACGGCTTTTAACAGCCTCTTTCCAATTACCACTTAGTTCTTCATCTTCGGATACACCAGATATTTTTAACATATCCTCGGTACTTTCCTGCTCCATTACGTCGATGATATCATCAACCGTAATGCGGCCGAGCAGTTTCATGTTATCATCAACAACGGGGATGGTTGTGAGGTTATATTGTGAAAAAAGCTTTGCAACTTCTTCCTGGTCGAGTTCGGCTTTTACATAAACGAAATCAGTGTTAACCAGTTCGTTTATTTTGGCATTTATACGGGCCTTTATAACATCCTTGAGAGATAAAATTCCTTTTAAAATGTGCGCATCATCAATTACATAAACAGTGTAGAACTCCTCCATCTCTTCCGACTGGCGGATGATCTCATCCAACGCCTGTTTTTTGTCCATGCCCATCTTTACGCAGATTACTTGCGGGTTCATCAAACCACCCGCAGTATCCTCGTCGTAGTTCATTAAGGCGCGGATGCTATCGGCGTCTTCCTGGTCAAGGTCTTCTAAGATTTCCTTCTGCTCATCTTCATCTAACTGCGAGATAATGTCAGTGGCATCATCATAATCGAGTTCTTCAACAATTTCAGAGCGTTTATCAGGATGCAGGTTGATTAATAGTTCACCGGGGCGGTGTTCTTCATCCATTTCTGAAATAACCTCGGAGGCTATGTCAGTCGGCAATATATTGATGATCTTTTCTTTCGCTTCCTGCGGAAGTTTTTCAAATAACATTGCAATCTCCGAAGGATGGTACTCCTTCAGAACCTTCTGTAATTCAGCGTCATCGCCTTCGAGCGCGGTTTTGATGCGCAGCAGGTCTGTTTTATCTATTTCAAAAGATTGCATGTTGCTACGAAAGTAATGATTTAAAGCCTAAAAACAGGTATAAAAAAGCACCCTGAATATTAAAAAATATTAAATATGGTATCTATATGGCCAACTTAATAATGGCACCTTCTACCTTCTCTAACTTATTAATGCTTCTGTTTACCTGCATTTTTCGGATGACTATTTTTACCATACAATTGTTGTCAAATTGCTGCTCCGTGATGGTTAAATTATCTTCCTTGATGATCTTCATAATATCATTCATCTGTTGATAATCAAAACTGACGATATAAGTATCATCCAATGTTTTTTCAATGACTACAGCGGTATTCAAGGCATCTTCAGTAGCGGTTTTATAAGCGTTTATCAGTCCGGGAACCCCTAATAATGTGCCCCCGAAGTAACGAACAATCACAACCAATATATTAGTAATGTTTCGCGAAAGCAGTATGTTTAATATGGGCCGACCGGCAGTTCCGGATGGTTCGCCATCATCATTAACGCGGAATACAGAGCGGTCGATCCCTAAACGCATGGCCCAGCAATGATGATTTGCTTTAGGATGCTCGGTTTTTAAAGTCGTAAGGATAGCTTTAATATCAGCCTCAGAGTTGATGGGGTAAGCAAAAGCCAAAAACTTACTGCCACGATCGCGAAATATAGCCTCGGATGGTTTTTCTATGGTGAGGTAGGTATCGTCGAACAGCATTAAAATATATTAGCGTAAGAAATTACAACAATAGCGATAATAGCCAGTGCTATACCTAGTTTGTTTACGATGCTTAATTTCTCTTTAAACACAACAAGGCCCACTACAGCACCTAAAGCGATAACACCAATATTCATGGCAGAAAAAACAGTAGACGGACTTTTGGCTAAAGATTGGTGTGCTTTTAAATAGAACAATATGTTGCCAAAATTAGCTATGCCTAATATCCAGCCAAACATAATATGCGGCCATGAAAATTTTGATTTTTTAGACCCAAAACGATAGGCTAATAATACTAACGATAATACAAAGGCAATAACGTACACCATAAAAAGTGATGATGTGAATGACATCCCCTTAAATTGGCTCACCTTTTTAAGCAGTACATCAATTACCCCCATCCCTATAAAAACAACAAATAAATATAGCCAGGCACTGGTGGCCGTTTTTTTATTTGGCGATTGCTTTACTTTCCAGGGAATTGAACACAATATGGCTGCAATCCCAATACTTATACCAATAATTTTTAATGTGCTTAACTGTTCACCGAATAATAAAAAGGCTGCTACAATTGGAATGAATAACGACAGGCGTTCGGCCACATCGGTACGTACAATTCCATTATATTTAATAGATAAAGCCAGGATTATAAAAAGTAATGGTAATAATATCCCCAACGCTGTATAGGTATAAATTGGCGATTCGTGTAGATTATGTAATTGCGGTTTCAGAAATATCCACGTAAGTACAATGGCTATGGAATAGTTCCATGTTATGGCTTGAAAAATATCTATCTGGTATCGTTTAGCAAGCTTTAGTAAGATTGAAACGATTACACTGCAGCAAATACTTAAAACAACGTAGAGCATTTTTAGGGTTGATTGTGTTGATAGATTAAATTATGTTGAGTGCTTTCCAACTCATCCAACTAAATAAACCCGATCAACTATTAACTAATATTGTTAAACGATCTGTTCCTGATAGAACCTCTTCTTCAATTATACCATTAATTTGCGGCGCTTTTATGCCTTCATCCAAATTAGCAGTGCCGGTAAATATGCGGCTTTCGTCCCATAAACCAGCTTCGATAAATGTATTTAGGGTATGCGCCCCGCCTTCAATAATTACCGATTGTATGTCTTGCATATACAATTGATATAGAATATATTGAGGCACGTATCGCCCAAAATCTTCTAAAGCAATGTATTTATTTTTACCGTCGATCTTTGTTTCAACTTCGTTAAATATCAATGTATCAACTGATTGATCGAATATGTTTAAGTTTCTATTCAACTTTAATTTCCGGTCGATAACCACACGTTTTGGTGATTTACCATCTCCATATCTAACATTTAGTTGGGGGTTATCGGCAGTAACTGTTTTAGTCCCGACTAAAATAGCATCCTCTTCGCTGCGCCATTGGTGTACCAATTTGCGTGATTCCGTTCCGGTTATCCAAAGCTGACTTCCATCCGCCGGAGCAAAAAAGCCATCGGCTGTTTGTGCCCATTTAAGGATGATGTAAGGACGATGCTTTTGAATACGTGTAAAAAAACGCCGGTTTAACCATTTGCATTCTGCTTCTAAAACACCTAAAACTACTTCCACCCCTGCTGCTTGTAATTTTTCAATTCCTTTACCATTCACCTGGTCGAAAGGATCGCGGCAGCCCACTACTACCTTTGGAATCTGATGCTTGATGATCAGATCTGCACAAGGTGGGGTTTTGCCATAATGCGCGCAGGGTTCAAGCGATACGTATATTGTCGCTTGCTTCAGCAGTTCGACGTAATTATCAAATTTGCTGATTACCTGGTTTACCGCGTTCACTTCGGCATGTGCCTCGCCGTATTTTTGGTGATAGCCCTCGCCTATTATTTTGCCATTTAACACGATAACCGCGCCAACCATAGGGTTCGGACTAACATTGCCCATGCCCAATCCGGCAAGTTCCAGGCAACGGCGCATATATATTTCATGTTCGGGCATGCTACAAAAGTAGCTTTTATGTTACTTTGTTGCATGAAAACTATTAAGGATGTATTTGATGTTTTTAAACAAAGGCTCGGCGGTGTTTATAATGCTAATGAAACAGAAGCACTTACACTATTAGTTGTCAACGAAATAAGTGATTTATCAAAAGGGCAAATCAAAGCTTTTCCTGAAAAAGAAATTACTGTTGAACAAGCTGAAAGCTTAAATACAATACTAACTCGCCTGCAAACTGGCGAACCTGTACAATATATTCTGGGCCACACTGAGTTTTATGGTTTACCTTTCAAAGTGAACCCATCGGTATTGATACCAAGACCTGAAACTGAGGAATTAGTGGAATGGGTTTTAACGTCAGTTGGCAGTCATCAGTTAGCAGTTAGTAATATTTTAGACATCGGTACAGGTAGTGGTTGTATCGCGATCAGCTTAAAAAAGAATCTACCAAATGCTTCAGTTTCCGCTATTGATATTTCTACCGGCGCTTTAGAAACTGCCAAACAAAACGCTGATTTGAATAAAGTTAAAATGGATTTTATTGAAGATGATATTTTGAATTCAAAACTGGATCTTGAGCATTCTAAGTTCAATATCATTATCAGTAATCCGCCGTATGTTACATTGCATGATAAAACACAAATGCATACTAACGTAACCGATTTTGAGCCGCATTCTGCATTATTTGTACCCAAAGATGATCCATTAATTTTTTATAAGGCGATAGCTGATTTCGCATTAAGTAACCTTACCGCGGGTGGATTATTGTTTTTAGAGATCAATGAAAGTTTGGGTAATGAAACGGTTGGTTTACTACAAGCAAAGGGCTTTAGAGATATTGAGTTGAGGAAGGATATGAGTGGCAGGGATAGGATGATAAGAGGAACCAGGATTTAACAGATTTGTTAGGATTAACCTGATTCACAATTCTTATGAATTCATATCCTGAGAATCTAAAAAAATCATTTAATCCTGGTTCTTAATTCCTTGGGTGAAACTGTATAATCGTTCCTTTTAAAAACTCCCTGTCTAAATGCGTATAAATCTCGGTAGTGGTGATGCTTTCGTGGCCAAGCATTTCCTGTACGGCACGCAAATCTGCCCCTCCTTCAACTAAATGGGTGGCAAATGAGTGCCGGAAAGTGTGCGGACTAATTGATTTTTTCAATCCAATCATTTCAGCGAGTTGCTTTATCAGCGTAAAAATATAAATACGACTCAGTCTGCTGCCGCGCTGGTTTAAAAATACCATATCTTCTTCTCCTTTTTTTATGGTAGTGTGTACTCGAACCTGTTCTATCCAGATTTTCAGTGCTTTTACAGCTTCGCCGCCTATGGGTACCAAGCGTTCTTTGCTTCCTTTGCCTGTTACTTTTATAAATTCTATATCGAGGTATAAATTGGATAATTTAAGCTCTGTTAGTTCAGATACCCGCAAACCACAGCCATAAAGTACTTCCAGAATAGCTTTATTGCGTGCGCCATCCGGTCGCGACAGATCAATAGCGGCAATCAATTTATTGATATCATCGTAGCTCAGGGTGTCTGGTAATTTGCGCTGTATTTTGGGTGATTCTAATAGTTCGGATGGGTCATCAATTATAATGTCCTCCATCAGCATGTATTTATAGAATGCTTTTATGCCTGATAAGATACGGGCTTGCGAGGATGGGATCATGCCTAACTCGTTTACCCAGTTAATAAAAAGCCTTAAATCTGCCAGCTTAATGTTGTCAGGTTTAAGTTTTACGCTTTGAACTTCGCTGAATTGACATAATTTGTCAATATCGCGACTGTAAGCCTCGATTGAATTGGGAGAAAGCGATTTTTCCAGTTTTAGATAGGCCTGGAAACCTTTTATTGCCGAACGCCAATCCAATTGATTTTAGTTTTAATGATTTTATGTAAGTTTGAACTAATGAAGATACAAATTATTAACGGCCCTAATTTAAACTTGTTGGGCGTTCGCGAGAAATCAATTTACGGTGATAAGGGTTTTGAGTCTTATTTAGAAGATTTGCGTAAGCAATACCCTGACATACAGCTTGATTATTATCAGAGCAATGTAGAAGGCGAATTGATTAACAAATTGCACGAAATTGGTTTTAGTTATGATGGTGTGGTTTTAAATGCAGGTGCTTATACGCATACATCAGTTGCTATTGCTGATGCCATTGCCGCGATAACTACGCCGGTTATTGAGGTACACATCTCTAATGTATACAAACGCGAGGAGTTCAGGCATCATTCAATGCTTGCTGCCAGCTGCAAAGGCGTTATTGCAGGATTTGGATTAGAATCGTACCGTTTAGGGGTAGAAAGCTTTATAATTTAGTTAATATTATTTATTACTAATATTTGAACAATAAGACTGTATTTACGTTAAAGATCAATGCTTAGAAAGAATAAATATCAGCTATTAATAATATTTTTATTTGCGTTGGTAGTTGCACCAGCTGCGTTTGCTCAACAAAAATCGGTTAGTGCAAGATTCTTAAGAGAACGGCAAAGACGAGCCATGCATTCGCGCGATTCGTTGTTGCGCTTAATCAACAAATCTGACACCTCGGTAAACAGCTTGCTGCAAAGGGTTGAACAATATACTACTGCCTATAACCAGATAGGCAACAACTTAGCAGAGGGACTGGATACAGCCGATATAGGCCAGCAATTACCTCCAATAATTAAAAGACTTGGCAAAATTGATACGCTTATTAATACTCATAAAGCGAGCACTTTACGTTATTTATTTGTTTTAAGAGATATTTTAGATCGCAGTCAGACGCAACTGGAAGATTGGCAATCTGACTTGCAAGATATTAGTACCTCGTTAATACAGAATCAAAATGACCTTATAAAATTCACGAAGGATTCATTAATAAAAACCAATCCAAAAGACAGTTTATTAAAAAGCACCTTTTTTACGCAGCGGAAAGCGGTTTGGCTTTTATGGCGAAATACTGACACAAAGAATAGAAGTGATCTGTCCAAAATCAACTTATTGCAAGATAAAGTATCTATAGCCTATACAGAGGTTCTTGATGCATCTGATCATATCGATTCTAAAATAAAAAAGTTCGCTGACAAGGCTGTTGAAGGCGAATTTGGTTACATATGGGAGCCTGCACCGGAATATGCTGGTTTTAAATCACCTTTTAATAGTACCATAAAGGTTAATAAGTTATTGTTTAGCTATTTTATTATGAACGAAACATTAACCCATTTAGTGGGCTTTTTGTTCCTTGCGGCAATACTTGGCTGGATACTATTTAACCGTATAAAAGTTAAGCGGAATACGGAGCTTGCTGAATCATTATCTGAAAAGATCAATTACATTTATAAACGGCCTGTTATTTCGTCGTTGTTGGTTGCTACAGCAATTGTGCCTTATTTCTATAATCATCCACCTGTGGTATTTACGGAGATCCTTTTTTTATTCCCCATGATATTTGTGCTGGTGTTTGTAAGAAAAGAGTTTCCACCAACCAAATTCCGTTTTTTACATGCTCTATTTTGGATAACCATAGTTTATGGTGTAAGCAACTTATTTATTGAAATATCAAACATTGATAGGTTTGTAATACTTGTTTTAAGCATAATCTCTATTGCGGCCGGATTACTCTTCTCTAAGAAAATCAAGGAAAGACCAGAGGGATATCTTCCCTATTCTGGTTTAATTATAAAAGTGTTTATCGGCTTGCAATCTTTGTCTTTATTATTAAACCTAACCGGCAGATTTAGTTTGGCCAAGATAATTGGTGTAACCGCCGCTTTTAATTTATGGCTGCTGGTTATACTTTATTTTGTTGTTCAAATTATTATCCAAGCTCTGTTTTTGCAATTTCAAACCAAAAAACCGGGCAGTATACTTGATTGGGTTGATTATACCATTGTAGAACAGAAATTCAGGAAACTGCTTGTCATATTGGCGAGCCTGGTATGGCTATTTTTCCTTTTCCAGAATTTAAATATTGATGATGCTGTACGTGATTATGTTAGTGATTTTCTGGCCCAATCGCATACTGTAGGGGGCGCGTCATTCACCTTTGAAGGGTTTGTTATTTTTATTACGGTGATATGGTTGTCATCCATCGTATCGAGGATCATCAGTTATTTTTATGATGTTTCATCGCTGCGCGTTAAGGATGATCTGTCGGTACAAAAAAAGAAAAACCGTACATCGACCTTATTAATCAGGTTAGGTGTATTTTCAGTAGGATTTTTGCTTGCGGTGGCTGCTTCGGGTTTTCCGTTGGATAAGATCACCATTATCATCAGTGCATTTGGTATTGGTATAGGTTTTGGTTTACAAAACATTGTAAACAACCTGGTGTCCGGGTTAATACTGGCGTTTGAGAAACCGGTACAGATAGGTGATGTAATTGAAATAGATAGCCGTTCAGGGACTATCAGGGAGATTGGGGTACGGTCGAGCAGGTTAACTACCAGCGATGGCGCCGAGGTGATTATTCCTAATGGTGATATGATATCCCACCACGTGATCAACTGGACGTTGAGTAATAATAACCGCCGTATAGAACTGATTGTTGGTGTGGCTTATGGATCGGACATTGCCAAGGTTAAACAGATGTTGAAAGACATGTTGGCTGACAGAGACGATATTATGAGCACTCCGGCACCATCTGTGTTTCTGCATAATTTGAATGAGAGCTCGGTTGATTTCCGGATGTTCTTTTGGGCGGCAGATATTGCTACCTGGCTGGAATTGAAGAGCAGGGTTTTGACCGATATTTATGTAAAATTTGCTGAGGAAGGTATAGAAATACCATTCCCAACCAGGGATATTAATTTTCACTTAAAAGATGAGCATATCTCCATCAATAAATTTGAAAAGGATGCTGCTGAAGAGAAGGGCAAAATTATTCCTGTTAAAGGTGAAAACGATAAAGCCGAAGATATAGCACCGGATTCAGATGCTAGTAAAAGTTCTTCTGATCCAGAGAAGTAAATGAGCGTTTCTTTTTGATAAAGAATTCGGCTATTATACTGCCTTTATACATACCTTTTAAACGCGATTTATCTTTATGGATGATCGCTTTTTCGGAGTGGAAAAGATGCCTTATAAAGTTGCGGTGTGCTTTGCTAACTGCTGCCGCGTCTTTGCGTTTGCCTTCGTTTATAAACCTTAGTAAGGCCATAAAATCCATAAAATACCGGGTGGTTATTACGTAAACTGATCGACCGAAAGGCAAGTTCTTTTTAAGTAGTAACAGGTTATTTCTGAAATTGAGATAAGTTTTAAATGGGTTCTCGGTATTCAACGTACCACCACCTAAGTGAAATACTTCGGATTGCGCGCAGTACATGATCTTGTAGCCCATGTTCTTTAATCGCCAGCAAAGGTCAATTTCTTCCATGTGGGCAAAAAAGCGGTCGTCGAAACCACCGGCTTCGTCCCAGCATTTCTTTTTGATGAAGAGTGCCGCTCCCGATGCCCAAAATATTTCGCCTGATTGGTCGTACTGACCCTTATCCTGCTCTATCTCGTAAAATACACGTCCGCGGCAAAATGGATAGCCGTAGCTGTCAATAAAACCACCGGCTGCACCGGCATGCTCAAAGCTATCTTTTTGTAAATAAGCTTTTATTTTAGGGGCTGCTGCTGCTATCAGCGGGTCGCTTTCCATTAATTCGATAACGGGAGCTATCCAACCGGGATGAACTTCTACATCAGAATTTAATAGGATATAATAGTCTGCTTCAACTTGTTCTAAAACTCTGTTATAACCACCTGTAAAGCCATAATTCGCACCTGTTTCAATTATTCTTATAGAAGGGTACATGCCTTTTATAAAAGCAACTGATCCGTCGGTTGAGCCGTTATCGCCAACAACAATATCCAGATTAGGCCAAACAGAACTTAGTACAGAAGGGAGAAATGTGCGCAGGTGTTCAACGCCATTCCAATTCAATATAACTATGGCAACTTTAGGTGTATAATTCATTCTATATAATATCCTCCGGCTTAAACTTCCATCTTCTGTGCGACCATAGCCAGTATTGCGGCTCGCGTTTTATCATGCTTTCTAAATATTTTACATGCGCTTCAGTTATAGCATGCGGAGCGCTTTCTTTGGCATTCTCCTCCAGGGGCACAAAGGTATAAGTATAATAACCTCTTTTTATACGTTTTACATCACAAAATATAACTACCGAGTTGGTGAGCTTTGCCAACTTTTCAACGCCTAAAAATACAGCAGTTGGTTGATTTAAAAATTCGGTAAAGTAATGTGCATCGTGTTTAACCGGTGTTTGATCAGCCACTAAAACACTGAAACTTAGTTCGTTTTTATATTTAACCATAGCGCGTGCGGTATCCTTCATGGCAACCAGCGTAGCCCCAAAACGCGAACGCATTTTAATAAAAAACTTATCGAAGTAATCATTTGCCAAAGGCTTGTATACAATTATACGCCTGTTTTCGGTAAAAAAACCAAACCGTAAACCGGCCAATTCCCAGTTACAATAATGCCCTACGGCGCCTATGATGCTTTTACCTTGTGCAAAATAATTATCGATTATCTCAGGATTGGTTGGCCATACATGTTTCATGATCGTCTTTTTTGAGGCACTAATCATTTTTATGCTTTCCATTATCAGGTCGGCCAGGTATCTGAAATACTCTTTTTCGATTTTGTGACGCTCTGCCTCTGTTTTCTCAGGGAAGGCATTACGCAGGTTTTCCTGCACCACCTTGCGGCGATAACCCACTACATAGTAAATAATTACGTATAAAAAGTCGGCAATAAGGTATAAAAACCAAAAGGGTAATAATGATATCAGGTACAAAAAGAACGCACCTAATCTTGAAAGCCCTTTATTTATCATTATTTTCGCTGTGTTTTATCTGCAAACATAAAAAATATTATGATTGAAAGCGGTGCTGTTTTACCGATGTGTTATCTTCCGCCGGTTGAGCTTTTTGTTGAGCTTAATAAATACAAACCAAATGTACTAATTGAGCGCGAGGAGCATTTCCCAAAGCAAACCTATCGTAACCGGGCAAGTATTTATTCGCCTGATGGTGTACTAACGCTTACTGTGCCTGTTGTTAAAGGATCAAAAAATCATACTGTAATTAAGGATGTTAAGATAAGCTATGACTTTAAGTGGCAGCGCGCGCATTGGATGGGGTTACAAACTTGTTATCGCAGTTCGGCTTATTTTGAATATTACGAGGATGATTTCGCCCCATTTTATGAGAAAAATTTCGAGTATCTGTTTGATTATAATCAACAGTTAATGGAACTTTTAATCAAACTCACCAAAATAAAAGCATCATTAACTTATACTGAAACTTACGAAGAAGCATATCCAACGCTTACTGATTTAAGAAACACCATCAGCCCTAAAATGCAAAACGAATCTTTTCAGCAGAAACCATATTTCCAGGTTTTTGAGGATAGGCACGGCTTTATTAAAAACCTGAGTATTGTTGATTTGCTGTTTAACCAGGGGCCGCAGGTTTTAAGTTATTTGTAGATACCCTATCCTCCTCCTTTCCCTGATTCCAGGGAAAGGTATCGCACGAGGCTTACGCTTTTTGTTCTTTGCTATTTATCTTTAACACTTATCCATTCACCAGCAGTAAAATCATATTGTTTAATGATTTTGGCGGGATTGCCTGCTACTACTGAGTAAGGCGGCACATCTTTAGTAACCACTGCCCCGCCTGCAACTACGCTGTGTTTACCGATGGTAACGCCTGAGGTGATGATCGAATTGGCAGCTATCCAGCAATCGTCCTCGACAACAATAGGTGAAACCACTATTTTCTGTTTGGATATGGGTAGGGTTACATCTCTGTATTCGTGGTTTAAACCACTCGCTACAATGTTTTGGGCGAAAATTACATTGTTACCGATGGTTACCGGGCCAATAATTACATTACTCATTCCAATCAGCGTATCGTCGCCTATGATCACATCGCCAACACCGTTATTGATCGTGCTGAAATCTTCAATAACCGCGTTTCGGCCCATGGTGAATTGGTTAAAGGGCAACACATCAATACGTGTACGCCATTTTATGCTCGCGCCCCTGCCCTTTTTATGGACGATAGGGTTTACAAACCATTTAACCCATAAGCGCGGCCTGGCTTCGCCGGTTGGTATCAGCAACCAGTGGATGAACTTTTTTAACCCGGGATTACTTTTGATCTTATCTTTTAATGACATGTTATTGCTCCCTTTTTGCTTTTTCCCAAATAGCACTTTGCTTACCCGAGAAGTATCGTCCTATACCCATAACTACGGCATAATTCATCATGCAGAAATAATATGGGATGAAAAATATTTTAATCTTAATGTGCCGTTCTTCCATTATCCAACCGGATATCGCCAGTAAATAAAAACCAATCTGTGCCAATAATAATAACTGATAAGTTAATGAAATACTGCCGGTAAAAACAATATATAAATTGATAAGCAGCGCTAATATCATTAGGAAGGGTACAACAGTCCACCTTAATACCCGATGACTTACATATTGAAAGGTTAGAACCGGATATGGGATAGGATTAAGCAGCGCTTTTAACCTGATGATGGATTGCATCCCCCCGGCGGCTATCCTGATCTTACGCTTTAATTCTTCCGTAACGTTTTGTGATGCGGTTTCGGTAGCGAAGGCAGCCGGTTCGTAAATTACCCGGTAGCCATTTTGAGCCACGATGAGCGAGATCATAAAATCATCTAAAATGGTATCAGGAGCAACGGGTTGATATAGCCCGGTACGTATACTGAATAATTCGCCTGCCGCGCCAACTACTGAGTATAGTTCAGAATCCCATGCTTTTAATTTGGATTCGTATTTCCAGTAGAAGCCCTCGCCTGCTGTAGCATTAGCACCTGCGGAATATACCCGCTTCTCACCTGCTACGGCGCCAACTTTAGCATCACCGTAATGGCGACAAATATTTATGAGGGCGTCGGCATTTAAAAAGGTATTGGCATCTGTAAAAACTACCACTTCGGTATCTACAGTTTCCATAGCACGATGAACGGCTGCAATTTTACCTTTACGCTCATCGCTGTGCATGGCTCGTATTTGCGGGTAGGTTTTAACTATAGCAGCTGAACCATCATTAGATCCATCGGTAATAAAAACAAATTCTAATTTATCGGCAGGGTAAACAAGTGACAATGTATTTTTGATTTTTTCATCCATTACCCCCTCCTCGTTATAAGCAGCTACAACTATGGTGCAGGTTGGAAGGGTATCGAAATTAACTTCTGGAATTACTACATCGCCCTTTATCATTCGTTTTATTTTAACGATGATAAATAGCAGAATGCCATACCCGAAGAATGCATAAAAGGCGATAAACAGGCTTAACCAAAGTAGTATTGTCATTCTTTTTAATTAATTGGATAGCCCAGTTTTTTACTATCGGTTGGTTGGGTGATATTCCACCAAATTGCTTTGAGTAATAAAGCTGTAAAGCCTTTATATCCTTTAGTTATATACGATAGCATATTGCGTGGTGTTACTATACCTACAAAGTAAACATAAAAAAACAATCGAGCCTGTACTGGTGCGTTTCTGCGGATAAACAATATCCGGTTACGGTTCATGAAATATTCCTTTAAACCGCTTGTTTTACCTACAGAAATGGATTCTTTGTGAAAGATCATCGCCCGGGTATCAACCCAAACTTCATAACCTGCTTTTTTTATCCGGTCGCACCAATCAAACTCCTCGTAGTACAAAAAAAAGTTTTCGGCCATTAAGCCTGCTTTTTCGATAGCTTCACGCCTGACCATCATTGCAGCACCGTGGATATAGCCAGTTGGTTTGATTATATTCTCATACTGTACATTATCGGTTTCAAACTGACCTATGCAGTGGTTTCGGCAGGTGTAATAATTCATGGGGGTATAACCGGCGTATTGGATCATATCGGGCTTGTCGAAGTACATGATCTTTGGAGAAATCATTCCGATTTGGGGGAAATAATCCAATGTATTAGCAAGCGTAGCTATCAATCCGGGAGTGAACTCGGTATCATTATTGACAAAAAATAGATATTCTCCAGTAGCTTGTTGGATGCCTAAATTGTTACCTCCTGCAAAACCAAGGTTAATTTCAGACCGGATAAATCTAATGCCGGGATACTTAATTTGCCATTCTGGTATATCATTTGTTTTACTTCCGTTATCAACCACAATAATCTCTATATTCGGGTAGGTATTGGTGGTGCTGATGGATGACAATAGTTCTTCGGTAACTAAACTTTGATTGAAGTTTACCGTAATGATGGAAACACTGTTCATCTAAAAGGAAATTTGAATTTGGCAGTTTATTTATTGAAAAGTAAAGATTAGAATCCGATATCAAAAATAATATTACAAAAGAGCATACGACGTTTCCTTATATGGCTGAGAATAAAGCGGAAATTGATGAAAAAATGAACGAGCTGATAGCCTTACTGGCTAAAAGCGACCTCAGCAATGAAACGGCTAAAGCTATACGCGACCGGTTTAATGCAGCTATAAAAAGCTCAGGCCCGGGGCTTGAGCAAATAGAGGCCTTTCATAAACTGGATACTGATAATACCCCGCGAGAGGCTTTGCTGGATGAATTCAGCATATTGCTATCAAATAACCAATTCGATAGTAAAATATCAAAGAAACACCTGCGCGGCGAGCGCTTATCAAAAATAGTTTTAGTGGTGATAGGTATTGTGATGATAACGCTTGGTTTCGCGATGATCATTATGCCTGCTCCGCCTTTTTTTGAGATGTACACCATATTTTACTTCACCCGGGATGATGGTATTACGTTAATGGATTTAATATCCTTACTGATAGTTTTGGCTGGAGTGTATTTTTTAATTAAAGGCATTTACCGTAATTCGGCACGTAAATAGCAATGGCAACAAGTACACAGGTAAAAACTATTTTATTGGTTGATGATAACCAGTTGTTTTTAAAAATGCTGTCGCAGGCCTTTAAAAAGACTGGGATAGCTTGTATTACTGCGGAATCAGGTAAGGAAGCGCTTGAAAAATTGGGCTCACTTTTACCTGATGCCATATTATCTGACTATGAAATGCCGGGTATGAATGGCATGGAATTCAGGCAGCAGCTGATGGCCAACGATGCATTCAAGGATATTCCATTTATTTTCCTGACGTATATTACTGATAATGATTTAATGGTTAAAGGACTTGATATGCAAGCTGTTGACTATGTAATTAAAGATACACCGGTAAACGTAATCGTATCAAAAATCAACAACCTGATATACACGGTACATAAGCAGCAGGAACTATCAAAAAGTGAGCTTAAGAAAGCTGCGGAAGCACTGAATGTAAAATCTATCCCTACAAAAACACCTAAAATTAATGGCTTTGAAATTGACTTTTGGCATCGACCTTACCAGGATATACCCGGTGGGGATTTTATTGATTTTATACAGGCGAATGAGCGTTACACCTTTATTGTATTAGGTGATATTATGGGTAAAAAGTGGATGGCCTGGTTTTTTACATTTAGCTTTTTGAGCTACATCAGGGCGGCTATCCGTTTTTGCGTGCTTAGTCGGGATTATTCGGTTGGGAGCATATTGCAAAAAGTGAATGATGTGATTTGTTTGGATGATGTGCTGAAGGATATTTTATCAAGCCTTTCGTTATTAATGATAGATAATGAAACGCAGATTATTACCTACTCCGGTGCCGGTGATTTGCCGTTGTTGCATTTCGAAGCCAGTACATCAACCTTAAAACAAATAAGCGGAGATGGGTTGTTATTAGGTCTTTTCGCAGGTAATGAATACACAGAGCAAGAGATTATATTATCCAAAAACGATCAATTATTAATATTTACAGATGGCATGATCGATTTTTCGGATAATACAGGTAAAAAAAGCGATTACAATAATTTCGTACATAATATTGATTTGATGCTGAATAAAAAATATTCTTTTAAACACATACAAGATGAATTATTTGAGCCGTCGTTAGCTATGCAGGTTGATGATTGTAGTATAATAAACATCCGCAAAACCATATGATATGATCAAGATTATAAAAGATACAGAAAATCATCTTTTAATAGAAATTGAGGTTTCTGAAGCAAATTTGAACAACTCAGATCTGTTTAAAGCGCAAGTAATACAGCTTTTAGATCGCCATGAAAAAACGGTGATTATTGATTTTAATAAGGTTGAATATATCGATAGTTCATTTTTAGGCGCTTTGGTGGCAATACTAAAACATGCTATCGGCATGAAACTTGATGTTATACTGGTAGGATTAAGAAATGATGTGCATGACCTGTTAAAGCTGATTCGCCTGGATAAGGTTTTTAAGATTTTTGGCAATTACAACGATGCGATTAATGTTTAGCTTTTTATACAATGCACAATAAACAGTTTGAGTTTTTAAAAAGCAGTTATCACCTAAGTTCAGATATACAAGAAATTCTTGGATTCATTAATGATGAATTGCCTCCTGCTGCTCCAGTAGCCGAGTTGTTGTTTAAGGCTAAAATAATTGTAACGGAATTACTTACCAATTCATTAAAACATGCCGGGGTAAACAGTACGATAATCAATGTGAAAATAAGCGAGCATGATTTAAGTATTATAAAGATTGATTTTGGCAACCCATTATCGCTTATTCAAAAGAATTATCCTGTTAATACCAAAATCCCTATTAGCAACGATATACTGCATACGTTATATGCGATACTCGATTCCGGAAAAAACATTCACTTTTTTTGTGATGAAATTAATATGGAAGATATTTTAGCTGTAGAAAATATTGTTGAACATTTCGGATTACTCATTATAACTAAAGCTGCTGATAAATTCACTTATCATTACAATGAGCAAACAAAGGAGAACCTTTTTGAGATTACCATAAAATTTTGATACCGTTATTTCTTCGGTCTGAACTTTTGCAGGGTGCTTGCCAATAATAATTTGCTCTCACTAAAACCCAGCGAATAGGAATCCCAGAATGAAAATTTGTGGTATTTATTGAGCGCGAAATACCCCATGGCTACTCCTGCCATTACCCAGATTGCTGTAGATAACGCCGCGCCGTAAATATTTCCGAAAATATAAATCCCAAGGAAGTCCATGGATATGTTGATAGCCAACATAATTAATACTTTATAGAAGTTGACTATCGGACGGTTAATAACGTCTAGTGTCAAGCCAAAAAAACGATCGGCTGGATAAAGGAGTGAGAATGCCAGGAATAAGCGGAATACGTTGGCAGCTTGTGTGCCGATATATTTACCACCGCCAATGATATAGATCGGCAGATCGGCTAAGGCCCAGCCACAGATAATGATGGGTATAAGCACCACAGTCAGCATGCCAATATATTTTTTCATGATATGGATCACTCCTATCGGGCTGTCCTGAGTAAAAGCTGCGGATAGTGACGGCATGGCGGTGGCGGCAAAACTACGGAGTAGAATTTCGACTAATTGCATCAGACTTTGGCCGAGGTTGTAAATGGCAAGTGCGGCTTTACCCAACATCAGGTTGATGATAAAGGCATCTGACGCGCCAAAAAGGTTGGCGCTAATGGTTGTCCCTACACTAAATTTACCAAAGTGGTACAGTTCTAATATGGTTTTACGGCTTTTATGCCTTATGGTGTTGATGCGTGCCCAACCCATTATGATAACATACACACTGGTTATAAAATAAGATAGTAAATAGGAAAAAAGCACACCCATCAGGCTGATCTTCCCGATTATAATCAATATTAAAATAAACAGCAGAAAACCACCCTGATTTACACCCCGTACATATAACATGCGATCGAACCGCTGTTCGCCCTGCAATACACAGGTAGCTATAAATGTTGGCAGCATTAAAATAAAGCATAAGCCCGACCATTTGAAAAAAAGCATATATCCGGCATCATGAATATCTTTAAGGAAAAACATTACCGGTATGTTTACAATAACCAATATGCCGGTAATACACAAACCGACAACCCATGCCGAGCCTGCTATTTCGGCGGTGCGTTCGGGGTGTGAGCCTGCATAAAATTTTATAAACGCGGTAGTTAAAAAGCCTGATCGAAATGTATCAACTAAAAGCAAGGTAGACTGAAACAGAACCCATACCCCAACCACCTGTATATCCAGCGACCGATAAATAATAGCCATGGTAAGCATACCAAGCCCCGACATAATAACGTTACCTGATAGTGAAAGAAAATATTTGTTTTTAATAGCAGAAACTATTTTTGAGGGCATACGGGGTAAAATATATCTTACGACAATAATATAGCAATTGTTATGCATTATAAACGAAATTTTTGACATCTTAGCCTCACCATGGAAATAAAAGAAAGTTATTTCGAAGAGATTACTTTATTGATTACCCATTATAACCGTAGTGCATCGTTAGAAAGATTACTGCAAACCTTTGCTAAACAACATATAAGCTTTGGCGATATTGTTGTATCGGACGATGGCAGCAAGCCCGAACATCTGAAAAGATTAGAGGCACTGCAACCTGTTTATAATTTTAGATTGATAACTACGCCTGTAAATAAAGGTTTAGGTAACAATATAAATAAAGGCCAGGATGCAGTGAACACTCCCTACACTTTATATGTTCAGGAGGATTTTGAGCCGAAAAGTGCATTTCTAACTCATTTTAGAGATGCCTTTGATATAATGACGGCGGATCATGGGTTAGATATAATTCGCTTTTATGCTTACTTTAAGTATCCATATTTAAAAGCCTATGCTAAAGGGTTTTCTGAAATGATATTTAAACCCGGTTTCTTCGCTAATAATCATCTTAAATTTTATGTTTATAGTGATCACCCGCATTTAAGGCGGAGCAATTTCCTTGAAAAATTTGGTCGCTATCCCGAAGGAATAAAGGGTGATCTGACTGAATACAAAATGGCTTTATCCTTTATCCAAAAGAAAGGCAGGGGTTTATTTTTCGATCATTTTAATGATCTGTTCTATCAAAAAAACTCAGAAGACGAACCAAGCACCATGGGGCGCAGTAACTGGCGCGAAAGCAAAAATCCGGCAGCGTTGGCCGTAAGGGTCGTATACTTGCAGTTTAAGTTATTAAACTGGACCTACGATTACTTTTTTAAACGGTAAACAATTGCATTACATCAAACGTAGATTAATGAACAGATCAGCATAATGCAGCCCGAATTTAATAAAATCACTTTATTAGTAACCCATTACAACCGTAGTGCTTCGTTAGAGCGACTTTTAAAGGCTTTTGCCGATCAGAAAATTGTTTTCGGGGACATTGTAGTGTCGGATGATGGAAGTAAGCCTGAGCACTTAGAACGGCTAAAATCGTTGCAAAACACCTACTCTTTCAGGCTGATAACTACACCTGTTAACAGAGGTCTTGGCAATAATATTAATAAAGGGCAGGCTGCAGTGAATACACCTTATACCTTGTATGTTCAGGAAGATTTTGATCCGTTCCCTGGTTATAAGAAACATTTGCAGGATGCTTTAAGTATCGCAGAGGAACGGGCTGATATTGATATGATCCGTTTTTACGCTTATTTTAAATATCCATACCTTAAACCCTATCGTGATGGGTTTTCTGAAATGATATTTAAGCTCTGGTATCCGGGTTATCGCAAGTTTCATTGTTATAGCGATCATCCTCACTTAAGACGCAGTAACTTTTTCGATAAATTCGGCAGATATGCCGAAGGTATAAAAGGTGACCGTACAGAATTTCTAATGGCGATGTCTTTTCTGAAAAATAAAGGCAAGGCTATGTTTTATGAAGATTTTAAGGGGTTATTTGACCAGGTAAATTCAAGTGATGAGCCCAGCACTATGAAACGCAGTGATTTAAGACAAAGCCCTAATTTTATTATCGGTTTTGTAAGAGGCATTTATCGCAACATTAAACACAGCTACGACTATATTAACGCTAAAAAAATCAATTAAGCTTTATCCTGATATTTTAACCAGAGTTCCTGTTCAATTATTTCAACAAGCCGGTTAGCGCTGGCATCCCAGGTATTTTCATTGGCTACCGCTTGTCGTTCGGCTTTATTTTGTTCGTTATCAGTAGCTAAAATAGTGTTTATAGCCATATTGAACGCTGCAGCATCGGCACAAAAAACTACTACATCTTTGGTGTAATCCCGTAAGTCGGGGTTAAAATCAGTTGTTATAACCGGTTTTCCTGCTCCTAAATATTCAAAAAGCTTTAACGGGAAAATAGTAGCACTTACTTCATCTTTTTTAAATGGAATAATAGCTATATCAAAGCCTTTAACCATTTGTGGCATTTCGCTATAAGGTATCTGGCCGGTTAAATATAAATTGGGTGTATTAAAAAACCAATCCGGAATGTGCTCCTTTATCGCTGGCCCTGCAAAAACAAAGCTTTTATCTGGATTTGACTTCATCACATCCAATATCAAATCATAATTTATTCTTCGCTCGATACTACCAAAATAGCCAATTATGGGCCTGGGAATATTATCTAGTAAATGATGTACAGCCAATGCCGGATCTAAGGCCTTTGAGCTATGCGACAGATCAGCCGCATTTGGTAAAAGATGGGTGTGGCTATTTATTTTTGATTTTTCAATATAGAGTGCTTTGCTGGTACAAATAATGGCATCACTTTCTTTAATCAATTTTAGCTCGGATACAAAACCATGTTTTATGTCATAAGGCGTTATCAAAGGATCAATACAATGATAAACCATCAATTCCGGTTGTAATAGTTTTCCAACATCGGGGTAATGAAAATTAAACGAATTTATAAAGATAAAATCCTCAACAGATTGCTTTTGGAGGATTGCTTTTATTCTTTTAAAAATCAATTGCTCATTAACCTTCAACAAATACCGGAATATTTTACCTTCCGGGATGAAGTTTATAGACGCCACAATTGGCGGAAATATTTTTTTAAGATTTGGCGTATCTGTATTAACCAAAGCATCATCGATGTTAAAAAAACTATTTTTTACAGCTGAAAATCCCGGCAAGTTTTTATCCCTAAAATAATCTCTTATTGTTGAAGGGTATTCGATGTAAAATACCTGATAATCCCTGGCTAATGATCTGGCTAAAAACAGAGATGTGGCTTCTATAGGGCTATTAAACCGCATGTTGCCAAAAATAAGTATAGCCTTATCTTTTAGTCTGGATTTTAAATTGAGGGTTTGGTTAATCGCCCCATATATATTCTTTACACTATTTTCCCAGGTATGTGTCGATGCGAATTTTATACGTTGTTGTTGCAGTTCAGTAGAGTTGTTTTTTAATGCATCATGAATGGCAGCAATATAATCATCAGCGGTATCGCATAAATAAACATAATCGTTAAAAACATCCATTGCTAATGTTTTTGTAGCCACTACTGGCTTGCCCATAGCCAGGTATTCATCAATTTTACGAGGATAGTTACCTATGGTTATATCATTAATTATCTGTGGGTTTATGCATACATCAAACGATTGTACATAAGCAGGCATCATGTTAGTGGGCTTGCCCCCTAAAAAATATATGTTACTAATGTTATGCAGGTCGCTATCCCTAAAAATATCGTCTTCCGGGCCTACTAAAACAATGCTTGCATCGGGTAGCTTTAGCGCGATTGATTTTATAAGATCAACATCAAGCCGTATATTTTGTATAGCACCAACATAACCTATTATTGGTGATTTGATGTTAGCAACATCTGGTGGTTTAGGCCCTTCAAATTGGGTAAACTCTTCAATATCACATCCCTGGCCTACATAAAATGAATTTGGGTTGTACTTTTTACAATAATCAGCCAGATAAGTAGAGTTTGCTACACAAATGTCGCTTTTTGCAATTAATTCGGGTTCTTTTTGCTGCCCATGTAATTTCCAATAATCTACAGTCAATAAAAAATCTCTTGAATAGTAGATACTTAACTTCGGTTTAAGCAATTCTTTTAAATAGAAACTGCTTAAAATGTCATTATCATTAAATAATATGTAATCCTTAAAACCAAGTTTTTCAATCGCTTTATCAATTGATCGGGCGAAACGTTTGTTGTTGAGTTTATTTAAACGCGAGTACAGGAATTTATTAGTGATCCAATTAATGGATTCAATCATTTCATCAGGATAATATACCCAAAGGTTGGGTTGTATTTCGGTTAGGCCATCCTCTTTATGATTTATAACATTAAGTCTTTTTTTTACCTCTGGGGCCGATCTATGTTTAATAGCTGTTATTCTGGCTAAGGCAGAGTTTACATATAATACTCTGTTGTGTTTACTGAACTGAACTGCAATATTTTTATTGTTACTTCCGATTTCTACGTCCCAAGGTTGCTGGCCAACCATTATAATATCGCAATTATTTAAGAAGTTGTTATCAATCATTGCATTATATAATGTTGGGGGCCATCATTAACCTATCTCTTTCTTCTCTTTGCGCTATATCTAATCTAAGCGTTATATTTATTAAAGCCGCTTCCATATAAAATAAAATGTTTGATGGAAACTGCACCAATGCTTCCTGCGGAAAATTCGCGAGATTATAAGCAAATATAATCAGTGTCATGGCGAGGCAGTAGGTTTTGAGTTCCTTGTCTTCAATCAGATAGTAATTATTTATGCCCGTTTTTATAATAACGAACATAAAAAGGCAGAAAACAAGTAAACCTGCCCAGCCATCTTCTACCGCAACACGAATATAACCGCTATCAGGCGGAAAGTGAGCAAGATACGACTCTGGCGTAAAACGTTCGCCCCACTCTCCTGTCGACCCTAATCCTCCACCCATTACGTGAGATACAATATAGGGTTGTATCCTTTTCTGGTTTCTTTTCCGAAGGTTATAGGAATCATCATTACTGGGCTTAAAAGCCGTTTGAAAGCGATATAGGTTAGGATTTGACGTGGGAACATTTATTAAAACAACAAGAAATACGGCAGCCAATATGGTAGCTATTAAAATCCTGCGGTTAAATTTGAGTACTACAAACAAACCCAGGGCTGCTGGTATCAATACGTTGGCCCCGCGTGTGCCTGAGAACAGCATGGCATCTAAAAAAAATCCAATAAGGCAGCCGAATACTATTTTTTTCCAGAGCTTAATATCTAAGGTTAGCATGCAGATACAAAAAATGCTCGGCATCACCATATTATAAGCAAAGGCAACCGGATCAGAGAAAATGGAGAATTTACGCCAATGCCCGTTAATAAATAAAAGATCGGCTATGCCGGGCGTAGCCAAATATGCCTGCTCATGAGCGCTAAAGCCTATGTATTCCTGTTTAAACGCGTATGCGGCGCCAATACATGTTAAAACCAGCCATATTTTAAATATAAGCCTGATATATTTAACAGAATTGATACTATACATGAAAACAAAATAGGTTAACGTGGTAATTGCTACCGGCCTTACGGTATAAAGCCACGCCATACTTGAACCTGCGTTCGGGTTAAGCAGTTCAATTAAATTATAGCCAAGCCATAATAAGGATACCCACGTTATAGGGCTTTTGAATATGGCCCAATCTTTATCCTTTTTTAATTGGAAAAACATGCCGAGTACCAGCAATACCTGTAAACTATCCATTATTGTACCTATAGGCCCGTCCAAACCAAATTGTGTGAGCACGAATAGCATATATGACATAATGAGCAATACGATAATTCCGAATTTGGGATAGGCTATTATGGCATATAACAGAGGTAAGGCAATAATGGCCAATATGAGCAGTACGCCAAATACAATACCAGCATAAGCGGTACCCACAGCAATTAGTATTGCCAGGGCTGATAACAGGATGAAACCAGTAGTATTGTATAGTTTCTCAACAAAGAAAACCCGTTTAAATGTCTGCGAAAACCTTTGGGATGATTTGCGTGGTATGGGCTTTATGTTTTGCGCGGTATTTTCCATTAAAAAAATAATATTTTAAAGAAAAACACGAATGTGCTTATAAAAGCTATTACAATAGCTATAATGCGGGTAATATTGTCGGTCTTTTTCTGCGTGAAGATCTTTTCTTCTTCGGGGGATAACTCTAATCTTTCCCTTATTTCCTTGGCCGGCTCAACTCTCATCGCTTTTTATTTTATCATTTTCAACGGAATCAGTATTGTAATAATGCGTGGTTGCTACTGAATGTTTGTTTGCCTTCCTGACCTTTAACAGCGATAATACCTGGTAAAAAATAAATTTAGGAATATTTATTAATGATTGCCAGACGCGTTTGTCGGTATCAGATTTGGCTAAGGCGATATAAAAACCGAGTACAAACACAATTAGCCCAACCAACCATACAAACACAGCGGTAATGCTTATAAACACGTTAGCCAGCATACAAATCACCGATAATATCAGGAATATAAACAATGGCGGCCTTAATAGTATAAAGCCAAATATAAACTGGTTACGGCTAAAATTGCTTATGCCCTTAAAAACCAGTGTAAAACCAAATTTAAAGTACTTAAACCAGGTATTTATCCAGCGTGAGCGTTGTTTAACCAATTGATCTGAATGGGTAGTTTTTTCGTCGTAAACGATTGCTTTGTCAGTGAAGGCTATCCGAAGGTTTTGGCCAACTATGATGGATTGTAAAACTTTATCAAAACCGGCGCCGCTTATATCTCTGCTTTCGAGGCAATCACGATAGAGTTGGGTAGTAAATGCCATTCCTGAACCTGCAAGTGTTGCTGATGAACCTATTCCGAATAGAACTTTGCCATCGTAAAAGTGGTAGTAAATATCGCGTGCGGCGTCCAGGCAAGCATAAGTGGTGTTGAGGTTTTTCGCTTCGCGGATACCCTGAACGGCCGAGAAACCTGCATTGAAATATCTGTCTAACTCGTGTAAATATTCAGGTTCAACTAGATTGTCACTATCTATAATAGTTAAACGTGTATGTGGGCGTTTAAAATTATGGATGGCGTAGAAATGCGAGCGGGTGTTGCTTGCCAGTGTTTCGGGTGGGCGGAGGATTACTACTCTGTCATCCTCAAAACTCAGGCCTGATACATCGCATTTATCAGCAACAATGTATACTATAAAGCTTGTGTAATTAAGTTTTAATATGGACGCAATTACGTTCGGTATTGCATCTACCTGCTCATAAGCGGTAACTATGATGGCATAATCATCCTCAGCGGCTAGTGGCGGGAGGATTTGTTTTGATGGCTTATAGAAAGTAAAAAGAATTATAGGCAGATATAGATTGTATCCGATTAAAACCTGTAACAGTATCCATATCGCCCAGATAATTGCCATGTGTAATTATTACGTGTTATTAGCCGGTATTAAGCGGCATTGGTACGGTCTTCATCCGCTGCGTCAAGCTTGTTTACCACATTTAAAACCCAACCCATGAACTTGCCATTTAAACTTTTGAGATAGTTTATATGCTTCATTTCATGATCGCGGAGCCTTTTACCGGCTTCGAATATGGTTAGTATCTTATCAGTAAACTTATTCCACTCTTTTGATTTGTTTAAGGTGTTTAACGAAGATGCCTCAATAATGATTATATCAAAAACGTTTTTTAGTTTTTCAAATTTCTCACGAATGGTTTTCTCATTATTAACTTCGAGTAATGAACCATCGCCGCCCTTATTGCTGAATACAGTTATTTTTGATAGATTATACTCATTAAAATCAGGTAAGGTGCCTTTAAAATAATCCTCGATATATAATTTCGACTTAACTGAGTGGGTAATACCGGGATGATGGAAATTACCATCAATAAGCAAAACCTTTTTATTTACCAGCGAATACGCATACGCCAAGTTAGTAGCTAAAAATGTTTTTCCTTCGCCGTTGGCGAGACTGTTTATTAACAGCACTTTGTTTGGCCCCAATTCGGTATCAACTTCAAACCTTACGGATTGCAGCAGATTCCTGAATTGGTAGGTTTCCTGGTTGGGGTTAGGATCGCTCCAAACCTGCCTTAAATCTATTGTTGTGGTACTCAATAAATTCAGGTAGCCAAGTACAGGGGCTCCTGTTCTATTAGCAAGTTCTTCAGGGGTTTTAATTGTATCATCAATAAAATACAATATAAAGAATATAATTATACAAGCTATAAAGCTGATTATACCGCTTAATATTACCAGCAGCATTTTTTTTGATGGTGATATAATACCAGGCATCGCGGTATCAAGCTGTTTTAGCTGGTCGCCGCTATAGCTTGCATCCAAGCTGGTTTGATTGTACTTGTTTAAAATATCGAGATATTCTCTTTGCGCTACGTCAATAGCGCTTTCGTCCTGTTGTACTATAGCTTCGTGCGGAACAACGGCATCAAGTTCGGCATTAAGGCGTTTTAAAGCCTGCTGAATAGAGCCAATACTATTTTTCGCAAGCTCGTATTGAACCTGCAAGGTTAACCGCTCCTGAATAAGGTTTTGTTGGGTTGATAGCGGGCTTACAATATATTTATCTGAAGACTGGCCTATCCTTTCCGAAATAATACGTTGTAATGAATCTATCTGTACTTTATAAAGGTTATCAAAATTGCTTTCAATATATTTTTCGTTTAGTATTTTAAGTTGATCGGTAGTACTCACCAGGCTTTGGTTTACCGGTTGTAGTAAGCTTTCCAGGTATTTACGTTGACCGGGCTTAAACTGGTTATCAATACTGTTGATTGCCGCCTGTGTTGATATGGCGTCTCTTTGCGCCGTTTCAAGGTGTGTTTCGTAATCCGCTAATTGCGAATAAAGCGCCCTTGATTGTTCAGGAATACTTAATATACGGTTCTGTATTCTATAATTTTTAAGCTGGCTAATTTTTGAATCAAGCGTATCGCGTTTGGTCTGAACTAATTTACCCAGAAAAGTAACAGCCTTGTGCTGGTTATCTTTTACGATGAAACTATAATATGAGGTAAATTCATGAGCCAATGTATTTACTACGAAAGCAGTTAATTGCGGGTCATCGTCGCTATACTCCACATCAATAAAATCGCTGCTTTGTGCCCTATAAGTATTCAGGTTTTTAAGCAACGATTCGTCATCGTATTTCATGGAGATTAATAAACGGTGTAAACCGTTCTGATCCGGATTGAATAAGGACAGTTCCTTTCTCCTGTTATAATAATCGGTATAAACAACCAAAGCATGCTCACGTGCAGACTGGTTAAGTTCCAAAAATAATTTGCTTGGCGGTCTGAAGGGTGTAGAGCTTGTTAAATCGTGAATCATTAACTGGTATGATACCTGTTCAGTGATCCTTTTTGAACGTAAAATCTCAATCAGATTATCAAAATCCTGTGCAATTTGTGATTCAGCAGTAGTAGCATTATCGCCTATAGCTATTTGTGTTTTATCAACCAGCCCTGTTGCTATTTGTGTTTGCGATGTATATACACTTGCCTGATTGCGTACAAGAAAGTAGGTGATGATAATAGTGATAATCGGAACTATTATCAGCGTAAGTTTATGCCTGGAAAGAACCTTAAAAAAGTCACCTAACTCCATCTATCTAATGTTTTCTAATTTATCACCCAGCAATTCTTCCAGATCGGCCTTGGCTATTAATAAAGCAGTTTCAGCTTGTATTTTAGCCTGATAACTCGTAGTTAAAGCACTTTGTGCTTTAGTATAATTATCAAACGTTTCTTCACCTTTTTGAAACTTGTGTTTTACATCATTGGCAATGTTTTCATTATCAATACAGGCCTGCGCGGTAAGTTTAAGCATCGATATATCCTGCAGATAAGTGTAGTATCTTTTTTTAACCTCATTAGTTATGGTTAAATAGTATTGGTTTTGATCATTATTGGCAATTTCGAGCTCCTGCCTGGCTTGTTTTACAGCATAGGGCTTTTCTAAAAAGGTACCCAGGTTAAAAAATATCCCTGCTTGTATACCGTTAAAATAGTTGTAGTTAGATGTTGTGCCTGATACGTTGCCGAGCGTATTTATCCCCTGGGGTTGGTATATGTATGAAAATGTAAAAGCATCAAGGTAGGATACTTTAGCTTTACCAATATTACCCTGCGCTATATTTATTTTATTTTGGTTTGATTTTACCTGTGGATAGTTTGCTTCGGCATGTGCTACTAACCTGGCAATGTAGTCCTCAGAAATATCATTCATGATAGTTTGCTGTGCACATACAAATTTATCTACTGATAAAAATACTACTAATAAGAAAAATAATTTCGACTTATTCATACAGGTTTTCCGGCGCCTTTGGTTGCATATCTACTAATTAATATGCTGAAATATTATAAAATTGAGATTAAACAAATATTACTGCAATTACGCTAATTTCCGGCAGGCATTTATCAACATCTGCAATAAAATGTTAATAAACACCGTAGGTTAATTTTAAACTTACAAGCACGCAGAAATTGCTTTTGTTTATTAAAATTTCTTAAAAGCAATAAAGCGGGATAATTTTTAATTAAAAATTATCCCGCTTTATGATTAGTAAAATATATTTACCGGATTATTTGCCTGTAGAATCAGGTTTAACAGGCGGCGGACCGTCGTGATGCATCATTTGCGGGCCGTGATTTTTCATATCCGGTGCTAACGCCGCCTCATCCGGATGCGGGCTGCCGTGGTGACAAGTAACACATTTAATATCGCCTATTACCATATTCAATGAATCCTTTTTACCCTCAAAGTATTTGGTGTTAATTTTGGCTGTCATTTTATACATTTCGCGGGCCATATTTTTTTCCGGCTTGGCATCGCTTGCAAAATCAAGTTTACCGCCTTCTCCGCCGGCATGGCAAAAATTACAATGTACACCTAAAGCTTCAGACCAGTCGTCCATAACTTTATGCAACAATTCGTGCGGGATATTTTTAGGAAGAACTTTTAAATTTTTAGGGCCATGATGATCGTCATGATCCGAACTCATCGACGTAAGCGCTGCGAATGTAACTGCTGCTAATAAGCAAATGATGGTTGTTGTTTTTTTGTAGACAAGCATTTTCATAGAGGTTTGAGAAACTAAGATAACAAAAATTTGATAACGGAAGATTTTGACGCAAAAAATTTCACGTCAAAATGCTATTACAATTGTCTGAACCATGATCGACTTGATTTAAGGATTCCCTGATTTAGATATTGTCTTTTAATGAACACCTACTAAGTTCGGCAATTAATTTCAGAAAAGTACTGACAGCGTTTTGTCGGTAGATATTTTGCGGTGAAAACACTAGAAGTGTTCGGAAGATGAGATTTGGTTCTTTTCTAGTGTTTTTTTTTATAAAAGGATGTGGTGTCATGCTGAGGCACTCGAAGCATAGGCGTAAAGGCCTTTGCCCACATGCTTCGAGTGCCTCAGCATGACACCCTTTTTTAATCTTCCGAACACTTATCGTGAAAACACCGACCACCGGCTAGGTATTTTGTCTGAACCTTGATTCATACGATTACAGGATTTTCTTAATTTTTATTTCTCAAGTAATCCTTAAATCAAGTAGATCATGGTTCAAGACGGCTTATACCGTTTTTAGCTCTTTATTCCTTCTGAAAATTGACAGCAAAAAGCCGATAATCATGATAAGCGTACCAGTCCACAAGAAGTTAATGAATGGGAAGTTAATAGCACGCATAACAATGTATGGTCTTTTACCTTCGGGTTGGTCATAAACCATTATCTCGAACTTGTTTTTTTCAGGTATTATTTTGGTTAACCGCAATTTTAAGCCTGCATCATCAATCTTACGGGCAAAATCAAATACTGAACCATTTTTCACCATGTAAACCGGCTCTGCCTGATAAGTAATACCATGCGACACTACCTTCAAGTCAGCACCTACGGCAACATCATTAGCTGTAACCGGTATATTTTGTACATGGGCGTCTTTATTTAACTTTTCCAGTATGATGTAGCCATCTCTATATTGAATGGTATCTCCTACTGCCATATCATGCGCGATTGGGGCATTATAGTTGGCATCATCGTTAGTTTCCTGATCGTGACCTAAATCCATGCCTGCCTGCATCACGTTAAGTGGCGCCATGCTAATGTGGGTATATAAATCATGAAACAAATAATGCTTAGTATCTGGTGATGATACCAAACCCATTTTGTTGTTATACTGCGAGTTTGGTTTTAAGATAAACTCCTCTTTAATATTACCGTTTCCATCTAAAAGCTTATAATCAACTTTAAAATAGTGGTTAGGCGCTGATATAGAATCGCCTACATAAGTTACAGTATAATCGCCCATTTTTATGGGTACGTTTTTGTATAACATTACGTTTTCGCGGGAGTTATTTGCTTTATCAAAATCAGCACCGTAATCCATACCACTTGTATTTTGTGATACCACATTACTTGTACCTGCTGATATTAAAGCACCAACCATGATCAACCCAAAGCCAATATGCGCTACTGCTGAACCAGCTAATTTGATCTTACCTTTGAATGCATCAGCTAAAACTTTTCCATTTACCAAAATAGAGTAAATAGCTCCAAGCATCACCAATATAAATACAAACTTAAGCTTGTAAACGCCGGTTAGGTAAACAATTACCCCGGTAATTACAGCCGCGAAAACAAGGTAAAGTATGGTACTGATGAAGAAACGGGTAATATCTGTCTTTTTATATTTTAAAAACTGCGTAACGCCTGTAAGCAAAGTTACCACAACCGCAAAACCAGCCTGGAAAACATTATATAAGGTAACCGGGTTTGATGGCGGCGCTATGTTTGTTTTAAAGATGGCGTTCCATACGGGGATTGATGTTACTACTACCAATTGCAGGCATGATAAAGCCAGGAATACAGAGCCAACAAACATCCAGAATTCGCGGGAGTAAGTATCTTCTTCTTTTTTGCTGATCGGCATTTCCTTAAAGCGGATAATGAGCAAGGTAGCCGCTATGATGGCAAATACCACCACATCAACCACTAAATGCCAAAACATACCTAAATCGGTAAACGCATGTACTGAGGTTTCACCAAGGATACCACTACGGGTTAGGAACGATGCGTATAGTACCAGTACAAAGCTGATCAGCGTTAAAAAAGTAGCTGTAAAATAGGCATGACCGGTATTTTTATAAACGATCATGACGTGAACAGCGCCTATTAACGTTAACCAAGGGATAAGCGCCGCATTTTCAACCGGGTCCCAAGCCCAGTAACCACCGAAGTTTAATGATTCATAAGCCCAAAGCGAACCCATGATAACACCTGTACCTAATACCATTACCGCGAATAAGGCGTATGATATAGCGGGCTGAACCCATTCTTTATATCGTTTTTGCCATAAACCAGCAACCGCGTAAGCGAAAGGCACAATCATGGATGCGAAGCCAAGGAATAAGGTTGGCGGGTGAATCACCATCCAATAGTTTTGAAGCAGAGGGTTTAAGCCGTTACCATCTTTAACATAAGAAAGGTATTCCGGGCGACTAAAAATTGGCGCGTCCATTGCCTGGCGAAGCAGGATGAATGGTGAGCTGCCTATGCGTGAGCCAAATATTTCGACCCCCAAAAGCATAGATGCCAATAGTGTTTGTGATACCGCGATAACCGTAAGCACAGGTTTTTCCCATGATTTTGCACGCCAGATAAGGATATTACCTAATACGGCCTGCCAAAAACCCCAAAGCCAAAAACTGCCTTCCTGCCCTTCCCAAAAGCTGGAAATGATGTAATAAACAGGTAGCGTGCGCGATGAATGCTCCCAAGCGTAATGATACTCGAACAGGTTGCTATAAATAATATAGAACAAGCAAGCGCCAATACCAATAACCGATACGCTGTTTAAAAAATAACCGATACGGCCCATGTATAACCACGAGGTATCAAGCTTATTTGTGTTGGTTGTAGCAAAGTAATAGCTGATTGCGGAAAAAAGAGCGGAACCGAATGCAAGAACGATGAAAAATTGGCCTAAGTGACCCGGTAAAAGGTGTTCGCCCTGGTAATCTATTGTCATTAAGATGGTTTTATATGGAAGCTTTTTTAGTATCGGCCTTAACTTCTAATTTATCCTGTGTGTATTTCGATGGGCACTTCATCAGGATGTGTGAAGCATGAAATTCGCCTTTGTTCATTTGGCCAACAAGCACAATTTTATCTGTCCTGTCGAAATCTTCGGGTTTAGTACCGGTGTAAACAACCTTACGTTCGTTTCCAATGGTATCGCGCATGTAAAAAGAAAAGTAGTTTGCATCCTTGGTTGCATCATATTCCATTTCTTTTTGTTTATCGATGTGACCGATGATGTGCAATTCGCCGCTGTTGTTGTCGGCATCCTTAAAAGTACCATAAGTACTTGCAGAACCATAGGTGCAAATGATTATAGCGATAGCTACAGCAATGGTTATAATACCAAAAATTGATGATTTCTTCATTAAGGTTTCTCTCCTTGTAATTGAGTTTACAAAAATACGAAACGTAAAGGTAATAATGTTTATTACAAGACATTAATACTATTTAGAATTATTCTTGATAATTAAATAAGAAATGAGGGGCTTTATACATTGTTACTGTAGTTTGAGTCATACGAAATAATACGGTTTACTTTCTATGGTATCGCTAACGCTATGTTGTTACTTTTTTTTTCTCAAAAGAAAGTAACCAAAGAAAACTCCCGGCTGCGCCTGCCTCTGTTATTGTTAGTGCTTTTAGTTGGGTCTGTGCTTACCGAGCCAGACGATGCCGGTTTTGGGTGGGTAACAACGGGTAGTGCTTTTGCCTTATTGATTGTCATTGCTTCGTTCCTCACAATGACATGTTGGAGAAATGGCTATTATTTTTTATACCAATATAAATTCTAATAAGCATTAAATGCGGTAATTTTCGGTGTTTTTTATTGATTTTTTGATTAAAAACGGGCTAAAAACATATGTTTTCGGGTCGATTTCGATGCTTTTCAAGCAAATTTGAGGTAAAAAAGCGGTCTAAAAACGCCTCTTTTAGTACTTTTCAGGGCATTTTCGGGGTGAAAAGTGTACCAAATGTACCAGCTATTTCACTTGTACCGTGGTACAGTACAAACAAAAAAGCCATCGTATAAAATTATACAATGGCTAAAAACTATTCTACTTAATATTCTTTATGGCCAAACACCAAGGTTTTGGTAAGATACTGCTATTTTGTTGATAGCGCCCACAAACGCGGCTGTACGCAAGGTATCTATGCCGGGTGTGGTAACAAAGGTCTCCCTGATCTCATGGTATGAGCGGATCATGGTATCCTCTAAACCAGAGTTTACCAACTCTAACTCAGATGCACCTTTGATGATGCTTGAACGCTGCGCGCTGTTTAAGGCTACGCCTGTAATACCTTCAACCATGTTTACCAGGTTAAGGTTCGAGTTTTCTTCAAAACGCCTGTTCATGCGGCCAAATGCTACGTGCGAAAGGTTTTTCAACCATTCGAAGTAAGATACGGTTACACCGCCTGCGTTGGCATACATATCAGGTATGATCAAACCACCATTTTTATAGAAAATAGCTTCCGCTTCGGGAGTTGTAGGTCCGTTGGCGCCTTCGGCTATGATTTTGGCTTTGATGTTTTTAATATTTGCAATGGTGATCTGGTTCTCTAATGCTGCAGGAACCAGGATATCACATGGTTGTTCCAAGCCTTCCATTGAATTTTTGAACTCAGATTTAGCGCCTGCATAACCCAGAATTGATCCGGTTAATTTGCGGTGCTGGAATACTGCTTCAATATCCAAACCATCGGCATTGTATATAGCGCCTTCAAACTCGCACAGGCCAACTACTATCGCGCCAAACTCAATCAGGAATTTAGCGGAATGGTAACCTACGTTACCCAAACCCTGCACAATTACCTTTTTGCCTGATATACCTGCTGTAAGGCCAATTTTCTGCATGTCCTCACCCACACTAACGCACTCGCGAATAGCAATGGCTACTCCCCTGCCTGTAGCCTCACGACGACCTGCAATACCTTGCAACGCGATTGGTTTACCAGTTACAGCGCCCATTGCATCTAATTGACCGGGGTTCATAGTGGCATAAGTATCAGCAATCCAGCTCATCTCGCGTTCGCCTGAACCGTAATCCGGTGCAGGAACGTCGATGCTTGGGCCTATGAAATTTTTCTTGATTAGCTCAACAGTATAACGGCGGGTTATATTTTCCAGCTCGCCAACCGTGTAATTTTTAGGGTTGATCTTGATGCCGCCTTTGGCGCCACCGAAAGGAACGTTAACAATAGCACACTTGTAAGTCATCAACGCGGCAAGTGCCATTACCTCGTCCTCATTAACCATTTCGCTGTAGCGGATACCACCTTTGGTTGGTGATTGGTGATGAGAGTGCTCTACACGCCAGGCATCAATAACCTCGAAGCCATTGCCTTTGCGAATTGGAAAACGGAAGCGATATACGCTATTGCAGGATTTTATCTGGTCGAGTAAACCAGCATCATGATGGGTGAACTTTGCTGCATGATCGAAGAACTTACATACATCACCAAAAAAGTGATCGTCCGGAACGGCAGCATTAATATTGGTAGCCATAATTTGTTAGATAATTGTTATATTGTTAAAAAACAGCGCAAATGTGATACTTTTTTTATCAATATTGCAAATATAAATACAGGAGTATTATCAATAATTACTAACAGACGACACAATACTATGTTTAAACTATTTAAACGTAGTATTTGAACTATTTTTCGTTTTCGATTTTTTTCAATCTTCTGTCAATTGAAAATAAATATAAGGCTAATCCCACAAATATGATAGCGATTATTGCAACAACAACATATATTTTACCTGAGCTTTGTAAGGTATCATCCATAGTTACACCAAGGTTCGACTGTGCAAATACACCGGTATAGGATATAAGCAAAAGCAACAAAAAAGTTAATTTCTTCATATTAGTTTATAGCGTTCTTTTTGTTTTCAATTAAACGGATCCGATAACGGATGGTGGCAATCCACAAAGCAATAAAACTCCAACCCAACATGGCAGGATAAAAAGCGATCTTCATGCCGTTATCTAAATCATATTTACCAAAGGCTGGATTACCACCGCTACCCGGATGTAATGAATCTGTCATTCGTGGTAAGATAAATATCAGCACGATCATGATCGGAAAAGCGAATATGTTATAGATAGCCGATATTTTCGCACGCTTCTGCTCTTCGTCAATTGAGTTACGCAGTATCAGATAAGCGCAGTATAGTAAAAATGCTATAGCAGCACTATTTTGCTTAGGGTCACCACTCCAAAATTGGCCCCAGGTATATTTTGCCCATAACATACCGGTAACTAAACCCATGGCATAAAATAATAAGCCGGTGTTTACACACTCTACTGCAGCCAGGTCATCCTCTTCCCTGCCATTACGCAGATACTTTATGCTGAAGTAAACCGACAGTACAAATACAGTAAGCATCCCCATCCACATAGGTACGTGGAAGTATAAGTTACGTATTGTTTCGTGAAGTACGGGTAATGCAGGTACATGAAGAAGTAAACCTGTAAAAAGTGTAGAAAATACCAGCAATACAGCTATTACTTTCCACCATGTTTGATAAATGAACTTCATATTATTTGTGCTGGCAAAGGTAATGATTTAAAAATCACGAATTAAATCATTTAGCTGTAATTGGTATCGAAATTGGTGATATTTAATCACCCGGCGTATAATCAACGGGTAACAGATCAGATAATTTTGATTTTGACCAGGTACCCTCATATAATGGGGCTGAATCGCCAAATACCACACCATTAGTATCAAAATAATAAGGTTTGGGAGTAGTTACAACACTTGTTTCATAGGTTTCCATATCCAGCGGTCGGTATAGGTCCTTAAAATCTGACGTTTCGTGTTTTTTAGTGTAAATAATATACAGGCAATCGGAGAAACTAACCGCGTAAATACCGTCTTGTTTAGTGCTGAATAAGAAAGTATTCAATGGTTGAGGATTTCTATCTAAATGTTCATGAAAATATTTTGACATATTTTCCATTCCTATCCAGTAGTTTATTGAATCACGGTGCATGCCATCATTAAACTTTTTAATTTTTTGCTGTATAACTATCTCCTGTGGACGATTAACATTATTTTGCCTGGTTAATTTCATTACAACAAAGCCGTCAGAATCAAGCTTGCCGGTATATAAAGATCTGTAGAAATGCATGGGCGAACCATAATAAGCCTCTTCACGCTTTTTTTTCCATTCCTCTAATTGTTTTTTACTTCCGGGTAACGACTGAAATAGCCGCTGTCCACTATAACCTGTAATATTGGTGAGTTTGCTACTAGTGAACTCCTTTACCAAAAATTTAACACGATAACCAAGCGCCAGGTTATCTACCACTAAAAATTCATCTGTATAAGCTTCCAGCTCTTGTTGAGGTTTGTGGTAAATTAGATTAACTGAACGGGGATTAAGCACATAACATTGCTTTGCGTTATCATCCGTACCAATAAATTCTTTAACAAACTCATCATAATTTTTTTTCCAGTTTGCTGGTGTAGTTACAATTACTTCGTGGAGTTCGGTTACTTTGGGAGACAGTTCAATGTTAGTATTTATCGGCTCCTGCGCTACTGAAACTGTGGTGGAATAATCCTCGTAACCTAAAATACTTACTACCAGTGTATATTGGCCGGGCTTTAAGTGGCTCAAGGTAAAGGTTCCGTCGGATGCAGTGGAAGTTCCTGATGTTGTATTACTCAAAAACACATTAGCTAGCGGTAACGGGGCTTTGTTATCAGCACGCGTTACTTTACCCGTTATTATACCGTTTTGCGCCAGCGTAATAATCGGGAAAAATAATAGTAGAATTAACCAGGGAAAACGCATCAAACCAAAAGTTTTAATATTTTTTTGAAGATGCTAATTAAAGGTTTAGAAATGAAGTTGAAATGAAATTTTAATCCAATTCTAATCTTAAATAAATTTAATGGATTAGAATTGGATATTGAAGTAGTTTATAACAAACCAGGCTTAAAAGTAAGTTGATATACCAAAGCTTAAACCGGCAGTTGGCCCAATTGCAGCTCCTATTTTATTGCCGGTTATATCGTTTTGTGTTTGGCGGCGATAATTAAGGCGTAAAACGGTTTGAGGTGTTGGCCTAAAACTGATTGCTGGCATTATACTCCATAAATCGTTATACATTTTTTGGCCTGTTGCTGCAAAATTCCCATCATTCCAATCCACATATTCACCACGTACCGCAATATTAACAGTAGCGTTATCCCAATCAAGTATACGGCCATGTATTATCGGCTGTACAATATCAATAAATCCACCAAATTGCTTATGTGCATACTCGGGTGTATAATCAGGTGGTATATCTACAAATATCCACGCCCACTCAGAAATTATATTGGTATGCAAACCTGGTATGGTTCCGTTAAAGTTCACATCAAACACATTAACACTTCTTTTATTGTCAACCTGTGCGCCTTCTACACGCCAGGTATTATAAACCCCTCCCATGTATGATAAACCAAGCTCACCTATCTGATCATTACCGAATGATAATTTACCGGTATAAAGCGGTTCGCCGCTGGCGCTTGTATTAAAACGTGTAATGCTACTTTTTGCTGCAGGCAAGAATGTTTTTCCTTGCGAATTATTAATAATAGAATCATTAAATCCACCGGTAACATAAGCTTCATAGCCATACATCCAATGCCCGCTATATTTTTTCCCATATAGGCCGAAACCAGGGTTGTTCCAGGTATCAGGCAACATTTGTGTCATAGCAATTGGCCTGTCGGTAAATTCATATTTTGGGCCATCATGATTTTCGTTGAAACCACCTATCGGGTTCAAGATCATACCGCCGCGTAAATTAAGCAATGGATTAAATTCAATATCCAAAGCAGCGTATTCAACACCAAACTCAGCGCCGGCAGCTTCACCCGCATCGCCCGAAGGATCATCTTCATATTCTATTTCAGAAAGGAATTTAATATGCGGAGCTATTGTTGACGATACAAATAAGCTGAAGCGCCTGAATTGGAACTGATCGCCATTGGTTATACCGGAGGTGTTGGTATATTGAACATCAGATTCAACATACCCACCGATAGAGAGTGATGAACTGCCTAACTTTCTAAATGGGCGGTTATAAATCGCATCCATACTTAGCGTGTGTTTTGCAGTATCTTTTTTAGCAGGAGTATTAAGTAAACTACTGTCTATCTGCGCTGATGCAGGCTGAAAGTAAAAGAGTGAAATTGTAATAAATAAGGCTGATAAAATTATTTTCATTTGAGCGAAATAAGGAGTTGATCATTTTGAACAATTACTGGAAAAGTGCGCAAGTTGGTATCTGCAGGGCCATTTTTCACCTGGCCTGTATTGCTAAAAGTGCTGCCATGTGCTGGGCATTCTAATTTGTCGCCAAACACCTGTAGTTCAGCTCCCTGATGAGTACAACGCATCAGAACAGCTGAATATTCAGTTTGGCTAAAGCGATACACACAGATTGGATATTTTAATTGTTCCTGTTGTACCACAATGTACTTATTATAAGCCCCATTGCTTTGAAACGCCGTCATTGGTACAACCAGGTTTGAATTGTTGATAGTGCCTGTTACCATTTTACTGGTGCCGCAACTTTCAAGCGCACCTATCAGCACCGAGCCACCTAAACAGGCGAAGCCACAGGTTTTTAAAAATGCTTTTCTTTCCATTATAACGATTGTAAGAACTTAACTACCGCAGTTTGGTCTGCCGACGACAGTTTACTAAAGTTTGCCGCGCTAACTGCTGATTCGCCACCATGCATTTGTATTGCTTGTTGTATGCTATGCGCTCTGCCATCGTGCATTAGGTAAACATCGCCACCTTGTACACCCGGTGCCAAACCTAAACCCCATAGTGGAGTTGTACGCCACTCAGAAGTTAAAGCATCACCTTCAGTATAATGGTCATCATCACCCGGCCCCATATCATGCACCAATAGATCTGTAAATGGTTGGAATGTTTGATAGGCAAGGCCCGCTATCGGCGAATAGCCTGTAGTAAGATTCTGTTTATGGCAATCTGCACAACCTATTTTAACAAATGCATTCTGGCCTTGTACAACCGTTGCATCAGTAGCATTACGCTGTATTGGGGTTTGTAAAGCGGTTACATAAAATACCACAGAGTAAAAAGTATCATTATCTATTTCCGGTGTTGATGGTGTTGTGGGCACCGCTTGCTCCTGGTAATTAAATGGATTATACGGCATATAACTCGACGTAATACCCATATCATGATTGTAAGCCAGTGCTACCTGTTGAAACAGGTTATAAACAGCAGCTTTGCGGCCAAAGCGACAAATATATTTACCATCTGGCCTCGGTATGGCGCCGCTTAAAGGTGTTACATATGATGGAATAGTATTGTAGTTAGGATGTCCTCTTACGCCATTCGGGTTATTCACATTGGCATCAGCCATTGCTATAATTTCAGAATCCGGAACTGCTTCTAAAAAGCCTACACCTGCTGTAATTGGAGCTATTAACTTAGTGCTGGTTGCACCTGCAGGTATAGTTTCAGGCGTATAGCCTGGTAAACAAAACGTACCTAATTGAGGGCCGCCTTCTGCTAAGAATTTGTTACCTGTACTATCTGTTTGGCCAAAACGGGTTAGTATAGTAAAAGGATGCCCTCTATTATCACTGGAGTGACAGCTACCGCATCCGGTTGCTACAAAATACGGCCCAAGACCTGTTGCCGATGAACGATTAGCAAAAAACTGATCATTTCCTGCCGAAAAAAGTAGCGTTTGCGAATTTGTAAGGGTTATAGGCCCGCACAAACCATTTTCGGGATTAATCATTTCCGGAAAAAGCTTTTTACATGATGTAATAGAGACTATAGTTGCGGAGAATGTAAATATGAAAAGTATAAGGATAAGTAAATTTCTTTTCTTCATAAAGTTGAATTAATCTATGCCGTTTTTTGTTTCAAGGACAAAATAACGCTTTATTTAGACTTAATCCAAATAAAATGACAAAAAGATTAGATAGATTCTAAACTAGATGACAATTGACTTATTATCAATATATTAATCGCGCCACAAATACGGAAAAAGCAGTAAAGAGGTAGCAATAACAATAACATTTATAGCAAACAGTATGCCTATATTGCCGTATAATAAACTACGTTCTACCCCATCCATCGCGCTTTTGCTGATACGTATCAGAAGTAAAATAACAGGTATTATAACCGGAAAGCTTAAAATGGCCATTAACGTCCCATTGTTGCCAGCTTTGGAAGCGATGGCCGAAATCATAGTAAAAACGGTGGAGAAGCTAATACTCCCTAAAAGTACAGCTAAGAAATAGAAAAGCGGGTCGCCTATAGTATTAGGGAAAAACAGCAGATAAACAATTAATGCCAATATGCTAAGCAACGACATTAATAAGATATTATAGATTGTTTTTGAAAGGATTATAGCCTGTGGGCTGGCTATGGTATAATAATATAATAAACGCCCTTTATTTTCCTGAATAAAACTTTTGGCTATGGCATTTACAGATGCGAACAAAATGATAATCCAAAAAAGAATATTCCAAACTATTGGATACCCCGCACTGCCACTAAAACCTGGACTTAGATGAAAGGATATATAACAAACAAACACGGTGGATACCACATATAGCAATACCCCATTGAATGCATATTTTGAACGCCATTCCAACAGAATTTCCTTTTTCAGTAAGTTCCAGGTTTGATTAAATATCATGGCGCGAAGATAATAATTAGGATAGTTAAATTGGCTATCACCTTATAGTGCTACAAAAATTATAGCACCAGATCTATCTTCAGCATTTTTTGTATTTTATCATGCAGTTCATGAGGTTGAAATGGTTTTGACAACACATCATTCATACCCGCGGATATAGCTTCCTCTTTTTCATGATCCAGGGCTGCGGCCGATAGAGAAATTATTGGTATACTTCTTTTGGGTTCCTCAAAATCCATCCGTATTGCTTTAGCTGTCTGGTAACCATTCATATCCGGCATATGAGTATCCATCAGTATAATATCAAAGTTTTGTTGATGCAGTTTTTCAATAAGTTTGCGGCCATTATCAACCATTTCAACACTCACGTTCCAATCCTTTAACATTTTTGCAAGGATAAACTGATTTACCATATTATCCTCTGCAACCAATACACTCAATTGATTAAATGGTGGAAGCTTTTTATGATCTGCCCTATTATCCTTCTTTGGTTCAGGTTTTTCAGCAATGGTAATCCAGTTTATAATATTAAATATGCTACCCTTGCCTATCCGACTGCTAACAGTTAATTCGCCACCTTTTAATTCTACAAGCTTTTTTACTATGGTGAGGCCCAAACCAGTGCCCCCGTATATATTGGCAGTATCAATATCAGCCTGCTCAAACGAATCAAATACCTTTGATAACTTTTCCTCGGCTATACCTATACCCGTATCTTCAACGCTGAATTTAATTTTTAACCTGTCTTTATCTCTATCAAGTATAGATACCTTTAGCTTAACATGCCCCCTATCAGTGAACTTGATTGCATTACTTAACAAATTCATTAATACCTGATTTAGTCTCAAGGCATCAATCATCATATATTCAGGCAGATTTGGGTCAATATCCAGTAGCATATCAACCATTTTTTCGTCAGCCTTAAACTTCAATAATTGAAATACAGAAGCAATAACCTCACGAATGTTATTTGGGGCACGAATAATATTGAATTTACCAGATTCGATTTTTGATATGTCCAGCACATCGTTAATAACACCCAGTAATGATTGTGAGGATGTTTCTAACAATTCCAGCATACTTAATTGCTGATCATTTAGAGGAGTTTTACGCAGCAATTGAGTTAAACCAATCACCCCATTAATTGGCGTACGTAACTCATGGCTCATGTTAGCCAAAAAGTTCTCTTTTACTTTTTTTCCGTATTCAGCGGCTTCTTTTGATTTGACCAACTGTTGTAAATAGCTTTTTTGCGGAGATATATTACTAATGTTAATGAATATAGTTTTGTTATGATATGACGCCCTGCATTCGGCCCATATTACATTTTTATCAAATGTTTCAAACTGAAATTCAAATACTGCGAAATTTAGATTCTCATTAATAATCTCACCCAGTTTTTTACGAAATGCTGTTCGATCATGCTCTACAGCTCTATCAATTATACTTTTACCTATAATCTCAGCAGCCTTATAACCCAGTATTTTCTCAACCGTTGGATTAATTGTTTTTACTCTCAGCGTTTTTGCATCAACCGCGCAAATAATATCTGCTGAATTATTCACTACGATAGAGAAATTTTCGAGCTCCTCATTTTTACGAATTATTTCAGCCTGATAACGTGCTAATTGAACAAACGAATCAACTTTAGCAGATGTTATATATGGATCAAGAGGTTTATATAAATAATCTACCGCACCAGTACCATAACCTTTAACAGCATATTTCGATTCTTTTGAAATAGCAGTTACAAAAATTACCAGTATATCTTTGGTGCGAGGGTTTGATTTGAGCATATCAACCAGTTCAAAGCCATCAATTTCAGGCATTTGAACATCAATTAACGCTATTGCAATATGATTTTCCCAGGCAATTTTTAAGGCATCGTTGGGCGACGTAGTGGAAAATATTTTAATATCATTCCGCTTTAATAATGCTTCAAGCGCAACAATATTTTCTTCTCTGTCATCAACAATGAGAATATTAACAGGGGTCATCTAAAATTGTATAAGTTTATCGATAATTATTATTGTTGTAAAAGTCCAAAAATTTCCTCAGAATTTAATATATATTCTGCTGCTTTAATTTCAATTGCTGCAAGCGGCATTTGGGGCATTTCCGCCTCTTCCGGAGTTTGCGCTATTGTTAAACAACCGTTGTCGCGTAGTTTTAATAATCCCTGTGCCCCATCCTGGTTTGCGCCTGAAAGAAGTATGGCTGTACAACGTCCCTTAAAAGCTTCAGCAGCACTTTCAAAAGTTACATCTATAGAAGGTTTTGAATACCAAATTGCCTCCGAAACATCAAGCCCAAAGCTACCATTCTTTTCGATAAGGGTATGATAATTTGCAGGGGCAATATATATAGTGTTTTTATGTATTACTTCCTTGTCTCTAATTTCCTTAAGAGATATACGGGAATTTTCAGCAAACAGTTTTTCTATCTCGCTGAAAAAATTCTTTTTACGGTGAATTATGATGATAACCGCTTTATCCAAATCAGTATTAAAATTCTTTACGATGTTAAATATCAATTTAAAAGACCCGGCAGATCCCCCTATCAGCAAGAATTCTGATTTTTTCCAGTGAGCTATTATATTATTATCAAGTGGCAATTTTTTGATATATATTTTCTTTACTATTTATGACCTTAAACTTCTTTTTGAACTTATCTGAGCGTATAGTTTCTTTACTACCCATACATAAGAACCCAAGCGGAGCTAAACTGTTATAAAATAATTCAAGTATTTTTTCCTGCAGTTCACTTTCAAAATATATAAATACGTTTCGGCAACTAATTAGCTGAAATTCATTAAATATAGCATCAGATACCAGGTTATGTACGGAAAACAAGGTATTATGTTTCAATTCACTATGTATTGTTGCAGCATCATACATTATAGTAAAATGATCTGTTAACGAGCCCTTCAACCCTGAATACTGATAATTTTCGGCATAGCTCTTTATTTTCTTCAGGCTATAAATACCTTTCCGGGCTTCCTTAAGCATTTCCGTATTAATATCAGTACCATAAATAAACGATTTTTTACGAAGGTCCGTTTCATTCATTAAAATAGCAAGCGAATAAACCTCCTCACCCGATGAGCAACCCGCACTCCAAATTTTTATATGCTGATAAGTGGAAATATATGGGATAACCTGATTGTTAATCGCCTTATAGAAAGATGGATCCCGAAACATTTCAGTAACGTTTACAGTGATCTCATCTAAAAACTCCTGAAAAAAGTGCTGATTATTTACCAGTGTGTGTTTAAGATCATAAAAAGTTTGCTTTTTGTTCTGCATTATTCTTATCACCCTGCGTTTTAGCGAAGCTTTAGAATAGCAAGAGAAATCAAACCCATGAAACTTTTTTATTAGATCAATTAGCTCATCTAACTGTTGTGCTGATAAAACTTCCTGTTCAGTATTCATCATATTAGCTTCCTAACCACAACTGCATCAATGCTATCAATCTATCCATATCAACCGGTTTGGTAATATAATCATTAGCGCCGGCCGCTATGCATTTTTCACGATCATCCTTCATTGCTTTTGCGGTTAAAGCTATTACAGGTAACTTGGCCCATTTGTTTTGCTTGCGTATATATCTGGTAGCCTCGTAGCCATCCATTTTAGGCATCATAATGTCCATCAACACTATATCAATGTCGTTTATCTCTTCAAGTTTTGTAATTGCTTCCTCGCCATCGTTGGCAATCTCAACCACAAGATCGTAAGTTTGCAACGCACTGCTTAGGGCAAATATATTACGCATATCATCATCTACAATAAGTACCTTTTTACCTTTAATGGCATCCTTACCCTTATTGATAACCCTTGCTGCAGAACCTATTATTGGTGATTGCCTTTTGTTAACTTCGCTTATCTTATTCAGGAAAAGGTTTACTTCATCAATTAACCTGTCAGATGATTTACTAGTTTTAACAACCATTGCATTGGCGTATTTCATCAACCTGTTTACCGATGTTCTATCAAGTTCCATTGCTGTATTTACAATAACCGGTAGTTCGGCAAATTCATCAACTTCCTTAATTTTGTCTAACAGGTCGAGCCCGGAAATATCAGGGAGGTTAAGATCGAGTATCACACATTGGTACTCATTTTCATGCAGCATCCTAAAAGCTGATTCACCATCAAAAGCTTGATCAACAGTAATGCCCTGCCCTTCCATCATATCCTTTAATGCCTGACTTTGTGCTTTGTGATCTTCTACCAGTAAGATTTGTTTGAATTTAACGCCACCTTGTAGCATGATATCGGTAAACAGCTTATCTAATGCACCCGTATCAATAGGTTTCTTAAGGAAACTGATAGCGCCTTCACGGCGAACCCTGTTAGCGGCTGCATCCCCTGCCGACATCAAATGAACAGGGATATGCATCGTGTCAGTCAATGCCTTTAATTCCTTCAGTATTTGCCAACCATCTTTCCCAGGCAGCATAATATCCAAAATTACCGCGTCAGGAAGATGTTCTTTAATAATTTCAACAGCATTAGTACCCTCACTTACCATGATAGATTTATAACCATGGTCGCGCGAGTAATCCTGCAGGATATTAGCGAAATTTTTATCATCCTCAACAATAACTACCGTTGGTTCCCTGTTAGGGTCGCGTACAATTTGTGCAACTGGTTTTAGGAAATTTTCCCTGGTAGGACTAAAAGTTTCAACAGTAGGAACCTGATCCTCTACTAGAACCGGCACAACCTTAGCTTCAAAAGGTACGGTCAGGATAAATTCACTGCCTATTCCAGGCTCACTAGTAAGTGTGATTGTACCGCCCAACAGGGTGGTTAACTCCCGACTGATAGATAAGCCTAAGCCTGTACCGCCATATTTACGACTTGTTGAGCCATCTGCTTGCTGAAATGCCTCAAATATAATACGTTGTTTTTCTTTAGCGATACCAACACCGGTATCTTTAATACAAAAGCTTATTGTTTTTTCTATAGGCCCGGGAACAACATTCAAAGCTATTGAACCACCTTCGGGGGTGAATTTAAACGCGTTAGATAATAAATTCTTGATTACCTGCTCAACCCTCACTTTATCAGTGAATAAGGTTTTAGGCACATCTTTAATACTATTGGTAAATTTGATATTTTTATGGGATGCAACTTCGGCAAACAGCATATCCATATCCTTCAATATATCAGCTATTTTGATTTGCTCATTTTGCATTTCCAATTTACCAGATTCAATTTTCGATAAATCTAAAATGTCATTGATCAGGGTTAGCAGATCATTACCTGCATTAAATATTACGCTAGCGTATTTTATCTGGTCTTCTGATAAATTATGAGGTTTATTATCTTTTAAGATACGCGCAAGAACCAAAATACTATTTAATGGAGTACGCAACTCATGACTCATGTTAGCCAGAAACTCAGACTTGTATTTACCTGTAGTTTCCAACTCCTGAACTTTTATATTGATGGATGCACGGGCTTCTTCAATCGCCTGATTCTTTTCTTCGAGCAAACTCGCTTTTTCTTCTAATTCGGCATTGATGCTGCGCAGTTCCTCTTGCTGTACGCGAAGTTCTTCCTCTGATGCTTCTAACATTTCTGTTTTGTTCATCAGTTCTTCGTTAGTAACACGCATTTCTTCCTGCTGCGCTTCCAGTTCTTCGGCCTGTTGCTGGGTTTCCTCAAACAAATCGTGCATAATGGTACGGGCTTGTGAGGTATTTACCGCCACCCCTACATCACTTGTAATCCTGTCTATGTAATCTAGTACTCCTGATCCAACCTCGCCTTGAAAGGCTAACTCCATTACTCCTTTTAGCTGTTTATCAAATGAGAATGGTAGAATTATGCTTTCTATGAAATCATCATGAACAATTGAACTTTCAAAAGCCAGTTTATCATTTAATTTACCTTTTATGGTTACTGTCTTTTTATCTACAGCTACCTGCCCTAATAAACCTTCTGAAAGTTTAACGGTTTTTTTAAGCGCGCTAAGATCATGAAATGCATAAGATGAGTATAATTCCAATCGTTCTTCACCTTCATTATATAAATAAAATGTTCCGGTAAAAGCTTTCGTATAATTACAAACCTCGGTAAGTATATTTTCGGCTAGTTCTCTTTCACTTTGCTGGCCCTGCATTTTTTCATTGAGTAAACCTGTACCTGTAAGCAGCCAGTTTTTAGCTTCATTTTCGGCCAATACTACTCCAAGTTCAATGTTTGCTACCCTTATTTCCTCTTCTATTTTCTTTTGTTGATCAAAAGTCTTCTGTATGTAAATGAACAAGATGATTATTATAGCCAGAAATATGACAGAACCAATAAAAATTGTTAATATAGTATAATTGGCTGCACTTTGAGTTCTTGCCCTGCCATCTGCTAGGGCTTTATCTTCTCTTGTATTAATTCTGGCTATGGTTTCACGGATGTCGTCCATAATATGTTTGCCATTTAACAACATATTATGGTCAACCATATACTGCAGACCTACTACATCCCGTACATCAATATTATTTTTAACCATCTCTAATTGCCTATCGGTCAATAGGTAAAGCGAATCCAAATCTTTTTGCTGATATGGGTTATTGGGGGCCAGCTCTTTCAGTTTAGCAACATTGTTCCTTATTAGCGGCAATGCTGCTTTGTAAGGATCAAGGAAAGCAGGTTTATCCATAGCCACAAAACCACGCATACCTGTTTCGGCATCAATAAGATTTTGTAAAATGTCGCGGGAGGTGTGAATGAGGACTTCACTTTGTTCAACCTTGGCCTGATCTTGCTCTAATTGTGTTATACTCCTAAAAGAAAATACAGCAACTAAAAAAACAAGAATTATAGAAACCGCAAAACCGGTAAGCACCTGGTTTCTAAAAGATAGTTTTAACATTTAGGATAGATTAATTATAATACAAATATGTTAAAAAAAATTAATTCATAATATAATCCTATACAACCTGTGGTTTTGGTTTGGATAGAATGGTAAGAATTAATCCACTTTAAAGTTACTTGCTTTTTTACTAATTAATGTCCCCCCAGCAGAAAGTATTCCACCGAAAAATAACAGGTACCACCCCCATTTAAATTTCAGCTGACTGCTTAAAAATCCAGCTATTGAATGGAATGGTATAAAACTGAATGAAGTTTTTACTTTTAAAATAGCCGCTATGTAAAATACAAATATCAAAGCGAGAGATAACCAGGCCGCAAGTCTGCTTATTTTAACCTGGTTAAACACGGTTCCTATTATACCAACTACAGCTATCAGCAACATAACCATGGCATATGGTTTATTTAAATCGTATGCATCCCAGTTAGCTAAATGAAACGGGCGTAATAGCGGGCAAAATGTTGCCGCAATTACTAATACAAACCCAACAAAAGATAAAAGCGCTGGCAGTCTCATCTTATTACTGTTGTTTTAAATCCATTTTATCGGCAAAATGCGCGCAATAATCGCGAAGGTCTTCTACGATATTAGTTTCGCCGGTAGCGCGTAAAAAGCTATCGCCCATTGTTTGTAAAGTTTCGTAAAAGAAACGTTTCATGTCATCAACGGGCATGTCTTTAGTCCAAAGATCAATACGTAAGGTGTTTTTATAATTATGATCCCATAATGCCAACATCATTGATTTTACGGGTAGCGCCTCTTTAGTTTGTGAATCTGTTGATTCCCACATAATGCTATCAGGAACGTTATTCTCGTCCATATCAATGGTTAGTTTGATCTCAGCTTTCTTCATTTTTTATTATCTTACAAGTAAAAATATTATTGCGGTCAAAGTTATAAAGCTTAGCTCTACAATCCATATTTTTTTAGTTTCCGGGAAGAAATTCCGAAGCATAACATCCAAAAATGACACAGCGAAAGCAAAGAATAAAAATATCCAACCGATAGCGGTGCCCAATTCCCGCACTTTCATGCCTACTGTAGCGGCTCCATAAATCCAAACGTAAACTGCCAGTACTAGAAACAACGCACTGACAACGTTTAACGGGGTAATTCTAATCTTCATGTATTGTATTAGTGTTTTTTCCTATAGCTTTTGGGCGATTTCGTTCGTGGAGATTTTGAATTTGGATTCTTTTTATCCCTTTCAGCTTTGAACTTGATCTTTTGATTCAGGGTTTTCTTTTCGTGGAAAGCTCCCTTAAAATCAGGATCATCCCGGCGTTTCTGCATATCAATCTCACGTGCCTGATCCTGTTTTTCATCATATCCTGTAATCTCAATAAACACTTCAGCAGGGATAGCCGTTACCGGGATAGTTTGCCTGATGAGTTTTTCAATTTTGTTTACGTAATATTCTTCAGATGGTGTACAGAAAGTAATTGCCTCGCCTGATTGAAATGCACGGCCTGTGCGGCCAATGCGGTGTACATAATCCTCAATAACAACAGGCACATCAAAATTTATAACGTGACTAACATCGCTCACATCAATACCGCGCGAAGCAACATCCGTAGCAACCAAAATCTTCACCTCATCATTTTTAAAGGAGTTAATGCTATTGATGCGTGTATTTTGTCCCTTATTAGCATGTAAAACCTTCACTTCCTTTTCACCAAATTTACGCAGCAGGAATTTATACACATCCTCTGCGGCAGCACGGGTTTTACAAAAAACAATTAGTTTTTTAATATCATCAGGTGCATCCAACAAGTTTTTAAGCAGGTTGATCTTAGTTTTTACATTCGGCACATGGTATAGTACCTGGTTTACTGTTTGTGCCGGAGTTGCCTGTGGGGTAACCTCGATAATAGTTGGAAACTCCAAAAAATTATTGGAAAGCTGGTGAATCTTATCAGACATTGTAGCCGAAAACAGCAAATTCTGACGCTTAACCGGCACAACCTCTAAAATACGATTAATCTGCGGCATAAAGCCCATATCCATCATTTTATCAGCCTCATCCAAAACCAATACCTGCAGCGTTTTAGTTACGATATGCCCTGCCAAATAAATGTCCATAAACCGGCCGGGTGTGCCTACAATAATATCAACACCTTTATTGATGATCTCTATTTGCGTTTTTGGGCCTAAACCGCCATAAACAGAAACTATACGCAAATCGGTATAAACAGCAAATTGTTTTGCGTTTTCCTCTATCTGCATAGCCAGTTCACGGGTTGGCGCTATAATAATAGCCCTGGCACTGTCGCCTTGCGCATATTTAAGCCTCATGATAATGGGCAACATATAAGCGGCAGTTTTACCTGTACCAGTTTGCGCTATGCCCATTACATCCTGCCCGTTCATTATTGGCGGTATAGCTTTTTGCTGTATAGGCGTAGCTTCGGTGTAACCGGCATCAGCAATTGCATTTAGTATTTGCCGGTTAAAATTAAAATCCTCAAAAGTTACAGCCATTCTGCAAAGATAGTGTTTGCTTTGGAAAGAGAGCCAATTATTAGAATCAAGAACAAAGAGTCAAGAATCAAGAAGCTTCAAAATGTCTTGGCTCTTGACTCTTAAATCTTGAATCTTCCCCCTATATTTGCATTATGTCATCTATCCTCATAAAATCCGCCACCGTAGTTAACGAAAACAAGCAATTTGTTGCCGACATATTTATTAAAGATGGTTTTATTGAACAGATCGATAGCCAAATAGACAAACACGCCGATCAGGTTATTAATGCCGAAGGTTTGCACCTATTCCCAGGATTAATTGATGATCAGGTACATTTTCGCGAACCGGGATTGACTTATAAGGCTGATATTCATTCAGAATCACGCGCAGCAGTTGCCGGTGGTATTACATCTTTTATGGAGATGCCGAACACTATACCCAATACTTTAACGCAGGAATTACTTGAACAAAAATATGAGATAGGAAGGCGTAACTCACTGGCTAACTATTCTTTTTTTATGGGAGCTAGTAATGATAATATTGATGAGGTACTGAAAACAGATACCACTAATGTTTGTGGCATAAAAGTTTTTATGGGTTCATCAACCGGTAACATGCTGGTGGATAATCCAACAACATTGGAAAATATCTTTTCTCAATCGCCAATGCTGGTCGCTACGCATTGCGAGGATGAGGCGACTATTCGCAATAATTTAAACCATTACAAACAACTGCTTGGCGAAAATATCCCGGTAAAACTGCATCCAAAAATTCGCAGCGAAGAAGCTTGTTACTTATCATCATCAATGGCGGTTGAATTGGCTAAAAAGTATAATACCAGGTTGCATATTTTACATATCTCTACCGAAAAGGAAACGCATTTATTTACTAATAATATTCCTCTAAAGGACAAGCGAATAACTGCCGAAGCCTGTATACATCATTTATGGTTTAGCGATAAAGACTACGAGACCAAAGGCAATCTGATAAAATGGAACCCGGCAGTCAAAACTGAAAGCGATAGAGATGGCATTTTAAAAGCAGTTTTAGATGGACGAATTGACGTAATAGCCACCGACCATGCCCCGCATACTATTGAAGAGAAAGCACTACCCTATTTACAAGCGCCATCTGGCGGCCCGTTAGTGCAACATGCCTTGCCCGCACTGTTAGAAATGCACCATCAAAGTAAAATAAGCCTTGAACAGATCGCAGAGAAGACGGCGCATAATGTGGCTATTTGCTTCCAGATAGATAAACGTGGCTTTATTCGCGAAGGTTATTGGGCTGATTTAGTTTTGGTTGATCTGAACTCAAAATGGCAGGTAAACAAAGATAATATTCTTTATAAATGCGGTTGGAGTCCTTTTGAAGGTACCACTTTCCAATCAAAAATAACCCATACCATAATTTCGGGAAATTTAGCTTACAGCAATAACAAACTGAATGAAGGCATACCCGGTAAAAGGTTAAGTTTTACCAGGTAAACCAGTTAATTTATTGCAAGTGAAATTTTCATGCCGTGTTCGTTAGCTCCTGAGCTATACAAATCAAAGTCGGCGGTATACTTTCTATTTATATCGCTTTCCCATATTTGCTGCCATGCTGCGCTTATTACTTCGGATAATTTATTTTTTAACGAATAAACCTGGTATTTGCCCGCAGATATAGCTACGGCTGTAAAGTTGCTATTGATATTTGTTAAAGAATTCACTTTGCAACCCAATACCGCGGTATATTTCCCGGTATGGTCTGTTTCATAATCTGTATAAACGCAATAAACATCATTTGATGCCCTATCGGGGATGTGTTTTATCAAATTATCATCCATAAACTTAAACCAAAGCTCGTCTATATCTTTTTTCGACTGCCCGTTTTGATTACTTGTACGTACAGATATACCAACAATGTGAAATCCTTCTTGCTCTATTATTTCTGTTTTCATAATTATAAGTTTTTAAGAATATCATTCAATCCGTTAAATACCGATTTCCAATTTTGCGCTGAGTGTTCTGCAGCTTCCTGGTTCTTAACACCATCCTGCGTAATTACTAGTGTAGTTACCTCATTATCTTCACTAAGTTCATACGTGATATTGTTATAATTCTCTGGCTTGTCTTCAGTGCCCGACATGCTGCTCCAGTAGGTGTATTTCAGAAGCTTGGGTTCGTCAATAGCTAATATAATACCGCCATCCTGGTATTTATGCCCTTCCCATTCTCCACTAAAAGTAATTGGATGTCCTACCTGCCAATCAGATTTCAGATCGGTACCAAAAAAGTATTGTTTTACAATTTTGGGGTCGGTTAACCCCTGCCACACTTTTGCTATTGCTGCATTAAAGGTGATGATTGTTTTTGATGTTAGTGTTTCCATGGTAGCTGTATTGGTTGATTGATAAATCAAAAATACAGCCAGCTAATGACAACCCTATGTCAGCAGTAAAAAAGAATTATAAGTTTTTTTGAAGTATAGCTTGACCGATGGCTCTAACCCGCTCCTTTAAACTACCAGGCTGCAAAATTTCGGCACGATCACCAAACATCATATACCAGTGAGCAAAACCCTCAAGCGAGGCGGTTAGGAAAGTCATCTCGATCATATTGCCAACCGTTTTTTCGGATACAAACCCACTCCAATATTTTTGATAGCTTAGGTTCCCATGGATCTCTTTATCTACCTTAACAATAACCGTTTCCAAATGCTTTTCTTTGGCGGTTTGGGCTATATAGGCTTTTAAGGTTGGGTGCTGGTTGCCGTACAACTTATCAGTAACACTCAAAGCTTTTATACGGTCGATCCTGAAATCGCGGTAATCCTTACGTAACAGGCAGTAGGCGATCAAATGCCAGTAACCATCCATGAAAAATATACCTACGGGTTCAATTTCCCTTTTGGTGTTTTCCTGGCTATGATGTGCAAAGTAATCGATACACAATACTTGCTTTTGTGAGATGCTATTTAATATAGTTTGAATATAGTCGTTGTGCGTTGCCTGTGGCTGTGACCGGTTTTTAAATACATGAATATTGCTGTCAATATCCTCCAGCAAGTCCTTTTCGGCATTCCGTAAAATAGCCCTGATCTTATACATAGCCGATTTATGATTGGCTACCGTTGATGCATCCGTTAGTTTTTCAATAAACTTTTCAGCCGTTAAGAATGCTGTAGCTTCTTCTTTGGTAAATGTCACCGGTGGCAAACGGTATCCATCCACAATAGAATATCCCACTCCGGCTTCGCCAATTATCGGAATCCCTGCTTCTTCCAGGGTTCTTACATCACGATAAACCGTACGTAGGCTGATATTAAAGCGCTCAGCAATATCAGCCGCTTTCACAACCCTACGCGACTGTAATTGAATAAGAATTGCTGATATGCGGTCAATACGGTTCATACCGCCAAAATACAGAAAACCAAGTTTGATAAGCGATTTTAAATAAAAATACCTATAATTACCTCAAATAACTGATCATGAAAAAACAACTGCTGTTAGCAGCATTTTTATTTGCATGCATAACTTCCTTCGCCCAGCAAAAAACTGAAATTAAATCACAGTATTTGCTCATTATCCGTTTTAAAACAGACTTTAAACCGGCAACAGATACTACAGTAAGTGTAAACATTAAACACTGGCGGGCATATATGGAAAATTTGGCCCAATCAGGTAAAATAGCTGGTGGTTACAGGCCATCGGGCGACGGCATAACGATCAGCGGAACCCAAAAAGTTATAACAAGTACTCCATATACAGCAAACAATGATTTAGTAAGCTCGGTATTAGTTATTAATGCTGATGATTTGAACGATGCCAAGGCTATAGCAGCTAACTGCCCCGCACTTGAACTTGGCGGAAGTGTAGAGGTTCGCCCGATAATGAATATTGCAGGAAAATAACATCAACATAACACATGTATAGCCGTCGTAAATTCTTAAAAGTATCTGCTGCAAGTGCATCATTAGCAGCCATATCTAATTCAATATTAGCTAAGCCTATTCTTAAAAGCGAGCCTACTGGCTTCCCGATTGTGATTTCAACGTGGAATTTCGGCATACAAGCTAACCAGGAAGCATGGAAAACGCTTTCTACTGGTGGTCGTGCGCTGGATGCTGTTGAAGCTGGCGTGCGTATACCCGAGGCTGATATGAAAAACCATACCGTAGGCCGTGCAGGTTACCCCGACCGCGATGGGCACGTTACCCTTGATGCCTGTATAATGGATGAGCTGGGTAATTGCGGATCAGTTGCTGCAATGGAATACATAGCGCACCCAATATCTGTAGCCCGTTTGGTGATGGAAAAAACACCGCACATTATGTTAGTAGGCGAAGGCGCTACACAATTCGCGGTTGAACAAGGCTTTAAAAAAGAAAAGCTACTTACACCGGAATCAGAAAAAGCGTGGAAAGAATGGTTAGTAACTGCCAAATATGCCCCGGTTATGAATATTGAAGATCAGCAACATACACCTGGCAGTAAGTATAACCACGACACCATAGGCATGTTGGCAATTGATGCCAAAGGCAACATATCAGGCGCTTGTACAACCAGTGGCATGGCGTTTAAAATGCATGGTCGTGTTGGTGACAGCCCAATTATTGGAGCCGGTTTGTTTGTTGATAACGAGGTTGGCGGCGCTACCTCAACCGGGGTTGGCGAAGAAGTAATACGTAACGTAGGCAGCTTTTTAGTTGTTGAGCTGATGCGCCAGGGTTATCATCCTGAAGATGCCTGCAGAATGGCGGTAGAACGTATCATTAAGAAAAAGCCTGAAACATCTAAAAATATACAGGTTGGCTTTTTAGCCATAAACAAAAAAGGCGAGCATGGCGCTTATGCCATACAAAAGGGTTTTGAATATGCTGTTTGCAACAGTAAAACGCAGGATTTGCTAATCCCCGGAAAAAGTGCCTATGAAACAGTAGGTTATTAATAACAATAAGATAAGAATAAAAAAACTCTTTTAAATGAGTCTTGTTCGTATATCACCAAATCACAAAGATGATCTCTCTTGAAGTCTGCGCAAACTCTATTAATTCTGCTATAGCAGCACAAAATGGTGGCGCTGTGCGTGTAGAGTTGTGCGACAACCTGAAAGAAGGCGGCACTACCCCATCTGCCGGACAAATCACCATGGCTCGTAAGTTTTTGCATATCAAACTGTATGTATTAATACGACCCCGCAGCGGCGATTTCTTGTATAACGATATTGAGTATGAAACCATGCAGGCAGATATAAGATACTGTATTGAAGCTGGTTGTGATGGTATTGTCATAGGCATTCTTAAGGCTGATGGCACTATTGATAAAGAGCGCAACCTGGAGTTAGTGCGCATGGCTAAACAATTCGGTTTGGGCGTTACCTTCCACCGGGCATTTGATGTTTGTGCTGACCTGTACCAGGCGCTTGAAGATATTATTGAACTTGGTTGTGAACGTATCCTAACTTCGGGCGGCAAAAGTAGCGCGATGGAAGGCTCGGCAATGCTTGCACATTTGGTTGAAAAAGCTGCCGGGCGTATCAGTATCATGGCTGGCGCAGGTGTAAATGAGCATAATGCCGCCGACCTGGTACATTATACAGGTGTTCAGGAAATTCATTCATCAGCAAGGATTATGGTTGCAAGTCAAATGAAATTTCAGAACGACCATATAGCTATGGGTGATGCTATGCATGATGAGTACAGTTTTGACCAAACCGATGTAGAGCGGGTAAAAAAGCTTATACAGCTGGTTAATGCCTGAGTAATTCGTACCTATCAATGACAAGTTTTGTTTCAGAAGTGTTTAGGCTGTCACCATGAGGCACTCGAAGGGTGAGCGCAGAGTCCTTTACCCGCTATGCTTCGAGTGCCTCAGCATGACACCCTTTTCTTGTCATTTTCCCTTCGATTCTATAATTCTCAATGACACTTTGTTTTTAAACAACTTTTTTAGAATTTCCAACTAACTTCATTCACCTAAAATATACTCACAGGAACAATCAACTCAAACCTATTCCTTCCGCTGCCGCCATACAGGTCGGGGTCAAGCAGGCGGTCATACCTGAAACCAAATGAAATGGCTTCCTGGTTAAACCATTTGGTATCAAAGTAAACCTCTAAACCTGTGGAATTGAAATTAGCTTTGAACTTAGATCCATCAACATAAAAATCATTCGCAAGCGTATAATCATAAAAAGCATTGCCACGGATGCGCATAATGTATATCGTGTTGGCAACTCCCGCATCTGGATAGGCTATCGGGAAGCTGTAATTCGCGCCTAACTTATCCATTTTATAAAAGTTTTCGGCGGTATACCCCCTCGAAAAAGGAAAATTATTTGAGTAATCGATCACATTATTGGCGCTGCCTTTTTGTTGATAAGCCGCATTAAAAAATAAGCTGTGATTAATCGATAATCCCGGAAAATAAAAAGTACCTGTTGCTAAAAATTGCGTAGAACTTTGTCCGGTAACCGCGTTTTGATAGCCCAATTGTATACTCTGCGCGAAATGCGGGAATATATTTTTTTGTGCCTGTAAAGTACTGTTATAAAAGTAAAGGTAATTGTTCAGGTATGCATACGATTGATCGGCAAACAAAGCACGATACGGCTGCTGAAAGCTACTGCTGCTGTAAACCAAATCGCTACCGATAGCCAGCGAGGTACTACTTTTGCCACGGGTAAAGTTCAAGGGTAACTCTAAGCCACCCTGTACGCTGGTTTCGTTCCAATAAATGTTGGTGCCACGGTACAATTCACGCCTGTCGATGGTATAATCAACACCGCCGGATATATAAGGGAATAAAGCCCCGTAAATGGCATTAAAACCAAATTCCTTGTAGCCTTCGTCACGGTTATAGTTAAATAAGATATTGGATTGAAAGGTATTCAGCACATTTTCGCCCTGTATCTCTAAGGTATAATTCGGGTCGTCGATATTAGGGACAAGACTATGAAAATTAAATAGATGATAAGCTTTATTGTATTTGGTAATTCCCATCGGTTTGCTTTGTACAGATGCCAGCAAGTTAGTTGATGAATCGCGGGTTAAAGCCGTAATATTAAAGTTTGGCAAAGTACCGGGGATAGCGCCATCCGCTAATTCCTCCCATTTAATTGCGGAATTATCAATTTGGTGTATTTGGTAACCATACGAAGTAAAACTTACCCAGGCCAATTTCTTGGCTGATACCGAAGTTTCGTAATTACCGATAAATGTTTGCAGCGAATCACCTCTCAATGCATAAAGTTTATCATTCTTTAAATTGATGGCGAACAACCTGTCGTTAATATTACTCGTTGCTGAAAAGTAAGCGGTATCACCATGCAGATGTGGGAAAACAATGGGCTGAAAGGTGAACGGCAGCAAATATTTAGCCTCGCCGGTTTTAATATTGATGATAGCCAGCGACATTTTCCCTTTGCTGTTCCTTACCGTTGCAACCAAATTATCCGGTCCATAAAACTTAGGATAGGTATAAAATAAATGCTGTTTATTAGGCACAACAGCTAATAATTTGCCCGTAGTCGCGTCAAGCAAATGCACATCACATTTACCCGACGGCGCTTCCTGCACCACAGCAATTGTTTTACCATCCGGACTAAAGGATGGAGCGAAGTATTTTGTGCCTTTAGTGATGCGATGCTCCTTACCGGTTTTTACATCCAACAATATCAATTCACTATAATCCCGATAATTCCAACGCAGATCGGGTCGGTAACTGGCATAAATTATTTTTCCATCATGATAATCAAAATAATTATCCAGCGAATAACTGCGGGTACTGATTGTTTTCTCAGTATTGCCTTCCCTGATCACAAAAACAGGAGTTTTATCGTAGCTGGTTCTAGAATAGATAAGCGTATGGTCATCTATGTAAGCAGGATATTCCCTATCTGCATCAAAATGCTTTTTAGGTTGAGGTTGATTATGTTGATCAACTGCGACAAATTGCTGTCTGAAATAATTCAACGCATCATTTCTAAAATCAACAAAATCCCTGCCCGAGTACTTCTTTATCGCCCGCTCAAACGGATAAAAGCCACCTTTAAATGCTGCGGCATCATGCGTTACCTTCTTCCAAAAATCATCGCCATATTTTTCCCGGCCATAACTTACCATCATGTAACCCAGCGGATACCAATCCGGCGTATAATCAATGTATGATCCATTGCGGATCTTCATATAGCTATAATCCGTACCATCGGCCCACAAAGCCCTAAAACCGTCTAAAAAGAAAGGTAACCTACCCCTGCCCTGTTCACTCACATGGGTTTCGTTAAAAACGGCATCACCCTCAAAAAACCAGTTCGGTACAGCAAGATCGTTGGCTAACGCTTGGCCTCCCTCGCCAAACAAAAAGCGCATGGTTTTAGATAGACCTACATCAAAATTATTATACTGCTGCACATGCCTAAACTCGTGTATAGCCAATTGCTCCGGCCAGGGCAAACTGCCTATATCAAAACTGTTCTGCTCCGGCGTCAAAAAAAACTCACTTCTAAAAGGCGCTAACTGCACGTAGGCATTAGTAATGGTGGTTTGGTTCTGCATTAATATACTTACCTGCCTTTGCTTAAAACCAATAGTAGGTTGTATAGCGCCATTCATTTGCGTAACGATATTAGCCACTCTCAACCCTTCCGTATCCAACCCCATCGGGAAGATCACCTTAGCGGCCGGGGTATTTACCTGATTCCATTTAATAGATGGCGGGTTACCGCCAAACTCCTGCGCATGGGCAACACCTGCAAGCAATAACAAACTTAAAATGAGTGGAAACAGGGGCTTATTCATGGAATGTGAAAGTAATTACAAAATATCATATTCGGAATTATCAGCATTAAAGATTTAGGAGGTTAATTGTTTTGTTACAGAAGAAACATAGTTTGGGAAAACAAAAAAGGAGCTTAAAGCTCCTTTTTTGTTCAATGTTATACTGTTAGAATCGCTTATTTCTTAAAATGCCCAATGATCAAGCTGGCAAGCTCAACACCTATTCTTTCCTGGGCTTCGTTGGTTGCTGCACCGATGTGTGGTGTCAGAGAGATTTTAGAGTTTTTAAGGATCTCTTCGCGTGGTGTAGGCTCATTGTCATACACATCAAGCGCAGCAAAAGAAACCTGTCCGCTATTTAAAGCATCAACCAAAGCTAATTCATCAATTAATCCACCGCGGGATGCGTTAACAAGTCCCACTCCTTTTTTCATTTGCGCTAATTCTTCAGCGCCGATAAGTGCTTTATCAACAAACGGTGTATGCAGGGTGATAAAATCAGCAGTTTTGATGATCTCATCTAAAGTTGCAGTCTTTACAGTTGCGTTTACTTTAATGCCACCACCTAAAACCAGTTCCAATTCAGGTTTGAATGGAAATAAGTCATAAGCCAAAACATCCATACCTACGCCGATAGCTATTTTAGCTACTTCGCGACCGATACGGCCAAAACCAACGATACCTAAGGTTTTACCACGAAGCTCAACACCTTTGGCATAAGCTTTTTTCAGATCGTTAAACTTGGTGTTGCCTTCAACCGGCATTCTACGGTTGCTATCCGCCAAAAAGCGAACGCCACCAAATAATTGCGCGAATACTAGCTCAGCAACTGATAATGATGATGAAGCAGGTGTGTTATAAACGCCGATGCCTTTTTCTTTGGCATAGTCAACATCTATATTATCAACACCAACACCACCACGACCAATCAATTTAAGATTTGGTGTAGCGTCTATCAAAGCCTTACGGACTTTTGTAGCGCTACGTACAGTAATAGCATCGTAGTTCTTTAATTTTTCAGGTAATTCATCCTGTGGGATGTTATTGGTATCTACTTCAAAACCGGCATCTTCCAGCATTTTTTTGCCTATCGGATCGATACCATCGTTAGCTAATATTTTGATCATTTTGTTTTAGAGATTAGTGGTTGGAGATCAGAGATTAGTAAGACAAGATCAGCTTTTCAACTAATCTCTAATTCACTAACCTCTAATCGCTTTACTTATTTTTTTCTGCAAATTCTCTCATGGTGTCAATCAGCACGTAAACACTGGTTATTGGCAAGGCATTGTATATTGAAGCACGGAAACCGCCTACACTCCTGTGACCTTTTATTCCTACTATGCCTTTTTCGTCGCATAGTTTAAGGAATGGTTTTTCGTGTTCAGGATTGTTTACCACGAAGGTAACGTTCATATCTGAACGATCTTCAGTTGCACATACCGGTTTAAACAATGGATTGCGCTCAATTTCTTCGTACAAAACAGCCGATTTCGCTTTATTTTCTTTTTCAATCGCTTCAACGCCACCTTTTGATTTTAACCAGTTAAGGGTAAGCATTGATACGTAGATAGCAAACACCGGTGGAGTATTGTACATTGAACCACCTTCTATTTGTGTTTGATAGTTTAGCATTGCAGGTATTTTACGGCCTGTTTTGCCTAAAATATCATCCTTAACAATAACTAAAGTAACGCCAGCAGGACCCATATTTTTTTGAGCTCCGGCATATATCAAACCAAAATCAGCAACGTTTACTTTGCGACTGAATATATCTGACGACATATCGCAAACCAAAGGAACAGGTGATTTTGGGAACGCGTGCATTTGCGTACCGTAAATAGTATTATTTGATGTAATGTGGAAGTAAGCAGCATCCGCAGGGATGGTAAAATCCTTAGGAATATAAGTAAAATTGCTTTCTTTTGATGTAGCTACAACTTGAACTTCGCCAAAGTTTTTAGCTTCTTTTAAAGCTTTGTTTGCCCACACACCCGACTCTACATAAGCGGCTTTGCCACCTTCAGGTAACAGGTTATAAGGAGCCATAGCAAATTGCATGCTTGCGCCACCTTGTAAAAATAAAACTGAATAACCTTCAGGAACTTCGAACAGTTCCTTTACCAGTTTTACAGCCTCGTTTAAAACCGCCTCAAACTCCGGGGCACGGTGCGAAATTTCCAGTATGGAAAGTCCTGTTCCGTTAAAATCAATTACGCCGGCAGCAGCCTGTTTTAAGACTTCGTGAGGTAAAATGCCTGGTCCGGCACCAAAATTATGTTTCATGTTATTAGGATTTATAGCTAAACACGCAATTATTAAATTGCTACTTAGCCGCGCCGAAGTTAATTAATTCGACAAAATATATAGAGTTTATTTGCTTTTTTTTCAAAAAAAATACAATAACCTGATAAGTCAGATTTTAAACGGGAGGTAGTTATGTAATGAAATGGTATCGGTTATACCTGAATTGCTACTATGCTTGTTTTAAAGCTGCGATAGCCGCAAGCGGATCTGGGGATGAAAATACAGAGCTGCCCGCCACCAGGACGTTGGCACCCGCTTCAACCAGCTTAGCCGCATTATTTATATCAACACCGCCATCAACCTCAATTAATAATTCGGTGTTATAGCGGCGTTTTAAAGCCTTAATATCGTTTAGTTTTTTGTATGTATTCTGGATGAATTTTTGGCCGCCAAACCCCGGATTTACCGACATGATGAGCACCATATCCAGATCAAGGATAATATCTTCCAGAGAAGCGACGGTAGTATGCGGGTTTATAGCCACACTGGCTTTACAACCCAATTCTTTTATAAACTGAACAGTGCGATGCAAATTTGGGCAAACCTCAAAGTGAACTGTTATACTATCTGCACCAGCTTCAACAAATTCTTTTATGTATTTATCAGGCTCTACAATCATCAAATGCACATCCAGAAACTTTTTGGAGTACTTTTTTACCGCTTTAAGAACCGGGAACCCAAAAGAAATATTCGGCACAAACCTACCATCCATCACATCTACATGCATCCAGTCGCCTTCGCTTTGGTTAAGCATTTCAACATCACGCTGCAGATTAGCAAAATCCGCTGCTAAAATTGATGGGGCTACTAGATGACTCATAATTAATTAGAGAGTGGTGGTTAGAGATTAGTTAAACTTAGTGATAATTATACGTGTGTCTTGGCCAAAGGTAAATTTCTGTTTGATTAATTCCTAGAAATCCGGAGAAACATTCGTGAATACTTAATCACAATTTAAAAGAAGGTCGTAGTATTTTTTCATGAGGATAACATCATAATTTACTAATGAACTATACGCTTCGGTTACCAGTTCGTTCAAGATAGAAGAGCCGAGCTGCCCGCCACCATTGGGAATGGAGTCGTAATATTTTATTAATTCTTTAACCCGGATGATCTCGTACAATAAATGCTGAATAAGATCGGTCTGAGGTCCCGACTGTATCCCACCGCTATTATTATCGAGAAAATCTAAAGGATCATTAGTAGTAGATGTCATTATTCTATAAAGAGCCGGTTTTTATCATTTATCAAATGGATTTAACTCGTGTTAACATTTATAAAGGCCAAAAAAACATATTTGTTTTAAAAAATTAAAAATATTTTAATCTAAAAAGTAAAGCCCTCTTTTGGAGGGCTTTACAATCTTATTTTTAATCAAATTATTGATTTGCAGATTCTGGTTTAGGCAATAATGCTTTGCGCGAAAGCTTCAATTTGCCTTGTTTATCTACATCAAGCAATTTAACACGAACCTCATCACCTATTTGGAATATTCCATCCATAGTTTCGATGCGGCGGTGATCAATTTCAGAGATATGCAATAAACCATCTTTACCTGGCATAATTTCAACAAATGCACCAAATGGCATAATTGATTTTACTTTACCTTCGTATATTTCACCAACCTCGGGTTTCGAAGCAATGTTTTTGATACGGGTAACAGCTTTGTCAATTGCTTCTTTGTTATCAGCAAATATTTGAACTACACCCTGGTTGCCAACTTCCTCGATAGAGATAGTAGCACCAGTTTCGCGTTGCATCTCCTGTATGATCTTTCCTCCCGGGCCTATTACCGCGCCAATGTACTCTTTATCAATACGGATGGTAATGATACGTGGTGCATGTGGTTTGTAATCTTCACGTGGCTCAGTAATGGTTTTAGCCATTTCGCCAAGGATGTGTAAACGACCTTCTTTAGCCTGGTTTAAAGCGTTAGTTAGCACTTCGTATGATAAACCGTTTATTTTCAAGTCCATTTGAACAGCAACAATACCGTTTTTAGTACCTGTTACTTTAAAGTCCATATCACCTAAGTGATCTTCATCACCCAGAATATCAGAAAGGATAGCATATTTAGTACCCATTTCGTTAGTGATCAATCCCATAGCGATACCTGATACCGGGTTGGTAATTTTGATACCTGCATCCATCAAAGCCAATGTACCGGCACAAACCGTAGCCATTGATGATGAACCGTTTGATTCTAATATATCAGATACTATACGGATAGTGTATGGGTTTGCGTCCTCAGCAGGTAGTACACGTTTTAATGAACGCATAGCTAAGTTGCCGTGACCGATCTCGCGGCGACCTGCTCCCCTGTTAGGGCGAACTTCACCGGTTGAGAAACCTGGGAAATTGTAGTGTAGTAAGAATTTTTGGTAACCGTTAATAAACGCGCCATCAATCATTTGCTCATCATCCTTAGCACCTAAGGTAACAGTGGTTAATGATTGAGTTTCGCCACGGGTAAATACTGCTGAACCGTGTGCAGATGGTAAATAACCAACTTCGCTCCATATAGGGCGGATCTGGGTAGTTGTACGGCCGTCTAAACGTTTGCCTTCATCTAATACCAGGTTACGGATAGCATCATACTCCACATCGTGATAGTATTTCTTAGCTAAGAATTTAGTAACATCATCAATCTCGCCTAAAGTAGCGATGTATTCGTCACGTACTGCTTTAAATTTAGCGCCACGCTCGTCTTTACCTGAAGCTTCAGCAGCAATAGCATATACTTTATCATAAGTAGCAGCGTAGATGGCTTTTTCTAACTCATCATTACTGTGCTCATGACTGTATACACGTTTTTCGGTTTTGCCAACTTCAATTGTTAATTGCTTTTGTACAAAACATTGTACTTTAATAGCTTCGTGTGCAAATTTAATAGCTTCAACTAATTCAGCTTCTTGTATTTCAGCACTTTCCCCTTCAACCATGTTAATATCATGCTCACTACCAGCAACAATAAACTCTAATGTTGCAGTTTGCAATTGTGTTAAAGTTGGGTTGATAACTAATTTACCATCAACTTTAGCTACGCGAACCTCAGATATAGGACCATTGAAAGGAATATCAGAAACTGATAATGCCGCTGATGCAGCTAAACCTGCTAAACAATCAGGCATGATATCTTTATCAGCTGAAATTAAAGTTATCATTACTTGTGTATCAGCATGATAATCTTCAGGGAACATTGGGCGCAATGCGCGGTCAACCAAACGAGAGATCAATACCTCATAGTCTGATAAACGAGCCTCGCGGCGTAAAAAACCACCTGGTATACGACCGGTAGCAGCGTATTTTTCTTGATAATCAACAGAAAGCGGTAAAAAATCAACGCCTTCTTTTGCATCGGGAGATGAAACCACGGTAGCTAATAACATGGTATCACCCATTTTTATTACTACTGATCCATCAGCTTGTTTGGCCAGTTTTCCTGTTTCGATCTCGATGGTGCGGCCGTCACCTAAATCGATTACTTTTTTAATTACATTCATCTTTTTTGTGTTGTGATGCGCTTTCATCTTTAGGGCGCGTCGATTTTATTTGTGTGTAAATATATTGTTTTTCAGTTGATAATTGTACCTGCGCGGTATAGAAGGGTATTATAACTATTGCTGACTTTAGCGGGAGTAAATTATGGTGGTTAAAGTAAAAAAGCCATCTCCTTAATTTGAGACGGCTTTTTATTTAAAACTTGCAGATATTACTTAATGATATCCCTAAGCGCTAAGGCTTTAATGATAGCACGGTACCTGGCTATATCTTTTTTGTAGAGGTAAGCCAACAAAGCGCGGCGTTTACCTACTAATTTTTGAAGAGACAACTGGGTTGAAAAATCGTGTTTGTTTTTCTTTAAGTGCCCGGTTAAGTGAGCGATACGGGTGGTAAATAAAGCAACCTGTCCTTCGGCAGAGCCTGTGTCGGTAGCAGATTTACCGTGTTTTTCGAAAATCTCAGATTTCCATTCTTTACTTAAATACATTACGTGAATAATACTAAAGCGTTAATAATTTTTGTTAATTGTGGCGCAAAGATAGGGATTTAATTCAAAAGTAAAAAATCAAAATTCAAAAGTGATTTACAACTTGTTATAGTCACAAATTGAGTAAACAATAATATTAGTTTTGCATTATATTAATATATAGATAGCCGATACTTTTTTAATTTTCTTTTTTGAATCACCGCCATGTATAAAACCTACGAAACCGAACTCCGCGTACGCCCCGATGATATTGACATGTTTAACCATGTGCACAACAGTAAATACTTTGATTATGTATTGGCTGCGCGATATGATCAGATGGAGCGCTGCTACGGCCTGGGTATGGAGAAGTTTATGGCACGAGGTATGGGCTGGCTGGTAAGCACAGTTTATATGGACTACAAGCGCGCCCTAAAAATGAGCGATTATTTTTTGGTGCGAACCCGTATTGATAGCATCAACGAGAAAAAGTGCAGGGTGCATTTTGAGATTCTAAGCAAAGCCACCGGCAAGATTAGTTGCGACGGCTGGTTTGATTTTGTGATGATAAACATGACTACCGGCAAAGGAATGGCCATACCGCAGGATATAATTGAGCATTATGTGGATAGTAAGAACTGCACGGCGGAATAAGAAAGCGGCGCAAGGAAAATCGCCTAAAGGCTAAGCGATACGTTGATTGACGTCCCGATCATCAGTAATAGATTGGGTAGTAAAATCACTCGCGGCTATTCCTTTTTTTTCGAGTTCGCCTATAAACGAGGTAAATTCAGTTACAAACATATCCAAAGACGTAGCAGACAGCTTAATATAATTTATTAGTCTTTTTAACTGAGTCGGCGAATTTATAAAATCGCCGATAATACCGGTTAAACCAATAATGTTAGCTACAGGTTTTCTTACCCGATGAGAGGTCATAAACATCATTTGTTCAAGGCTTTTTTTATGTTCTTTTAAATACTCATCTGCTTTTCTTATTTTCTTGTAAGCCTGCTTTAATTCTAAAGCAAATTTATCTTTTACTTCATTCTGGTAAGTAAGTTCCTGGTTAAGTATTATTAATTCCGCTGCGCGTTTTTCCTTTTCTTCATTTTGAAATGCAAGCTCAATATTGGCTACAATTAATTCCGCGGCACGTTTTTCTTTTTCACTATTCTGAAAGGCGAGTTCAATAACCCTGTTTTCCTTCTCCTTGTTTTGAAATAAAAGTTCATTGTTAGCAATCACCAATTCAGCTGCGCGCGCCTCTTTCTCCTGGTTTTGAAATAGCAGCTCTTTATTAGCGATGATCAATTCAGCGGCACTACTGGCTTCTTCCTGGTGCAGGGTACTTTTAAATTCTTTTGTTTTATGGGAATATGACATATGAAAGGTTGAGCTAAAATGTGATGGTAAAGCTGTTGTAATAACAAGTTTAGGATGAATGCGAAAGGGCTTAATTTATTACGTCAAAAGTTACAGTTATATAACAGTAAAACCCTATAATGTTTTGAAATACTGACAATTATTATCAAATAGTGGGCTAATGCGCGTTATAAATGAGCGCAAGTAGATATCAAACAATCCTGTTAAAAACATCTATATTTGAGTTAGTTATAAAGTCTAGTAACCATCATATTACCAATGAAAGTTTATCATCTTTTATTAATTGCTTTTGGACTATCCTCCATTACAAACAGTTTTGCTCAAACAACTTATAAGGTTTCCTATGCTGAGCTTAAAACCTATCAGGGTATATATCAATACGAAAATCATAAACTTTGCAAATAGCGGCATCGCCTATTGATACCATGCTATATGCGATAATTGGCACTTCGATGTATAAACTAAGGCCTTACAGTAAGGATGTTTTTTTAAATGGAGGAAATACCCAGGTTCAGTTTATTAGGGATAATGGTAATACTATTGGCTATAAGCAACAAAATGACAAACCGGATACTGTTTATAAACTGATCACTCCGAAAGTGACATTCTCTGATAAAATGTGGTATGCAAGGCAACTCAATGGGGAGAAATTTGTTTACCAATACACGGTCCCGAAACAAAAAGACGATGGATTAAAAACGCGATCTTTAGTTAATTCAGGTTTAGATACCGCGCTTATACGAACATTGATGAACCGAATTGTTGACCATACCTACCCCGGTATTCATAGCATATTGATTATTAAGGATGGTAAATTGATTTTAGAGGAATACTTTTATGAGTATGATGCTGAAACGCTACAAGAGCTCAGATCGGCCACTAAAAGTTTTTCCTCGGCATTGGTAGGTATCGCCATAAATAAAGGGCTTATTAAAAACCTGAATACACCTATGCTTACTTATTTGCCGGAATATCACCCGGGAAATCCCGACCCAAGAAAAAATAAGATCACCATAAAAAATTTACTTACCCAACAGTCGGGTTTTGCTTGCTATGATTATGACCCAAAGTCGCCGGGAAACGAAAGTAAGATGTACCCTACTGATGACTGGATTAAGTTTATACTCGACTTACCAATGGCCGGTAACCCCGGCGAAGCTGCTTCGTACTGCTCGGGAAACATACAATTACTGGATAAGATCGTTGAAAATGTGTCGCACCAGCCGTTGCATGATTTTGCCCAGCAGAATCTTTTTAATGAGTTAGGTATTACTGATTTTATATGGAACTATGCCCCTAACAAAAGCCATCAAGATGACTACGGCCAGGTATGCCTTACCCCCCGCGATATGGCTAAATTTGGACTGTTGTACTTAAATGGCGGCGTGTGGAACGGCAAACAAGTAGTACCAAAGGATTATGTAGCACAATCATTAAGTAAACAGAGTGTGGTTGATGGAATAAATTACGGTTACCTATGGTGGTGTGAGGATTTAACCGCGCCTAATGGCGTAAAATACAGAGGCATCGCGGCTAAAGGTAACGGTGGTCAGCGTATTTTTATTTGGCCCGACCAAAACATGGTAGCTGTTGTAACCGCAGGCAATTACAATACGCAATCGCCTGCTAATAAATTACTAATAGAATGTGTATTGGGTGGATTGAAGAAATAAATCTATTTCAAATATAATTTGCGCTCGTTTATAACGGGCATGAGAAAATATAAACTCCCGCAGGATCCTCTTAGAGAAACCCTGCGGGAGTTAAAAATAAAAGCCGGATTTAAAGTTCCGAAACTAATTCGGCGATCCTATTGGAAATACCTACTTCATTATCATACCAGGCAACCACCTTAACCAGTTTCCCGATTGACTTTGTGAGATTGCCATCTACTATGGAGCTATGGGTATTGCCAAGTATATCAGCCGATACGAATTGTTCTTCGGTATATTCTAAGATGCCTTTCAACGAATGATCTGCGTAGTGCTTTAATATGGTATTCAGGTCTTTAGCCGAAACCTCTTTTTTAAGGTTGATTGATAAATCAACAATTGATCCGTCAATTACCGGGACGCGGTATGAAAAGCCGTCCAGTTTACCTTTCAACTCGGGTAACACATCCCCTATTGCTTTGGCCGCGCCGGTGGTGGTTGGAATGATAGAATGAGGTGCAGAACGCGCCCTCCGGAGGTCTTTATGTGGTGCATCCTGTAAATGCTGATCTGCTGTAAAAGCGTGTACAGTTGCCATAAAACCAGATTCAATTCCAAACTCTTTATCTAATATATACAAAACCGGGGCTATACTTCCCGTGGTGCAAGAAGCTGTTGAATAAATTTGGTCGCCGCCGATTAAATGATTGTTGACACCATGTACAATTGTTTTTATCCCACCTGTTGCCGGAGCGGTGATCAATACTTTTTTAGCGCCAGCATCAATATGCGCCTGCGCGGCGGATTTATCTGTAAAACGACCGGTTGATTCAATCACTACATCAATGCCCAAATCTCCCCATGGCAGATTTTTAGGATCCTTTTCGCTCAATAAAAGAATTTTCTTTCCGTTAACCAGCATCGAACCACCATCCTCTTCAACTATGCCCGGGAAGCGGCCGTGCGCGCTATCATATTTCAACAGGTGGATGAGGGTTCGTAAATCTGTAAGATCGTTTATCGCAACAACCTCTATATTCGGTTTGTTTTGTAAGGCCCTAAGCGTCATACGCCCGATGCGGCCAAAGCCATTAATAGCTATTTTCATATTTATGTAGTTTTAAAAGTCTTCTGTATTCTGATGGTGTAACCATCAGGTGCCTTAAAAATAGCCGCCTCATAGATACCAGTCCCCCCATTCCGCAGCGCAAAGCAATTTCTTCAAGCGTTTCATCAGTTTTCACCAGCAAATTACAAGCTTCATCAACGCGGAGTTTTTCAATAAATTTCGCGGGTGAAAGGCTTGTTTGCCGGGTAAATACACGGGTGAAGTTTCGGGGGCTCATATTCATTTTTTCCGCTAACAGGGTAACCGGTAAAGGCTCATTCAGGCGTCCTGCTAGCCAACCCTTTAATTGTTCGGCCAAAGGCGAACTATCAACCAGATTCCCGAACTGGATTTGGTAAACCTGTCTGCTCAAATAAAAAAATATGAGTTTACTGGCTATGTGAGATGCAACACTTTTGCCGCAGTCTTCCTCTACCATAGCCAAAGCGAGATCAATCCCGGAAGACACCCCGCCAGATGTATAAACTTGTCCGTCCCTTGTATGAAAGAAATTTCGATCGAGAGGCAATCCCGTTTTTTCCAGAATAGCAGAACCAACGCCTACGAAACCAATCCTTCGGATGTTGCCATGTTCTCCTCTCAGCCATGAAAAGAAAAGGTCATTGCCCGGCTCGTCAGCATTTCCAGTTAACAATAAGGTATCAATACCTCCATAAAACTCGGTCAGGCTATCAGTAGGCGAAACGAGCTTTATATCATAGCAGCCCCGCAGGTTATTGGCATGTGTGAAAACATCCGCCGCCCCGGCAAAGTCCATTAACTGATTACGGGATAATACTACAATTACGATCTTTTTCCTGGGCATATTCAAAATTAGCATTAATAATAGCTGTCTCAAAGGACTTAAATTATACAGTTTAGGCCACAGTTAAGCCATGAATAGTCCTATTACTGCCACCAATTGTGCATTGTGATTTATAAGCGGATTATATTTCTTTGTACTAGCATATTGTGAACATTCATAGTATGTGACAGACATTTTATCTACCAATTTAACATGCGAATAGTTACACTTGAAGAACACATTTCCTTTCCGGAGATGGCCAACAAAATACCCAAAGAGGCTTTGGGCGGTTTTGGTCAATCAGCAGTTATGCAGCGCATAGCTCCAAAACTGGCCGATATAACTGGCGAACGTTTAAAATCAATGGATGATAATGGTATTACGGTGCAGGTACTTTCTGTGGATAGTTCAGGCGCGAACCTTTTAAAACCACAGGACGGGCCGGCTTTTGCAATGCAATATAATGATTTGATTGCACAGAGGATTTCGGGTTTTGAGAATCGGTTTACGGCTTTTGCTCATTTACCGATGACAGCTCCACTTGCCGCGGCCGATGAATTAGAACGGGCAGTGAAAGAACATCATTTTTGTGGCGCTATGATACGAGGGCTAACACAGGATAAGTTTTTAGATCAGCCCGAATTTGCGCCGATATTTGAATGCGCCGAAAAGTTAGACGTCCCAATTTATCTCCACCCCGGCCTTCCTCCAAAAGGAATAGCTGATATTTATTATAGCGGGCTGCCTAATTATTCAGGTATGGCAGAAGCTTTAGCCTGTTACGGCTGGGGATGGCACTCAGAAACTGCGCTACATGTTTTACGCCTGCTCTTTTCGGGTATTTTCGATAGGTATCCCAAATTAAAACTCATCATCGGTCATATGGGAGAAATGCTACCAATGATGATGGCAAGGTCAGAAAAAGCATTTAAGCCTGGAAACGGAGGTGCCAATCAACGCACGCTTACCGATACTTTTCGCGACCAGGTTCATATTACTACCAGTGGTTTTTTTACGCAGCCACCATTAAAAATTGCTTTGGATACTTTTGGCATTGATAATATTATGTTTTCTGTTGATTATCCGTTTAGCACAAATGAGATGGGTATTGAGTTTTTGAATGAGATTGAGCTTCCTGATGAACAGCTAGCAAAAATTGCTCACGGTAATGCGGACAAACTGCTGAAGTTAAATTTATCAGCATAAAAGGTGAAATAACAGTAAAAAACTATGAAAACAGTATTAATTACAGGGGCAAACAAAGGAATCGGCTTTGAAACCGCCAGGCAACTGGCACAACTTAACTATTTTGTATATTTAGGTAGCAGGGATAAGCAACACGGACTTGAAGCCATTAAGAAAATTACAGATCAGGGTATAACTAACGTAGAATCAGTAGTAATTGACGTGACCGATATTAACTCTGTTCGCCAGGCAAGACAGGAGCTGGAAAGTAAAATTAGTGCTTTAGATATTTTGATAAATAACGCAGGTATTGCCGGCGATCAACCTCAAGACTTTTCTACAGGTGATTTGGAAAACTTGCGCAGAATATTCGATACTAATTTCTTCGGTGCCGTACAAACCACACAGGAATTTCTGCCGCTGCTGAAAAAGTCCGGGCAAGCATCCATCATCAATGTTTCCAGCGAAATTGGCTCTCTTGGTGTGCATACTGCACCGGAAAGAAATCTGAACAGGGCTAAGTATCATGCATATGGTTCTTCAAAAACAGCGTTAAATGCTTTTACGGTGATGTTAGCCAATGAACTTCGTGATACAGGCATTAGCGTTAATAGCGTTACACCTGGATATACGGCTACCGATCTAAACCAATTTCAGGGTGCAAAAACCGTAGAGGAAGGTGCAATACCCATCGTAAAACTGGTAACACAATCTGATCAGGGCATTACCGCAAAGTTTTTTAGAGATGGTGGTGAAGTTGCTTGGTAATTGAAGTAATAAAAACGATAATAGCCGCCTCATGATTACGTGTGAGGCGGCTATTCTATTAGCTAAATTTCTCGATGGCTTCGAATGTAACCGGGGTAAAGAAGTTTATTAAATTACCGTCCGGATCGCGGAATAGTAACGAGCGGTTTCCCCATGGCATTGTTGTTGGCTTTTGAACAACCTCGCCGATAAAATCTTTAACCCTTTCATATTCAACATCTACATTTTCAACCCGAAATTCTATAATTACGCTTTTGTTGCTGGCAGGCAGTGCAATGTCTGCGCCGAAAAATGCCATTGTTCTCGTGCTTCCTATAGCTAAAGTAGCCGTGGTTGTAACTATTTCTGCAAAATCTTCAGTATACCATTTGGCAGTTAAACCGGTAATCTTTTCAAGGAATTGAACTAAACGCCTAATATCAGCTGTTATAATTCTTAATGATGTTAAATACATAATGTTATCGTTTAATAATATTACCAAAGGTAAAATGGTGTAATGACAACAGTATGTCAGGAGTGTTGGATATATTTTCTTGTCTTTATTATTGGGATATCCGCGTGTTATTGCCGCGAGGTACGAAGTAATCTCGTTGCTGTACAGAGCAAACTCACAAGCTGGACGTTGCAGTGGCATGGGTACTAAAAACTTTAACTCACCTCATAAAAAAAGCCTGCAGTTGTTAATTTGCAGGCTTTCCAGTATATTTTCATATCAGCGGAGAGCTAGGGATTCGAACCCCAGGAACCTTTCACAGTTCAACAGTTTTCAAGACTGCCGCAATCGACCACTCTGCCAGCTCTCCGGGGACAAAAGTACAAATCCGGGCCGAATTGACAAATATGATATTGCTTTTTTTTTAATACAGTGTAAATAGTAGATTAAGTGTATGATAATGACACCATTAATTTTACAATTTATGCCCTTTTTCGATGCGAAAAGCATTAAAATTGGGTTTTACGACCTTAATATTGCGCTTCGCAAAGTCAATATTGGCATTTAATTCGAATCCCATCAGAATAATTAACGAGTTTAAGTACAACCAAATCATCACAACGATGAGGGTTCCTATCGAACCATATATCTTATTATAGGAAGCAAAATGGTTAATATAGTAAGTAAATCCTAAGGATGTTATTATAGCCAGACCCGTTGCCAGAAGAGAGCCCGGATTAAAAAAGTTCCAGCGTTGTTTATGCGCGGGGCCGTACCTGTATAATATGGACACCGTCACAAAAAATATGGTAACTACAATAATCCATCTTATTAAAGCAAAAATGTAAATCCAAAAATGATGTTTGGTAAATATATGTGCCTGCAAAAAACTAAGTACCGCCTGCCCTCCAATCATAATAACAATGGCTATCAATAAAGATATACTAATGTAGATAGTAAGCACAAGGGCTATCCAACGCCTTTTAAGCCACGTACGGGTTTCTAATACTAAAGAAGACCTATTGAACTGTCGCATCAAATTGGCGACACCATTGGTGGCAAAAATCAAAGCTGATAAAAAACCGAATGAAAGTAATTTACCGTTTTGATTTTTAATAATATCAACAATATTTGAATTGAAGAATTGGGTAGCTTTTTGGTTGGGCAATACCAACGAAATAAGGTCGATGAGGTTTTGCTGAAAATTATGAATAGGGATATAAGGGATGAGCGTGAACATAAATATAGTTGCCGGAAAAATAGCCAGCATAAAACTATAAGCCAAAGACGATGCCTTGTTTACCAGCGTGCCGGTAAGAAATTCCTCAACAAAAAAAACAACTACAGAATATAACGAAAGCGAACCAAAGCCAGCAGGTTTAATGGATTGCGTCCACCGTATAAATGACTTGTAAAATTTAAATCGTAATAAAAAGCGGTTCAGCCATCTCATCTACCCCAAATCTACTTAAAATATGGCTTTAATTTACTAGCTAATTCTGTTGGAATAAAGCAAATACGATTAGTTTTCATATTAACAAATACCAATAATGTTTCCCCGGTATTAATCAGTTCTCCGGCTTCATTGGTTAGTTCATATGTAAAGTTCATTCGTGCGCGCGGCATCTCCTCAATAATAACTTTTATACTGATTTCCTGGTCGTATAATGCGGGTTTTAAATATTTACAGTGCAGCTCCACTACAGGCATCATTACCCCTTGTTCTTCCATGGATTTGTAAGTCATACCTAAACTACGCATCATTTCAACACGTGCTACCTCGTAAAATTCCGCATAGTTACCATAGTAAACATAGCCCATCTGATCAGTCTCGCCATAGCGGACACGAATTGTGGTTGTGAACTCAAACATTAGCGTTTAATATTTCGCTCGTTAAGTGCCTGTTGAAAAGCATGCGCATTTTTCAAATGATCGGTAACATTAGTAGCAAATGCATGGTATCCAGAGAAATCAGCTTTAGCACACATGTAAATGTAATCGCTCTTTTTATAATCAAGTACCGAGTTAATAGCATTAATTGAAGGCATCATAACCGGCCCCGGAGGTAACCCGGTATGCAAATAGGTATTGTACGGGGAGTTAATAGTCAAATATTTATTCAACACGCGATGAATGGTAAAATCATTTTCCGCGAATATCACTGTAGGGTCTGATTCTAGTTTCATGCCTTTTTTAAGTCGATTTAAGTACAATCCGGCTATCGTTGGCATTTCATCGTCATGCAACGCTTCAGCATCAACAATTGAGGCTAAGATTGATACCTGTACCGGGCTTAAATGTAACTCGCTGGCTTTTTGCGTACGCTCAGGTGTCCAAAATTTAAGATATGCACCGTACATCTTTTTAAAGAATTTCTGTGGCGCGGTATTCCAATACAATTGATAGGTATTTGGCAAAAACATGGTATAAACGTCATCCGTTGTAAAACCATACTTCTTCACAAAATCAGCAGAATCAAGCAGGTTAATTATGCTGGCTGAGTCCGGTTCTATCTTTTTACCTACAAATCCTGCAAAATCAGTTTTTAACCGCATAGTATGGAAAGCTAACGTAACCGGGGTCTGCGTGCCTGAAGCCAGCATATTGATTAATTTCCTGTTGCTCATCCCTGCGGACAAATGATACCTACCTGCTTTTACACGGGTAGTATATTTCATATTCTGCGCAGCCCAATTAAAGGTTGTGGTATCTTTTACTATTCCTTCCTCACGAATAGTTTTATAAACATCTTCGTATGTAGCGCCTGTATGGATGTATAGAAATTCCTGTTTATCGGTAACATTTGGCCCGAAGTAATTTAGGTAATAAATAACGCAGGTAACGCCAAGGGCTATTACAATTATAAGTATCAGGGCGATTATAAATTTTCTTAATAAACTCCCGTTTGACTTTTTCTCAGCCATAGTAGATAACGATTTTTTGTTATTGTTTAATTTTTTGCAAAGCTATTAAGCCACCCGCTAAATTACGCACATTTTGGTATCCGTTTTCCTGTAATAATTTACATGCGGTTTCGCTGCGCATACCAATTTTACATATAACAACAATTTCATCCGTTTTGTTATAATTCAATTGTGCTATACTGCCTGGTAATTTAGATAAAGGTAAGTTTTGGCCACCAATATTATAAGTCGAAAACTCAATTACTTCCCGAACATCTAAAAGATTAATAATATCTCCGTTTTGTAATCGGGAATGAAATTCAACAGCATTAATTGGCAGGGCCATCAGATTTTTTAGCTTGTGAAACCGTAAGATTTATCCGTGTACCTAAACTGGTTTTACTGGTAGAATCTGTTTTAGCAGGATATTGGGCAGTAACCACTACGCTGCTCGAATCGGTAATGGTTCCCTCATAAGTAATCGTTCCAACGCCTAAACCGGCACCTTTGATCACAAATTTAGCAGCATCAAGGTCCTGATTAACCAAGTCCGGTATCTCTACTTCACTTGCACCGGCACCGTTACCTATTACCAGGTCAACCTTAGAACCTTTTGGTAATTTTGTGCCCGGTTTAATGATTTGCCCGGCAAAGTGCACTTCCAGTATATGATTAGCAATATCTGAACGCGTGCTGGTATCCCCAACCTTTAAACCATAGTTTGATAATGTAGCCACGGCCTCCATGTAGTTCTGATCTTCCAAATCCGGAAGGGCTACGTTGGGCGCTAAGCGAGTAACCATTGTCAGGTAAATAATACGGTTTGCTTTAACCATCGTACCCGCATCCGGGTCTTGCTCAACAATAGTTCCGGGTGGTTGATCGGGTACATAAACGGAATCTATCTGGTAACCAAAGCCCTGGTCTGTTAAAGTGCTGATAGCTTTATCTACCGACATTCCTTTTACAGGCGGTACAGGTGCACCCGAACCATGGCGGGTATAATAATCTAAGCTCAAGTAAGCTATAAAAACCAATAACAATACGGAACCAAGTGCCGCGAAAAACGTGTTACGGAATGATGTGGTTTTTAAGTAAGCCCAAAATCTGTTCATGTATCAGTAGAATATTAGCGTACCAAACATAGTGAATATTTCGGAATTTGGATTTATCAATACTCATTTTGCTTGTAGCTCAACCATATATAAATTTAAAGTAAATCCAATTCGAAATACCGCACCAAACAAATATCTTTGAATTATCATGACAGTCAAAAATATCGCCCTTTGTGCCGGTGGTTATACCGGGGAGTATGAAGTATCTATCAACAGCGCCAAAAATATCGCCGCTAATCTTGATCCCGCTAAGTACAAGGTTTATACCGTGTTGATCAACCGCGACAGTTGGTTTCACGATACCGGCCACGAGCACATTGGCATAGATAAAAACGATTTTAGCCTGATTATAAAAGGGGAGAAAATCAAGTTTGATTTCGCCTTTATAACTGTGCACGGTACCCCTGGCGAGGACGGAAAACTGCAAGGTTACCTGGATATGATGGGCGTTCCCTACAACACCTGCGATGCCACTACATCTGCCATTACCATGAATAAGGCCTACACCAAAACCATCGTACATGGCATCCATGGCCTGCATGCCGCCCGCAGCATGCAACTGCACCGCAAGGATGGCCATGATGTGGCAACCATTGCAGCCAACCTAAAGTTCCCGCTGTTTATTAAGCCAAATAACGGTGGTAGCAGCGTTGGTATGAGCAAGGTGCATAACATAGCAGGCCTGCCAGAGGCCATCGAAAAAGCTTTCCATGAGGACGACCAGGTTTTGGTGGAAGAATTCATCAAAGGCCGTGAGTTTAGCCGCGGGATAGCACGCATTAAAGGTAAGATAACCGTATTGCCGGGTACCGAGATCATCAGTACCAAGGAGTTTTTTGATTACGAGGCCAAGTATACACCAGGTGTTTCGCACGAGATTACCCCGGCCGATCTGAGCCAAGAAAAAAGCGATGAAATAGCCGAAATCCTAACCGAAATCTACTTACGTTTGAACTGCAAGGGTATGGTGCGTATAGATTTTATTTTGTTGGATGATACCCAAGATTTCTACTTCATCGAGGTGAATACTACCCCCGGCCAATCTTCTGCAAGCTTAATACCGCAACAGGTGAGAGCGGCCGGATTGGATTTAATGGAGTTTTACGGCGATCTGATAGAAGGCGCTTTCTAAGTACTGTACCACGTTACAAGTGAAGCAGTAATACAATTTTAGTGCCCCATATCCGGTTGAAGTCTTACTCCTACTACCTGAATAAATAAAAAGCCTTACTTATTCAGGATGGATAGCAAAACGTTTTTTTGAGTTGATTGATATCAGCTCTTCTTCTTTTCGTTATTGAGTGGTATAAAGTAAATCTCCCGAAACCAGTTTATCAGATGAAGCTTCAATTGTAATAAGCCCTGGGTTATCTCCAGCTTTAAGTAATATAGTAGCAATGCCAGCTTCGGCATTAACTGATTGTTTGCCAATAAGCTCACCATTACCTTTAATCGAAAACTTTATGACATTATCGGCATCCGGTATCACTGTCCCGTTAGTGTCTGTAACATAGGCATGAATAAATATTACATCATTTTTACCTGCAACAAGATTTTTGCCGCTTAAATCTGCCTGGATATGTATTTTAAATGCACTACCTGGTGTTGATATACTATTAACAGCAACCTTTTTGCCTTTTATATAACCAATTGCAGTTAATTTACCTGGCTTATATGCTGCCAGGTTGAAGGTAAATGGTGGATGTGATAAATTCTTTGAAAACTGATCAGTATCAGGTTTCTGAATGCCAAGAGTTTTATCATTGAGAAACAATTCTACTTCATCGCAATTGCTAAATATTTTTACTGTTTTCTGTTTGGCATCATTCCAATAGTTAGCTATAAAAACCATAGGCTTACCGAATCCATTTGCATCTGCATTAGATTGATATTGGCTTTGGTAAAAATAAAAACTGAATTTAGGTAATCTGAAAATATCCATTATGCCAGAGGTTTCCAGATCGGCAGCATACCCTCTTTTGTAATCAAACATTAACCAATTGGCATCACCAACGCCCGGGCCATATAAATTATCGTTATGCGATTCCTGAAAATTTAATGCCTGTTGTAACATTCGCTGTTGCCCGTCTGTTCTTAATTGTCTTGAACTGCGTTCCTCGCTTTTTAAACCAGTATATTCCTTTTGATTAAATCCGGCATTTTGAGCATAGTATTCCCAATCACCATATTCTGCAAGTAACAATGGTTTAGGATGATTGTATTTTTTAAAGTAATCCGGGGCCTTTGAATGCTGGCGGGCAGGGTTAAACACATCATAAGCATAATCCATCCATCCAGAACTAAATACACCGTTAAAAGGCAGTTCAGCATGTACAATTTTATTTGCAGTATCCATGTAATCCTTGCTCATATTGGTTTCATTTAATGCGGCTTCCCATAAAACAATAGCAGCATGATTACGGTCGCGATGGATCATATCCCGGATATTTTGAAAACTATTTTCCTGAAATTGCTGGTTACCAAAAAACTGCCAGCCAGGTATGGCATCCATTACCATTATACCCAATTCGTCGCAGGCATCTAAAAAAGCCGGCGAAGGAGGATAATGAGAGCATCTTACAAAATTAAACCCGGCGCTTTTTATTTTCCAGGCATCACGGTATTGCGCATTATCTGATAAAGCATAACCTATGTATGGGTATTCCTGATGACGGTTAGTGCCTACTATATTTAACTTCGTCCCGTTTAAATAAAAACCTCCCGCTACAAATTTCACCGTTTTGATACCCGTATTTAAAGTTATCTCATCCGTTTCTGCTGTATTTTTAAATACCTGTACTTTAATGTGATACAAATATGGTTGGGATGGTGACCATAACTGAGGATTGGTAATTGCAAGCGATTGGGTAAATATACCGTGCTTTTTAGCTGCAATTAATTGTTTGCCGGATGCTGATGTTGCTACTACCTTTCCATCGTTTGTAAATAAGGTTGTTTTCACCCATGATTCTTTTCCAGTATTATAATCATTATTTACTTCGGTTTTAACCACAACCTTTGCATTTGTAGCGCTTACATCTTCATCATGAATAAGTACGCCGCCACCTGCCAGATGATTGGCTTGAACGGCATTACATATATATAGTTTATCTTTTATAATTAACCATGCATTACGATAGATTCCACCATAATAATTAAAATCCAAATCCTTTATTGGTTTACCTGGCGGAATAACAGGATTATCCTGATTGTTTAATTTTACGAGGATACAATTCTGTTGCCCGATTTTTACAATATTGGATATATCAATATAAAAAGGAAGAAAACCACCAAGATGCTTATAGATATGTTTACCATTTAAATAAACATCGGCCTCGTGCATAGCGGCATCAAACTGAATAGCGATATGCTTACCATTACTTTCCGGAGAAATTGTGAAAAACTTACGGTAAAAACACGTTCCCTGCCATTGTTCTTTAACTTTTTCTACCGGTTCAATATTTGGCGTATGGGGTAATGATACTTTTTCCCAGTTAATATTAGCTATCTGAGCATTGCTTAAAACCTGCCCGCAATTAGCAGTATCAATATCTTTTACAAATGCCCAATCAGCATTAAAATTTTTAACCGAAGGAAGATTAGTTTGTGCTTTAACTTGTAATGTACTAGCGATTATAAGCAAAAAGTAAAATGGATATTTTTTCATTTATAAGAATTATAACAACAGGTTCATTACAGGTTCGCAATGCACTGTTAACATATTTATTTTAAAGTTTATAGGGCTTTATTGAGGGATATTATATTTTTTACTGATTTCAGAATAAGCTTTCATAAACTCATTGGCGTTACCTTTTTTATCAAATGCAGCTTCGCCATAATTGAGGGGCTCCCATATAAAGGTGCCTTTCATTTTATTCCCCGGCAGGGAAAACTCAATATCATTTACAGCCTGTTTGTGTTGCGAGTATTCAACTACGATAACATCCTGTTTATAGCGATGGTTTAAATCTGTCAGATTTCTGCTCAAGCTGTCCGGTGGACCATGCCATTCTGGGTAATAGGACTCTCCTATAATGTCAAATTTCACATCACGTTTTAACATATTATCTAAAAAGTATCGTGATTCAGCATTTTCTCCACCACAGGCAATGTGCAGCATTATTTGGATTGATTTATCTACATCCTTTACTCCCTGTACACCTGCTTTTAAAAAAGCAGCAAGGGTATCTAAATGCTTTAACCTCCCATCGGGCCATAGCATACCATGGCTTATCTCGTTACCAACCTGTACCATATCGGGTAATGTACCTTGTTGTTTTAGCGCCAGTAATATATTTTTTGTAAAGTCTCTTAATGAGTCCTGCAATTGTTGATAATCTGCCGATTTCCATGCAGCGGGTTTATACTGTTTGCCGGGATCGGCCCAGTTATCGCTGTAATGAAAGTCGAGTAAAAAACCCATACCCGCAGCCTTAATACGCAAGGCCATTTTCTTTGTATTTTCCAGATCGCAGAACCCCTTTTTGGAGTATCCACTATCAGCTGACGGATTATTGAATATCCGTAGCCTTATATAATTAAACCCATGGTCTTTAAGTATCTGTATAGGGTCTTTTTGAATACCATTATCATAAAATTTATGGCCTTCGGCTTCCAACTCCGGAAGAAAAGAAATATCAGCCCCCAATATTTTATCAAAATGAATATGCTTTTTAGCCGGTGATGGTTTAAATGCAAACAAAATGTGCATTGTAAATACAGAAATTAATATTCCAGTTGAAATTTTTAAGCTTTGTATGATTCTCTTTTTCATATAAACATATTATATAGTTTAATTTATGAAACAAGTATGCGACCCACAACATATCGCATACTTGATTTCATTTATTTAATGTGCAAAAGCATTCATAGCTGCTGTTGGCTTACCTGTAGCATCAAACGCGCCCATAGTGTATCCTTGCCAGCTATTATAAGCTTCGGGCTCCCAGTAAAACAAGCCTAAACCATTACCACCCGATACCGATTTAACTTTAGCTATAAGATCGGTTAAAAAAGAATTACAGGTAGTTGGTGCTGTAACATCCATACCAGCCTCACATATCATTACCTGCTTACCATATCTTGAAACCATATCGTTCATATTGGTTAAACATTCGCTATCTATTGTTGACCAATTACTTGTTGTGGGATATATAGAAAAGCCGCAAATATCCCATTTAGCACCATAGGTTGTAAGCCCATCAAATATCCAGCGGGTGGTAGTATTGTTAAACCCATTAGCAACATGTACAATAACTTTAGCTGATGGGAATACCGCCTTAACCGCGTTATATCCGTTTAACACCATGCTTGCAAAGGTTTGAAAGTTAGTAGCTGATACCGAGGCTCTCCCATCCTGCCAAAGCATCCCGTCACTGGTTTCATTACCTACCTGCACCCATGTGGGTGTTATTCCGTTTGATTTTAACGTATTTAACGCTCCATAAGTGTAGCTATAAACTGTACTTATTAAAGTACTGGTACTATAGCTAGTCCATGCAGCTGGTTTTGTTTGATCGCCTGGATCTGCCCAGGTATCGCTATAATGAAAATCTATAAGGATATTCATTCCGGCGGCGGCGGCTCTTTTTGCTTTAGCCACCACATCTGTTATGTTATTCCATCCCGCAGATGGGTTTACCCAAACACGTAGTCTTATAGAAGTGATGCCCAAACCTTTCAAAACAGTGAAGAGGTCCTGCTGTGTGCCACTACTATTGTAGAACTTGTAATTTGACGCTTCCATTTGTGTAACCCAGCTTACATCAGATCCATAGGCAAATGATGTACTGGTAGCAAATGAAGATGTAGCCGTCGCCGGCTTAACTAAAGTAAGTTGTTTTTGAGTAGCATCTTTTGTACAACTCAGGCCTAAACAAAGCCATAAAGCTGATGAAAGAATGATAATTTTTTTCATAATATTAGTTTATTGGTTAGTAAATTGTGGCTGTTTTGTATTGCAGCATTTAGTTCGCGAAAGCATCCAGTGCAACGGTTGGCCTGCCTGTATCATCAAAAGCCCCTAATCCATAACTCATCCAATTGTAAGCCTCTGGTTCCCAATAAAAAACACCTAAACCATTGTTATTGCTAACTGACCTTGTTTTACTAATAAGATCTGTTAGAAAAGCTTTAGCTGTTGTTGCATCTGAGGCACTAAACCCCGATTCACATATCATTACCGGCGTACCATAACGCGAAACCATATCATTCATATTTGCCAGGCACTCTGTGTTGTAGGTTTGCCAGTTACTTGCTGTTGGATAAAGCGACATACCGATTATATCCCACTTGGCACCGTTGCTCTTTAATCCGTCAAACAGCCATCGGAATGTAGTGTTATCATATCCGTTTGCCAGATGTACAATAACTTTAGTTGTGTTGCTTGCGTCCTTTACGCCCTGATATCCTGCTGCTATTAATTTGGCAAAATTTGCCATGTTTGTAGATGCGCGGCCGTCCTCCCATAACATGCCGTCGCTTGTTTCATTACCAACTTGCACCCAGGTTGGTGTAACTCCATTTAACTTTAAAGTATCAATTACTGCTTTTGTATAATCATGAACGGTGGTGACCAGTGTATTAAGATCCATATTTGCCCACGCGACCGGTTTTGTTTGGTCGCCGGGATCGGCCCAGGTATCACTGTAATGAAAATCTATCAATATCTTCATGCCGAGTGCTGTGGCTCTTTTGGCTTTAGTTACCATATCCGCGGTATTACACCACCCGCCCACCGGGTTAACCCAAACCCGCAGCCTTATGGCATTCATCCCTTTATCTTTTAGTATTTGTATACAATCTTGTTGTGTGCCACTGTTATTGTAAAATTTATAACCCGATGCTTCCATTTGGGTTAGCCAGCTTACATCTGCTCCCTTAGCAAAAGAAGTGTCCTTATTTACTACAGTAGCCGATGTATTACCAGTTGTTTGAGCGCTATTTCCTTTTTTACAACCTATGCTATAAACCAGGATGATAGATAAAAGCCAGATTATATTTTTCATTATAATGCTTAAAGTAAATTAACCATCAGCCGATGTGTTGGCTGATGGTTGGATATATATTAATAACCAGGGGTTTGAGTTAGTGTGCCTTTTCCAGCAGCCAGGTTATAATTTGAAATAGGTTCCAGATAATTGGTTGGTGTTTTGCCTACTGATTGTAGCGCCTGATTATATTGACCGTGCCTTATTAATTCCATCTTCCGGTCTCCTTCAAAATAAAGGTCCCACCCCTCTTCTTTTAATATCCAAGCGTCAAAGGATGCTTTATCTGCAGTGGCAGCCGTCGGAACGCTACCTAATCCGCCATGAGCTAATCTAACCTGATTCACATAGCCGATAGATTCCGAAGTTGGCCCATCAACCTGATTTTCAGCTTCTGCAAGCATAAGCATTACATCGCCAAGGCGTGCCTGTGGCAGGTCATTTGCCTGAAATGAGCCGCTTGGCCCGTCATTATCTGGGTATTTGGCAATTACCGGACCAGTTAAGCCGCTAGCCTGATTAACTGTTACGCCCGATCTGTTTGTATAGCTTGCTATTAGCAATGCGCGTCTTTTATCAGCGGGATCAAATGAATTATAAAATGCCCAGGTTGCGGCAAAAGGTGCATTACCCGCATATCCCCAAGCATACTGTACCTCGTTGCCAACATAGTCGCCCGGATAGGTATAAAAGTCATAAGGATTAAAACCCGGCGAAACCGGTTTCCCGTCTGATCCAGGCGAACATATAGCTGCCCACATAGTTTCTGAGTTCTTTTCTGTTGCGGTTGTAAATAAACTGGCATAATTAGTAACCAACGAGTAGCCCATGCCCATAATTTGTTTACCAACAGGAATAGCGTCAGCAAAATCCTTCTCATTCATGTAAGTTCGCATTAAAACGGTTAATGCCAATGCTTTATTAAACCTACCATAATTTGCTGGCGTAACAGGTAAATTAGCAGCAGCATAAGTTAAATCGCTCACTATATCGGCCAGGTAATCGGCTCTTGATGGGCGGGTAAGATTGCTTTCGGCGCTTGTACCCAATAAAGCAGGATTAGTAATAACAGGTACCGGCCCGTATAATTGCAAAAGGTAATACATATTCCACCCTCTCGACATTCTGGCTTCGGCTATAAACTCATTTTTATCTGCCTGGTCAATGCCCGAGTTAGTAATATCAGCGATGATTTGCGTTAACCTGCTTATAAACCTTGTTTTTTCAAAGTGGTCATTGTTAGCGTCCGGTAAGCTGATTAGCGGCGTATAGTCCGCCTCGCTAAATTGTGTAAATATCCCACCCCAACCGGTAAAAGTATCCATTTCATCAGTACCATAGTCAAACTCCATTATTTGTCCATACTGTGCGCTAAACCAGCAAGGTTGATAAGCAGCGCCGTCCTGATACCCCCATTTCGCCTGGAATGGTTCGTATGCCTGTATTGTGTAAGCCGTAAAATCAGCTACTGTTTTAGGAAAAGTGGCAGCATTTAAGCTCCCATACAGCTGTGGGTCCAGCTTTTTGCAGCCACTTATGGTAATAAATAATATGGCTAATGTATATATCAATGTTTTTTTCATGATTCTTATTTTTAAAAACTACGTCAAATAATTAAAAAGAGGCTCTAACGCCAACTGACAGGGTCCTGGTAGGCGGGTAAGGGGCGTATCCGCCTTTTACGTTTTGGTAACTTACTTCAGGATCTGCACCTTTATAATTGGTTATGATAAACAGATTCTGCGCATCAACAAATACCCTGATAGATTTTGCAAAACCATTTATAGCTGACGAGTTTAAAGTATAACCAAATGTTAGGTTACGCAAACGAACAAAGTTTGTACTGGCGATATTAATGTCAGACGGCACCAACAGACCTACGGCACTTTCAACATAATTTACACTTGGCCTTGTACCATTTGGATTAGTTGAGCTATACACATTAAAGGCTTGCGTAGTTCCGTTCTGGCTACCTGATGCAATTGCATTAGGATCGCCCCAGGCGTTATTTAAATTAGTAGCATGCCCGCCAAATTGACCGTAAAAGAATACTGATAAATCAAATTGTTTATATCTGAAATTATTACCAAAGCCAAGCGTGATCTTGGGATCGGGATTCATTTTAAAAACATCCCTATAATCTAACTTACCATCATTGTTTTTATCAACAAAAATTGGAGAACCTGGCAAATTAGCGCCACCAGTTGTTGGCTGAGACGCAGGTACTGCCTGGCCTGGTTTTAATAAACCATCGGTTTTAAAATAATAATACTCATCCACCGGATCATTTACACTTTGATAAGCCTGCAAAACAGTGAAAGGAAACTGAGTATCCCATTTATATAAATAATGAGATGCATTAATAACGGTACTCCAGTCAAAATCCCTTGTAGTGATGTTATGCGACATTAATGAGATGTCATATCCCTGCCTGATCTGGTGTGCACCATTTATGGTTTGAGTAAAAAACTCCGACAAAGGTGCTGTTGGGGCTGTTGTGCTTAATAAATTGGTAATATCATCTCTAAAAACATCAACAGATCCTGTTATCCTGTCTTTAAACAATCCAAAATCAAGGCCAATATTTTTATTTATCGTTTTTTGCCATGTTAAATTTGGATTATCTACAGCATACCTTGATATTGTGACATACTCGGTTCCGCCATCCAGATATACATTATCCGAATTTGGAGAATACCCGCCGTATGCCGCAGATCCAATAGTTTGGCCTGTTATACCAATGCTGGCACGAAATTTTAAAAGGTCAACAACAGTTATATTCTTAAAGAATGCTTCATCATTAATTTTCCAGCCCAATGAAACAGCTGGGAATAACGCGTATTTATTATTAGGAAAGAATAAACTGTAACCATCATCCCTTAATGAAGCGGAGATGATGTACCTATCAAGGAAATTAAATGTCCCCCTGCCAAAATAAGAGCGTGTAGTATTAGCTGTTTGGTCTGATGTAATGGCTACATTTCCGGTTTCGGCGCCAAGGTTTGTTGTTGTAAGTCCGTCTTCTGCACCCGTTCCCTGTGCATTAAAGGAACTATATTTGCTGATATACTGTCCTGCACCACCTACCAGATCAATATTCAAAAAATTAGCTATCTTCTTTTGATAGGTTAACGAAGCTTCTAAAGTTTGGTTATCACGATCATTATAGTTCAGTGAAGCTCTTGATAGAAATTGCTGATAAAAGAACACACTTCCGGGAACAAAAAAATCACGTGTTGCAGCTTCATAGTTATCACCGAACAATAAGCGACCGGTTAAAGCTCCTGGGATCAGGTTAAAATCTGCAGATATATTGGTATTTAAAGAATGATAATGGGTGTGATCCTGTACCTGCATCAGCCCTACAGGATTTGAAGTAGTGCCGAATTGAGAAAGTACGCCATTAGTATAAACCGGTATGTTTGCCGGAAAAGCTAACGCAGCCTGTACTATCCCAAATCCCTGGCTACCAGACCCGTCATTTTGGCCACCCGATGAAGAATTTTGATAATCATTCTGGCTTCCTGTGAAGTTTGTATTTAAAGTGACAAACTTTGCCAGTTTGAATGATAAATTAACCCTACCTGTATATTTTGTTAAAGCTGAACCCTGAATGGTGCCCAACTGGTTAAAATAACCGGTTGAAAGATAATAAGTAGTTTTATCTGTGCCGCCGTTAACACTTAAGTTGTCATTATCAATATACCCCCTTCTAAATATCTGATCAAGCCAGTTAGTACCAACACCCGCATTTGCTATCTGCTCTGTCGAATATTTTGGAGTTGGAACTCCCGATGGTGCATTCGGGCCGTAAGGTTCCATTAAATTAGCGCCTAAATATTGGTCGGTTTGAAATGTATCAAAAAGCGACTCATATTGTGATGCGTTTAATGGCTTTAAATAGCCTGTATTACTCACAACAGAATGGCTGCCATCAAAGTTTATATTTATTTTGCCAGCTTTACCTTTCTTTGTAGTAATTAAAATAACACCATTAGCTGCATTAACACCATATATAGCTGCACTAGCATCTTTTAAAATTTCAACAGATTCAATATCCGACGGATTTAAGCCAGCTAATGCACCGCGTGAAACACCATTTGTGCCCGCATCTATACTTCCACCGCTAGGTTCAAGTCCGTCATTTGGGAATATCACACCATCTACTACTATCAAAGGGGCTCCGCGGCCGCGTATAGAAAGATTAATAGCCCCACCGGGTTGGGTGCTCGATTGCTGAACTTGCAAACCTGCTGCCCTGCCAAAAAGTAATTCCTCCACAGAATTATTAGCATCCTTCGGAATAGTCTTAGGATCAATCTTAACAACAGCAGTTGTAAGGTTTGCCCTGGTAGATGTTCCATAGCCAATAACCACCACTTCGTTCAGGCCATTTTGTTTGGTGGCTAAGGATACATTTAACGAAGCACCTGTTATTGTCGCCTGGATATCTTCGTACCCTACTGCACTAAAAACAATCACAGCGCCTTTTGTTGCATGTATCGTGTATTTACCTGACGCGTCAGACGCTACTCCATTCGCTGTATTTTTTATTTTAATGGTTGCCCCTGGAATAACAGTTCCATCATCTTTGGAACTAACGGTACCCGAAACTGCTATGGTTTGCTGGGCATGTACCTTAAAAGAAAGAAGCCCGGTAACGAGAAAGATCAGAAACATGAATCTTCTCCAAAAATGAAAAGTAAAAGTAAAATTTCGCATAATTCAGTGATTAATGGTTTAATAATTTAATTGGTTTATAAGCGGAGCCATTTTGCTGAGAACAAAGTGGCAACTGTATTAACAGTTATTTATATTTGAAATATCAAATGTAAAATATACAGTTAATTAGGCTTAGACAAATAACTGATAATTTCGACATAATTAAATTGTTCAATTAGTCAATTATTTAGTCCGATTAGTCATTTTATTACATTTCCATCCCCACATAACTCATTGTTAAATAAGGATGCATAAATTAGCCAATGATGCAATCTGCTCACAGATTGCCAAAACCAATTGTAACCGAAAACCAAAAAATGGTTTATAAATATTTTAGTAATTATTATTACCGCAGGGTCAATAAGTTATGCTTATGGATGTTTTGTGTACTTGTTTCTTTTAAAGTAATTACGCCATTACCGTTGATGGCCCAAAGCATAAATTTGAAATTTAAGCACATCACAACAACAGATGGACTATCAGGAAATACGGTAGAAACGATTTTTCAAGATAGCAAAGGGTACATTTGGTTTGGTACAAGAGACGGATTAAACCGGTACGATGGTTATAACATTAAGATATTTAGAAATGACGCCATCAATATAAAAAGCATAAGCGATAATTACATTAAATGTATTTGTGAAGATGCCCGGCATAACATATGGATAGGTACTTTAAATGGGTTGAATAAGTTTGATCCATATAAAAATTCATTTACGGTATATAAACATGATCCTTCAAATAAAAACAGCCTATCGAGTAGTGAAATAAATTGTTTGTATAGTGATAAAGAAGGTAAATTATGGGTTGGCACAAGTAGTAGTGATTTGAACTACTACGATGTTAAGAATGACGTATTTAAACAGTTTCGATATAGAAAGGGCTATCCACCAAAACCTGTAAATGATGAAATAAATGATTTGTATGAAGACGGCGATAGAAATTTATGGATCGGTACAGATAAAGGAATATCGGTTTATAACCAAAAAACCGATACCTTTTTTAATGCTTTTAAATTAAACGGCAAATCAAATTCTTATATCAGTTATGCTATAACTAAAATACAAGAGGATAAACAAGGAAATATTTGGCTGGGAACACTTGATGACGGCATAGTTGTGGTTAATTTGACGACTCAGGTTATTAAGCAATTTCGCCACAATGATAAAGATCAATTTAGCCTAAGTACCGACCAGGTAAGAAGTTTGTGTATTGACAAGAAAGGTGAAATTTGGACGGGTGGGATTAACGGTAGCCTTGATTTATTCAATCCGAGCAATAATGCCTTTATCCATTGTAAAAATGTACCGGGAAACCCACTTAGTTTATCCCAAAAAACTATATCAGCGATTTTTGAAGATAACCAAAATAATCTATGGGTGGGCACACATCGCGGAGGTGTTAACTTTTATGCCCCATTGGCAGATAAATTTAAACTTGTACAACCGCTATCTGATAATAATAGTTTAAGCTATAATGATGTTAAATCATTTTGCCAGGACCATTTGGGTAATATATGGGTAGGTACTGATGGCGGCGGCTTAAATTTATATAACACCACCTATAATACATTTCAGCATTATAAGTATAATGTTTATGACCCCAAAAGCATTAGTTCAGATGCGATATTGAGTATTAATGAAGACCATGAAAATAATTTGTGGATAGGTACCTGGGGCGGCGGTTTAAACCTGATGAACAGAAACAATAATACTTTCGTTCATTTTACCAATAACCCGGCCGATAAAAACTCCATCAGTTCAAATTATGTGCAAACAACACTTGATGATAGCGAAGGAGATTTTTGGGTTGCAACTTATTATGGCGGACTTAATCTTTTCGATCGTACAGCACATACGTTTAGGCGAATCACGAGTGATCCGCAACAGAAAACCAGCATATTCGGGAATAACATCGTTTCGTTAAATGAGGATAAAGACAAGAACATATGGATAGGCACCGATGATGGTGGGTTAAATTGCTATAACTTAGTAAAAAATAAGTTCACACATTATTTTGTTAATGGTCAGCAGATACCAGATATAAGAACAATTTTTACCGATAGCAAAGGAAGGGTTTGGGTTGGCCATGCAGGATTATATCTGTATAATAAATCTGCTAACCGATTTGATTTATTTACGGATAAAGGTGGACTCTCATCCGAATTTATTAAGGGGATTACTGAAGACAAAGAGGGTAATTTATGGATATCCACCTCAAATGGATTGACAAAATTAAACCCGGATAATTATTCGATAAAAAAATACAACATAGCTGATGGTTTGCAAGGATTGGAGTTTGAAGCTGGATCATATATGCAAACTAAAAATGGTGAAATGTATTTTGGCGGAATTAACGGGTTTAATACATTTTACCCACGAGATATTAAAATCAATCAATTTATAGCCCCTGTTTATATAACAAACTTCCAGCTATTTAATCAAACTATACAACCTGGCCAGAAAAACTCTCCGTTACAGAATGATATTAGCTTTACGCATCATGTTGATTTAAACTATCAACAGTCATCAATTTCGTTTGAGTTTGCACTATTAAATTATACCGCACCAGAGAATAATCAATATGCATACAGATTAGATGGATTTGAAAAAACATGGCATTACAGCCATAAAGAACGGAATGCCAATTATACTAACCTTGACCCCGGGCATTATACCTTTTATGTTAAAGCTGCTAATAACGATGGTGTATGGAATAATAAACTCACTTATGTTAGTATAGATATACACCCCCCATTTTGGGAAACATGGTGGTTTAAATTATTGATCTCTTTATTAATTTTTACATCGGCTTATTTTTTACTCCGTTTTAAAAAGAATCTCGACCTCAAAAAAATAGATGAAAAAAAGCGGGAAGAAATGCACAATATTCAATTGCAGTTTTTTACCAATATTTCTCACGAATTCAGAACCCCTCTCAGCCTAATTTTAGGGCCTGTTGAAAAAATGATGAAGGAAGATGACCGTTTAATTTTTCATCAATATTATGAAACTATACGTCGTAATGCCAACAGGCTCTTGTTATTAATTAATGAGCTGATGGATTTTAGAAAGGCAGAAACAGGAGCATTAAGACTAAAAGTTATGCCCGGAAATTTAAACATATTTATAGCAGAGGTGGCCGAAGATTTTAAAAACCTGGCCCTACAAAAAAACATCAATTTATATTTAAAAATAGATAAAGATTTGGGGGAAACCTGGTTTGACCGTCAAGTTATAGAGAAAATAATATTGAATTTGATGGACAACGCTTTTAAATACACCAAAACTGGCGGAAGCATCACTATTGAGATTTATGAAAATGAACGGGAATTTACTTCAGTACATGAACATCAGATTGCTATTAATGCTAATTTCAAGGGGAGGAAGTATGTATACATACGTGTTTCTGATACTGGGATAGGGATATCGAACGACTCAATACAACATTTATTTGAACGCTATTACCGAATCACCGATGCCCATATGGGATCGGGAGTGGGATTAGCCTTTGTAAAAAGCCTTACGCTTTTACATAAAGGAAGTATATATGTTAATAGTAAAAAAAATACGGGTAGTGACTTTGTGATAAGATTTCCTGTTGATAGAACCGATTATTCGACGAATGAAACGTGGGTTTCAAAATCAATAAATGGGACTATACAATTAGAAAGCCTAACTGCATCCGTGTATCAAAATGAAAACACAGAATTACAGGAATTCACTAAAGCTGCTATCGTAAACAATAATAACGGCGCCTATAAAATTTTAATCGTTGATGATAATGAAGAACTTCGGAACTTTATCCATCATAGTTTGGCTGAGTTTTATCAAATAATTGAAGCAGAGGATGGAGTAGCTGCTTTAGCCATAACTAAAGCTGAAATGCCTGATTTAATTATCAGCGACCTGATGATGCCAAAGATGAATGGGATAGATTTTTGCAGAGAATTAAAAAAAGATAAAAAAACAAGCCAGATCCCGTTTATTATACTTTCAGCAAAAGATGCTATTGAATCAAAAATAGAAGGTGCAGATTCAGGAGCTGATCTGTACTTTCCCAAACCCGTAAGTATTCACCTACTATTACTTTCTGTTAAAAACATTTTTGAACAACGAAGCACTTTAAAAGAACGATACCTGAAAAGTTATTTTTCAGAAGCCCAGGAAATCACTGATTCGGAAAACGATAAAGTCTTTCTTGATCAGTTAATAAGCCTTATTGAATTACAATTAAGTAATTCTGATTTGGATGTTGACTATATATGTAAGGAAATGGGGATGAGTAAAACAAAATTATATAACAAAATAAAGGGTATCACCGGTTATTCAATTGGCGAGTTTGTACGATCATTCAGGCTAAAAAAAGCAGCTAACATTATCACCCATGAGGATGTTTTGCTAACTACTGTAATGTATCGTGTAGGTATACAAACTCAATCTTATTTTACCAAGGCTTTTAAAAAGGAATTTGGCAAAACACCCTCGCAATTTTCGCAGGATATTAAGAATGAAAAAGAAGCTATTTAAAACCAAACGTTCAGATGAAAATTGATACTTACTGGAGATTCTGCAGATATAAGCTCATGTCATCGGAAGTTTTAACTTTTAATCGTTCCAATTTTTTCAGGTAGAAAGCCCTTAAATCACGCCATTGATAATACGGAAATGACTTTGAATTGAGCCCGTCTATCTTTTCTTCCTGCTCGTTTAACAATACCTTAACCAAGTAACCCGAAGTTCCCTTTCGCTTATAAAACACCCATTGAACATTGGCACTTAGTGGAATAACTGCTGATGCGTTCCAGTTGGTTTTTGATTTACCGATATTCCTAATCGGTTTATCTGCCGATGCTATTTGTAGTAAAGCTGCAAATGGAGCTATTGTTTCGGCATGGGCGAAACGCAGGCGGGCATCGTTTTTACCAGTTTTTATAAACTCATCCGTGGTATTTAAAAAATCCACCAAAAGTGGTACAGCTACCCTAACCTGTATTCCGTCATTGTTTTTTCCGGGCCCTTTTTTCAAATCTTCATTCATAGAATCCATTTCACCCAATTTTTGCAACTCATTACAAGTAAAAAAAGATTCAAAATTTAGATTTCTCGATTCATCCCCCCCTCCCCTTATCTCTGTTTTTAATGAATAAACAATTGTAGCAAATCCAAATATATCAGCTACAAATTTTGATTGCTGATCTTCATCTAATTGTTTTAAAAACCCGGCGGTAAATATCCTGTGAGCAACAGAAAAATTAATAACCTTAAAGTCATCCGCCTTCTCAATTGCCAACATAGCGGCATCACTGTCCATACTATTCTCAAAAATTTTATAGGCAGGTGATAAATCATAAAATCTTAAGGCCACGTCATCATTATGAAACGTTGCCGATACTGTATCTTTAAGTTTACCATTTAATCCTACTAAAAAAGCATCAGCGCTTTGCCGGGTACGTATTTCTTTGGTTATAGCCACGTCGAGATTTAAATTACCTTTAAACACATTAGGATAATTCAAATACATCCTCTCGCCCAAGCTGCGTAATTCGTCTTTGCCTTCGGCAGATATGAACTTTGTATTCCCTTTTTCAATTTTCTGTAAAGCGATAACCATTTGCATTAACTGCTCCCCTTTTGCAGTTAATGCGTTTAAGCTGTCGGCCTTAAATAATAGGCTGTATGCGAGTGTTGATCTTACATCTTTTGTTAAATGCCGCGCACCATGCCTGCCTACATGGTTGATAAAAACAGGCTCATAACCTTTAGGTGCAGGAGTATACCTTGGGCCAGGAGATTTATATAGCGTTTTCGTCCCTAAAAAATCGCTATTACATTTTTGGGCAAATGCCCCAAAAGGCAATACAATTACAAGTAAAAGGGACAATATGATGATTCTCATAACAGCTTTAATTTTAACAAAAAAGAGACGCAATGTACTGCGTCTCTGCTCAATAAATTCAATAATATTAATGTTGGTTTCCTGTACCATCATTTTGATATGCACCTATATCTTTACCGGGAGCCGTAATATTTGCTCCGTAATTGCCTGTTGTGGTAACTGTGTTATAAGATACCGCGATAGTACTTGCCTTTCCTAGTGCTGGTGAAGTCGACTGAGGTCTAAAGCTGGACGTACCTACCATTACAATGGCAGGTGTTTGATTATTTGCGGTAACTGGCGCGGGATATTGTGTATAATTATAAGCATTCACATCGAAGCCATAAAACATTGGGTTATTTTGTTGCGCTGTAGCAGAATAAATATCGGCAGTTTGGGTTTTTCCGACACCATCGGCTGCATAAAATTGTTTAACTATTGCCGCATTATAACCATAAAACAACTGATTGTTATAATGCACATTAGCAACATCAGCACTACTTAATACCCGTAGACCTATGGCGCAATTTACAATCATATTATTATAAGCATTGCCTTTAGCTGATTTTTCAAAATCAATTGAACCACCATGACCGCTGGTGGAATTTTGCCTGAAACCACAATTTACCAGGGTGTTATTATAACAATTGATATTACACTGTGTTCCCGTACTGCCTGCATCTGATATTTTAAAGGCATTGGTAGCAGCACCTATCACCATGTTGTATGCCACATCACCTACGGAGCCGCTTTTAATATTACAAGCCTCTCCGGCTGCAACGCCACATAACTCATAGGTATTACGCATAATATCCACATGACCGCCGGCTATACGCATGGCATCATCACGACTGCCAAATACCCACGAATCCTCCAGGATAAAGTTTTTAGTGATGTTACCAAAGTAGATTGTCCAGCGTGGCGAACCTACCGGTGTATAAACCGTAGCGTCATCAGCAGGCCCTGAAGGGCCACCGGCAAACTCAAGATGTGTCCATTTAATAATCACATCACCGCCAGCCGGATTAGGATCCTCCGCGGTTACTGCACCTGGTGTACAAAATATACCTCCCCACCATCCCTGGAAAACATTTGTATAGTTTTGTGCGTTTGCCTGCGTATGTAATTGCGCCGCACTGCTTACAGTAATGTAATTGGGGTTAGCCTGTGTTCCCAAGCTGATAAAAGTACCGTGCACAAAAATCTCCGGGGCTGTTTGATAAGTTAACCCATTGCCCAGTGCAATTAGCTTGGTACCTGCTTGCATTAATAGTGTATCGCCACCGTTAACAGTAATATTACTGGCAAAATAGTAAGTCTTTCCACTTAATAAAGTTCCTTTAACATTACCGCTAAGGGTGTCTGAAGTAATAATGCTTCCCACTTGTACAACCGGTTGAGAGATCCTTATATTTCCGGTCTTATGACAAGCGCTGAATAGCATGATACCAACAGCCATGGTTAATACGATCGTTAATCTTTTCATTTTCAAATAATTATAATTTATATCTTATACCCAAAATGTAATACTGATCATAAGTATCCTTACGGATAAATATGTTTTTACCGGTGGTTTGATCTTCAAACACATTAGCCTGCGGGGTATATGGGCGGTGTATTTCTAGTTGGAAAGGTGTATTGGTTAGGTTAGTAGCTTTAGCGTAGATATAAAATTTCTTAAATATCCTTTTTTCTGCAGATACGTCTAATGTCACAAATCCCTTCTGCCAGATGTCGTTATCAAGGTAAGGCGATACCGCGTAAATGCGTGCGCCGGTATATACTGCGGAAACCTGCGCATCAAAACCGCTCTTGGGTTCGCGATACAGGAACGAAAGGTTTCCTATATTCTTTGACTGATCCTGTAGTGGGCGTGTTTGCGTTACATTGCGATGTGTTAAGTTCCCGTTAGCATCACGGTAGTCCAGCAACTTAGTAGTAGTGATTTCTGAATTGGTATAAGTATAGTTCAACCTCAAGCCGAAGTTTCTGACATATTTTGTCGCATCTAACTCAAAGCCATAGTTGTTAGCGTTACCAAAATTTTCAGGCTCTAAAACGTAGTCAACCGCATGTGCCGGAAGTACTACTGCATACTCTATCGGGTTTTGGATACTTTTATAAAATACACCTGCCAATAATTGGTCCAGCGCCTGCGGGAAAAATTCATATCTCAGATCCAGGTTATTTGAAGTGATGCGTTTAAGATAAGGGTTACCTACCTCTGTATAGTCTGCATCAGGATCGCCTTCAGTGTGAGGGATCAACTCATAAAAATTAGGCCTGCTGATTGCTGAATAATACGAGAAACGCACATCTTGTTTGTTATCAAGCGTATACTTTAAGTTTAGGCTCGGCAAAACATCAAAATAACTTATTGAGCCATTAGCACCGATTACGCTATTTACAGGTGCACCGGTTGTCCATTGCTGGTTGGTGTTTTCATATCTCACGCCGCCTATGGCCAATAAATTACCTGCGGTAAACTTAAACATACCATATGCCGCACCAATTTTTTCGGTAAAATCATAATTTAACGCATCCGACGCACTACCTGCGGTATTTTGCACAGCAAAGGAATTATCATTGATGTTGCCATCATATACTTGATTTGTTGCTCCTGATTCATTAATATTATAATCATCATAAGTGCTGTGCCTGGTTTTATCACGGTACATCCCTCCTGTGCTAAAATCTACTACAGTGCCAAATATGGTTGGTGAATAGGTCAGATTCAAATAACCACTTTTATCCGCGTCGGAGTTTTTTTCAAATACACGTGATTGGGCATAAGGATTTGTGCTTAAGCGTTGAGGCGATTGTACAATAGCACCTGTGGTCGGATCTAAATTAGCGCCTGTCGTGATATATAGATCAGCACGATCTGGTTCATTAGCTGTAGCTTTTGAATATACAGCCGACCAATCCATTTTCCATTTATCACTTAATTTATGATCGCCATGCAAATCGAAGTTATAGATCTGCTGCACGGTGCGATCACTTCTATAATCCTGATCAACACTACCAACACCTGGCTGCGTGTGGCTGGTTAATAAACTGGTATCCGAAGTAAAACGATACTCATTTTTAGTAAGATTGATATAATCTGCATCCAGGCTTATTCTGTTATTGGCATCGAACCTATAATCAAACTTAGTAATGGCGGCCGTACGCTCTTGCTGTATATCATAAGTACGGCTTTGCTGACTTGTTAACTCTGGCTGGCTGGTTTCCTCGTTTGTGGTGGAATTAAAAAACGTTCCATTAGTTTGGCGAAAGCTATTTTGGTAGCTTAAGGTAACTATGGCGCCAAACTTTTTATCCGGGGTACGGCCACCAATTGTTAAACCTAATATGCTGCCCAATGGCGTTTTATCCTGACTGTAATGAAATGGATTATTTGGAAAATCGGCCATTGTTGCGGAAGTGTTACCTGACACACGAGGCGAGGTTGTTAAACTTGCACTATGATCAAACTGGGTAAAGCCTTTGCCATTAAAAAAGTTTCCGGCATAACCTGTGCCTACATTGGCTAAAACAGTAAAATCATCCGGAGCTGATTTTAACACCATATTAATAGCGCCTGCAATAGCATCTCCCTCCATGTTTGGAGTCAATGATTTTGAAACCTCCAGCCGGTCCACAATATCTGCCGGGAATATATCCAGTGGAACGTATCGGTTTTTATTATCAGGACTTGGGATTTTTATACCATTTACCAGTGTGTATTCATATCGCTGATCCATACCACGAATAATAGCATATTGTGCTTCTCCGTTGTTGCTCCGCTCAACAGAAACACCTGACACACGCTGAGTTACGTTGGCTATAGTAATATCCGGGGAGGCTTCAATAGTTCTGGCAGAAACCGCATTCAGAATCACATCTGAGCGGCGCTCAGCATTTATAGCCGATTGATCAGATGTTTTGTTGGCGTGACCACTTACAGCAACTTCGGTAAGCGAGCCACTTTTACTTGCTAATGAAATGTTTACTATAACTACGGCACCAGTAACCTCTATGTTTTTGCTTTCGCTTTGATAAGAAACATATTTGGCTTCGATCTCGTATTTACCGGCATTAACGTTTTTGAATACATAAGAGCCATCTAATCCGGCACTGGTGTAAATTTTATTACCGTTGATTTCATTTTTCAATGCAATGGTTGCACCAATTAGCGGTTGCCCGCCTTTATCTGTAATAGTTCCTTTTACAATGCTGCCGGCACTTGCAAAACTAAATAATGAGCAGAACAGTAAAATTAAAAGAGGTAAGGGTTTCGTCATTTGTACTTGCGTTAATTAGAGCGCAAATAAACCCAAGGAACATTAAGGCAATATTAAGATATCGTTATAAAGCGAGCCCGGAACAGCTTATCTAAGATATTCGCTTATGTCCGGAAAGCATACGGACTAATTTGCATTACTGATTTATGTATCCTGCGGTATCTACTACTACCTGGATACAGCAGCGATTGAAGACTATATAAAAATTCATGATTCAGTCGACGAATTGTAGAGATGTATGCCAAAACAGGCTTCCCTTTCCTATAGAGTAATAACTAATTGTCAATAATCAACACAACATTTAAAGGCCATGCGAAAATTGGAATTATGCATATTATGCCCATTTTCACATAGTATATTATTGAGCACCTGTATTTTGTGATTCTGCTTTAAATTATGCGCTTACTCAGCAACAAGATCGCCCAGTGACACATTAAGCAAACGGCATAACTCGCTTAGGTTTTCGGCAGTGTGCATATATGTGTTACCCAACCAAGCCCTTAAGGGCCTTATCTCACGGCGCATTAAAACGGAGAAATGTCGCCTTGACCAACTGTTCTGCTGTAGTAGTCTTTCAATACGTTCAGCGATTAGTAGTCGATTCTCTTTTAAGCTGATATCAGCAGGGCTGAACTTGCTCAAAATTACAGTTAGCAGGGAGTTGCGGTCATCTGTCATAACGTAAGTTTTAAAGGTGATGTGCCTAAAATTAACAAACGGATTTTGCATTTACAAATTTTATGTTCCTGTTTTTTTTCGACTAAGTTAAAACATTTCAACACTTGTGAATTCTCTTAGTTTAAGCTATTACGTTGTGCCGGATTAAATATAAAAGCCATAAGTTTAATTAATCAGCACATGATGCGTTAAAAAATAAAAACGAACATTATTTGTTTTTATTAAACAAATGCTTTAATTTTATTGCAAATACCTAACCTAATACACAAAGTCATGAAACACAACATTTATTTTCCTCCTGGTTAATGCTTCCTATTATTGGATTTATTCTTGATAAAATAAGTTGCCGGTGATGGCATAATATCTATGCTGTTTATCCTGAAACAAAATCAGGTTTTCAATAATCTGACGGGATAACGTACTAGCGCCGATAGCGGGCCTGTTTTACAACATGGTTTCCAATATTACTTAATATGTAACTATAATATGTAGCGTCTGAATGGAATTCCGGCAATGTAATTATTAAGCACCAGGCTGGTGAACCGGTAATCACATTAAAGGCAGTTTCAACAATAAGCATTTTTACGGATTGCTACAGATTACTCTTGATTTTAACTTTACAGATAATATCTATATCTGCTAAAATCACATATACAAAGATACTGTTATTATACTTTAACACCTAAATACCAAATCACATATGGAATCAAATAAAAAAGCAGCAAATACCTTCCTGGATATTTCAGTTTTTCTTACTGGCTTTAACAAAATGGAGTTGTTGGGCACCGGTATGCTAGAGACTTATTTTAATGTAGTAATGAACATGAATAATGTCGCTTTAGTAGAATCATTTCTGGCAGAATCGGAAAAGATCCTGGCAAAAAACCAGGGAAATGCGGAGAAAATCAATAATGAAATACTCCATAAGCTTATGCCCGATTCTTTATATAACGGTCTGGCTAAAAATATCATTACCATGTGGTATATGGGCAACTGGATGAATACGGTAATCAACCCTCAATCTTATGTTCAGGGCTTGATATGGGGTGTTGCCGAAACGCATCCTCCGGGAGCTAAGCAACCCGGTTATGCTTCATGGGCTTCAGCCCCAAATACTGTTAAATAACTAATCTGATAAATATTTTTTTATGATTAACAATAAGACTTACGACGTAGTAATTGTCGGATCAGGAATATCCGGCGCGGTTATGGCTAAGACCCTTACGCAGGCCGGAAAAACTGTTTTATTACTGGAAGCTGGCTTAACAGCTGGAATCAGCCTGGACAGGAACGGTGATTACCAGAATTACGTGGATTACCTGAATACGTTCTATACAGCCAGCGCAAAAGTACCCAACTCGCCTTATCCGAATATAAAAGATGCGCCTTCGATCGATGTTCTTGACATGCAGCCAATCTCCGGAGCCAACAGCCCAAGCACTAACGGTTACCTGGTGCAGGCTGGCCCCCTACCCTTCGGAAGCGATTGCCTGCGCGGGCCGGGAGGCACAACTTTACACTGGCTGGGCTCTACACCACGAATGCTGCCTAATGATTTTAAGATGAAGACACTTTATGGGCAAGGTGTCGACTGGCCCATAAGTTATGAGGACCTGATGCCCTATTATGAAATGGCTGAACTGGAAATCGGGGTATCGGGAGATGTGAATGCTATTCACTGGCCGGAGGCATCGAATAAGCAAGAGCAGGTCGAGTTAAAAAATAAATTTTATGGAAAGGAATATGTCTTCCCCATGGAAGAAATACCTACCAGCTACCTCGATGGCGTATTTACAAAATTGGTTGCGGAAGTAAATAGCAAAAACCCGGTTAAAGTTAGTGGAAAAGACACTAAAATTAAATTCTCTACTACGCCGCAAGGAAGAAACTCGGTTCCAAACAAGCAGTACCCTTACCGGGATATTACCTGGGATTCCAAGACAAAGAAATTAGTTCTTCAAAAGGATAAGTATTGGTGCCCTGAAACGAAAAAAGTAGTAGATGGCTCTTTAGAGGAAAAGTATGAATATTTACCGGTAGGCGCTACTTGGGATCCAAACACAGGGCAACGTTGTGAAGGAAATGCAAGCTGTGTACCGATATGCCCTGTTCAGGCTAAGTATAATGCGCTGAAAACGCTTTACAAATCAGATGGGGACAAGATAACCATCAAAACACAATCGGTGGCCTCAAGGGTTTTATACAACGAAAAAACCGGAGAAGTGACCGGGGTTGAATATAAAACATATCATACTGCTGATTCAATCACCTACGATACCAACATCGCAAAAGGAAAGATATATGTTCTGGCAGCCAGCGCCATTGAAAATGCAAAGATTTTACTGGCATCAAATGCCGCTAATTCCAGCGATCAGGTTGGACGTAATTTAATGGATCACCTATGCCTGCTAACCTGGGGTTTACTACCAGAAAAAGGTTTTCCTTTCCGCGGTCCGGGATCAACAACAAATATGTCTTCATTCAGAGATGGGGATTTCAGGAAAGAACATGCGGCCTGGATATGCCCAATTGACAATTGGGGATGGGGATGGCCGGTATTTTCTCCGGGATCTGATCTTAGTAATGCATTAGCCAAGAATATGTTTGGAAAAGAGCTACGTGATCAGCTTGCTGACATGCTCCCTAAGCAGTTGTTGCTGCATTACGAATGCGAACAGTTACCAGAACCTGACAACCGGGTAACGATTGACCCCGCTTACCGGGATCAAATCGGCAATTATCGACCGGTGATTCATTACGATGCTTCTGATTATATGAAGAAGGCATTCGAAACAGCCAAAGGAATCAACAATCAATTATTCAAAGCCACCGGAACTCAGGATTTTACCTTTTACAGTCCAACCCTTACCGCGGACTATGTGGGGTATCAGGAACAGGGATATAACTTTTGGGGAGCAGGACATATTGTTGGTACCCATCGCATGGGTGCATCAAAAAAAGATTCTGTGGTAAACAAGGATTCCAGAACATGGGATCACGACAACCTCTACCTGGTTGGCTGTGGTAACATGCCAACGCTCGGAACATCAAACCCAACACTTACCATGACAGCGCTGACTTTTAAAGCAGCAGAAGCAATTCTTAAACAATTAGAAAAATAACTCATGAATACACCGTTTAAGCAACCCAATGATCCCAAGCGTCAAAAATTGATCCCGGAAGCAGCGGAGATCGCCATTACAACAGAAATAGCGTCAGGGCCAAAAAAACTCAAAAGTCTGCTTGGACCTTCGAAAGAATCATTTGATAAAAAATTAAGTGAATTAAAGAGCCAGCTGCAAACCGCTCTGGAATTGGAGCATTCCACTATTCCGCCTTATTTGTGTGCCCTCTATTCTATAAAACCGGGAACAAATTTAATAGCATCTGAAATCATTAAGAGTGTAGTATTGGAAGAAATGCTACACATGGTAATGGTTGCAAACTTATTGAATGCAGTTGACGGAAAGCCGATGATAGGTGAGAAAGAAACGGGTACAAACAACAAATTTATTCCGGATTATCCTACACGTTTACCTGGCAATGTTGATCCGAGCCTGGAGATAGACCTTACTTATTTTTCTAAGAAATCCATTAAAACGTTTTGGAAGATAGAACATCCGGAAGGCGGTTACGCTATTCTTTCACAATATGGAAAAGATGCGAAAACTTATAAATCTATCGGCGAATTTTACGAAGCGCTCACCAAAAATATAGTTGATTTGGAAGAAATTGCCAAGGCGGAAGGTAAGACCATTTTTACCGGTAAACCTGAAAACCAGGTACCATCTGAACATTATTATGGTGCCGGTGGCAAAATAATAACAGTTTATTGTTTAGAAGATGCAAGGCGGGTTATTGACGAAATTGTTGGTCAGGGCGAAGGAACATTGGGCTCTATATTTTCAGAACCCTATAAACCAGGTGATAAACGGTACCTGCTGTTCGGATCAACCGTCGAGGAGTTTGCCCATTATTTCAGGTTTAAAGAAGTGTTCTATGGCCGATACTATGCCCCAACAGATTCCGCTCACCGTTTAGGCCCAAATAAAGGCTTACCGACCGGGGAAAAATTTGAAGTGGATTGGGACGCTGTTTGTAAAATGAAACCCAATCCTAAAATGAAAGATTATAAAAAAGGTTCACCACTATACGATAAGACTTACGAATTTAATAAGACCTATTCCACCTTACTGGATAATATCAATGAAGCCTGTAACGGCAATGCGGCCGCACTAAGACAGGGAATAACATTAATGTATGAGCTAAGGTACAAAGCTGTCGAATTGATGAATATTCCTTTAGAAGATGGTTATATGGCGGGTCCTAGCTTTGAATATGTAAAAGCATAAAGCCGCGCACATGCCGTATTTGCATTAATACAGACAGAAAGCGAGCCTTTCTGTCTGTTAAAAATAATAACAATTCAACCTAAACCTAAACAAATATGTATCCCCTTATTGCAAAATGGACTATTCTTCCCGGTAACGAAAAAGAAGCAACAGCCGCGCTGAAAAAATTAGCGCTGGCTGTACAAGAACATGAGCCCGACACCTGGCTTTATATGGTACAAACACCTAATCTAAAAGAAAAAAGCTTGCCCAGTCTACCGGAAGGTGAAGTCACCTTCTTCGAAATCTATAAAGATCATGCGGCTTTCCTAGCCCATATCAATGGGGTGGATTTTAAAAGCTTTGTGAAAAATTCCGGTCACCTTTTTTTACAGGACTTTAATACCCCTTCACAAGTTTTTATGCTTACTGAAGTGCTTAGTCACTTGGGGGGATTTGTGCGTAATGACTTAAAATAAGATAGCAGTAATCATTTCTTAATCACAATTAATAAAACGATAACCATGGCAACCAATCCCTTAGATCTGTTAAACCTTTCGGGCTTAAAAAAGCTGGAACAAAACATCGATGCGACAGAACCGATAAACCTAAAAACATTTACTGGCGATATACCTACCCCTACGTTGGGTGATATCGCAACATTACCCGGAACGTGGGTAGGAACCGGTTTCAACCTCATCGAGGTGCCTAATATGAACCAGGCTAAACCCGGCCCGCCACCACCGGATAAATTCAGGGTCATACTCAACTCCACATCAGAAACATTGGTCTTCTCTTCGATAGCCGGTGATATTATTAACCGGGGCAACGCGCAGGAAGATATTAGTTTTTTAGGCCTTCATTATTTGCAACAGGTGTCGGATGTGAACCTTCCCGTAGGTAATAATGGAATTCATTTGGAAACCGGTCTGTTTCTTAATGTTGTTAAATCCGATGATCCTCTGGAAGGGCCAAGTATTGCGCGCCTTGGCTCTATACCACATGGCGATTCTATACTGGCACAAGGCAGATCTTTTACCATTAATGGAGGCCCGCAGTTCGAAGTAGCGGATCCCACACCATTTACTATTGTAGATGGTAAGCGTGTGAACGATACCAGTGAAAACTACCTTGCCCTACTCAAAAACGCCACTCCTCCTCCCGGTATCCCGCAGGAAGCTATAATGAACCCAAATCTAATTTTGTCAAATGCCATTAAGGGGCAAAATATTATAAAAACTGTGGTCATATTGCTGGATGCCAATCCTATTGATGGAGTTAGTAATGTGCCTGCATCACCTGCAGTTGGTGGCATAACAAATATACCTTTCGTAAATGTAAACGCAAATGCCACCACAATATCAGCTATCTTCTGGATCGAAACGGTGCAAAAAGCTGATGGAAGTACTTTCTTGCAGTTGCAATACACACAAACGGTTATACTTGATTTTCCTGTATTTGGAGCGCCTCCGGAAAATCCGGTTACTCCACTTAAATGGCCTCACATTTCTGTAGCGACACTTGTCCTGCAACCATAACTATCTAAAAATAGTAAAATAAATATTTTACCCATAAAATAAAAACCATGGCAAATACAGCACCTATGCTTATGCATAGCACTTATTTTAATCTGGGACCTAATAATACGCCAGATATCGCTTCAGCCTATATGGCAGAAGCGCTCGAATACTTATCCACTTCACAGGGAATGATTTCATTTTGGATTGGAGAAAGGGCTACAGAGATGACCAGACCGGAGAATGACCTTAAGTATGACCTTGCTATGCATCAACTATTTAAAGATGAAGCCTCGTTTAATCTTTATAATGGAAGCGACCCAAGGCACGACCAGTTTGTAGCGGATGTGAACAGGTGGGCTCCAAGTACAACAAGGAGAGTAATGGATACCAATCTAACAAACCTGATCATAGGCGGAAATGCTTCAACAGCTCAAACTATTGGCGCAGATGGCAATTTACCGCAAAGTTTATTTCATAGCCTATATTTTTCGCTTGTTGACAAATCGCAAGGGAATATTGACAAGTTTACGGAGATCTGCGTAAAATACCTTTCCGCGCATCCCGGCATTCAGCAGTTTTCAACGGGTGGGTTAACTGATATAAAAAGAGACGTTTCTGTTCGAAATTTTGACGTGGGAGTTGATATCGTCTACGAAAGTAAAAAGGCATATGACGATTATTTGGTTAGTAAGGAGCATCTAGCTTTTTTTCCTGCCACGCAGGGAATGATTGACCATACTTACATTTTCGATTCAATTTTAAAATACCAGTCTAAGGTTTACTCCCTTACCAGGTAAATATTTTGATAATTAGTAATAGTCGCATTGAATATCAATTAAAAAATAACACTATGATCACAACAGCAATTAATAAATTAATCCGTGAATTGAGTGGCTATGTATTGCAGCCGGGCGATGCCGATTATGAAGCATCTACACAAATAGATAACGGGAGAATCCAGTTTAAGCCTCGCTTAATTATTTTTCCGGCGGTTACAGAAGATGTGAGATTAGCTTTAAAATTCGCCGTAACGCACGATCTTCCATTTTCTGTAAAAGGAGGTGGCCATAGTGCAGCAGGTTATTGTATGAATGAGGGTGGTGTGGTAATCGCGATGAAGAACCTTAACAAAATTACATTTAACCAAAAAAATGAAACCGTTACAGCAGAAATGGGCGTCATATGGTATGATGTTTACAAATACATGCAGGCCACCGGAACAGGATTGGTTCCCGTAGGTGGTGGGTGCCCTACTGTTGCCCCGCCGGGTTTTATGCTAGGTGGCGGATACAGTTTTGTGTCGCGTTCTTACGGAATGAGTATTGATAACCTGCTGAGTTTGAAAATCATTACCGCTGACGGCGAGTTAAGGCATATCGGTTTGCATAGTACAGCGAAAGATGACATTGATCTTTTTTGGGCCTGCCGCGGCGGTGGTGGCGGAAATTTTGGTATTGTTACAGAAATGGAAATGCAGGTAAGGAAACCACACAGCAACAAAATGCTGGTGGGACAGATACGCTATTCGCTGGAGCAAACGGAAGAAGTATTGGGTTATTACAATGATTGGGTGGAGAAAGTCCCCGACGCAATGGCAGTATATGGTTTTATGGGAAATCAGAAAGACCTTATTGATAAAACCACAAATGTGAAAGTTTTAGGCCTTACCCCTGTTTTTAATGGTGAATGCGCCGAGGGTATCGACTTGCTGCAAGGCTTGCTTAAATTAAAACCCATTAATGCCGATCTGTTCAACATGACATTACCTGATTGGGAATTTTATAATGGAAACACGACCAAGGTGGCTGGAAGAAGTTCGTATATACGTTCAACCATCCTTCCTAAGGGGGGTATGAATAACAAGGTAGCCAAGGTAATAGTGGATGCCATAAATAATGCACCTTCTCCTGATAGTTTCGCGGTTTGGACGCATGCCGGAGGAGCTATTGAAAATGTTGCGGCCGATGCCACAGCATATGTGCATAGAAATTGTCGTTTTATTCCCGAAATCAAATCTATCTGGAATGTTGAAAATCCAGGGGATACATTAAAAAATGTGGAATGGGCTTACGATTTTTTTGAACAACTAGGTGAGGCGGGCAATGCTACCGGCGCTTATGTAAACTATATTGATCCCCTGCAGCACGATTGGCAAAAGATGTATTATGGTGAAAATTATAAAAGATTAGTTGCGATTAAACAAAGCGTAGATCCTAATAACTATTTCAATTTTCAACAGAGTATCGGTTCGCCATTTAACCCACCCCAAAAGTTAACAGATCTGAGTCCGCTAAACCGTACACAAGTAGTTCGACAAAAATAATATTAACGTTTTAAGTTATAATTTATCAATTACTATGGAGCCTCAAATTATTATAGACTGGTTGAAGTTACAACCCAATACGCAGGAAGGTGGTTACTTTGCCGGAACTTACACATCGGCAATCGGAATTAGTAGTAAAGACCTGCCGGGATTCAAACCCATTAAAGAGATGCGCCCTATTTGTAGCGCGATCTATTATTTTCTGGATAATAACGGCTTTTCTGCAATGCACAAGGTAACAGGAGATATGCTTTATCATTTTTATAGTGGTGACCCGGTACAAATGCTGCTGCTCTATCCTGAAAATTCTCCTAACCATTCAGAGGTTTGTATTTTCAGCAATGATATTGCATCCGGTGGATCTCCAATGAAACTGATTCCCGGAGGAACCTGGCTTGGATCTCGACTAACGCCCGGTGGTAACTATGCGCTGATGGGAGTAACAATGTCTCCCGGCTTTAACCCTAATGATTATACTATTGCCAAGCGTGATGACCTGATCAAACAATATCCTGAACAAGAAGCATTAATACAGGATTTAATACGCGGTTGATTGTTTAACTTTGAACTAATTCAATGCACCTAATGGGTATACATTTTTATGATGTTGGATATTAATATGATCAACCATGGATTTCATGAAATAAAGGATTGAACAAAAAAAACGAAGCCAAATAGCCTATTAGCAGCACCAGTTATCTGGTGCTGCTAATATTCATTTACGCAGATGTCCAATTAAATAGCCGATAATCAAAGCAATAACAATCAATATCCACAAGTAATATTGCCGGTTTTGCAAACGCTGGATGGCTTTTTGAAGATCGCCGATTTGTGAAGTATTCGAGAGTTTTTCATTTTGGAGCCGCATGTTTTGCTGCTGTAATTTCGCAAGTGTACCTCCTACTTCTACCGGTTTTTCCTGCTCCAACTGGTAACGGCGGGTAAAACCTCCCGCCTTGAGGAATTTGTCGCCTTTGAGTTTCAAAATTAGTTTTTCAGGTAATTCGAAATCGCCGTGTTTGCCAGACTCCGCGATTAGTCCTTCCCTAATCAGTACCTGTACCATGGCAAAGGCGGTGGCTTCGTCATTATCAAAAAGTTCGAGCAGCTGATTGCGTGTCAGGCTATCCGGAATCCCAAAGGCTTCCAGCATGGCATCCAGCATTTCGCATTCGTATTCATTAAGATCGGTCATTCTACAAATTAAGCGATAAAAGTGTAATTATTTATTTTGCTATACAAACTGGCTAATTCGCTTTACGCCAGAATACAAGTTTGCTTTTGACGGCTATCTGATTATATACATCCCTAACTTTAGCGAAGATATACAACTCCCCTTCAGTGGCTTAACATGAATTTATTCAATAGGTTGACATTCTAACACTCATGCTGAATGCTTTTCATCTTTGCAATCTAAAAAAATGGCAGATGGTAATTGTTTAGATAATTTTCATGGGGTCCCAATTTTTTAGAATAAAGTACCAGTCATCTATAGGTAATTTTTCACATAAGCAGGTCCTAATTATTTGGAGTCACAAGTCGTTTTTTAAGGCATTAATTGTTATAAACATCAGATTTATAGTTAATTAAAATAAACTAACTTTTAACAAAATAATAAATAACGATAATTAAAAGAAACCTGTGTCAAATATTTTCAAGGAAGCTATTGATCGTGTCTTTATCTTCGCATAGTTAAACCCCTATTATTTATAATATGCATTTTTGCAGAAATTTGCTGCTGTCGTTTTGTTTACTTACCCATGCAATATTTGCCAGCGCCAAAGTTCCGCCAGTTGATACATTGTATAAAACCAAAGATTTACAAGATGTTATCAGATCTATTGCTAAAAGTAAAAGCTATAATGATACCTCCAAATCACATTCCAATCTAACATTTCTACCATCTCTTAGCTATACTCCAAGTTATGGTCTAGAGTTTGGGATTGTATTGGCCGGAGGGGAAAATTTCGGAGATACCTCCAATACAACTTTTTCTATTTATAATACCAATGTCTTCCTATCCACTACTGGCCTTGCTTCAGCAGAGTTTAAACACAATGATTTTAGCAACCAGAACAAGTGGAATTTACAGGGTGATTACCAAATTGGAAGAACAATAGACTTGGATTACGGTTTGGGGACCGGGCGCCCGCATCAGGCAGATGACAATTTTGTACTTAACGGCTTACCTGTAACGCTTAGCCCTGGCGAAATGCCCATCGAGTATACCTATTTAAAGTTCTATGAAAAAATCTACCGCAAAATATTTAATGATTTTTATGCGGGCATGGGAGTCATTATTGATGGATACCTGGATATTGATAAGCCAATGAAAGGTGCAGCAAGGCGACGTAGCTATAATACCATGTACAGTGTAAAAAATGGTTATCCTTTAGGTGGGTATTGGGCCAATGGCATATTATTTAATTTACAATATAATTCTCGCGATCATCCTAACAGGCCTTATAAAGGTATTTATGCGGATGTTGTCCTTCGCCTGAATTCAGAAGCGCTGGGGAGCGAGCACAGTGCAACTCAATTGAAAACCGAGTTTAGAAAATACTGGTCGTTATCAAAAGCTAACCCTGAACATGTTTTGGCTTTTTGGCTATGGGGAGAGTATTTATTGAAGGGTTCATTACCTTATCTTGAATTGCCTGGTACTGGTACTGACGCGGATGAACGGGGCGGCCGACCCTACACCATTGGAAGATTTAAAGGCACCTCTTTTTATTTTAACGAAATGGAGTACCGGTACCCGATTAGTAAAAATAAGCTATTAAGCGGTGTAGCATTTGTGAATATCCAGACCGGTAGTAACCAGCAGAACATTCGCCTGTTTGAAAGATGGAATTCGGGGGAGGGCGCCGGCCTCCGCCTGTTGTTTAACAAATATACCCGCTCAAATATTTGCATAGACTATGGGGTAGGGAACTATGGCGCAAGAGGGCTATTTATAGCCTTAAATGAAGTGTTTTGATCGCCCGGCACTATAAATTAAAAATAGAATACACACGTTATATTAATATTATGATTAAGCATTTACAACTTTATTTTAGAATAAGCCTTTTACTGGTATTGTTTTTAACTTCCCTTAATTGTTTAGCAACCTCTGTAAAACAGCCATTTGCCGACAGCACCAAAACGGATACGCCATGGTATAAAAAACTTTCCGTTATTGCTGAATATCAATATTTCAAAACATGTCATCATAGTCGTTTTGATGGTGGATATGCGTTTGTGGATTATAATGCAACAGCCAATTTTGCCATGGGGCTTGGTATTGCTTATGATTATAGCACATTACATATAGACAATGGCTACAACCTAAGGCATGTGAAAGTATTGCCGGTTTTGGCTGACTTTCGCTATGTGCCTTTTGCCAACTGGATCGTGTGCCCATTTGCAGTCGCGGATGTTGGATACTCTACGTTCATAAAATACGAACAGGAAGATCCGACGCATGTTGAAAGCACCAGGAATGTAACAGACAGAGGCCTATACACCTTTGGCGGCGGAGGAGTATTAGTCAAACTAAATCATAAGGTAACATTATATACCACCGCCGGATTTACCGGAATGCATATGTCTTTTAACAATCTGGATGTAAATCCTCGTGGTTTATCTAATCAGATAGGTGTAAAGGTAAATTTACAATAATCGGTTACCAAATAATTACTTTGTTTTTCAATTTATCTCTCATTGAAAAAACTATTTGCCGGTAACTATGTAAATAATGGTGATCACCAGAAAGGAATTTAATATAAAAGTTTGGCATTATGATACCAGCCAGCGGCTTGGGAGTTTCCGCCTCACCATAAAAACAGTATATGGGTATTTTTATCTTTTTAACTTCTTCCGTTACCTTGTAGGTCCGGTTATCGCCCCCTGTACTAAAAAGGTCTATTAAGAGAACTTTGAAGTCTGTAGATAAATAAGGAGAGAGCAACTGCAGCTTGCCGACGTGGTTTTTTAAACTATCGGGCAGCCTGTTATAGATAAATGGAACGACATCAGCACCAAAAGAGTAACCGCTCAAAATGATTCTTTTTGTCTTCCATTTTTCACTGTATTTACTGATCATCTTGCTAAAATCACTTGCAGTTTGATCGGGATCTCTTTGATGCCAAAAATAGGTTCTTGAATTAAAACCTATAACATGATATCCCCTTTTTGCATATTCAACGGCAAGTGTATCGTTAAAACCAAGCCATCCCCCATCACCGGAAAGCAACACGATCATCTTCTGAGACGTTGGGTTCGACGGTTGGTATATAATTAACGGAAGTCCAAATTCTTCGCTTTCGACACCATTATTTGCCACCGTTCTTTTCTTTAATAAGAGACCGCAACTGCTCAAAAAGACAGCAATTAAAAAGCAGACCAAAATTTCTTTCCGGCTGTTTTTATAAGTGTTATCCCTGACTTTTAAAAGCATTTATAATTATAGCGCATTTTTTGCTATTTCGAGGTAGCTTTTTGCATAATGATGATCTCCTGTTAAAATAACAGTCCTAAAATTAGTTTTTTTAATTGGGCTCAAAGGTTTTTCAGGTTCTTGGTCACCATAATAGCAAATTACGGGAATATCAATTAGCCTAACTTCTGCCGCGATGTTCATTGCCCGGGGAGTATTGCCTGAGCCCAGCATGTCTATCATATGAATTTCAAAATCTGTAGATGAAGAGGGTGAAATTAACTGGATTAAAGTTATTTTATTTTTTAAAGCTTGCGGCAGGCGAGTGTAAATAAAAGGAGTCACATCTGCACCAAATGAATAGCCACAGATGATGATTTTTTGCTTATGCCATTCATTTGTATAGGTGTTTAATAGCTCGGCGATGTCAGCGGCCGTTTCCTGCGGTGTTTTCTTTTTCCAGAAATATTTAAAGCTATTCAATCCTATAACATTAAATCCGTTAGCCGCGTAGCTGTCCGCAAGTTTTTGGCTAAAGGAATTCCAACCACCGTCGCCAGAAATTAAAAGAACAAATTTATCGCTCTTGTCTGTTTTGGCTTTGGTAATAGTTATGGGCAGATCTGCAACGATGCTTGCCCTACCCTCACGGTTCTCAACGTTCGCATAAACATTTCCGGCACATAATATTCCGGCTAACAATAGCATTAAGATGGATTTAAAACGTTTCATCACAAATCAGGGTTTCATTACTTTATTTAGCACATTTGGCAGGCTGATAAGGTCATAATGATCCTCATAGATCAAAAACTTATTTTGCCATGCAGGTAAAAATTTCTCTTTAAAATCTCTAAGTCCCCTATAGTGCCTAAACTGCTGAAGCCTTTCATATGCGAATTTTAAGGTCTTCTCAGGAAGGTCTTTTGCCTGATCAATTCCGGATAAAGGTGCCAATCCCAGGTTAAGCGATTTATATTTATTGAGCTTGCAATAGTCTATTAATGCAATAATAAGCGCATCGTTTACGCCACCCGGGGCTTCGCTGCTTTTCCTTATCAGGTCGTAAGTTGCCTCATTCGGGGCAAAATCCGGGATGATATTCAGAAAGCCGAAAACCTGTTCGTCATCATTTTCTACGGTGATAATAGTTTGGTCTTTCAGTTTCTGATGGTCAAACTTTCCTTGTGTAAATACGATTTCTTCGCGGTTCGTAGTTTTAAGCCAATCGTCAGAAACATATTCCAGTTTTTGAAGCAAGCTATCCCCAATCGGTGCATGATAAATTTTGGTTTTAAATCCGTTCTTTTGAAGACTATTTAATCCATTTCGCATAGATTTTTTATTTTTTCCTTCTAAAGTGAATTTGTCAAGATCGATTATTGCTTCCTGACCAATGATAAGTGTTTTTTTGCCAAGAGACTGAAAAAGCTGTAAGCTTCCCTCATCAACGCGGTAATAAGCTGAACGTAAGCCCGATTCAATACAAAATTCCTCAAACTCTTCAAGCAACACCATCTCATCTTGCGTATTTTTGCAAACGGGTTGTTCTAATACCACAGCGAAACTACCTGCCGTTCTATAGGAAATCAGCCCCTCACGCCTGGTACCAAAATAGAGCAATTTATCTTCGTATGTTTTGAAATAATCTACAGGTGATGAGCCCAATCGTTTAACGAGTTCTTTAGCAGCCGCAAAGTCATCATCATCATGTTCTACACTAGCAAAATAGGGTTTCAATAGTGCGTAAAAAATCAGGCCGATAGACAAAGTACCACTAATACGAATCGTATTTAAAAAAACAGAGGCAAATGTTGTACGCGGAGTCAGATCCTTTACATCCAGCAAAATGAAGTTATAAAAGGTATGCTTTATCGCATCTAAAAGATGAAAATCGATACCAAAATGCCTTTTATCTAAGAAGTAAAAACCAGTAACGCCGTAAATAATAATGCCGGAGAGTATCAATATGGAGGTTTCTATTCCAATGGTTTGCAGGCGTGGGTTGTGCCTCACGTAATATTGTTTCTTGGTGAAAATTAGCACCAATAACACAATAAGCGCCAGTATTCCTTCTTCATAGTCAATTGCTTTGGTCAAATTGCCGATTAACGATATTACACACAATAGAATGGCAAATCTCCATGCATTCTTTAATCCTTTAAAAAGAAACGCAGAAGTAATAATAAGAAGCAGGCCTGTAATAAATACCAGGTAGTTAGATATGGATATTGTATCGGCAGGCAAAAAGGATTTTAATATTTTAACGCGATAAGCCAGTGCAGGGGTTAGTACTGAAATAATATTGATCAGGCCTAATCCCAAAAGTAAAAATGCAGGGATCACCCGAAGCACCATATTCCCTTTTTTGAGCATAAAGCTCACGATGCCAGCCACTACCGGGAGCCAAAACTCAAACAAGCGATAAATAAGGGTTATGGCTAATGCTTCAGAAGTAGAATAGCCATAATGCTTTAATATAACGGTGAGCGAAAACTCAATGGCCCCAATTCCTCTTAAAAATGGTGAAACAACCAGTATTAAAGTAGCTATAACATAACCTATCAGCGCTATTTTCCAGCTTGCATCTGCCCCCATAACCAGCATCGCAATGTATAGATGCGCCACACCTGCAAAGTCTATTAATATCGAGTAAATATTTACCAGGAAGAACCATCGCTTAAAATCAGGATGGTCTTTAAATTCTGTACTTATTTTGGGTATAAATCTGCTTAATAGCCGATACACCCATCTTTTTCTAAAAAAAGAAGTTAAGGTATATATTATTAATATAAGGAGTAAAATTATAACAGCTACTGCCTGATTTGCATTTTTCCAGCTATCGCCGTTTATCATTAAGTAGGCTAACACCGGAATTGCAATGATTATTATAGAAACAATACCCGTAAAGCCGTATATGGTGCTTGCAAAGTGAATGCGTACCCTGTTTTCTTCACTGGTTTCTTTTTGGATATCTTTGGTAAAGAAAGCTAAAGACGTTATGCTCCCTCCGGGTAGGAAAATACTTATAAGATTTCTCTTTAAGAATAGAATAGCTGATTTCCAAAGACTTAACTTCAACTGAAGCGCCCGAAAACTGGCCTGGTACATAAGAGCCTGTAAACCTATATATATAACTGTAAACAGAATTCCTATAATAATCCACAATGGATTACCTAAACGGATATAATTGCCTACATTTCTAAGCTCTTCACCTTGGCTTCTGATAAAATAAATAGCGAGGATTAATAATAGTAGACCGGTGATTTCACTCAGATATAATCTGGGTTTGATAAGGAGCTTTTTAAACATGAAGTTAAAACGTTATCTAATATTTCAAGGGGGTAGATAATTATTCAAAGATAAACCTATTTTCATTCTTCATAAACCAGTAGCGCTTTTGCTTTGTCGTTTTACTGTCATTTACTAAACTGGATTAAGGGAACGAAAGACTACATCAAAACCAAAAAGTCCCTATACATCATGTATAGGGACTTTTTGGTAGCAAAAGGAAGTAATTTTCATCTTTTTTGTAGAAAACTCTTTATTAGTTATTTCCAACCTCCGCCTAAATCGGTATACAAATTAACAATAGCCTGCAATTGTTGCAATTTATCATTAACACCGGCTAATTGGGCCGCTAACAGGCTCTGTTCAGAAGTTAAAACATCGGTATAGTTTGTGGCTGAGCTATAGGTTAACAGCTGTTTGGTATAGTCAACTGACTTTTCCAATGCATTTAACTCCTTTTTCCTTAGTTCCGCTTTTTTTAATGCTTGTTGATAAGAAAACAAGTCATTAGCTACCGACTGCCCAGCTGTTAAAATGCTTTGCTGGTACGCGTTAAAAGCTTCCAATTGCTGAGCCTTCGCTATACGGTAACGTGCCTTATTTTGCCCCTGATTGAATATAGGTTGAGTTAAGCCGCCAACTAGATTATAGAAGATGGAATTGTTGAACAAATCCTTCAGTTGTAATGATGATACCCCCCCTTCAGCCGTTATGGTAAGGGTTGGATAAAAGTAAGAATGAGCAACGTTGGTGTTCTCAAAAGCCGCCATAAAAGCAAATTCCGATTCTTGTATATCAGGTCTGTTCTTTAATAATTGGGTTGAAAGGCCTGCATTCAATGTTTCAACAGGTGTTTGCTCCGCCATGGTCAGCCGTTTGATGGGTCCGGGTCCGCGACCCAATAAAATACACAGGGCATTCTCTGTTTCTCTTATATTCGATTCCAGGTCGGGTATAGTAATTTCTGCTGCATACCTGTTGGCTTCGCTTTGTACAACGGCAGCTCCGGTAACCACATCTGCTTTCAGCAACGACTTGTTGGTCTCTACATCCTGTATATCGTTTTTCACGGTTTGCTGTGTGATGGCTAACTGTTGGTCATAAGACAAAAGTGCGTAATAATCATTAGCAATATCGGCTACTAATGCTGTTTGAACGGCGCGTTTTGAGGCATCGCTTTCTAAAAATTGAGCTATTGCCTGTCGTTTTAAGCTATTTAGTTGTCCCCATACATTAACAGTCCAACTGGCGCTAAAATCTCCCTGGTAGGTTGTGGAATTCAAATCGATACCTAAACCTGCAGGAAATGTTTGTGCAGCCTGTGAGGCCTTTGCCTTGGTAACCGAAACACCTGCACTTAATGTTGGGAAATAAGCTGCCTTGCTTTCTTTTAAAGTGGCATTTGCTTCCGCAATTTTCAGAATGGCTGTTTGCAGGTTCAGGTTATGATCAATCCCCTCCTGTATCAGGTTTTGCAATACGGTATCGCTAAATAATGAGCGCCACGGCAACGCAGCGATAGAGTTGGAATCTGTTGCAGAACTATCGCGGTATAAATTGGCCGCATTTACATTTGGCCGTTTATAGTGTTTTGACACGTTACAAGATGCAATAATGAGCAATCCCGTTGCGGCTAATAAAAAATATCTTGTTTTCATTTGATTGAACTTAAGCTTAAAATTTAGTTAACTATCGGCTCTTCGGGTTGAATAGCTGGTTTGCCGCTAATCCTTTCCTGCAATCCCTGAAAAACGATAAATAATATGGGTATTACGAAAACGCCGAACAGTGTACCGATAAGCATACCTCCCACTGCGCCCGTACCGATTGATTTATTACCCACTGCGCCCGCGCCTGTGGACAGCATCAATGGAAGTAATCCGAGTATAAAAGCGAATGACGTCATCAGGATTGGTCGTAGCCTTGCTGTTGCACCTTCAATGGCGGCATCTACAAGGGTTAAGCCATGTCGCCTGCGTGTTACTGCAAATTCAACAATCAGGATGGCATTCTTGGCCAACAAGCCAATGAGCATAATAAGCGTTATCTGCAAATAGATATTATTTTCAACTCCAAATATTTTCGCGAAGATAAATGCTCCTGCCAAACCTACTGGCAGTGATAATAGCACTGCAAACGGCAGTATATAACTTTCATATTGCGCACTAAGCAGGAAGTAAACAAAAATGAGGCATAGTATAAATATATAAACGCTTTGGCTTCCACCGGCAATCTCTTCACGGGTAATACCGGCGTATTCAAAGCCATAGCCCACAGGGAGTGTTTGCGCTGCCACCTCATTAATAGCCTTGATGGCATCGCCTGAGCTGTAACCAGCATTTGGTGCACCTTGTATATCAATAGAGGTATACAGGTTAAACCTATTGATTGATTGTGGGCCGTATACCTTGGTAAGCGTTACAAATTCCGAGATCGGCGCCATAGCACTGGTGCTGTCACTTCGCACATAAATATCATTTAAACTTGCCGTATTACTACGATATATGGCATCAGCCTGTATCATTACACGGTATTGTTTTCCAAATTCGTTAAAATTTGAAGCATAAACACTTCCGTAGTACCCTTCAAGCGTGCTCAGTACACTATTTACCGTTACGCCCGCCTGGTGACACTTAGCCACATTAACATTGATCATGTATTGCGGAAAATTGGTATTAAAAGAAGTAGTAGCATATTGTATTTCCTTACGCTTGCCAAGTGCCGCCAGGAATTTAGCGCTCACATCATTAAATTTATTAATATCGCCCCCGGTTTTGTCCTGTAATTGGAACTCAAAACCACTGTTGATACCAAAACCTTGTAAAGTAGGTGGTGCAAAAAATATGACCTGAGCGTTTTTGATGCCCGCTGTCATGCCGAAAAGCTGCCCGGTGACACTATTGATATCCTCGCCCTTACCGGTACGTTTATCCCACGGTTTTAACTTAATTACCACCATAGCATATGAGCCACCAGCCCCGGCAATAAAGCTTTGCCCGGTAATGGTTAAGGTTGATTCTACTTCAGGCAATGTTTTGATGATCCCTTCAACCTGTTTAGCAACGACCGTGCTTCGTTCAAGCGATGAGCCTACAGGTAAACTAATATTGGCGAATAATACACCCTGATCTTCATTTGGAACAAAACCTGTTGCGGTTGTTTTGATAAGAAAATAAAAAATACCTGCAAAAACTAAAATAATTAGTCCGCCGATCCATTTTTTCCGGGTAAGAAAGTGTACCGAACGTTTGTATTTTCCTGTTACAGATTCAAAACCAGTATTAAAAGCGGTGTAAAATCGTTGAACAATACTGGAATCTTTATGCTCACCTTCGGGATGTGGTTTTAGAAACAAAGCACATAATGCCGGACTAAGCGTTAACGCGTTAACTGCCGAAATAATGATGGCAATGGCCAACGTTAAACCAAACTGCTTGTAGAACACACCCGAAGAACCGGAGATAAACGACACCGGGATAAATACCGCGGCCATAACCAGGGTAATAGAAACAATAGCACCACTAATGTCACGCATCGCGCTTATGGATGCTTCTTTCCCTGACTTGGCACCCTGGTCAAGTTTAGCGTGTACCGCTTCAACGACCACAATCGCATCATCCACCACAATACCAATAGCCAGTACCATCGCGAACAGCGTTAGTAAGTTAATGGTGAAACCAAAAAGATTTAAAAAGAAGAACGTACCTATAATAGCCACAGGAACGGCAATAGCCGGGATTAATGTTGAACGGAAATCCTGCAGGAATACAAATACCACTATGAAAACAAGAATAAACGCTTCTATCAATGTATGTATAACTTTAGATACAGATTCATCCAGAAAATCATTAGCGTTTAGTAACGAAGTGTATTTTACCCCCGGTGGAAAAGATTTGGAGGCTTCGGCGATGGTAGCCTCGCATTGTTGAATCAATGAGTGGGCATTGGAACCTGCTACCTGAGATACAGCTATACCAATTGAAGGGTTGCCGTCGGTAGTAGTATACCCACTATAATCGAGTGAACCCAATTCTACACGAGCCACATCTTTTAGCAGCAAAGTTTGCCCGGAACTAGTCGATTTGATGACGATGTTTTCAAAGTCAGCCACTGATTTTAAACGGCCCTTGTATTTAAGCGTATATTGAAAGGACTGGTTACTGTTTTCACCCACTTTTCCTGGTGCCGCATCAATGTTTTGTTCTGCAAGCGCTGTGTTTATATCGTCGGGGATTAAATGATAAGCCGCCATAACGCTTGGCTTAAGCCAAATCCGCATAGAGTAATCTTTACTGCCGAAAGCTGTAGCATCACCTACACCGCTTATACGTTTAATTTGCGGCAGTAGATTGATATTTGCATAGTTTTGAAGGAATGTCTGGTCGTACGACTTGTTGCTGCTTGACAGTGAAAATATCAGGATGTCGCTACTCTGCTGTTTCTGCGTAGTTACGCCAGCTTCGGTAACTTCTGCAGGTAGTAAGCTGGCTGCCTTCGAAACACGATTCTGTACGTTTACTGCTGCTATATCCGGGTTTGTTCCTAAAGCAAAAAAAATGGTAATGGTTGCGCTTCCGTCATCAGCAGCGGTCGAAGTCATATAAGTCATGCCCTCTACACCGTTGATCTGTTCCTCTAAAGGAACAATTACGCTGGTCAATACAACATCGGCGTTAGCACCTGAATATGCGGCAGATACCACTACAGTAGGCGGAGCAATATCCGGGTATTGGGTTATCGGCAGCTCTATGAGTCCAATAATCCCCAAAATAACTAATATGACCGATATTACGGTAGATAATACCGGTCTTTCTATGAATGTTTTTATCATCTTTTTAGTTTTTTAGATCGCCGTAAACCTTGTCAGAACTCATAACTTGTGGTGCGATTTTGGTAGAATCCTTTAATGAAATGGTGCCATCGTAAACGATCTTATCACCTGCTTTTACACCACCGGTAACTACATAATACTGGCCTGCTGTAAGTTCCATTATTTGTATTTCCTGATTTTTTACCAGGTTGTTACCATCCAGCACGTATACAAAATACTTACCCTGTAATTCGTATGCGGATTTTTGAGGAATTAAAATAGCTGCGGTTAATGCCTGGGGAATATCTATACTTCCTGAACTACCGCTTCTTAACAAGTGCATGGGATTAGGAAATGCGGCCCTAAAACTTGCTGAACCGGTGGTGGTATTTAATACACCGCTAATAGTTTCTAAACGACCTTTTTCTGAATAGGCCGAACCGTCAGCCAATGCTAAATTGACGTCGGGAGTGTTTTTCAGCTTTTCATCCAATGTATTCCCTTTTACCGACCGGGAAAAATCCAGAAGTTGTTTTTCATTCAGTGAAAAATAGGCGTATACTTTACCGATATTGGCTACAGTAGTCAAAGGGCTGGCAGTAGCACTGGTGATCAGGCTGCCCAAACGATAAGGTATTGAGCCGACAACACCGTCTACCGGGCTTGTAACGTACGTATAACCTAGATTTACTTTGGCCGTGGCTAAAGTAGTTTGTGCTTGTGCCAATGCAGCCTTTTTAGTATCGAGGGTATTTTGATCCGTTTGCAGTTCATATTCGGAGATGATGCCTTTATCAACCAACGGCTTGGTTTTATTTACCGCTATTTCTGCCGAATTAATATCCGCTTTTGCACTGTTTATTGCTGCAATAGAGTTGATAACGGTTTGCTCATACTCCGGCGCGCTAAGTTTGAACAATAGCTGTCCTTTTTTAACCACCGAACCTTCATCAACGTATATTTTCTCAATATAACCATCCACTTTAGGGCGAATATCTATTGTTTGTTCACCCTGCATCACGGCAGGATAACTGGTATGCAGTGTAGCGGATTGTGTTGTAACGCTAAATACCTCATATGTTGCTGGCGGCTGCTGTGCACCAGTGTTTGTATTAGCGCCGCCGCCGCAAGAGCTTAAAGCAATGACCATCAAGCTAATCATAGTTAACCCGGTACTCGTTCTCTTCATTTTATAAGGTATCGTGTTCATATATTTTGTAATAGTTAGATTTGTTGTGATTGATAAATATGTTTGACACTTATGTTAGTATTTATTCAAAAAAATCAGTTAAATAAAATATCTATTATCATTTGCTTTCTTTCCTGCATTAACTTTTCAAAATTTGTATCATTAAGTTCAAGCATCCGCTCAAATAAACGCCGGGTTAATAATGGATAGGCAACCAGAGATAATATATTGATCATGAAATTAATAGGTAATACTTCCTTGATCTCACCATTATCAGATGCTAGTTTTATCTCTTTTAAAAATTGCTGCATACCTGGCGGTGAATCCTTAGTAGGCAAGCTAAATCCATGGGTGTTTATTTCACTGATTAAAAAGGATTCTTTATAAGGATACTTTGTTAGCTCAGCAGTAAACATATCAATAAACGCAATAACCTTTTTTTTGAAAGGCATAGTTGAACCCAGTACCTCGTTCATTTTAAGCCCGGTATCTGCCATAGCTTCCCGAAATACTTGTTGAAAAAGAATGTCCTTGGAACGGAAATAATAATTGATAACAGTTCTGCTTACCCCGGCAGCCTCCGCAATATCTTGGGTAGTCGCGTTAAATTTTCCTTCCGCAAAGAAAATCTGTTTTGCGGTATCCTTAATCATCTGTTCGGTACCTGTATCTCTAGCTGCCATTATCTTACTAAAGTGTTTGACGTTTGTGTCAGGCAAATATAACTATTGATCTACGATAGTTATGTCAATTAATTAACATCTTTATTTGTCTATTTTGTTAGACAATATTATTCACATATTTGTTACAAAATAATTTATAATACTAAGGTGATATCTAATCTATATATAAAACATATATAGGGAAGGATACCATGCGAAATTTAAAAACTTCAGTGCCCAAGCCCCGCATTGCCCTTATCCCCACAGCGGCAGCGCTCTTAAATCCTCAGATAGCGGAAATCTCCGACTTCCCACCTGAGTTATCTTAAACGAACGGGGCTTTCTATTTTTCTGTTTCCATCTCATTCTCTCTAAACGCGAAAAGCCCGTGCTGGTTAAGCACGGGCAATTCTGTTATGTTGTTGTTTTGTTGTTGTTCCTGTTTAGCAAAAGGTTATAAACCAGGAAACCCCTCAATCTATTCGATTGAAGGGTTCTGATTAACAGCCGTTTGGCTGATAAGATTTGGCACCGACCTACTCTCCCACATTTTACTGCAGTACCATCGGC